>Ga0099364_10000031_pt1 | contig 198560 bp, 172 predicted proteins | sample TergutTh196P3_FD_73070 | JGI IMG/M metagenome (GOLD analysis project Ga0099364, IMG submission 73070) | Microcerotermes parvus P3 segment gut microbial communities from Pointe-Noire, Republic of the Congo - Th196 P3 | ecosystem: Host-associated > Arthropoda: Insects > Digestive system > Gut ... | reverse complement strand
AATGATTATGGCGGTAGAGTGATGGATTTCGGCGGCGACTTCATAACAGCGGAAATAACTGGTAGTTCAGAAAAAATCGAGCGTTTCATCGAGCAAGCCAAAAAAGTAGGTATACTGGAAACCTGCCGCTCTGGTTTGATTTCGATGATTCAAGGAACAGATAATGTTTTCAACATAGAAAACTTGTCATAATATATAACAGGAGGCAAAGAAATGATAAAGGTATCAGCAGTATGCTACGTGAAGGAAGGCAGCGTCGATGACTTTCTTGCTGTGGCTAAAGAACTCGTGGAAAAAACAAATACATTGGATAAAGGTTGCATAAAGTACGAATTGTGCAAGGATACTAGCGACCCGCTACATTATGTTGTTCTAGAAGAGTGGGAGAGCCAAAGCCTACTTGATGAGCATATGGAAGCTCAACACTTTATTGACCTTGTACCAAAGCTAGCAGAGTTATGTTCAAAGGATCTCGAGCTCACCGTCATGGAGAAAGTATTCTAGACACTTCATAGTGCTGCATATTTCGCACTAGTGCTCCATTTACAAAATTATATATCTTAAAAAAGCAAATATCGTTTTTAATCTTTTATTAATCATAGACAAATTGTGTTTATATCAATGGGCGTTATAATCCAACCATAACATAAAGTTGTGGAGGGAACAAAAATGACAGAACTAGAAAAAGTCGAAAAATTAAGAGAAAAGGCAGACGTAAGTTTCGCCGATGCAAAAGAGGCACTTGAGGCAAACAACGGAGACATCCTTGATGCACTCATCTACCTCGAGGAACAAGGCAAGGCAACAGTACCTGCTGGTGGCGGATACTTTTCAGGTGCCACAGCACAAAACACTCAAAAGCATCACTCACAATCTCATGAGAGCAGCAGCAAAAACAAAGGCGAGAGCTTTGGAGACATGATGAAAAGATTCGGTCGCTTTATGCTGATGCTCCTGCGTAAAGGCAACAGCAACTTCCTGGAAGCAAGAAAAGGCGATAAAGAACTATTCACCATACCAGTCACAGCAGTCGCACTGTTTCTCCTCTTCCTCTTCTGGGTCACCATTCCCCTATTCATCATCAGCCTCTTCTGCGGAGTCCGCTATCACTTTCGCGGCGAAGACCTTGGACGCGACTCGGTGAACTCTGTCCTTGACAAAGCCGCAAGCGTAGTGGAAGATGCAAAGAAAACATATGTCGATAACAAAGAAGCTAATGATGATGATGATGATGATGATGATAATGATGATGTTGATGAAGAGTAAGTGACACGGGAAGTTGCACGATATGTAACAATGGTATACAGTAGCTTTATACAGCAGAATTTGGTAGCCATAGGAAAAGGACTGTGAATGTAATGGAAGAAAAAGCAAATATATTATTAGTAGAAGATGAAGAAAAACTCGCGCGTTTCATCGAACTCGAGCTCAATCACGAAGGTTATACCGTTACAAAGGCTTTCACAGGAAGAGAAGGTTATGAACTCGCCATTACTGGCGAGTTCGACCTAATCCTTTTGGACATCATGCTCCCCGAGTTAAATGGCATGGAAGTGCTAAGGAGACTTCGCCGGGTTTCTACAACTCCGGTGATTATGCTCACAGCCCGGGATGAAGTGATGGATAAAGTTGCAGGACTTGACCAAGGTGCCGATGACTATATAACAAAACCCTTTGCAATAGAGGAACTCTTTGCCAGAATCCGCGCCACCCTAAGGAAACATCCCGGCGAGCAAGCTGGTGAAGTGCTCACAGCGCAGGGGCTTTCCCTTGATGTGATGCGCCATACAGTTACCTTTGAAAACAATCCCATTGAGCTGACGAAGCGGGAATTTGACTTGCTCCATTATATGTTGAAAAACAAAGGAATTGTGGTCACCCGAGAAATGCTCATGGAAAATGTTTGGGATTATAATTTCGATGGCGGTACAAATGCCGTTGATGTTTATATCCGTTTTCTCAGGGGAAAAATCGACGAAGTATTTGATATTAAACTGATACACACCGTCCGCGGTGTGGGGTATGTGATAAAAGATGAGTAAAGCGAGACAAACAGACGCAAGCAGAATCCGCACTTCCATCACCAGCAGGCTTAACAGGAGAATGTTCATGCGTCTTATATGGATTTTCATGTCAACTAATTTGCTAATATGTCTCATTAGTGCTGTTGGGCTTGGGATATATAGCGAGAGAAAACTCATCCGCGCAGCTGAGATATTGCAAAGCGGTGAGTTTACAGAGACAAATAGAATAGGTGTTATCTCGGGGACTACAATCATCGAACTACTCCCCCAGTCTTTGGAAGAAACTGAGACAACGCCTTGGTCTATCCCCTGGCTAAAACCCCACCAATACTATGAGTCCATCCATAATAGAGGTTTTCGCTTCCAATTGGGAAATTTAGAAAGCACCCTTAGAAGTGTAGAATATTCAGCTATAATAATTTTAGATGAAAATGCATACGAAATAAACCAGAGCATAGGCGAGTTTCTTTTATACTTTGTCTTTTGCCTTGGCGTATTGAATATTTTTCAAATTTTTGCCATATTTTCCCGCAGCATGGGTGACCGAAAAATGGTTAGGCGTACACTTGACCCCATTGCCGAGCTTGCTCGAGCAGCCCAAAGCCTAAATGCTGTAAACAAACAATTGGACAGAGATAAGACAATGGCGCTGGCTGGAAAACTGGACGGCATCGATGCAGCGCGTCTTGACACCCGTATACAAGTGGATGACCTTCAAGAAGAGCTGAAAAATGTTGCAGTTGCAATAAATGGTATGCTGGATAGAATCAATGAGTCATATATCGCCCAAGCACGCTTTGTATCCGATGCTTCCCATGAGCTTCGCACTCCCATAGCGGTTATACAAGGATATGCTAATCTTCTGGATAGATGGGGAAAGGAAGACGAGAAAGCTCTTAGTGAATCCGTTGCAGCGATTAAAGACGAAGCTGGCAATATGAAGGATTTGGTGGAACAATTGTTGTTTCTCGCCAGAGGCGATAGCAATAGAATAACTCTGGTGGAAGAACCCATCGAACTGGCTGGCTTAATGGATGAAGTAGCTTTGGAAGCAAAAATGCTGGAAGATGACCGTGTTTATAAAATATCCTCTGACAGCTCAATCATAATGGCGGACAGGGCTTTGATTAAACAAGCTTTACGTATACTTCTTGACAACGCAGTAAAATTTACCGATGCTGGCGATGAAATTACAATATCTGCTAAAATTGAAGACGACATGGCAAGAATCTCTGTATCCGACACAGGTATAGGAATTCGCCCAGAAGTACTACCTAGAGTCTTTGATAGATTCGTTAGAGCTGATGAATCTCGTGCCAGGGCAACTGGCGGCGCTGGACTAGGTTTGTCCATAGCCCAATGGATTACAGCCAGGCATAACGGCCACATGGACATACTAAGTCGTGAAGGAATCGGCACCCGCATATCTCTACTACTGCCAATCGCTCCCCCTACTCCCGCTCCAACACAATAACTACAAATATTCAAAATAAATATACAATATTTCAGATAGCATTTTCCATTGACTTCTGATATAATACTCCCACTTGCTATATATGCAAGGGGAGTATTATTATATAGTTTTTTCTTGGAGGTCGGAAATGAAAATCGAGTTGTCGGATACGGAATATAGGCATCTTTTGGACATGGTCTACATTGGTAATTGGATCTTAAACGCCACCCGTGGGTCGTCTAGGATAAGGGATTATGACAAAGTACAAAGCCGTATTTTTTCCCATTGCATAGAACAAAATATGACAGCACTCATCGAAATTGGATACGGAATGTTCAGACCTTCCGAAGCGTTTGAAAATGGTGGAATACATGATGCAATCACCCATTATGAAGATTCTGTATTCTTTGAAATATTAGCAGAGGAATTGGCTCATCGTGACATGGGTATCAGCCCAAACGGACATGAAAACAACGCAGAATTATCCATGCGTATAGCCGAATATATACAAGAATTTGAAAAAAACGGTATTAAGAACATCACTTTGGAAAAATAAGGAGGCTGGAATAGTTTTGGAAAATACAGCATCTCCATCTGCGGATTTATTGCTAGAACTTGCCTTTTCTGCGAGAAATGTTGCACTCGAGCTTTGCGCCAGCGCGAATCTAAAAACAGGTCAAGCCGTTGTCGTTGGTTGTTCCACCAGCGAAATAGCTGGTCATAGCCTTGGAACAAACTCCAGCATTGACATTGGCAACGCTGTTTTCTCTGCTCTTTTAAGCGTCTTTTCTGAAAAAGGTGTATATATGGCTGTCCAATGCTGCGAGCATTTAAATCGAGCTATTATTACACAAAGAGAAGCAGCAATGGGTTATGAAATCGTCAACGTCGTCCCAGTACCCAATGCTGGCGGAGCCTTTGCCACAGCCGCTTTTGCGAGCTTACCCAATCCGGTTGCTCTGGAGAGTTTTGCCGCCGATGCAGGCCTCGACATTGGCATGACCCTCATAGGAATGCATTTGAAAAAGGTGGCAGTCCCCCTTAGGTTGGAAACAACACACATCGGCAAAGCCTTGGTCATAGCTGCTAAAACGAGACCAAAGCTCATTGGAGGAAGCAGAGCCCAATATTTGGATAATATATAAAATAAATATATAAATGAAAAAAAGGAGAATACTATGAAAAAGATACTTGCAATTCTACTATGCGCGATGATGCTTTTGTCCATCGCCGCCTGCAACAATGGACAAAATAGCACAAGCCCTGGCACAACGGAAAACACAGATAACGAGAACGAACTTAGCATCGAAACCATCAAGGTTGGCTTTGTCCATATTAGCGACCCCTCTGATATGGGCTACACTTACAACCACGACCTGGGAACAAAATCCATGCAAGCGGCGCTGGGATTAACAGACGATCAGATTATTAACAAATACAATATTGACGAAGGTGCTGCCACTGAAACTGCCTTGCGGGAGTTAGTGGAAGCTGGATGCAACATCATCTTCGCCACCAGTTTCGGTTTCGAGAATTATGTGTTGATAGTTGCCGAAGAATATCCAGATGTGGAATTTTGCCACGCCAGCGGTTATCAAGCAGCGGATTCCGGTCTATCAAATGTACACAATTATTTCGTAGCAATATACGAAGCCAGGTATCTGGCAGGTATTGCAGCTGGGCTCAAAACAGAGTCAAATCAGCTTGGTTACGTTGCCGCCTTTCCCTTTGCTGAGGTTATTTCAGGTTACACCGCTTTCTACTTGGGTGCCAAAAGCGTCAACCCCGATGTGACCATGGAGGTCATGTATACAAATAGTTGGAACGACCCCTCAAAGGAAGCGCAGGTTACCCAAGCTTTGATACAGCGTGGTGCCGATGTCATCAGCCAACATTCCGATTCAACCGCACCCGCCACCACCTCGGAAGCAAACGGTGTATGGCAGGTGGGCTATAATGCTGATATGATCTCTGCTGCACCAAATGCATCTCTTGTCTCTGCCCGCGCCGATTGGGGAATCTATGTTACCTATGTGGTGGAGCAAATTCTAAAAGGCGAAGCCATACCCATAGATTGGTGCAAAGGCTACGAAGATGGCGCAGTTTACCTTTCTCCCCTCAACGAAGAAATTGTAGCACCAGGTACCAAAGAGGCAATTGAAGAAGCTGCCGCAGCGATACTTGCTGGTTTCCATGTTTTTTCCGGACCTCTAACGGGTGAAGGACTTGACTGGGACGGCAATACCATCTTCCTCGATTTAGCCGATGGCGAATATTTTCCAGAAAGCCAAGACCAAAGCGCTCCTTCCTTTAATTATATCGTCGAAGGTATCACCATTATCGAATAGACCTATGCATTAAATACGATTTACGAGTAAAGGCAATATGAGAAGACCCATTTATAATAAGCATTGGAAAGAGTTGGCATATGGAACCTGCATTGCGCTTGGTGAATATATCGAAATCATTTGGGGATGTGGCAGCAAACAGCAATATCAGCCTTGATATTAATCGGGGTGAGATATTGGCTGTCCTTGGCGAAAATGGTTCTGGTAAAACAACTCTCATGAACATGGTCTCTGGCATTTATTATCCCGATTCTGGTCATATTGAAATGGCTGGCAATGTTGTTGCTATACGCTCTCCTCGAGATGCCATTGATCTTGGCATCGGCATGATACACCAACATTATAAATTGATTGAAGTGTTCACTGCCGCTGAAAATATTGCACTAGGGCTGCCCGGCAAGTTAAAGCTTGACCGGGCAGCTATTGTGAAGCAAGTGATTGAAATCGCTGAGAAATACGGATTTAGTATTGATCCTCATAAAAGAATCTATGAAATGTCCATATCGGAAAAGCAAACTGTTGAAATAATAAAAGCTCTATATCGTGGCTCCTCGATTTTGACACTCGACGAGCCAACTGCTGTCCTCACTCCCCAGGAAAGCCAACGGTTTTTTAATATTTTACGCAATATGCGCAATGATGGAAAAGCCATCGTCATGATAAGTCATAAACTTAACGAAGTTATGGAGCTTTCCGACAAAGTAGCGGTGCTTCGCAAAGGAATGCTCGTTGATTTGATACAAACAAAGGATACAACAGCTCAAAAACTTACTCAAATGATGGTTGGACGCACAATTAGCTTAAATATCAATAGAATGGAAGCAAAACTGCAAGGCTTGCGCCTCAAACTAGATGCTGTTTCTTGTATCGATGAAAACAATACCTTTGTACTTGACAATCTTTCATTTTCCATATTTGGCGGCGAAATACTGGGAGTCGCTGGGATTTCCGGAAATGGGCAACGGGAGCTTTGCGAAGTAATAACAGGCTTATATCCGCTCAAAACGGGAACAATTGAGTACTTCCCTCCTGATGTTAGCTATGCTGTGAATCTTTCTGGAAAAACCCCATTGCAAATTAGGCGACTCGGCATCGCCATGGCATTTGTTCCCGAAGACCGCTTGGGAATGGGATTGCTTGCTCAAATGGATATGGTTGGAAATTTGATGTTAAAGAGATACAAAAATGGACGAAGCATATTTGCAGACAGACGCAGTCCTCGTTATATGGCTGAAAATATGATTGACGAGCTGGAGCTTGTCACACCAAATGTCTATACACCAGTTCGTCAATTGTCCGGTGGAAATATACAAAAAGTATTAGTAGGTCGTGAAATATCATCAAATCCAACTGTATTAATCGCCGCTTATCCCACTAGGGGTTTGGATATTAACTCATCCCACACCATATATCGTCTATTAAATGAGCAGAAAGACCATGGAACAGCAGTTATTTTTATTGGAGAAGATTTAGATGTTCTCCTGGAGTTATGCGATCGAATCTTAGTTTTATCCGATGGAAAAGCTAAAGGTATCCTTGATGCTCGTAATACAACAAAAGAAGAGCTTGGTCTCTTAATGACCCAGGAGTCTTCTACAGTGTAGATACGGAGAAAATCCACCAATGAATGTATCAAACAAAAGGAAAAACATTGCAAAACCTCCATTAGTGCAAATCAAAAAACGCACAAATATACCAAGCTGGAAAGCTTGGCTTATTCGTTCGATGTGGTTTTTATCTGCACTTTTTACAGGAGGTTGTATGATATCCGCATTGGGTTACAAACCCATAACTGTTTTTTTTGAAATGGCAAAAGGCTCCATTGGTACTGCAACAGCTTTTCGGGAAACTGTGAAAATCGCAATCCCCCTTTTGGGAGCAGCCATTGCTATTGCTCCAGCCTTTCGGATGCGTTTTTGGAATATCGGTGCTGAAGGACAAATAAAAATTGGAGCAATAGCTGCTTCTTATTTCGCTCTTTATTGGCAAACTGTCCTCCCCCGACCATTGCTTCTGGCTCTCATGATTATTTCTGCCATGATAGCAGGGGGAGTTTGGGCATTGATTCCTGCTATATTTAAAAGCAAGTGGGGTACCAACGAAACACTTTTCACACTAATGCTAAATTATGTTGCACAAGGAATCGTGAAGTATCTCCAACATGGTCCCTGGAAAAACCCATCTAGCACTGGTTTTCCTCGGATAGCGATGTTTCACCCAGATGCTCGCCTCCCAAGGGTTTTCGGAGTGCATTTTGGGTGGATTATTATTCTAGCAATTGCTATTGTTATGCAAATATATCTCAAATACACCAAGCATGGATACGAAATAGCTGTGGTTGGCGAAAGCGAAAGAACCGCCAAATACGCAAGTATGAACGTTAGCCATATTATAATACGCACAATGTTAATTTCAGGAGCGATAGCAGGCTTGGTGGGTTGTATCCAAGTATCTGGTGCCGACTTCACCTTGAGCGATAACACAGCCAGCGGTGTTGGCTTCACAGCCATCACAGTGGCATGGCTTGCGAAATTGAACACCCATTCCATGATTATTATTTCCACTTTCCTCGCCTGTTTGACTAAAGGTAGTAATACAATACAAACAATTTTCAAAATACCCGCATCAGCAGCCGGTCTGCTCACGGGTATTATTTTATTCTTCGCATTGGGCAGCGAATTTTTCATTGAATATGATTTAGCTTTCCCTTTTGCCAAAAAGTCGAAAAGCATCATAGTTGAATAGATCAATAATTTCCACAAAGCTTTCTACAGTATAAAGGGTTGGTGATTTGAGATTAACAATATAATAAACTATCTTGCCGCAGCGATTCTAGCAGGTACACCTTTGCTATATGCCACATTGGGTGAAATATTAACAGAAAAATCTGGAAATCTAAACTTGGGTGTAGAGGGCTTAATGTTCATGGGCGCAATAGGTGGTCTTCTTGGTTCATATTATTATGAATTGACAAGTCTTTCACCTTCTGCTTTCATTACAGCTCTAATTGCTTTACTTTGTGCATTTACAACTGCTGCTTTTGGTGCCACATTATATGGAATCCTCACCATAGGACTTAGGGCAAATCAAAATGTGTCGGGTTTAGCTTTGTCAATATTTGGCACAGCCTTTGGAAATTTTTTTGGCGAAGTTTTGTCAATCTCCGCAGGTGGTTATGCCGCCGTTGGAAATGTGACAAAAAATGCATTTAACAAAGGCATCGGAGTTTTATCGGAGCTCCCTTATGTGGGTAAGATACTGTTTTCCTACAATTTTTTAGTTTATCTAGCCATACTTCTCTCATTGGCACTTGCATGGTTTTTGAAATATAGCAGAACTGGCTTGAATCTTCGCGCTGTTGGTGAAAGCCCAGCCACGGCTGATGCAGCAGGTATTAATGTTTCAAAATATAAATATTTAGCAACGATAATTGGAGGAGGTTTATGTGGAATTGGCGGCTTGTATATCGTTATGAATTCCTCCAACGGCGTAGGTGGAGTGTGGGTACACAATTGTATCAGCGGACAAGGTTGGATAGCTGTTGCTTTGGTAATCTTCGTCACCTGGAATCCAGCCAGGGCTATTTTGGGGAGTATAGGCTTTGGTGCCTTGTCGGTCATGCGCTTGTATATCCCCCTTGGTATATCTGCACAGCTATACGAACTCTTCCCATATCTAGCAACGATTGCAGTACTCCTAGTAGTTAGTATGAAAAAAGGGAGAAAAAACACAGCACCCAACAGTCTGGGTATTGCATATTACCGAGAAGAACGCTAAAATCATAAAGGCTTTTGGAAACAAACCCAAAGCCTTTGTGTTTAAGTATAACTATAGATATGACATTCTCAAAAATGTTTATTCAAACCATTAAAATGTGATGCTCTCAAAGAAATCATCAAGGGAAAGGCTATATACTCGTTGTCCGTTGCAAGCTGCCAAGGTGTTTGAAACGCCATTATCCAAATGAGCTGAACGAATCCCATGCTGTAGCGACATTCTAGCCTCCATATAAGCTGATATATTATCGCAAGCTTTCACCAACTTACCATCTATACCAGCTTCATCCATATATTCTTCCATTGTCTCAAAATATGGTACAGTTAAATCATCCCCCCAGGGAACTATGATATATTTACCATTTTCCAATAAAACTCTGTTGGAAAACTCTCCCCGGGAAAGAAACTCATTTTGCGAAATCTCATATGATAATTCATTCCCATCTGCTAATATTTCATAGGGTAAAATGTTACTTTCCGAATAGAGTTGACCTGTTATAAATCGAAAATGTCCCTGCCATGCTGTTGGAATTATTGACATAATTTCATTTTCGCAAAACTCCTTTTCAATCTCTGCAATGAGTTTTTCAATGGCTTCATCTGCTTTTTTCACAGGTGATATTATATCCCTAGACAAAGCTTCTGGAAGGTCATGGAATAAAGCAGCATAAAAATTATTTACCACCCTATGGTCATCGAGATTCGCTTCAATGCTAACAAAATAAGCAAGTGTAGCACAATACATACTATGACCTAGAACGCTGGTTTCAGGTATCCTCGGTGTTTGACTCCATCTAATTTGATATCTCAAGCGGCTGATAATTCCCATTATCGAAGGGAGCCAGCTGCTTTTGCTCATGCTTCGCAGTTCCGCTGCTTCCTTTACAAATGCTTCGTGAGTCGATTCCTTCATATCTTTGTCTATTTCAATTTCAATGGGTTTGATGATATCATCCTTCAATGAAAACTTTTCGATTATTTCAAACTCCCTGGATGTAACATACTTATGACAAAATCGCACAATCATGTTTTCGATGCTGTCATAGTTTTCATCATTAATGTAGTTTTTCAATCCTTCCATAACAGAAGCATTCATTTTTAGCGATGGTTTTGACCAGTCATTTAATATGAGATTATTAAAGGCAATTTCTCCTTTTAGCCTTTTGCGAACAGCTGACTGGATGTCAGACGTGGAGATTTTACCAAGCATTTCCATTATTGAATAATCGACTATTTTCCGCCAATCAATGCTCGCATCCTGTTGCTGTGCAATTTGACCCAAAAAATAAGTGAGCATCGACTTAAGCGCATGATGGTCGATTTCCAAAAGCTCCACAGGACGCAGCCTATCATTCCATCGGAGTATGGAAAAGCCTTCAAACAACTTGGCTGCCAGTGCATATGTAATCATAATTATGTCCTTCCTTGCTATGGTTCTACAATATTACCCATTTTATCCATCAAGCCTGACGCGTGATAGTCCACCTTGAAAACAACTAAAATTATACCCATCATCTGGACCGAAATTTCTCACATAGTCGTAAATACAAGGGATAATTTCGTTTCCATTTTCGTCGATGAAGCCTACTTTTCCATCATATAAGACCGCTGCCAAGCCCTCTGTATATGGGTATATATACTCATACTCAGTCGGTACGGACATTGAAGTCTCTACCGTATGGTCTTCTACTGCCATTGTGCTATCTATATTATCGTTGAAATTTTGTTTTTGCTCAACATATGCTGTATTAAAAAATATTAGAATAGCATATATAAGAGATATTATTTTACTCATTTCGCAAGCTCCTTATATCGCCAATAGGCATTGTGTTTACTAGGTTTTCAAGAGTGCTCAACTATAACCATTGGCATTTTTATTTGTATAGTGCAGTTTGTCGCAATTTTAACATAGGTTATAGTCCAAGTAAACAATCATTGCGTACTTGCTACTATTATGAAAAACCCGCAACTGCAACGGTTGCGGGCTTCATTCACTCTGGCGGAGAAGGAGGGATTTGAACCCTCGCACGCTTTCACACGCCTACTCCCTTAGCAGGGGAGCCCCTTCGGCCACTTGGGTACTTCTCCGAATAAATACGATATAGAAATAACTAGCAATTTTGTAAGCAATGCAATGGCGAAATAATAAAGTTATTTTAGCGTTAATAATTCGTATTGTCAAGTAATATGATGTGAATATAATGACGAAATCCGAATTGTCCTTTTCCAGGTCTGAATAATGCTACTGTAAAATGACGATTTCATCGACAAAAAGACAATACCAGGTCTCCCCTAATTCATCGTAACTGCCAAATACACCTATTAATTCAATTTGGTTCATTTCAATCAAGTACTCATCGGGAGCATCAATCCCATCAGCAATGACAAACTCTATCCCCTGTGCGCAGCACGCAGCAGCATCTTCGATTACCAGATAATGGTAATACAAACCAGTAAGGTCATAATAGGATTTAGTATAAATCCCGCTCATTTTTATCGTTTTACCCACATATTCATCAGGTTTAGTGGTAATTTGATATACTTCCCCATAAATAATCGTGCTACTTAAAACAGTTAGATCCAAATCGATTTTTCTAACAGTTTCAACAGAAACACTCTGTTCCACTGTATCGCTGTTTGTAGTTAAAGGCTCTTCTCTTCCTTTGCAAGCACTTGTAAAAATAATGAAAATTGATAGCAGAAATATAAGCAATGATATTTTTTTCATAACATCATAACCTCCTTGATATTAGACCTACACAGCAAAAAAGAACAAAACCAAATATATTTACAACAACAATCGTAGCACCAACGGGTGACCCATCTATTATAGAAACTAGAATACCCAATACAGCACATATCACCGAAATAATAGCTGAAGAAATCGTAACTGCCTTAAAACTCTTGAACACCCTCATTGCAGATAGCGCAGGGATAATCACCAAAGCGGAAATAAGCAAGGCACCAACGAGATTCATGGCAAGAACTATAATAACAGCAATTATAATCGCTAGCAATAGATTATATTTTTGAGCACTAACTCCAGTTGCCGTTGAAAAATCCTCATCGAATGTAACCGAAAAGATTTTGTGGTAAAAAACAACGAAAAGTGTAATTACAGCAATTGATAAAACCGTACAAAGGAAAACTTTTGTTTCGTTTAATGTGAGAATTGATGTGGAGCCGAAAAGTGTGGCGCAAACATCGCCGGCAAGGTTCGAGGATTTAGAAAATTTGTTCATAATGAGATAGCCCACAGCTAGTGTTCCCACAGAAATCATGGCAATGGCAGCATCGCCTTTTATCTTCGTGTTTTGCCCAGTACGTAGTAATAATATAGCCGAAATAATTGTCACAGGCAAGACCAAAATAAAATTGTTTGTCAAGTCCATTGCCACAGCAATCGCTGTAGCACCGAAAGCCACATGGGAAAGCCCATCTCCGATAAATGAAAAACGCTTTAATACCAGTGTCACACCCAATAGCGATGAGCATAAGGCAATGAGAATGCCCACAAAAAAAGCATAACGCACAAAGGGGAACTGAAAATATAATGTTAATTTGGATATCACATCAGCCATTGGGCTTCTCCTTTACCATGTTTTAATAAGAGTTTATGACAATGCTTCAACGAGTACAGCTAGATTTTTCTCCATGATACTTAAGTATGTTGCTCCAGCGGAAATATCGTCCATAGATACAGTCTGTATCGAATCTAAGGCAAGTATTATTTGGTTTTTTGTCTTTGAATTGTCTTTAATAGTAGACGCAATAGCCAAATCCCCACTATCAGTAATCATTATACATTTTAGTTCCAGTTCATCCACCTTATTCACCAAAAATATTATCGTTTCAAAACTAGCTTCCGTTTCTGCGCTACAACCAGGGAAAGCAGCATAGTAGTTAATATTATAATCATCAAGGAGGTATCGGAAGGGAAATCTATCACCAAAAAGCAGTGTTTGCACAGGTGCATCGCTAACCGCTTGTTGATATCTTGCATCCAATTCATTTAGAGAAGCCACATATGCAACAAGGTTTCCATAATAAATATCAGCATTTTCTGGATCTAGCCGAGCTAAAGAGTCTGCGATGACAGAGCATAAGTGCTGTGCGTTTTTAAGAGAAAGCCATATATGCTCATCGAAATCCTCATCGTGGTCATCGTCATCGTCATGGTTGTCTTCGTGGTCATCGTCATCGTCATGGTCATCGTTATCATCATGATCATCGTCATGGTCATCAATGTGGTCATCCATGTGGTCATCCTCGTCGTATTCATCATCATGTGCATCTTTGTCATGCGCATCTTCATCATGTGGATTCTCGTCATGCTCATACTCGTCCTCAGCCTCGTTGCCATGGTCATGGTCGTCATGCTCCATTCCCTCGATAATGAGCTCGATTTTTGCTCTATCTCCCAAACTATCCAGCAGGTTAAGAACAATCATGTCTTTGTTAATGGCTTGAGATAGCACATCCTCTACCCAAACATCGGATAAGCCTCCCACATAAATAAAGAGGTCACAAGTGGAAATGCTCACGATGTCATCCACAGAAGGTTGATAATTATGCAAATCAATTTTACTACCCAATAAGAGCGTTATATTATGGTTTTTTGATAAATCGCCCATGATTTCCATTATCCAATCGTATTGTGGAAATATGGTGCAGACGATATTGAGCCTATTGGGAGAATCGATGTAGCTGTTATTTGTACTAGGATTATTCCCATTATTTCCTTCATTACTATTACATGCCGGTAACAGCAAAACAAGCAATAGGATAGATAAAAGTAACGCAATACTCTTTTTCATGTTGACCTCCAATAGTTTGGCGAATTTGAAACACTGTACCATATTAGCGCAAGCACTTCAACTTGTCAACATAAAATTTTTATATTTAACAATACAATAAGCTTAAAATGTTACTAATCATGGGGTTACAATCCAGTGTCATTGCGAGCAGCGTAGCAACGTGGCAATCTTAATAGCTAGCAATTACTGCATAATAAAATCCTTCGCTATCGCTCTTAGATGACACGGTTAGCGCCTACGAAGTACACATGACCAGTAACTTATATATAACTGGGAAAATATACACGGTAAAAACAATTGTTACGACTAGAACAACGACCAAGACATACAAAGCAGTTGAACAAAGACTGCTCCCCTGCTCTTTTTGTAACACAGCAACTTTATTCATTAACATTATTATCACAGCGCATATGGAAGCTAAAATTCCAAAAAGCAAACCTGGAGTTCTATAACGTAAAACTATATGGTTTTCTCCAGAAGCCACAGCAATCGCCATGAAATTGTCAAAAACATTGAATATCTGAGCTTTTGAACCATTAACTCTTACACTATAACCTTTGAGATTCGGTAAAGAGAGATACAGATAGCCCACAGTATCAGAATTATATTCGATGCTCACTCTACTTCCCATAATATCAATCTGCGCACCTGAGGCTTCCTTTGCCACTTCCATGAGTTTGTCCATATCGAGACTATATAAGCCAAAGGACTTTGTTGCTATATCTTTTAGAATTTCAATACTCACCAATACTGATGTATCCGTATACTCACCAAGAAACAGTATTCCATTTTGCCTCTGACTGGGGTATGTGCGAGCAATGCTGTTCCCATTGACATATATTCTATATGAGTCATAAGTCGGCTCTCTAAGTCTGTTTGACAAAGTATGAAAACAATCAAAATAGAGAGCTTTTGTGCCAATTATTTCAATCTCATAATCGAAAAAGCCATTGTTTTCTATTGGTGAATGTCCGTTGAAAATACCTTCATCATCATCAAAAAGCTGCATATAAATATCGTTTTGTAGCTCCAGCCTATTCCCCTCTGATAGCTTTTCCAGTTTTAAAGGCTCCGCATAGGAAAACACAGCAGCAGGAAAAACGACTTTATTTTCATATATGCTATATCTATCCGTTGAAGCAATCACTTCACCTGGATAATTATCCCACCAGCCTGCTATTACATAATTATTCGACAATAGAGCATCTGAAAAAAATGTTCCCCCATCGGAGTTCACTTCCATCCAATATGATGAATAACCAAGCTTTTTCATGGCAAACATATAATCTTGGCTAGTTATGGAAGTATAATGGGAAAGGCTATTATAGCCAATTGCACCCACTATATTCACATCAAAGAGCTTTTCAGCTACTTTCACCCTATAAAAGCCCATATCGTCAATTTTATCTTCTAACTCCACTATTGACTCGAACACAGCTCCATTTTGTGAAACAGAACCAATATAGACGCGAAAATTAAAGGAAGCTATCACAAAAGCCATCATGCTAAATGAAAGTATAAACAATGGGTTTGAGAGCGTTTTCCTTTTTGGCAAGTAGAATAAAATAATGTAGAAAACTAAACAAACTACAAAATATATTGATAATGCCGAAAAGCTATCTTTATTACCCCATAATGTGCGGGTATATGCATAAAGCTCATCGCCTGTACTGTCTATAATAAATTTGCCTGCGAAAAATACAAAGTAGACTGCGCAAGCTGCTAGAGCCACAGCCACAGGACTGCTCTCAATGCGCATTTTTTCTTCTCGCACATTTGAAATAACAATGCTATTTACAACATACTTGACCACCGTAAGCCCGCTAAATATTGCTATGAAACCATATCGATTGGGAAAGGACATATAGCTTCCAGTATGCCACATTTTGTTAATGGGTTCCACGAACTGAGGTAAAACAGTTAGCACAAAAAGCACTAACCAGTATACAAGGTTTGTATAATCGTTTTTGTCTCGCTCGCGCTTTTTAACGCTATTAATAAAAGGCAAAGCCGCGAAAATTATTGGGGTACAGTATAAAAGAGGCAATGTTGTTTCATAATATCCCACAAAGCCTCCCGCAGATAAGCTTTCCCATAAGCTCGCCATTCTAGCACTACCTGATATTTGTAATATGCTCGGTAGCCATACCCACGCCGAGAGCATTGCCGAAAATATAGATGATTTTGCGAAAATCGAAGCCAATTCGACTCTATCTCCCTTTTCGCTTCGAACAAGCAAATGCGCTCCCATCGACAGCAGAAGAAATATAACAACCATGATAGCAATGTAAAAATTCGCATACACCATCAAAGCGAGGGTTATGATATACATCAATGGTTTTTTATAAAAGTATAGCCTCTCCAGAGAAATTACCAAAAGGGGAAAAAGATACATCATATCAAGCCACATAATATTTTGATAATAATGCATAGCATAGCCGCATAAGCCATATGTGAACCCCAAATAGATGTGAACGGAGGGACGGTTCTGTTGAACAGAGGGACGGTTCTTTTGTTCAGACAACAGTTCAGTTGCTTGAACTCCCAACTGTTCAATTGTCTGAACAAAAGAACCGTCCCTCTGTTCAACAGAACCGTCCCTCCGTTCACCGTCCCCTCGTTCAAAAAAAGCGCAGGCGGTGGCTGCTGCTAGAGCCATTTTTAGCGCTACTAGAATGTTCATAAAACTCATCATATTCGTTTTTTGAATGAAGATCACCAAGAGTGATAACGGGCTAGATATGAAAAAGAAAAAAACCGATAGAAAGCTCATTCCTCCAGCATTTCCATGGTTTACCAATATATTACTTTCTCCACTTAGAATATCTTTCAGATTCATGAGCAGCGGAACCACTTGCTGATTCATGTCGCACCAGGATATTAGCTTTTCACCAAAGGGGAAAAACCCCATAGCTGCATACATGGAAAACATGAACACAAGCACGGACAAAGCCGCATATATGGGGTTTTTGATTATTGATATAATTTTTCGATTTCGGAGTTTTGCTTCTTTATCGTTCATAATGATGATTGTTGTGATAAACTAAAACTCCATTATAGTATAATGATCTGGGATTTCAAACACAGAGTCTGGTACAATACCGCTAAATTCTAGTATGACAAGATCCGCTTCGATGCCTTCAGTAATTGTGCGGATGCCGGATAGGTTATTGCCTTCCATGAAGAATTGCATAACAATACTATCACCGCTGCTGTATTCATCGAATCTCATGACTCTGCCATTAAACTCAGCTGTGCCAGTACCGATATAAACCAAATCTTCCGTCTCAACTTCATAGGTATCGAGATTGCCACCAAACATACTGACATCCATTACCATAGCAGATTCCTCGTCATCGCTGATAATGTAAACTAAGCTGCCATCGACAAGTACGCGCATATTGAGTCCTTCCACTTCCATCACAACGGCAACCTTTTCATCTTTTATGTATGTTTGAACAATCGTCTCAATGTCTTCAACAGCAACTGTGCCTTTGAAATAGTATTCGCCGCTATCGAATATGGCGATAAATGGCTCGGCACTTATGTCATTGCCTGCTTGTTGGGTATCTCCTCCATCGTCATCGTCGTCATTGGTATCCACAATCGAATCGTTTCCAGTTGTGGATTCGCTGTTTGTGGACGAAGTTTCGCTTTGTGAATTAGCATCTGTTGTGCTGGGTGATGAGCTAGGTCCTGTATTGTTGTTACAAGCTGACAACAAAAGAACCAAACAAAGTGCTATGCAGGTAAAAATAGATATTCGTCTTTTCATTTTTCTTTCTCCTCATTATTATTGCGTTTGCTTGAATTGTATGTATCTTTTCGAGATATACTTCCTCAAAACAAAACGCTCTTTTAATAGGGCGTAAACCCCATTTCCTCTGGCAATTTCGAAATGCTGTTTCCATTTCGTTCATTGCCACATTGTGCAGATTATAGCATCACAAGACAATCTTTGCAAGTTTTTCGTTTTTTTTCGTATTTTTATGCATCACTGTATAAGAAATGTCGTGTATCAGTGTATAATTAATAAAGTTTTTGTGATAAAATACGAATATAACAATGTAGGGATTAATTTTATGTGATAAAATCCATACTTGACTAATTAAGTCCAATATGCTACTATCAAAGTAACAGGAGTATTAACATGATCATTTCAAGAGAATGCGACTACGCAGTTCGGATTATCAGGGCTCTAATGTCCTCTGAAATTCAACCTGTACAAGAAATCTGCCAAACAGAGCAAATACCAGTCCAATATGCATACAAAATACTCAAAAAGCTTACCAAAAGCGGACTAATCAAAAGCCATAGGGGTCGTCAAGGAGGTTATCAGCTTGAAACGAAGCTTGAAGACATCACCCTCTACGACATCATGGTTGCCATCAACGATGATCTATTCATCAATGCTTGCATGAAACCAGGTTACGATTGTCCCTTGAATCCCGATGGGAACCAATGCGGGGTTCACAAAGAGTTTTGCCGTATTCAGGAACAGATTATAAACATTCTTCAAGAAAAATCTATTTCTGAAATTATCGCAACTACTACAATCTGACAGCTCGCACTCTCTTGAAAAACCCCGAAAAAAACACATGCATAGCGGACTTTGTGTTTTTTGCTCTAAAACTGGACTAAATTAGTCAAGAAAGGAAAGTTGAGAATGAACAAATGTTATGATTGCAACATCTGCACCAGCGCAGATAAACCGCTAGAGGAGTTTATCGCAGGATTACCAATGGAAACAGCCTTTCACCGCGTTGAATCTCAATCAACAAAATGCGGTTTTGGACTTCAAGGAGTCTGCTGCAGGCTCTGTGCAAACGGTCCTTGCCGTATAACTCCCGATTCCCAGCGCGGCATCTGCGGTGCTGATGCAGACACGATAGTAATCAGAAACTTCCTGCGAGCTGTTGCCGCTGGTTCTGGTTGCTATATTCATGTTGTGGAAAACGCTGCACGCAATCTTAAAGACACTGCCATCAGCGGCGGAGCTCTCAAAGGACTTGGTGCCCTTGACCGCCTCTCACAGAAACTCGGTATTTTCGAAGATGACCCACATAAAAAGGCTCTACTGGTCGCTGAGGCTGTTTTAGCAGACCTTTACAAACCCGAATACGAAACCATGGATATCACCAAAAAAATCGCATATGACCCCCGATACCATAAATGGGAGGAGCTTGGCATATTACCCGGTGGCGCAAAATCCGAAGTTTTCAAAGCTATCGTGAAATGCTCAACCAACCTTAACTCAGACCCCGTCGATATGCTCCTCGACTGCCTACGCCTTGGAATCTCCACTGGTATATATGGACTTACACTGACAAACCTTCTCAACGACATCATGCTGGGCGAGCCTCAACTCCGCATGGCTCCAGTCGGTCTGCATGTAATTGACCCCGATTATATCAATGTCATGATTACTGGGCACCAGCACTCGATATTTGTCGATTTACAAGAACGGCTAATTTCACCTGAAGTTATAAAAATGGCACAAGATGCTGGAGCAAAAGGCTTCAAACTCATTGGCTGCACCTGCGTTGGGCAAGACCTCCAACTAAGAGGCGCCCATTATACAGAAATATTCGATGGTCATGCAGGTAACAATTTCGTCAGCGAAGCAGTACTAGCAACTGGAGCAATTGATGCTGTCCTTTCAGAATTCAACTGCACACTTCCAGGTATTGAGCCTATTTGCGATGAGCTACTGATTGCTCAAATTTGTCTCGACGATGTTGCTAAAAAAGCTAACGCCCAGCTAATAAACTTTGTTTATGAAGACAGGGAGCGCATCAGCAACGAAATTATCAACCAACTCATTTCATCCTATTCCACCCGTCGTGGTTCCGTTCCCATAAATCTATTACCGGAACATGGTAACACAAACACACTAACCGGTGTCAGCGAAGTGACATTGAAAGCATTTCTCGGAGACACATGGCAACCCCTCATCGACCTGATAGTTGCTGGTGAAATTAAAGGTGTCGCAGGAGTCCTCGGTTGCTCAAACTTGGTATCAGGTGGTCATGATGTACTCACTGTGGAACTCACTAAAGAACTAATCGCCAGAGACATCATCGTATTAACTGCAGGCTGCTCATCTGGTGGTCTTGAAAATGTCGGTTTGATGACTCCTGAAGCAGCGCAATTTGCAGGACCTAAACTTCGAGCTGTATGCGAGCAACTTGGCATTCCTCCAGTACTCAATTTCGGTCCTTGCCTCGCCATTGGTCGCTTGGAATTGGTTGCCACCGAGCTTGCGGAAGCCATCGGAATAGACATTCCCCAGCTTCCATTGGTATTGAGTGCTCCCCAATGGCTAGAAGAGCAAGCCCTTGCAGACGGTGCTTTCGGTTTGGCTTTGGGTCTTCCGGTTCACCTTGGACTTCCACCCTTTGTCACAGGAAGCAGCATAGCTGTAAAGGTACTCACAGAAGATATGAAAGCTTTAACAGGTGGACAAATAGTTATTAACCCAGATGCAAAAGAGTCTGCCCAACTATTGGAAGAAATTATAAACGAAAAGCGCGCTGCTCTGAGCATTTAAAATGGAGGTGCGATTTCGATGAAAAGAATCATTATAAAAGAAGAAGAGTGCGATGGATGCAAAAACTGCTCGCTGGCATGTATGCAAGCGCATCGCACAAATAGTGGTACATTATATGACCTGAACCTCACCGATCTGGCGAACGAATCTCGTAATTTTATATTGGCAGTAGATTCCGGATATGCGCCACTTTTCTGCCGTCACTGCGATGAACCTGAATGTGTCAGAGCTTGCATAAGTGGAGCGATGACTAAAGACCCAGAAAGCGGAATAGTATCATATGACGAGGAAGTTTGCGCCAAATGCTTTATGTGCGTAATGAGCTGTTCCTTTGGTATCCTAAAACCGGACAGAGCAACTTCCCAGAAAGTTGTAAAATGCGATTTTTGCGCACAGGACGGATATGACCCCAGTTGCGTAAAGTCTTGTCCGAAGAAAGCAATACTCATCGAGGAGGTGACAGCATGAAGCATGTAATCATAGGCACAGGAGCTGCAGGGATAAGTGCCGCTAAAACCATACGTATACTAAACAGCAACGATGAAATCGTTATGCTTTCAGCTGACAGCATCATCAACTCTCGATCAATGCTCCACAAATACATCAGCGGAGAACGCGATTCGGCTTCCCTTCGCTTCGTATCAGCAGACTTTTTCGATGCTAACAACATAAGCTGGTTAACTAGAAAAGTCACAAGCATCGACACAGCATCAAAGCAGGTACTCACAGATGCCGAACCCATATCATACGACAGACTTCTAATCGCCACAGGAGCAAATAGTTCAACACCTCCCATTGGTGCTCTTCAAACTGCGGTGAATGTCTTCGGCTTGCGCCATTTCACCGATGCCGAGTCCATTAAAAGAGCTTCAGAACGAGCTGAAAAATTTGTTATAATAGGTGCTGGTCTAGTTGGCTTAGATGCTGCTTACGCACTTATCGAACAAGGCAAAAGAGACATCACCATTGTGGAAATGGGAGACCGCATACTCCCTGTTAATCTCGACCCACAAGCTGCAGCCTCTTACCAGGATCTCTTTGAAAAAATGGGCTGTAAATTCCTACTGGGAGCTCGAGTTACAGATACTGTAACATCGGGTGATGTGGTAACAGGTATCTCCTTGGAGTCTGGCGAAATACTAGATTGCGACCTGGTTATAGTTGCCACGGGTACTCGTCCTGCCATTGAGTTTCTCGCTGACAGCAACATCGCTTTCGAGAGAGCTATCACAGTGGATGAAAATCTACGCACCAGCGTTCCCGATGTATATGCAGCTGGCGATGTAACCGGACTTTCGGGTATATGGCCAAATGCGGTGAATCAAGGTGAAATCGCTGGTAGAAATATGTGTGGAGATAATGCTGTATACGAAGACAGCTTCGCCATGAAAAATACCATCAATTTCTTTGGACTGCTCACCCTATCAGTTGGAAAGACTGTGCCCGAAGAAGATGATGTGGTACTCATTCGCGAAGACAGGCGTAATTATAAAAAACTGATTTTAACAGGTGATACCATTTCCGGAGTAATACTCCAGGGAGACATATCACAAAGCGGTTTCTGGCAGCATATGGTAAAAAATAAAATCTCCATTGCAGGCAAGAATCCTTGGAAACTCTCCTACGCAGACTTTTATTCGACTAAAGAAAATGGGGAATTTGCTTGGAAAACTGGTTAATTAGTTTACAAAAAGAATAAATAGTAGTAAAATAAGTTTAAATTCGCAAAGTTAAATATTCTACTCATAAAAACATCATAAAGGAGAGCTTACATGGCTGAACTAAAAGGAACCAAAACCGAGCAAAACTTGATGGAAGCTTTTGCTGGAGAAAGCCAAGCTAGAAACAAATACACATATTTCGCTTCCCAAGCGCGAAAGGATGGCTACGAGCAAATAGCTGCAATCTTTGAAGAAACTGCAGGAAACGAAAAAGAACATGCAAAAATCTGGTTTAAACTTCTCTGTGGCGGCGAAATCCCCACCACTGCCGATAACTTGGTTGCAGCAGCAGCGGGAGAACACGAAGAATGGACTGATATGTATAAACGCATGGCAGCAGAAGCAACTGAAGAAGGCTTTACCGATATAGCTCGCTTGTTCGAGTCCGTTGCAGCAATAGAAAAGGAACACGAAGAACGCTATCTCAAGCTTTTGGATAATGTGAACAACAGCTTCGTCTTTGCCAAGGGAACAAAATCAGTTTGGATTTGCAGAAACTGCGGTCATATTGTTGACAGCGAAAAAGCTCCAGGTAAATGCACAGTCTGCGATCATCCCCAATCATATTTTGAGCTGCGAGCAATTAACTATTAAGACATATCATGAATTAAGTATTTAACTGCACAGGACTTAATAAAACGCATAAATACTTAGACAAAAGTACAAAAAAAGACTATCTCGATGCTTTCGAGATAGTCTTTTTTATATGTAATACTATTTTCGATTTTTAATAAGATGATTTGAAAACTATGGGTAACTACAGCGCAAAGGGCATTCCCTGCTCAAATGCTTTATTTATCTAGCATCCCAAGCTTCCTGAACAGCATTTTGCAAGTCTGCTTTATATGATGCCGAGGTACTGCTTGTTGTGCTGCCCAAGAAATGCAAGCATAAATGACCATTCATATCATTATCAGCAATCCAGCTCACATCATGGGGCATTCCATGGAGAGAAGCAGCAATAGTTCTATCTCCGATGGTAACCCAAACAGGTCTAGCATTCCAAGTCCTTATGCCGTTGTGAGTACGCAAATGAGCTTCGGTATCGGCTCTGGTGACAGTTTCCACATCAGCATGGTCACCCTTTGCAAAGCATTGAATGTTAAATGTAATCCCAGTTCTCACATCATAAACTCGAATATTTGTCCTGTATTGGATCAGGTTCATAACAGTGGACCATTCAAGTAACTCCACATTTCTACCGCTTGCGCTTAGAAAATCGGACCTTATGTATCCTGTGTTGCCATTATACTCCACCTTTGACCAGCCATTTGATTGCTGCTCAAAAACATAAACGCTAGTGTTTGCTTCAAGGGTCATGATAATCCTGTTGTCCGTAGATGGACCAGTTCTCATATTGACCCCATCGTTTGTCTTCAGGGTAGTTCCGCTAGCTCCCCCGCTGCTGATGCTGGGTATATTGGTGGATAAAAAATCTGACCTGACATATCCGCTGGAACCATTTACAGTAATTTTCGTCCAACCAGGCTCTATCATTTCCACCATAGTGCCAGTGCTTATAGTGGTAATAATTGTTCCGTTAATGGATGCTGATGAACGGAAATTAACATTATCAGTGGCGGAAAAATATCTCGGCTCTGAGCCAGATGAATATGCTAAAAAATCTGCTCTGATAAATCCAACGGTGCCATTATACGAAACTTTCGACCAGGATTGCTCTGTGACGCTCACGCTTGTTCCCATTGGTAGTGTGCTAATGACATCCGCTTCCAAAGAAGCCGCTGACCTAAAGTTTAGGTTGTCAATGGTGTATTGTGTTTCCGCTGCTATTGCCGCCTGTGAAAGAATAATAAACAGACAGGAAACAACAGCTATGCACATGATTTTTATCAATCGGCGTTTCATCGATACTATCTCCTTTGCCCATGATAATATGCCGATTGTAACAAACTCAATCCATTTTGTCAATATCTCTGTAACCTTTTGTAACCAACAACTATAGTACAGCTACATACGTAGAAACATTGGTGCTGACCTTTTTTCTTCCCCATCGGCGTTTGCCTTTCTAGCCGGCAACCGGTTTGAGCCTATATATTCGCTGGGTGCTTCGTATGGTTCGAGATCAAAATTAAGGTCTAATAATTCCATTTCAATGGAAATTTTTGAAAAATCATAGTCTGCGCAATTATGCTCTTTTAGTATTTCCGCATCGCAGATGGGGCAGGTCTTCATAGACATCCTATTGTCCTCCGGATACTATTATCTTCTTATATTATCTTTGGGGAAAGTGTTCGCGAATCCATTTTTCGACTTCGGCTTCGTCAAATCTAACAGAACGCCCTATTTTTAAGTAAGGCATTCCTTGTTTTTTCCAATTGTCGATGGTTGCGCGACTCACTTGGTATTTTTGTTCCAAGTCCTTTGAGCGTAAATATACCTCAGGCACTTCAAACACCCTCCACATTGCATATGCAAGCATTATAATATAAAATTACACCAATGTCAACATCAATTTACCAATATTAAACATACAAACATATATAAGCATATATATGTATATTTATATATTATTATGCATACTTATACATAATAAAAAACCCAATCAGTTGTTCTGATACTGATTGGGTTAAAAATTTTAATAATTACACACTATTGTTTTTGGCGGCTTTTTCATCTCTTTTTCGGCGCAACATTTTATATACAGAGGGTAAATACTGGGATGCGACACGCTTAATATAGACTATCCCCCAATGCTTCTTATTTCTCACAGCACCGATTAAAGCCCTTGGATGCCTCTCCCCCAATACCCTACGGTCTATCTTCTCAATTTCCTGCTCCAGTTTCTCTCCTGTATAAGTCTTATACAATTTTTGATATTGCCTCATCAGCTTATCGAAACTATATCTGATATATAAAATATCGCTCCTGGAGTATCCCGGCATTCGAAGCTTAACTGGGTCATTGGGGTCTATGCTGGGGTCGATGAAGCCAGCTTCCTCTGCAATATCTCTTAGCTTCGTAGTGGGATATGGAGTGAACATACTGATAATCACATTATCTGTGTGCATTTGAGCATTTAGTTTTATCGTTTCCAGAGATAGCTCCAAGGTCTCGTGGGGTAAACCAATGATATTGTAGGCATTGACGATGATACCCGCACTTTTTAACATATGGGATACTTCCACGATATGATCGTTTTTCATAACCCTTTGCAAATACTTTCTTCTATACTCTTCGTTACCGTTTTCGAGACCGATTGTTACAAGATAGCAACCAGATTCTGCCAATTCTTTTATCATTTGCTCATCTAATAGGTCAATGCGCAAGTTGCAAACATATTGTTTTTTTATACGCTCTTTGTATAAAGCGGTGAATTCGTAAAACCAGTCTTTATAAACATTCAATATCGCATCATTAAAACTGAAATATTCGATGCTGGGGTCTTTTTCCAAAATACGTTCCAATAGCAAAATTGCATTTTCAGGTGAACGAAAACGAGCATAATTGGTTTTGCTGGGATAGATATTCCTCAATTGGGCATTGGCGCAATAGGTGCAGGAAAAAATGCATCCCCGACTAACGATTACCTCGGCTGTATTTTGTTGTGCATTGCTCCGTAAGTTGCAATAATCGAAAATGTCTAAATCTGGAAAAGGAAGAGAATCCAAATCAGTTATGAATGGCCTGATTGGGTTTTTATGTATCTCACCATCGGAATCCATTATCCAAAAGCTTTCTGCGTTAAGGTCAAGGGTACCATGCTGGGAATAATAATTTACGAAATCTAAACAAACGGACTCCCCTTCACCAATACAGACAGCATCGATACCTCGCAAGATAATGACCTCTTCCGGTGCCAGCGAGGGATGATACATCCCTGCCCAAACATAGATTTCAGGCATTTCATCATCGAGCCACTCGGCCATTTCCATCGCATATGGAAGAGCACTGGTTCTGATACTGATTCCGATTATATCGGGAGCATAGCCTTTCACTTTTGCTAGAAACTCCGCTCTATCTGGCATATAAGTCAAATGATAAAGATCTACATGATGACCACCCTCTTTTAAAACAGCAGAAAGTGATGCTAGACCTTCACTATAATTTCCAGGGATAGTCTTCACAAATTTAGTCTCTTCAAGAAAATCTGGGTATATAAACAAGACTCTTTTCGAATCGATCACGCAAAATCCCAACCTTTCCCATAATTAATCACATATATGGCGGAACAACATCGAAGCGCCACCATAAACCGCAGCATCTTCAACACCGCCGTAGGGCGCGGCATCCCTGACGCGCCGCTGCACAGCGTAACATCCTAGAAGCACCACTGTAAACCGCAGTACCCTTAACACCGCCGTAGGGCGCGGCATCCCTGACGCGCCGCTGCACAGCGTAACATCCTAGAAGCACCACTGTAAACCGCAGTACCCTTAACACCGCCGTAGGGCGCGGCATCCCTGACGCGCCGCCGCAGAGCACATCAACAATCAGCTAAATATAAATCCTCGGCAATCTACTTCCCAGGCGGCTAAGAATCTCATTTGTGATGGTATCGGAAAGCAAAGCAAAATCCTCACAGCGTATCTCATCATCGCCATCGTTACCTATTAATGTTGCAACATCACCAGCAACCACATTGTCAATATCAGACACATCAATCATAAGCAAATCCATGCATATACGCCCCAATATGGGAGCTCTTTTACCATGAACTAAGCAAGTTGCATCTTTTCCAGACATATTTCGTGGAATACCATCGGCATAACCTACACAAACCGTGGCAAGCTTGATTCGTTTATCAGCCACGAAAGTCCTGCCATAACTGACGCTCTCCCCTGCTTCAATCCATCGAACCTGAGCTATATTAGCTCGAAGTGAAAGCACCGGCTTTAGCTTCGGAGACAGCCTTGTTTTATCATCATGGCTCATAACTCCATATAGAGCGATACCTATTCTCGCAAAATGACTTCTGTCATCATCGTAGTTTAGTAATCCATAAGTGGCTTGTGAATGCAGCTTCCCAACATCATAACCTTTGGATACAAGGGAATCTACAGTATCATAGAACAAGCTAAGCTGTCTCATAGTAATGTCAATATCTTCTTGCACCAAGCTGTCAGAAGATGAAAAATGTGTTGAAATGCCTTCAACTTTCAGATTTTTCATTGAAAAAATACTTTCAATTTCTTCAGTTTTCGATATGTCAATACCTTCTCGATGCATACCTGTATCCAGTGAAATATGTACGAAGATTTCATACCCGCTATCATTGAGAGCCTTCGCATATTCGCCATCCACTATCAGCTGCATTAACCCGTATTTCTCAAGAAACACAGCATTTTGTGGATGGGTATAATTCATAATAAGAATATCTGAAAGCAAGCCGCTTTGTCTCAGAGATACCCCTTCGCTCACCGTAGCAACGGCAAAAGCCTTTATTCCCATAGCTTCAAGATGCTTTGCTATATGAATAGCACCATGCCCATATGCATCGGCTTTAACCACCGCCATGAGCTGGCATCCCTGGGGTAAAAGCGATTGAAGAGTCTGTGCATTATGCTCCAGCGCAAGCAAGTCTATTTCCACCCAGGCCCGTCCTTTTAAATATAGCTCTGGTGGAGAATTTAAAGTATCATTACTCATTTTTCCAGATATTCGATGGCAAGTTCGATGAGAATATCCACTAATTCGGGATATTCAATGCCTACGCCCTTCAACATATTTGGGAAACGGCTCTTTGATGTAAATCCAGGAATCGTATTCGTTTCATTGAAGACAATTTCCCCTTTACTATCGAGGAAAATGTCGATGCGAGCATATCCGCGGCAACCAAGGGTAGTATAAATGGTTTTCGCCGCCTCTTGTAACTTTTTCTCCGTCTCTTCATCGATGCGTGCAGGCATATGAATTTTTGATGTCACTAGATTGTATTTTTCTTCATAATCGAAAAACCCGCCTGCTAGCTCGATTTCATCTATTCTGCCTGTTTTAAGTTCCAGATTACCAATGACAGAACAGCCAGTTTCAAATCCATCGATGTTTTCTTCAAAAAGAACAGCATCATCATATGTGAGAGCAAGCTTCACCGCATCCATGAGCTGTGAACTATCATCAACTCTCGTCACTCCAAAGGATGAACCAGCCTTCACAGGTTTTACAAACAAAGGCAAGCCCAGCTGAGAAATGGTTGACAATATTTCTTCCTCAGATGGAGCATATTCAAAGCAAATCGATTTTGGCACTCTAATTCCAGCAAGGGAAACAAGCTTGTGTGCCCTGTCTTTATCCATGCATAAAGCCGAAGCTGCCGAGCCACTCCCCACCACGGGGATACCAGCGAGTTCACATAAACCTTGGACTGTTCCATCTTCCCCATAACTACCATGGAGTACAGGAAAAACAACATCAGCATGTATTTTTTCCGCACGTCCATCTATAAGCTCGATGAGTCCACCACCCTTAGACGGCGATATTATCATGCTACTCAGGCGGCTAGGATCAGTATGCCACATATCATTGGGAATATCATCAACGGAACCACTGTACCTAAACCATTCCCCTTCTCTTGTTATCCCCAATAGTAAAATATCGTATTTATCACGATTTACTGCATTTATGATTGAATACGCCGACATCAGCGACACATCATATTCGGGCGACCGCCCACCAAATAGTATAGCAACCGTTTTTTTACTCATAATTATCGTCAAACCTCCAATACAAGCACGGTATTCATGCTTCGCAAATGATAACACAATATACTGCTGTATACAACCAAAAAAAACAAAAAAACCCAGAAACCTTTGCAGTTCTAGGGTTTTATCTTGGTGGACGATACAGGACTTGAACCTGTGACCTCCCGCACGTCAAGCGGATGCTCTACCAGCTGAGCTAATCGTCCACATCAGCGAAGCAATTTTACAACGAGCAAAGCCTCTTTGTCAACTCTTTTTCACCAGCAGAATAAAAATATTATATAAATGGAACAAAATTCACTTTAGTGCGTCAAAGTGGATAGTACAACAAAAGCATCAACACAACAGGAGGACACTCATATGCAAAGTAAAAGGATTATTAAAATAGTTTTACCCATATGCCTAGTGGTGATTATAATCGGGAGCATATTTATAATTGGTTTAGCAAATAGACCTGCTCCCCTTGTGGATGATACAGAAATACAAGGCGAACAAACAAAAACAATGTCGCTGCCAACGCTAATTTCTGTTTTGTCTTCCTTGTTAGTGCCAGAACAACAAATTATTAGCGACGGAAAAATATACACAATAAGCGAATTGTTCGAAATAATCACAGTGAAAGAGCTTGAAAACGAAGCTATTTTACCCCTGGTGGGTGACAGGGAAACTCTTCTAAAACTGTTGCTGGACCGAGGTGCAATATATGATGGCGACCGAAGGGATTATAATGGTTTTTATTATTTCGATTTACCAATGGCTGTTTCAAGCGAAGCCGAAGTTACCTTTAGTGCAGATATGGCAATGGAGCAAAGCTTTGAAATGGGATCAGATGAAATACTACAACCATTAGCTGTGGATGAAGGTGTATCTTTTTCTCAAACAAACGAACAGGTAATGGGAGTCAATGAAGGGGATGTTGTAAAAACAGATGGTGAATATATCTATGCATTATCTGCTAACGACGGCTCATTACGTATCATTGAAGCAAATGGTTCACAACTGGAATTGTCTTCAACCATTTCCGACAATGGTGTTATAGCTTCGGAGTTTTATCTAATAGGAAACGACCGCTTAGCGATTATTGGCAGCGAATATGTACCGATGGATTTATTGCCAATCCCATGGGATGAAAACAACACAGAGGACCAAGATCAATTGGTTCCCGCTGATTATTACACCTGGTATAATTCACGAAATTTCACCATTTTACTCATATACGACATATCAGACCCCACTGCTCCCACCGAGCTGCGCAGGGTATCCATGGATGGCTGGAAATTATCCACTAGGGTTATTGGCGATATAATATATCTGGTAACAAATAAAACAATGTGGAGCATACCATATGCAGCCGCTGATAGCCCCAGCATCCTTCCATATGTACGCGACAGCGCAAAGGGCGAGGAATATGAACCCTTTGCCTATGATTGCATTTATTATATTCCCGATTCAAGCGATACAAACTATCTGCTCGTTGGTGCCATTGATGTATATAGCGATGCCCCCTTTGAACCCATTGCATATCTAGGTGCTGGAAGTAATCTATATATGAGTCGCAATGGGATGTATTTGACGAAATATCGTTATGTTGAATCAACATACAGCGAATTAGGCTGGCGCTCCTGGCTGGAAATGACAGACATCATGCGTTTCACAATTAACGGAACTAATGTTGTTTATACTGGTATGGGTACAGCTCTCGGCTCTCCCATCAACCAATATAGCATGGATGAGCACGAGGGCTATTTCCGAATCGCCACAACTGATTGGTTATCAGGAACATATGTCAGCATATTTGATGTGGAAACCATGGAAACTGTTGGCATCACCGAAGCCCTCGCACCTGGCGAACGAATGCAGTCGATGCGCTTCATGGGAGATATGGGATACATTGTCACCTTTGAAAATTTAGATCCCCTCTTTACCATTGACTTGTCAGACCCTTACAATCCAAAGATTCTTGGCGAATTGAAAATCCCAGGCTTTTCCCAGTACCTCCATCCGGTTGGTGAAGGTCTGCTCCTTGGCATTGGGCGGGATACTCAAGAAATATACACCCGCGATGCTTCAGGTGTGGAAACTGTCATTGGATTCCGCGATGTTGGCATGAAGGTCTCTTTATTCGATGTGAGCAACCCATATGAGCCAAAGGAAATCGACATGCTCTCATTGGGTGATGGCTGGACAGAAGTCAGCCACAACCCCCGCGCCCTTATGTCCGACCGTTTTCGTAGCATCTACGGCTTTACGATGCAAAATTGGAACAACGAAGGCGGGAGATACTCATTTGAAGCTCTGCTGCTAAATGTCGATGAAGGAAAGCTAAACATAGCCGCTTCCCTGAATGCATCATTGCAAAACGGCAACTATATCTCCATATACAATAGCCGCCTTTGCTTTATTGAAAACTATTTATATCTCATCCACGGAAACGGTATCGAAGTCTTTGATTACAACAGCTATGAAAAAATAAATAGCTTTGTATATTAAAAATGTCACAATCATGATTGGAGGAGCAACTATGTTTAGTAGAAAATTCGCAAAGACTATATTGCCCATTTTTCTAGTATTGACAATAATTTGGGCTATGTTCGGGATTGCCATGGCAAGTGAGGCATTGGAAACTGCAGTTGAATCCGAGACAAAAAATGACTTGCTGCCAACAGTGGGAGACGAGGAAACACTTATAAAAATCCTCATGGAACGAGGCATTATATTCGAAAATATAACGACAAACATGAGTGATGGCGATATTATTATACTCGACATCCCACACCCACTTGAAATTATTGATGATCTAATTCCAATGGGATACATCCCTGATGAGCCGGAAGACTATTCACTAACCAATGAGCAAGTAGCTGGTGTCAACGAAGGAGATGTCGTCAAAACAGATGGTAAATTTATTTATGCCTTATCGCCATATGGTAAATTACGCATCGTTGAAACTAACGGACCCCAGCTCAATATTGCGTCCACCATACTCATTGATACTTACGATGAAAGTACTGAGTTTTACCTCATAGGTGATGACAGGCTTGTTATAATTGGTCTGAAACGTGTATACAATTCATCACTACCCATGCCAAATTTAGATGTAATGGAGAACTCCAATTTATCAATCGATAATGAATCTCCATTAGCTTGGTATAATTCGCGAGCTTTTACTGTATTACATATCTACGACATATCAGACCGATATGTACCCACAGAGATACGTCAAATATCAATGGAAGGTAACACAATTTCTACAAGAGTCATTGATGATATTATATATTTGGTAACAAACAGAAAAATAAATCAAATTTCACAGGATCGCGCCAACAGAAGTCCGAGTATCTATCCATATATGTACGATACATTAATTAGCGAAAATTATTGTCCGCTCCCCTTTGATAGCATATATTATACTCCCGACTCAAATGATGGTAGTTATCTGCTTGTAGGCGCTCTCGATGTATATGGCGACGATCCATATGAGCCAAGCGCATATCTTGGCTTTGGTAAAGATTTATACATGAGCCGAAATGCTAAATATGTTATTAACGACGGATACAAGTATATGCTTGACCCAGTTACCGGCGCGAATAATAGGACAAGCATCACTGATGTCATGAGGTTTGGCATAGACGGCACAAGCATAAACTATTCGGGAGCAGGCTTTGCCATTGGATACCCCCTCAACCAATATAGCATGGACGAATATAATGGTTATTTCCGCATCGCCACTACCACATGGTTTAGTGGCTCATTTGTCACCGTTCTTAATGTTGAAACAATGGAAACAGTCGGATGCTCCGAAGCTCTCGCTCCTGGTGAAGAAATGAAGTCAATGCGTTTTATGGGAGACATGGCTTATCTTGTTACTTTTATGGAAACAGATCCACTCTTTACAATTGATTTGTCAGACCCATATAATCCAACGGTTTTAGGAGAATTAAAAATACCAGGCTTTTCCCAATACCTCCATCCTGTGGGCGATGGTTTACTCATAGGAATAGGACGCGATGATGAAGAAAGAATAAGCAGAGACTCATCAGGTAACGAAACTGTGACAGGGTTTCGTCAGGTGGGATTAAAGGTATCACTATTTTATGTGCGCGACCCATTCGATCCAAAGGAGATAGATAAAATTAGTTTAGGTTGGGGTACTGCTTTTGTCTCGTCTAATCCAAAATCGTTGATGACCGATCCAAACCGTGGTCTGTATGGTTTCCTGATGAAAAATTGGAAAGATTCTAATTTCGGAGCTTTCCTTATAAATGTCGAAGATGAAAAACTAAATATGGTGGTAACACTCGATACAACGTTCATCAATAGCAAGTACTCCTATAATAATCATTATGATTATTATCTCTATAATTCATATAACCGATTATGTTACATTGGAAATTATCTATACCTGGTCAGCGAAAGAGGCATCATAGTCTACGACTACAACACATATGAAAACTTAAGAACTCTAGTATTTTATTAAGCTTCTAGAAAGCAAAACAAACCCCTGCGGTTCTTACTGCCGCAGGGGTTTGTTTTTTTATTAAATTATATTATGCAGAAATCCGAAAACCAATCGTCTTGTGTCTATTTTCGAGTAGCGAAGCAATATCTTCGTCTGCAAAGGCTTCTTTGACATCATTCTCTGTAATCGAATCATCCAAAGCTCGGCAAGCTTGTTTGATACAGATGCGTTCAAATAACTTACGTATAAACCGTCCGTTAGAGAAGTTGTCCAGCTTACTATCTAGAATCTGCTTGAGCCTTGATTCCATAGCTGCTCTTCCGTCAAATGATAACTCGTAACTGTTTTCATTGCATAGCTTATCAAAAATCAAAAGCAGTTCATGCAGCTTGTAGTCTGGAAAAGAAATATGAAATTGGATCCTATCTCGCAGTCCAGGATTCACGTCCAGCATAGCGTTCATTTCATCTGTGTAACCAGCCATAATGCAGACGAATTCGTCTCGCTTATCCTCCATTATTTTAACCAGTGTAGCAATGGCTTCTTTTCCGAAAGCATCGTCTTCTCTTTCTATCAGAGCATAAGCTTCATCGATAAAAAGCACGCCTCCCATTGCACGTTTAATAACATCAGCGGTTTTCGGTGCCGTCTGTCCTAGGTATTTACCAACTAAACCGCCCCTTTGAGTTTCGACGAGTAGATTTTTTTTGGTGAGTCCGACCTCGGCAAATAGTTTTGCAAGGATTCGCGCAACTGTTGTTTTTCCGGTTCCAGGATTACCAAGAAATGTCATATGAAGACAAGGAACGGCTTTTCTCCCCCGCTTCTCCAGCAACGCAACTATCTCCTTAATTGTCTTTTTGACGCTGTCCAATCCAATCAAGCTCTCCAGTTCCTCAAAGGCAGATATGGATGCAGTTTCTTCATCGGATTGTAACATCAAATCCGGCAATGCAATGATAAAGTCTTCCGTCTTGTCAATTAGTTTTCGCTGAGCTGCGTTTCGCAAAGCCATTTCGAGGTCTTTTACCGTCGCAATATTAAGAGAGGAAGTATCTTTGAAACTTTCCAAATCAATACCAAAACCGTATTCATCAGCGAATAAAGTTATCGATTTGATTTTATCATGTACTGTCAAATCCTCCATGACTATTGTATGTGGAAATGCAACAGTAAAGAGCTCGTTTCTTGCTAATCTATTATATTCTGCTTGCTTCATTGATGTTATGTGGACATTGTTACTATTAATAATTTCATCAAATAGCGTCTGGTCGCTAGTATTTTTGAAATGATCTTCTCCTAAGATTGCATATAAGAGCTTTTCTTCTGGAGAATTAGGTCGGCTTTCAAGGTCATCATCGAGATCCCACTCATCATCAATTATATACATGTGCTGCGTTTCTCTAAATGTGCGTTGATAATCTCGTTTGTCTCCTTTTATCACCGCATGTTCGATGAGCTTTCCCTTTTCCGCTAGTACTTGATATAGCGCATAAAAACTATCTTTGAGATCTAAGTCATAATCATTAATGAACACTACATTATAAAGGCAGTTTGCTTTAATACTGTCGGTTCGATCAATATAGTTTGAATAATTTGTCAAAAATGTGTCGAATTTCGATGAGGGAAATGATGCTTCTGTTTCTGAAATTAATGGCTCACCATCTTTCATAACAAATATCTCTTCTTTTCTTCCAGAAAAGGAATTCCCACTTGTCATCAGTTCCTGTGCTATACGGATTTTATTGAGAATTTTTTGGTCTACGCTTTCAATATTGATTCTTTCTATAGTAACGTCCCCTTTGAATGCTCTTTTGATTTTTTCAATATTAGTTTCCGCATCCTCCTCTTCAGCTAAGTATATGAAGCGCAATTCACATTTGTTACCACAGTCGTAGAACAAATAGTTGCTTTCATTGTTGAGTGCATCCAGTTTAAAAGAAATCACATCATTTGATGGGACATCCTCCCCATCATAGCAAACGATAATTCGATAATGTACCATTTAACCTCCTAATAACTAAGTCACACTATTACTTACATCTATCTTTTTGTATATTCACTTGTCAAGGTACAATGTGTTTGCGAGGTGTATTCTTATATTATACCATACATTTCGACGATTATAGTTATGTGTAAAAAATATTTTTTTGTCTATGCAGAGAACAGTTTTCTTTTTCTAGCATGGCACAGGTTTCTGTTACTACCTGTACAAGAGGCTAAATAGACTCCGAAAAACAACAACTAACCCAAGAAACCTCCGAAGTTGGCGCTTCGGAGGTTTCTTTTGTGTGAAACAGAGCTACAAGACTTTTTGCCTGTCGGAATTGTAACACACAAAAACCACATCGTCAAGAGCAGCGTCAGCAAATGTGTGATTAACTTGTGATAATGTCAGGATGTAGATTAACTTATGATAATGTCACCCCCTAAAAATAGTACATAATAAAACTATGAATACTGGAGTGATATCGTTGACATTAAAACAACTTAATCACCTTGATGTAATCAACAAGGCAAATGATGGGTTTGTCGCCGTGAATGAGGCTGCGTAAAAGCTAGGTATATCGGAAAGGCAGATACAAAGAATCAAATTTCGCTCTATAATTTGAAAATTTAATCAATGCGCACACAAGGAGTGCGACTACTAGCAGTGTTATCGTCTCGTTCTGGAAATAGAATTTCAATCTACGCGCCCACGAAGGGCGCGACAACACTAAGACCCCACCAAAGGCACAAAAGCATAAGATTTCAATCCACGCGCCCACGAGGGGCGAGACTGTTGACAGCGCATTTCCATGGGTTGCAGTGCCTGATTTCAATCCACGCGCCCACGAGGGGCGAGACAACGAGGAAGAACCCCGCATATGCTATGAAATTTCAATCCACACCGCTCGCGAAAGCGGTGACCATACCAGTTAGGGGTGTTACAGATTACCATCAAAATTTCAATCCACACCGCTCGCGAAAGCGGTGACGATGAGCATGGTGCTGACCACGATGAAATATCAAATTTCAATCCACACCGCTCGCGAAAGCGGTGACAATGCCGCACTTACACATCAGACGGCAGCGGAAAAATTTCAATCCACACCGCTCGCGAAAGCGGTGACACTTGCTATCCTGCGAAAATGCAACTCTTTTAGCGATTTCAATCCACACCGCTCGCGAAAGCGGTGACCATTTGCTATTGATTCATACTTCTCAACCAAATTATTTCAATCCACACCGCTCGCGAAAGCGGTGACTTGTTGGCACCGCTGCTGACGCAGTGGCAATATAAATTTCAATCCACAATTGTAAGCATTCCCTACAATATTAAACTTGCAATACGTATTGTTTAGGAGTATAATGGACAAAAAGGTGGTCTGAATGCGAGTAGCTGAAGTAATAAAACGATTAAATGAAGATGGCTGGTATGAACTTCCAAGAAAAGCAACATCTCATATTCAACTGAAGCATCCTACGAAATCAGGAAAAGTCACAGTCTCTAACCACCCAGGAGATATTCCACCTTTCACTTTGAAAAGTATTTGGAAACAAGCAGGGATTTCACCACCATAGGAGGCAATATATGCGTAAACTTACATATTATGCGGTTTTCGAACCGTCAACAAATGGTAATTATGGTGTTTTTTGGCCTGATTTACCTGGCTGCGTATCTATGGGAGACAACCTTCCCCATGCTGAGGAAATGGCAATTGAAGCTCTAAGCTTACATATATATAGCATGGAGCAGGATGGTGAATTATTACCGGATGCATCAATTCCTCCGTTTGATGATATGCCATCAGGGGGTATAATCATGCCGATTACCGTATTTCCTGATATTATAAGAAACGAACTCGACAACCGTTCGGTAAAGACAAATATCACCTTGCCAGCATGGCTCAAAGATTGGGCTGGAACACAAGGCATTAATTTATCACAGACTTTACAAACAGCTTTGAAGCAGATGTACAATATGCAGTAACCTAAATGCCATATGTTCAAATACTAGACATATGTCGTTAGTAATGGAGTTTACTATTGTGTAATCTCTTTTATCAGCAATTGGGCGATTTTCTTATATCACACTTCGAACACAGCATAACTAAAACGAAAACAAAAATCCTGGAAAAGTTTCACTATATACCTTGACAATACATCAGGTTTGATGTAATATATTCCATATAAAGGCGGTGATGGTTTGCAGATACACGACTACCACACGGCTGCGGGGAAAAACCTGATAAAAGAATACCTTAGCACACTACCAAAAAAAGAAATGTATATTGGCTACAATATCAGACATAAAATAGGGTCGAAAGGGTTTACCGTGCTACAAGAACTAGATACGCGGCAAATCAGAGGAAAAATGTGGGAAATAAAATTTTCGCAGAATCGTATAATGTATATTGTTGCTGATATAGACAACATTTTCTTTCTTCATGCATGTAAAAAGCAAAAAGGAAAAGCAGAACAGCATGAGATTGATACTGCGATACAACGAGCCAATGAAAATGGTCTTTCATTGTAGCTTTGGTAGTAATCCATGGTTAATATAATTTATGTTTCGTCTATCATTTTCTGAATTAGGGGGTCAATATTATGCCATTTATTAATGTAACTGATGTTGTAATGAACGAAGAAGCCAATGAACTAAAAGAAGCATACAATAGCAATCTGAAAATTAAAGCAGCAATAGATCAGTTTGACAATGAATGCAGATTGCGACGTGAGCTAACCGAGGCAAGGAAACAAAAAAATATAACTCAGATGCAATTAAAAGAAATGACTGGTTTAACGCAACAGGTAATCAGTCGGATTGAATCGAACACAGAAATTTCCCCGAGTCTAAAAAACTTGATGATTTATGCAAATGCGATTGGGTATGAGTTATCTTTGCAACCAAAAAAAGTATAATGCTAGTGCATATAATGATATTGTCATTTGTGTCTACAATAGCATTGAATCGCTGTTTAGTTTTGCGTTGTGCGATTTATACACCCGAATGACTATCATTACTGTTAAACCACAATCCCACCAGATACTTGCGAGAGAAAGTGGTTGAAACTATTGTGACAAAATATGTAATGAAAGAATTCAATCTTTATTCAAAACCCAACAAAACAAAAACCCTTGCGGTTCTCACTGCCGCAAGGGTTTGTTTTAATTAAATTCTTATCTTTGTACAGCAATGATAATTCTCCTCTAGCACTCTTGACTATAACTTAATCATCGGCTATACTATATCTACACTTTAATATTAGCCGAAAGGTCGATCTGAATGTATATTAAACGGCACATTGAAAATGTTTTAGAATCTGCAATAAATGAAAAGGGTGCGCTTTGCGTAACCGGAGCTAGGCAAATTGGCAAATCCACCGTTTTGAAAACCCTTTTTCAGGAGCATAGAGAGTTGACTCTTGATGAAATCCGTTTACGTAGACTCGCATTGGAACAACCAGAAGAGTTTTTCGAGCAATTTGAACCACCTGTTTTTATCGACGAAATTCAATATGCACCATCGTTATTTCCATATATGAAAATTTATATAGACAAGACAAACGCAAAAGGTGCATTCATATTGTCTGGTTCTCAACGGCATGAAATGATGACCGGTGTAACAGAAAGTCTAGCGGGTAGTATTAATTTAATCGATTTATATGGACTTTCATTGAGAGAAATACAAGGTGACGAGTTTTCAGAACGGTTTATACCCACACAAGAATACTTGTCGAAACGTAATCCAAAGACGCTTAAATATAATGAAATATGGGAACACATTTGGCGTGGTTTTTATCCTGAAATCGTAGCACAAAACACAGATTGGTCACGTTTCTATTCTAGCTATGTCCGAACCTACCTTGACAGGGATGTATCGAAATTAGGACAAGTCAGAGATATGTTACAATTTGAAAGATTCATGGTGGCGATAGCTGCTCGAACTGGGCAGCTTCTCAACATTTCTGCGATTTCAAAAGATACAGGAATTAGCGTTCAGACTGCTGAAAGGTGGCTTTCAATACTAGTAGCATCAAACATCGTCTTTATACTGAAACCTTACCATAACAACATCATGAAAAGATTAATAAAAACCCCTAAAACATATTTTCTCGATACTGGTCTTGCTAGCTATTTGCTTGGATGGGACAATGCAAAGGTGTTGCAAAACGGAGCTATGTCTGGAGCAATGTTTGAAACCTTTGTCATTGGTGAAATCATAAAATCATGGGTCAATTTTGATGGTGTAACCCCTAATATGAGTTTTTACTACTATCGTGACAAAGATGGTAATGAAATTGACTTACTTATTAATCGTAATGGTGTGCTATATCCCATCGAAATAAAAAAGAACATCAACTGCGACAAAGGTGATATAACAGCATTCAAACAGCTTGACAAAATACCAGAAATTAAACGTGGCGATGGCTGCGTCGTCTGTATGGCAGATGATGTGTTCCCGATAAGTGGCAATGATAAAGCCGTCGGTGTGCGATTTTTATAAGTCACTACTTTATTCATATTTTATTAACCGTGAAGTAACTTAGACAAACCCTTGCAATACCATCATGCGCAAAGGTTTTTCATTTTGCGAAAGTTGAGTTATTAAGCTATTGGAAACGAAAACAAAACCCTCACGGCTCTTACTGCCGCAAGGGTTTTTGTTTTGGTGGGGGAGGACGGATTCGAACCATCGAAGTCGTAGACAACAGATTTACAGTCTGCCCCCTTTGGCCACTCGGGAACTCCCCCACAAATGGAGCTGGTGGACGGACTTGAACCCCCGACCTGTTGATTACAAATCAACTGCTCTACCGACTGAGCTACACCAGCAATCCAATCCGCGAAAGCAATGATAACAAACCCACTCCCATTTGTCAATATAAAACAAAAATATTAGTTTAGCATATTATTTTTTATTATTATGTGATATAATCCACTATTGAATAAGAACAACGATAAAACATGAGAGGCATTTTTATGATAAAGCAAGTTATTTCAAGGGTTTTTGGCACCCATAGCGAGCGGGAAATGAAGTCGCTCAATCCCATAATAAACAGTATTGAAGCTCTAGAAGATGAATATAGAGCTCTCAGCGATGAAGCCCTAAAAAATAAAACAAATCAGCTAAAAGAGCGTTTACAAAATGGCGAGACTCTAGATGACATACTACCAGAGGCTTTTGCTGCTGCCAGGGAAGCCTGCGACCGAGTTTTAGGAATGAGACCTTATCATGTCCAACTCATCGGCGGCGTAGTACTCCATCAAGGACGAATTGCCGAAATGAAAACAGGTGAAGGAAAAACCCTTGTGGCAGTCCTCCCCTCTTATCTCAATGCTCTTGCTGGTAATGGCGTTCATATTGTAACCGTCAACGATTATCTAGCACAACGCGACAGCGAATGGATGGGGAAAGTCCATCGTTTCATGGGACTCAATGTGGGGTTGATAATCCATGGTTTGAGCAGCGAAGAACGTCGCGCCGCCTACGCTGCAGACATAACATACGGCACTAACAACGAGCTTGGCTTCGATTATCTTCGCGACAACATGGCAATATATAAACACGATATGGTTCAGCGAGGGCATGTCTTCGCCATAGTCGACGAAGTTGACTCTATCCTAGTGGACGAAGCTCGAACACCACTTATTATATCTGGGCAAAGCGATCAATCCAATGATATGTACAAGAGCGTTAACGAATTTGCGATTAAACTCAAAAAAATCGTATACGCTTCCACAGACGAAAAAGCGCAGGAAGATGAATCCATTGATGCAGATTATGTAGTTGATGAAAAAGCTCGCTCGGCAACCCTAACCTCCCGAGGCATTGAAAAAGCAGAGCGTTATTTCAATCTTGAAAACCTCGCTGATTTGGAAAATAGCACATTATCCCATCATATAAACCAAGCTCTCCGTGCCCATGGGATAATGCAAAGGGATATTGATTATGTCGTCAACGATGGCGAAGTTATCATTGTGGATGAGTTCACGGGTCGCTTAATGCTTGGTAGGCGTTATTCCGAAGGTCTCCATCAAGCAATAGAAGCAAAGGAAAAGGTTGAAGTTGCAAAGGAAAGCAAGACTTTGGCAACGATTACGTTCCAAAACTATTTCAGGCTTTATAAAAAGCTTTCAGGCATGACTGGAACCGCTCTTACGGAAGCCGAGGAGTTTGGAACTATTTACAATTTGGATATTCTTGAAATTCCAACAAATAAACCCCTTGTGAGGATTGACCATTCCGATGTGGTTTATAAAAACGAAAATGGTAAATATCGGGCGATTATTAGTCAAATCGAAGATTGCCATGTAAAAGGACAGCCAGTGCTGGTGGGTACTGTTTCAATTGAAAAAAGTGAGCTTTTAAGTTCCATGCTTAAAAAGCGAGGTATCCCCCACAATGTACTGAATGCAAAGCGACACGATATGGAAGCGGAAATCGTTGCCCAAGCTGGTAAATTAAACGCTGTAACCATCGCCACCAACATGGCTGGACGTGGAACCGATATAATGCTAGGCGGCAATCCCGAATACCTGGCTAAAAACGATATGAAAAAAGCAGGTTTATCAGATGAATTAATAGCTGAAGCAACGGGATTTGCAGAAACAGATAACGAAGACATCATACTTGCAAGGGAAATGTTTGCCCTAAACTTGGCAAAGCATAGAGCCATCACCTCCCAGGAAGCCGAAGAAGTGAAGGCTTCCGGAGGCTTGTTTATCCTCGGCACAGAGCGTCATGAAGCCCGCCGTATCGATAACCAGCTTCGTGGACGCGCAGGCCGACAAGGCGACCCTGGAGAAACTAGGTTTTATATTGCTCTGACAGATGATATTATGAGGTTGTTCGGCTCCGAGCGGATTATGGGAATAATGGAAAAACTTGGTTTGGAAGAAGATACACCCATAGACCATAAAATGCTTTCCAATGCAATTGAGACTGCACAAAAGAATGTGGAAAGCCGAAACTTCCAATCTCGAAAAAGCGTCCTTGAATACGATGATGTAATGAACCAGCAACGTTCTCTCATATATGGTCAAAGGCAAAAAGTTCTAGATGGTGAAGATATAAGGGAAAATATTCGTTCAATGATTTCGGAAACCATCGAAAACGCTGTCGGTGCTGGATTTTTAGAATCCGAGCGAATAGTATCTGATTCTCAGCTGTCTGAGGCTCTATCTCCCCTGGAAAGTCTGTTTTTGCAAAAAAACGAAATAAAACTCACCGATGAAGGTTTCACTCGTGAGATGCTCGAAGATCTCCTTGAGGAAAAAGCGAGCCTAGCATATGAAGCAAAGGAAAAGGAACTGGGAAGCATCTTAAACAGCGAAATTCCTCTAATGCGAGAGGTGGAGCGCGTCATTATGCTACGGGTTGTGGATGAATTTTGGATGGAGCATATCGATGCCATGGATAGCTTGCGCGACAGCGTGCGTTTACGAGCATACGGTCAAATAAACCCCATTGACGAATATAAGCGAGACGGTTTCGATATGTTCGAAGAAATGATTGATGGCATTAAAGAGGAAGTTGTCAGGCGTATATTCACTGCAAGAATCAGCATGGAATCTCCATTGCAACGCAGCAGTGTTGTTAGAAATATGAATGCAGCTATGCAAAACTCGGTTATAAATGCATTAAATTCCTCCAGTGCCAATGCTGGTAATAACAATAGAAACGCTAATAACAACGCTCGAAATAATGCTGCAACGAACACCAGCAATAATGCAGCCCAAAGACAAGAACCAATCCGAAAAGCACAAAAAATAGGACGAAATGACCCCTGCCCTTGCGGAAAACTAAGGCAAAATGGCTTGCCTATGAAGTATAAAGATTGCTGCGGTAGAAGTGCTTAATGAGCATAGAGTAAGTGTAGTACAACACACGTAGCGCAATGCACGTAGCGCAAATTTAAATAATATGAAAACATGGCTTTATTATGGCTTTTATCGAAAATAACAAAAACGGCATCACATATATGACTGCTTCAAATATCAGCGTTCCCCATGCATTCACCACTAGATTCGGTGGAGTCAGCAAGGGTATTTATGAGTCCATGAACCTCGGACAAAATGTAGGTGATGACGCAGCTAATGTGAATGCAAATTACATGTCTTTATGTGAAGCATTAAATATAAAGCTTGATAATATCGTGTGTACGAAGCAGGTACATGGGAACTCGATACGAGTTGCCTCACATGATGACTGCGGAAGGGTGTTTTTAGACATACCATATGAAGCCGATGGGCTCATAACAAACAGCCCTGGACTCAGCCTTGCTATTTTCATCGCTGATTGTGTACCCATATTATTATACGATGAAGAAAACCAGGCAATAGCTGCTGTTCATGCAGGATGGCGGGGAACCGCAATAGATATAGTCGGTGCTGCCATCAAAGGGATGACAGAGGCATATGGCAGTAATCCAAAAAATATAAGAGGGGCTATTGGTCCTTCCATCTCCGTTTGCTGTTATGAAACCGATGCTGATGTGCCAGAGGCTCTAGCAAATGTCTTGGGAAACGATGTTTCTTTTTGCGTAAAACCAATGAGCGAAAAATTTATGGTGGACTTAAAGAACGCAAATCGATTGCTTTTGGAAAAAGCAGGCGTAATAGATATCGATATTTCACAAGAGTGTACTTCCTGTCAGAGCGATAAGTATTGGTCTCATAGGAAGACAAATGGAAATCGAGGTAGCCAAGCTGCAATTATTAGTATTTAGCGAAAGGTAAAACAACGTTGCGAATGGTAAAGAAAAAGCGAAGGACAATCTTTGCATTATTAGTATTTATTATCTTTCTTCAAGCTTGCCGTGGGAGCGATATACCCATAGTATCACCACAAATCACCGAAACAACACCCAGCACCCAGTCTCCATTACCTGATATTTCCCCTGTGACACCGAAATCCCAAGGAAATATCACCATTCGCTATGTTTCGGATAGTACAGTAAACCCAATAACAAGCCTATCCATGGATAATATCTTACTATCTTCCCTGCTCTACGAATGCTTGTTCGTCATGGACAACAACCTTACCCCTTCAATGGAATTATGCGAAAGCTGGTCCACCGAAGACAATATCACTTACACATTTCAAATAAAAGATAACATATCAATGAGCGATGGTACAATGCTAACTGCTGATGATGTGGCTTATTCCCTCAGGCAAGCGATGCAAAGGGGTCGCTTTGTCAATAGGCTCAGTACGATCAGGAGCATTTCCACCAGCGAGAGCCTAATGGTTACCATTGTCTTAAACCAAGCGAATAGAAATTTTATCAATCTTTTAGACATTCCCATTATCAAAAACGGCTCGATTAATGAGCATATTCCTCCAGGAACAGGTCCCTATGTATTAAGCGATATCGATTCAATGCGCCTGTCACGCAATAGAAACCATCGAAACTATGCCTCTCTTACTATTTCTACGATTTATTTGATGGAATGTGAAGATAAAGAGCTTGCGGAGCTATTCGATAGTGGAATCATAAGCATACTCTGGGATGACCCTGCAGATGCATTTAATATTATACTCAACCGCCACAAGGAGACGAGACAGTACAATACCACAGCTTTGCAATACATTGGCTATAACTTGCAATCCATCGTCTTACGGGATGCCGATGTGAGACGTGCCATCGGCAGCTCAATCAACCGCCAATATATTGTCGATACAATAATGCCAGGGCAGCATCTCCCCTCCCAATTGGCTTTATCGCCAGCATATCGTCTTTATGATTCCCAATGGGAGCAAAACATAGTCGATCCGTTAAAGGAAATGTCTGCACTTTTACTTAGGGCGGAACTGGTTGATAGCAACAATGATTCTTTTTTAGAGTATCCCAATTCATTTGGCGGGTATACGGAAATTTCCCTCGACTTCATTGTAAACAATGAAAACGAATACAAAGTCGCTGCAGCTCATAGGATTGCTGATACTCTTAGGCTCTACGGAATTAGAATAAATGTCCGCGAATTACCTTGGGACAGCTTCCTTGCAGCTCTTAGGACTAGGGACTTTGATATGTATTATGGTGAAATTGTCCTCGGAGCAGATTTTGATTTATCACCATTACTTTTACCAGATAGCCACTTGAACTTTGGTTTGTCCGGTAGCAGTATATACCGACCTTATATAGTTGATTTTATGTCTGCCCAATCAGATGAAGAGGAAGCTGAAGCTGCAAAAGCTCTTTGCGATATGATAAACCTAAATGCACCTTTTATTCCGCTACTTTATAAGCGATATGTCGTATATACCCATATCGGTGCATTTAGAAATGCCACCCCCAGCCAATCTGGTGTCTTCAACGGTTTCGCAGATTGGACAATCGATTTAACGATGCTGCCATAAGAGTATAAAACAAATTGTCATCAGATTGTAATAAAATTGCACTTTTAATTGTTTATTCATTTTGGTATACTTTATTGAGATTTATTGTAAAAATTACACACATATGATAGGAGGGCGCCAGTGGACAGCTTTACAAGGAGATTTGATGCAATAAGCAGCTCAGACAATACGCGGGAGATTCTTTCAGCGGTTTACGAGGCGCTAGTGTTGAAAGGGTATAATCCAGTCAACCAAATCGTTGGATACATCCTGTCAGAAGACCCCACATATATTACGAATTACAATAACGCACGTAGCATGATATGCAAGCTCGACAGAGACGAACTCCTCCAAGAGCTAGTAACTTCATATTTGTCAAAGGAATAGTAGTATGTGATACTTACATGACATAACCAACAAAAATAACTGGAAAACTGTTGACACGGGAGAGACAATGTGTTACAATTCCGTAACAGTTTTCTTATGGGGAGATTATTTATGTCCGCAGATACCAAGGAAAAAAGCAAATCGCTTGAATACAAAGGCTATCCCCTCAGGCGAAAAGACAACCTTATTTATTACGGTAGCATGACGGAAAAATACATCATCATGCTCCAGGTTGTGGAAAGCAAACCCCATGAGGACTTGGAAGTCGCCAGCCGGATCGTCGTTCAGCTGCAGCTTACTGACCCAAATCTGAAATCTCGTGACAGAGTGGTCAAAAAGAGCGAAAAAAACAGCTTTTACGAGGCAATCGACCTTGCCGCAGTCTGGTTGGAAAGAGCCCTGGCATCAGGTTGATGCAGCAGATGGTTTCACTGAACGAAGCAAATACTATCCTAAAGCGATGGTGATTTAGCTTCAACGAATCATTTTATTACGCTGCGCTTTTCCGAAAGGATAATTTATGAAAACCGCTAAAAAACTCTTTGCAGTATTGCTAGTTGCGGCATTATGTGTTCCCATGTTTACACTAACTGCCCTCGCCAGCAACGACATTGCATATGGAGCCGCTACGGTAGACACAAATGACCTTAACCTGCGTTCTGGTCCTGGCTTGTCCAATTCTGTCATTACCACACTCAATGAAGGCGATATTGTCGTCATCCTTGAGCGCACCAATAGCGAATGGTATCACATAAACTTTCATGGAGTGTTAGGTTATGTGAACACCAGCTATTTACGAGACATCCTCACAGCTGAAAACTTCAGCGCCGTTGGTGAAATCACCGGCGATCTTGTAAATATCCGCAGCAAACCCGCTGTAGATAGTACCCTTTTGGGCACATATTCCAAAGATACCATTATGACTGTTATCGGAATTAACACAGGCTGGTATAAAGTCATTCACGATGGTCACACAGGATATGTGCGCTCTGATTATATGACAATTATCAGTGGCACAAGAGCTTCTTCTTCCTCAACTGGATCGAGTTCGGGGACTGGTTCTGGCTCTACGGCTGCTGTTTCTCATTCATACACTGCTCCGCCCGCCAACCTCACATTGGGAGAGCAAATCGTTGACTATGCATTGAGCTTTTTAGGCAGCAAATATGTCTGGGGTGGTGCTTCTCCCTCTGGATTTGATTGTTCTGGCTTTGTAACATATGTCTTAAAATATTTCGACATATCTGTCAGCAGGACAGCGCAAGATCAATACAACAACGATGGTCTACCAGTCAATAAGTCAGACCTCTCCCCTGGCGACCTGGTATTCTTCAGTTCCAACGGAAGCTATATCTCCCACGTGGGTATATATATAGGTAACGACGAGTTCGTACACGCTTCCAGCTCATCCACAGGAGTAATAGTAAGCCGCCTAGACAGCGCCTACTACACCAGAGTCTGGTACGGAGGCAAACGGATTGCTTGAATTAGGAGTGAGGAGTGAGGAGTGAGGAATTAGCGCAACATGAATTTTCATCATATACATAAAAACGGTGTAACCCATTATATAGTGGATTGCACCGTTTGATTATTTACTGTTGAAAATGTGAATATACTAATTCCTAATTCCTAATTCCTAATTCCTCACTCCTCACTCCTCACTCCTAATTCCTCACTCTAAACCGTTAGCTTTATTCTTTATAAACTCTTTTAACCATTCGTTGACAGACGCATCTTTTAAAGCAAATTCTATGGTTGCTTCTAGGTAGCCTTCTAGGTTTCCTGTGTCGTATCTTTTGCCTTCGAAATCTACAGCAACCATATCTGATTGTTTACACAAAGTATTTAGTCCATCGGTCAGTTGAATCTCACCCCCATATCCAGGGGGTGTTTTTTCCAGTATAGGGAAAATATCAGAAGTAAGGACATATCTGCCCAATATGGCAAACTGTGAAAATACTTGCTGGGGTGTAGGTTTTTCTATCATGTCTGTCACTTTATATATACTGTTTTCAATTGGCGAGACTTCCAAGGAGCAGTACCTGGAAATTACATCCAAAGAAACTTCCTGGACTCCGACAGCTGATGCTCCAAATTTTTCTGTCGCATCAATAAGCTGCTTAATCACTGGTGTTTGGGAAACCATGATATCATCGCCCAAAAGCACAGCAAAAGGTTCGTCACCAACGAAACCTTTGGCACGTAGAACCGCATGACCAAGACCTAGGGTTTCCTTTTGTCTTATATAGTAGATATTAGCATTGTCGGCTGGCTGGCGAGCTATTTCAAGTAGCTCATCCTTCCCTGTCCTCAAAAGATTTGCTTCAAGTTCAGGAGCGTAATCGAAATAATCTTCCATTGCCGACTTCGCTCTATTTGTGATAATCAGGATGTCTTCAATCCCAGAGGCGACTGCTTCTTCTATAATATATGCTATGGCTGGCTTGTCTACAATTGGCAACATTTCCTTTGGTATTGACTTCGTAACAGGAAGCATACGAGTACCAAGCCCCGCCGCTGGTATGACAGCTTTTTTAACTTTCATCGAAAAATCACCCTTCTATTTAATAAATCCCAGAACCTTCGATATCAGATAAATACGCAAAAAACCGAGTCTTCGGTAGATACACCATCAGCGGAAGTCCGATGCAATATAAAACAACCAGCTGTCCTAAACCAACTTGCATACCAAAAACAGCTGCAGAAAACCAAAACTCAGCCCCCCTTGCCATGGTAGACCAAGCGATTACTGCACCGATAATCACAGCGTTTACTATAACTGGCGGAAAACAAGCCAATGCCTTTGTTGAAATTGAATCTCTATTTATTTTCCCGATTTGCATTGTCAGCACTGCTGCGATGAGGCTAGCTAAAGAACCAGCGACAATATCAAGTAAACCATATGGGCTAAGTAGATTTGCAATCAAGCAGCCAAGGAATAATCCCAAAGTAGTAAAAGGAAAGAAAAACGGTAAAATGCAAAGCACCTCCGCAAAACGAAACTGTATAGGACCGAAAGCCGCTGAAAAGCCAACAAGCGTAAGTGAAGCGTATAGGGCTGCAACGACAGCAGTAAATGTTATTCTCCTAGTATTCATAAAAACTCACATTATTGCTCAAATTTTAGCAATTTCCTTTCATTACTTTTTATCTATTATACTGTGCAGATAACAGACAATTAATCAACGGTTATAATCAAGCGACAAAAGCACATGATCGACAGCAGTTTGCTTGCAACCACAATATCCTTGTCTATACAAACCGTATTGTTCAGATAGCTCCACCGAACGTTTGTAGCCATCCTTTTTTTTGAAATCGGAGGATAAATAAATAGGTCCACTACCCTGCTCAGCGATTTCCTGTGCCACTTTGTTTCCTATCTTGTTAATCTGTTTAGCATTTTTATGTGGACTCACCGTCAATGTGGTGGCAAAATAATCGAAACCATCTTCTGCAGCTATTTTTGCAGTTTCGCCAAGTCGCATTTCGTAACAAAATTCGCAGCGTTTCCCACCCTCAGGCTCGCCTCTGAGATCTTCGGTGGCTTTATTGAAAGCTTTTTCATCATATGATCCAATTGATTCGAAAATGGGATTTTCAGCTTTGAACTCTTCAAGGAATCTTCCCACTTCAAAGGCTCGTTTAATATATTCCGATTCAGGGAAAATATTCGGATTATAAAAGAAGGTAGTAATACTGAAATATGGGCTGAGGTACTCTGCGACATAGCTCAGACAAGGAGCGCAGCAAGTGTGCAACAGCAGACTCGGTACCTTCCCTGACTCTTTAATTTTTTCTAATTCATCTTCCAGTTTAACTTCCATAAAATATCCTCGCTACACTTGCCAAAATCGTCAACGATATTATACATGTAATTAGCAGTTTGTTATAAGCTACCACCATTTCAAATTCACTCCCTTTAATCTCTGCAATAGCAACATCCAAGCTACTATCTCACCATAGACCCAAAAGAATTAAATGTCGATTTCTCAATAATGAAATGTTTTGCATGACACAATTACCATTTCAACAATTTTATATAGCTTAAAAATACTTGCGGACAACATCAGTCGCCAATTCAACATCAGCACTTATTGTAATGGTGAATTTTACCCCTTCGCGACTGCTGAATCCATCACACCAGACGAGAAACTCTTCCATCCTATCGTCAAGTTCTAAATTGAGTACACGCAGTAAGCTATCTATAAATATATGGGTAATGTCGAAATTGCCAGAAAACAACCCACATATAAACCCCTTTAAAAAATGGTAGCCGTAGAACTCGTACATGGACGAATCAACCAGTCTTACAGAATGAGGAATATCATACCTGAGCTTCATTCCTTCTTCGATGCAGACTATATCGCCATCTTCCTTTTCCACGGCTTCATTAACAAGCTCTATGAGCTTCTTGGTCTTACCATTGCCCTTAAGACCCATGATAACCTTAACCAACTTAATCAAATCCTTTCATATATCGATTCATGTCATGTCCATTCTAACACCAATCCACCAATCAAGCAACAACAATCGTTAGATGTCACGAATTTCTGGTGATTGTGAGTTTAAAACACCTTTAACCAGTATCAATCCAATATACCCTTGAATAATTTTCTATCAAAGGTTATAATTTATTCAAATCAAAAAAATTCCCTAGATTACACATATTTTCACATAATAAGGAGACATACAATGAGCAAAAAACTAGTAGCATACTTTTCAGCCAGCGGTGTAACCCGTAAACTAGCAGAAGTCTTAGCGGAAACGTCAGGTGCCGATTTATACGAAATCAAACCGCTAGTAGAATACACAAAAGAAGACCTAAACTGGCGAGACGACAATTCCCGCAGTTCCGTTGAGATGAAAGACAAGTCCTCACGCCCTGCGCTCGCTGACACAGACGCAAATATCGCAGGATATGATACGGTTTTCCTAGGCTTCCCCATTTGGTGGCATATAGCACCAACCATCATAAACACATTCCTCGAAAGCTACAATTTCGCAGGAAAAACCATAGTAACATTTGCCACATCAGGCAGCAGCGGAATCGGCGACACAGTAACCCAGCTAAAAAACAGTGTCGATGCCACCGCAGTTTTCACCCAAGGAAGCATCCTAAAACCAAATCAATCCAAAGAAAACCTCACAGAATGGATAAGCAGCCTCGGTTTGTGATGGATATAAAAACCGTTTCTATTTGCATATATCTATATAAAAGGATGTATTTTACCTCACATGAGAATAGTAATATAGTGAGTTTATAGTTTCTATTCAGAATAACAGTTCTATCTTTACTTAAACAAGCCGTCTATTTTCATTATAAAAGTTGAAATAATCTCGATATAATAAATAAAGATAAAACTGTATAGTATGTGGAGGTTCATATGAACGATACTCAAGGATATGTTTATATTTTAACAAACCCTAGTTTTGTTGAGGATTGGGTAAAAATTGGAAAGAGTTCTCGTCCTGTCAACGTGCGCAGTAAGGAATTAGATAATACTGCAGTACCACTTCCTTTTAGTATATATGCCACTTTGAAAACTACAAAATTCGATGCAGCGGAGCGCTTCATTCACAAAATGATTGACATGGTTGCGCCCGATATAAGGATTAGAAAAGGGCGAGAGTTTTTTAACATATCACCTCGTAAGGCATACGATATACTAGTGTTGTGTTCAGAACAATATGATGATGCAGAAGTCGAAATATTCGATGAGGAACTACTAGATATTATTGGTACACACAGTAACAGTGCTTCACAAAATCAAGTAGAACGTTCCAAAAGACTTACTTTTGAAATGCTTGGGATATCAGTTGGAGAAAAACTAACATTTTACTCCGACAGTAATATTTCAGTAATTGTCGTTGATAAAAACAGCACAGTTAGAGTCGATGATCTCGAATTATCTTTATCTGCAGCTGCAAGATACATTAACGAAAAACTAGGAACTGCGAATCAAAGCGGTGCGTATCAAGGTGGTTTGTGGTTTAAGTATGGTGATGAAACACTAACAGCAATGAGAAAGCGATTGGGTCGATAAGCTCCTTACAGCAATTATAGTAGATTTTTGTCAACTTAACCATAACAAGCTAACACGCTTATCTTGAGAGGTGTAACAATTTGACCATTCATGAAGTAATCCAAATAAAAAACGAAAAGAGCAAAATAACAAAAAGCATGACTATTGACGAGTTGAAGTTATATTACACTGATTGCTTGAATGACTTCAACAGTATTATGAAAGCATTAACAATGACAATAGTAAATGATGAAAAAGACTGTAGTTGCAACGATTCTTTTATAGCTAGTCCAAATAAAGACGAGCAAGTTAACTGAAAGAAAAAAACATATTATTTGTACTGACATTATATTCGCTGATATGATGATCAAAAGGAGAACCTGATGATTACAGGAGAGCTCAAAAACAAAGTTGACAAGCTTTGGGAGATGTTTTGGACAGGTGGTTTAACGAATCCCCTTGATGTCATCGAGCAGATTACATATCTGATGTTCATCCGCGACCTTGACGAAATGGACAACACCATGAAAAAGGACAGCCTGATGTTGGAGTTGCCATATGAAAGTATATTTAGTGAAAAAGAACAGTTAAAATGGTCGTCATTGCGCGATAAACCCGCTGATACCATGTATCAGACAATGCAAAGTGAGGTCTTCCCTTTTATAAAAACGATGCATAATGATGAAAACAGCACATATGCAAAATATATGGACGATGCAATCTTCAAAATACCGACACCACGCTTGCTGGAACAGATTGTCACGGCACTTGATGAGCTTTTTTCTCTCATAGAAAAAGAACATGACCGCAAAGATGCAAAGGGCGATTTGTACGAATATATGCTATCAAAGCTAACAACAGCAGGAACAAACGGACAATTCCGCACACCTCGTCACATAATACGCATGATGGTAGAGCTGCTTGACCTGCATCCAGACGATATAATTTGCGACCCTGCTTGCGGCACCAGTGGTTTTTTAGTGTCAGCTGGCGAATATCTCAAAGAAAAATACCTCGAAGAAATATTTTATAACCACGATGCAAAAGCGCACTACGACAGCGTAATGTTCACTGGCTATGACATGGACAGGACTATGCTTCGCATAGGTGCTATGAACATGATGACCCACGACATTCAAAATCCGCAAATTATTTACAAAGATAGTCTCTCCGATCAAAATGCTGATAGCGGCAAATATACCAAAATCCTGGCAAATCCGCCATTTAAGGGTAGCCTGGATTATGACATTGTTGCCACCGACCTCATCAAAATCACAAAAACCAAGAAAACTGAGCTGCTCTTTCTTGCACTTTTCTTGCGTATGCTCAAAAACGGCGGACGCTGCGCTTCCATCGTTCCCGATGGTGTATTGTTCGGCTCGAGCAAAGCTCATGTGAGCATCCGCAAAGAAATTGTTGAAAACCACCGCTTGGAAGCGATAATCTCAATGCCATCTGGTGTATTTAAACCATATGCTGGTGTATCGACTGCTATTATCATCTTCACCAAAACCGGCGCAGGTGGCACCGACAATGTATGGTTCTATGATATGCAATCAGATGGCTACAGCCTGGATGACAAACGTACAGAGCTAACCACAAGCGACATTCCGGATATAGTGAAACGATTCAGCAACCTTACTGAAGAAAAGTCTAGAGAACGCACTGAGCAAAGTTTCTTTGTTCCAAAAGACGAAATCGTGGAAAACAGCTATGACCTTTCCATCAACAAATTCAAACAAACCATTTACGAAGAAGTGGAATACCCGCATCCACGCGAAATACTGGCAGAGATAAATACGCTGGAACAGGAGATTATAAAAGAACTGAACGAGTTGGCATTATGTTTGAATGAATGTGACTAAGCCGCCTTCAATATGATGAGGAGTAATCTGATTTTGCAATAAAACACTAGTCTGTCTGATGAAATTATGGTATATTGAAGCATAAAAATGAATGTGTGTAAGGAGTGTATGAATGGAGCAGTTTAAACGAATCAGCCATGATATCAATATAATGGGTGGAAAGGCTTGTATTGTCGGAACACGTATAACAGTTGGAATGATTCTCATGCAAATCAGTGAAGGTACGACTATAAACGATTTGCTTATAGAATATCCCCTATTGACGATGGATGACATATCAGAAGCATTGCGATATGCCGCCTGGGCCGTTGGAACTAGGGAGGTATTACACATACTGGTATGAAATCCTCGAAGGACAACGGGAGTTGGAGTTAATGACTGATGGATGAAAAACTTGATAATAATGATAGTATGATTGTAAGCTCTGCCTTTTATAACGATATTAAGAAAATAATTGTTGATTCTAAAAACGCTACTATCAGCAGCGTGGACTTTCAACGGGTTCTCATGTATTGGTGTTTGGGCGAGCGTATTTTTGTAGAGGAACAAGAAGGCAAAAACAGAGCAGAATATGACGAATTCCTGTTTAACAATCTATCCAAGCAGCTTGAGAGCGAATTTGGTAGCGGCTTTTCATATCATTGCCGTAAGTTCTACCGTTTCTATCCAATTGCGTCCGCACTGCGGACGTAATTGAATGACCACTAGAAAGGAAAATAATGAAGTACTCAATAAGTCAAATCAAAGAGATTATCGAACCTGTTTGCAAAGAATGGGGTATTGAAAAAATGCTGCTATTCGGCTCTTATGCAAAAGGAGAAGCAACAGATGAAAGCGACATTGACCTTATCGTATATGACACAAATAATAATTTATCTGGATCAAGATTCTATGCTCTAGTCGGAGATTTACGTGATTTGTTTAACCCCGTACCTGTTGAAGTATTAGAAAGTTGTGACAAAGAGCGTATAAGCTGGCTGTCGGTAGCAGTGGAAAAAGAAGGTATCGTTGTTTATGAATGCTGATCAAGTACGCATACTAAAAATCGAAGGTCATGTAAAGCTTCTGCTTGGATATATGCAATTATGCGAGAATTACGACAACTTTATAGGGAACGAACCTATTTGCTCCGCATCTGTTTTGCATTTGCTTCAGGTTGGTGAATTATCTAACAGCCTCAGCTCTGAGTTTCGGTTGCGCTATCCTAACATACCGTGGAAATCGATAATTGGGTTGAGAAATATCATAGCACATAGATATGGTGACTTAAACTATTCTCGTATTTGGGAAATCATGGAATCAGAACTACCAGATTTCTTCGCATGGTTAAATACACGTCCATCATAATGTAGTTATATGCTGATTAGGATTTTTTATTAATTACAAGATATTTTGACGTAAGGCGGTGCAATTAATGCGTAAATGGGAGATGGTGCGGCTGGGCGATGTTGCCAGTTTTAATATGGGGCAGTCACCATCATCTGATTCATATAACAATACAGGAGAAGGACTGCCTTTTTTTCAAGGGAAAACAGATTTTGGTATAATGTATCCAACTGTGCGTATATATTGCACAAAACCTAAGAAAACAGCAGACAAATACGATATTCTTATATCTGTACGTGCTCCTGTTGGCACAGTTAATATAGCAACTGAACTCTGTTGCATTGGGCGTGGGTTAGCGGCAATATCGCAAATAGAAAACATTAGTAATTTTAAGTATCTTTACTATTATTTGCAATACAAAGAAAACGAGATAGCAAGAATGGGTGTTGGTAGCACTTTCAAAGCAATCAGCAAAAAAGACTTGGATGCAATTGAAATCCCTCTCCCTCCCTTGCCTGTCCAGCAAAAAATCGCCGATGTCCTCGACCGAGCCAATGCTCTCATCGAAAAACGCAAAGCGCAATTAGAAAAGCTGGATTTGCTAGCCAAATCACAATTCATCCAAATGTTCGACGAAAACTACGGCACTATCGAATTAAAAGAAATCTGCTCAATAATAACTGATGGAACGCACCAACCACCAAAATTTGTTGATTATGGTATTCCTTTCATCTTTGTTTCAAATATCGTCAATAATGAGATACTGTATGAAACAAATAAATATATATCTGAAGATGATTATAAAACTCTAATTAAACGGACACCACTTGAGATTGGAGATTTACTTTTAACTACAGTTGGATCATACGGCAATCCAGCTATCGTAAAGACAACGCAAAAATTCTGTTTTCAAAGACATATTGCTTATATAAAGCCTATTAATGAGATTGTCAACACCCAGTATCTGCATACTGCTTTTCTATGCGATTTGGTAAAAAGGCAAATAGATAGAAAGGTAAAAGGTGTTGCGCAAAAGACGCTTAACCTCTCGGATTTAAAGACTATAAGGATTATGCTTCCACCACTCCATCTCCAAAACCAATTCGCTGCCTACGTTGAGCAGGTGGAGGCACAAAAAGCACTGATAAAGCAAAGTCTGGAACTAATGGAACTGGAATACAAGTCGCTGATGCAAATGTGCTTTAACGGGGAATTATATTGATTGCGCTTTAACACTCTGTTATGATTGAATCAGCGAAGCAGTTATTGTAATGAGTTATGCACAAGGAGGAATCATGGAAAATCTTTTTATAACCCGTATCAGAATAAATAAATATCGAAATATTGAAAACTTAGATATAGAACTTTCGCAAGACAGCCGGAAGCACCTCATTATCACAGGTAAGAATGGGAGTGGCAAAACTAGTTTGATTAACTTGCTGGTTGATAATCTTCATAATAGTTACCAATGGGAAACTGACGTAGCATACAAAGTAAAAAATGACTTGATGGGTGAATTTGAAAAAAATGGGCGGCAGACAGTCGGCACCATAGATTTCAATATAAGCGCTAATACCCGCATAGACGATGCGCTGATGTTCTGTATGCCCGCCGAACACTTGTTCCATACTACACAACCGTACACGGTAGCCAGTAAAAATGAAAGGTATAACAGGAAATTCTCTATGCCCAAAGAATCTGTATACCAAAATATTATTCAAACAATGGTTACTATGAGAGTGCAGTTGCTTGAAGCTAAGGAAAATAATGATGAACGACTAATTGCTCAAAGCGAGAAATGGCTTGGCATTATTAAGAAAGTACTGACAACCATATATGAAAGCGAAACCTTGGAGCTAAAATATGTGCCGCTAGAACACAATTATAGGATTATCCTTGATGGCTACGAATTTGACCTAAACCATATGGCGGACGGGTTTTCTGCTTTCTTTCGGATTGTGTCTGAAATAATGGAGAAAATGGATTATTATACTGACTATGGATGCGATTACTCGCTGCCGGGCATTGCGTTTATAGACGAACTTGAAACACATATGCATATTTCTATGCAAAAAATAGCCCTAGGCTTTCTGACGGAAATGTTTCCCAATGTCCAGTTTATCGTCACTACACATTCTCCATTCGTAATAACATCCCTTGAAAACGCCATTGTTTTTGATTTGAGCACGCGGCTTAGTCTTGAAGACCCGCATCAGCATTCATTTGAAAGTATTATTAAAGGCTATTACGATATGGATATGTACTCACAAAAGATGAAGGAGATATTTAACAGATATAAGGAGTTGGCTTTCTGTGAACGCTCACGTGAGCAGGAAAAAGAGTTTTCTAAACTCCGAGTTGAGTTGCAAACAATCTCTCCCGCTCAAAAGGAAGTCTATCTCGCTTTCAAAGATGTAGAGAATAAAAGGAAATCAATGAGCAATGGTTAAGTTAAAAAAATCAGTGTTGCCCGAAGGTACAAAAATAAACAACAAAAACGATTATCAAACCGGCATTGTATTTCAAACTTTGTATAAAGACTGTTATGAAAAATGTTATATTTGCGAGCATAAAAAACCTCTTCCGCCTGTTGTTGAACATATCATTGCTCACAAAGGAAACCGAGACTTAATGTTAAATTGGAGTAATCTGCTTTTAGCGTGTTCATATTGCAATACCGTCAAGAATAAAAGAGAATTTAATGAAGGAATTATCAATCCGGTAGAGATTGATCCAGAAGACTATATATTGTTCGAACTTTCATTTGACGAATTCACGGAAAGTGTTGGTATAAGTCATAAAGGTGATTCTACGGATAACCTACTTTCTGATAAAACCGTCAAATTGTTGAATCAGGTATACAATAACACCTCAAAGAGAGATGGTCAAAAGGTTTCTTCTGCTACTTTACGAGATTTTTTGACGAGGGTAATGAGAGATTTCTATGTTCTTGTAGATAACTATAAAACAGAGCAAGATACAGGTAATTATCAGGTTATAATCGATGAAATCTCCCGCAGCAGCGAATTTGCCGCATTTAAACGCCAAATAGTAAGAGATGATCCGGAACTATCAATAATCTTCGCTGATTCATTGGTATAGCACAGTATCAAAGAGGTAACCACCCATGCCTACTAACTTCGACTTCCTGCTCTCCGAGCCGCAGTTTACCAGCTTTGCTGAAACTGCTATTGCTGCGGAGCAGACATATCAAATAAACTCCGTGCTGTCGGTGCTGGGCTGCCGACAGGCGATGGAAGTCGCCATAAAATGGATGTACAGTGTTGACGAAGCACTTGTCATGCCATATGACAACAAACTGGTTGCCCTCATGAACAGCGATGAATTCAAAGACATTGTAGACAAGGATTTACATACGCGGCTGGAATATATCCGTAGAGTGGGCAACGACGCAGCTCATGAACCCAAACATATCACAAAAGACAAGAGCAAGCTTGTTCTAAACAATCTCCATGTATTCATGGACTTCATCGCCTATTGCTACGGCGACAACTATACCGAAACCGTTTTCGACCCTGCACTCTTAAAAACCCCAACAGTTGCTGCTCCAGCAGACGCACCGATTCGATCGCAAGCACAAGTCGATTTTGATGAGCTTATAAAGGAAAATGAGAGACTCAAAGCCGAGCTTACAAAACGTCATGCAGAGCGAAAAAATAGTTACGAAAGAAAACCCATCGACTTCACCGAAGACGAAACACGCAAGGCATACATCGACATCATGCTGGAAGACGCAGGCTGGCAGCGGGGTATAAACTGGTTCGACGAATACCCAATTGACGACATGCCAAACAGATCAGGTACTGGTAAAGCAGACTATGTACTCTTTTCTGATGATGGGCTCCCCCTTGCTCTGATAGAAGCCAAACGTACAAGTGCAAGTGTTGAAAATGGCCGCCAGCAAGCTGTTTTATATGCCGATTCTCTGGAAAGGAAGTTCGGTCGGCGTCCAGTCATTTTTATGAGTAACGGCTACGAAACACGCATATGGAACGACAAGTATTATCCCGAACGCCAAGTGTCTGGCATCTATTCCAAGAGGGATCTGGAAAAAGAATTCAACATAATGAAAGACCGCCAACCCCTCAAAGGCGTGCAGGTCAATGATGAAATATCCAACCGCTATTATCAGAAGGAAGCCATCCAGTCGGTTTGTGACGCTTTTGACGAACGCAACCGTCGTAAGGCGCTCCTTGTCATGGCAACGGGTAGCGGTAAAACCAGGACGGTCATATCAATAGTAGATATACTGGAAAGATACGGCTGGGCAAAAAATGTGCTGTTCCTCGCCGACCGCAACGCCCTCGTTACCCAAGCAAAACGGGCATTTCACAACTTGATGCCCAATCTATCCCTATGCAACCTCACCGAAAGCAAAGAAGACGCTTCCGCACGAGCGGTATTTTCCACATATCAAACGATGATGAACTGCATCGACGACACCCGAGATGAGGAGGGTACCCGCCTGTTTACTCCCGGGCATTTTGACCTCATAATCGTAGACGAAGCCCACCGCAGCGTATATAATAGATACAAGGACATATTCGCGTATTTCGATGCGTTACTAATCGGGTTGACGGCTACCCCAAAAGATGAAATCGACAAAAATACTTACGAGATATTCGACCTGGAAAACGGCATCCCCACCTACGGTTATGAGTTGGCTCAAGCAGTCCAAGATGGGTATCTGGTGGATTTCATATCGATAGAAACAGAGCTGAAGTTTCTAAGTGAAGGAATTAATTATGATGACCTTACTTCTGAAGAAAAAGAAGAATACGAAAAAACCTTCGCTGATGAAGATGGAAACATACCTGAATCGATAGATTCAAGTGCTCTCAACGAATGGCTGTTCAACCACGATACCATTAAAAAAGCACTCCATATATTATTAGAACACGGTCAGCGTGTGGACTTTGGTACAAAAATCGGAAAGACAATCATTTTCGCCAAAAACCACAAACACGCTGAAACTATTCTGGAAGTATGGAATACTGAGTTTCCCGATTACCCGAGCCATTATTGTCGAGTGATAGACAATTACTCGAATTACGCTCAGAGTATCATTGACGATTTTTCCGATCAGCATAAATATCCACAGATTGCCATTTCTGTGGATATGCTAGATACAGGAATTGATGTACCCGAAATCCTCAACCTTGTGTTTTTCAAAAAAGTCTATAGCCGTGCCAAATTCTGGCAGATGATAGGACGCGGTACTCGAATCTGCCCTGGTTTAGTCGATGGACTAGACAAGGAAAAGTTTTACATTTTCGATTTGTGTGGAAACTTTTCATTCTTCCGACTAAATGCAAAAGGACGAGATGCAGGATCAGTCGCCACTTTGCAAGAACGTATGTTCAACACAAAGGTTGAGATGGTCTATAAGCTACAAGACTTAATCTTCCAGACGGATGAGCTTATTGGCTTCCGCAAGGAGCTGGTCTATGATTTAGTGGGAAAGATTACAGCTCTCAATCGAGACAGCTTCGCTGCAAAGCTTCATTTGAGAACAATCGATATGTTTCAAAGGGAAGATGATTTTGCAGCTCTGACATATGAAAACACATTGCAAATCGCCGAGCATATAGCGCCGCTCATCCCCCCTTCCTTTGATGATGTGTCAGCCTCACGATTTGATATGCTTCTTTATCAGATTGAGCTGGCTTTGATATCTGGCGTTCCTCACCAGAGGGTAAAAAACGATCTTGTAAAGAAAACCCTTGAATTGTCACATTATGCCACCATTCCTGTCATCGCTAACCAGCAAGAACTGATCGAACAAATATTATATAACGATTATTTGGACCGCGTCGGTATATTAGATTGTGAAGAAATCCGCATCAGTCTGCGTGACCTCATAAAATTCATACCCGAAGAAGAACGGACGCATTATCATACAAACTTCACAGATGAAATCGTTTCTATTGATATCCATGAAGCCCAGCTTGATAGCTACTCATCAGACGATTACAAGAAAAAAATCAGCTTTTATTTACAGCAGCATCAAGATATTCCTGCAATCGCAAAACTAAAAAGCAATATCCCGCTTACCCCAGATGATGTGAAGACATTGGAACAGATACTCTGGAGCGAGCTGGGTACAAAAGAGCAATATGAAACTCAGTTCAGCAGCACACCATTAGGTGAGTTAGTGCGCTCAATTGTCGGATTGAGCCTAAAAGCTGCAAATGAAGCCTTTTCAACATTTCTCAGCGATGCCAGTTTGGACAGCAGACAGATTCACTTCGTGAAACAAATCGTGAATTATATCGTGAAAAACGGCATGATGAAAGACCTATCCATTTTGCAACATAGCCCTTTCTCTGACATGGGAAGTGTAAGCGAAGTATTCAGCGATGCAAAGCTATTCACGGAATTGCGAACAGCAATAGACCTGATAAACAAAAACGCCATCGCTGCATAATGGCAATCGTTGCGCTACTAATTCTATCCGCTCATATTTGTGCCTACGCATTCACTTCTCCAGCCTCTGTAACAGCCTGTTGCATATATATGACAAGTATGGTGAGTGGTTTTTCTTTTGACCGAAATCCCAGCCTTTTGACTTTTGGTAAACAGATTCGGGTGTGAACATACCATCTGCGTCTTGTTTTCCTTTAATGAGTTCAATCATTTCAGCAAAGCGTGAATCTTCTTTGGCAAAATCAAATTTGCTTATCAAATCAGCAACGCTCACAATGTCATACCAAATTGTGGGAGCTTTAAGTTTGCGGAAATCAGTACCCATATAAAACATATATGGATGGCGCTCATAGCTGTTTTCCCACAAAGAGAGAATCTCCTCTATGCTACCTTTGGCGACATCGCTGTCACGGTACTCATCAATTGCGGACAGTAGCTTTAACATGACAAGGGTTGCATATGGACAACAATCATCTTTTCTACCTGGTCCTCTGAATTTCCCATGCTCCTCTGAAACCGAACAAGGAAATCCCTGCACTTTGAAAAGTGATACAAGATGCTCTACACCCTGCTTAATATGTTGCTGATAGTCTACTTTTGCCATGACCAATGCCAGTAATAATAGAGGAGCATCACACAAGCACCAACCGAAAACATCCTCGCCTTTCCCTCCGTAACTAGGCGGTATATTGGTTAGTGACTGATATACCCCGTCTTTGTCTTTGTGGTTCATAATCTGTCTTATTGCGCTATCTATTTCGGGTATTTCAGTATCAAGCCCGATATCAAGCAAAAAAAGCAATTGATGATATGACAAGTCAGGGTCTTTGTGATTTTTTACTATTGTATTATGAAAATCAGTTATACTGCTGAGATATGACTGGATTTTTTTGTCTTTAAGTGCTTCATTTTTTAGATCAACCAAATCATTTTTGCTCTCTTTGCAAAGATTAATCCGAATAGCATATTGAAGCCAGGGTTCGCTTTGGGATAATAAATCCTCAAACATAAGCTCTACACCTCATAATTGAAATTTTCTACATTATAATAATATTTTACCCATTTGTCATCACAGTAATTTATTAGATTTCATGATTCTACCCGAATTTCCTTGCAAATAAAAGAATAAACAGATATTATATGTATTAATCTCGACTATTCTTGAAGCTAGAATTAATGTCAACACAGAAAATTGACAATGGGGAAAACTACCCGTTGCGGGTAGGGCATGGTATTGCAACACCTGTATAATTATATACGAGGTGTTTCTATGTGGACAATTATCCTTGCAATGGAGCGAATACCCATTGCACAAGTTTTGGAAGCCAAGTTACTGGATTTTTCTGATGTGCAGGTAATTTCGGTAGCGGATTATGTAAAAGCTGCCAGTATTGCTTGTTCCCGCAAAGCACAAATGGTCCTGTTTGAGATTGCTGAATGGGGAGAATATGACGCTGACTACTGTTTATTTCAATGCGCACGACTGCGAAGTGAAGCCCCCGATTGCGGAATAATACTCTTGTGCCCGGAAACGGACGAAAGTAGTGTCGCTGCGGCGGTGCATGCACGGCTTGATGGTATCATTGATGATTTTGTTTTTTATGATGCCAGTACAGATTTTTTAGTGTCTAAGCTCCTTCTGGGTAGAAGGGCATGAAAGGCTCGATATAGTGACGGATGAAAAAGATTGCTTTAATAACTCGTAATAGAATTTTCGCCCAAAGCGTGGCGATGATTATTGAAAAGTATACAGATTTAGAATTTGAAATGCATATTTTACAAAATCAGTTGCAAGCAGTATTAGATGCTCAGATTCTTTCCATTGATGTTGCTGTACTGGAATTATTTTCCCACTTTCCTGAGCATATAGAGATTGCCATTGGAATCTGTAAAGGCTTGCGGGAAAGCTTGCCTAGTTGTCGTATACTGCTGATTGCTCCCCAAGATAATGATGATATTCGCAATCTAGCTGTGAACAGCGTTGCGTTACACACTGTCGATGATTATGTATTTTATGATGTTTCGCTGGATTATCTCCTTGCGAAACTTTTGTCAATGTAGGGTCAATGTAAGACTTCATGATTTAGATTATAATAGAAATATTGTAGACCGTTGGGAGTTTAACGCGATGGTGCGAGAGAGGCGTAATATCAAACTTGCAAATTTATTTTTTTTGATATTTATTTGCTTTGTTGGTATTGCTCTTTCAGGTTGTGGTGCTGAGAGCTATGAAAATGTGGTTTTTTACAATGACATAGAATATAGCACATATGCAAATGCGCTAGCGACTGCACTCCCATCCTTTTCTCCTACCCACGGAATAAACTCGGTTTTCGATTATTTAAGTAAAGGGGCGGTAGTGGAGGCTTTTGAGCCGCAGGCTGTTTCAGCATTGCAAGTGGGAGCGGCGAAGTACTGGTATCCCCATTACTTGGCAACAGTGATAATCGCCATCGACCGTGATAAGACATCAGTAAGCGTTTCTGGATGGAGAGATTTGATAGCAGCCAATGAAACAGTAGGGCTTTGCAGTAGAGGCATTGATTATGAAATGCTAACTGCTACTATTTCTTTTGGACTTGAAGGCGAGGACTTCACTAATAATGATATGATTGAGCTTCTTGCACAGCTCCAAAGAAGCGGCTTGTTAAGACAAAATACTTTCGAGACAAGCATCATAATATGCTATGATTATCAAGCGGCAATGCTAGTAAAAAACGGGAGGAACATTGAGATTGTAGTACCCCAGGAAGGGACGCTTTCATATGCCAAAGGTCTGCTGTCTAATAAAGAGTTGGTTTTTCCAAATGAATTTCAATCGATCCTTGTAAATGCTGGTTTTCGCACATTAGATGCTAGCTGTGATGCAAATATCTATCCATCTTTAATAGCATATGAAAGGGCAAAGCAGCTTGAGAGCTATGCTCACTACAACACTGTTTCCCTAGATTCTTTCAGGTTATTCAGACGTAATGTGATGCAATCTCGCAGATACTCATCTGCCGATGGGCGTGAGCATCAGCTTTTTGCTTTGATTTATATATTAGTAGTTTCCGCTTGGACTTTCACATTTATACGTAGAGCAATGCAGGTGGGTATCCGCAGTGCTGCTTTTGTTATCTGTGTTGTGCTTATCGGTTGGATCACCGTTAGATTGATCAAGTACCAGATTCCCGATGGGACCACCCCTGACCGATACCTTTGGTTTTCATACTACATCTTCCAATTATCGCTTCCAATTGTTGTACTCTGGCTTGCTTGGCTCATCGATAAACCTACTATATATGTCCCACCAAATTGGCTTAAGGCTCTTATTGGAATCTATGTTTTGCTAATCGCTTTTGTAATGACAAACGACTTTCACCAGCTTGTATTTCAAATTGATTTGACAAACCCTTACTGGACTACCGACTATGCTTATGGAGCTGGATATAAGTTAATACTTGCTGCAACGTTTTTACCACTTTTACCAGCTCTTTGGATTATGATTAAAAAAGGTAAAAGCGGATTGCGCAATAAAGGTTTGTTTTTTCTAATGGGGTTAATACTGCTTTTAACAGCGTATACTTATGGATATATCAATCGCATCCCAATCGCATGGGAGAGCGATTTTACTATGACCACTGGTGTCTTTGTGCTATTGATGATGGAAACGATGATACGAATTGGTATGATTCCTGTAAATTCCAAATCCAAGGAAATGTTTTCGTCCTCGACGCTGGGGATGGAGATTTTTGACAAGTCAGGACAGAAGGTTTGGTCATCTGCCTTTGCCATGGAATTTGGGAAAGAGCTGCTTACACCAGCACTGTCATCATACCCACTCCCGATACATCCCGATGAAGATAGCTTGCTCTTTGCAGCTGAAATCACAGGGGGTAGTGTCTTATGGCGCGAGGATATATCAGAACTAAATCTTTTACATAAAGAAATCGAGGATTCTGTGAAAAAACTGGAAGCTAGCAATGCTATTCTGTCAGAAGAAGAACAACTATTTCGAGAAATCGAGGCGCAAAGTAGCAAAACCGCTTTGATGGATCAATTGGAAACAGAGATAGCGCAACATACCCAAAAGCTATCTGCAATGATGGAGCAGCTTGATACTGCGCCGAAACGAGATAAGGAAATGGCGCAAATCACTATGCTTCTTTGTTATATCAAGCGCAGATGTAGCTTGTTTTTCATGGAGAGAGAAACCGAAACCATAGGGATAAATGAACTTGATGTATATTTCAACGAAATGATAGAGATTGCTCAATATGCAGGCATCAACATAATCTCCACCAGTTTCTTCGATACTGAACTGACCATTAGGCTTGGGACATTGATGTATGATTTCTTTTTTAATATCATCTTTTGGGCATCAAGACTCGATAATATGAGTATAATATCTACTATATTATCGGAATCCAGTTCTCTTGTATTGCGCTTGCTTATGTCTGACGAAGGGCTAGAGTTCCAAATGGACGAAACCCTTGATAGAGCAATCGGCTTGGTGGGAGGCATTTTTGTGTTAAAAAGCATCGATGAAGATACAGTAAGTTTAAGCTTGTCTTTTCCGATTTAATAAGGTGGATATATGTCATATTTCTACACAATAACAACATATGCTCGAGTGTGGATTACTTTGTTGATTGCTATGTCTGTTCTGTTACAGATGCTAGCTTTGTACCTTTTGCTTTTTCGTCGCAAGCAATCTCCAATATGGTGGACTCAAATATCTTTGGAAATCTTGATTCTTTTGCAATTGTTCACTCTTTCCTTAATGCACGGTCAGTTAATGCAAGCAAGCCATATGGGACTATATATAACTCGTGATTATGGAATAATGCGAAACATTTTATTCACCGCTATCACTGCTCTATCCCTCATTGGTACTATTTATGGAAAAAAACCCAAAAATGCCTATTGTATTGTAATTTCAGCTATGACATTTCCGTTGCTGGAGCAATCCTTTAGTACTGCTTTTCCTGTGCTTTTCCTATTAGCTTTAATCTTATGGACTATACGAAGCATATCTATTGTTATCGAACAGCAAAAAGGGATGAAAGAAGAGCTGTCTGCTATGTCAATTAGGAGTGCAATGGATTTTCTAGGAACTGGGGTAATGTTTTGTGAAAAAAACGGCTACATCGTCCTGGTTAATATGGAAATGCAGAGGCTTATGATGAAAATAACTGGCAGAATCCATAGAAATGGTAAGCATTTCTACGATTTAATAGCTTCGGGAGACCTCTTGGATGGCTGGGTTACTCGGTTTTTCCAAGACCAAAATGTATGCATTTATCAAGATGGGTCGGCATGGGTTTTTGGAACCATAGAACTATCCATTGGCAAAAAGAAATATCTCCAAATAACAGCCACTGACATAACAGAGCAATGGAAGCTGATTGCTTTGCTCCAGTCTAGAAACGAAGAACTATTACAGCGACAAGCTAGTCTGAGTAGAGCGATAAAAAATGTAAATGTGCTTACATATGAAATAGAAACACAAAAGGCTAAAATGCGCGTACACGATGTCTTGTCTGAGAGGCTCACATTGTTAATCCGTACCGTGCGAGGTGAGCATGATGTAGACCAGAAGCTTTTGCTAGGGTACACGAAGGGCTTGATGGAAGATTTGAAAGCTGTGCGGACAACACCATCACCAATGGACGAACTCGACAGTATCATCGAAACATATGCCTATGTTAATGTTGCTGTTATAGTAAATGGAAAGCTACCAGATGATAAGGAGGTCAGCCAGCTCTTCGTGGACATCATCAGAGAAGCAGTTTCAAATGCAGTACGACATGGTTTTGCCACCGAAGTAAATGTCGATATTGACCAGGGGAAATCCGAAAGCACAATAAATATCACTGATAACGGTTATGTTTCCCCAGAAGGAATAAAAGAAGGTGGCGGGATTCTCGGGATGAAAAGCAGAGTAGAGCCTTTAGGCGGATTTATATCGGTTGCGTCTTCCCCGCAGTTTGAGTTGACAGTGATTATACCAGTAAGCCGCGAGAAATAGGAGTTAGGAATTAGGAGCTGCTATGTACAAAGTTTTAATCGTTGATGATCATGAATCTATGTGCGATTCCATTGCTTTTGCTTTGGAAAAAAAGGGTGAATTTACTATAGTGGGCACTCGCCCAAGTGCGGCGCAGGTTGAGCTGTATTGCGACAGGCTGCGTCCGGATCTCGTGTTCATGGATGTTTGTACCCAGGGCGATGTGTCGGGAATTGATGCCACAAGAACGATTAGCGCTCTGTTTCCTGAGATAAAAATCATTGTCATGTCTGGTTTTGACGAAATCACTTATGCACCTAGAGCTAAAGAATCCGGAGCCCATGCATTTATATTTAAGACAAAGAGCCTTGACTATTTTTATGAGGTTGCCACAGGTGTCATGGAGGGAAATTCATATTATCCGGAAGCAAAGACAATTCCCATGCCCATGGGAGAAGCTCCGCTAACGGCAAGGGAAATGGAGGTCTTGCGCTTGCTGTGTAGACATATGACCAACAAGGAGATTGCTGCTCATCTTTATATCAGCGAAAACACCGTCAAATATCATAAGTCGAATATGCTAGGAAAAACCGGTTTTACCAAGGCGGTGGACTTGGCTTTTTATATGATATCCAACGGTTGGATTAATCCAAAGTATTAGTTGTTTGCAACTGCTCGTAAGGGGAGCGCAAAGTGTCTGTTTTTTTGTTCCTATCGCTCAGTGACGCATCCATGCGTCAATTCGCGCGCTCCACCGTCCTTGGTTTCGCTTGACGGAACAAAAAAACAGACACTTTGCGCTCCCCTTCTAAGCGGTAGTAGTTTTCTACAAAACTACCCGCTGCGGGTAGGGTGATGTAGATTTCTTTCATCTATACTGTGAAAAGTTGATCATATCAATGCAAATAGGAGGAAAAATATGTTCAAACAAAGCGAATACTGTCATGTATGTTTCAGCGAAATGAAACTGAAAAAGAATGAGTCCTTACCAGACAGATGCCCAGTGTGTAAAACAGATTTGTCGAATCCAGAGACTGAAACGATACGCGCCATTGTCGAGTGCAAATATAGAAAAGGAGCACTCAGCCTTGATGAGGGCGAGTTGACTGTCACAAATCTCAGGGTGTTTTTCATCAAAGGAGCTGTTACCGCAAAGAGCCTAGGTGGAGGTATCATGAAGGAAACCGTCGAAAAACAGGGGATTTTCAGAAGAAATGTCGTAACAGAAACACTGAACCCCTTGTCCACCATTGCTGTGACAGGAATTGCTGCGAAAGTTAAGAGCAAGGGAGCAGGACAAATATCCATTGAGATTCCCCATGGGGAGATTACTACATTGGATGATTTTAGCAAGGGCACAAACAAGGGTGTAATAGTCCGCACAAAAAGCGGCGAGGAGTATAATCTTTATTACCCCGATCCCAGCGAGCTAAAGGAACTGCTAAATCCATATGTTTCTTGAAAGGATGAAAATAAATGGGACTTTTTGACAAGAAAAAATGCGATATTTGTGGTGGAAAAATCGGTCTCCTTGGCAACCGCAAATTGGATGATGGGAATATGTGCGCCGATTGTGCAAAGAAGCTTTCGCCTTTTACAACAGATCGCCGCAAGACTTCCATCAATGAAATCAAGGCGCATCTTGAATATCGTGAGGCAAACAAAGCCGAACTAGCTGCATTGAATGTAACAAAATCTGTTGGAGATTGTTATATGGTTCACATTGATGAGGAGGCGGGGAAGTTCGTGGTCTCCAGTTCCAATAAATGGCAGCAGGAGAATCCCGATGTCATTAGCTTTTCCCAGGTAACGAAATGCGTGGGTACTAAAGACGAACATAGAACGGAACTTATGCAAAAAGACAAAGATGGAAAATTGGTGAGTTATAGACCTCGCCAATACAAATACGAATATGATTTCTATGTAACATTAAGCATCGATTCACCCTTTTTCGATGAGATTCGTTTCAAAGTGAATATGTATATGGTTGACGGCGAATCAAAAGAATATGGTCGAATAGATGCTATCCAAGATGAAGTTTTAGACGTATTTTTCAAAGCACAGGTCAGATAAAATAAAATTATAACAATACAAAGGGGTATAACAATGAAAAAAAGCATATCAATAATATTGGCAGTTGCCATGTGCATTACATTACTGGCAGCTTGCGGCTCAGGTGGAAACAATGGAAGCAGTAGCTCAAGCAGTCCCAATAATTCAAGCAACGCCAGCAATTCACAATCGAACAGCTCAGTTTCTCCGTCCTCCGGAGGGAACGTAGGAAACGCAGGAAGTGGAAATGAAACGGTTCAATCTAGTGGCAACTCCATTGCTGCTGACCATCCCATATTGGGAACATGGATTGCATACACAGCTGATATATTTGGCGATGAAACTGATATCAGAAGTTTTTATGCCCAGGGTGCGACTCTGGAACTGAAAGCAAATGGTGAATGCACCACAATTTTCAACGGAAACGATGCGAAGGGAAGCTGGACAATGAGCGGATCAACCCTGAGCTACAATATCGGCGGTGCTGAGTATGCCGGCTCCTATGAATCAGATGTAGTTATGTTCGAAGTCCTAGATGACATCTTCTTATATTTCACAAAGGACGGCAACCCTCCTGCTGGTGGCGGCGCAATTAGTACAACTGATTTTGGACCATCTATTGGCGAGCGGGCTATAGGACATGATTGGTGGGATGGACACTGGTATGGTTCTTTCTATCTATATGACGGGAATGAAGCCTATGAAGATGAGATAGGATATTATGATGATTTGTATGCAGTCATTGATGTCACCACCTCGGGCAGAGCCATCATGTATATATGGACAGATAGTATGTCACTTGGTACTGTGCATCTCGATATTACCATAAGCGAAGACGGACAGTTTCACCAAGCACTCGCAGTGGGTGGAGACTTGTTTAACGAGGATGTAAAACAGGGTGAATGGCTGATTATGCCCACAGTAAGTAGATACGCAAATATGATAGAAATCGATCAGATATTTGCTGACATTGATGGAGATTGGTTCAAATACGAGATACTCCTTCGCCCATGGGGAATGGACTGGGACGATGTCCCCGATTACGATCAACCTTACTGGTACGAAGACTGGTATCTGGGCATAATGCATCTACCCATGCTTGATGTACTGACTGACCTCGGAACACTACACCCAGAGCTATACTAGCTGTTATCATTTCTATCCACGGTACATTTTAGAAAATAAATAATACAGTTCTAAAATGCGATGACTTAGACGTAGGGAATATTTTCAGACGCGGTGACTATTTTGTTGTCACCGCGTCTTACTAATTTTTCTTGCAAATGGAGCCTTTAACAGGTACAATATGACAAAAGTATCAACACTAGTAATGTTTTCACAGATTTTTCATCTTAATATGCTTCATATGATGAATATTCACACCCCTATTTACACCCATTTTAATGTTAAAAACAATCTATACACAAAATCCTGATAATATTGGTACAGATATGTAAGGAGAAAAAAATGAAAACAAAACACAAGGTTTCTTCGTTAATCATCGGCTTAGTGATTTTTTCTATACTGGCATTATCCCCGCATTACCCTATAGTTGGCGGTAGTAATGGAAAGGAAGTCATCGCCGAATATACCTTTGAAAGCCCAGGTTGGGCAACTTTTGGAATTGTATTACCAATGGGGAAAGCGTACGAAGGCTTGATTGTCGGTAACCTAGTAACGCAAAACGACGTGAAGAACAGCTGGTCAGATGGATCTATCCGTTACGCCATATTAACCACCTACATCACTAACCCTGGTAGTTACGAAATATATGAAAACTCCGTAGCAGCGGGTACTTTTACACCTATTTTACCCTCAGCAAGGCTGGAGCTGAACATCGAGGGAACTGCGCTCTATGTGTCCGATTTACCAAACAATGTTAGTGGTGATTTGTGGCTTGATGGTCCACTGGTGAAAGAATGGCGAGTCCGTGATATACCGATTTTAAATGGTATCGAACATCCCTTTTTATCAAACATATGGGATATACGAATTTACAACGATGGTACAGGAACTGTTGATATTGCTGTAGAAAATATCCGTGATGTGGCAGAGGCGGACGGGCTTGTATATGGAGTAGACATACTGGTCAACGGTAGCGTTGCTTACCATCACGACATGTCACGCCCTGGGAATAATCCTATTTCATATTATGGTGGCGCATTTAGTACCTCGTTTTATAGTTTGGACAACGAACTTGCCAGGGGTAGCTATATAAGAATCACCAGCGGAGATGCCAGCGGTGCTGTGGGTTGCGTGATTGGCTTCAACAATTCCGTAGCTCCCAGGGGAGACCACATTATTGATGTTAATGGTTACATTTTAAATAACAGAAACTTTGAAAACGAAAGCTGGGAAACCGTCTTTTACCACCAATATGGTGCCAGATGGAGGAAAACAATTGAGCTTGGCGGCTTTACCAGTTCAAGAGTCATAACAGATTTCGCTCCTTTTATTGAAGCAAATGCAATTCCTGAATATATGTCTAATGTATATAGTACCGCTAGCTTGGTTGGCTACGGTGACTGGGAAGGTGCCGATCCTCTAGGTTTTTCTTCAGTATATGTAGCCATGACTTCGACGGGAGGCAGACCCGAGCTAGGTCCCTATCCTAGATGGGCAGCGCGTTTTATGGTTCACCAAACCCCTGAGCTCAGGGAGCAAACCATGTCTTTAGGTGACCTAGCGGGCTCATGGGCGATGCATTTTGCGAAAAACGACCCATCACAGCTTGTTACTTTAGACGAAATACCAAACTACTGGTTGGACTCCCGCGCTGGATCACATGACAAACCTTTAAACAATCTAAAAGGCGCAATAAACCTTTTTTATAACAGTCACGCTCCTTCATATGTATATATCCCCTATCTCGTAACAGGTGACAGATATTACAGCGACGAAATGATGTTTCGGGCAAACCATGTAATACTATCCACCTATCCCGGTTATGTTGAACCTGGTGCTATACTGAGAAACGGTGACAAAGGTATGCTCTGGAACAACCAGTTGCGCGGTATTGCATGGGGGCTTCGTGATGTGGTTGATGCTGCCTATTACTTGCCAGATGGAGCTCCATATAAAGAATATTTTATGAAAATCGTCGGAAACAACCTAAGTGGCATGGATGAGCTTGTGAGAAATACCCACTCCCCTCTTGGTTTCGTCCGCATGGGTAACAGTTTTGAATCAAATGGCGATATACGGACAGCTCCTTGGATGGGTGCATACATGGTCTGGTCACTACAGCATGCCATAGAGCAAAGGATTGATTCAAACAACCCTGAACTTGGTGCAGTTGTTAGAGATTCGATGATACACTATTTATTCCATCCTGCCATTGAAGAAACCGACTTCCCTCCTGAGTACCTCCCGGGATATTGGATTATAGTTGGCAAACGAGTCGGGTCATCTGGTGTTATACCAGAGTTTTTTGAGACATGGAAAGAGCTGTACGAAAGCAATTGGCAAAATCCCGATGGTACGCCAATTGAGATACCCAACTGGGGTTATGGTCTGGATTTACGCATTGCTTTGATTGCAGGAAAAAGAGCAGGATATCCCGATATTGATAAGGCATATGACTACTTTATGAGTATGTTAAACGACCCTTCTCGGAATTTGATGGCTCGATTACCCGAAGGTTCGGCATATGCCTTTGCGGATTATATACCCAAACCTGGTAATGAACCGACACAACCTGAACCCACAACGGCTCCCCCTGAACCTACTCCATCGGAACCTTCGACAACGCCCTCCGAGCCGACGCCATCAGATCCTACGACAACTCCCTCTGAACCTGCATCACCAGACCCTTCTCATTCGCAACAGGAACCTGATCCAACGGATTCTCCAAATAATGGAAACAATAACAATGGTGGTGGCACTGGAATTAGTGGCGGTGGCGGTGGCGGCGGTGTAAGCATTCCAACACCAACACCCTCGAGTAGCGATGATGCAAGCGATACAGAAGACAGTACCGGAGCAACAGAAATAGACGATGGAACGGTTCCTGGTTCTGATTTCACTTCGAAAAACCCCTTCGCCGATATAAAAGAAAGCGACTGGTTCTATAATTATGTGATGTATTCATATAGCCAGGGTTTAATGATCGGAACCAGTACAGAGCCCATGCTATTTTCACCAAACATTTCAACAACTAGAGCCATGATTGTAACCGTTCTGTATAGAATCGATTCTGCTCGAATAGCGAAAATGGAAGATGAAATAAAAACAGAAATGAGCAACAGTATCAACTCCGAAAACGATGATGGTCATAATAATACTAGCAATAGTTATACTACCGATTTGTCCAATCCAATGTTCTTCACCGACGTTACTGAAATCGCATGGTATTATGGAGCTGTGATGTGGGCAGCAGAATGCGGAATAGTTGAAGGTTACGGCAATGGCAGATTCGGACCAACTGACAACATCACTCGCCAGGATCTTGCAGTCATATTCAATCGCTACGCTGATTATATCGGACTAGAACTGCCAACTGTAACTCCCTACCAAAATTTCGCAGACGAAGCTGATATAGCTGATTATGCAAAAAATGCTGTACAAAATTTATACTGTGCAGAAATTATCAATGGAAAACTAAACAACATATTCGACCCAAGAAGCGAAGCCACTCGAGCAGAATTTGCTACAATGCTCACAAGGTTTCATGAATATCTTTCGCAATGAGTTTTATATTATCAAGAAATAAATAACAGTTTGGTAATGTACAATATACGAAAATAACGAGCAACAGGAGCGGATGTCATTTCGCTCCTGTTGCTATTATTTCTTTATCCACAAAACCTGTTTTAATCGTAAAAATTGTATTGCATTTTGATAAACTCATCGTTTACCCATACACCAATACGTCTGTCAAGGTAGAAGTTGTCGGTAAATGCTGAATATACCGGCTCTTCCGGTGGTGTATCAAGGGGTGGTAAATCAGGACGACGACCGCTTCTGCCGCTGTATGCCCAGCCTCCGCCAGCTGCAATTTTCGTGACGTATTCCCTAAATTGCGTTCTAATTTCTTCCTCGGTAACCGTACCAGCTTTAGTGAAACGACTTTCAAAACCTTGGCACAATACAAGATTGTTGCCATACTTTTCTTTGATTGCGAATGCATCGTTGGAAGACTGTACCGGATTCCAGAAAGTAACACCCATACTTACAAGGTCTTCTAGCAAGGGTTCAAACCAGCCACAATTATGATGGCCTAACACCACATCATCGGCTCTAAAGACATCATAATACGCTCTCCAGCAAGGAGCAAAAAGGTCTTGAAAAACTTCCAATGATACAAATGGAGCATGTTCGTGGGCTATGTCATCGGCAAGGTTCGTATATTGAGGCTTAAAATAGAATGCATAACTTTTCGCCATTTTGATGGTGTAGTCCATGATATATGCGAAGAATTCTTTCACAACCTCTGGTTCTTCCAAACAAGCAACAAGACCTTCAGTGAAACCCATCACACCCATTAACACTTGGAAGACTCCAGGGTTACCAGCTCCACCACCAAAGGGAAGCTCCCAATCATGGTTGTCTCTGGCTTGTTTCGCAGCATCTTCCCATTCCCGTTGGCTTATGTCATCGGGATTTGGTAGTTTGATGACATCGCCCCATTTTCTGATGTCATCTAATACGAAGTCCCAGGTTTTTGGCATCGCTGCTTCTGTAATCCCACCTTGATCTCTGACTGATTCGACACCAAAGATGTTGCGCATTACCCCATTTTCATCTGGTTGTGGTCTGAAAAAAGGTGCGCCATTATTTCCCCAAAAGAGGCTATATGTTGGGAGGTATTCTGGTTGCTGCCCTCTCGCCGCTCTTAGGAAATTTTCTCCTGCAGTTAACATATGCTTTCCTCCAATTTATTTTTTTGCATGGTTTTATAGCACAAGTATATAAAATATTACCAAAATGTCAAGATATTTTCCAAATTACAACGAAAAGACGCTATACAGAAGCTACAAGTCACAGCAGTGCTAGAATCCTTGATATTGCTATTTATCGCATACATAGTACGCACTAATAGTGTCATTCTGAGCGACAGCGAAGAATCTTATTGCACCGAAATAACTGACTAAGAAGATTGCCACGTCGCTTCGCGCCTCGCAATGACACTGGATTGTTTCCCGTGACCAGTAACATTGAAAGAAAAATGCTATCATCGCATCTTAGGTTGTTGATTGTAGAAAGTCTAAAACTATTTGGTTAAAATCCTTAGCTTCTTCATAGACAGCATGACCGTAATCTTTATATATAATAAGCTTATTGTTTTCTATTCTCTCAGCAATTTCTTCCGAAGTGTTAGCTCCGATTGTAATATCATTTTCGACACCAATGACTAAAGTAGGGCATTTTATTTTATCAAGCTCATTATATGCATCATGCTTCAAAGAAGCCTTCGCTTGTATATTAAACCTTGTAAAATCCTTCTGCTTTCCAATTGTTCCCACCAAAGAATATAAGCGCCTATACTTTCTCAAATGCTTTTCAGTGTACGCTTTTTCTGTAATATCCACGAAGATGCTTTTGTAATCATTGGACTTCGCCATATTGAGCCAAGTTCCGATTACGCTTTGAACAGTTTCGTTTTGCCTTGAAATTGTCACCGCTAATACCAGCTTCTCCACTATTTCTGGATAATCGATGGCGAAGTATTGGGCAATCATTCCTCCTTGAGAAATACCCAGAACATCGGCCTTTGTTATACCTAATGTATCCATTGCTATTTTGTAATCAGCTGCCATTTCTCTTGTGGTATATTCATCATCCAATTGGTTTTTTCGGCTTAAAACATACACTTTATATGTACTTGCAAAACTCCTATAACTCAAAGCCATTGGTATAGCAGTTCCCTTAACAGTTTTCAGTCCATCGCCCAAACCAGGAATCATTATCAAATTTCTATTGCCATTACCAAATGTAACATAATCCATATCAGTCTCGCCAATATCAATCTTCCCGTTTTTGGCATTATAAAACATAAGTTATCTCCTAAAGAACACAAGAGCACCGTCTCTTAGCGCTACCCTTGTGTTATTCATATGCTTTTTGCTTGAAAGAGTATCATTTCTCAACCATACCAACATGGTCCTCTTCAAGTCCGCATAAACCTCGAGCTTTAAGCTCAAGACCTTCCCAGGTCTCATCTATTACCGAATCGACAAATTCCTCGACTGGAAACGAGTCATAAACCGACTTAACAATGAGCGCACTATTTCGGAGTGTTTCAAAGTTAAGCATATTTTTCAAAGGTTCACCCTTTTTAATCTGAAACGACTCCCCAACCGGACTTGTTATTTGCATATTGTCTGTCATTTTGTACCACCCAACCGTTACAGAAAAATGCTGACAGCAAAGCGTTATCTCATATTATATGAAATCGATGACACGAATGTCAATGTTGATTGCATCGTTGATTGTCGGCAAGACTACGAATGGTTGATACAATAACACTACTCCACGCCTAAAGCCTTGAACACCGCTTCTTGTGCTGTTGTATAGAATATCAGACTGAATGCTCCGATTAAGTCCGAAGGCACTTGACCCAATTCTGCTGCTGATGTAATCGGCAGCAACACTTTTTTTGCACCACTATCAAGGCACACTTGTAACACATTGGCAAGCTCCTCGACCTTGACTAATATACCACTTATGCTGATATCGCCCAATACTGCTGTGCTCGACAACAATGGTTTTCCCAAAGCAATGGAGCAAATGGCAATGAGAGTTGGCAACCCGAGGAATCTTGTCATACCAATGCCTTGCATATCTTGATAATTGATGATGTAGTCTTTAGTGGTAGTACTTATGCTTCCGCTGATTGTATTACCGTTTGCCTTCAGAAAATTGAAGGCAGTGTTAGTAGCTTCGCGTACATCACGGTCTGTTCCGATTCCCGTTCTTTCAAACTTTCCGTTTCCCGGTAGCATTTGCGCTTCTAAACGAAAAACACCTATCATGCTTGATTTACCTTGGGAAATGGTGTAAAGCTGCCCTGGGCTGCTGAGTCCTTCTGGTATAAGTTTCCCGCCTGTTTGCTCTGGAGAGGTAACAAAATGCTCCTCAAAAGAGTCATTATCGATGTATGAGAAGTTCACATCAAAAAACTCCATACCTCCTATTTTCTTTTGTTGCTCTTTGACTCTGCGGCGCATTTCTAAGGCAATTTCAATTATTTCGCTTAATTCATCTTTTGTAAAAACACCATCAGGGTAAAGCAGTTTCGTAAATCCCGACACCGTTTTCCTCACGGCGATAGTGTCTCGTTGATTGAGATTCGATCCGAGACGGAAATGCTTATCTAACGCATCGCCAAAGGGTTCTTTACGCATTTCACGGAGAAATTCAGCTAAAAAGTCAGTAATATAACCATAGTCATCTGTAAAGAACTCAGGACGATATTTCGGTATCTCCCATCCTGGGATGTAACTATGTATACGGTCAAGAAATGCTGTGTCGTATGCCATCGCATCTGGGAAAGGCTCAAATAAGTGGGATGTTTTCAGCAATACGTCAACGCTTTGGTTGATATTTCCGACAAACACCATTGAGGCAGTAGCCGATTTTTCTTCTTTACCCCTAGAAAATGACCCAGATGCCATATAACCCTTCATTAGCTCAACTACATCTTTGTCTTTTAGATTCTTCAGTCCTGCAACTTCGTCAAAAGCAACGCAATCCCAAAGACCCACAAGCCCGATTGTTTTGCTTGCCATATTATAGAACAGGTTCGCAGTTGTGGTCTGTCCACCTGAAACAAGAATGCTATTTGGCGATATTTGCTCATAAATATGCGATTTACCCGTACTGCGGGGACCTAGTTCGCATAGGTTATAATTGTTTTCAATCAACGGAATCATTCGGGCAAGCAGCAGCCATTTTTCGCGATATGTGAATTTATCAGATTCCATTCCCGTGGAGCGGAGCAGTATCGTAATCCACTCGTCTTTTGTGAAAGCTTTGCGCCCGCTCTTTATATCGTCCATGTCAACATGGGGCATCTGAATCGGAGTCAGCTTCCTCACACTGATGGGAGTGTTTTTTCTATCTTCTTCGATGAACTCATATTCTAGTTGTACGATGCACCAGATTCCACCACAAAGCAGGCGGTCATATTGTGAAACATAGTCGGATGAAACAGGAATGCCTTTCAATCCAAGGTTAGAAAACTCGGCTTCATATCTATCTCTGCTGATATTCAACACAACAGTCAGTTTGTCGATTACTGTATATGAACCGCGTTCTCGAAGCGCAGAGAGAATCTTCTGAGCCTCATCTGGACGCACGAAGTTATCTGAAAGTATGCGTTTCACGTTCTCCATGCCTTGCTCAATTATATCATCATCGTCCGAACTGCAATATTGACCGAGCAAGTATTCAAGGACATATACAGGCACATTAGCCCCTTCCCGAAGCCGCTTAGTCAAATCCTTGCGAACAATCTTCCCATCAAAAAACTCCCGTAGCTTTCTATTCAAAACTGCGTTCCCATCACCAGTATCAATTTCACCAATAAAAACACCGCTCCCTCGCTCTTCTTCCTGCATATCATACCTCCAAAAATCCCAAACTCGACACTCTAACCTCCAAATCCTAAATCCTAACCCCTACTCAAGATCAAACCCAAAATCATCAGCAAAAGCGATGTCAATGCGAAACTCCACCTCTTCCGGCGCATCCGTATCATTGGCTATTATAAGGCGGTAGGCTATGTTTCTGTCGAATGACATTGATTTAAGAGTAAACCTGACGCGGAACACACGCTCTGATGCGTTTGCACTTGACCTGTCCGCAATGACGGTCTGCTCATCGCTGATTTTTGCTCCATCATCACCAATGAAGTACAGCGAGTAGTTGCAAGGCTGTACTTTATCACCCACAGGCGTCCTTTGCATAAATTCCAATGAGAACATTAGATTTGCGATTTTTCTACTTTCGCTTATGAGGGTCAAACCTGGATTTGTTACTTCAATATACTTTTTGCTGCGAGATCGCATAGCTTTGTAGACGATTACCGGCACTGCTATTTCCTGTAAACTGATACCGCCGTGGACATAATTATCTCCGCCCCCAGCAACTTTAATTCGGACTGTGTATTGCGGCGCATATCCTCTTATAGGAATACCAGCCATTTCCTCTCCGATATTAACAGGGAGCAGGTGCTCAGATGTGGTAAAGGGTGCTACGAGGGCATAACGTCGCCCCAGTTCATAAACATCGCCATCAAATGTCTGACGGCTTATTTTCTGGCTTTCCTCCAAAGGTTTGTAAGTATAGAGGAAACCATGATCCGCAGTTACGAATATATCTGTTCCACTGAAATCATTTACTATCATGCGAACAATGCTCGATATCTCCTCAATTGCAGTGTCACAGGCTTCGAACACCTTTTTCTCTGTGGAGCGCATTTCACCGATTGCGTCAATGGCGCTGTGATAAATATAGATAACTTCCTTGCCTTGCACCAATTCACGACGTTCCTGTTGCTTCATTTCAAGCAGCTTATTATATGCAACTGCAACACTATTTTGATTGGTGGCAATAAGCACAGCTTCTCTTTGTGGGGTATCTTTTGTACTTTTTTCGTCTACATCGACCTCATATTTTTCATTGATAGAAATGATTTTATTTGGAAGCAATGCAGCCATTCCGAATTTTGTCGTTGAGGGAAAAATCGCCTGCATCGCAGCTACATCCACTTTACCTTTTGTGTGATGGCTCAGACTCTCAGCAAGCTGTGCAGCCACTTCATATCGCAACGCATCTGAAACTATGACAAAAGCACGTTTCCCGCTTTTTACTGTTGCTGCAACATATTTGGTATAAAAACCACGTTGACGAGGTAGTTCGGACACATAACCAAGATTCTCGAAGCCCTCGGCAATTAAGCCTGTCCAGTTTTCTGTCAAACCCTTTAAGAACCAATTATGATACAATCCTTCGATCACATCTGCGCATTTTCTGATTAAATCATCAAGGGCAGGATTCGGCGCTTTGATAGTATTGTTAAAGGAAATATGAAAATGCCGATAATGGCTGTCCATTACGTAGAAATAATTGGTATATGATTGCCACAAGGTTTTCGCCTCAGCGAAGTGGAAACCTTGTATATTCGCGAGGAAAAATTCCTGCATTTTAGCAATATAGTATAAGCAGTCGAAATAATCCGCAGATAATTCATACCAAGCAGATGTGCGCCTGTTTTCTACAGCATTATAAATCTGATCCACTTTTATCACATTTTCTGCTATCTCACTGAATATTGCTACCAACATACATTCGTTTATAGCTGGAAAAGTGTCGCATTTCAGCAAAACATCAGTATCCATTTTGCTAAAACGGTCTAACAGATGCAAATTATATTCCACTACACGGAATAATTCTATTACTTCGTCGATGTTTTCGTCCCGTTGCCATTCATCGACCAACTGGTAGCAATAAGCCTTATTGGAATCTGAAATAAAACGTTCCAATCCTTGTAAATATGAGTCACTAATAGTCTGCGATAATGCAGTGAGCAAAATATGCGCCGCAAGCTCGTCAATCCCACGATCATCCGCATCAATGTATCCGGTATATCTTTGGATTAGCTGCCAAAAAGCTTCGATATTTCCAAAACGCCTAATACTATCAAGTGCCTTATTATCCTCTTTAGCAAAGCCCTCCAGTAAAACAGCAAATATTATGTCCTGCATCGTACCGCCGCTAGCTCCACAAAGCACAGCCATGATGTCAGTGTGGAGAGCAAGGGGTGTGCTATATGTATTGCCGATTTTTTGCAGTTTTGTTCTACGTTCTTTATTTTCAAAAAATTTGGAATAGAGTTTTACGGTTTTGCGCATAACAGCAGTGGGCTCGATATGCAGCTCATCCATCTGCATTGACACCATATCTGCACGAAATTCTTCGCTGTAAAGCTCTATATCAAGAAGCCAGTTGTCTTGTATACTCTCGTAAGCAATCGGACTGTATACAAGATAGTTTCCTGTCAAATCGTCAGCAGATAGCAATTTTTTCACAGCAAAATTGTTAGACCCTGTGAGTTTTATCAAAGACACTTCGGACAAAGCAATCTTATCAACTTGTTCTATAAATTCGCCGTCCTCGTCCTTCCAAAAGACGATGCGGCGTTTATGGAATTCCGGTAATGGCGCAGTAAACATGTCCGTTAGCCTTATTTGCAACTGCTCATCAATCAGGTAGCGCGATTCTCTTTCTGTCAGCTTGATTTTCCGTGTTGCTCGGTCAGCTTGCTTTTTGCGCTGGTCTCCCTGTACTGCCTTTGCCGCAAGAGCTTGTAACATCGCAGACCTTGTCTGTTCGAGTTCCAATGCTAGTTTTTCGTTTTCGTCTAGCAAGGCTTGGTGGCCGGATTGATTATGGTTGTCATCAGGAAAGACATACCCTGATGATTCATAAGAATAATCTCCATATACCTGCATAAACCAAACCGAAAGAGTATGTGCAAGCTGCAACAAGGTTTTGCATTCTTCCAAAGAATCGTATCCCTCGTGTACTGCATCGTTACGCTTTTTTCTCAGCACATAAAAGATATTATTGATATTCTGTGGCAGATACCCCTCCTGCCACAAAATCCTCAGACGGTTGGAGTGTGTATTGTCAGTCACAGGCAAATCCAAATTGTCTAGGTCAAACATATAGTTGACCATTATCTCCGCAAAAGTACCAAGCTTATAAAGGCAGGTGTTCGGGTCGGAGTAAAGGTAGCCTTCTGCTAGGCTGCCTGTTTTTTCAAGCTCTGGAAACATTTCCGTAAGGAATGTAAAATTTGTCGTCACGCGTTGCTCACTCCGTTCGCTGTAGGATTTAGGATTTAGGATATCTTTGCTAACACATCAGCGAAAAGCTCATAATTTCGCTTAACGCCGTCATCTAGGTCAATTTCTATCTGCATATCAGCGAGGTGGTGAACCTTTTCTTCAAACACGCTTATTTCGTTCAGTTGCTCCGTTAGTTTATTTTGCTGTTTTGTGAGCCTCACACGCTCCGCTCCACTTGCAATGTTTAGCGATTCAGCGATATGTGTAAGCTGTGCACGATATCGTTCCTGTTGCTCGTGAACATAATCCGTCCTAAGCTTGGCAAGTTGGTCACGCGAATACCGGTGTAGGTACATCAGGGCTTTAAAGGCGTTTTTCTTTCCGCTGTCAAAGAGCCAGTATATCGGGCGTTTCTGATATATTTTGCAATGGTCTTTATAAAAACCATTCAGGAAATAGTTTCGGATAGCCTCCCGGGGAGTGCCTTTGCCACCGAGTGCATCGGCAATAAAAGTCAGGTTTTCTTCTAGAGTTTCCACTCCATAAACCTTACGAAGGAAATTTATGAAACGTTCAAGTATGTCGTCCTCGAAATATTCATCGTCACAAATGGGGATAATGTTATCGGAATCTACGCTGTAGTAAGGGTTAGAGGTTTGGGAATAGAGGTTGGTATCGGGGTGTTTTTCGGCTGTTTCTCTCAAATAATATTGACCGTTTATTTGGATGAATTTTTCGTCAAAATCGCCACCTGCGTATATTAACCCCTCTGCTTCTAATGAATAGCGTCCGAACATACAGCCAACGGCATAGCTGATAAGCGAACGTATCTCTCGCCCTAAATCGGCACGGCGCACAGTCACATCCTTGTCTTCGACCTCTGGTGTGAGTTCATCCTGTAAACCGTAGATTTCGATAAATATACGGTTGAGTTCTTCCTCGTTAGCTTTAAGGGTGTTGAACCGATCATCAGCTTCTCGCTCCCAAGCGGCGAATTTATCAGCTATCAATGTACCCATGATTTTATCCTTTTTCACATTCAAATAACTGCTCCTACAGCAGCTATTTCGTAATCAGTCGTACCAATCTGTTTCTCGCATCTGGTATTGACTAGAAACTGACTTAGCTACTGGTTCATATGTTGTTTTTAGTCAATACACAAAGCCTTGTAAACACAGAGTTTTGCTCTATTTGCATCATAGCATATTGACTAGAAAGTGACTAATATTTTTTGTGTTTGCTGTCTTTAGTCAATCTCTATGCTTGTATATCTTAGCCATTCTTGACAGTCATTGCTCGCCATATAACAAGATTCCCTTGTTTTTGATTTCTCTTTGCAATGTCACTCGGTCGGGTTTTGAACGTTCATCAAAGTCGGTTTTATTAATTGTTAGTATATCAACAGAAACAGTTCCCTTATTTAAACCCCGCTTGATCTCACGTATTGTCTTTATTGGGTCAATGCCATCTTCTACAATAACCAGTAAATCGAGGTCGCTGTCTGTTGTCGGTGTGCCATATGCATATGAGCCGAATAAATAGATTTGTATCACACCATCCATTTCTGAAATGAATGACACATGACGGTCAAGTTCTGCTTTTACTATATTATCCTTTTCTATGATATTGCTCACTTATTTATCTCCGATATCTTCGCTTGCACAGACCACCATCATATACATATAGTCATGCTATTTTATCTGTATAACTTACGACAGAAATTTCGCTGATGGAATTTTTCAACATTTTTACAATTGTCTCGATTTTTCGTGCAACATCGTCAGAATACGAGTGTTCTCCGCACTGTTTACAAACTTGCGTAGGTACATTTTTGATAATGATAACATTTTTCCCAACTTCTACCATAAACGTAGTAATTTTATCTTCAAGCCTTCCCTTACACATAAAGCATTTCATATCATTCATCCCATTTTCAGCAAAAAATTGTACAAACGTATTAGCTTTTGCTGAATACTATTGCTACGATAATCAACAACCGTTCTCTGGTAGCCATCATCAATCTCGCGTTTGTATTCTAGACGCTCTGATTTAATAACTGATATATTAGTTGTCTTCTTTTTAATACACAGCTCTTACTCGTTGGCTTTCAAGGTATTGAACCACTCGGTGGTCGCTTTCTCCCATGCAACGAATTTATCAGCTGTTTGTATTCTCGTCATTTGGGACTTCTTCATATAGAGTTAGAGTCATAATGTATTCTGCAACTAGCTTTGCAACTTCAACTGCTTTCTTCGCTTCATCTAATGTAGGTATGTCATTGTCATATCGTATTTCTACACCAAAGCTTGCAAAGTCGGTAAAATCAAATGATTTGAAATGTTCATCAAAATCTGAACACAGTTCTGTCAAAAATAGCAAATCATGAGTTTTTGGAGCTAGAGCATCTTTGCTTATTAAAAACACTTTTAGATACTTTTCTATACTTTGTTGACAATGGAAGCATATATTACCACTATGAAAATCAGCATCTTCGTCTTTTAGTAAGACTTCAGCTGCTTTTAGATCTCGGTTTGCTTTGTCAGTCAGGTTTAGTATTAGATCCTGCTTTTCACTCATATAACTACTCCTTCAGAAGCTATGGCGTATTCTATCGCACCAATCTGATTTTTAAATCTTCCATAATCATAACTAGACTTGATGAGAATATCAGTTGGGACACGATACTTAGAAGCAAATAGTTTATTAAGCTCATATCTATATATCTTAATTTCATTTCTTGTTAGTTGATTCGTAACAATGACACAGATGTCTGTGTCACTGTCTTCGGTATTATCTCCACGAGCTTGGGAGCCAAAAACTATGATTTGTTCAATTATAGAAGCTGGAACAATCTCATAAACAGCGTCTCTAATGTTGTCGTTGGTTAGCATTGATTTATCCTTTCTATTTTCATCAGTCATTTACTACGATTCCCTCCCTAACCACATTTGAATAAAACGGGAGATCGTTTACATATTGGTTAAAGACTTCGCTACTGGTAACGCAGCAAGACACAAGTATGTCAAATTCCAAATCAATGCCAGGCATATGACTTCTCACTTCTGTATGTTTTGCACAGGCTTCCTCTTGCGATGTGTCAACGATTATCATGAAATTTATATCAGATTCGTAATCATAATCGCCTCGAGCATACGAACCATAAAGATAAACCTTATCTAATTTATCCATAAACGTATCTTTCGCAGCTTGCACAACTCTCTTTGAGATATCGTAAACGCATGGGTCTGTTATAATATTATTATCCATTCGCACAGTTTCCTATATACAAGATTTCATCATTGATTTCTCAAGAATTTCGCTGTGATTTAAAAAAATTTCAGTTCCTACTTTCAGATGTTCTATCCGTGTTCTACCTTTTCCATTCATAACTATACCTGTGCATTGTTCTTTATATATTCATCAATACTATCAATAATGTAAAGATGCCCTGTCATGTGTAGTCCTTCATAACAATTTCTAATAAAATCGGTTGCGCCAGTGCGGTACAGATAATTAAAAGCATCTTGTCCGCTCATTCCTTTTTCGGCTTTATAGATTTCAACACAAAAGCTAAGGAAAAATACTTCGTTTTCAATTGTTATCATATTATTGTTCCTCCGGAAAAGTGATGTCACCTGTGGTTAGTTCATCTTCTAGCATATCGTATAGCAGTACATAACTCAAATGCCATAATTTCGTGGTTTCATCTTCTAGGAGCTTATAAAGCCGTGAATTGTACAATAGCATCGATGCCGCTTCAGCAGTGATTTTTCGATTATTCATCAGCATTTGAATTATTCCTGGTGTGATAAGTGTTAAAACTACGTTGACGTTCTCTTGATTTACCATTTATCTCCACTCCTTAGTTATTTATTATTAGCGCATTAAATGCTGACTACTACAGCTCCAGATACTCTGAAAATCGTAAAGTTGCTAATGCCTTTTCTGTAGTAAAGCAATATTGGTCGAACAGTTTATACGGACGCAACGCTACCAGTGCTGCTTCTATTGATAACTGACCAATAGCGAATCCTTGAATCGTCGGGTATACCCTATCGTTTGCAACTGGTCCGATAATTACATCATAGTTTTTCCCCAAGTACGCATTTAGTCGATTATCTTTTACAAACGCGAGCCAATCGGCATCAGGTTCCGAAAATATCAGGAAATCCAACGTCTCATTTGCTACGATTTCATCATACTCAAAAACACTAATGGTTGGTACACCCATTCTTCGGCGGTTCACAACAGTTACTGCAAAACCTTTTGCTTGTTCTTCATGTGTGGTAAGATAAAACCCTGCACCGAAATCAAGCCCCCGCGTCTGACCCAGTAACCGAGGATGTTCAATTACCATATTACTACCGTGGAACAATAGCATAATGTGTGCCTCCAATACTAAAGTCTAATGCTGTGGCTTAACATTCATATATTGTTTGATCGTAACACTTAGTTACTGCTTGAATAATCCTTGCATTATTTTTATAGTCTATTAATCAATAATGAACCTATCAAATTGAGGGTTGTCAATAATCAATAAAGGATGTCTACATTCTTGATACTGATATTCGAATCATCATGAAAAATAAATAATTATTCTATTGTTAACTCATATCCTTCATCAATCGCTTTATACATACTAGCTATTACACTAAAAATGTCAGCATAAGCGGTTAATAAAAACTTCAAATTATAATGTTCTGACTTTTTGATAAAGCTCCTTTAAAGCCCAGTCAGATATATCTATAAGAGGCTCAAACATAAATGAATTGACATGAATATTTTCTGGTGTTATAAGCAGTACTTCTTCGATAGTACTAATTTCTAGTGGTGTCAAATAGCTCCTTGCTAGCTCAAACCATTTTCGTGTTTGATATTCACTCTCGACACAAGATTGTCCATTATCTACTAGTTTTCTTTGTAAAAAAATTTCTGCTGAAATTCTAATGGCAATAGATACTGTTAATTTGTTTTCTAATGATACTTCATCAGTATGTACGGAAACAATATCATTTGCGATTCTTTGCAATGTACAAATGTAGTTTTCGTCATTACCAGTATAAGAAGCATCGTTTAAAAAGGGACATATTATTTCCCACAAGTCTGTCAATTTGGCTGATGAGGTATTAATAGGCATAGTCTTCCAATGTAAAAATGATGTAAGTTTTTTATAATCATTGTCTTTTCCAGTATAGTCACAAAGATTTCGATAAAAAGGGATACTTGCAAGAAGTAGCTTTTTCTTAGAGTCATCATCGATTCGTCCATTTTTTATACCGCCGATTACTACATTTTTAAAGAAATCTTTTTGATATTTAAACTCAGTCATACTGATGTTACCATCCAAGTCTTTCTGAGCAATATAGCAGTTTGGACGTGCGATATTAAGTCGCGATAATACAGTTCGGTAAAAATCGAAGTTGTGGGTAAGCATTAATAAATCAATACCAATGTTTTGGGAAAGATCGTTCAAATACTCAATAATAGCATATTTATTTTTATAATCGAACGAGTCGGAAATATCATCGGTGATAATTAGGAACTTGTCAGCTTCTGTTACAGCTTGCTGCCTTATTCGGTCTAAATCAAACAGAATGTATAGCAAGTACAAAGCTCGTTTTTCGCCCATACTTAGTGATATCATAAGATCGTCTTTTCGGAGATTTACCGTCTGTTGTGTTGCCTCATTCCCTCTTGAGTATTCAAAAGAGAGATTTGGAGCTTCATCTTTTAGTAAGAAATTTGCTTTGTTATCTATTTTAACCTCAAAGGGAACTTTAAAACGTCTGTTAAACTCTGATACGACGTTCTGCCATCGCTCAGACTGCACCGAAGCTCTTTCATACAGATCACGAATCCGAAAAGTATACTCAGTAATTTTTGTATGATATTCCTCAAACGGTTGAACTAATCGTGTCAGACAGTTTAACCATACTTGAATTTTTAGACTTGGGATATCTTTAAAGTACGGAATTATCTCTCTATTTTCAATGATAATATCTCTAATACGACTAGTAGAATTGTTCGCTGTTAGCAGTGTTTTCAATTGATTAAAAATAGTACTTAATGTTGGATCTTGGTTGATTATATCAAATTGTTGAGCGACAATTGCATTCCACTCGGAAAGACTATTTATTATTTCACCGTCTCTTAGTTGGACTTTATGTTGCGCCTCAAATAAATTATTACTACTAAATGCTTTGCCTAGTGTTTCTGCGCTTCGATCAGTAAATCGTTCTGACAAAATAGAGCTGTTTGTTAGCAAATGACTTAAATTTGTAATGTATTCTTCAATAGATTCAACAAATTCTCGTTTATCATAAACTCCTAATGCAGTTTCATTGAATAAATCATCATAAAGTACATTATTTAAAAAGTCTTGGTTTATGTAACTTGGCATTAACTCATCTAGTTTTTCAAAAATATCTGGCCAATCAGACATTGAATGTAGATTCAAATCTGAAATTAATTGATTTTTAATTTTTGGTTTTGTCAATCCAGTTAATTCCTTAAGAGATTCTTCGATGTTGCGGACTTCGTTACTAAATTCTGCAATCAGAGTGTTATACTCATTCCTTGTTTCTTCATCAGCTAACAGAGTGCTAACTGTTTCTTTAGTGAATTCGAATTTATCATTAAAAGAGTTTACAACATATATTTTATCATTTGATTCTGGTAATTCAGTTGGATTTGCTGACGAATAATTATACTTACTTGCATAATGTGTTATCTCATAACTCGTAATTGCTTCTCGATATATGCGATCAGACGACTCCTGTTTCTTTGCAATATCTTCAAAAACTTTTGCAAAAGATGACTTCATTACTCCATTTGGCGCATATAAAATAGCCATGTTGCATGATGCAAAGTCTATCTCCTGCATATCAAACTCTCTCATTCCATAACAATTATGAAACTTACCACTTAGCATTTTGTTTCCTCGTTTCTTATGTTGTATTTACTGAACGTTTTGAACATAGCTTAGGCAATGTATTTTTACGTGTTTTCAAAGTTGGTATTTATATTCACAATTCTATATCTTAGCCAACACATCAGCGAAAAGCTCGTAATTTCGCTTTACGCCATCATCCAAATCAATTTCTATTTGCATATCTGCGAGGTGGTGGACCTTTTCTTCAAAAACGCTTATTTCGTACAGTTGCTCAGTTAGTTTATTTTGCTGCTTTGTTAGTCTCGCGCGCTCCGCTCCGCTTGCGCTAGCAAACGATTCTCCGATATGAACAAGCTGGGTGCGGTAGCGTTCCTGTTGTTCATGAACATACTCAGTCCTCAGCTTAGCAAGTTGGTCGCGAGAGTATCGGTGTAGGTACATCAGGGCTTTAAAGCCGTTTTTCTTTCCGCTGTCAAAGAGCCAATAAATAGGGCGTCTCTGATATATTTTGCAATGGTCTTTATAAAAACCATTCAAGAAGTAGTTTCGGATGACCTCGCGGGGAGTGCCTTTGCCCCCTAGGGCATCAGCGATGTAGCTCAGGTTTTCTTCCAGAGTTTCCGCTCCATAAACCTTGCGAAGGAAATCTATGAAACGTTCAAATATATCGTCTTCGATATATTCATCGTCACTGATTGCGATTATATTGTCATTGTCGGGAATGACAGTTGTGTACTTCGCCGCATCCCAATCGCCACCTGCAAATGCGAGTCCCTCAACATCAAGAGAGTATCGCCCGAACATACAACCCACGGCATAGCTAATGAGCGATCGAATCTCGCGTCCCAAGTCAGCGCGGCGCACGGTCACGTCCTTTTCATCAACTTCCGGCGTGAGTTCGTCTTGCAAGCCGTAGATGTCGATGAATATGCGGTTGAGTTCTTCCTCGTTGGCTTTGAGGGTTTGGAATTGTGTGTCAGTAAATCTCTCCCAATCCAAAAAAGCAAACTCTATCTTACGATGGGGTTCGTCATATGACCGTTGGACTTCTCCATATTGCGTATGTTCGATATATGTTGAAAGAGGTTCGGTTTTCCACAAATCCTTATAGTCAACTAACGGGGGAGTGGAGTTTCCTAATACAACAATCGGATGCCGCTTGAAATCCCATGAGGTTTCAAACGAATCCCAGTCGGTGCGAGAGAGGGCGATGTTCTTGGTGACGATAGAAATTACGAACGCTTTCTCGCTATGAACTGTAGTTATGGGGAGGTTGCCAATATCACCAATCTGAATATTCATAGTAGGATTGTATATCTTCAAAAAGCTATTGCATAGTTTTGTGTTTTGAAACCCCATCACATAAAGAAGAATATCTATATCGTCGTGATAGCATATTGCAGCAGCGTCATCAAACAATGAAGCACCAAAACAGATACGTGAAGAAAATAATGCAGATGTTATTTTAGTCCAAGTGATTGCTTGTTTAAAGTTGTATGCGAGATTTTGCGGTCTAGAGAGAAGTTTTCCATCATTATCACGGAAGTTCCTTATTTCATTGCCATCGTTTTCCCAGTTTATTATGTATTCATTGTTACCATAGAAACGTCTGAACTCACCACCCTTATTAATGGGAAACCACTTTCTTTCACACACCTTACTCTCGTCATTTGAAAGACAATCGAATGAGATGTTGGATGTTGATACTTCAAACCAAAGCCTTAGAAAACGATTGTTATCTGATGTTGCAAGGCCTTTGCGAGTCTCGCATACATCAGCAAGGCGTGGACTTTCAAATGCTCGCAACATCGCTTTGCTCACCCAATAAGCCACTGGTATGCCAGGGATTTTTGCGAAGTTATCACTGTTAGCAGCATATCGAAAACCACAAGATGGGTTATCAACCGCTTCTAGATATTTTTTCCGCTGTACTTCCATTCCCCCCCGATAGTCCACAAGCCGTACATATTGCCCCATTTTTGAGTTGCGATTATTTCGCAATACAAACGTACATACAGGAACAGTCGCTTCTTCAAATGCTGAATACTCGAATTGGATTAACGAGTTTATAGACTGTGTGGTATAAATCAGATTGCGTAGTTTTTCATAACGCTTTATAAACATCCAAACATATGGTGTGAACATACCGATGTATCCATTCGATTTTGCCATTTCACTGCACCGAACAATAAAAGCTGAGAATGTGTCGGATTTTACATCAGAGAATTTTTCTGCTAAAAATTTCGCAATACTGGCACTTTGACCTTTACCGCCCATATAAGGTGGATTCGTAACAACCACATCGTATTTCTGCGAAAGTAAGCGCTTAAAATTCCAAATCCTAAGTTCATCATCATATGCTTGATTATAAGTTTCACCATCAGGAAGAAATTTATCTGGTTTATCGCCGATTGCTAAATCCTCACCACTAAATTTCAACAAGCTACCGTATTCCTCGCCGTCGCTCCAACCCATAGGATGATACACTTGCGGTTTTACATTTTCGGTAAAAATGCGACGGTTGTATTGTCTTGCTTTCATCATCATAGCGAAGTATGCAAGCTGATATGCTCTTTTGTCAATATCTAGTCCGAACAAATTGTTTTCCAATATAAGAGTAACCGCATCTCTGTCAGAATAACCAGCAGTGCGATATATCTGCATCAAAACATCGAAAGCATATACCAAGATATGACCGCTACCCATGCAGGGGTCGATGATTTTAAGTTCATTTGGATTTAGTGGGTAGGATTCAGAATTTAGTTTATCAAGCTTCGCTCGGACTTCTGGGGTTTGTTCGGCTTCTGGGAGATAGTACTTCCAGCCCATTTCATTGGCGATCTCTTTTTCTTTCTCGATTCGTTCGGCTTCGGAAAAGTTAGTCCCTACGTCCCATATCCTAGACCCAACATAAATCCGCCCAAGTGAGTTTTCTACCATATAACGTACTATCCAGTCCGGAGTGAATAACTGTGTTGCAGCTGGGATTTTATCTTTTGTGATTTTCACATTTTTCTTTAATCCATCGAAAACTGCTTGTTTTGGCTCGGTGTTATAGTATTGGTACATCCATCCGATAATCTGCACTGCATCTAGCCAGTCTTCTTCCGGTATGTCTGTCACTAGTCGCTCAAGAACGCTGTCTTGACGTAATATATTATTTGGCAACAGCATTTCGGTGTAGCTACCCATTTCTTCAAACATTTCGGGCAGAGCTTCATTTAGAGCATTACATTGAACGAGCAAAAGATAACGATATAGGTCATCGGTGACGTTGGCGTTTATGTATTCGGTTATCTTTTCTTTGTCTATTCCCGGCAAATCAATGTGTAATACATCGCGGAGGATTTCGGGTTTGAATGCGCCATTTGCGTCAGTGAATACTCGGATATGGGTTGGTAGATAATCGTTGACTTCCATGAAGCGCAGAGCGACAAAGCGGTTGAACCAGGTGTAGGCGACTTCCTCTATTGCTGCTGTGTAGGCAGTAGCATAGGGGTTAGGATTTTGGGTGTTTGATTTTGTTAGAGTTTCAATTCGTTGTATAAAAGTTTTTCGTTGACGTTTTTCATCAGGTGTAAACACATGACCAGGGATAGAATCTGCATTTTCGTCACCATATCCCTTTTCATCAATACCATATTGATAAGCGCGCTGCTTAATCTGCTCGATTAGTTCATTTCGAGCCCATATTGCATATTTTTGAATAGCGTTTTTATTCATAGCTTACTTACTCCATTTGTTACAAAGAAGAGTTGGAAGCAGCTTTTACACAGACTCATAGCTACTGCTCTATACTATTACCAAACTTTGTCTCCTAAATCATTTTTCATACAGTTATAACTGAACAATCCCTTGGGTTACTGCAATGTTTCAGTTATAACTGTATGATTCTTTCATTTTGATTGCAATTCAGTTATAACTGTGGTATTCTTAAAATGTCCATTTGTCATAAGATACAAAGGTTGTGATTATCATTATTAAAAGAGAATCTTATATGAGTAAAATCCGTCCCTTCATCGGTAACGAGCTGATAAAAGTTTTGACAGGCATTCGTCGTTGTGGCAAATCTGTTATGCTGGAGCTGATACAGGAGGAAATTATTGAACAAGGTATATCGGAAGAACAAATTATCGCTCTTAACTTCGAAAACCTCAGTAACTCTCATTTGTGCGATGCTAAAGTGTTGCATAGAGTGATATCGGAAAAAATACTAGAAATAGGGAAAAAAACCTATCTTTTCTTTGACGAAATTCAAGAAGTCTCGGAATGGGAAACATGCATCAACTCTCTACGTGTTGAATTTGACTGCGACATATATATAACGGGTTCCAACGCCAAGTTATTATCAGGCGAGCTTGCCACATACCTAGCAGGCAGATATGTTGAGTTCATAATTTATCCTTTTTCCTTTGAAGAATTCGTTGAATTGTATTTAAAAACCTACGCAAATACAACAATTCAAGAATTATTTACGAAATACTTAGAACTCGGAGGAATGCCCTATCTTGGGGAGCTTAGCTACGAAATAGCTCCTTCGCAAATGTATCTGCGTGATATGTTTAATTCGGTTGTACTCAAAGACATTGTCATGCGCAATAACATACGTGATGTCGATTTGCTTGAACGCATCATCACCTACGTTTTTAGCAATGTGGGTACTACATTTTCCGCATCATCCATATCGAAATACTTTAAAAGTGAAAACCGCATTGTTGCACCGGAAACAATCATGAACTACATTAGCTACTGCCTAAACGCTTTCTTGTTCTATCGCGTCCGCAGGCAGGACATACAGGGCAAGAAACTACTGGCTATCAATGAAAAATATTATGTTTCCGACCACGGCATCCGTGAGGCTGTTATCGGTGGAAACGCAAGAGACATTAATCTCATACTCGAAAACATAGTTTTTATGGAGCTGCTCCGCAGAGGTTATAAAGTAACTGTGGGGAAATTGGGAGAACGGGAAATAGACTTCATTTGTGAAAACAGCGCAGGGAAACTATACATCCAGGTGGCTTATCTCCTAGCTTCCGAAGATACTACAGTGCGTGAATTTAGCCTATTTGACTCAATCGGCGACAATTTTCCGAAGTTTGTCTTGTCCCTTGATGAATATGACATGAGCCGTAATGGTATCATTCATATGAATATAAAAGACTTTCTCTTAGCTCACAAATCCTAACCTCTAATTAATCTGGATTCCGTCGTTGTTTTCAAGTGTTTCGTATAGTTTATTTTTAATACCATCAAGATAGGCATCCACGTCCTCTCGGCTTTGCAAGCGTTTTACCGGGAACACGTCATAACGGCGCATCTGCACTACTCTCGGCGGTTGTAGATCGTTGACTTTTTTACCAGGCAGTGGAACTGTTTCAAATAGCAACGCTTCCACTCGATTGCATACTGTGTCTTTATATTTTTGTAACTGGGTTGCCATAGCATCAAGCACTGTAAGGCTCAGAGCTTCGGTTGTTTTTATCTTGTATTCGCTAAATCGCGCATCCGCTATCTCAACTTCTTCTTTAGCTTTGCCTCCCACTCCAGCGAGGGTGTGGATGTCGTCCATGCATTGAATGATTATACCATATATTTCCTCTTTTTTGTGTTCCAGAAGCTGCTCATAGGCAGTTTTTATTGATTGCATTAGCTCTGGTAGGTCTTTGATTCTTTCGTATGGTCTTGGCATGGAGAGAATCTGGGTTATTTCGCTTATTTTGTTGCTTGTATCGGTATCAACGATGAAATAATCCCTCTCATTTTGCATATCCTTTTGCATAGTTCGTGCTGAATCGAATATTATCCGTTGCTGCGAATTTGTATGAAAGAAGGTCTCCACAGCCTCCATATCTTCAGAACAGTCTCGCAAATCATCTTGTTTTGAGATTAAGCGGTTCAATAGTGCTACATTATCTCTACTCTGTGAGAGGATGTCATTCATAAGGGTATTTGCATCAACCACGGTTTCCTTTTGCGGGTAGCTGTCGTATGTGTACTCGTGTTCCAGCAGATTGCTGTAACGCTGTTGTTTGGTCTCAATGGTGTCTATGACGAAACGGATAAGCCCATCCTCATCGTCTGGAATGCCCATTTGTCCAAGCCAATTTCGCAGGAAAACCACGGATTTGCGAATTTGTTCTTCCGATGCCGCGATACGGCGGGTAACGCTTGCTTTATCAACCTCGGATCTTTTGCGAAGATAATCCACAAGCTTGCGGTCGTCCTTTGAGATATTTGCACCGCCATATTTTATTGTGATTTTTTGCTCTGCTATCAAGCGAGCTACAATGGCTGCAATGTCCACTTCACGCCATCCATAAGGAATAGCTTGATACCGCCGTTGAATGTCACCCATTGAAACTGGAACATGATTGCTTGTCTGCATTTCGAGCCATTGGCTGATTTCATTTATAGCAAATTCATTGTTAGCACCCGAACCAGGCATAGCAGTTTGCTCCGGATCACTATTTAGAATTTGAAGTACATCAGCATCATTATCAAAAAAGACATTGACGAAGCTCAGTTTGGAATACACACTGTCAATTAATTGCGCGAGGGCATAATCTAGTTTGCTTTTCGCATCTCCGCTTTTGATATCAACATTTTCGCCGAAAACATAAAATATGCCATTTACAATCGCTTTTCCAATCTGTTCTTTGGCACTATCTTCAAGTATTTTTGCCTGTGTCTGCTGCTTACGGATAATGTCTTGTATGCTCTCGGGTAATTGCTGGACTGTCTTGGTATTGACATATTTGCGTATTTTTGCCGCTTGCTCGATTTCTGAGAAGTATGGCGTTTCGTCTGAGAGTAGAATTATAATTTCGTTGTTGACCTGGGAATCCATAATAAGCTTTTCTTTTGGTGCTCCATAATAATCGCTTGCCACCGTTACAAACCTTAATCGGACTCCTCCGGTAGAATTACCCACTAGAGTTTCATCAATGTATTGATCATATGAAAAATCATACTTCCCATGTTTAAACTTTTTTGAGGGATAAATCTCACCGAACACGGTTTGTGCGACGCTTTTGACAATATGTGTACTATCGACGAGAGTATTTCTTATATCAACAGCTACATCCTGTTCCTCGTCGGTGAGGAAAAAATAGCTATCGCCATGGCGGGAAACGTAATTCTGCGCTTCTAAACGACCCAATGATTCGCCGATTTCTCTACGCAAGTTTATCTTGTCCGTGCGAATATCGTCAATCATTAGAATTGCGATATTGTCTATATTGGTTTTTATATCGTCTATATAGCGCACAAGATAGAGCAATTTCAGCACATTGACATCTCTTTGTTCTAATCCGTTACTGTTATCTGCTGCGGTTTGGCAGCGGTCTATTACACGGCGTATTGTACTATCCAAGAAAGTGTGAACAGTATCATAAAATTGATAGAAAGGTACAAGAGCGTTTTCATCTTTTTCCTTAATCCATTGTGCAGCCTCCTGGAAGCCGGAGAGCATGGAACGTTCGCCGCCTGAGAGGTGCTTTCCTGCATTACCATGCTTTCTTATTTCGGCGAGTACCTGCTGCATGACGATGAACTGATATGGAACGAATGGATATGTCGTAGTAAAATCTGCTCCGTCCACGAAGCCCTTTATATCAAGAACCGCATTGCTGAAGGTGAAAAGGTTCTTTAAAACTGCTTGTTCTTTGTCAAACACAAGTCGAAGTAGATTGTCAGCATCTATGTTTTTTTCCAAGATGCGTTTTTTTATGACTTCATCAACCGATTGAGAGGAGAGGGAGAGTCTAGTTTTGAAACGACCTTGGATTTTTGAAAAATCATCGCCGCTGATTTGCACAACGGAATCAATAGCTTCCTGGCTCGTTACCATTACCCATACTTTGCCGAGGCACTGGCTGCCAACTTGCTCTACTATGGATTGGAGATTAAGCATCAGGTCACTGTCGTCTCCGATATATTGTCCCACCTCATCAACACAAAATAGCAAACGGAAATTCTTCCCTTTGCTTTCCACATACTCTTTTATTTCATCAACTAACTGCTGGATGCTCAGTTCTTCGGTATCTTTGTCCCGAAGCCAATCTCTCGCAGTTGTTTCGCTTATGTCAAGGATATTTTGTAGTACAGGAATAAGGCGGTCTGCGAGCAATTTGTAGCTCTTACGCCTATCAACCCAAGGTCTGCCATCTGCTTTTTCGAATGCTTGTCGAAATTCCTGTGTTTTACCTAGACTGTCAATATGTCGTTCAAGCTTCGCTACTTTGATGTCATTACCATAAAACCCCAAGTGGTTATAGAAGACTTTTGCGAAAACACGCAGTACAGCGGTTTTGTCTTTGTTTATGGGTCCTTCTATGTCAATGTTAAAAAGGATAGATTCTGTTGGGATTTGGGCGCATCGCACAAGGGTGGCATACATCATCGGGTCCTCAAATTTATCCTTGAACTTATCCACAGCAGTATCTTCACCTATGGATTGATTCGAGAGCAGATATGAAAGGATTTTCAGAAAGTGGGATTTGCCGCTCCCAAAAAAGCCGGAAATCCAAACACCGATGTCACTCGTAGGCTCATCAATTGCCGTTGAGTAGTTGCTCAAAAATGTATCGAAATGTCCGCGAAGCTCCCTAGTGATGATATACTCGCCAAGCTCCTGGGATAAGCTATTCTCGTCATCTTGCCCAACTTGAACAACACCATTAATTTGGCGGTCTATGTCTTTTTGGAACATAGATTGGATTTTCATTTCAGTCTATAACCCCCCTATACTCTATAATAGATTAAATGCACGATAATAATTCCCATCAAAAAATGAATCGAACAAGCTCAGATCTTTCCCGTTAAATGTTCCGGGGTAAAACATCACGATTGGGATGTCTGAAAAAGCTTTTTGCATTGTATTTAGCATTATATGCGAACGCATGAAAGGGTGAACCTTACCGATACCGGTCAGAAACAGTACATCCTTACCAGGTTCATGGGGTTCGTATCTCATTTTTTCTAGGAAGACATCGGGAGATGCTATATTCTGCAGAGTTTCAAGCAATGATTCTTTTCCTTCCTCGCTTTCAAGAACCGGAATATCGTCAAGCACATCCTCGTCTTCTATGATCGATAGAAAAATATTATACATATCTCTTTCAATAATTCGGAATATATCTGAAGATTCTGAAGTTAATCGTGTAATGAAATCTCGAACAATGAGTTCATGTTTTGGGTCATAACAAAACACATGAATACCGACTTCGTTGGACAGCCCTTTGTTGGTAAGAAAGTTTTCGTCTGAAAGACGTTCTCGTATCCTGTCAAGCTCTACCTTAATATCACTCATTTATCATGTTTCCTTTATCTAAATCAATACTATCTGCTCTAGTTGTAATAAATATTCATGTGCTTACCTTCGGCGCGTCTAGGAAGCCGCGCCCTACAAAAGCCACGTCTTACTGCCTAACCCCTACATAACCCCTACATAACCCCTGCATAACCTCTACACCCTAATGCCTAAATCCTAAAACAATTAAAAGCAACAAGAGCTTTTAAATCGTTGTTTTCTCGTATACCACGTTCGAGTTCTTCGCTAATTAATATTGGATTAAGCACTGTACTACGTACAGTATCAAGGATTTCCGTTTCGACCAAACACTTGGTTAGCACTTGCTTTAACTTTGTTATTGTGCTGTCACTCCATGCTGCAATATCATCGTTTTGTTCTTGCAAACGGGTAAAAAACACATTAAGGTCTTTCCGAGAAAGGGCGAAGTCTAACAAACGGTATTTTTCACCCACAAGGCTTATCATAAACTCTCGTATCAAACGATAATGTCGCATCATTGCATAAAGATTAATCTGTTTTGCTACTCTACTTGGAGCATTCACTATTTCGTTGATTAGGTATGCATTGTCGAGGGCAATAAGCCGCTTGTAACACGCACGAGCAAGGCGCGACACCTGCCGCTCAGTTGGATATTGGAAAAGGTTATCTTTCCTTATTTCATCAATGATTTCATTTAGCGGCTTATTTGCCTGGTGCATCTTTGCGACAATCCGAATTTCATTGAACAAAAACTGCTCCGCTGTCAATCCACCGTAATATTGTGTTGTGGTATCCACAGGTATCACACTCCCAATGTGTATTAGTATATCGAAAATGCTACTTTATGTAAATACTGTCTGTCACCCAATTACATTTGTCGGTCTTGCTTCCACAACAAGCTTAAAATTTGGGGTATACGTAATACTCAAATACCGCCTGTCATCATCGCTGAAAAGTTTGTGGTAGTCCGATGGTATCATGTCTGCTTCGATTCGATATGTCTCCGATTCTGTTAGTGAGCGCAAATTAGAGGGGCTGAGGTCAAATGGTAGATTGACCCATAATTGCAAGCCGTTGTCTGCTTTCCTCATGTCGAATCTATATACCACTTTCTCACCGTAACTATTATATGGTATGATGCCTCCAATGTCATCCCTCAGCGAGCCTAGGCGGATAAAAACAAGTTCCGAAACTAGCTCGCTGTTTTCTATTGCTGAAATATCCTCCCTAACAGCAAATCTATCTAATGGCGAGGTCATAGCAATCGAAACGAGTATGACCGCTCCAATGGAAATAATTCCTATTACAATGTTGAACCGCATAAAATCTCCAGACCTGAGGAGCAGGACAAAAATATAGATATTCGCCGCAAGTATAAAAAGCCCTGCTGCTAGGCTAGCGATTACAACAAAATTCATCCAGGAGCTATAGCTTTCCAGCACCTCCAGAGCAGTGGCAGTACTTTTGAAAAAACGCATTGGCGAAAATATTGGAATACCGATTATTGTTATGGCTGGTATCAGAAGCGCAAATTGAATAAAGCCATATTTTAGACCCTTGTTCGATTTCGGTATTGTCTTTGCGCCCACCGGCACCGTTTGTCTAAGCTGGAAAGGCTTTCTAGGTAGGTCTGCGCCTTTTTTTCTAGCCAGTTCGCGCAAGCCTGCAATGTCCTTGTTGTTCCAAAGATTCTTTGCTGTATTATTTTGTCCGGCAAATATATCTGGACAATAGTGGTTTATGATGTCAACCACAATACTTGTGTTATAGCTGGTTTTCAGAGTGAATTTTTTCTGTTCGTATTTATCTCCCTGGGCGTAAAAAATCTCCAGCTTGTTTTGCTTGTCCGAATAGACCCACACAGCGTTTTTGAGCGGTATAATCCTGACCTTTATACCTGCCAGCATAATCAGGTATTCATTGTCGATGCATATTGGCAGAAGCTGGGTTACTTCGCCCCCTTTGGTAAGGGGAGTTTGAATCACCGGAATTTTCAACTCGACTTTTGTGCCATCTTTCCATGTCTTTTCCAGCTCTGCAAAGGTTTCTACAGGGTTTTTCGTTTTTCTACAGTATTTGTCGATGTCTTTTTTTGCATTGGGTCTCAAAATATGTATAATGTTTCCTATAAACATATAGGGTAGATAAAACAAGCTCAGGGGTAAAATGGCAATAACTGGGTGTGTGACAAGAATTGGTTGCCCCATGGCAGCTTGCCAAAATGTAACAGCAATGACTATGAGAGAGACAATAAGCAGCAGTAAATAAGACTTTATCGAATTGCGTGCTTCTTGCTTTATTAGCTTATTTAGATCATCTATCAAAAAAATCGACCTGCCTTTATATTTAACACAATATATACATCAACGATACATGGAGTATATAGAATGCCGATGTGTAATTTCGCTTGATTAATACTTCGTATCAATCTACGCTCATTCGGTCATGCCCGAGCTAGCTCGGTCGCGACCCTCATTTCCCTTGATTAATACTTCGTATCAATCTGCGCTCATTCGGTCATGCCCGAGCTAGCTCGGTCGCGACTCTCATTTCGCTTGATTAATACTTCGTATCAATCTGCGCTCATTCGGTCATGTCCGAGCTAGCTCGGTCACGACTCTCATTTCGCTTGATTAATACTTCGTATCAATCTACGCTCATTCGGTCATGCCCGAGCTAGCTCGGTCGCGACCCTCATTTCGCTTGATTATAGCACAATTTCGCATTGATTGCACTTTCGTTTTGTTATTGGCAATAATTTGTTAAATGGTGGTTAATATGAAAAAGACCAATTTATTGATTGTACTAGTGCTGCTTATTGTCTTGATTGTCAGCAGCAGTAACTTTTTTCGTAATTCCAATAGAACGCCAGACAGTGCTAGGTCACCTAATGGAATGGAAAGTAGTGATGGTTCTTTTGGGAATGGTGTTAATTCCGAAAATATTCAAAAAGAGCAATTTCGTGCAGTATGGGTGGCAACGGTTTTTAACCTGGACTTTCCCTCTCAGCAAAACCTCTCTGCAGCGGCTTTGCGATGGGAAATTGACGCAATTGTTTCTCAAACTGCACAACTTGGACTCAATGCAATAGTTTTTCAAGTTCGCCCCTCGGGAGATGCTTTTTACAAATCTGACATATTCCCTTGGAGCCAGTGGCTAACAGGCACCCAAGGTATCGGCATCGATAGCTTTGACCCCTTGGAATACTTCATCGAAACCTGCCATGAAAATGGAATTCAGCTCCACGCTTGGTTGAATCCTTATCGCATAATTCACACCAACGACAATAGCGCAGACCCTGATACCCTAGCGGTCAGCAACCCTGCTCGCCTACATCCAGAGCTCACAGTTTCATGGACTGATTCTAGCGGTAATATAGGATTGTTTTATGACCCTGGTTTACCTGCAGCCAGGGAGCTGATAATCAGTGGTATAAGGGAGTTGCTCGAAAGTTATGATATCGATGGTATCCATTTCGATGATTATTTTTATCCAGGTAACGATTTCGATGATACTTCATCATTTGCTCTGTATGGTGATGGTATGGCTCTCGCTGATTGGCGCAGGGATAATGTAAATCAGCTTATATCGGGTATAGGTACAGTTATAAGAGAATTTAATATAGCTCAGGGACGCAATGTGCGCTGGGGTGTTTCTCCCTCGGGTATTTGGATGAATCAAAGTAGCGACCCCTTGGGAGTTCCCACTACATCAGGGCAAGAATCCTACCACGCTTTGTATGCAGATACTCGCCGTTGGGTCACCGAAGAATGGGTTGATTACATCTGCCCACAGATTTATTGGTACATTGGCTTTGAAATTGCTGATTTCCAGTCAATATTGAATTGGTGGGTAGAGCTTTGCGGGGAGAATAATGTTGATCTATATATCGGCCACGCTGCTTATAGAGAGGTGCAAAACGACCAGCCTCCCCATTGGAACGGTGAAATGCTTCGGCAGCTTGAAATGACATCAAGCTTTGATGTAGTTAGGGGTAATGTTTTTTATCGATTCAATTTCATGCGAGGTACTTTAGGAAGGTCTATTCGAGATTTTTATGCCGAAACAGATGGCAAAACATATAGGGATGCTCTAATGCTCATGGATACATTGGCAATCGGCTTTCCTTTGGAAGATGCATCTGTAACAGCCCAGGAAGATGAAACTGTTGGCTACAACATCACTGGTATGTCAGACCCAAGCAAGCCTTTGTATATGAATGGTGAGGAAATAGCAAACCGAACAGCGGAGGGCTTCTTCTTCGTCCATGTCACACTTGAGCCTGGTGATAATGTCTTTACTTTCATCCAAAATGGTCAAAAAGGAGAAAGCAGAACTATCACAAGAGTTCCTCCGCCACCTGCCGGTACAACTACACCATCACCAGTAACTATAAACGAATTGGAACAGGAGACTTATGCGGTTGTCACAGCGAATTACGCTTGGGTCTATCCCTCGAACAGCAGCTACAACGGCTCCGATTGGCCGCTCAAGGAAGGGCAGGTAGACAGGGTGGTTGCCCAGTCCAGTAATGGTTTATACAAACTAGCTAGCGGTTCATGGATTAGCGAAGATTCCATAACACTGAGCATAGAAAATCATTATAGCGAGAATCCACTGGGTAATGGATATTACCGCATTGGGGAAAACTATGACATAATAGCCTGGCAATCTGATGTGAATATAGCCACATATGCTAGTTATGATGGTAAGATGCTAACATTGAGCTTCGGAATGCATAGCCAAATTCCAGAGCTCCAGTTACCAGAGGACTTATCAGAAACGATTTTTGAAAACGTAGACAGTGGGTTCAACGCCGATGCATGTTACTATTCTTTTTACATTAGAGATGACGTAAAACTCGAAGGTTATTATACAGAATATTCAGATGGCGAGTTTCGACTTTATCTCAAAAAGAGGAAAGCATTGTCGCAAAACGATATGCCATTATCAGAGTTTGTTTTCGTTATAGACCCAGGACATGGTGGCGATGACGATGGAGCCATTGGTCCCATGGGGCTTGATTTCCCCGAAAAGGACATCACACTCATTAATGGAAAAAAATTAGCCCAACGCTTGGAAGCATTGGGTGCAACAGTATATATGACTCGTGATTCCGACGAAAACCCATCTGTCCAAAGCAGGATTGATTTATGCTATAATGTAAAGCCTGATTTGTTTATATCTCTCCATGTGAACAGCATTGTTGAAACTACAAATGCTTCGTTGGTACGCGGTTTCACCGTCTGGTATCGCAACTCCATCAGTGAGCAGTTTGCTCAAAGTGCTTTAGACATGATGTATTTCACAAACCCCAGGACGAACCGCAACAGGCTCATCAACCAAGCCAATTTCTTCGTTTGTCGCCCTTCCTGGGTACCCTCGGTAATCTTGGAATCCAGTTTCATATCGAACCTGGACGATTTCATCTGGCTAATAGACCCAATACAACAAGACAAAATGGCAGAAGCCACAGTCGATGCAATCCTCGAATATTTTCAATGAGCCTATGAACGGAGGGACGGTTCTTTTGTTCAGAGGGAACGAGCCGTTTGAATTAAAGGGAAAGAACGATCCCTCTGAACAAAAGAACCGTCCCTCCGTTCACACCGTCCCTCCGTTCACACGTATTTTTCTTGTGTTTTATTTTAATTCAGATTATAATCAAGCGAAATGAGAGTCGCGACCGAGCTTGCTCGGGCATGACCGAATGAGCGCAGATTTCAGCGTAGCTTTAATCAAGCGAAATGATAATTTTGAATGTTAATTCATAAGCGATAGGAGTAATAAAATGGAAAAAACAACTATGACCCTTGATATTGTTCAAACGAAAAACATATTCGAGCCTGGAAATACAGCTGCTTGGGACTTTTTGATGAGTTTTGCTTACCCATGGGAAGCTCTTCCACAGATTAACGAGTTTATCCTTGAATTGGGTGCCACATTGGACGAATCCGAGTATGAGCATCCCAGTAGTGACGTTTGGATCCATAAAACAGCCACTGTAGCTCCCACTGCATTCATCGGAAGTGCGGTGATAATTGGTGCAGAAACAGAAGTGCGCCATTGCGCATTTATACGCAACAGCGCCTTAGTTGGGAGCAACGCAGTTATCGGTAATTCCACTGAGCTGAAAAATGTGATTTTGTTCAATGGTGTTCAAGTGCCGCATTTTAATTATGTTGGTGACTCCATTCTTGGCTATAAATCACATATGGGTGCAGGTTCCATTACATCAAATGTGAAAAGCGATTCCTCCTTGGTCACTGTGTCATTTGGAGATGAGCGTATTGAAACAGGTATGAAAAAATTCGGTGCTATACTTGGAGACAGAGTGGAAATTGGTTGCAACTCCGTATTAAACCCAGGTTCGGTCATTGGTTCTGACACAAATATTTACCCATTGTCCTCGGTGCGAGGCTTTGTACCTGCGAAAAGCATTTATAAACGTCAAGGCGAGGTTGTGGAAAAGTATTAGCATGTCTTGATGCGCTGCACTGGTTGCCGTGGAAACCTTGCGGCGCGTCTGGGAAGCCGCGCCCTACAGAAGCCGCGCCCTACAGAAGCTGTACGCTATAGTAGGTGCGCTGCACTGGTTGCCGTGGAAGCCTTGCGGCGCGTCTGGGAAGCCGCGCCCTACAGAAGCCGCGCTCTACGGATGCCGCGCTCTACGGATGCCGCGCTCTACGGATGCCACGTTTTATATTACCAAGTACGAAACCAGAATTCCTAGTTACTAACTCCTAATTCCTAACCCCGCATTCCTAATTCCTAACTCCTCATTCCTAATTCAATATCAGAGTCCCAATATCTCATATAGATTGTTTTTATACGCTTCGACGCCTGGCTGGCCGAAGGGGATAACACCGGATACGATTGCAGAGATTGCGCAGGAGCGTTCAAAGAAATATGCGAGTGCACCATATGAAGCTGCAGACATATTAGAAACGCTAAGTTCCATTACTGGAACACCACCTTCTATATGTGCTTTTTTCACAGCTTGAGAAGCCGACCGATTAATCTCATCAAGCTCCATACCTGCTAAAATCGTAATTTTGTCGTCATGGAGCGGTCCGCCTGGAATCATAGGATTTACTCGAGGAGCATCAAAGGAGACGAATGTTTCCATCAGTGTCCGCTCCCCTTCTTGAATATATTGCCCTAATGAATGTAAATCAGCGGTGTAATCTGCAGAGGCTGGGAAAATGCCAATCCCATCTTTTCCTTCGCTTTCGCCAAAGAGCTGCTTCCACCACTCTCCCATATAACGAAAAGCCGGTTCAAAACAGGCAAGCATTTCAATTTTCTTACCCTTTCTGTATAGAAGCTGTCGAGTGGCAGCATATAGACAAGCGTTATCTACACCATTTTCCAATTCCTCCAAGGCACCAGCCATCATCGCATCAATATCTATCCCAGCAACTGCACAGGGGAGCAAGCCAACTACTGTAAGAACACTGTATCTCCCACCCACTCGTTCTGGCATTTCAAGACAATCATAACCTTCTCGGTTTGCCATTTCATTTAGAGGTGAGCCGGCATCAGTGGTTACATAGAGACGCTCTTTTAGACCCATCGCACCATATTTTTCCTCCAGCATTGCTTTGAAAAAGCGAAGTGCTATTGCTGTTTCTATGGTTGAACCGGATTTTGATATTACATTAACCGAGAAGTCTCTCTCCCCTATCATTTCCATCACATCATTTAGGTATGCTCCTGATGCGTTATTACCCGCAAAATATATGTCTGGGGTATCTTTGCTCAAAAAATTGTAATTTGGCGACACAATATAATCAATTGCTGCTCGCGCGCCAAGATAAGAGCCTCCAATTCCTAGCACCACCAGCACTTTCGACTGCTCTCGTATTTTTTTAGCAATTTCTTTAATTTTACCCGAAAGCTCAGTATCATAGTCCTTTGGTAGAGTGACCCAACCCGATTCGTACAATGTTGTTATTTCCGAAAAGGCACTTTGTGTATCTATACTTGATAGCTCGTTTTCATCAATAAAATCTGAAACTCCGCTGATATCGACTTTTACCATATTTATTTGCTCCCTTGTATTAATTATATCCATCAATGATTGAAAAATTTCACATTTGTTTCCATAATTATTATCGGTTTTCCACTATGATAGCATTAATAGGCAATAGTTACAATGTTACTGCACAGAAACCTCGCGATTACTAGTCACGGGCTGCTATTGCATTTTACCGCTATATCTGCTAGAATCACCACAGTATGCGGGCGTAGTTCATTGGTAGAATGAAAGCTTCCCAAGCTTTAGAGGGGGGTTCGATTCCCCTCGCCCGCTCCAAGAAACCTTGCATAATAAACATGATTAGGAGAATAAAAATGAACAACCAGCAAGAACCCTTTAGTACCAAAGGCGCTTCCCTGGGAAAAAGCACTGCAAAGAAACGTAAATCTCTTCTTCCCCTGCTTAGAAAATCAACACTTGCTCTGTTAATATTGGTTAGTATGTTACTCACCATGCTTTCAGGCTGCGGCAGCAACACAAACACCGACGCTTCACCTTCTTCACAGCCTGATTCATCCAATAACGAAAACATTGATTCAACAAACGATACTGAAAACAATGGAGAAGGCTCTGAAGTAACGCAATTCGATCCATCAGGCTATTTAAGCTTCGACTACAGCAACAACATCGACAATGATGGCTTCTGGGTAGGAGTTAGAGCCCTTGACCATGTCGAGCTTTTTGAATATGATAAAATAGCCATACCGAACCATGTTCATTATATATCAGATGAGCTAGTTGATAACGAAATTTATTATATAATGGCTGAGTTTCCCATGGAAACGATCGTAACAACTCGTGAAGTTGTCTTGGGAGATACTGTGAATATCGATTATGTCGGCAGCATAGATGGTGTGGAATTTGATAATGGTTCAACTATGGGAATGGGCGTGAATGTTGTAATTGGTGTGACAAATTATATCGACGATTTTCTCGAACAATTGATTGGCCATTTGCCAGGTGAGACAGTTTTCGTGGAAGTTACTTTCCCAGATGATTATCACGAGCCTTCGCTACAGGGGAAAGATGCTCTCTTCGTGACGGAAATCAACTATATTTACGAGTCTTCGGAGCCCGAGCTTACTGATGAATTTGTATATAACAATTTGAATATATATTATAGTTGGACAACAGTTGATGAAATGCGAGACGACATTCGTACAACCCTGAGAAGGTCAAATATGCAGCAATACCTTCAGGATTATTTTTCAACACAAGTCACGGTGATTTCTGTTCCCGAAACTATTTTAGAATATCAAAGGAACTCTATGCTAAACTCATATTCCGAATATGCATTCTATTATTTCGGGATGGAGCTGGAAGAGTTTGTAATCGGCTTTTATGGTATGGAAAGCATAGATGAGCTACTTGAACAAATGGAGTTCGATATATACGATAATGCTGTGTTCTGTTTGGTTGTTCAAGCAATTGCTGAAGATGCTGGTATTGTAGTCAGCGAACAAGACCTGACGGATTTCTTTTTAGGCTATGACGGAATGGGCGACTACTCTATATATGAAGAACAATATGGCTTACCATATCTCAAACAATTCGTCCTGAGCCAAATGGTATTTGATTATATCGAGGAAAACGCAGATTATCAATAAGTCTATAATCAATCTTCAAAAGACACCACACCGGCTGTATGGGCCGGTGTGGTGTTTTAACGAGGAAAGGGGGCAAAACATGGAAAGGGCTTGCGAGTCTAGGCAGTTGCATTATACCTCATTGTCACATATCACACAACAAGTAAATAAGCATACATTCATGCCGTGACGTAATAGCTTACATTATCTAGTACCAGATTTACAATTGCTGCAATGGTTGCAATTTTCTTTGGGTTTTTCGCCGAAATACCGAAGCAAATAAGCCCGTAGGCACCTTCCTGTTTCGCAGTAGGCTATCATTTTATCCAGCCTTGCCATATCGCGAGCAAAAATAGTACGACGCTCTTTTTCGGATAAATCCCTATTATTATCTGAATTAGCGATAAAATGCTCTGCTATGCCAATATCATCATTGGAAAACAGCAAAATGCAATCAGATGGCTTACCGTCACGCCCCGCTCGTCCAGCTTCTTGATAATAGCTTTCAAGGTTTTTAGGCATATTATAGTGAATCACATATCTCACATTGGGTTTATCTATCCCCATACCAAAGGCGTTGGTAGCCACCATTACATCTGCTTTGTCGCTGATAAATTCGTCCTGATTGAGCCGCCTGTCTTCATCGGTCATCCCAGCGTGGTAACGAGCCACAGCTATGCCTTGTCGTTTCAATTGTGCATATATTTCATCTACAGTCTTTCGTGTCGTACAATATACAATGCCACAATTGCGAGAGCTTCCTTTGTGCTTTTCTTCAATAATTTTTCTAAAATAATTAAACTTGCTTGCTGGACTAGCCACTTGTAAATAAAGATTGGGTCTGTCAAATCCAGTAGTAATATTCATTGGGTTTTTAAGTCCCAATAATTCTATCACGTCCTTTTTTACTTCATTGGTTGCAGTTGCAGTAAAGGCACCAACAACAGGACGTGAATTAATACTATTAAGGAACTTTGGAATGTTGAGATAGCTGGGACGAAAATCCTGTCCCCATTGGGATACGCAATGGGCTTCATCCACAGCTAAAAGTGCAATTTTCGCAGTACGAACAAAATGCATAAACTCATCATTTTGCAATCTTTCCGGCGCGACATATATTATCTTATATTGCCCACTGGCAGCCCGTTTCAATGCTAAACGATATTGTGTAGAAGATAATGATGAGTTAATATAGGCTCCAGCTATACCGCTTTTTAAAAGTTGTGTCACCTGGTCTTTCATGAGAGATATAAGTGGTGAAACAACCAAAGTCACGCCATCGAGCATCATTGCTGGTAATTGGTAGCAAATCGACTTTCCAGCACCAGTGGGCATGACCCCCATGACATCCCTGCCAGATAACAGTGCGTCTATCAGCTCTTCTTGCCCAAGGCGAAAGGAATTATGTCCGAAGAATGTTTTTAGTGTTTCGTATTTTGTCATTGGTCTATATTTAATCTGCCTCATTCGTTTCTGTAAGGTTAATTGGAGATTGAAGTTTGTCTGTTGTTTGGAGTAAATTTGGAAAACCCCATTGGCGAAGCACTTCAAAAACCCCAATTGCCACAGCATTGGAGAGGTTTAGGCTTCGAGCATCATTAACCATGGGCAACCTGACACATTGCTCTAGATTTTTGCGCAAAAGGCTCTCGTCCAATCCTTTTGTTTCACTGCCAAAAAATAGAAATGCATTATCTTTATAGCTTGGCTCTGTATAGAGCCGGCTGCTCTTTGTGGAAAAATAATGAAATTCAAAAGCAGCAGTATCAGGAGCTGTCTCATTTTCGCCAAGGACACCCTTAGATACAGTTTCAAAAAACTCAGAAATACTCCCATAATAGGAAATGTCTAAAAGATGCCAATAATCTAATCCTGCCCTTTTCAGTTTGCTATCATCAACCACAAAACCCATGGGTCCAACAAGATGCAGCCTTGCTCCTGTAGCAGCGCAGGTTCTTGCGATATTTCCTGTATTTTGAGGTATCTGCGGCTCCACTAATACAATATTGAGTCTCATTTAATGCACCTTTTTTCCTAAAGACACACAAATCTACTATGCTGATTTGTTAGCATCAATATTTTATCATTAGCGTACAGCTTTGTCAAAAAGCCAAATTTCTCAAAAGTGCTTGCTTTTTGTACCTTTTTTTGGTAGAATACCACGGCAATTGACGCACGGTTTTTGATTTTTTGCTTTGTGTCTTACTATGAAAAATCTGTATATTCATAGTTGGATTGGCAAAAGAAGTGATGAAACCGGAGGACGACTCCTGGATACATATATATCTAACTTGGAGTTCGTAACAACAAATTTTATGGAGGAATATCAATGGCAGTAGTTTCTATGAAGCAGCTTCTTGAAGCAGGTGTTCACTTTGGTCATCAAACGAGAAGATGGAATCCGAAAATGGCTTCGTATATATATACGGAACGCAACGGAATCTATATAATCGATTTGCAAAAGACCGTTAGAAAACTGGAAGAAGCATACAATTTCATCCGCGATGTGACGGAAAGCGGCGGTAGCGTACTTTTCGTCGGTACAAAAAAGCAAGCACAAGATTCCATTCGTGAAGAAGCAGAACGTGTCGGAATGTTTTTCGTCAACGCTCGCTGGCTCGGCGGAATGCTCACAAACTTTAAAACAATGCGAACAAGGATAGATAGGCTTGCTCAACTTAGGAAAATGCAAGATGACGGAACATTCGACATTTTACCGAAGAAAGAAGTCATAAAGCTCACCAATGAGATAAACAAGCTTGAAAAATACTTAGGCGGTGTCAAGGATATGAATCGCCTACCAGCTGCTCTTTTCATCATAGACCCTCGCAAAGAACGAAATGCAATTGCTGAAGCTCGTAAATTGGGCATACCAATTGTTGCTATCGTTGACACCAATTGCGACCCCGATGAAATAGATTATATTATCCCTGGAAACGATGATGCAATTCGTGCCATACGTCTCATATCACAGGCAATGGCAAATGCAGTTTTAGAAGGTCGTCAGGGAGCCGATGCCAGAGAAGCCGAAGCCGCTGAAATGGCTGGAGAAGTATTCGATGTAAGCGAAGCTACGGATTCCGATGTGCAAACTGAAGAAGTACCCGCAACAGCAGCCGTAGTTTAGTCTTGAATATAAAATAAAACTAACGACCCTCATATGAAAGGATTGAAATATATGTCATTTACCGCACAGGATGTGAAAGAACTCCGTGAAGCTACAGGTGTCGGCATGATGGATTGCAAAAGAGCCTTAACTGAAGCCGATGGCGACATGGAAAAGGCAATCGAAATATTACGTGAACAAGGTCTGGCATCTGCACAAAAAAAAGCGGGAAGAATCGCCGCTGAAGGCGTTGCGTATGCAGCAGTGTTCGGCGACATTGGCGTTGTAGTGGAAGTAAATTCAGAAACCGATTTCGTTGCAAAAAACGAAATGTTCATGGATTTCGTCAAAGGTACTGCCGAGGCTGTTGCCAATGATTCACCCAGCGACTTAAACGCTTTGCTCTCTGGAAAGTTTCCTGGAATCGACAAGACAGTTGAAGAACAACAACAGGAGATGATACTCGTCATTGGCGAAAATATCTCCATTCGCCGTTTTGCAAGATATGCTGATGGGCTCAATATACCCTATATTCACGCTGGAGGAAAAATCGGCGTAATCGTAAACTTGGATGTTTCTGGCATCTCTAATATAGATGCCGTTGCAGAGCTTGGCAAAGATATTGCCATGCAGATTGCTGCAATGCGTCCAACTTATTTGGACATCACAGCAATAGACCCTGCTGATCTCGAGAAGGAACGGGAAATTCAATTATCCATCGCAATGGAAGAAAACAAAGAAAACAACATTCCCGAAGATAAATCAGCGGAAATCGCAGAAAGAAAAGTAATAGGTCGGATTAACAAGTTTTATGAGGAAGTGTGCCTATTAAATCAACCCTTTGTCAAAGGCGATAAAATAACTGTGGAAAAGCACGTCAACGAAGTTGCTAAAGGCTTGGGTGGCAGTATTGTCATCAAAGCTTTCACACGTTTTGAAAAGGGCGAAGGCATTGAAAAGCGTCAAGATGATTTCGCTGCTGAAGTGGCAAACATGGTTTCTCGTTAAATTTAATCTTTCCAACAAAAAATAATACATTATGGGCAAATCGAACCAATCGGTGCGATTTGCCCATTTATTTATCTAGATTAAAAAATTATGCAAAACGGAGTTCACCTGTTGCGCTTTCGATGATGTATTGTCCATTGTCTGTTGTAATAAGCCAAACTGGAGCCAAAACGCCATCACCGAATGAACCAACCACATTATGCTGATACCCAGCCTCCACCCTTGTTATTTCCGTGCATATGATATTTCCCTTTCTCACCGCAGACAAGAAAACCATAAGAACATTGGCAAGGCTGTCAATTGGCTCCCCCTGTTCCAATGGTTCGATACCCGTTGCCAAGCGCCCTTTGATGTTAATAAGACTGTTATTTCGAAAAATAAATTCAAGATTGCAATTAAATATAAGCACATCCTCATACTTTATTATTGCCTTCACTGTTTCAATGCTGTCTTCATAAGTCAGTTCATATGAGATATTTTCTTGTTCCATTGATTTTAAAAAGTTTTCAATTGTGTCAAGGGGGTTATTTTCGGACAATATAACTTTTTCATAAACCCAAATTTCAAAATCGCCACCGCTGTAAAACTCTGCCGCTCCAATATTCGCGCTATCGTAATGATAAATAACACCTTGCTCAGTAATATCGACTTGACCTAAAAACAACCTCGCTATTTCCCTTTCCATGTTTGTGTCTCGATTCGTTCGCATGGTCACCAAGGAATCATTGGTTTTGATGTTTTCAGGACTTAATGATATTCCATTTAATTGTAGAATCTCACAAAGACTCTCAATAGCCGCACGCCTCTCCCGAGCATCAGCAAAATTGTCCATTAAAATAATAGACAAAAAAAACACATTAATAAGCAAAAGAGCACAAATCGTTAAGTTTTTGACTTTTGAAATACTCAAGGGAAAAACTCCATTATTCATTGTTTCCGCAGCGGCGCGTCTGGGAAGCCGCGCCCTACGAATATTGTTTCCGCAGCGGCGCATCTGGGAAGCCGCGCCCTACGAATATTGTTAATTGTTCATTGTTCATTAAATGCTGTCCACATTGGTTGGATTCGGTCGGCTCCTGTGTCTATGTAGCATAGGGTGAACTCGCTTTTGGCTGCGGCGAATATTTGTCTTTCTGGGGCTAGACTCGTGTATGCTCCGCTCAATGAATAACTGCGAAAACGAAGCTCCATTTCAGTCAGAATACCATCTGTAAATGTGAGTTTTCCTGCATATCCATCTTCATAAACATGAATTCGCCCACCTGCGATATAATATGCAAAATACAAAGTCAACATATCCTGGTTGCCATATTCCATATACTCTAAAAAGACTTCTGCACCGCTCCCCATATTGCCTATTGTTTCAGCGATAAGACTTCGTGCTTTTTCGATAATAGCTAATTCGCCATTGAGTCGTTCCTCATCGTTAAGGGGTGCAAAGTCAGTGCGTCTAAAGAATAAGCATCCTTGTCCATCGGCTCGAATATTGTATTGAGCTCCCGCTCTGACAAGAACATCAGCAATTGTATAGGGTAGATAGGTATCACCGCTGTATCCCAATATATCTAATACATAGTCAAGTTGCTCATCGGCGCTCCCAATTGTGGAAGCGCGTATATCAGGATGGTTATTTCCTTGAAAAATGAGCATATAAGGTGCCACTGAAGCCGCATAAATATTCGTTTCATATGCGAAGTATGTGCCATTTTCATTGTAATTTTCTATATCTTGCGCTTTAGTGGCAGACGATGCTGTTTCAGAGCTATAGAAAAGTCCATTTTCAGCATCTTGAAAATAAACGCTGCTCCTATCGTTGCCAAAAGCCACAAACACCCTACGCAAGGAAACATCGCCAATTTCATCGGACACTACAGCACCAAGCCAACTTCCTAAAATCGACAGTTTAATTGGATAATTATACTCATAATAGACACCAGGCAAAAGAAGAGCTTCTCGCCATGTACTCTCTTCGACTTCCCTGGGTAATGCCGCCGAGCCTAGAGCCTCACCTAAAATACTGCTCGTCCTATCATAAATAAGATTTCGCATTGCTATATCATATTTTAGACCATACCGCTCCCCATTTGCCAAGGTTATAACAATGGCGGAGGGTCTACTAGCTTCGATGAAATGAGTACCATCTGAATCGGTTGTTGCTGCTCCCGAGTTTCTTCTGTTTGCTGTAATGCTTGCAACTAAAGGTATTGTTGCAAAGAAATCGTTGAACAAACCAGTAGCATTACCAAGGAATAGCGCAGATGCTAATAATCCAACGATGACCACCGTTTTAATCCATTCTAAAAACCTTCTTGGTTTAGTTACACTCATGTCACAACTCCTTCAATAGGCAATGTTATTGTAACAGTCGTACCCTCCCCCTGTTTGCTTTCAATGGAAATATCTCCATTATGTCTTGAGATTATTTCCTTTGCAATGGACAGTCCTAAACCAGTTCCGCCCGATTCTCGCGCCCTTGCCTTATCAACACGATAGAAACGGTCGAAAACGCGCCCAAGATCCGCTTCGGGAATCCCAATGCCGGTATCAGATATTTTTATCCAAATATTGCTAGTGGCGCAGCCGCAGATGATATCGATTCTGCCACCATCTGGAGTATATTTAAGCGCATTTGAAACGATGTTCATGAACACCTGCTCGATGCGAGAACGGTCACCTTTAATCATTGGCAACTCGTTTTCCACATTCATATTGATTTCTTGCTCATGCCTTTGCGCCTCCAAAGCTACTGCAATATATATGTTCCTTAAAGACTGCTCAACTGAAAACTCGCTAACAGACATAACAGTGGTACCAGAATCGAAACGCGATAGTTCCAAAAGGTCTCTCACAATTTCAGCCATTCTATCGCTTTCATTGAGAATGACATTTAAAAACTCAGTTTGCTTTTCACGAGCCAATTGCTCAGTCTCCGATATTGTTTCTGCATAGGTCCGAATGCTGGTAAGTGGCGTGCGCAGTTCATGGGACACATTGGCAACAAATTCCTGTCGCAGTTTTTCAGCTTTTCTCAACTCTTCCAACATGGTCTCAATCTGTTGAGCCATATCGTTGAATGTTGTTGCTAATATGCCTATTTCATCATCGGATTCCACATTGATTTTTGTGGAAAAATCTCCATCAGCCATGGATTTAGCAGCGGAGGTCATCCCTTTAATGGGTGACAAAAGCGTTTGGGATATAAACAAGCTAATGACAATGGAAATTACGAAGCCGATTCCAACTGTCCGCAGAATGATGCCATACATTTCATTAATTAGGTTCTCTGTGGTCTGTTTGTTGTCTATTATATACAAAAGATATTTCCATTGACTATTCTCTGAAAAAATTGGTACAGCCACATCCATATATCCAGCCCTTGTGCTACCCTTCACCGGCTCTGTACCGATGATAGCCGATGTGATACTGGGAGTGATTTCCAATGCTGCACTTTCATCGGTGCTGGAAGTCATCAAAGTTTCACCGGTTGCTCCATCGAGTACATAATAATGCCTCGTGCTTCTATCTATTCCAAGTTCACCCGCAAAAACCTTCAGTACCTCGCCCATTCCATATACAGCATCTTCAAGCATCGCCACTCGTCGCAGCTCGCTCACCAATTCTGTTTGTGAGATTACAATTTCCATTTGAGCATAAAACTGGGAAGTGAAAAATTCCTGCACTCCCCTGATGAAAAACACAAGAACAGCAACCATTAGTAGCACGATTACCAACAGCATTATGAATACTAGCTTAGCGCGTAAACTCTTTCCCACTCTTTGCTCCTAAATCACATTAATACCGTAACTATCAGATGATTGCTATTCTTGTTTTGTATACTATATTGCTGCATCTCGAGACTCAATTATGTCAGGGTTCGTAATAGTAGCCCACGCCTCTTTTTGTCATGATATATCGGGGAGTACTGGGGTCTTCTTCGATTTTTTCCCTCAGTCTTCTAATGGCAACATCCACCGCTCTTAGATCACCAAAGTAATCATATTGCCAGACTTCGTGGAGAAGCTCCTCCCGGGTAAATACCTTATCGGGACTTGCTGCCATATATGAAATCAACTCGAACTCCCTTTGGGTCAATTCCGCTGCCTTGCCGTTAATAAAAACGTCAAATCGTTCTATATCGATGATTAAACCTCCAGCTGTATCTTCTTGATCATCCTTAGCACTATTGGCATCTGTCCTTCTAATATTGGCTTTTATCCTTGCTTGAAGCTCCTTAATCGAAAAGGGTTTCGTTATATAGTCATCGGCTCCGATGTCAAGCCCAAGAACCTTGTCGGTTTCTTCTTCCTTTGCTGTGAGCATAATAATCGGAGTAATGTTATCTTGCTCCCGAATGCGCCTACAGACTTCGAATCCGTCAAAAACCGGCAACATTACATCAAGTAAAATCAAATCGGGACGGTTGCGCATATATTGATCTATCGCCGTTTGTCCATCATAGGCAACAATAATATCAAAACCTTCGTTGACCAGATTAAAGCTTAAAATGTCAACAATGTTTTTTTCATCGTCCACAATCAAAACCAGTTTACCCATTGTTTCCTCCATTTAAACCATCAAGGATGTTTTTTGCTTTCATTATACCGACTATGGTTTTCGCATCACGTATTTTATTTTCCATTATCATATCAAATATTTCATCGATGGCAATTGCCTCAACGCTGAGAAACTCGTCATCATCCAGGTGCATCTCCCCAGCCTGCAGGTCAAGGGCTAGATAGATATACAAAGTTTCTCTGTTGATACCAGGTGAAGGATAAATCGCACCCAAATCAATTAACCTGCCAGCTGTGCATCCTGTCTCTTCAGATAGTTCCCGAATGGCGCAATTTAGAGGTTCTTCACCAGCTTCCAACACCCCTGCTGGTATTTCAATGATTTCTTCGCCAACGCAATACCTGTATTGACGCACCATGAGAATTTTGTTGTCATTCGTGACCGGTACTATTGCAACACCACCAGGATGGACAATCACTTCCCTTTTGACTTGTTTCCCGTTTATAAGTTCCACATTATCCATTCGGACATTGACAATCAAGCCTTCATATACGGTGCTAGTATCAATTTGCTTTTCAAAATGTGTCATTTTATATGCTCCTTTGCGCTATATCTTTCGCACTATAGTATTACAATAATTGCTGCTCTAAAGTATCAGCGACCAGTTTAAGAGTCCTTATGCGTGCGAATTGTTTATCATTTGACTCAACCACAGTCCAGGGAGCCCAAGGAGTGCTTGTACGATGGAGCATTTCATCCACAGCAGTTTCGTACTCATCCCATTTTTCCCTGTTTCTCCAGTCTTCATCAGTTATTTTAAACTGCTTTAGAGGATTTGATTGTCTATCGTTGAAACGGCGCAATTGCTCATCATTATCAATATGGAGCCAGAATTTAAACATTATTGTTCCATGGTTATTTAAATGGAGTTCCATTTCATTTATTTCATCGAAAGCACGTTTCCACTCCTCTTCGCTACAAAAACCCTCTATGCGCTCCACCATGACTCGACCATACCAAGAACGATCAAATATGGTAAAATGCCCATCTTTAGGCATTGCTTTCCAGAATCGCCACAGATAATGTTGGCTCAGTTCGCTTTGTGTCGGTGCGCTGATGGGGACGACTTCGTAACCCCTAGGATCTAGGTATTCAGTGAGCCTACGAATATTTCCACCTTTACCTGCCGCATCCCAGCCTTCATATGCTATTACAACGGGCCTTCGTTTTGAATACAACAAATACCCGAGTCGCGAGAGCTTTTCTTGATAATATGTCAACTGTTGACGATAATCCTTGTTTTTTAGGGCTTTGTTTAGGTCGATTGAACTGAGAATAGAATTATTTGTGCTTTCTATTTTGTTTAGTTCAGCATCATTATCCTTTGACTTCGCTCCATTTGATACCGTATCATCGCTTGTATCAGAATCTGCTTCGTCATTATCTGTGCTGATCGCCGCTTCTTTTGACTCAGCATTTTTAGCATCTATGGCTGCTTCGATTTTTTCAACGATTATTTTGCATATTTTATGGGTGGCATAATTCATATCATTGGCTTCTATTATGCTCCACTTGCTATATTCAGGATTGCTTTGCTTTATCATATCGCTATAATAATCCAAGTATTTTTCATAATTATAGTTTTGTGATATATCCGTTGAATCAACTCGCCATTCCGTTTCAGGATTATCTAACAAATTGTCGAAACGCTCCTTTTGCTCGCTTTGGCTTATATGGAGAAAGAACTTTATAATTAGTGTTCCATCTTCTGTTAGTTGACGCTCAAAGGCATTGACATCATTATAAAATCCAGTTATCTCCATTTCGCGCAGGGGTCTTTGTTCTATACTCTCTGGTAGGAGCGTTCTATGCCAACTCCTATCTAATATGGCGATTCTCCCCTTTGCTGGAGTTTTTATCCAAAAATTCCACAAAAAGGGCCGCATAACAATGTCTTCATTTACTTTCCCATATGTATATACATTGTATCCCCTAGGATCAAGGGGATGGAGAACCTTAGATATATACGTACCTTTCCCCGCTGAACTCCAACCTTCAAAGACTATCATCACAGGGATGCCTTTTTCCTTTATAACTTGCTGAAGCCCTGTCATGCGCTCCGAGAGCACTTTCATCTCCGATTTATATTCCTTGTTTTTCATCCTCACAGACAAATCGATATCACGTAGCATAATTCACACCTACCTTCATTATTATATATATTGGTTTTCATAAATTACATCATATCAAAAGTGTAGCAATGCGTCAATGATGGTTTACCAACTAACTATTTACTTTTTGGCCATAAAATGCTAGAGTATATGGTAGTTGATTTCGTAAATTGTTAGCATTGGGAATAGGTGATTTTCCATGAAAGTAGTTTTGCAAAATTTAACAAAAGTCTTTCCCAGTCGTAATAAAAAGACCCAAGATGATGTCATAGCTGTCAATGATTTTACCTTTGAAATACCCGATGGGCAGCTCATCGGTCTCCTTGGACCATCTGGCTGCGGGAAAAGCACAGCCCTTAACCTTATTTGTGGCTTGCAAACACCCACAAGCGGTAAAATATACTTCGATGATGTGGATGTCACTGATCTCCCACCTGAAAACAGAGGGGTTGGCCTTGTTTTTCAAAATTATGCCCTTTATCCCCATCTGACCGTTATGCAAAACATCATCTTCCCCTTGCAAAATCTCAAAGGTAACCAAAAGCTATCTAAAACAGAAATGCAAGACAAAGCAAATGAAGTCGCTGCTTTGGTGCAAATTGGCGAATTAATGGAGCGCAAACCCAACGAATTATCAGGTGGTCAGCAACAGAGGGTAGCCATAGCGCGAGCTTTGGTGAAGATGCCCAGTGTGCTTCTACTGGATGAGCCTTTATCAAACTTAGACGCGCGGCTGCGGCTCCAAACAAGGGAAGAACTAAGGCGAATACAGCGGGAAACTGGAATAACAACGATTTTCGTGACCCATGACCAGGAAGAAGCCATGAGCATTTCCGATATGATTGTTGTCATGAGAAGTGGTATTGTTGAACAAATCGGGAAACCCCAGGATGTATACGACAGCCCTGAAAATCGTTTCGTTGCCACTTTCCTGGGTACCCCTCCAATCAACCAATTTACAGGAAGAATATCACAAGGTTCGCTATTTGTGGGCGATGATGAAATATTTAAAACAAATGACATCCTCGACCAACCTGTCTATGTGGGAATACGTCCCGAAGGCTTTATAATCGATGAAAATGGTCCCCTTCATTGCAAATTGCATAATATTGAAGTAATGGGTAGGGATTTCAGCGTTATCACCAGTCACGAAGCATCAATAAATCCAACAATACGCTCCATTGTCAGTACGGATAGCGCAGCCTCGCTCCAGTCCGATGTGATTAACTTTTCCATTAGACCCGAGAAGCTCTTTGTCTTTGCCCAGGATACCGAAAAACGTATAATCGTCTGAGAAACGAGTAATACAAATGGAAAAAAGAAACAACAAAGCCTGGTTCTATTTATTGCCAGCGATGCTATTTTTGGGGTTCTTCATGGTATATCCCCTCATTGATGTGTTTATTTACTCTCTGGAGGAAGGATACAATTCTGCATCCCAGACTTTTTTTGGTGTGGGTAGCTATAACTATTCCTTCGTACTCCATGACCCGTATTTTTTACAAGCTGTGAAAAATACTTTTATTTTAGTGATATTCACAGTTCCCCTTTCCACAGGTATCGCCTTGCTAATATCTACTGGATTAAACTCAATAAAAGCTTTGAAAAACCTTTTTCAAACCATATATTTCCTCCCTTATGTAACTAATACACTTGCCGTTGGACTCGTATTTATGATTTTGTTTAATAAAACGGAGTACACTGACGGACTAGTCAATCTTATTATAAGGATGTTTGGTGGTAATTCCATTGATTTCATCGATGGTCCTTATTGGGCGAAAATGTTTGTATTATGCTTTTATACCATATGGGTGGTCATGCCATTTAAAGTTTTAACCCTCACCAGTGCCCTTGCTTCTGTGAACCCCCAATACTACGATGCTGCAAAAGTAGATGGCACATCCAAGTTTCGGACATTTACTAAAATCACCCTACCCATGATTTCACCCATGCTTTTCTACCTGATTATCACAGGTTTCATCGGAGCTTTCAAAGCATACAGCGATGCCGTTGCTCTCTTTGGCACAAACCTAAACGCAGCAGAAATGAACACCATCGTAGGCTATATCTACGATATGCTCTACGGCGACAGCGGCGGCTACCCCTCCTTCGCCTCCGCAGCAGCAATCATCCTATTCGCCATAGTTTTAACCATTACCTGCATCAATTCACTAATCAGTAAACGATATGTGCATTATTAAGAACAGCTCTCTTGCATTGGTAATTGCGAATGTTTTAAAAACATTACACACAAATCACTGCACAAGAAAGCTGAACCATTACGCTATTTATTTAGTTAATCTAGAGTAGCAAGTTTCCTTTTAGGGTGATTTTTTACCTGCTTTATTATTGGATCTACAATTGATGATTCTGCGTTTTATTAGTATAGCTGGGATATATATTAATGGTACTGCACCATATACTTTATATGTGATCAAGAACATAGGTAACATAGCAGCATTATACTTTTCTATTACTATACCAACAATGCTTATAATCATTGCAACTACTAAATAAACTGATGCTAATACTTTATCGAGTTTTTTAATTTAAACACCCCATTTCATAAAGTCACAAAACAATTAGTACTCTTGCATTTTAAGTAATTTTATAATCACATTACACACCCTAAACATATTAATAAAACACAAAATTTATTGGCAACCATACACCTCGAATTTCATAAATTTATACTTATGTAAAAAGGTATCACATTATGACTAATCTCAACCAAGTTAAGATTTCTTCGCCAAATCGTGGGAAAATAGGTAAAGCAATCATTTACATATTTCTGGGCATTTGGGCTATCATGGTGTTGTTTCCATTTTATTGGATGCTACTCACCTCTGTTAAAAGCTATAGTGCATATAACTCGGAATATGTACCTAAACTCTTTACCCTATCTCCCACGATGGAAAACTATATCTCTGCATTTTCCGCAGTACCATTGGGAAAATACCTCGCTAACACCTTGATATTCACCCTGTCTACAACAGCCTTTATGCTGGTGGTAACTGTGCTTGCTGCAGCAGCCTTTGCTAGATTCAACTTCAGGGGCCGGAGCATAGCTTTCATGCTTTTTCTCGCTTTGATGATGATCCCCTATGAGCTAGTTATAGTAACAAATTTCGTGACCATAACAAACATGGATTTACGTAATACATTTTTAGGATTGATTTTGCCATCAATCACATCTGTTTTCTACATTTATTTACTCAAAGAAAACTTCGCTCAAATTCCCGATGAGTTATATTATGCAGCTAAAGTCGATGGCACTTCTGATTTGAAATATTTATTAAAAGTTATGATTCCCATTTGCAAACCCACAATCATCACCATTATTATACTAAAAGTCATAGAATGCTGGAACCTGTACGTATGGCCTCGTCTCATCACAGATGATGTCAACTATTTTTTAGTTTCAAATGGTATACAAGAAATTAGGGAAAGCGGCTTCGGTCGCGAAAACATCCCCGCCATGATGGCAGCTGTAGTGGTAATATCAATACCATTAATTATACTTTTCCTAATTTTCCGAAAAAAAGTAATGGCCGGAGTCCTCCACGGCGGCACGAAAGGATAGAAATTAATTAATGATTAATAATGAATAATTAATAATGAACGATAGTAATAATTATTCATCATTCATTATTAATTATTAATCACACATGGGGTGCTTTTTTATGCGAAAACTCTTTTTTATACTGACAATGCTTGTCCTACTTCTCACCTTAGCCGCTTGTCATGGGGCTCGGGAGCATGATGCTTTTGATGTTCCTGATGACTTTGATATGTCTCGGGAGTATGAGATTACCTTTTGGGCGAAAAACGATACAAACAAGACACAGACAGATATTTATCGGAAAGCTATCGATGATTTTCAGGAATTATATCCGAACATAACAGTCACCATGCGACTTTACACCGATTATAGCAGGATATATAACGATGTCATAACAAACTTATCTACAAACACAACTCCCAATGTATGCATTACCTACCCTGACCATATTGCCACATATATGACTGGCACAAATGCAGTGGTCTCCCTTGATGCATTGTTCGCTAACAAAAAATATGGTCTCGGCGGAAGCGAACTCTTATTTGATGCTCCAAAGCAAAATGAAATCATCCCCCAATTCCTTTCAGAATGCATACTTGATGGGAATTATTACGCCATACCATATATGCGTTCTACAGAAGCTTGCTACATCAACAAAGACCTGGTGGAGGCACTTGGCTACACCATTCCGGAAGCCCTAACTTGGGACTTTGTATGGGAAGTCTCTGATGCTGCAATGGAAAAAGCAGAGGATGGAACTTTTTTAATTAATGGACAAAACGTGATGATACCTTTCATATATAAATCCACAGACAATATGATGATTCAGCAGCTTAGGCAAAGAAACGCAGGATATTCTACAAATGATGGGCATATAGAAATATTCAACGATACCACCATCGAGTTACTTTACACAATAGCGGAGCATACAAAACTAGGTGCCTTTTCCACATTTAAGATATCCAGCTATCCAGGAAATTTCCTCAACGCTGGTCAGAGTATATTTGCCATAGATTCCACTGCTGGTGCCACCTGGATGGGTTCAAATGCTCCCCTACTCGACATCAGCGAAGACAAAGTTGTGGATTTTGAAATCGTTGTCATGGCTATCCCCCAATTTGACATTGATAATCCACAGATGATATCTCAGGGACCATCGGTCTGTATCTTTAATAAAGACGACCCCCAGGAAGTACTTGCCTCTTGGCTTTTCACCCAATATTTGCTCACCAATGAAGTACAAATAGCTTATTCCCAAACGGAAGGCTATATACCTGTCACAACAAAAGCACAGGAATCAGATATATACCTTGATTATTTATCAAGGGCTGGGGAAGACAACAATATGTACTATGATGTGAAAATTCAAGCTTCCCAGCTACTTTTGGATAATATAAACAATACATTCATCACCCCTGTTTGGAATGGTTCTGCATCTCTTCGCAACGCAGCTGGTCAACTCATCGAGAACGTGACAAAATCAATCAGGCGCAGGGAAACTGTAAATAAAGCATATATGGATAAGCTTTTCATAGAGGTAAGTGCTTTATACCGATTAGATCAAAGCGACAGTCAAATGGACAGCGATGAAGATGGCAAAACTGTATTCGGACCCCTGCCCCAAACAGCGAAAGCACTGCTTTCTTCATTGACAATCGCTTGGATTTGCATATTTTTGTATATTATGACAACTTTTATTAAAAAGAAATCAGCAAAATTGGTGTGATTTATGTTGATTTGTCTGGCAAAATAGGTATAATGTTAGTTGTCAATGTATAAACCACGCAAAAAAACACGAAAATAGTAATCATAATTACACAAGGAGGAATAAAATGAAAAAGTTACTAGCGCTGCTACTCGTACTGGCAATGATGTTTGCCTTTACCGCCTGCGACACAAACACACCAAGCAACTCGAGTTCACCTGACACAGAAGACGTAGATACCGATACCGATGTGGACGTGGACGAAGACACAGATGTCGATGTAGACATTGACGGAGACACAGATGAAGACGTGGACATTGACGAAGACGAAGACATTGACGAAGATGAAGAAGAACCTTTTGACTTTGCTGACCTTGCCGTTATGAGCTTTGCCGAATACATGGCAGCTGATATCGATTCCCCAGTAAAAATCGAAACCTATGTTCAAGGAAAAACATCCTGGTGGAACGACACTGTAACCGTGTATTCCGAAGACGAGGACGGAGGATACTTCCTTTACAACTTGGCTTGCTCCGAAGATGATTTTGATTCCCTTGAAATCGGAACAGCAATCAGAGTTACCGGATATAAAGCCGAATGGGCAGGCATCATCGAAATTATGGATGGCGAATTTGAATTCATCGATGGCAACTATATTGCAGATGCCTTTGATGTTACAGATTTACTTGGCACCGATGAGCTTATTGATTATATGAACCAATTCGTTTCCTTCACAGCCTTAACCATTGTTGCCGCTGGCGAAGACGATGACGGCGAAGAGCTTGCGTTCCTCTATAATTGGGACGGCGGTGGCAGTGATGGCGATGACCTGTACTTCAATGTTTCAAATGGCGATGAAGAGTTCTCCTTCACCATCAGAAGATTCCTTACAGACAGCACAACTGAAGTATATGCCGCTGTCAAAGCACTGGAAATCGGCGATGTAGTCGATATAGAAGGCTTCCTCTATTGGTACGAGGGTCCCAACCCACACATCACCTCCGTAGTGGTTGTTGGATAATCCTTTAGCTAGTTGATAGCAAAACACAATAGCAATTCAAAACTTAAAAAAACAAAAGCAAGTATTTTCGCTTGCTTTTGTTTTTTTATAATTATATTTCATCATTGGGCGCGGCATCTACATTTCATCATTGGGCGCGGCATCTACATTTCATCATTGGGCGCGGCTTCTACATTTCATCGTAGGGCGCGGCATCTATATTTCATCATTGGGCGCGGCATCTATATTTCATCATTGGGCGCGGCATCTACATTTCATCGTAGGGCGCGGCATCCCTGACGCGCCGCAAAGCATCCACCGCAACCCAGGCGGCGCGTCAAGGATGCCGCGCCCTACACAGAATTTTGTCAAGATTACGAAAAACGAATTATCACCATAATGTAATTACTTTTTATAAATATCGCTTCCGGTTTGTATCAGGCTTCCCATGGCTTCACGTAAACTGTCTGGAGAGATTATTTCAGACTTTTCACCAAATTGGAACATCCAGGCTAGAAAGACTGGGCTATTTGAAACTTCTACGTCTATTATAAACCTGTCACCCTCTGTGGGTATCATGATTGTTTGAGCTCCGAAATAATCAAGAATAACACTGACTAAGCTCTCGTCGAAAGCGAGCCTTGCTAATACTGTTTCACCGGAAAACATCCCAAAGGTTCTTTTTATGAAATCAGATATATTGTATTTCTTTTTATCATATACATCAGCTATTTCATCAAGGACTGTTACGTTAGTCATCCTGTCCACGCGAAATGGTGCAATTGGGTTTTCGTACATCGGGTTATATGTAACAAGATAGTATTTATCTTCATTCCAGCACATGGCAATCGGAGTGCGTACATAGGCTTCGTTGTTTCTGCGATAGATGCGTCTTTTATTCCTGTCGTATTCAAAATACTTGAAGCTGATTTTTTTGCCTTCGTTAATGGCAGCATGAATTGCATCTATACTGTAATATACGGTTTCATTGAGAGGTTTTATACGTTCTCCAATCACAACCTGTCTATTGAGCTGCTTCCCCTGGGATATGCTGGTGAGTTTTGATAATTTCTCAATGAGCTCTCGGCTTTTTTTACCGGTAATGAGCCTGGAAGATTGTACAGCATCCACCAATAGCTTCAATTCCGGCAGCTCAAAGTCACGGCTTGCTATATAATACCCTCCCCCTGGACCGGGTTTATTTTCTATATCAAGCCCATACTGGCGTAGTGCTTCTATGTCACTGTAAATGCTTTTCCGATCTGCGCTTATATCGTATCTCGCTAAAGCATCGAGAATTTCCTGGGTCTTCATATGGTTTTCCTCGTCCGTATATTCGGTGAGGATTTTCGCAATATAAAGAATCTTTAACTTTTGATTCGCCGACCGAGCCATTTAACTTCACCTACTAACTCTGAAAATATCAAAGCATTGACTCTTTAGTGAGCCAATGCTTTGAATAAGACTATTATATTTCCTTTACCATACGGAGTCAATATATTAGCTATCTCCCCGCTATTAAGCTACGGTAATCATCGAGTAGTTGCAATACCTCGCTGCGCGTGGAGGTGCCATATGGCATGAATCTATTATTTTCAACAGTAAACAAGCCTGCTTGGTATAGTTTTAGAACAGGTGCCATTGCCCAGGCTTTAATTTGGCTTGAATCTGCAAAGGTTGGAGCTGGACGGCTTTCTACTAAGCTGTGGTTTTTAAATGTTGCATAGTTGTTTAGAACAATTGCTATTTCTTGGCGAGTAATAGGTCTGGTTGGGATAAACCTGTTGTCGCCGACACCTGCAACAATTCCATTACTGGCTGCCCACTGGACAGCACTATAATACCAGTCACCCACAGACACATCGCTGAATCTTTCAGCCCCTCTAGCAGATGGGCTTCCTTCAAGGTTATACAGTTCTGCAATAAACATAGCACGGGTAACAACATCATTTGCACTATCAACTGCATCAGCAACATTAGTTAAGTCCACTTCTTGCGCTAGATATGCTAAAATTTCAGCTGCAGTTACATTTTCGCTGGGTGTATCTGTCTTGATGATGGTGTAGCTGTCCACAAGGCTGACATCGTTACTGCTATTAATGCGAGACCCATTGGCAGGGGTTGTGGCGTTGTTTACACGCTGACTTGTCCCTCCGGGAAGGCTATCACCAGGAAATGCTTGTATCAGCGAATTACCCGCTCTGCCTTCGATCTGATATGTGGTAAAAGTCAAGGTGTTTTCCGTGATATCAATGACGCTGATATGAGGAAGTTCCGTTTGGTGTTGGAAGTTTGCACTGTGAATGCGAGGATTGCCACCGCCCTCTCTGGCTTCTGGTCCTGCATTCGTTGCATAAAACTTCGAACCAGATGGAGTGCTAAGGGTAAAATATACGATTCCTGTCGGATTTAAGACAGTGGTATATCCTTTGGTACCAGTAACATTCCAATTTGGATTAAACCCTCCTGCTTCAGGAGCAGTTCCTGCGCTGTTGCCAGCACCTTGGTTTGCGTTGTCATCTCCAAATTCACCATAATGCACAGAACCATCTGTAGGGTCAACCCAGTATTGGGTCTTCAGCGGCTCTCCGATAGCTTCGCCAGTGCCGCCGTTAATGTGATGTGTACGGTTATAGCTATGGCAGTGTCCATTTATAACTAAATCAATGCCGATTTCTTCTAGGAGCGGGTTAAAAGCGTTTCTGACCGCAGCTTTAGCGGCATCAGATTCTGCTCGATACACCGAATAAGGCGGATAGTAGAACATGGCGATTTTCCATGTGGCATCATCGTTTTGCGAAGCCCATTCCACGATTTTCGCCCTGCGCGTTGCGCTCATGGTATAATCGGCATCACTATGTGCGTTCACAGACATAACAAGGAAAAATGTGTTACCATGTCTGAACCAATAATCGAATTCGACACCATTACCAGTGCCAAATTGATTAAAGTTTTCGCTATTTTGAGGAAAATTAAAATGGTCTAGGAACATGGGGTGGAAGTCGTGGTTTCCTATGGATGAGACAATCGGCAGCGAAGAAAGCTGATTTGCTGATGCAAACAAGTCATATTCACCTTGATAAACGCTGAATGTTCCATTTTGCGTTCCCACAGCTTCAACTTGGTCGCCTGCACTCATTATAAAAGCTGCATGGGGAGAAATCCTTCTGGCGATACTCAGTGCAGCTTTCCAGTTTTCTGTGTGGAACTCATGGTTGCGGAATTGATCTCCTAAACCGTTTACATTGGTTCTCACCTGTCCATATGGTATATTCGAGCTGTCCACACCGATTTGTATATCTGACATTGCATAAAAACTAAAACGATTCGGGTTTACTGTTGTAAAGCTGAAGAAATCCGAAACAGCGGAATCTTGTATCAATACATAATCATAGGTAGTTCCAGGCTCTAATCCGCTTATTGTAACATTATTGACCTGATATGTTCTAGTGTTCCTGTGTTCCGCATCACCGGCATCAGTACTAACATTGTTTCGAGTTGTACCAGCAATAAATTGGTAAGTACTTGCATCATCTCTCTTTTGGAAACCGATACCCACTGTTGTTACCGATCTGCTGGAATGCCATGAAAAGTTCATCTTTGTTTCGTCTGCTCCAGGAGCGAGGATCAGATTCCAGTATCCTTGGTCAAACATCCCGACTGTACTGGGTGAATAGTCCCGATTACCCTCAACTGGCGGAGCTATACTTGCATTTACCGATAATGACATAGAAAGGCAGAGTGCGATGGTTAGTATAGTAGCTAGAATCCGATTAGTTTTTTGACGTTTTAACATTTTATACCTCCAAAATTGTATAATAGATCGACATAAGCATTTGCATATGCCTACCCGTCGCAATTTTATAATAAGCTTATGTAAAACTACATTGCAAAGTTTGGTAAAATATGCGTAAAACCCATGAGCATAGGAGTTGTAACGTCATATGCCTATTTGCAAAAAGTGCATTTCTTAATAAGCCATGTACAAATGGGTCATATAGTAATAGTTTGGCAAAATGGCAGTATTACTATATGACCCAATAATAAAAATAATTATTTTCCTCTGTATATACGAACTGCAACCAACGAAGTAATAGGAACAGCAAGAATCAACGCTGCAGTAGCAGAAACAGCACGTATAATTTCTATGGCAATGTCGCTGCTGTTGATGATAGCAGAGTAATTAGAACCGGTTATACGGTATGTGACTAGGGTAATGAAAAATGTACCAGTGAATGCTAATATCATGGTGTTAGCCATTGACGCTGCATTATCGCGACCGACAATCAGACTCGAACGCCACAAATCCTTTCGGCTTGAATCGGGATTAGATTCGCTTATTTCATTTACACTGGAAGATACAGAAACAGCAATATCCATGGTTGCCAGAACTGGTTGCCACTCCCTGACAATTAGCGGAATCAGCAGGAAAATTATTGTGACAAATGTAAATACCAATGCAAAAACAGATCGGATTCCGGTTTTACCTCCAACCAGGCAAAGCAAGATAAAAAATATGCTGATAATTATATAATTTATGTATGACCGCTCCACAGTAGCAACGTAGGCATAATAAATGCTCGGGTCTTCCAAATTATACGAGAGATAGATATTAAGGATTTGCCCTTCTTTTGCCCAAATTGAATTTTCTACATGCAGGTGGTTGAGAATCTCATACTCTGCTCCTTTCAGCTCTCCCTTTAGGATTTCGATGCGCAGGTATTGACTTCCAATGCGAATTCCATGGACACCGATGGAAGTGCTTTCTGATACAATTTCCTTCACTCTACCAGGTACATACACAACTGCATCGTAGAGTAAGCTATTGCGCGTAGAAAATTCGGTTTTTTTGCTATGGGAAGAAAACAATACCATCGCTGCCATTGCAAAGGACACAAGTATAAAAAATACCGTCATTTTGTTTGTTTTAAAGCGCTTAGTATTTTTGCTCTCCGTATTTATAGATACAGATTCCACATGACTATTTCCCATACTCCTACACTACCTTTACAAACTTTATAAATGCCATCCTCACTGATGAACAAGCGGAGCATAATTTACATTTTACATAAAATTATCATAATCATTTATAACTTTATTTACTACCAGCTTAATGTAAGCAATATGTAATATTGACGTAAAATATGACATGAGTATAGCTTGTAAACATGAAATACAAACGGTACTCATGTTTTATTACATGAGTACCGTTTAATTTGCCATTTTACAATTTGAATGTTAATAAGCCATTTAATGAGAAGCAATCTGGCGTAGCATGGACAACGCTTTTGATATCCATCTGAATGCTCCTTGGTAGCGATATCCTTCAAAGCTGGCTTTTTGTAATATTTCAGAAACCTCACTATCAGTGACATCCAAATTTATAAGCCCGTCTATTCCGCCTCGTTGCTTTTCGATTTCCTCCACATAATCCCAATGTGTTCCTGAATAACCAAACCCTGTTGCATACACAATAGGATTCTCCACGGCAGCAGAAACCGTTTCCTCAGTGTCTTCATAAAAGAGGCTTCGTCCGTTGTCATACAAGGGATAAAACGATTCACCATCACTGTTGACTTTTATTGCTATGTTCGATAAATGTCTATCGTCTTGCCTAGTGATGAAATCCAGCAATATCATTCGTGAAATATCATCAGCATACTGAGGACGGACTGCAATCAAATTTTTAAATTCGTTTTCTGAGCGGTTTCCCTGGAGTAAACGTCGAAAATGGACTATATACTCCTTGGTGAAGTCATACATAAAAACCGAAAATATGGTATCAGCATCCACTTTATACGCCGGACATACTGGCACTTCAAAAACGTTACCCAAAAGGCTGACAGCAACCTCCGATTCCGCATCTGTAGTAAGGGGGCTGATTCTCTGCTTATATATACCATATTTACCTTCATACACGCCATAACGTTTGACGTTGTAGCCTTCTGGTGTGTCCACGCTCTCGCCAATCATATCAATACCTTGTAGGAATACAGAAGAGAAAACATCAGTCATAACAGTATCTAACCGCTCGTTCTCATCATTTGCTATCCAAAGCAAATCCTTTGGATGTATCCCCCTGGTGATTTCAGAAATAGCGATTATATCATAGCTGGACAATCCCATCCGAAACAATAGCCGTTCTATGTCTCTCCGGTCTCGACTGACAATCCTCTCAGATAAAAACCCAATAAACTCCTCTGCAGACCAAGAAGATTTCCTCATGGTATACAAAGCAACAACCTCATTATATGTAGGTAATGCGAAACTCACTTCATTATTCTCGTTTATGATTCCGATTGTTTGTCCATCCCATTTAAAGTACCGAATTGTTTATCACCTACTAACTGTGGAACATATAAAACCTATTCACCTAATTGATGCGCTAGGTCCATTGACCCATGGATTATGCGATGTAATATAACAGCATTTTGCTGTTCATCGACATGGTAAAATAGTCGATAACCGTAAACCAAAGGCGCACTTCTGAAGTAAGAGTCATCTTCGAAAACTTGGTAAAGATAGGGGTTTTCTTCAATTATTTTGATTTTTTTGCAATAATCTTCGTAAAAGTTATCAGATGCATTTGCGCTCAATTCATATAACTGTTCATCAATATCCAAAGCATTGATTTCGAATGAGGCGAGTCTCTTAATCTCAAATGCCATCGTTCCGAGTCCTTCTTTTGGCTTCCCAATACTTCAGAAACTGATCATGATTATCTAATACATTGGACTGCTCCATAGCTTCATTTTTTGATTCAGAAAGCTCCCGTAAAACATAGGCTCTGTACCTAGCAGATTCATCAGCTTCAATGGTAAATGGTATAGAACCTCTTGCTACAGTCTGTGTTACAAAGAGTTGGAGAGCTGTAGACATATTCAGCCCCATACTTTCGTAAATTATCTCCGCTTGTTTTTTCAATGTTTCGTCCAATCGGAAAGTGATGTTTTTACTAGCCATATAACGATTCCTTTCACTTTATGTTGCTATTATACACAGTCTGCCATGCATTGTCAATGTGTTGACTTGCAATACTCCAAAATAGATGTCACCTCACACATCATGGTAAAGGTAGCCATGAGATATGGTAGTGTTTTTATTGTTTCTACGCATGATGGCATGATAACGACCAAGGTTGATAGGTCTCCGTTGAGGTGGAAAACTTTTTGAAATGTACGTGAATATCCCAAACATCCTCGTCATCGCTAGATCCCCACCATGTGAAATAAAAATCGTCTGTCTGGTACTCATCACGTACTTTATCAGCATTATAGCCACAATTTAAGCAGTCTGTTATAGAAATGCACTTAAAAGAATATGCGCTTTCATCGAAATCTACCAGCCAATGCGTTAGCATACGCAGAGCACCTTCCAAGTATCTATCAATGTTTTCTAACGCATTTTGAGCCGTCAACAAAGCAGTACCAAATGGAGCTTCCTCGCTACCGGCAATATGCAGTTCGATGGGTTCACTATATGCTTGCTGAAAAAGACGATACCCCCACATTCCATCTTCGTATCCAAAGCAATGCGCTTTTTCCAGTATTTCTTTGATATTCATCATGTTGCTCCCAATATTTTATTTTTGCACCGATATTGACATTATGCATACTTTCGCTTCATAGCTTTTTGCATTGCAGCTTTATGCTCATTTGGCAGTGGTAAAACTGTAATGAGCCACTCATTTTTACCAAAAATGTAGACATGGTTACTATATAACCTGATTTCTCTCGCTACTCCATTATAAATAGATAGATATTCAAAGTATTTCCGTAATTTTCCATTACTTTCATGATGCGTTAGTCCTTTTTCAATCGCTAATTTAACATTACGCTCTACCGCTTTTTTTGGCAATCCGCATCTTTCTCTAATCCTATCGCTTGCATGATTGGTAATAACCATGTTTTCACCCCATTTCTTTTGTTACACCAATCATATCAAATTTAGTGTCCAATAGAACGGACTGATTCAACTAAAATATAGGATTTTGTGGAATTTTCACCAATTCGTATGTGACTAGCATTTCTCGAACATTTTAAATAAATCAACAGTTTTCATTCTAATAAATTTACTATAATATGAGCTAGCAATATTACCGACATTGTGCTATACTCATTGATATACGCTGATGATTTATACGAATATATGACAAAGGATAGCAAAACATTGAATATACTAAAGATAAAACTCGAATGGGATGAAGAAGCTAGTGTTTGGGTTGCTACTAGCGATGATGTAAAAGGTTTGGTTTTGGAAGATGAATCTTTTGACGAGCTTGTACGAGAGGTCCAGCTAGCAGTGCCTACTTTGCTCGCCTTGAACAGCACAATAAATAGTGATATTATTCTCAGCTTTTATGCCTATCGCCAAGAAAGGTTATCACAAAGTGGCTGATTACGACAAAAATGTTCGAGATATATTATTGCAAAATGGATGTCGCCTCACACGCCATGGCAAAGGTAGCCATGAGATATGGTATAGCTCTATTGCCGATAGATCAGTGACTGTCAGTAAAAAAATTAAGTCTCGGCATACAGCTAATAAAATTATGAAAGAAGCTGGGGTTGACCATAAGTTTTGATGCAGTACTGTTTACAAAATGAATTTTCTTCAGGAAACGAAAATCTAAAAACATGACAATCTATCTATCACTCAGATGGAGGTAGTATGGCAAACGGCAGCGGAGTTATTGGAAAAATGGTTTTAGAAGGTGTGTGGACACATTCGATGATTTCGAATTTCAATAACGTAAAAAACACATGGAACAAATGGTATTATTATTTCAAATCTCATAATTTCGTTTCGTTAAATCAGGAGCTCCCATTTACAGCTAACGGACAATGGCGTCTTGATACTAACCTCGATAAAATTAATGAGTGGACTCTTGCTTCGAATAATTCAAATACTATACAAGCATACAATATGCTTTGCTCTGAGATGCTTGCAAATACTGATGAATGTGGTGTTTCCAACTCATGGATCCAACTGTCCTTTGTCGAAGAAGAAGGTGGGTGCGGGTTGCTGCGGGAAGCTACTGCTGAAATCCTTTGTTCAACAAGCCAAGGTTTGTATGGTATAGTGACTAGTTCCGATGAATATGAATACACTAAGGAAAACCTTGTGAAGTTAGGTTTCTGCGATAACATAGAGAGCATTGATTGGATGTAAGTATCGGTTTCAACAAGACATCACCCTACCAAAGGACGCTAACCCATGGCGCAGTGCGAAATGCTGCGTCATTTGTAATTAATGTCAGGTTTTCGAGATGCGCTTGTGCTGCCAGCATTCTGTCGAATGGATCGCGGTGTGACCAGTCTAGACTTCCAGCAAAGTGATTGTGGTGCGAGGTTAATGGCAGCTCATATGCACCGAAACTATCGAAAATCTGGATATAATGGTAAACAACATTATCGTATCCAGGTAGCTTTCCCAACCTATGCTTGATTGTTATTTCATATGCGCTTATCGATGAGACAAAAATAGGCTCGTCGGCAGTGAGGAGCAGGTTTTTCACTTTATCATTAAGCTTCGATGAATGTTCTTCTATAGCCCAAAGGAAGACGTGAGTATCGAGCAAATAACCTATAGTCCCCATAATTCGAGTTCCCCATCAGGTAATGAGTCGTAAAAGCTGTCTGGGAGTTCAATGCCTTTCACGAATCCAAGTGTTATAATCTGCCTGTCGTTTTTATTGTCTATGTTATTGGACGTTTCAGCCTGTAATGTGCTATTGTTATAAAGGGGACTGTTTTCGTTTACAGCTTTGCTTGAGTATACTGTATCGTTATATTCTTCTCCTAAGAGCTGCGCATATTTTTCCATACTCATTACTACCATTATTCCGCGTCCATTTTTTGTTAAATGAACAGGTGTTCCACCGCTTACAGCTTTTTCGATTTCTGTAAATTTATTGCGTAAGTCGGAAACAGGTCTGATAAACTGCATATAGCACCTCCAATTTGATATTATCATAATTTTATCATAATTTTATCACGATGTCAATCTGCTATCATTATGTAAAATCATCATAAATCCAAAACATCGTAAAATTACAAAAGAAAAGCAAGCTTGTTGAAACTTGCTTTTCTATCAATATGAATACCCTTTGGGAGATATTTACTGTTACTGCATAGGTTGCTTTCGTTTGAGCCATCTTTGCGACCACCGACCGTTTTTAAGTTGTCGGTACATAGCACTATCTTCATTAACAAAACTGATTGCTGTTTGGGAATGCAAGCTTAGTTGATATGTCGCTGGAAGCACATTAGAACGAAGCAAGGCTTCCTGGGCGGAAATTTCTTCGTTTAAATATTCATCTACTATATCAACTATTCTATCATCTGCTATAGGTCCCGATACCCATGCGTAATCGTGCCGCGGCTCATTTTGCAATGAGGTCTGTGTAACTATACGCCTATTACTGCATATAAAATCCAGCCACTCACTTTCTGGGTAGATTGCAAAACGTTTACCATATATACTAAATAAGCTTTCATCTATTTCATATTGAATTATTGTTGCAATGCCAGAGGATAATTCGGACTTACGAATCGCCCAAAGCTGGGCTGTGCCGATTTTATCGGTCAAATAGAAGCCTTTGCCGAAATCTGTACGGTTTCTGCATAATGATAAATCAATAGTGCCAATCAAACTATTGGTGCCGTGATACAGCGTCAAGTCAAATCACTCCTCGAATTTAATCAACTCTTCCGCAAGCATCTCTGCCATATATTCATAACCTTGCGTATGCCAAACATCGTAGCCATCGATAACCCGACTGCCTAATCCGCTGCGTTCGAACAGTTTTGTAGTATCTCTTATCGTTTTTCCTAGCACCTCTGCAGTGCAACGGACAATATGGACAAACCAGAAAGCTTTATCAGCAGCAGTTGGTGCTGTACCATCACCATAGAATAAATCGTCTATACTGCAGTTTAATTTCGCAGCAAGTTTATATGCAAGGGATATGTGTATGTCTCTATCTTCTGATTCAATGGAATAAATTGTGCGCCTTGTTGTTCCGACAGCTTCAGCTAGCTCACCCTGTGAGAGTCCATGCTTGTTTCTGAGTTCTTTCAGTTTACTTTTCATAAACTACCATCCAATCTAGTATTAGGAAACCAACTACCCAAAGAGTAGCACGTTTCCCAATATATGTCAATACAAACACGATTCTCTTGCCAATTGACAAGAGAATCGTGTTGCTTCACTCATAATCTATTTTTTTAATCTATACAGATTAACTGCTTTTATATTCAATAATATTATGCAGCATTGATGCGGCTTGGGCGCGAGTTACATTTGCACCAGCGTTAAAGCTGCCGCCAGCACCACCGATTATGTCCAGCATAAAGCATATGGTGATGTAACCTTTATAGTCCTCGTCCACTTCATCGATAAAGGGGTATACAAACCATTCTGATTGCTCTGCCAGCTTTCCATATCCGAGATAGTCTCCGATAATCCTGGCTGCTTCCTGCCTTGTGAGAATCCTATCAGCATCAATATTGATGTCTATACCTTGTTGTGTAAAGAAATCGCGAGGTTCTGGGTACTGGTAATAACTCTCAGCTAAAAGCAGGTACTGTAAAAACTCATGCTCGGTCATTGTTTTATTGGGCTCGAACTTGCCTCCCCAGAGGTATACTCCGTTGTCCAATAAACGCCTCACAATAGCTTCGCTCCAATGTCCAGCAACATCACTGTAATCAGGTGCTATATCTTCAATCACAAGGGACTCGCCAGTATAATCCAGAGCTTTACCTGAAAATGGATCTATGTATGACCAATAATCAAACTCATAAACAAGTCCTGCAAACCCATCGCCTACAGTGATATATTTCAGCTCGCTTCCCGTTTGGGAGACAAACTCAGACAGAGCCGAAAGCGGAGTCCGAACATTTCTGACACTGGGGAATCTCACATTTTCGTACCAATTCAAATTGAACCTAACTACCTTTCCAGTGTATCTATTAAAGGAAACGCTGATTCCGTTGTCAGGAAATGGGACATCATTTTCATATCTACTGAAATCAAAGTAATAGTCGCCGCGCCAATTGTAGGTAAGACCACTACTATATCGATCTTCATATACCTTCGATTTTCCATACTCATCGGGAGCGATTTTTTTCAAAAACGCATCCACAGCAGCTCTCGCCTGCTCTTCCGAAAACTCAGTATCCGTTGATGGCATACCCATGTAATCTATGGAAAAGCTCTGCACTCTTCCGCTCAGTGCCTCCACCCTACCATATATGCTCCGCACTTCATCTGAAGAGTAATCATCTCTATACTGATAACTATACAAATTAATGTCGTAATAATAACGATCTTTGTTATAGTAATCTCTGTTTAAGCTAATGAATCTTTCATCAAAGGAATTAACATTAACATTTGTCAGCTCCATGGCTTCCAAAAGTTTTTCCAGCGCCTCATCTCTTGTTATGTAATTGGAAACATCCTCAATTGCAGACAATTCAGCAGGAGTCAAAGATGCTCGTCCACTCGCTGACTCGAACATCCCGTCTGCTTCATCAGTCATAACCATATCATTGTATCCAACAAGCAAACCACGGTCATAAACATAATCCACTATTTCGCCACTGGTTGCACCAATAAACCTATCTCCATGGGAATTAAACAAATAAATTGGAAAGATTTTAATAGTCCCTTCCTCATAATCATAATAGCTGGCATATTCGAGCCTTAGCCCGATTTTTTCCGCATAAGCTTCCACAGCTTCGCTTTCGCTTATGATGACAGATGGGTCTTCGAAGATAAATCTGCTGGGGTCTGCATTACTGCTGCTATACCCTGACACTTCTCCAGTATACTTATCAATGCTGATGGTTACATTTGCTACGCTGAAAGCATATCCGTCAGACTCGGCAAAATAGCTAATTCGATAATCCTTGTTGTGTATACTGATGTTTATATCGTCCGATACCTTGTAATAATCGTAGGTATCAGCTTTTGCTCTTTTTAGAAATTCATCAGCGATTTCCAGAGCTCTGCTTTTGCTGATTTCCGCAAATCCATATCTGTCGAAACTATACATATATTTACCATATTGCATCAAAGTACCATCTTCCATGACAAGTGCGTAAATATAGTTATAACCTTCGTCCGACCAGGAGAAATGCCACATGAGACCTTCCCTTGTTTCGTAGTTGGAAAAAGAAGAACTATAGCTAAACTCAGTATAGACAGCATCATCGATATCTAGTAGCTCCTTTGCCGCAATCAAGGCAATCTCCATACTCTCTGCTTCGCTTTGTTCAGACCACTCAGAAACAGCCTTTTCAATCGCATCAGATCTATCAGGAGCCTCCGCCTCCGGTCTTATGAGACCCATGAGAGGGACCGCCACAAGTGCAAGCACCAGCACCATAGCTATTCTTTTTTTCATACCCTTTGACATAATATTAACCTCACTTTTAATATTGTAACAATGAATATGACGTAATTTTCCAAGGAATGTTCCATCTACGTTCTACTGTACCTCCTACCTCTGTGTACCTCATACCTGTACCAAAGCGAGCATCCGTTTGGATGCTCGCTTTGGTACAGGTATGAGGTATGGAAAATTCATTGCCGCTCGGTTGGATAATCCAGGCGGCACTTTAGTTCACTTTGCACCATGTTGACACGAAAATACCAAAAATCACTATGCTCGTAGACATGAATCAAAAAAATCTTCATTTAAGATGATGATTTGATCAAAGCAATGTTAAAATTTTCAAAATCAATAAAAACCATGACACGTTGCATATATTAACCCTTTAATGGTCTAAGGGGCGCGGCGGCTCGAAAGCCATCCGCACCCCATTAAGGTCTTTGTAGCTCTCGCTACGATTTTACTATACATCATATTGCGCTCAAATGCAATAGCAAATTTTGGAGATTGTTGTTATTCTGTGATAATGGGTTACAGGTCACGGGGTATCTCGAAGGTACAAACCATGTCGTTCGTTTACACCGCCTTGAAACTCAGGCAGTTTTCCTAGGCTATGTTTGATTGAAATCTCACAAGCTAAAGCAACACTAATATACAGTTCGTTTGTTTCGTCAAGCAGTTGTTCCCTGACAGAGGTGGGTATGTTTCATGCTCATTAAATAGCCATAATGCGACATGCGTATCTAACAGTAACTTCATTCCATGTACTCCTTGAAATCGTCAAGAGGTGCATCAAAATCATCAGCTATTTTGTATTCTCCACGCAAACAACCAAACATTTCTTCCCTTGGTTTTTTACTTGGTTTAGCGTTAGTAGATAAGACGAACGGCAAATCATTTAATCTCACAGTTTGAAGCAGAAACATATTTATTGCTGTTGACATGTCAAGACCAAGCGACTTAAATATTTTTTGTGCCTTACTTTTAGTTTCGACATCGGTTCTGATGTTAATATGTGTAGTTTTCATAACTGTCACCTCCAAAAAATCGCATCTTCATTGTATTACATCACGGTCACAATATCAACACGATAACTGCTAAATCTGTGAACAAAAGAACCGTCCCCATGTTCAATTTTCCAAGGAATGTTCCATTATAGTGAATATTTCGTACGCACTCACCGTGTCATTTAAGAGCGCCAGCGAAGAATCTTATCACACCGAAATTGCTATTTATTTAAATCTAACTGTCACCGCCTCCCAATGAATAACGCTTTATGTAACAATTACTATGTTTTGTAATTTCGCCATATTTTTTTGTATTGTAAAATCATTCACCTAAAAACAATTTTATCTTGCATAATTTGGACTAGAGGAGTATAGTGAATTGTCTAATTGAAAAGAGTGAAAAATATCAACTTGCAAAATCAAACTATAAGGAGGAAATGGCTTATGGCTGAATCGCCCAGATTTAGCGCAGATATGTTTGGTTACATGAAAAATATAGAAGGTATCCAAGTATCAAAAAATGAATATCTCGAGAGATTAATTGATTCGAATGCACCGTTACCAGTACCTGAACTGGCAATTTACCAAAGCTCATGGACACATGGAAAGCTGACCCACGACTATATCAACACTACTCATGGTCCAGCTTTAGCTGAGTTTAAAGGCAAACTTTATATGGCATACAAAGGGAGCGGAGTTGACCAAAGAATCTGGATATCGACTTTTGATGGAAACAGCTGGTCAGCACCTAAAACAATCGGAGATCCCAGCTGGAATCCGCCAAATGGACAAGCGTATGCAACTGCAAGTAGCCCTACCCTTGCTGTAGATGAGAATTCAGGTAGGCTTTATATGGCTTGGAGGCAAACCGATTCAAAAATATATTTTGCATGGTTTAATGGCACTAGATGGCAAAACCAAATCGCAACAGGCGAAACCAGCTCGCATACACCGGCTTTAGCTTCTCATAATGCGTACCTTTATATGGCGTGGAAGCACCCGATTGGTACTGCGATTTTTGTAGCAAATCTCTTTCCATACTCAACCCCCTCTGTAAGCAACATAGTAAATCTTGGTATGCTAGATAAATTTTTTGCAAACACATCTGACAAACCCGCATTGTCAGTATACGATGAATATGAGTACAATGAATCAAACAAAAAAATTGAAGCAAAGAGCAAACTCCTCCTTGCATGGAAAGGCAGCGGAGATAATGATATATGGTATGGGTCTTTTTCAGGATTATCAGTTAATGAACCTGATATGTGGACTGCTCATAAAAACATACCCAATGAAGGTGCCACTACCAATGGACCCGCAATAGCTTCATATTCAAAGTATTGGACACATTCCCAAGTCTTTGACCCTGTATATAAAGACATATATATGGTTTGGAAAAACAGTACAAATACTTCCATATATGAATCCACATATAGAATAAATGAATTTAGTCATATTGATACAGATCCCAGTGGAAATAGCTTACCAGTCTATCAAAGATGGACAACCCGTCGTCCGATTTCATCATCTCACACGACCACGGACGCGCCTGCTCTGGCGGAATATAACGGCAAACTCTACATGGCTTGGAGAGTGGCAGGTACTAGCAATAAAATACACTTTTCTCAACTGGAGGTTGGGCCTGAACACCACGTAAGAAATATTTTCGATGAAACCCGTCCAGGCAAAGCGGTGGTCAGGCAAGAAGACCTGGCCGTATTTCGCATTGAAACTAGAAACATGACGATTGTATCTAATATTGGTACTAATGCTATTCCTCAGCTCCGCAGAAGTAACAATAGCCAAGACGCTTATTTGATATTGCATATGCCTCCCCAGTCCTTTGGAGAGAGGGTATTCTTTCAAACTGAACCACAGAATTCTAATTTCGAAAACAAAGAAATCGACGATAATAACCCTAAATATGCTAACGAACCAATTGATAGCGAAAAACCTCTCCCTCCCATACAGGCTCGCATAGCCCATGAATCTCGTCTAGTCTTTATCGTTCCCCGAGGTTATCGAGACATCGAATATACTCTTGAGGGGATACTACGTGCTTGTCAAGAGCTACCCCTCAATGTTTCCACCAGCACCGAGCTGCCTGGAGCAACAACCACAGCTATTGAAATGCCTTGGCGCATGATTCTCTCACCCAATGAAAACGCTCGATGGCGTCATGCTCTTATACAATCAACATCAGACTTTACAAATAATACCGAACTCTTTCATATGCGCATGGTTGCACCTGACGATGATGGAAATGAAATTTTATCTCCTTATCCAGACCCAAAGCGCAATACCAGGGTTACTTGGGCATTATCTGGACTGGGAGAAGAAGCTGCAATGTCCACAGACGGAAAGCTCATACCCATGAAAAGCGACTATCCTGGCTCTATCGGATTCCCTGCGTCAACTATCATCCCATTTCGTATGGCTCTAGATAACTTTGACCGTTATCAGATTGCACATTTGACTTCAAATACTGGTATGGGGAATTTTCCAGAGCCATATAATCCTATCCCCCTTGATACAAATACATTAATGCTCTCTCCTTTGGGTGGTTGGCTAGAGCTTCGAGGTGCATGGGATTCAAATTATTTTAGCCTTATGCAATGGTCACATCGAGCTACCATGGGACGCGACCATTTTGTACGGGTTGTTTACCGTGGGTTCTTATATCCCTTTGGACACCGCGTATCTCTAATCAAGGTAAGCGAAAGAAAATTCGGTTTAAATGAAAGATCCGATTATTCTGCATATCTCCATCAACGAATGTATCTTGTAGTTAACGAAAAAGAACGTTTATACAATGATGATAATTTGTTTGTCAATGTGAAAAATGGTAATGACAATCTTGCAAGGAAGTTTCCATTTAAAAGAGTAAAGCTACTAACGGAAGTGACCCCGGATCTTGACCAACCAAACAATGGAAAAAGTTCAATTACAAAAAACAATGAATCTCTTGGTCAGCAAATGTTTTGGCCCCATGTGGGTGGTGAAATATTTAAATTCCAATGCTCTGCCATAGACTTGGAAGGAAGGCGTGTTACCTTCGATATACCAATGATATTCGTTGACAGTATGCAAGCACTTGCGAGAAATAATGGAGGAACACCAGCATATAATGATGCTATCAAATCCACAAAAATAGCTCGTGACGAATACCAAAAGCAGCATGAACAAGGTGGAAAAGGATTCCTCTACAACACAGCGGAGTTAAATTATCAACGGGTTGCACTAGCTAAACCGGACAAACCTGGCGATACTTCCGTTCAAGTAAAATCCATGCGTTTCAGCGGTTATACCGAAGAAATCGAAAATAACAACCAAGTAAAAAACTCCACACTCGGTATCTACAGCCAAAACTTAACCAGGCCGTTATGGATTCCCCAAGTAGAGGAGATCGAAGCTCGAATCGATGCCATTGCCAATTTATCAGGAAGTCAAGACTACAACAAGCTCACCTTTAACGATGACTATCTTAAAAACGACTTTGGCAGTAGCGGAAACATCGGAGAAGTTTTCGTTGATATTAATGCTGATCCATATTCCAGAAGACCATTATTGGACTTTTCAAAACAGGGCGACAAATCAGGAGGCTTCATTCAACCAAACTTGAAACCTTTGGCTTTGTCACGCTTCGCTGGACCGGTAATGAACGATGTATCGAGTTTTATGAGGGGAAATATACCTTCAGGTGCCGGTTTTCCTGTTTTAGAAGACTATGAAGAAAACGTAGAATATTTATTCGACATCCCCCTCCCCTTGCTTTTTGGTTGCATACCATTGGGTGCTATTATAAAAGGAGCGAGCGGTGCAGCAGGGATTAAAAAGCAAATACCAAAGTTCGTTACAGAAGTAGCAAGTAAGGTGGATAGTTTTATCGGCGACCTGAGTAGACTCCTCGAACTCGCTTCTGAAGCCAAATCTCAGGCGATGAATATCTCAAAAGGAGCTCTTCTTGCATACAAGGAAACTTTAGAAGACATCAAGCTTCAGTCTCTAGCATATCCCGTAAATCAAATGAATCCTATTAATGCAGCCATAGACAACCTTATAAACATCAACAACGAAATAATAAATTTGCCTTTGTCGAGCTTTGAGAGTCTCACCAGCTTCTTAACAAATAAATCCTATTCGAGCAAAATAACTGCTCTAGAAAATGCTGCCAATGCCGAGACTAATGGTGTTCCAATCCCCGCCGGCATCAAGCAATCAATCTTAATCATTGTTTGCAAGCTAAAGCAGCTGCTATCACAGTTGATTCAAATACCAAGTTTCATAAACTCAGGGGAAGCATTGGTTACTGATTTGTTTGCAATAGTAGGCAGCCCGTCAAATATTGATAGTGCTTTAAAGAATCCTAATGCGCTAAGTACTAAGCTCGACAAGCTCCAAACAAGCATTTCCGATTTCAAAGAAAAACTAGCTTCCCTCGACCTCTTGGACGGTGCACCGAAAAATGTCGCTATGTCTGCACTAAAAGCAGTCGAGGAAGTGCTAAATAGCGGAATTGTGGATCTTGTCAAGTCGCTCACAGGTGAGGAGCTCACCACCCGCTTTGATTGGAATCCCGAGATCCAAAGCTGGCCCAATACTACTAATCCCCTATTTCGCGCTAATGATACTAAAGGTTTGCTAGTTTCCGTTGAAGCAAAGGTAAAGAAAAATGGCACTTCCAGCCCGAAAATCAGTGTTGTATGCAGCTTGAAACATTTCGACTTAGTGCTGATTGCACCGGCAACTTTCATCGAACTGAGCTTTGAAAAAATCGAATTCACAGTGGACAGCGCGGCAAAGACCAGTGTTGACGTGCTGTTGTCGGACATAAAATTCATGGGTGTACTCGGTTTTGTGGAAGTCCTGAAGGATTTGATCCCCCTCGACGGTTTTTCAGACCCGCCATACCTTGATATAAGCGCAAAGGGCATCGATGCAGGTTTCACCATATCGTTACCTGCCATCTGCATTGGAGTCATGAGTTTATCAAACCTCAGTCTCACCGCTGGGTTTACCGTTCCCTTCATTGGAGAGCCACTAAGCGTGCGCTTTGCATTTTGTCGTAGAGAACAACCATTCAACCTGTCTGTTTTATGCCTCGGTGGCGGTGGCTTCTTCGGAATCACCATCGATCCCAGCGGTGTCCAGGTATTGGAGGCATCATTTGAGTTCGGTGCAACACTTGCTTTGAATTTCGGTGTAGCTTCTGGCTCCGTATATGCCATGGCTGGGATTTATTTTCGCATGGAAAAAGGTGACGCGTCCTTAACAGGCTATTTCAGGGTGGGTGGCAAAGTCAGTGTACTTGGTTTAATCACTGCTTCCATTGAGCTGTATCTAGATCTTACTTATGAGTTTAGCACAGGCAAATGTGTAGGAAAGGCGCAGCTTTCAATTAAAGTTTCTATAGCTTTCTTCTCAAAAACCGTCACTATTAAATGCGAGCGGAAGTTCGCTGGCTCCAACGGCGACCCCACATTGCGACAAATGTACGGCTATCTTCCAGAAATATCTTTTAATGAAGAATACGAGCGCATTGATGAAACAACAAACTACCCATGGCGTGAATACATGGAAGCGTTTTCATACGAGGAGGTATAAAATGGCAAAACTACAAATACTATGGACAGTACTTCCCAATGGCATTGACAAAGAAGGCAATCGTCTGGTGAGCGTTGTCGTATCACCCAGATTGACTCCTGAAAATGTGCAAGAGGAATATCTTAAATCATTTCAGGAATTTATAAACTGGCCAGAAACACTAAACTTAGCGAATTTTACTGCTAATATTTCTGGAAAGTCTGTCAAAATGAGGCTAGTTTCACAACCAGACCCGAAGCTATGGAGCAAGATATTCACTGAAAAAACAAGGGTCGACGGCTTTGAATACTTAGACATGAGCAAAGTTAATCTGAATAGTTATCCCGTTCGTGGAGTTCTATCTTTTCTAAAATTCATATATTCCTATATGGCAACATCGTCACCTTTGGATTACCCGAGCCTATTACCCTTGAGTCTGTCTCCGGGTGGTCTCAGACATATACTCGTAGCAGCTGGAACTGTAATACAAAAGGATAATAGCGTGTCCCAAGCTTTCGACCGTTTTTTTGATGATGAATTTAATCCGCCTAAGTTCAGCTTAATGGGGAGAGTTCCCGAAGCAGTTGTAAATGATGGCGATAATCCAAAATATAACGAGGTAGAGCTTCAGGTAGTTGACCAAAATTGGGAAACCCATGGCAGCTTTGCATCGGAAACAGAGTTTTATTTATACCAAGCCGATCGTTTTTACCGACGCACACCCCCTACTCAAGAAGAGCGAATGAAGAAACGTCCAGATTTCGTGAATGTACCTGAACCACCAGAAGAGCCAGATTTTGATTTTCATGAGATTATTGCTGCACTAGCAGACATTCCTCAACTAATGCGTCACCTTGGCTTGGTATTGGATTTCGTGCTGGATGAGTCATCTTCAAGTGACAAAACAGACTCCACTCGCCCATCTTCGAGTAAAACACCTAGCATCACCACACCACGCGACACTCCGAACTTCGCACCTTTTGATAAATTGACTCAAAGAGATATAAAGGGCTATATCAACCTTGAAATAAAGTGGAGGACTCCCGCTTCATCATACAAGGAGGATGTGACTCCAAAAACAGCCTTTCTTTATACTAATGGACTCTTTATCACTCGCCCTCGCAGCGAAGAAATAAAAAACGGTTTACTTAACTTGGAAAAAGCTAACGATAAATACGACACAGATAAGGCTCTGTTTGATATTTATCAAGTCGACCCGGATGGTGCTGCTCTAAAAACGATTAATTTTTTACTCACAGCACAAAGTATGTTAAGTAATTCGTTAACCAATTCTATCCTTCCCAGAGGCGTGACACATACCACTGGAAACAAGCAGGGTTTGGCGGCACTTCGCACAGGAGGCTTAGGTATATCTCGTAACAAACGAGCTTTGGATGTTGCAGCAAATGCAGCAGCAGCGACAGCGAAAAACCACTATGTAACCACAGGTCGTGGCAGCGAGGTCACATTATATGCCGAGGATCTTTTGCAAGGATATCGTGTCGATGTGGCTGCAGTTCGGAATGAAGATACACCAGGCACCTGGCGTTCTCTCAACGCCAGGGTGGGTGAATACCAGCTTGTGGAAACAGCAACAAACGCAGTCAACAGAAGTGAACCATTACCACTTGACCCTGACGAAGGCTATGTATCCGGTCCCTCCACCACATCAGGAGGACCAGACAGTGATTCACCGGATGACCATTACCTCCACGAATCCATGTTCCGTTGGACTGGTTGGAGTCTAGCAGTCCCCCACCCAGGTCGAATAATAAAATCAGAAGAAGCCAGCGACAGCAATATCCAAACTGAAACCGTTGTATCAGAAGATGAAGCCGCAGAGCTGGCTAAGAAAGGTACGGGAGTTGTCGCATCTTTTAAAGCACCACCAGGTACTTTGCCACGGCTGCGCTTTGGTCAGCTCTATCGTATTCGCGCCAGGGTGGTGGATCTAGCTGGTAATAGCTTGGCATTTGATGATCCTAGCTTAGGTGACTTTACTGGTGCCAGTGAAGCAGTGGGTTTTTGGCGTTTTGAACCAGTAGACCCACCTGTGATTGTCCACCGTAGCAAGGTGTCGGAAGGCGAATCGTTAGAACGCATGGTTATCCGCTCAAATTATGACGTTGGAACTGCTGGTTATTTAGAATGGGGACCTTTTAGTGATGCCATAAAAGAAGAACCTTCTTTATCGGACTTTTCATATAATGCTGTAAATGAAAGACATTTTGTTCCACCTAAATCTTCCCAGCAACAAAGTGAAGCCCATGGACTCTTCGACCAATATGTCGGTGATTGGGAACGCATTAGAAAGGGGTATTCCATTGCTGCTCGTGACGAAATGACTTTAAATGAAGCAGCGAATTACAACGACCAACTTGCTGATATCGAGTTCGTTACACCTTCTTCTCTACATGAGATTGCCACCACTACTGATGAAGCACCTAAACTCCCCAGCGAAGACAATCCCCTGGGAGACAGAATGGCGGGTGGTCAATATGTTATCCATAAAGAAGAGCAGATTATAACACCATATTTACCAGATGGTGCTTCTGAGGGTACTGCAATCCGAGCAATAGAAGGACATGATTTACCTGGTGTTAGTAGTGAAATGATTTTGGGACCTTCATGTGAAATAAAAAAAATACCTATTGATGATAGCCAAAAGGACATTTTCGTAATACTTATTAAACACCAGGGTGTGTGGCCCGACCTTCAAGGTTTTCGCCTTATTCTTGCAGAAGAACGCGCACGTCGACCAAATGAATATATGTTCTATGATTTCCCCCCCATTTGGGACGAATCTAAGAGGACATTGACCCTGTTTGTAAAAAAGGGTTGGGTAGTCCGCCTACGCTATTCAAGTTATAGTAGAAAAGACATCATGGAAGGCTTTGGCATAGTGAACTGGATCGATGATATAGTGAACTGGATCGATGATGTAGATAAACGCAACTATGCTAAAGAGCTTGCTTACGCTTACGGTGCAAATTGGTTACTTACACCATTTCGAGACCTCACCCTTGTCCATGCAACCCAGCAACCGCTCAGATTGCCAGAGTTTTACGGAGGGCTGCGATTGATACGAGAACCAGGTTCCCATGATGTTACATTTCAAAATGATACTACTGTTATTTTACACGGACCATCAACGGGTAAGTTCGAAGTCGAAGCAAACTGGACTGAATGGGTAGACGATATCACTCGCGATGCTCCGGAACTGGTAGCCTTCAAAGGTCAACTTGGTGAAATAGCATTGCCAGAAAATTACAATATGAATCCAATTCTTGCCGATGTGATAAGAGAACAGCAATATGAGGTAAATTCTAATTCAGAAAATACAAAAAAAGGTAATGTGCATCAATTGGGCGATACAAAGGCTCGGGTAATAAAATACTCAATACGCGCAACTTCGCGCTTCACTGAGTATTTTCCAGCTTCAATCAATGATGAGCCAGAGTATATTTCAAGAGTAGGACCCGTTGCTACAGGACCCTATGTACTAATACCGACCCACAACCCAAATAGGCCCGATCCTGGTGCTCCCATTTTACCAAACCCAAGGGGTACCAATGAACAATCTCTAGTACCCGCCAGCGCAGCGCCTGCAGACCCGAAAGTTTTGTATATTGTACCAACCATGCAGTGGAGCGGTAAAATTCAAACAAGAGATGGCTATAATGAAACACGCACTGGCAATGGATTACGGGTATGGCTGGATCGTCCATGGTTTTCTTCCGGTGATGGTGAGCTTTTGGGTGTTGTGGTTCTCCCTGACAACCAAGACTTTACAACTGATGCTGATACAAGCAATCCTAATGCTTATGAAAATCTCGTCAGCCAATGGGGTCCCGATCCTTTTTGGAGAAGTTCTACTGCGCCAAAAACTGCAAGTCCAGCTGATTTCCCTGCTCGAGTGACATCGGAGGTCTTAAGGCTTCAAGAATCGAATAGAAATGCTATGATTATCGGTCATAGGGTACACTATGATTATGACAGAAAGCTATGGTATTGTGATATTTCATTTAGTAATGAGATGTTAACATACATGCCCTTTGTGAAGCTGGCATTGGTGCGCTATCAGCCTAATGCTCTGCCAAATGCAAAAATATCAAAGGTTGTTATGACGGATTTCATCCAAATACTCCCCATTCGATTAATTGATGTCTTCAAAAGCAGAACCTCAGTTGAAGTGCTGGTGCGAGGAAATGCTCCCATTTCAGGTCCTTTATCTGCTGAAGATGCCAACATTGCTGTGCATCCGAGTAAACCAGTTGGATCTGGTAGAAACCGATTCGAGCTTGTTATGCAACAAATGGATGCCCATATTAATAGCGATTTAGCCTGGTCAGATTTATATGTCGTTGATTCAAAAATAGTACAAAGTGAAAACATCAACAACATTATTAATTATACCGCTGGCATCGCTCAGCAGCAAAATGTACCGATGCGAGCCGACCGTCGCTTGATGATTCGCGAATTCGAGCAATACTATAGCGACGATGTGGTTTCCACAACCAAGCAGCGCGTCATAGAAGAACGCCTGGTGTTCTCATATGTCATAGATTTGTAATAGCATATGTGATGTTGCTTTACAAAAATAGATAAATTGAGACAGTCCGAGATTGTAAAAAGTCTCGGACTGTCACATCATTTGTCATTGCGCTATAATAGTGAGCAAAAAACGTCCCCATGTTCATTTTTCTATACTCTTTTTGTTACGCTGTGTAAAAAGATTCTTTATAATAGTAATAGTGCTTGTGAAACTCGCCATTATACACGCATTCATTAAAACGCTAAAAAGTCTATGGTTTAAAATGCTATTTTCGAAGTAATATGTGGGGATTAAAAAATATATGTATGTCATCACAATCATGTTAATAGTGTGGGAAAATATATAAAATGTAATATTGCTCATTTTATTTTCAATCATAACAAACTCCAATTCAACTTGTAATACATATCAATAATTGACATTTAATGGAAGAAACAAGTATGATGAACATTATACTGGTTTCCTTGTATCTTAATTATCATACAGGTATATATCTATATCAAATTACATCATGTGAATTTCCAGTATAATTCGAACCACTATAAAATGTAAACCTGTACTGACTGAAGTAACCAACTTAATTTATATATGTATGACTATTTGGTTATGTAATTTCCTCTTATATAATTACTTGCTCACTTTAACATGCATATAAATTCTTGTCAAGAAAGCTGGAGCTTCTCTTTTCTATCCAAATTGCGAAAGGTAACTGGTCATGGGGTAACAATCCAGTGTCATTTAAGAGGGCGCCTGCAACCGAAGAATCTCAGTAATCGACAGTTTGGTTTAATGAGATCTTTCGCTGACACTCAAGATGACACTGTTAGTGCGTACTATGTATGCAATGAATAGCAAGAGATAGGATTCTAGCGCCCCTGTGACCAGTAACGATAATATATTCTAGAATATCATTTTTACACGATATTCATAGATTTTTTTAGATATTTGTTATAGAATAGATTTATGACTAACGGAAACGATATTATGATAACAGCTGGTCAACTCTGCTTATATAGAGCAGTTAGCGATGCTGAGTTTTATTCCATTATGCGGACGAATCAATTTTCATTACACCCAAAAGGTGCTCAAGTTAAGTACTTTGGTTTGAGTTTTATAGAAACAGTTGATTTCGCAAACAAAGTAACCAACTTAGATGCAATTGCTATAATGGAGGTAATTATCAGTAAAGAAACAATAGATCGAATTGGAGATTTTACTCATGTTGATCCATTCATTTTTCGTAGCGGTACAGTCATTATACCTGCTGGAGATTTAAATGAGTTTAGTCAAGCAATCATAAAAATAATTCATAAATACTAAGGATGTGTGATTATGCTAAAAGCAAAAGCTGAAATTCAATTCACCTTACAAGGGAGAAGCTACAATGCGGGTAAACACTTTCGTCCTGTATTCAAATTTGGTGAAGGACTTTTATTTTCGGGAACAGTAGTCAGTGATGACAAGGAATATATTCATAACAAAGCTTACACTGTTGACATTGAGTTCTTTACAGTTGAAGACGAAGCATATACTGCTTTACAATCTGTTCTCGAACCAGGAATGGGTCTGACCATTCAAGAAGGTTCAAGAATTACCGGAATAGCTACATTGTTGGATTTTTCTTATGTAGCGTAAGATGTAGCGTAAGATTCTTTCTCTTGTACTATATAATGATTGAGGATATACTAAAAATTTTATAAAACAAACCTTGCTTTACCTATTTTATTACTCGTGATATAATGGCTGCGGTTATTCGTGGCCATTTGTCGTTTTGGTATAATAATCATTGAAAAATTGTAAACTAGGGGAAGTGTAATGAAGAAGGTTAATTTACTCTCTTTTCTCGCTATACTGCTTGTTCTTTCGCTTGTTGTATTGTTGGCTCCAGCCGATACTAGTATCAGTGAAAGGGAAAATCGTAGTGTTGCTAAATTTCCTGAGATTACAACAGCATCCTTGCTAAACGGTGATTTTGGCAGACAATTTGAAGAGTGGCTAGCTGATCAAGTGGCATTCCGTTCTGAGTTTATATCTGTATCTATGTCCATTACAGAGGCAATGGGGGTAACACCACCTGTTATGGGAGCATCTTCCACTATAAGTAATCCATCTACCGGGTCACCAGTCTCTCCAGTGGATGAGACAAACAATGCGCCCTTGCTCGGTTCCGATGACAACAATCAATCAACACAAGCCGATACCAACGAATCAGACTCGAACATTGACTCCACTCAAACACCTGTTGTTGAAAGGGTGAAATATATTATTCCAGAAGGAGTTGGTAGATATGGCGGGTGGTTGCTATCCTTCGATGACCGCATTATGGAAGTTTTCATAGACAACCCCAGTGCAACTGAGCTTTATAGTGATATTATAAATCAATATCGAATCTCATTGGGTGAAAATACCCGCATCTTTTCCTTGCTTATCCCATCACAATTTGAGTTCATACCCGAAATCTATACAAGCCTCGGCGATCCGCAAATAGAAACCATTAATGCTGCATATTCACAGATGGTAGATGGAATAACTCCCATTGATGCTTATGGTGCATTAAGTCAGCATCTTGATGAGTATATTTATTACCGAACCGACCATCATTGGACAGCATTGGGAGCTTATTATGTATACGAGGCTTTTGCTCATGCTGCAGGTATTGATCCAATTCCACTTAGCGAATACGATGTTTCTATCCACCCAGATTTTTTAGGCTATCTATTTAATCAGTCTCCTTCCGATGTTATCAAAGATAAACCCGATACTATCTATGCCTACGAATATAAAGGTACTTTGGAGACTTCGATACCGCTTTTGATAAAACCTGATGACAACAATCAAGTAGCGTCATACCATATTTTCCTTGGTGGAGACCATGATATATTTACCATTGATACATCCGTTGACAACGGAAAAACCGCTGTAATCATCAAAGATTCATATGCTAATTGTTTCATCCCCTGGCTGGCACCCCATTATGAACGCATCATAATAATTGACCCTCGTACATACGAAGGCTCGGTAAGCGATATTATCAGCTTATATGATGAAGTCGATTTAATATTTCTAAACTATGTGTTTCTCATATCATACGCTACGGAAATTGAAAAAATATTAAATGTATTATAAGAGGTTGCATCGTCAATCACCTAAGTTCAGCGAGATACATAGAAATACGATTTTGTATAATTTTTGCTGTTTCACTTGCTGTTTGGTTTCCATAAAAACAATGCATTGACGCTTCAGTGATTATGTTTAATATTACTGGCTCAACTCTATAAACTCGATCAAGAGACCATATCAGTTCTCGCACTTGAGCCGACTCCTCTGGTGTGGCATCATAAAACTCAACTTGATAAACATCTCCATCATAAGAATGCCAACGTATGCTTGCACCGCTTTCTTCGTATTTTTCGGGATGAGCTAGTTGATCTTCCATAGAGTGTATGTTGGTGGGAAATAGTATAACATTCGCATTCTGGAACTCCTCTGTATAGAAATGCTTTATAATTTCCCAGCATATTTCCTTATGTTCTGAATACTCGGATATTGATATGCTTTTCGAAATCATCAATGAATTTCCACGTCCAGACGAAGTTGGATAACCTATGAATGTCACCTCATCATTAAACATTCCTTTAAACTTTTGTATAGATGATACACTACTGACTAAATCTCCGAATAGGAATTGTCTTCCTTCAATAATTTGTCTTCGTTGCAATTCAAATTTTGATGGATCATCATTAGTTTGTGTTGCGATGAACTCAATAAGTTTAATAAAGCTTTCAGTTTCAAAATTACATGTTCCTGTCGTCCAATCTACATATTCATCCATGTTGTTAATCATGAACATGTATAGAAGAGACTCAGGGATTGCACTAGACCCGAATACATTTTTCGCATTTGGGTGTTTTTCCAATTCCTCATAAAACTCGTTTATAGTCCATTTTTCAAGGCTGATATCAGAGCTGCTACAGGCAACAGCACTAACAAGAAATTCAATGGGAAGCTCAAGCACTGTGCCATTTGTCGTTTCTAGAGAGTTGAGTATGCTTGGAATAAATGAATCTCGATTTAGTTCAGAGTCTTTATCAATAAACTCGTACATATCAGCAAGCAATCCAGAGCCGCTATATATCGTCGAGGTGAACCCCGACCAATGGGCGAGCTGCCCCCAGATGAATATGTCTGGTATGTTACCAGTAACTATTTCCAAATTTAACTTCATTATCCCACCATATGGATCATTTTCAGTATTGTATATTTGATAGTCTGTTATTTCTAGCTTAAAGTCTTTGTTTGTCATATTGAAATCAACAAACCATTCATTAAAAAACTGCTCTGGACTATATACAGCAATCGATATGACTTGTCTATTATCAATATCTTCGCTGTTTTCATCAATGTTCACCAATTCGACAAGGCTTCCATATGACAAAGCATACACTTTGTGATTAGAAAATGATATTAAATCTATTATTCCTGAATCGGCTGGTATACCAAAATTGGTGAGTTTCTTAGTATCGACATCGAATATATAAATGTTTTTATCAATAGAAGCAAGAAAAACCGAATTATCAGCTCCTGCCCATATGTCATTAAAACTATTGTCGTGAAATGTATAGAGCGAAACTGGCTGGTCATCAACCAATTCATAAATCTGATTGTTATAATCAAGCAGTATTATACGTCCATCATTAAGCTCTGCCATTTTAAGTCTTAAATAAAAGGTATTTTCAATTTTAGTAACCAGTTCTCCTGCAGTGTCAATAATGTACAAATCAATCGATGCCGGTCTACTAGTTGTGTACTTATTATATAAATATACTCGCCCCTCTCTATCGGCACCTATCATGATTAACCCAATACCAAAGGTTTCTACAGTTTCAATTTCAATTTGCTCTGTGTCATCAGGAGCATAGTATCTCAAATAAACACATTCGTTTTCGATGCTGCTTGATAGTGTCTCAAGTATCCAATATCCACCATTTTTACTAACTGCAATATTAGTTATATGACCATCTTCAAAATGCGGAGTGCATTCGATAGTACGGACAGGCATTAATTCTTTATCAAGAACCTCTATATAATTATAGTTATAAAACATCCTATTACTACTGTCATAATGGCTACGGAGTATAAATAAATTTTCATCATTAGCAGACATCATACCAATACTATTTTGCCCTGTTGGTTGAATCTCGTATTTATATTTTATTTCATTGTTTGGGTTGTCTTGACGATAATTTGCATTAGATGAACAGCTTGTCATAAAGTATGAAATAACAAATATAATACATATGCAACAGCCCGCTAATCTGCTAATTCGACGGTTTTGTATAATCACAATTTATCCTTTCTAGCAAAACGACTATTTACCACAGAGACAAGGGTTACTCAGTCAAGTTCAACCTACCGAGTAACCCTTAATACGGAGAATTATAATATACATGAAACTATAAACTTTGTAAACTATGATCCGTATATATCTGCTGATTTTGATTGTGCTAATATCTGCCTATTTCCGTATGTTAAGTATAATGCATCACATGGGTCAAAACCAGTACTGCTAGATGCAATTGTACCATATGTAAGATTTGATACAACAGACCATTCTTTTGGTTGTAAACTTACATAGTAACCGGCAAAAGAATGGTCAGAGCTTGATCCAGTAAAATCAAATAACCATGCTCTTGCAAGTGCAGGAGCTACCATTGTTAATGCGAGCGTACATACCAAAACTACCACTAATAATGTGCGATACATGCTTTTTTTGTGCTTCATAATAAATTCCCTTCTATTTTATATCATGTTTATACAATAATGAGATAAAACACCACAAATGTCACATCTATGGCACATAAATACAAAATTATGTATGAAATAACCCATATGCTGAATCATAATCTAATGGTTGTTATAAACAAACAATAGTACGAGCGGGTATTTTATAAAGACCTTTTGAAGCTCGTAACAGTAAGCATTTTCCATGACTCAAAAAACAACGAGCATCCTTTTTGGATGCTCGTTGTGGTACCGGTGGCCGGACTCGAACCGGCACGCCCTTGCAGGCGGTGGATTTTGAGTCCACTACGTCTACCAATTCCATCACACCGGCATATGCTGCGTTGTTTGCATGATTATACTGCATTTCTTTATAGATTTCAAGCAGAAATAATCATTTTCAACAACGCAGCGTATTTCTAGTTCCCTGCGTATTTTTTGCGGCTGTATTCGAAGGTTTCTGTTATTAGTAAGGTTGAGATTCTCTCTGTTGCGCCTCTGGAGGAGGTCATTACCATTCCGCCGCCTTCGCCGTATGTGTCGATGCAGTCTCTTACGGCTTTGATTACCTCGTCATCGCTGACATCGGGATTCATCAGGACTGAAGAATCCAAACCGATGGTGAAAGCGAGCTCATTGCCAACGACTTTTTTCAGAGCAGCGTGGTCGTTCATCCGCTGACCTTCCCAAAGGTCCGAGAATGTGGCGATGTATGGTACCAATTGTTCGATTTTTCCACAGGAGTGGACATTTACATAATAGCCACGACTGTGAATATGGTCTGCTATGCGTTTCGTTGGTCCATAAAATATCTGCTCCCACATTGTTGGAGAAATAAAGGGAGCTTTTTGGGTACCCCAGTCGTCTGACAGGGCAAAGAAATCCACTAGACCCCATTCATCTATAACTTTGTCGATGTGCTTGATTTTGAAATCCGCCATGGCGTTGGCATATTCAATGGCATCATCCGGGTCTTCTGCGAGCCAAATAAAGACTTCATTAACATCGGATATATCCAACAAGCGTTCAAACATACCATTTTGGATAACATACATTGTCATCTTTTCTGGAGCGAATCTGGCTGCCATTTCTTCTTTGCCTTCGCTGAAATCAATGGCATCCAAATCGGGGAATATGAGTTTCTCACGCCAGTCACGAGGGTCTGGGCAGATACGTCCTTCCGGAGGCGACATTTGTCCGCCAACCATTTGGACATATTCCCAATATGTGCCAAACCAGTCAAGACCTGATTGGGGAACCGGGGGTCTCTCCCTGTCAGCAGGTGCTGCAAGGCAAAAATTGTTTTCCATCATGAAAATCGGAACCCATAAGGGTTTTTTCTGCTCCAAAAGTAGCTTCATGTTTTCCCTTGGCGGGATTGGATAATCGATTGTGGGAAGATTCTGCGGGGGTGGGGGTGCTGGTCTGGGGGCATCCGCTGGTCTTGCTGCATTATTTTCTGCCATAGTTAATCCTCCTATATATTCCCGCATACTTGCGGGTTAGTTGATTCATCGATTTTCGGGTGTTTTCTTGAGGAAAGAAAATACCATATGAATAGAGCCGTATTCCCCAACACTGATGTGATGGTGTAGGCATAAAATATACCTGTGAGACCAAGACTTGTTCTTGCTAAAAAGTATGCCAATACGACCCGCAAAACATTGTATGATACTGTGACTATTGATGGTTTTATAGTCTGACCTATACCTTTGAATGTGCCAGAGGGTACTACAGCCACATTGGCAGGGATTTGCGCTAGGGCAATCGTCTGAGCATAAATAATGCCGATTTCGATTACTTCATTTTCCGCAATGAACATCATGAAGATGAACTTTCCACCAAAATATAGAATTAATGAAACTATTGCTCCCCAACAAACCATCGCAAACAATGAGCTCCGATAACCGTCTCTAATTCTTTTCCATTTACCAGCACCATAGTTTTGCCCCACGAACGCTGTAACTGCTGATCCATAACCACCACCAATGAGCCATGAAAGTGATTCTATTTGTCCACCGATTCTTGATGCCGCCATTGCTTGGTATCCAAATTCAGCAATAAACTTGGTGACAGTCATGGAGAGAAAGGCATAAAACATACTTTCCATGGAAATTGGTATACTCCATTTGAATATTTGTCGCAGCACAGCAAAATCGGGTTTACGGAAGAAACGATAATTTGTAAATGGTCTGGTTTTTCCTCGTTTGATGGAATAAGCTAAAAAAGCCATGACTGAAAACTGAGCAAAGACGGTGGCTAGAGCGGCTCCTGCCACACCCATGTTAAAGGTGAAAATTAAAAGCGGGTCCATGATTACATTCACTAATAGTCCAATGGAGTTGCCAAAAAATGAGATACGGGAGTTTCCAGAACCGTTGAAAGTACCGCTGATAACTCCTGTGGTATATTGGAAAGGCATTCCTAAAGCCACTAGCATCAAGTATTCCACCGCATCAGAGGCAACGCTCATATCTTCGATTCCGAAATATCTAACTAGTGGTATTCGGAAAACGATTATTGTCGTCATGGCAAAAAGCCCCAGGCTCAATGATAGTATAAAGGCATTTTGGCTAAACTGCAATGCTTTTTCCATGTCGCCTCGACCAAAGTTTTGGGAGCAGCCGATTTCCGCTCCCATCCTTCCCATCATCATGAGTCCATTTGCCAGCCACATATACATTCCAGCAGCTCCAGCAGCAGCAACAGCACCGCTGCCCAAACGCCCAAGCCAAAACATATCAACCAGATTGTATGTCATAAGCATAAATTGGGTACCCATTATGGGAACAGCAACCATTACAAGCTTCTGCAATATGCTCCCTGTGGTTAAATCAAATTTTCCTCTGCTCTCACTCATGTGGCTTTCTCTCTTTCATTTCTTTTATGTATGGAGCTTAGCTTTGTTGCAATCTTAATAGTCAGCAGTAATCGATATTTTAGCATGGTGGTTCATGAGTAATATCACTGGGTAAAGCATTCAGCTAATTTGTCTGTCAATGATTGTAGGTCTATTAAAAAGCCTGGTAGTTGCTCAATGCAAAACATTTCATCTTCGCTGGCAGAAGCGATTGCCAGGTCAAAAGCGAGAGCCGATAACTCGGTGGCACCTATAAATTCCAAGGACATTTTGAGTATCTGTACTTCCTGATGAAATGCTTCCATGTCTTCTGCTTCAAGAAAAGTATCAAGTTTATTAACGCTTTCTTCAAACTCAAAGATTATTTCTCTTAGCAAATTACCATATATCTCACTTTGACCATTCACGTTACCCAAGCCGATGATTATATTTAACTCATCAATTTTTCCAACTTTATCCCAAAACAAGCTACCTTGGGCATAAGCTTCTTTCATCTGTGCATCGATCTCTACTTCGCGAACAAAGTAATTCATAGATTCATTCGTTGTATCGTCTACACTGATTGTATCGCTCATATCACCTAGAGGGATGCCGTCCATGTCTAGCAAGGGTAGGTACTCTAAATAAATGATGTCTTCCCTATTTCGAGCATCGCCTTCAGCCAGAACCGCCATTTTACCAGCGACTATGCCACCCGCTTCTTTCACTAGAAATTCCAAGGCATTTACAGACTCCCCAGTGCTGATGACATCATCCACAATAAGCACCCTCTTGCCTGCCATACGCTGAGCTTCATTACCATCGATGTGGAGGCTTTGCTTTTCCCGCGTGGTCATGGATTGAACTTCAATGGTGAAAACATCCTTCATATACACTTTGATGGCTTTTCGGGCAACAATATAATCGGTATTGCCATTTTGTTTAGCCATTTCATGGGCAAGGGGTATCCCCTTTGCTTCAGCTGTTAAAATAATATCAAAGGGTGGAGCTAGAGAAAGGAGCCTTTCAGAGCAAACAACGGTCATTTCCACATCGCCAAAAAGAATAAAAGCAGCAATGCACAAATCCTCGTTGACTTTGCAAACCTGAAGCTCCCGCTCCAATCCAGCGATATTAATTTTAAACGTTTTTACCATTGATAATACCTCCTAACTCCTAACTCCTAACTCCTAATTCCTAACTAATCATGCCGTTTCGATTGCGGCGGCTACTTCTAAGCCCAGCTTTTCAATGGCATCTTCTCGCATTTTATACTTGAGAATTTTTCCAGCGGCATTCATGGGAAAGTCGTCAACGAAATCCACATAGCTGGGGACTTTGTATCTTGCCATGTTATTGTAAACGAAGTCCTTTGCTTCTTGCTGGGTCATTTCTTCGCCATCTTTAAGGACTATGCAAGCCATGATTTCTTCTCCATATGCTTCGGAGGGGACTCCGATGACTTGGACATCCTTTATTTTTGGATGGGTGTATAAGAATTCTTCGATTTCCTTTGGATAAATGTTTTCCCCACCTCTGATTATCATATCTTTCAGCCTGCCGGTGATGCGGAAATTTCCATCGGGGGTTCGGCAAGCCAAGTCGCCTGTATGTAGCCAGCCGTCTTTGTCAATTGCAGCAGCTGTGGCTTCGGGCATTTTATAGTAACCCTTCATGAGATTGTATCCCCGAGCGACGAACTCGCCAATTTCTTCATCGGGCAAATCCTCATATGTATCAGGGTCAACTATTTTGCACTCAACACCTGGTAGCGGTCTCCCCACTGTGCCTACTCGCACATCCACAGAGTCATCAATGGAGCTCATTGTGCAGCCTGGCGAACTCTCCGTTTGACCGAAAACAATGGTGATTTCCGACATATTCATTTTGTCGATTACATCACGCATGACAGAAATCGGACAGGGACTTCCCGCCATTATACCCGTTCTCATATAGGAAAAGTCTGCCGGGTTGAAATCTTCGTGCTCCAGCATGGCGATGAACATGGTGGGTACTCCATTCACCGCTGTTATGCGTTCTTGTCTAATCACAGCCAATGCAGTTTTAGCAGAAAAATAAGGAACTGGAGACATGGTCGTGCCATGGGTCATTGATGCAGTCATAGTCAGTACCATGCCGAAGCAATGAAACATGGGAACATGAATCAAAAACCTATCGGCAGTGGATAAGTCCATACGGTCTCCGATGCATTTTCCGTTGTTAACGATATTGTGATGGGTCAGCATAACGCCCTTAGGAAAGCCAGTTGTTCCAGAGGTATATTGCATATTACATACATCATCCGGTCGAGTCAGAGCAGAGAGTCTGTATACCTCTTCGATGGGTATGCGTGAACCCATTTCCAGTGCTTCATCCCAAGTAATACAACCCTTTTGTTTAGATGATATTGTAACAATTCGACGTAGAAAAGGCAAGCCTTTACAATGGAGCGGGTTTTGCGCCGATGAATATTCTAGCTCAGGACACAGGCTCTTGATGATTCCCACATAGTCTGAATCCCTGTTTCCATCAATCATAATCAGGGTATGCACATCAGCTTGCCGCAACAGGTATTCCGCTTCTCGCACTTTATAGGCTGTGTTCATGGTCACCAGAACAGCGCCAATTTTTACTGATGCCCAGAAGGATACAAACCATTGTGGCACATTTGTTGCCCAAATAGCAACTTTATCCCCTGGTTTTACACCCAAGGCAATCAAGCTTCGAGCAAAGGCATCGACATCATCTCTAAACTCAGCATATGTCCTCGTATAGTCTATGGTTGTGTATCGAAATGCATATTGGTCTGGAAATTCATCAGCAACGCGGTCAAGGACTTGGGAAAAGGTTAAATCCAGTAGCTCGTCTTTGGGCCAGATGAACTTTCCAGTCTTTCGGTTATTGTCGAAGTATCTTTCCACTCTCCCTCTACTGTCAGAAATTCTGTCCATTGCATTGACAAAATGGGGTAAAATTACCTCAGCATCGTCCAAACCGCTGATGTCTCCAGTCATATCTAAGGTCATATGCCCTTTGTAGTCAATTGAGCGAAGTGCCAACATCATATCCAACAATGGAACATCGCCGTCTCCAACTAGACAGGGTACTATCTCCCCTGCTGACTTAAAGGAATCGCTCACATGAACACTCTTTACGTAAGCTCCCAGTATGCTAATGGTTTTATCAGCAGATTCTCCGCTATGCATATATGTATCGTGAAAATTCCACAATGCAGCGAAACAATCGCTGGCGAAACGATCGAGAACCTCGCAAAGACGGTTTGTATCGGAAAATATTCCTTTTGTTTCTATCAATAAAATAATGCCTTCTGCTTCAGCAATGGGTAAAAGCACACCAATCATGGAAATTATCCTCGCCTCGTCCTCTTCAGACGCAAACTCCATTTGGAGGCATACACTCGGGCTTCGCAATACTTTAGCTAGCTCAATGCATTGCGCAGCTTTTACCAAAACTGCATCGTAGTTTTCATCATCCCCTGAAACATCAAGGCTTATGCAAGGAATTTCCAACTTTTTTTCACCAAGCAATCGTAAAAACTGCTGCCTATCCTGGAGATTGTCGAGCATATTCACAGCTTCAAATTCTGTGTTTTCTGTGTAGCATAGCTCTAACCCATTCATTTCCATTCTTTCAGCTAGGTTCAATTGCTCGGTCCATTTCATTTTTTCCCATGCACTTGTCATATACGATAATTTCATTGGCCTGAACGCTCCTCATAAATAATCTTGTTTACCGCACTTATATACGCGCGAATTCCAGCGGCTATGATGTCAGTGGAAACACCACGACCGGAATATAGTTTACCGCCATGACGCAACTTTATGAGTGCATCACCAGTTGCTTCACGTCCACCGGTAACGGCTTGGAGTTGAAAATCTTCCAATTCGTAGTGTACTCCGAATATCAGCTCTGCTGCTTTTATTGCAGCATCGAGGGGTCCATCACCAGCGGAAATAGCATCTTTAGCAGCACCATCTTTTATTAGCTCGATAAATGCAGTGGCGGTGATGGCATTGCCGCTATTTATCACATAGCTGCGCAGTTGATAGGTGGGAGCCGCTTGCCCTGCGGTTTCTGCAATAAGCGCATCCACATCTCTGCTGACAACTTTTTTATTTTTTGCAATTTCTTGAAATTGCCCATATATCCGCTCCAGATCATCATCGCTGAGCTCGTATCCCAAAGTATCAATATAATTCCTAAGGTCATCAAGGCTTGCATCCTCTGGTAAAACAGCATCATCGCCGCTTCTATTTTCATCCGCTCCACCCCGACTCACTCCGCTAGATCCAGCTAAAGCTGCGAGTTGTGCGCTTGTACGCAATAGCGTGGTGTCATTGATATTATAACTAATCCCCAAGGTTTCTCCCCGAACCTTTATCACATTGAGAAATTGTTCAAGTGATAGTGTTCCGGATTTTCCGCTGGATGAAACCTTTATTTGAGAAGCTCCTGAACCGATTGCGCTAAGTGCAGCAGCGGAGGCAAGACCCAAATTGTCTCTGAGATGCATCGATAGGGTCACATTTTTTAATTGGGGAACTCTTTCGTATACAGATTCGATGAAGTTTCCTATTTCATCTGGTAAAAGTTCACCTGTAAAATCGCTAAGGGTGATATATTTTGCTCCAGCTTCTATAGCCGCTGTAAGAATCTCCGACAAAAATCCCAAGTCGCTACGGGTGGCATCCTCTGCTGTGAACTCTGTTTCCGAGCATACCGATGCAGCATACTGGGTTATTTCCTTTGCCAGTGGCAGCATTGCCGTTGCTCTCAAACCATGGAGATACTCCATTTGTACCGTTGATGTTGGAACAATGACATTGAATCTAGGTTTTTCGGCTTTTGATAATGCGTCCCATGTTTTATCGATGCTTTCTTTGTTTAACAAAACAGGCACACATATTGTGCTATAGGTCAATGTGGAAGCCAAAGTTCGGATTAAAACAGCATCAGCAGGAGCCTCTCCCACCGGTCCAGTTTCAATAACATCCACTTGTAGCTTGTCCAGTAACTTTGCGGTTTCCAACTTTTCTTTGAAACTCAAACGCGCTTCATATATTTGCTCCGACTCTCGCAATGATGTGTCGGATATTGATATCTTTATCATTAAACTCTTCCTTTCATGGAAATATATTAGTGGTTTAGTGCATTACAAAGCGGGCATGGTCGGCAGAAATTTCGCCGCTCATGCCCGCTATAAATGCGGTATCATTTTCGACAAAATCCTCTACACTTCAAAAACCCAATCCATCTCATCGGCGACTGCGCCTGTTTGGATTCCATATAGTGTATCATAGAGTCTAAGGGCGAGTTCGCCCACACCACCATCACCGATTGTGAGGGTGGTGTCACTAAGCATAAGCTTGCCGACTGGCGATATAACTGCCGCCGTGCCGGATGCAAACACCTCCTTCAAACTTCCGTCGTGCGCAGCTTTTGCAACATCATCGATGCTCAAGCGACGCTCTGATACATTGATGCCCCACTTTTGGAGAAGCTCGATAACAGAAGCCCTGGTAACACCGGGCAATATCGTCCCCAATAGTGGAGCAGTGATTACTTCATCATTTATAACGAAAAACGCGTTTGATGTGCCGATTTCTTCCACATACTTATGCTCGACGGCGTCCAGCCACAAGACTTGCTCGCAACCTTTTTCCTTTGCCTTTGCCTGGGCTTTCAGAGAGCCTCCATAATTGCCGCTGACCTTGGCGAAACCAACTCCGCCCACAGCAGCGCGGACATACTCATCCTCAACATAAATACTGGTGGGAGACAATCCGCCACCTGGTGTATCGTAATAAGGTCCCACTGGGGAACACATGATTATAAACAAATAATGATCTGCCGCTTGCACACCCAAGAAAGGCTCATCGGCAATTACCAAGGGCCTGATATATAAACTGGTACCCGCTTTATCTGGAATCCAGTCTCTCTCTATATCAACCAAAGTCCGCACAGCACTAACATAGAGCTCTGGCTCGATGTCAGGCATACACATACGCTCATTGGATGTACGAACGCGAGCTGCATTCATATATGGGCGAAACAATTGTACTTTCCCATCGGCGGTTTTATATGCTTTCATTCCTTCAAACATGGACTGACCATAATGAAACACAGCAGCAGCAGGCTCCAGGTTCAGCGGTCCGTATGGAACGATGCGGCCATTATGCCAGCCTTTTCCGGTTTCGTATTCCATAATAAACATATGGTCGGTGAAAGCTCTACCAAATTTTAAAGTATCAGGGTCTGGCTTCTCTTTTGGTGTCAAAGTCCTTTGAATATCAAATGTATACGACATAGTTAAATCCTCCTTATTCTTTCCAAAGGTTGAAAGCTTGCACATTTATTTCTCGCATTTCGGGTCTTCTTTTGGCTATTAACTCATCTATGACCTTTTCGATGGACGACTCTGAAACCACACCCGTTGCGCGAACTAAAGCACCGAGCATTATTACATTAGAAACTCTCATATTACCCAGTTCCAGTGCCAAATCATTTGCGGCAACTTCCAGCACCTTTATATCTGTACGCTCTGCCTTCTGAGTTGTTGTTGATGTGTTTAATACTAAAACCCCACCTGGTTTTACCAAAGGCTCGAATTTTATAAGGGATGGTAAGTTCATAGCAACCACATAGTCTGCTTCGTATATAAGCGGGCAGCTGACGTTTTTTTCCGATACCACTACGGTACAATTGGCTGTACCGCCACGCATTTCTGGACCATATGATGGAAAGAATGTGGAAGCCTTATCTTCCAGCATCGCTGCATAGGTCACCATTTGTCCAATCAGAAGCACTCCCTGACCGCCAGAACCAGCGAAAAATATTTTATGAGTACTCATTTACCTTACCTCCTCTGGCTTTTTAAACACGCCCAAGGGATAATATGGAATCATTTTCTCTCCCACCCATTTCATAGCATCAACAGGTGTGACCCCCCAGTTTGTTGGGCAAGTCGATAAAAACTCCACAAAGGAAAAACCAAGTCCTTTTTCCTGTACTTCAAAAGCTCGTCTTACGGCTCTCTTTGCTCTGTTGATGTTCGCGGGTGTATCAAGGGCGACACGCTCAATGTATACAGCTCTGGGTAAAGTTGCAAGAAGCTCGCAAACTCGCATAGGCGCTCCAGTTTGCTCTTCCATACGCCCTGCTGTAGAGGTGGTGGTTCTTTGTCCAATGAGTGTTGTGGGAGCCATTTGCCCTCCAGTCATGCCATATATACCATTATTGATGAAAAAGGTGCTAATCCTCTCACCCCTGGAAGCCATATGGATTATTTCATTGGTACCAATGGAAGCCAAATCGCCATCACCCTGGTATGTGAATACCAGTTTATCAGGGTGGACGCGGCGAATACCCGTTGCCACAGCAGGGGCTCGCCCATGGGCAGATTCGCACATATCCACATTCATAAATTTATGCGCCTGGACAGAACAACCAATGGGAGCAACCCCAATTGTCTCCCCTAGCTTGCCCATTTCGTCCAGCGTTTCCATAATAAGTCTATGGGAAATCCCATGGGTACATCCAGGACAATAACTAGTCTCAGTCCTCACCATACCCTTAGTATAAGTATAAACAGGTTCCATGATTTAAAAACCTCCAGTTATTTTAATGAATGATTAATAATTAATAATGAATAATTATTACAATCGTTCGTTGTTCATCGTTATTCGTCAATTAATAATTATTAATTATTCATCATTAATTATTAATTGTACGAAGTATCTCGCTTGCTCTTTGGGCTATTTCCAAGGATGTGGGGATTATTCCGCCGGTGCGGTTTATTAGCTCTATGGGGAAACGTTTTCCTATGCCGATTTTCACGTCTTGCATCATTTGACCCATGGACATTTCGGCAGATATCACTACTTTTGTTTTATCGCTAATTTGATCAAAGGCATTGTAGGGGAAAGGCCATAGGGAAATGGGACGGATAAGCCCTGCTTTTATGCCTTCCTCCGCCAGTAGCTCTATGGCTTCTTTTGTAATTCTTGCTGTAGTTCCAAAAGCCACAAATACAATCTCGGCATCTTCCAAGCCTAGAGTTTCTACCCTTACAAGCTCTTTTTCCGCTTTGGCGTATTTTTCAAACAAATAATCTACATGCTGTTCCAAATCCTCAGGCTGCATACGAAGGGACTTTACTGTAACTCTATTGGCATCATCGTCGCCATATCCAGTAATCGCCCAAGGTTTGAGCTTTTTAATATCTTCATATTTAATTTCAGGTTTAAATTCTGGTAGAATAACAGGCTCCATCATTTGTGCAAGGATACCATCTGCAAATATCATTATGGGATTTTGCCAATAATCAGCAAGCTCCACAGCTTCATAAATTAAATCTACAGCTTCTTGAATGCTTGAGGGCGCGAATACAGGTACTTTGTAATCTCCATTGCCTCCACCACGGGTGGCTTGATTATAGTCCGCTTGCCCAGGATGTATCCCACCGATACCAGGACCTCCACGACTTACGTTTAAAATAACCAAAGGTACCTCAGCAGAACACATGAAGCTGATGCCTTCTTGCATAAGTGCAATTCCCGGAGATGAAGATGAAATGAACGCTCTGCCTCCAGCAGCTGCCGCACCGTATGCCATGTTTATGGCACCCAGTTCGCTCTCTGCTTGAAGGAAAGCTCCACCATATTTCGGTATTTCCTGGGACATATATTCGGGAATTTCGTTTTGCGGTGTAATAGGATATCCAAAATAATATCTGCTTCCGCCACGTATGGCAGCTTCGGAAAAGGCTTCATTGCCTTTCATCAAAACTTTTTCGCTCATTTACGCCACTTCCTCTTTGAATATTTCAATGGCACCGTCAGGGCACACAAGGGCGCAAGCCCTGCATCCGATGCACTTGTCCTGCTCCTCCACCCCCGCGGGGCTATAGCCTGCGCTATTGATATGGGAGCTCATTGCTATGATTTTTTCCGAACAAAATTCGCAACACAATCCGCAGCCTTTGCAAACATCCCCATCAAAGCGTACTTGAAACTTTGCCATAATATCGACCATCCTAATCATTAATTTGCTATATTATTTTTTAGTTCCTAATTTATAGTTCCTAGTTCCTAATTCCCAATTCCTAATTCCCAATTCCAACATCAAGCCATGTGGGCCTCATATACAACCCAAGGGGCATGAGCCTTCCAGACAGCTCTGGCAAGTCACTAGGGTCTACTATGCCAACGGGATAACAATCGCACCATATTTCTCTTCCTGTTTTAACCCTGATTTGGCAACATAGCTCATGACCGTCTATCACTGTTTGTGCTGTTGTTTCCCTAAGCAAATGACTGTTGTTTACGAGTGCATTTATAATAAGACCTGTTGCAGCTTCAATTGCATTTATATGGGTAATTGCACCATCGATATTTCGAGTTTCTGGTCGGTTTCCATTGACCACAGCTAGAACAGTCGTTTCATCATCATTAAAGTACTTCATAAACTGGTTGAGCACAATCGCTCCGCTATCGTTTCCGCCAGCGTCGATGATTACCCTACAATTTTTATCCTCCAGTGGCGCTCGAACATCGGCTCCCAATGCAGGAAGCTCTGCTGTTACTTCAGTCTGAAAAACGCTGCCATGGACAGAAATACCTGCCTCGCCAAGAATTTCACGCCGTTCTCGAGAGCGAAAATATGGGTTTACTATGTCAAGATCCACGAGGGCTAGCTTTTCGTTGCTTGCAGCCGCAAGGAGAAGTGCCATTGACACCGAAAACTCTGTTTTTCCGCTACCATAGTGGCCTGTCACGATGATTTTTCTACTCGCTTCTTGGATAAACCCTATCTCTGGCATTATTTCCGCCATTTGCTATTCTCGCTTCTAGTATTTTTTGGTTGATTATTTGTATTTTTATGTTTTAGATGGATATTGATATATTAGATGGATATTGATATACATTCATTGATACATACGATACATACGAATGATACATACGAATATTTAATTAGTTATTCATATCAGTTATACTTGCTTTTGTCAATATCCAATTTGCTTTTTTTATGTTTATTACATAATTTAAATATAATCCTTGACATTTCTCCACAAGAGAAGTACCATGACTTCAAAAAATAAAGCTCAAGGAATCATAATTTATCCTCCACTCCATTTTGTTATTCTCTTATTTTAGCTGCTATATGATTAAAAGTGATGAGATTATAAAATCTACGTAAAATTATGTAAATTCCACCATTTTAACCTGATACAATTTGTATCGTATCGAAGTGTATTTTGTGAAACATTGATGCGCTACACCGTCGCATTTGTTGCAAAACCCACGAAAACTCCATCGTTAATGGTATCAACAGCATTTTTGATACAATCATGTTGCAGATAAAGTAAAAACCTGCCTTATATTGCATCTTTACGTATTGAGTTAGTCTTGTGTACAATCATACCAATATTTGTTCCTTTTTTAAACTGGACAATAATTAGAAAGCTATCACACTTTTCTGGCACTAGATTGAGCATCAAAGATAAAATCGCCGACTAAGAGCGGCAAAATGGAGGATTTCGTCATGGAGCAAAGTACCGTCGCACTAATTATTGTTTTAGTTGCAGCAATTTGTTTCGTCACAAGGATCATACCCTTTGCGGTGACAGCTGTAGGTGCATCATTGGCAATGGCTATAGCGGGTATAATTTCGTTTCCGACCGCTTTTGCCGGTTTTTCCAGCGATGTTACCATCATGGTAATCGGAGCCTCCATAGTGGGAGATGCGATATTCGAAACCGGAGCGGCTCAGATATTGGGAAGCACACTCCTGAAGTTATGCGGCAATAGCGAAAGACGGTTCTTGCTTGTTACAATCACCGTTTCTGCGATAGCATCTGCTTTCACCAGCAATCTCGCCGTCGTGATGATGTTTCTCCCCATTGCTTCTGCAGCTGCCGCCAGTTCCGGCGGGCTTATTACGAAAAAGAACACATATATGGCTATAGGTTTTGCTTCTATGATTGGCGGCGGCTTAACGTTGGTTGGGTCACCGCCTAATCTTATCGGTCAAGGTTTCTTGATAAATGCAGGCTTAGAGCCTATGCAGTTCTTCGATTTAGCTCTCATGGGTTTGCCTCGCTTTATAGCTTTCATCATTTTTTATGCAACTTTCGGTTATGGGCTACAAAAACGAGTGTTTAATTTCCCCGAAGAAATACCGGAACTTCCGGCTTCTAGTGAAAATGAAATAGCGAAACCGGTAAATTCCTTCAAAGTCTGGCTGCCTGTGCTTATCATGGCTGCTATGGTGGTCGCCTTTATTTCCCAATTATGGACAACGGGAGCCTGTGCCATGGTTGCGGGGCTTTTATGCATCGTGACCGGTTGTATACCTGTTAAAAAAGCTTTTACCGAAATGGATTGGACAACGGTCTGGGTGCTTGCTGGAGGTTTAGGCTTCGCAACTGGTATAACCCAAAGCGGCGCTGGCGAGCTAATCGCTCTGACTGTTATAAGCTGGTTCGGAGCTAACCTTTCATTCTTCACCCTCCTTGTTGCACTTACGGTTGTTGGCGTGCTTCTCGTCAACTTAATAACAGCATCAACCGTAATTTTAATGCTGACTCCCATTGCTCTGACAATTTGTACAGAAATGGGTTATGACGGCAAATCGATGGTAATGGCACTTGTCATGATTCTAAACTTGCCATTTATCAACCCTGTAGCAATGGCTCCCGTCACAGCTACTCTCCCCGGAGGGTATCGATTCTCGGACTATGTGAAAGTCGGCGGGATACTGACTGTTATAATGATGATAGTCACAATTGCTACATTCTACTTTATGTATGCATAAGATACAGTTAATTGTCGATATATGCTTATAGCATTTAATAACGATATCAAAGCGAATATCGAAATATAGAACACATTATTAAAGCAACACGAACGGTGGTGATGCATATGGAGAGCGTTTATATGCTGGGCGCGCATATTTATGGCTGAAGGGTAGAGTGCGACCTCGTCCCTTTGCCAATCGGCGAAACACGCGCAATTCCCATACGCATCTATAAGTGCTTGCACGAGCCGACAAGCAAATAAAAATTTTATGTGTTATAGAGGAGATTTGTATATGAGCGAAACAGCTGCTCCAGTAACTTATAAGAGGGATTTACCAAAGAAAATATTAACTGCTTACTACATATATCCTTTCTTTAACTCCCTCTCGACTATCATGGCTTTGCAATATCTTACATTCTTCGTGACAGAATGGACAGGCGTTAGCGCAACTCTCATGGCAACTGTATACACAGTAGCACGATTCGGAGACCTCTTTGTCCAAGCTATTTCAGGTGCTATTATGCAAAAAGTTAAGAGATTTAGACCCTATCTCATTATATTACCACTAATATCTCAGGTCGGAAACTTTATAAGCTTTTTAAATCCACCAACATCAGTTGGAGTAAAACTTGTCATACTTACTGTGGGTTATTGCATGATACACTTCCCCATGAATTTTTTGGTTGTTGCCCAGAACACCATGATAATGAGGGTGGCGGGACCGAATCCAGAAAACCGCATGGCAATCACCGCAGCAAATTTACAAGGTACAAGCGCAATGAGGATATTACACCCACAAGTTACGATGCCTCTTATATTATGGTGCTTATCACGAAACTATCCAGGTTATCTCATTGTTATGGTTTTATACGGAATCATAACAATGCTAGTTTCGATAATGCTTTATATTGCGACAAAGGATTACGAAACCGCCGAAGATGTGGCTCGCTTTGCTGCTGCTGGCACAGCGGAAAAGGGACCGAACATATTCCAAATGTACAAACTGGTTTCAAAGAACATCCCAATCCTCGTGTTGCTTCTCAGCTCAAGCATTAATACGGGCATAGGCAACCAAGTCTTCACAGCTGGTGTTCAATACTACTGGCGTTATAGTGTCGGTGACCTGGGTATGCAAGCAATAGCAGGCACCATCGCTGGCATAGCCGCTGTTATTACGTCATTCACTGGACCATGGATTGCTAGAAAAATCGGTAAAAGAAACTCTTGGCTATTCAACAATTCATGGCAGCTGCTAGTATACTTCGGCATAATGTTCTGGGGTGACGGAAACCCCTGGGTATACATCTGGCTCACATCGATTCAGACATTAAGTACTTCTGTTACCACCGCGTGGGGCATACAGCTTTGGCTCGACGCCGCAGAGGTGCAGTTATATGAAACCGGTGTTGATACCCGTTCCTTCACCATGAGCATGAACAACTATCCAATCAAGCTTGGCTTCATCATATCTGGTCCTTTTGTCGCTTGGATGCTTAACCACTCAGGATACTCCGCAGCAGATGGCATTGGCTCTATAGCAGACACAGGCTTGTTCATGCGCAATTGGCTAATCATACCCATCATTGGAATGATACTCTCCTTTATCAATATCTTCATCGGTTACAGAGTCGATGAGCAATATGCCAAAGACTGCGCCGCTGCCAACGCAAAAGCAGCCGCCGAGCGCGTGGAAGCTGAAAAAGCACAAAACGCCACCGCTCCCGCAAACTCATAAGTTGTCAAGCAACCGGTGACTTCGTATGCACTAACCGTGTCATTTAAGAGCGTCAGCGAAGAAGCATCTTTAGTTAGGTGCTTCTTTTCGCTTTCTATACAAATAACATTATAAATGCTATAATTATCGGCATAATAAGCGAAAGAGGGGTAAACGATATAATGATTGATACGATACTCTTTGACCTTGATGGAACTTTGCTCCCATATTCCCAAGAAGCATTCATCGAAGTATATATATCGAAATTGGCTAAGGTATTTGAGCGTCTAGACATGGATCCGAAAGCTTCCATCGAGGTAGTTTGGGCAGGAACGAGAGCAATGGCTCAAAACGATGGCTCCATGCTCAACACCCAACGGTTTTGGCAGACTTTCAGCGAAGCCTTGGAAATCCCTCCAGAAAAGCTCCCCTTAGTGGAAGCGGCTTGCGATGATTTTTATACCAACGAATTTGATACAGTAAAGGTTGTAATGGAAGCAACTTCCATCCCAAAAGAGCTCGTGGAATTTATGAAAGAAAAGGGATATACCCTTGTACTGGCTACCAATCCCCTCTTCCCTCAATGCGCTGTCACAACACGCCTGAATTGGATAGATCTCGCCCTTTCCGATTTTATATTGGCTACTCATTATGCCAACAGTACATATTGTAAACCGAATCTTGGCTATTATAATGAAATATTATCGAAAATTAATAAAGAACCAGCGCAATGCATCATGGTTGGCAACAATCCAACTGAGGATATGGTGGCAGGAAAACTGGGTATGGAGTTGTTTCTCGTCACAGATTACCTTGAAAACGAGTCTGCTATGGACATAAGTGGTTTTCCCCAGGGCACCCTCGCCCAGCTTGCTAGCATTGTGTAATTGTTTAATCTCGTGTATCCCAGTAGTCATCGGCGCGTCAGGGATGCCGCGCCCTACGAAAGACTTTATATGTTGTCTTTTATTTGTACATATAGTTAAATGCGAAACTCTAGTTACCAATATAATTATCGAATCTTTTTATTGCAGTTCAGACGAATAAATGATATACTCGCCGGAGTTGTAAAAACTTTATGAACAAATCATGAAGTTTGGGCATAAAATATAGACGAGGAGTAAAGTTTCATGAAAATTGGTATTGGCATCGACACCGGCGGTACATACACCGACGCAGTCGCATATGACTTCGACACAGACACGGTACTAGCAAAAGGCAAAGCGCTGACTACCCGAGAAGACCTATCCATTGGAATTAGTAACGCACTTGACCTTCTCCCGCCAGAAATGATAAGCGACGCAAAGCTCATCTCATTGTCCACCACGCTTGCCACGAATGCGTGTGTGGAAGATAAAGGATGCAGAGCGAAACTCCTTGTTTTTGGTCTAACGGACGAACTCATTGTGCAATATGGCGCTGATAAAAAGTATGGATTCAAAAGGGAAAATGTGCGATGCTTCGACACAAATAGTAGCGCAGACGGTTTTGTCATCGATCAACCGGATTGGGATTATGTCGCTTCCGAAATTAAGCAGTGGGTATCAGATGCTGATGCCATGTCAGTCTCTGAGCTATTTTCAGCATCCAACGGTGCTCCCTGCGAAAAACAAGCAAAAACCATTTTGGAAGACCAATACGAATTGCCCACCGTTATAGCCAGCGAACTGTCCAGCGACCTTGACGTTTTGGCTAGGGGCGCAACTGCAATGCTCAACGCTAGATTGTTCCCCATTGGGCAGGAGTTTGTCGAAGCAGCTTTAAAAGACTTCGAGAAACGCGGAACCGACGCTCCGATTACCATCGTGCGTAGCGACGGAAGCCTTATGACCGCAGAGTTTACCAAGGAAAGGCCAGTTGAAACAATCTTGTCTGGTCCCGCTGCCAGCGTGCTTGCTGGTAAGAGCTTTGCCGGTGAAAAGGATTTCATGATTATCGACATGGGAGGAACGACTACTGACGTATCCGTTGTAAGGCAAGGAAAACCAACCATTGCCGGAAGCGGTATACAAATTGGTGGATGGAAAACCCACGTTAAAGGAGTATTCATTGACACCTTCGCCCTTGGTGGAGATAGCACAGTACGCGTAGTGGATGGGAAAGCCCGTCTATTCCCCCGTCGGGCTATGCCAATTTGCGTAGCCGCCACCCGTTGGCCCGAAATTAAATCTGCTCTCCAAAGCCTGTTATACGATAGGCACACAAACCTCTTCCCTCTCCATGAAGCTTTCTATTTAGTGCGTGAGCCTGATAATATTTCACGTTACAATATGTATGAGCAAAACCTCATCGAATTGCTTCGCAAGGGACCACGTTTGCTTGGTAAATTCACAAAGGAAGAGGGAATCGATTTATATCACTTAAATAGCGAAAGACTAGAAGCCGAAGGCGTAGTCATGCGCTGTGGTCTCACTCCCACCGACTTTATGCATATAAAAGGCGATTTTGATGCATACGATGGAGAAGCCTCGGAAATCGCTGCCAGGTTTATGCTTTTATGTTTAAAAAGAACCAATAATGATGATAACCTAAACGCTTTAGCTGACGAAGTCTATAGCATGGTGGAGGAATCTCTCTATACAAACCTTTTGCGTATTCTCTTGGCACATGAATATCCAAAGCAATTTGCCGATGGAGTCGATGCGCAAGCAGAAAGGCTTATTAGCGAATCTTGGGAGAAGAGAAACTCAGATGATGTCGGCTTTTTCAGGAATCTATTTGAAACAAAAGCCGCCCTTGTGGGTGTTGGTGCTCCCACCCATATATTCCTGCCGAATGTGGCTAAATATATGGGTACCGACTGCATTCTCCCCGAACACGCCGCTGTGGCAAACGCCCTGGGTGCTTTGCGTGCCGATTACAACACCATTGTCCAAGTGGACATTATTCAAATGCTATCCTTATCGGAAGGCGTATATTATGTCGTACACGCTCCCGAAGGTAGCCAAAAGCACTTCAACTACCAATCTGCCATCAGAGCAGCTGAAGTCGCCGCTGAAGCTGCTGCAGTTAAAGAAGCGCGTAATCGTGGAGCTTTGGGTGAGCTTATTATCAACACCTATGTCAAGCGCCATGTATCAGAAAATCAACAAGGAATGACAGTGGCAACGGGCTGCACAATAATCAGCGAAGTCAGTTCGTCTTCTTTGGCATAAAATGGTTTGATAAATAGCGCAAAAAAATAGTGCAAAACCCCAGCTTTACCTAGGCATTTGTTCCTAAAATTAATAGGAAGCAGCTCAGGGCATTTGATGCCTGAGCTGCTTCTTTTTATCTAAGGAGGTACTTAATTTTAATTAATCAGTTGTCCAAGCTGATCAATAATTTATATGTGTTATACCGACGAAAAACGCTCCGACAAAAAGACGGAGCGCAACAAACGTAAAAACGCATTGCTAAACGCTTTGCTCCGTCCGGGGGAGCAAGCATTGTGCCACAACGTTCCTGACTTATCGGCTATAGGCTGGTATAGTTGCCATGCCGCATCACAGTGACCCGCTCGCAGGGAATCTCACCCTATTCCGTCTCAGAGGGAAGAAGCTTCTTCCCACTACGTGAAACAATGTATAAATTTTATTTATCCTACACTCATTTTTTTAGTTTGTCAAGGGGGTGTATATAATAATTATTACCTATCTATAAACAATGTTCCGATTGGCTCATGCTTTTTGCTGGTATTCCGAAAAAATATGATATAATAGCTTATACATATTAGTTGCTTCGCAACAATTATACCAAGTAGCTTATGTATCACATATCGTGTAATTTAATAGAACATTTCCATTTGCTAGGGGGTAAGCAATGGTTGACATAATCATAATCGGCGGAGGACCGGCTGGATTGTCTGCGGGTATTTCAGCAAAACAGCGTAACAACAACACGCTGATAATCACCGGCGATATTAAAAAAAACAAGCTATACAAAGCAGCAAGGGTCGACAACTATCCTGGCTTTCCTGGTATATCTGGTGCTGAGCTTCTCGTAAAGCTGACTGATCATGCTCGAGATGCCGGCGTTGATATGATAACAGGTAAAGTCAGCAATATACTACAAACCGATGATGCTTTCCATGTGGCATATGATAATGAAATACAGATGGCAAAAAGCATCATCATAGCCACAGGACTTTCCCATGGTTCCCTATTTCCTGGAGAAGAGGACTTTCTAGGAAGAGGCGTATCCTATTGTGCCACCTGCGATGGAATGTTATTTCGGGAAAAGCGAGTCTGCGTTGTGTGCATATCAGCCGATGCCAACGATGAAGCCGACTACCTAGCCTCCCTTGGTTGCGACATATTACGAATCACATCAAGAAATATCCGCATCAATGGCGACACAAAAGTAGTGTCACTAACAGTAGATGGCATTGACGTTCCTTGCGACGGCGTATTTATATTTAGGGATGCAATTGCACCCCATCTGCTTCTACCTGGGCTAGAGACAAACGGAGCCTATATCAAAGTCACCCCAGCAGGGGAAACAAATATCCCAGGAGTATACGCCGCAGGAGATTGCGTAGGGGCTCCCCATCAAATATCTAAAGCGGTGGGAGAAGGATTAGTTGCTGCTTTAACCGCTTCAGAATATATTAGAATGCAAAAAAACAAATCTTAAACACGGAGTAAAAAATGAGCACTGTAAATCTATCACTGGAAAACTTTGATGAAGTCATCGAAAAAGGTCGCGTTTTGGTGGACTTTTGGGCTGCATGGTGTAACCCATGCAGATTAGTAGCCCCCATTCTCGATGAACTTGCCGAAGAATATGAAGGGCGTTTATTGGTGGGAAAAGTGGATGTTGATGCAGAAACTGAGCTTGCCCTTCGTTATGACATCGTCAGTATCCCAACGGTGGTTTTATTCCAAGATGGCTTAGAAATTCGCCGTTTTGTCGGGGTACAACCTAAAAGGGTATACCAACAGGAACTTGTTCTACGCATCTAATTGTCCACATTAGATTCCTCCACTTGAAGGAGTGATTCCAAAGGTACACAGTCGCCGGGTTCAAGCTCCTTGACTCGGTTGACGGGCACAGCGAGATTCAAGTTCTGACCATAGGAAAACGAACTTGATGCCAGTCCGATAACTAAGCCCACAGAATTAATTAGAGGGCTTCCACCGCTTCCAAAGGAAATTGGTGCAGTGAATTGAATGAGAGTTTGTCCATCTACGAGCCTCTCTGTCTTACCGATGATACCTGCTGTCATTGTGCTTGTGTATCCCAATGGGTTTCCAATTGTATAAATGGTATTCCCTGTTTGAAGCAAATCAGAATCACCCAATTCCAAGTAACTAAAACTAATATCTTCGGCATCAATGAGCAAAAGCGCCAAATTAAACTCCCAACTAGATGCAGCCACACCAAGAACAGCATATTCATCACCATTTTTAGTGGTAATTCTCGCACTCGCTGCATCATCTAGAACATGGAGAATTGTTACAGCAAGACCGGTATCGGATATGAAAAATCCGCTGCCGGTTCTTATTTCTTCCCCTTCGATGTCGAATGTTTCAATGAAGAAAACTGCATCTGCGCATAGTTCAAATAAGCTTTGTGCCGGTATGGGAACTGCTGCTCGTTTTCTATTGTTTTCTACCCTTTGCACCTGTGTAAAAGCAGTAACAAATAACGATGACATCAAACATATGGCAAGTATTACAGCTATCGCTGTCTTTTTTTGCTTTTTCACCTGTTTCTCCAATTTATTCCCTCCGTTAGCATGGCTTTTATCACATTAACTGCACCCTCTATACCTGTGAAAGAGGTGTTTAGCGCAAGATCATAATCCTTCACATTCCCCCAGGTACGATTCGTGTAGTAACGATAATAATTAATGCGACTTTTATCGATTTTTCTTAGCATATCGATGGCATCTTCAGCGGACAAACCATATTGATCGATACCTCGCTGCAATCTATCTTCCGTATTTGCATGTATAAAAATCGAAAACACATCATCTCTGTTTTTAAGCACATAACCTGCGCAACGTCCGACAATAATGCAAGGTCCTTCATCTGCGATTTCCCTTATTACCTCTGACTGTGCCAAAAAGACCTTATCGGTGGTGGGGGTGCTGTAGTATGCCAGTGCGTCCATTCCCATTAGATTCGCATCAGTATATGTAAGCCTCTGACGAAAAGTGCTGGGTATGCTCTCGTCTGTATTTTCAATGACATCGGGAGACAAACCGCCTTTTTCCGCTGCTAAATGAACTATTTGCTTGTCATAGTATGGAATGTCCGCAGCAGTAGCTAACATTTCTCCAATGGACCTTCCTCCGCTGCCGTATTCGCGGCTGATTGTTATAATTCGTGTATTCATTATGGGCTAACCCTCCTTTTAAATTAAATTTCACATAAATTTTACCACAAATCAGACATATCTTCAATAAATCACAAATATTTTACGTTTACAAACTGGCAACTTATGTTGTAGTATGATATAACAATGTAGCCTTCGCACATTTCGTCACTATGGAGCAAGCACAGTCCCTACCCTCATTTCGCTTGAATACAAACTATTGACTATAGCATCTACATAGGAGGTTTTCCAAATGAATCAAAATAATAGTAGGTTTCTAATTGCCGACGGCGCCATGGGTACAATGTTGCAAAAATACGGCTTACCCAGGGGAGAGAGATCCGATATTATGAATATCACCAATCCTGATACAGTTGAAACAATACATCGTATGTATTTGGAAGCTGGCAGCGATATTATATATACAAATACATTCGGAGCCAACGCAAAGGCATTGGAAAACACTGGATACACACCAGAAAATATCATTGAAGCTGCTGTATCAATAGCAAAGAGAGCTTGCAACAGTGTCAATTCTATTGTTCTTGATATTGGTCCTTTGGGAACTTTACTTGAACCAATGGGTGTTATGGAACATAGCGAAGCTTATGATATTTTTGCTCAGCAAGCCGTGCTTGGAGAAAAGGCAGGGGTTGACTTTGTAGGTCTAGAAACAATGAGCGATATAAGTGAACTAATGACTGCAATGTTTGCTGTGACCGAAAATACAAACTTGCAAATAATAGCCTCGATGACCTTTCAAGACAACGCAATGACATATATTGGTTATACACCGGAAGACCTTGCTACAATTTCCGAAGGGGAAAGTGAATATTTCGCAATTGGTCTAAATTGCTCCCTAGCTCCATATGATATGATAGAAACTGCTAAGCGGTTTGCAATATCCTCAACACATCCCCTTATTATTAAACCAAATGCAGGTTTACCCGAAGGTCCAAATAGCGAATATTCAATAAGTCCATCGGAGTTTGCATCGCAAATGGTGCAGCTTGTTGAAGCAATAGATGAAATCGATGAGGCAAGTGGTTTATTGGAAAAAATGGGGCAAAAACGCTTGCTCATAATTGGTGGTTGCTGTGGTACTACACCTCAATATATTAACGATCTCAGGAGGCTACTTGTATGAAAAAGGATGTCTTTACAAAAGCGGATATATTGCTTCCTAAGGCTGTTTTCCTGGAAAACTGGAGCGTCGTTGCCTGCGACCAATATTCCTCGCAAGCCGATTATTGGGAGAGGGTTTCTGAAAGGGTGGGTGATAACCCATCCACATACAAAATGATTATACCCGAAGCCTTTTTGGCTCAAAGGGATGTGGAAATAGAAACCAGCAACATCAGCGAGGAAATGAATCGATATTTAAACGATGGTATTCTAGAAACTGTAGAAAATGCTTTCATTTATGTGGAAAGAACTCTCTCTGAGGGACAAATAAGACGAGGACTAGTCGGTGCCATTGACCTGGAAGAATATAGTTTTTCTGGGGAAGATGCTTCCATCCTAGCAAGTGAAGGAACTGTCCTCGATAGGCTCCCCGCTCGAATCAGCGTTAGGCGCGCAGTACCATTGGAGTCCACCCATGTGCTTGCTTTTATAAATGATGTGGAAAAAACGGTAATTGAACCCCTGGAAGAAAAAGTCGACTTGCTCCCGCTTCTCTATGAGTTTGAGCTGATGGAAGATGGAGGGAAAATAAGGGGTATGTGCGTCCAAGGTAGCATTGCAGATGATATCATAACCGCTCTTTCAAACCTACACGAAAAAATGAATCCATTAATAATAATTGGCGATGGAAACCATTCCCTCGCCGCTGCAAAAGTCTATTGGGATGAACTAAAGCAAAGCCTGAGCCAAGAAGAGCGTATAACCCATCCTGCTAGGAAAGCTTTGCTTGAAATAAATAATGTATATGACTCGGCAATTGGTATAGAAGCTATCCATCGGGCGATCTTTAATGTGGATGAGGCTGACTTTATTACCAAGCTATCGGAGCATATGACCCAAGGCGGTGACTATGAAATCCACCTTCATTCCAGCACCCAAAATGAAACTATCTCTGTAGCAGCTGATTGTATTGGCGATATGTTGGCAATGCTCCAAGGATTTTTAGACGAATATTCCAAGAAAACAGGAAGTCATATTGACTATATCCACGGCGAAGAGACAGTTTTGCAACTTGCCAAGGAGCCCCGCTGTGTAGGTCTGATACTACCCGCAATGGAAAAAAGCGAGCTTTTCGGAACAGTAAGCACAATGGGCGTTTTCCCCAAAAAAAGCTTCTCAGTAGGCCACGCCAACGAAAAACGCTTCTACCTAGAATGCCGAGCCATTCGGAATTAGGAGTTAGGAATGAGGAGTTAGGAATTGTAATGATGACACATTCGTAGGGCGCGGCATCCCTGACGCGCCGCCCACCTGATGGCAGTCGCGTTAATTATTCATTATTAATTATTAATCATTAATTACGAAGTCACATTCGTAGGGCGCGGCATCCCTGACGCGCCGCCCGCCTAATGGCAGTCGCGTTAATTATTCATTATTCCTAACGCCTCATTCCTCATTCTTTTCATAGTTATGCCAGACGTTTTGGACATCGTCGTTGTCTTCCATTAGGTCTAGCATTTTTTCGATGTTTTTTATATCCAGCTCCTCACTAAGAGATATATAGCTCTGGGGTACCAGCTCTATTTGAGCGTGGACGAATTTATAGCCAGCAGCTTCCAATACACCGCTCACATCGGCGAAATCATCCGCTAAGGTATAGACTTCATAGACATCCTCATTGGTTATGATATCATCAGCACCAGCCTCGAGAGCATCTTCGAAAACAGTATCTTCATCGTAGTTTCTATCTTCGTTGTCGATGATAATGACACCCTTTCTGGAAAATGACCAGGAAACACAGCCTGGTGTACCCATGTTCCCTCCATACTTATCATAAAGGAGTCGAATTTCAGAAGCAGTTCTATTTCTATTATTGGTCATGGCTTCGACAATAACAGCCACACCGCCAGGACCATAACCCTCATAAGTAACGCTATCGAAACTTTCCAATCCGCCAGAACCAAGAGCTTTGTCAATAGTCCTTTTAATATTGTCATTGGGCATATTATATGCTTTCGCTTTTGCAACAGCAGCAGCTAACCTTGTATTATTTGCAGGGTCCCCGCTGCTGCCTTCTTTCACCGCAACAGTAATTTCTCTTGCGATTTTTGTGAAAATTTTTGCTCTTTTTGCATCCTGAGCACCCTTTGTCCTTTGAATATTATGCCATTTCGAATGTCCCGCCATAATAAATAATACCTCCCTACGCCTTGATTAATCGATTCCAGTCTAACACAGCTTAAACACTCACGCAAGCTTCCCCTTGTATGAAATATATTACAATCTGTATAATCAATTCTTCAAATGAATATTTGGTATGAATATTCATTTTAGACTATACAGTCAGCAGACTGACTATGTGAGAGTTACCAGAATTTTGCCTATCATATACATATTTCTTACAAATAAGGGAGAATATTTTTTCTACATATAACTTCAAATGGTTTACATAATCACGATGGGGGAAAAATGAGTACAGAGAGTTATTAACATTTTCCACAGCTTTACCCACAGCTCATTATCTCAACTGTACCAATGCTTTTGCTTACTTTTCTTAGAATTATCCACAGCCTTGAAATTGATTTTCGATATTTTTTCGCGTAGAAAATTAGTTGACATAACGTTCGTATGAATAATTTTTCATGTTATACGATGAATATCTATTAATATTTTCACCACTTGCCAACAAATTGGCGAATCACATACGTGTAGTGACAGAATTGTTTGCGAAATATATAATTAGCTATGCTCGCAAAGGCAATTCACGGAGCTTTGGCTAGTTATAATTAATTGAGCAGTGAACATAAATATACTAACACGAGGACTGCCAGGCAACTGTGTATATATAAAAAAAAGGAGACACAACACAGTGAACAAAATCGATATGCCCAGAGAAAAATTGCACAAAAGGGGTGCTTCAGCCCTTACAGATATGGAATTACTCCAAGCTGTCATCGGAAGCGGTGGAAAAGGAAACGATTTCAAATTAATCGCAAAGAATCTCCATAATAAAATCATCAGCATCGGTGCAGAGAATCTAAGCATCGAAGACATCAAAGAAGTCAAAGGCATCGGTGATGCCAAAGCAACAGTGGTATTTGCCGCTCTGGAGTTTTGGCGCAGAAAATTCACCAAGCAATCTGCTCCGCTGATCGACTCCCCAGAATCGGCAGCGAATCAGCTTGATTTCATTAGACATAAAAAGCAAGAGCATTTTGTTTTGCTAACCCTCGATGGTGCCAGAAGGCTCATTTCCACACGGACTATATCAATTGGCACTTTAACATCCTCCCTGGTTCATCCCAGAGAAGTTTTTTCCCCAGCCATAGAAGATAGGGCAGCATCCATCATCATAGCTCACAATCATCCCAGTGGCATACTGGATATAAGCGAGCAAGACCGAGAGGTCAGCCGCTGCATCAAGCAAGCCGGTGAGCTTATGGGTATTCGCCTAGATGATCATATCGTAGTCGCAGCAGAGGGATTCGCCAGCGCAATGTAGCTCATTGACACCGAGGAAAGTGCTACTCCGCTTCACTAGGGTTATATCCCTTCCACGAACTCTCCACCCTCGATGATAAGCATATCTCTCAGTGGTTCGATTACAGGGTCTTTCACATTCTTTTCCCATTCCTCACGATCGATATCTTCATATACGACAGTATAGGCAGTCTTTGGAGTACCCGCAGCCTCGCTGGCGGCTTCGACTATTGCCTGGGCAACCTTTTTCTTCGTTTCCATGTCTTTCCCACTATAAGCACGAATATGAATAAACGGCATTTTTCATTTCCTCCCAATAAAATATGAAATAGCGAATCTATACTATCATGCCAAAGAAGACTCGTCAATAATATAGCAATATAAGATTCTAGCACCACCATGACTTGTTATAAAAGATTTATTTTTGAGTTTTATTAGCAAGTTTATTAAGTAAAACAGCATATTCATCGAAATCTATTATATAGGTGATTAGGTTTGAAATGGTGGATGATATGGAAAATGCATTAATCAATATGACAAATGTAGCTCGCTCTCGCCTTGTCTTTTTGACGATTGCATGCATTTTGCTCCTTGTGGCTCTAGTTTATATAATATATTTGCTCCATGACAAGAATCGTAAAAGCGAAACGCTGGATAAAATGGTTGCTCAGCGAACAGAGCAGCTGGAGTTCGCCAGCCAAGCAAAATCAAACTTCCTTGCAAATATGAGTCATGAAATACGCACGCCGATGAATGCAATCATTGGTATGACAGCAATAGCGAAATCTGCAGAAACCATTGAACGAGTCATGTATTCCATCGAAAGAATCGAAGATGCTTCCAACCATCTTCTTGGTGTTATTAACGATATACTTGATATGTCGAAAATCGAAGCCAACAAATTCGAGCTCTCCCACGCTGAATTTGACTTCGAAAGAATGCTAAAACGAGTGGTTAACGTCATCAATTTTCGAGTTTCAGAAAAAAACCAATTATTCAAAGTCTATGTGGATTCCAACATACCTCCATACTTGATTGGCGATGAGCAGCGACTGGCGCAGGTAATCACCAATCTACTCAGCAACGCCGTTAAATTTACACCAGATGGAGGTGCAATTAACCTAAATACTTACCTTATTGATGAAATCGATGGTGTTTGCGAAATAAAGATAGTGGTTACAGATACTGGTATAGGCATCAGTGCTGACCAGCAAGAAACCCTATTTCAATCCTTTTCCCAAGCCGACAGGGACACCGCTAGAAAATACGGTGGCTCTGGCTTGGGTCTATCTATATCAAAAAATATCGTTGAGCTGATGAACGGTCAGATTTGGGTAAACTCTGAACTTGGAGAGGGTTCTTCATTTTACTTTACTTTTAAAATGGAAAAGGGTAGAAATCTCCAATTCAAGATTGCATCGGAAAGCTTTAATTGGGAAGATATTCGCATAATGGTCGTTGATGACGACTGGCATATTTTATCCGATTTTCAAGGAATCTTGAACCTTCAAGGAATATCTTGCGATATTGCAGAAAGTGGAAAAGCAGCACTGGACCACGTCGCTCAACATGGTTATTACGACGTTTTCTTCATCGATTGGCGTATGCCTGGAATGGATGGCTTTGATTTGATTCAAGAGCTTAAACGGAGGGATACAAGAACAGAATCTCAGTCACTATATGTTATGATTACCGCAGCGGAAATCAGCTCCATGGCAGATATTGTTCATGATGCTGGTGTAAGCATATTTTTGCAAAAGCCACTTTTCCCTTCTTCCATAACCGATATTATATGTGATTATTTCGTACCAGATGCAAAAATGCTCAAGTCTTCCAACAATTCCATAACCGATATGTTCCAAGGGCGGCACGCTCTACTAGCCGAAGACGTGGATATTAACAGAGAAATCCTCCTAGCATTACTGGAGCCGACGCAAATCATCATAGAAACTGCTGCCAATGGTAAAGAAGCAGTCAGCATGTTTGCAGCTTCTCCCAGCAAATACGAGATTGTATTTATGGACGTTCAAATGCCTGAAATGGACGGCTATGAAGCCACGAGAAAAATCCGAGAATTAAGTGTTCCCAGCGCAAAATCCATTCCAATTGTTGCCATGACTGCAAATGTCTTCAAAGAAGACGTGGATAAATGCCTCGCAGCGGGTATGGATGACCATATCGGTAAACCCATCAACATAGACGATGTTCTAAAAGTGATGCGTAAGTATTTATTGGTATAATGAGCTGATGAGTGTAGCATAGAGTAACTGTGCTACCCAACACTCAACCCAACTCATTAATAAAACAAAATAAAGATTTATCCCCGTAAGCTTTCCATTTAGAAAAGAAAGCTCACGGGGATTTTAGTAGTAAATACCCTTGTCATTTAACAGAAGCTAACTACAGTTGAATTAAGATAATCTGAAATTGTTGTGAAATAAGATCCTTCGCTTCGCTCAAGATGACACTTTTGGTGCTTACGATGATATTTCAGATAATAAAACTCTAGGGTTTATTCAATCACATTTTTATTTTTCTATGGTCATGGATACATCCGCTGGTAGTGCCAATCCGCAGGCGACTTCGACGGCTTTTAGAACAGCCGATGGCACAGGACAGGCTGCGTGTAGGCAAGTTTCACTTAATAACTCATAAACCCCGCCTTCCCCAACTTTCCCGAAACAACATTCATATGCATCGAGTTCAATGGGTTCTCCATCAAAGTGCGCATATGCAGGACACTGAGAGCTGATGCTAACTTTGGCAGTCATGGAGTCTTCGCTTTCAACGTTAATTTCCGTTGTGAAACCGCAAACTCCAGCTCTGACGATAACTTTTGACATAATAATATACTCCTTTATTCCTTTGCTATATTTTGTTTATTTCGCTATTTATCATTCATCCATTCAATCATATCACTACAGCTTGTACAAATCAATAAAAAACCTGTGTATGAGTTCTTGTCAATGATAAAGAATAGTGATATATTCTTTCTAACAAATTAAACAAATAAGAAGGGATAAAATTATGTGGAATCAAATAAAAACTGACGAATACGAAGCAATGCTAGCTGAAACCGTGAAAGTACCGCTATCAAAGGAAGAAAATAGACGAGCCTATATGTCGCGCCCATTGGGAAATGGTCCCTATCCAGGGGTTATCATCATACCCCATATGCCAGGTTGGGATGAGCTAAATCGGGAAATGGCTCGAAGGTTCTCAAGCCACGGATATATTGCGATTTCACCAAATATTTTTGAAGAATTTGGTCATGGACTACCCAGCGAAGTCTCTGGAAAAGCAAGGGAAGCGGGCGGAGTTACTGACGATAGTGTAATGGCAACCACCCAAGCTACCCTTGACTATTTGGTATCGCTCCCCTATTCCAACGGAAAAGTCGGCATCATCGGAATGTGTTCCGGTGGCAGACATGCTTTTCTTGCAGGATGCAGGGTTGAGGGATTAAGTGCAGTTGTTGATTGCTGGGGCGGTCGAGTTGTTACGCCCGAAGACCAATTGACACCTGCAAATCCAGTTGCACCAATTTCTCTCACCGCCCAATTGAGTGCTCCGCTTCTGGGCATTTTCGGCAATGAAGACAGATCTCCCACCCCGGAGGATGTGAATATCCATGAGGAAGAGTTGAAAAAACATGGTAAAGAGTATGAATTTCACCGATATGATGATGCTGGCCATGCTTTTTGGTCATATGATCGAGAAGCATACCGCCCTGTCCAAGCAATGGACTCCTGGGGTAAAGTATTTGATTTCTTCGGAAAGCATTTGAGTTAATATACAGCATCTTCAGGTGTTTTTTACACAATACGAAACTCATGGAGTTGAGCATCAGTCAATAAAAATCAACAAATAGGAGCAATGTCAAAAATGTCTATGGAAACTCCAGCGACGACGACGCCATACATGGTAATGGCGAAGCCCGTGGGCTCCCGTTGCAATATGCAATGCACATACTGCTATTATACCGAGGAGCGTTCTCCTGTGAAGTCGGACAATCGAAGAGTAATGTCTGATGAAACACTTGAAGCATTTATTCGTCAGTATGTGGAAAGCAGCGATGAATCTGTGGTTTACTTTGTTTGGCACGGTGGCGAACCTACCCTTGCAGGGCTGAACTTTTTTGAACGTGTTATTGCTCTACAAGAGCAGTATCAGTCCGATGGGCAAATATGCAGGAACAACCTACAGACAAATGGCTTGCTCCTTGATGACCGATGGTGCAGTTTTTTATCAAAGCATGATTTTGATGTGGGACTAAGCATCGACGGAACCCAATTGCTCCACGATAAATACCGAATCGATCGGGGCGGAAATGGAACATATGAGCGGGTTGCTGAGTCTATCCGTTTGCTTCGCTCCCATGGTATAAAATCCGATCTTTTGTGTACTGTCAATGCGGACACAGTGAGAACACCTCTGGATGTATACCGAGGACTAAGGAGTTTTGGCACAGAATGGATGCAGTTTATTCCCATAGTACGTCATGAAAACGGAGTTGTTACAAAGGACAGTGTTACAGCAGAGGGATATGGAAGCTTTTTGTGTGCGATTTTTGATGAATGGCTCCTCAATGACTTGGGTAAAGTGAATGTACAGCTATTTTCTGAAACAGCAAGAGTGTGGGCAGGGGGAAGTGCCGCTCTATGTTGGATGGCAGCGGAATGCGGTCGTGTTCTTATAGTGGAAAAAGACGGTGGAGTCTATTCCTGCGACCATTTTGTTGATAGTATCCATTATCTTGGCGACATTTCTGATACACAGTTAGATAAATTGGTGGACTTGCCATTTCAAAAAAGCTTTGGTAATAAAAAAAGCAGCGCACTGACAGATGAATGTCGAGCCTGTAGTTGGTTGTCTGTATGTAATGGCGGTTGTCCAAAAGACCGCTTTGTAACAAACACGGACGGCAACCATGGCACAAACTACCTCTGCCAAGGACTCAAACAATTCTTTTCATATGCCCACCCAGCAGTTAGCATGGTGACAACCCTAAGCCGCAATAGGCAATCCCCCACAGCCATCATGGCATATTTACGCAACCAACTAAAGGAGATATGGAAAGACATAGGCAGAAACGACCCCTGCCCCTGCGGCAGCAACAAAAAAGCCAAACAATGCTGCTGGGACAAATGGAGAATCTATAGTAATTAATGATTAATAATTAATGATGAATAATTATCAATGAACAATGAACAATTACACAAAAACGCAACACAAGACAATGACATTCGTAGGGCGCGGCATCCCTGACGCGCCGCTGCAGCAGTAATGAACCCCGCACAACAACCACAATACAATAAAACCAAACCGTGTCATTCTGAGCGAAGAAAAGAATCTAAATGCACAACGTAGAAATTCCCACAATCTACAAAATATAAAACTAATTGTTAATTATTCATTCCCAAAAGGTGGTTTAGCCAAACATATGAAATACACCAAACTATCAATACTCATTCTTTTCGCCATTATGACCCTCGCTTCATGTTCTTCTCCTGCGCCTTCACAAACAAGCGAAAATAGTGCATCCCTTAACCCTGTGGATTGGATGGCTGGGCATGAGGAGGATGCGGGTATTTTTGCTGATATTTATCCTGTTTCTGAAAACAATCCTTTTCTAATCGCCAGTTTTGAGGAAGTCGTCAGGCTCTTTGAATTGGGCAAAGGCATTGTTGTCTTTGGCTTCCCTGACTGTCCACGATGCCATAATGCTTTTCCCGTTTTGGAAAAGGCATTTTATGAAATGGGTATGGACAAGTATGAAGGCTTTAGTGGACGGATATTGTACTATGATATATGGGAAGACCGGGAAGAAGACAACGATAGATATAAAACCCTTGTGGAATACATGAAAGACCATTTACAAACTGATGACAGCGGCAAGCCTCGAATATATAGTCCATATGTATTTTTCGTCAATTCAGGCACAATCATCGGAAATCATTTAGATACTGTTGCTTCGGTGACATATCCCAGAGACCCATTGAGCGAAGAGCAAGAAGCAGAGCTTATGAGCATTTATATGGATTTGATTGAACAAATGGAAAACTGTCTCTGTTGAGTGCATTATAGTATAACTTGATTGGAGAAAATTATGTCCGAATCCCAGCGAAAAGGACCAATATTTATGCTTGCTGCTTCAATTTGCTGGAGTTTTGGCGGATTGTGCATCAAATTTATACCCTGGGATGCGATGACAATTGTAGGACTCAGGGCCTTTTTAGCAGCCATTGTCTTTGCTGTATACCGAAAAAGTTTTAAGATAACTTTCACCAAAGGCAACATAATTGCAGCTATATGTTTATCCCTCACTACAATCCTCTTCGTTTTCGCAAACAAAATGACAACAGCTGCAGCAGCGATATTGCTTCAGTTTTCCGCTCCCATATTCATCATATTAATCGAGCTTATTTTTTACAGAAAGAGACCTAAAGCCAGCGAAGCAGTCGCAGTATCGGCAACCATCCTTGGCATGCTTCTATTTTTCGCAGATGATTTGGAAGTGGGAGGAATGATGGGAAATATACTGGCGATTATATCTGGTTTAACATTCGCTGGTGTTTTCGTTTGTAATAAAAGACCCGATGTTGTTCCAGAGGAGTCTTTATTTATGGGCTTTCTCATTAATTCCATTGTTGGTCTCCCCTTCGCATTTGCTGGTGTTAGCGGAGATGTGCTTGCTTGGGGTTCCGTGATTTTTCTAGGAATAGTCCAAGTAGGTCTCGCATATGTTTTCTTTTCAATCGGTATACAAAGAACAACAGCATTGCTTGCTTGCCTCATTACAGCAATGGAACCCGTACTCAATCCCATATGGGTCGCCCTAGCCACAGGAGAGCTCCCAGGTCGCTTCGCCATCTTTGGCGGTGCAGTAATCATTATATCAGTAGTCAGCTACAATATATGGACACAAAAGAAAGAGCAATCACCATCATAATGACACGGTTAGTGCCTACGAAGCACTCAGCAACCAGTACCAAAATAAAATCATGCAAAAACGATTTTTTTACATAATCTTGACAAGGGGCGATAGTATGGTAAAATTATCGCTATGCAGATAAATCCATAAAACAGATACCGACCATGCAAAAAAATATCATTTGGAGGATATGAAATGAAAAAGAAAAACATTCGACTCATCGCACTACTCGTCGCACTGCTCATGTCCGTCGCTTTCATCGCTTCTTGTTCTAATTCCAACAACGGCTCGCAAACCACAGGAACAACAGATGCCGATGATTCAACAGAAACCGGCGACATCCTAATCGGAGTGCTCTCTCCCACCTCTGGCTCGGAAGCCTATTATGGAAGAGATATGCTCCAGTCATATCAGCTTGCAGTTGAGGAAATCAACGCAGCTGGCGGTGTACTGGGTAGAAACCTTGCACTCTACCACGCCGATGATGCCTGCGACCCAAACACAGCTAGCCAAGCAGCGGCTAGAATCGTCACCAGCGATGTGGATTTCGTCGTCGGTGGCTATTGCTCAGGAGCCACAATATCTGCTCTCCAGCAATTTTATGATGAAGACCTGCTCATGCTAATCTCCGCTGCCAATTCCACCAATATCACCGCCCTTGGTCTGGAACAGACTTTCATGCTCAACGGAACAGCTGACCATGGCGCAGCTATGGTTGCCCAATTGTGCGAATTTCTAGGAAGCACAAAAGTTGCACTAATCCACCAAGGAGATGCATACACCCAAAACCTTTCAGACACTTGCGAGCGAGTGCTTCCTGAAAGCGGCTTGGAAATAGTTACTGTAGAGGTTATGGAACAAGGCAGTGCTGACGTTTCTGCAATTGTCACCGCAGTACTGTATTCTGGTGCTGATTTCGTCTACTGGTGCGGATATCATGCAGATGGCTCTAATGTGATTAAGCAACTCAGACAGGGCGGCTATACCGGTGAAATCGCAGTTGGCGACGGTTCTGCCTCCGTTGAACTAATCGAAGCTTGCGGACCTGCTGGCGAAGGCGTTTATGTCACATCACCTCCCTATGTTGGCTTTACAGAAGGCGGCGAGGATTTCATAGCAGACTATAATGAAATGTTCGGCATGGAACCAGGCACATATGCCACCCTTTGTTATGACACCATTTATATTCTCAAAGAAGCCATTGAAGCAGCAGGAACACTGGAAACTTCAGCAGTGCGCGATGCAATAGCAGCCATTGAATATGATGGACTCTCTGGATTCACAAAATTCACAGCAAACCGCGAATTGGCGATTTCCAATTTCATCGTTATCCAAATCGTGGATGGCGAATTTGTTCTCATATCATTCTAAGGTGGTAATGGCGTGTTTTCTATTTGGGAACTCATTTTACAGCAGCTCGTCAACGGTTTAATACTCGGTTCCTTTTATGCATTGGTTGCCTTGGGCTATTCAATGGTTTATGGAATCATCAAGCTGCTAAACTTTGCCCATGGAGACATATACATGACAGGCGCATTCGTGTGCCTGTCTGTCTTTGCTGCTTTGGGCAACATTGTATCCGGATGGACAGGCATAATCCTTTCCATATTGGTTGCAATGCTAATATCTGGCATATTGGGATACATCGTTCAGCGAGTTGCATACCGCCCGCTCTTGGGTGCACCCCGTCTTTCCCTGCTCATCACAGCCATTGGAGTTTCTTTGGTAATATATAACACTGTGATGGTTATGACCAATAGCCAACCCATGTTTTTCACCAGTGGCCTAGATAATGCAGCTGGTATACGGATAGGCAGCATCCTAATTACATATATCCAATTGGTATTACTGGCAATGTCTGGTGTTTTCATGCTAGCTCTCAATTTCTTCATTGGTCGGACAATGGCAGGTAAAGCCATGCGGGCTATCGCATTGGATCAGGACACTTCCCGATTAATGGGCATCAACGTAAATAGAGTTATTGGCATGACCTTCGTCCTTGGCTCTTCCCTTGCTGCTGTCGCTGGAGGTATGGCTTGCGTTTATTATGGAAATGTGCAATATAACATGGGCTATACAATTGGCATAAAAGCCTTTACCTCTGCTGTCATCGGTGGCATCGGCTCTATTCCCGGAGCGATGCTAGGAGGAATCTTGCTTGGGCTTCTTGAAGCAATGGGAACGCAGTTTCTCGGTTCCCAATGGAAAGATGTCTTTGCCTTTGGCTTACTAATTCTCATTTTGATATTCAGACCCAATGGCTTACTTGGCAAAACCGAAATCGAGAGGATGTAAACAAACATGGGGCTCATTGACAAATTAGACAATAAAGTTTCAAAAACCATAGGAAGCCTTGCGCTGCTTCTTGTCATGGTACTACTCCCCCTACGGGTAGATAATTATGTTCAAAATGTCCTATGGAACGCCATGTTTTATATGCTCCTTGCTCTGGGTCTCAATGTCATTGTCGGCTATTGTGGACTGTGCGATTTGGGTTATGCAGCAAAATTCGCCATAGGCGCATATACCACAGGAGTGCTTATGAAAAGCTTTTCCTGGAATTTTTGGCTCACCTTGCCTGTGTCCATGCTAATATCAGCCATTACCGCCGCCATTGTCGGAGGAGCGACTTTAAAGCTACGGAGCGACTATTTGGCGATAGTTACTCTAGGTTTTGCTGAAATAGTTCGTATAAGCGTTCGCAATATGTCAATCACCGGCTCAGCAAGTGGTTTAATAGCCATTTCGAGACCATCATTATTTGGCATTCGATTAACAAGAATAACTCATTGGTATTACGTTTTTCTCGTTTTGGTGCTTATGTTTATTTTTATAACTTATCGGATTCGTCACTCTCGCTTTGGCAGAGCTCTCACATACATTCGAGAAGACGAAGACGCAGCCCAAGCAATGGGAATAAACACCACAAAATACAAGCTTTATGCCTATATTATCGGAGCAGTACTGGGAGGAATTACTGGGAGCTTTTACGCTGTGAAAATGACAAATATCTCCCCCACCTCCTTCGATTTCACCCAATCAGCCAATATTTTACTGGCGGTAATCTTAGGTGGTATGGGAAAAATCCCCGGTGTCATCGTTGGTGCTGCTTTTTTCGCTATTTTCCCAGAGCTATTTCGCGATATACCCATAATTGGTGAAATGCGAATGCTCTTTTTTGGTATCCTTCTGATTGTTGTTATGATTACCCGTCCCCAAGGCTTGTGGCCTGAGCGGAAGCAAAGGATGTGATGGAAATATGGCTTTGGTGGAAGTAAATAATCTCTCAATGCGCTTTTCGGGTATTGTTGCAGTGGAGGATTTGTCATTTGAAATTGAAGAAGGCTCCATCACCTCTCTAATCGGTCCCAATGGAGCTGGAAAAACTTCGGTGTTTAATTGCATGACCGGCTTTTATAAAGCAAGCAGCGGAGATATTATCTTCGATGGACAGTCGCTCATTAACCTCAAACCTTATTCAATCACCGAAAAGGGCATTATTCGCACATTCCAGAATGTCCGCCTCTTTAAAAACCTCACAGCAATGGAAAATGTGATGAGTGGAGTTCACCGAGTCACAAATCAATCGATTTTCGGTGCTCTACTACGTCATCCGAAACAGCGGAGAGAAGAGGAAAAAATAAGAGAAACTGCCGAGTTTTTCATGAATTATGTGGGAATATATGATAAAAAAGATATTCTAGCAAAAAACTTATCCTATGGCGATCAACGACGCACCGAATGGGCGAGGGCATTATCCGCAAGCCCAAAACTACTCCTTCTGGACGAACCAGCCGCTGGCTTAAACAGAGAGGAAAAGGAATCCCTTGTCGAGCTAATTCACAGTTTCCGAGACAGCTACGGAATCACAGTTTTTTTCATAGAACACGACATGGAACTGGTGATGAAAGCCTCAGAAAAGGTCATAGTGGTAAACTTCGGCAAAAAAATAGCCCAAGGCACCCCCAACGAAGTCCAAAACAACCCATTGGTGGTAGAAGCATACCTAGGGAGCTAGGATGGTGGGAGTTAGGAATGAGGAATTAGGAATTAGGAGTTATGAGCGACATTCTTCTTCAAGTCGAAAATCTAGAAACCTATTATGGGAAAATTGCTGCTCTGAAAGGCATTAGCTTTGAAGTTCGAGAGGGGCAAATTGTCACCTTGCTGGGAAGCAATGGTGCGGGGAAAAGCACGGCGCTCAAAACCATATCGGGGCTTATTAGTCCTGCTGCTGGTAGGGTGATTTTTTGCGGCGAAGATATAACAAAATTGCCCGCCCACGAAATTGTGAAGCGGGGTCTTGTCCACCTTCCTGAAGGTAGGCATATATTTAAGGATTTAACAGTTCTCGAAAACCTGGAACTGGGTTCATACACTCTCAATGATAACAACGAGCGCAAACGCCGCATCTCCTGGGTCTTTGACCGCTTCCCTATCCTAGAATCTAGGATGAAGCAGCTGGGCGGCACCCTCTCCGGCGGAGAACAGCAAATGCTCGCAATCGGTCGAGGCTTGATGGCAGCTCCCAAACTGCTACTCATGGACGAACCCTCCATGGGCATAGCCCCGCTCATCGTCAAAGACATCACAGAAATAATTCGCCGCCTCCACGAAGACGGCACAACAATACTATTAGTAGAACAAAACGCAAAAATGGCCCTAGGTTTAGCAGACTACGGCTATGTAATGGACACAGGCACCATAGTCCTAGAAGGCGAAGGCAGCACTCTGATTAACGATGAAAAGGTAATAAAAGCGTATCTGGGTGGGTAAACATGCTAATGCAATTCTTATGAACCCTAGTATCGTCTTTACTAATAACATAGTTTCCATTCGTTACTCAGCTTCTATAATTCTCCAATTGCCAGTTTTGTCAGAACCAATGCGTTCAATTATCCCTTTATTTTTCAATTCGTCTATTCTTCGACGAGCTGTTGAATAAGAAATATTTGCTTCTGCAGCAATTTGTCTAATTGTCAACCTTGGATTGAGTTTCAATATGGTGACAATATCTGACATTCGATTTGCATGCTCATTTACATGCTCATTTACATGCCCATTTACTTGCCCATTTACTTGCCCATCTTCTGTCCTGTATTGCAAAGTACCATTGTTCACGATACCAGAACCATATGAGCCATTTCCAATAGGGATAATTGTCTTAAATATATCACCCTCTATTAATTCCGGTTCACCACCGGAGTATATTTTTGTGTATTTATATAGGTTGCGAATACCTGAACCCATCCAGTCTGCTCGACCAATATTAACAAAAAACCATGCAAGCAGCGGATTTTTAGCATCAGGTGTAAAATCATCAGGATTAATATGCCCATACCGATTAGAACGATTCCAGTTTTCTGCGTAAATCCTATCTTTTTCAACAACGATTTTTGCCATGAATCCTTTTGAATACTCACGATGGACGAGTATATTGCTTATTAGCTCACGCGCAATCCAGGAACGGACACTAACACGTTGATTATCTACAAGGAAAAACCTATCAAGGGTATGCTTAGAAATAAAATCAATTAGTTGGTCATATGCATCTATCAAATTCGTACCTACTATCAACCTATCGTCATATCTATCAATATTTTCTTTCCGAAGCAGCGCATCAGTCATATATCCGGGCGCACATGAACGAATCACATCATCGCACCCGAAAAGAAGGATTGCAGCGAGATTGTAGCCTCTCTTACCTGTTCGCCAATCATCCTCATACAACCCTGTGTTTCGGAGCAACTCTGTTGGCGTCATCCCTTTCCAAGGGTGATCTGCATTTAAGGCAATCGCCATCTTTTGAGCCCGTTCCACTAGGTCGAGTCTGAGTTCATTTTCTGTAACATAAGGAAATATTTCTCGTTCCGTATAAGCAGTAGATTTACGCAGTGCTAGTTGAGCAACCAATTCAGAGGAGTTGGTAATGTCAAAGTCGCCATCTTCGTTGCGATCGTAAATCCGTCCTGAACACAACTGGATTTGAGAGCTAACAGGAACATACACATGGAGCAAAATACAGCCGTCCACTTCAACTTCGCTTAGATTAAGAAATAACGATGGAGATACTTTTTGTGGATTGTTTAGTGTATTAGTAAAATTTTTCTTTAACTGCTGTATCGCTTTTGGGTTGACACCGATTGGTTCACCATTATCGTTTACACCAAGAATGAGATTTCCGCCATATCTATTTGAAAATGAACAAACAGTTTCCCATATACTGTTACTCAGTTCGTTCACACATTCCTTAAATTCGATTGTCAACCCCTCTCCCGAGGAGAGGAACTGTCTGATGCGTTCTATGGTCATCTTTTCCTCCTGATAGACATACTTATGATTCCCCAATATTTGTCAATAGTCTTCTTAACGCTTATGCTTCATATATCCAGAGAAAAAGCTTTCACCAGATTTTATTATTTCAAGCAAGATTGTAAAGACTTGCTCTTGAGTCAGTCCATAACTGGAAACTAATCCCATGTAATCAACTTGCTTACTATATTTTCGAAAATAAACATTTTCAAGAGAGCTTATATACGATATTAAATGGTCATCAATGTGAACTCCCTTGTTTTCATTTCTATATTTTTCTTCATCAGCAACAAGTGCTTTCACAAAATCGTCTATGCTAGCTTTTGAATTTTCGTTAAGCCAAATATCAATGTCTAGTATCATTATAATCATGTTCATTATGGTCATCATATTAGATGTAATGTTGGTTTTTCTACGGTTATATTCTGGCAGTTCGGTATTTACATTACTTATCGTTGTATCTTTGTTTATTCTTGCATAAGTATCCATATAACACCTCTTCTCCACAATAATACAAAATTTGATTTTCTATTTTCATATTCATATACTAGCTCACGAGCTTGGTAAGTTGCATCATCACTGGTACATACTGTTTTTTCGAGCGTCAGCTTAAACACATTGTTTTAGAAAATTGATGATTTATGTTTTAGTAAAACTCCATATGTGTCTAAAATCATTTTCGGCGAAAGTGACTTTCATTCCGCCATCTCCTCAAGCTCTTCCATCGTTTTAACTACAACACGCCCTTCAGACACTTGTTGTATAGCTTCGTCAATCTTCATTAAGTATTCGGCATTTTGCCTAGCTTTTTCCAGTTCGTTATATTCCTTTTCACTTAACACTACGAGATTTTCATTACGTGGTCGAGCAATTAGTACCTTTTCACCAGAGTTTATAAGGTCGCTGACACGCTTAAATTCATTTCTAATATCGATTGTTCTTAACACTATCATATCCAACGCTCCTTGCAAATATGTATTATGTACTTATTTTAGTGCATAAAGTAGTATCTGTCAAACTTATACTGTAAATCGAAAAAACGAATTTGTACATTCAAAAGTGACAATAGCGAGAGCGATAAACTCTCGCTATATCTTATAACACTCATGACCCATCCACTGATGCTTACCGATATTACCTATCGTTGTATCGTTGAATACTCAGGCACGGTTTCGCACCAGCGGATGTAAACTGAGCGGAGTGTTTCATCGAGATAGCTCAGTCCTTTTTCCGCTATGTCTTGCGGGATTCCATATGCAGCTTCGGCAATGCTGCCGGTGATTGCGGCGAGAGTGTCGCTGTCGCCGCCGAGAGATATTGCGTTTCTTATTGCGTCCTCGAAGTCGGTGCTTTCAAGAAATGCGATAATCGCTTCTGGCACTGTTTCCTGACAGCTCTCGTTGAAGCTATACACCGGTCGAATTTCATCGAGAGTTCTGTTCAGATCATATCCGTATTCTTTTTCAATATGATTCTTGATTTTTATTTTCCATTCGCTAAAAGTATAATCTTTGTTAACAGCGTTACCCATATCATCACCATATCCACCTGTATAAAAGCGGCACATAAATATTGCATCTGCAACAGCCAAGGCACCTTTTATACCTTCAGGATGATTGTGCGTCACTTCGGCTGACAATTTTGCTTGGTTCCTACCGTTGGACGGCAACATACCTGTGCGAGTACAAAATCCACAATCCATCAACCAGCCACATGGTGAAACCCTCATCGCCGAACCGTTTCCCCAGCTGTTATAGGGCTCTCGGTCATCTGAATTGAGCCAGCCACGGAAGCGACCCCCATAACCAGA
>Ga0099364_10000030_pt1 | contig 199795 bp, 173 predicted proteins | sample TergutTh196P3_FD_73070 | JGI IMG/M metagenome (GOLD analysis project Ga0099364, IMG submission 73070) | Microcerotermes parvus P3 segment gut microbial communities from Pointe-Noire, Republic of the Congo - Th196 P3 | ecosystem: Host-associated > Arthropoda: Insects > Digestive system > Gut ... | reverse complement strand
AGGCTTCTTGGACAAGACCACTTCGCCTTGCGACTTTAGTCGCTTAGAGCGAATGGATAACGAAGCGAAGCGGAGGTGTGACCTCATATCGAAGATGTGAGGTTGTACCTTAAATTCAGTGGCGAGTTTCCCTTTTATCAGTCGCTTTAGCGACTAGAGAAAATGGACAAATGTTTTACGAAACTCCCACTGAATAAGTCTTGACTTTATGAAATCAATTCATTTTGCTTTTTTGTACACGTCTAATAACCTCTCAGAAGAGTGATGAGGAATGCCCTTTTCTTATGGCATGATCTAACGTCAAAACTTTTGTCATCGCATTGATTGCTGTGACTGCTTCTCCAAAGCCAGCCGACATCAGAGGAACTTTACCTATGTAATCACTCGCATCTCCAGCAGCATAAAGTCCCTCAATATTTGATTGCTGCTCACGATTTGTTTTCACACGACCGTTGCGACTTAACTCAATTTCATCAATCAAATCAATGTGATTCGTCACAAAACCATAATTGACAAGTATTTTATCCACTGACAGATTAACTTTTTCGTCAGATTTTACTTTTGTCAGCAACAATCCTGTTTCTGTCAGCGCTGACAGAGTATAAGGAACATGAATTTCCACACTTGACTCAGATATTTGCTCAACGGTAATTTCATGAGCACGAAATGCAGTCCTACGGTGAATAAGGTGCACTTTTTCTGCAACATTTTCAAGCATCAATGACCAGTCCAAAGCCGAATCTCCGCCTCCAAGCACCGCAACTCTTTTCCCTCGAAACTCTTCGAGAGACTGGATAAAATACGATATTTTTCTAGATTCAGCAAATTGTTCCTCGCGTTCCACACCCAGTTTTCTCGGAGTCAAAAGTCCAGCTCCTGTCGTTAATAACACCGCTTTTGCGCTTCTTTTTTCTTTGTCAGTACTGACAAAAAATCCGTCAGTGACTTTCTCAATTTTTTGAACAGATTCGCCCAGGAAAAGCTCATGAGGCACTCGTGCCACTTGTTCTAAAAGGTTTTTGGTCAAATTAATTCCTGAAATTGCAGGCAATCCTGCAACATCATAGATCAATTTTTCAGGGTACAGATTTTGTGGTTGTCCCCCTGCAACTTCCGCAGACTCAATCATTGCCACAGATAAACCTCGCATTCCAGCGTAAAATGCTGCATAAAGTCCAACAGGACCCGCTCCAACAATAATCAAATCTACATTCTGCATTTCAAACTCCTATTTTATACTCGTTCATCTCGAAATTTCCCCAAAACGTAGAGATGAACTACAAATACACTGTCTTACGATAAATTTGCTTTTCATTCATAGCTTTGACACAGTGCGCCAAGACTGAAACAGCATTAAGATGTATTTCTTATAGATAAATCCGTGTAAACAATTATCTTGTATTTTTCACGGTAACTCTATTATTACCAGTTTTTTTAGAAATGTCAAATACTTTTTACTTTGCAACTCTTTTTACTAATCTATCACTGACAGAATTTCGGTCAGTAAAAAAAGCCCCATCAAAATGGGGCAATTACTCTTATTTTGTAGATTGACGTTCAATGATTTCATGATCCAAAATCAATTGATTTTCTTCTACTTCTTCTTTAAGCATCAATTTTGTCAAAAGACGCATTGCAACTGCACCTAAATCATAGAGTGGTTGATTAACAGATGTCAAGCTTGGGTAAGTATATTGCGTAATTGGCGAATTACTTCCTGCAATAATTTCAAAATCCTCAGGGACCTTGATTCCTTTAGCCATCAAGGCTGATAAAACACCAACTGCCACAGTATCATGTGCCACAACAACGCCTGTCACTCCTCTATCAAGTAAACGTTCGACCAAAACTTTCCCTTGTTCATAGCTATAATTACCTTCGAATACCAATTCTTCGTCAAACTCAAGACCAGATTCAATCAAAGCTTCTTGATAACCAACCATGCGTTCAATGTTTTCAGCATCTGTCAACGAACCCATGATATAGCCAATTTTCTTATTTCCATTTTTAGCAAGTTTTGTTGTTGCCTGATAAGCAGACAGATGATAGTCAATATTGACTGATGGAAGTTCTTTATCTCCATCAATTGTCCCAACTAGCACAACTGGTGTGCGCGTATTTTTTAGCGCAGTACGTACCTCTTCATCTAAAGACGACCCCATGTATACAATTCCATCAACTTGTTTCGACAGAAAAGTTTCAAGAATTTTTCCTTCTTTTTCAACATCATTATCACTGTTAGCTAAAATCATGTTGTACTTATACATGGAAGCGATATCATCAACTCCACGTGTAATTGCTGCAAAATAAGTTGAAGTGATGGTTGGCAAGATAACGCCCACTGTTGTTGTGCGCTTACTTGCAAGACCACGCGCTACCGCATTTGGACGATAGTCAAGCTCTGCGATAGCATCCAAAACCTTCTGGCGCGTCTTCTCTTTCACATTTGCATTCCCGTTTACAACACGGCTAACCGTTGCCATTGAAACTCCAGCGACACGTGCCACGTCATAAATTGTTGTTGTTGATTCTACCATATTCTGGCTGACCTCTTTCTTATGTTTTGTCCACAGTATTTATGAAAACCATTTTCATTTACAAATTTTATCATAAAGTGTAAACCTTTTCAACCATAAAATACGTGATTTTTTAGAAAAATTAGCGTAAAATGAAAATAAGATGCTTTTTAAGAAGTAAAAATCTTAAAATGCTCATTTTCATAATTTGGAGGACATATTTTGAGCAAAATTGAACGCATTTCAGATTTTCTGAATGAAAAAGAAGTCGATATGACTTTTATCACCAACCCAACAACTCTCAATTATCTTACAGGGCTTGCAATTGACCCGCACGAACGCATTGCTGGACTGATGATTTTTAGAGATTCAACACCTATGCTTTTCACTCCAGCTCTGGAAGTTGAAAAAGCGAAAGAAAAAACAAATGGCTTTGATATTTTTGGTTACGAAGATGCTCAAAATCCTTGGGAAGTAATCAAAAATCATGTCAAAACAACTGTAAAATCAATCGCTGTTGAATTTTCTGACATTCCTCTTTCAAAAACAGAAGGACTGAAAGCACAATTTGGCGAAAATATCGAATTTGTCAACCTCACACCACTCGTTGAGCGGATGCGCCTGATTAAATCTGCTGATGAGATTGAAAAAATGAAAATTGCAGGAGATTTTGCAGACAAATGTTTTGAAATTGGCTTCGCAACAGCCGCTGAACGCAACGGTGTAACTGAATCTGACATCGTCGCAAAAATTGAATACGAAATGAAGCGTATGGGTGTACCTCAAATGAGCTTTGAAACTATCGTTTTATCAGGAGCTAGAGCTGCAAATCCACATGGTGTCCCAGAAGAAGTCAAAATACAAGAAAACAAACTTTTGCTCTTTGACCTTGGAGTGATGAGTCATGGCTACGCCTCTGACGCTACACGAACAATTGCAATTGGAACACCTTCAGAATTCGACGCAGAGATTCACAAAATAGTTCTTGAAGCACAGCTTGCTGCTATGGATTTCATTAAACCAGGTGTTTCTGCTATTGAAGTTGATAAAGTCGCGCGAGATGTGATTACTAAAGCGGGTTATGGTGAATATTTCAACCATCGTCTTGGTCATGGGATCGGAATGGATGTCCATGAGTTTCCATCAATTGGTGGTTCAGAAGACATCATCGTCGAAAAAGGCATGTGTTTCTCTGACGAACCTGGTATTTATATTCCTGGTAAAGTTGGTGTACGGATTGAAGACTGTATCTATGTGACCGATTCTGGTTGTGAAAGCTTCACGCATACTAATAAAGATTTGATGATTTTCTAACCATGATAAAAGGATTCAAACGAATCCTTTTATTTTTGATTTTTTCAAAATATATTGTCCACTCCTATATCAATTCATCTCTTTTACCCAGAGCAAGCCAAATCTTTTCGCTGTACAACATTTTGACCTTGTCAAGCACTTCCAAAACTTCCTCGTCAGTTCATCCCTCGCCAAAATCGAGATTATAATGAATCGTATCATTAAGTAAAAAAGAATTTTGCGTGATTATTCCGATTAAAATATACTTAAATATAACTTTTGGAATATTTGCCACTAACTATGACTTCTCTATCTCATCAAATAATAATTTTATTTCTTATCAGTATTCTTAGCTAGCAATCGTCTAGTCGCAATTATGATTCTGAAATTTTTCAAGATTTATAATTAGATATCTCAGTTAAAAAATAGATATCAAACACACATTGTCATTTCAACAACTTTCGATAGTTCTCAAGTTCATCAGCATTCGCCCAAACAAAATGGCCAGGTAAAATCTCCACAAAACTCGGTTTATCTTTTGAGTAATCATGTTGTTCAGGATTGTAGACGACAAGTTTCTTTTGTTTTTCTAACTTAGGATCAGGAATCGGAACTGCTGAAAGTAACGATTGTGTGTAAGGGTGGATGGGATGCAAAAACAGTTCTTCCGTTTCTGCCAATTCTACAATTTGTCCTTTATAAATAACAGCAATACGATCAGAAATAAAACGTACAACAGATAAATCATGAGCTACAAAAAGGTAAGTCACTCCTTTTTCAAGTTGAAATTTTTTAAGTAAATTCAGCACCTGCGCTCTAATCGAAACATCTAAGGCAGAGATTGGTTCATCCGCAATAACTAGCTGTGGCTCCATCACAAGCGCTCGTGCAATTCCTATCCGTTGCCTTTGTCCGCCAGAAAATTCATGCGGATAACGTGACAAATGTTCTGGTAGAAGCCCCACTTCCTTGATTATCGCCTCCACTTTTTCCTTACGTTCTTTATCATTTTTAAAAAGTTTAAAATTATACAGTCCCTCAGATATAATATAATCCACAGTCGCTCTGTCATTTAGAGAAGCTGCTGGATCTTGAAAAACCATTTGGATTTTACGAGTAACCTGCTCTTTCGTTTTTCTAGAAGTCTTACCAGAAATTTTTTCATCGTCAAAAACTACTTCTCCAGCTGAAACAGGATTAATACCAATAATCGCTCTACCAATCGTTGTCTTTCCAGAACCCGATTCACCAACTAATGAGAAGGTTTCTCCTTTATAAATCTCAAAATTAGCATCTTTTACAGCCGTAAATTTTCGCTTTCCTGCTCCAAAGGTAATCTCTAAATCTTTAACACTCAATAATACTTCCTTTGTCATTCTTAGCCCTCTTCTCCTATGTTCTTGCTAATCACACGTTGCATTTTTTCATGCAAGTTCTGAATTAATTCCGGCTTTTCCACTTTAGGAGCTCTCTCATCCAGCAACCAAGTCTTAGCCCAATGCGTTTCACTCACAGGAAATTTAGGTGGAGTCATTTCAAAATCAATTTTTAGAGAATAAGGGTTTCTAGGTGCAAAAGCATCTCCTTTTATTTCTTTAAAAAGTGATGGCGGAGTTCCTGGGATTGAAAACAACTCTCTCCCTTTCTCGCCAAGTTGTGGAAGTGATGATAACAAACTCCATGTATAAGGGTGTTTAGGGTCATAAAAAATATCTTCCACGGTACCATACTCAACGATTTCACCAGCGTACATCACTGCCACTCTATCAGCAATATTAGACACTACCCCTAAATCATGAGTAATAAATATTGTAGTGAACCTGTACTCTTCTTGTAGCGTCCGAATTAAATCCAAAATTTGCGCTTGAATAGTCACATCTAACGCAGTAGTGGGTTCATCACAAATCAAGACTTTTGGCTTACAAGCTAGTGCTATTGCAATAACAATCCGCTGACGCATACCACCAGAGTATTCAAATGGATAGTCGTTGAATCTTTTGTCTGGATTATTGATTCCTACTTTATCCATCAAGTCTATTGCTACTTTTTTTGCGTCATTTCCTTTAATCTTCTGATGTTTTTCAATTACTTCAACAATTTGCTTACCAATTGTGAGAATAGGATTAAGCGAAGTCATTGGGTCTTGAAAAATTGTTGCAATTTCTCCTCCACGAATTTTGCTCCACTCATCGTTTGATTTAATTTTTACTAAATCTTGACCCTTATACAAAATGGAACCATTTGTAATTGTTCCATTTTCTTCTAACATTCCTGTAAAAGTTTTGGTAAATACTGATTTTCCTGAACCCGATTCACCAACAATTGCCAAAACTTCCCCATCGTATAAATCAATTGAAATATCACGAATCGCAGTTAATAAACGATTACGCACATGAAATTGTACAGAAATATTTTTCGCTTCAATTATTTTGTTTTTTTCTTCCATTATTTTCCTCACATATGCGTCTTTGGATCTGAAGCATCAGCAAGTGCTTGCCCGACCAGATAGAGTGCCATCGTAATCAATGCCAAAATGACTACAGGAATCCAAAAAAGATAAGCATCGTTTGTCATGTTATTCGAATACTGCGCAATCATTCGTCCGAGAGATGGAGTATCTGCTGAAAGCCCTATTCCTAAAAAACTCAAGAAAACTTCATAGCTAATGAATCCTGGAAGAGAAGTTGAAGCCATCGTCATAATCACTGAAACCATGAAAGGTAAAGTATTTTTTGTGACAATTTGCCAAGTTTTTGTCCCTAATGTCTTTGAAGCTAAGTTATACTCACGGTCTCGTATAATCATGACTTGAACACGGATAAAATATGCAACACCCAACCATGATGTAGCTGACATTGCAAAGAGTAAATTCCAAAATCCGTTACCAAATGAGAACGACAGTACCATTACAATCAAAAGAGCTGGCACATTGCTGACGACATTGTACAACTCTAACATAAATCGATCAATTCGCGGAGAGTTTCCCCATATCGCTCCAACAATAACTCCAATTACTGTTGTAATCAAAGTTGCCAAGAAACCAATCAGAATGGAAGTTCTAGCGCCTGCCCAAACCGCATCAAACAAGCTCTGACCATTTGAATCTGTACCAAACCAATATTTTAAACTTGGTGGATTGTACCTCGCAGCGAAATCATTAATATTTCCTGTATTCATAAAATTATAACCAGAAATTAGCGGTTGGATAAAACTCAGAAGTACGATAATAATCATCAAAATTAGCATTGCAATTGTAAATTTGGAACTAAAAAATTTTCTAAAAACAGCTCGCCAATAAGAATAGACGGGTGCATCAATTTTTTCAGAGGAGAGTTCATCCGCTCTGACAAACTCAAAAAGTTCGTCCGTGATCTGTTCAGCTTTTTTATTTATCATTTTCCACCTCCTTTTTTTACTGAGAGACTAATCCGAGGATCAACTAATGTCATTGCTATATCTCCAAAGATGAGTGAAATTACAGCTGTCGTGGTAAATATAAAAGTTAATCCAACTACCATCGCATTATTATGAGCTAAAATAGCTGATGGCAACATTTTGCCCATTCCTGGGACATTAAATATTGTTTCTGTAATCGTTGCTCCACCAATCGTTGCAATAATCGAAACTGGAATCCCCTGAACGATTGGAATCAACGCATTTTTCATGATATGCTTACGAGATATTTCTCTCTCATTCATTCCTTTTGCACGTGCAAAACGAACATAATCACTTAATGATTGGTCAATCATAAATCTCCTCACCCACTGAATCGTTCCACCAAGAGATAAAGCTGCCAAAATGAAGACTGGAAGAATATATGATAAAAGACTGTGAGCGCCTAAATCTGGAAATAAAGTCGGCAAACCAGCAGCACCTCCTATGAATTGCAAGAAATAAACAAATGCAAGACTTGGTAAAGCGATCGATAAAATCACTATTCCGTTACCTATACCATCAATCCAAGTTCCTTTATTCCGTGCAAAAAGGATAGATAAGGGAATCCCAAGCGCATAAACAATCACAAGGGCGATAAATCCAATGGTGAACGAAGTCATTAACATTGATGGATCTTGATAATTATTTTGTGTCAATGTATAAGGATCATTGCCAAATTTTGCTTTAGTAGGTGGATCTGTTTTACTTGGGCTTTGATACTGTGCTGAACGCAAATTTACCGCTGACAACATCTTTCCACTAGGAAATTGAGTCATTTGTAATTTGGCTTGTCCCTGTCCTTGAGTAATTACATCAAGCACTCCCTGATCTTCATAAGTCGGATAGGACTGACCAAGATAAAAATGAACAATATTTTGATGAACGAAAGGGAACTGAGTATCAAAATAAATCTGATATTTATATTTTGTCCCACTACCAACCAATGCTAAACCACCTTTTGTCGTGATACTATAACCTCGCTTTAGATGTGGATTGGTTTTATCCTGCACGTGCCAAATATTATCAATCTGAATCAACTGGCTATAAAAACGCCCCACTCGCTCATAGAGAGGGATTTCACGTGTCGCAAAAAATGCCTTGCTTTGTGGCAATTGATGAATGGTCCAACCTGCACCTGCTTTTTTTGCCCATTCTTCAAAAATTTGTTGATTGGTTTTATTTACTTCTGTATTAACCGACTTATCCACCTCACTAGCTTTAAGAACCAAATCTCTAGTGTTCAGGTAGTCAATGTAGCCCATTTTATCAAAAATTGTATTTTGATAAGCGATACGTTTGTCTGGAATTGATGCAATTTTATTATAATTTGGATCATGACTAAAAACGGTATGCCGTGGAATTAAGCTGTAGACTAAGGCATAAGTCAATGTCGTAACTAAAAAAATTGAAACAATTCCCCGAAGTATCCGCCCGAGTGTGTATTTTATCATGTTTTTTTCTCTCTAACATTTATCTCTTTTTAATTTTGCTTATAAAACAACTAAATGCCTCCAAGAGGGAAGGAGGAGGCATTTAGGAGTTAACTTAATTAATTTTTTACCTCGTCAAGAACTTTAGATTTTTCATTCGCTTTTAAGAAAGCTTTCTTTGCTTTGAGGTATTGAGCATTCGTGACTGGATTAGCTTGAAGTTCAGTATATTTAAATCTTGTTGCTGTTAAGCCATTTGATACTCCACATAAACCGTAAGAGCCTGAGAATGGTACAACTTTAGAAAGTCTTGGAAGTCCTCCAGCTGTTTGAAGAGGAATTTCAACAAAAGTATTATCCAAGTAAGCTTCAGCTTTGGCATAGGCTTCGTAACGTTTATTCAAATCACTTGTGCTTGTGTATTTCGCAGCGGCATCAAGCAAATCATCATACTTATCAAGACCAACGGCTTGAATTGCTTTATTTTGAGCTGGTGTAGATTTTTGAACATCAGTACCAATCAAACCTAATGTTTGAAGCATATCTCCGTGACGTGTATCATAGATATTCAAGAATGTAGCAGGGTCAATATAGTCTGGTCCCCAACCTGATGCAGTAGAAATATCATAATCAGATTGCGCTCCCGAAGTTACCATATAAGTTGCAGCATAATAAGCATCTGTATTCGTTAGGTCAAGATCAACAACAACATTGTCTTTACCAAGGGTTTGTTCAACTGATTGTTTCAATGATTTTGCTTGGTTAACGAGAAGCGTTGAGCTTTGATCTTGTGGAAGGTCGAGGTGAATTGGGAATTGTACTCCTTCTTTTTGCAGGGCAGTCTTTGCTTTAGCAAATTCTGCTTTGGCAAGGGTTGGATTATATGTGGAGTTATTACCATCATTAATGTCTGTGTCTTTCCAAACGGTTGGGTCAAGTGCATCAAGTTGAGTCTTAACTGCATCACCATAAGGTTTGTTATTCACGTTTACGAGATAAGTTGGTGTGAATGAGTTCCGAATTTGATTTTTGGCACCTTGTTTACCGCCAACTTGCGCAAGATAATCCATCCGATTGATTGAGTAACTAATCGCTGTACGGAAATCCTGGTTCAAAACTGCTTTTGCAGTTGATGTTTTTTCGGCTGAATCTGTTTTCTTTGTTAATTTATAAGATTGGCGATTCAAGTTAAAGGTCATGTTGTAAGTTGTTGGTGTCGTCAAGCTATAACTAATGTCTTTGTCATACTTCTTAGTGACTTGTTTGTATGAGGGGTCATTTGGATAGACCGTTGCTGCAGAATAGACTCCTTTATCAAATTGTGTGAAGAGTGAACTTGGTTGAGAACCATCGTAGTAGTTCAACTTGATATCTGTCAAGTGGACATTTTTAGTATCCCAATATGATGGATTATTCTTCATCTCAATCACTGATTTTGAAGTGAAGTTCGCAAGAAGGAATGGTCCGCTATACAGGATATTATCTGGTGAAGAGACGTTACCAAAATTTGCACCTTTGCTCTTTAAGAAATCTTCATTCGCTGGGAACAGAATTGAGTAAGTAGTTAAGGTATTCCAGTAAGGGGTTGGCTGATTGAGATGGTAGGTCACTGTCCCTGCCTTGTCATTTGCAACCACTCCAACTGATGAAAAGTCTTTTGTCTTACCATTCACATAGTCATCAAGTCCTTTAATCAGAGGTTGAACGAGGTAGAGCATAGTTGATTTTGTGTCTACTGCGTGTTTCAGACCCGTAACAAAATCTGAGGCTTTGATAGGTGCATAGACTGAACCATCAGCGTTTGCCCAGTTGATGTTTTTACGTAAATGATAAGTGTAAGTCTTACCATCAGCGCTAACTGACCATGACTTCGCAAGTGCACCAACGTAGTTACCGTCTTGGTCATTTTCCATTAGTCCATCTTCAAAATTAGAATAAATATCTGAGTTGGTTTGAAGATTTGTTGCTAGGTAGTCAAAAGTTGCTGGGTCTGTAGAATAGACATATGTGTACTTTGTCGGTGCTTTTATTGTTGCTTTAGAGGAGCTGGTTGTACTCCCACAGGCAGTAAGTAGAGCTACCGTAGCCAATGCTACAGCCGATATTCCAATAATTTTCGTTTTTTTCATTTATTTCTCCTAATTTATTTTTTTGTCATTATATGTTTATCAGCAAATATATTTTAAATTGTCTGAAAACTTTACAAGGTTTATAATAATTCAAAAAAAAAAAAAAAGCAAGAATTTTTGGATATATCAAAATTATTTTTTAATGTCTTTTGTTTCATCAACATTTCTTTATATTACCATTAATTGCCAATACCCTTATTTTATTTATGTTTTTAATGTAATTTTGTATTAATGTTGGTATTTAACAATTATTTAATTATTATTTTAGGCTTATTTAATCTTTTTAGTTTTCTATTTTTCTTAAAGTCAGTTATTTTGTTAGAAAAAAACCTAAAACACTGTTTTAGGTTTTTAGAAATATCAATAATCTAAATCATCAGCATGACCTGCACCATTTCCAACGAAATAGCCTGTTTTGTCATTAATAGACACAAGATAACTTCCATCTGGAGCATAAAGATTGTAATATCCACTTACAATGCCTGCTGGGAAGCCTTGGCTACCGTTAGTCGTATGGATAGCCGTTGGTACAAGGATATAGTTATTTCCTTTAATATAACCTCGCGCACGACAAATATCCAAAACTTTTTGCAAGATACCATCCCCCCAAATAAAAGCTGAATCATTTGGATTAATGCCTGCTTGTGGTTGAACACGCGCTTTAGCAGTATCAAGTGTCACGCCATTAGCACTCAAACCACCATTATTTGTTACTACACTTGACGATCCTGAGTTATTCGTGTCTGTATTCGTATTAGACTCAGTAGTATTTGTTGATGGCGTTGTATTACCTTGTGTATTATCTGATGATGAGGTTGTTCCAGCTGAGGCTTTTTGTGTTGAAGACGTTGTAGTAGCATTTTTTTCGACTTGCGACTTAGCCAAAGCAATCGCTCTAGTTAATAATTTATTTAATGTTTCGTTACCTGTTTTAGGAGTAGCAGGAATTTTTACATTATTTATCACTTTCGGAGTAGTATCAAACTTTCCGTCAGTAATGACAGGCTTAGTAAATAAAGCGTTCACGAGATTAATCGCTGCAATTTGTTCTTTCAAATCTTGTGTTTCGGAAACGGCGTTAGACCAAGCCGTTGCATTTTTATGCGGACTGACCATTTTTTCAAGAGTAGAAAATTGAGTAAACTGATTATTTTTTAATGCCACATGAGATTTATCAGTAAAGAAAGCATCGTAAGCTTTATTGAATTTATCTAAATCCGATGATTCACTATTACTTTTAGCCGTTTGTACTGGTTTTGGATGCTGATTGGCATTATACTGTGCAAAACCAACTGCACCTACTCCGAGCAAAACAACTGCACAAACACCAATAATAATCGGTGTTTTCCTATTTTTACCTTTAGAGCGACTCAATACTTCTTGATTTTTATCTGAAGGAGCAATGACTGGATTTTCTGAAATTTCTGCCTGCGCTTTGATATTTTCTTCTGTTTTGTCAGTACTAACAACTTTTTCTGTCAGTGGCACTTCATTGGCTGACATTATGATAGGAACTGGTTCTTGAGACACCTGTTGCTCTAAAACGCCTTCACTTGATTCTTTTACTGACAGTTTCTCATCAGCAAATGATTCTGCGCTGTCAGTAGGCGCAACTGTCATTTTTGACTTTTCATCAGCAATTTGTGCTGCATCCGCCATAATAACAGGATCTAGAGTAGGTTCATTTTTCTCTACATCACTCTCTTCTTTAGCATCATTATTTTCATCAGAGATATTCTCTTGCTCTGATTTGACTACTTCTGCTTTTTCCTCTTCGTGATTGTCATGAGATAAAAGCTCTTCTTTGTCAGTACTGACAGGATTTTCCGTCAATTCATCAGTTACATTTTTCTCTTCAGACTCTTCTTTCTCCTCTGAAGGACTTAACTTTTCACGCTCATTTTGGATAAACTCATCTAAATTTTTACTCTTCGCTTCTTCAATTTCACTCCGATGTTGGCGAATATATTTATCCAGCACTGACTCATTGTCTTGATTTTCCTGATCTACTCGCTTTGATTGTTCGACAATCTCTCCCACAGTAAAATCCTTCAAATCTTGCAGTTTTAGTGTCTTTTCACCGATTTGCTTTTGGTTATTATTTTTTTTATTCTTGTTTGACATTTTTCCTCCGAATAAGACCTCACTTCCTCAATCTCTAGGACAAGAAAATGATAAATCAGAACACAAGAGCGACTCAAACTCAACTATTCCAATACAACGCTTTGCTAAACTTAGTCTACACTGAACTTACTATAGCTAATCTAGTATAAAAAATCAACAACGAATTAGCATCGCGGTCTAACTTCATGGCGCAGAAATAGCACCATGACACGTATAAAGTTAATCTAGTATAGCATAATTTATACCATCCCACTCATCAATATACATCTGCAAAAGATTATTTTATACGCTTTCCAAAATACATATACAAATCAGCACGCAATGTTCCATTATAGAGTTTACGTTTCTTCGTTGCCTTTGTGCCATAATGCTGCTCAAAAGCTACATCACTTGTCAAAATATACTTACTCCATGTTTGAAGAGGAGCAAAAGTTTCTCCCATCTCTGCATAAAGTTGTGCGACACTATCCTCATCATCAAGACGGACACCATACGGTGGATTAGAGACAATTACTCCATCAAGCTTATCCGTCTGAAAATCTTGAAGTCGCATTTGTTTATATTTTATCACATCTGAAAGGCCTGCCGCAAGTGCATTGCGTTTCGCAATTTCAATCATTTTACCATCAATGTCCGTTCCTTGAATATCTAGCTCCAAACCACTTCTCACTTGCTTACGAGCTTTCACACGCTCTGATTCTAAGAGATCATCCTCAAACCAAGGCCATGCTTCAAATGCAAAATTTCGATTCATTCCTGGTGCCATATTTAACGCCAACATCGCTGCCTCAATGGTGAAAGTTCCAGAACCACACGTTGGGTCAATAAAAGGACGTTTGGTATTAGCTAACCAATTGGTTAATAAAATAATCGCAGCAGCCATATTTTCTTTTAGTGGTGCCTCACCCTTTTCCGTTCGATAACCTCGCTTAAACAAAGAATCTCCCGTTGTATCAAGTAATACCGTTGCCACATCTTTGTGCAGAGCGATTTCGATAGAAAATTTAGCACCATTTTCGGGAATAGGCACCCCTTCAGGACGATGATAAATCTTTTGTAACTTCTTCACGATTGCTTTTTTCGTAATCCCTTGAACAGAAGGTTCATTATGCAATGTAGATTTGACTGATTTTGCTTTACTTACAGGAAATTGACAACCAAAAGGGATTAATTCATCCCAAGGAAGTTCATATACCCCTTCAAATAATTCATCAAAAGTTCGCGCTTTAAATTCTCCCACTACAATCTTCACTCTATCTGCCGTACGCAACCAAAGATTAGTTTTAGCAATGGTAGTCAAATCTCCTTTAAAAAATACACGTGATCGGTCATCAATTGTCACATTTTCAACATCAAGTTGGCGCAATTCGCGAGCCACAAGACTCTCAAGTCCAGCCGCAGCCGTTGCCACTAATTTAAATTCTTTTTTCATTAATTTCTTATTTTTCCTTATGTATTGAATACTTTAAAGTAATCACTTCAATTAAAAAAGGCGAGGCTAAAAGCCCCAGCCTGTGTCATACAGTTTTCTATAAGCCATGTTTTGTTCCAGTCTAAAAGACCTTCGATAACCATCTGTCTGCCAAAATCCGAAGAAATCAGCCTCAACCACGCTTTCATTTTAGCTAGTTAAGTGCCCCGACCATAAGTTTGGGTTGCTCGCTTGAGGGGTTTACCACGTTCCATTCTTACGGTTTCCCGCAAGACTCGTCTCTATGGCACTTTTATAGGCTACTTTCACATATTTTTGAAAATCAAAAACTTAGTGATTTCGCCAGCCGTTAGGCATGACGCTCCTACCTAGGTTTATTGTTTAACCTAGCACAAACACTGCGTGCATCTCAGCAACGCGCGAGCATGGACTTTCCTCACGATTTTCAAAAAATCGCGCGATTATCCGAAAACTGTTATTCTATCGCAATTACACTCCCAAATGCTGTAACACAAATGGGGATTATTGCTTCTGATTTCAGCACAAGACCTGCGCCAAAACACAAAAAATTATTCTAAAAGCCTATTTTTATTCAATCCTATGATGTTAATAAACCTAAGCATATCAGGTGAATTCCATAGGATTGGACATAATATTTCTTCCATTATCAGAACACATCAAATGAAGTCAAGACTTATTCAGTGGGAGTTTCAACTCGCCACTGAATCTAGTCGGACGAAATTCAAGGCTTAGTGCTGCTTTATCTCCTAACTAAGAGGTCGGAGTATTAGCACGCACTTGCTTTGATAAAGTTTGAACTAAGGACAACGAATTGATTTTGCATGTAGAGATTCATATATTAAGCGCAAGACCATAATACCGAACCCTAGACACAGCAAAAACAACGTAGCCACAGCTGGTTAGTCATTATCATTTGCAATACCATTTGGGCCAAATACAGCTTGTTCCAAACGATTAATGCGTTTCAAAAGGTCAAAATTACTTGGGTTACGTAGTTCAGTTTTTGGCTTACTTACGCGCGATTGAAGGATTTGGCTTGGGTCAAAGCGTTGCGTATCATCAAGATTCGCTTGATTTGGCTTAGATACTTGCATCTCCAATTCAGCAATTTTTTTCTTTAAAAATTCATTTTCTTCTTGTAAACGCAGAACTTCCGTTTGATAAGTTTCATAATCCGCGATGATATCATCAAGGAGTTCATCAACTTCCTCTTTATCATATCCACGCATTTTGGTCGAGAAGTCTGCTTCATAAATATCTTTGGGAGTAAATTTGAATGTTGGCATTTTTACCTCTTTATCATCATTATAAAATGTCCGTTACTAATCATACCAGATTTTCATACTTTTTTCAAGGTCAATTTGATTAAAGTGATATCAAACAGATAGGCTTTATCTGCAACACTTGTCTTAACAGCAAAATCTAGTTGAATCAATTCCAACAAACTTTTCTTCAAAAAATCCGAAGAAAGTTTTCTTACGAGCTGATTAGCAAGTTTTACAGGGTAAGGATGCATTTTCAAGAAACTCACTTGTTGTTGTTCTTGCCATCGTTTTTCTTGCATTAATTTCACTTGGAGATAAAGACGATACGAATTAGTCAAAATTGCCAATATCTTAATCAAATCTTCTCCTTGCAAAGTTAAATCGTGGACTAGTTCACGAGCTTCATCGATTTTTCCTTTAAAAATTAAATCTGTTAGAGCAAATATATTATCTTGTAAAGATTTAGGAACAACTTTTTCTACATCATCAGTGGTTACTTCACGTCCTAAAGCATAAGTTTGTACCAAACCAATATTTTGCTTCATAATTGAAAAGCTATCATTTGATTTTTCAGCAATTTTTGCAAGTACATTTTTTTTCAGTTGAGTGACTTGACCGAAATACTGGATGAGCTCTGAAGTTTTTAATTCTGTGGCTTCTAGTAAATAAGCTTGTGATTTAAGTTTTTTTACAACTTTTAATCGACTATCCAACTTACCATGCAAAATCAGAACAAGCTGAGTTGTGCTAGAGGGATTTTCAAGGAAATTTTCAAAGCGTTTGAGCTGCTTTTCATCCAAGACACTTTTCTTTACAGTTGTTAGATTAACTAGATTTTCTAAGATGACAAGTCTTGAATCTGAAAAAAACGGAAGAGATTCAAGTTCTTCCAGAGCAAGATTAGCATTTGTAGTTGTCAAATCATAATATGCTTGACTTAAATCTGTTGGTTCAAAATTGACAAAATCTAAAATCTGACTTTTCAATTCTTGTACCATATCGTCTGCTTCACCAAAAATAACTAAAATTTGTGGTAAACCCTCATTTTTTATTTTTTCAAATTCATCAAATACACTCATGGATTAGCCACCTTTTTTTAACTTAGCAAGTGCGTGCTATCTTCGCCCTTTGGGCTACGCTGTCCATCCTCGCTACGGTGCTAAAGCACCTAGTCGGAGTGGCAATTCCCCCTCCTCTTATAAGGTGGCGGGATAAGCAACACTAAGCTCTGCTTTCGTTCTACTAACATTGGTGGGGAGAAAGAATCCCCCACCAATGAAGTAATCACTTCAAAAGTAGTCCCAAGACAACGACTAGCGCAAGAATTACAATTAATATAATTCCGATAAAAGCACCGCCCCTCCCGACACTTCCTAAAAAGCCTCCTGCTCGAGCTTTTCTAATAAGTTCATTATCTGGAACGGCAACTCGTTCCTCAGTACTTTTGTATTTTTCACTTGGGTCAAACTGAGCATAGCCTAAACCGACAAATCCTTCATCCTCGGTAAATTTGTGTCCTTTTATTGCATCATCCCAAGTAACCGCATTGATTTCTCTCACACCTGGGACAACAGAAGAGGACATTACAAATTTATTTTCTCGTAATTTCTGTGAAAGTTTAAGAACTTCACGATTCATCCCTCCACGGATAAATCCTTCATTATCATGGTTTTCAAAAAAATCTAAACGCATTGCCAACTGTCCCAATATTTCACCAACAGGCTCTTTTCGCTCAAGCAATACCAAGCTATAAGCGAGTATTTTCTTTTCTGTGGAGGATAAAAGTTTATCTTGTGACTGCAAAACATCATAGACCTCTTGCATCAAATCCATCTGAAGAGCATGAATTTCAATTTCATTCATCATTTTCCAAAATCTCTCCATCTGGACTTACAAGGACTTTGCGCGGTGTTGTCCCTTTAGCTGGTCCCACAACTCCTTGTGCTTCTAACTCATTCATCAAATCAGACGCACGATTGAAGCCCACCTTTAATGCACGTTGAAGCTGTGCTGTTGAAGCCTTTTGGGCAATGATTACCATATTTCTTGCCTCCTCAAAAAGAGGGTCTCCTGAGCCTGTATTAGAAGCTGAATTCCCAGTCGGGCTTTCATCAACATCTCCTGGGTCAAAGCTCTCATCATACTCCGCTTCCGACTGTGCTTTGATGAAGTCAACAACGGCTTCAACATCAGCATCAGATAGGAAAGCCCCTTGCAAACGGATGGGGTGATTTTCATCAATTGGTTTGAAAAGCATATCTCCACGCCCAAGCAGTTTTTCAGCACCATTTGTGTCTAAAATTGTTCGTGAATCTGTTCCTGAAGATACTGCAAAAGCCACACGTGATGGAACATTTGCTTTAATTAAACCACTGATGACATCCACCGAAGGACGCTGTGTCGCAAGAATCATGTGAATTCCTGCTGCCCGCGCCTTTTGCCCTAGACGAATAATCGCATCTTCAACTTCTTTACTCGCTACCATCATCAAATCTGCCAGTTCATCTACAATGACCACAATCAAAGGCAATTCCAACATTTTATTCTCAGATTCAGCGTTGTATTTTTGAACCTTTTCATTGTAACCTGCAATATTTCGAACACCATATTGGCTGAAAAGTTCATAACGATTTTCCATTTCATCGACTACTTTTTGAAGCGCTCGTGAGGCTTTTCTAGGGTTGGTAACAACTGGTATCAAAAGATGAGGAATATCATTATAAACAGAAAGTTCAACCATCTTTGGGTCAACCATCAAAAACTTAACTTGACTTGGCAATGCCTTCATCAAAATTGATGTAATAATCCCGTTGACAGCTACTGATTTTCCCGAACCTGTTGATCCTGCAATGAGTAAATGAGGCATTCTTGTCAAATCGAAAATGCGCATACCACCGTCTAATGATTTTCCAAGTGGGATCTCCAAAAGTTTGTTGGGATTGGTTTTGCCACCTTCCCACATTTCTCTGAAGCCTACGGTTGCAACTTCAGCATTAGGTATTTCAACACCAACTAATGATTTCCCAGGAATTGGTGCTTCAATACGAACATCTTTGGCAGCTAGAGCAAGTGCGAGGTCATCTGAGAGATTAACAATGCGTGATACTTTTGTCCCTGTTGCTAATTTAATTTCATATTTTGTAATAGAAGGCCCAACCACTGCTGATTCTACCGTAGCTGCAATACCGAATGATTTAAAAGTTTCTTCAAGAATTCGGATATTTTTACGAACATTTTCACGCTCTCCTGATTGATTTTTGACAGGTATTTCTGCGAGTAAATCAATCGTTGGGAGTTTGTAGTTGCCCTGATAATAAGTAGGAGCAAAGTTTACAGCTTCTTCTGAAGTTTCCTCATCAAAATCTGGGACAGTATCATCTTCAAAGTCTGGGATATTAATAGGAATTTCCGTTGAATTTGCTTCTTCGTTATATGCTCCATCTGGCTCTATCTCCAGTTGCTTTTCAGCTTCTAACTTTTCCAAAGCTCTTGCTGCTTTCTTGGCTTCTTGTTTTTCTGCGTGTTTAATTTTCCACTTGGCGACACGCTCATGAAGCGCATCACGCATTTTGGGAAATAGTCCTGGAATCAAGAGATAAATCGCAATCAGAAAGAAGATGACAGCGATAATGTAAACACCAACAACTGAAAAAAGTGCTTTAGATGGGCTAAAAATTGCTGCCCCAATAATTCCTGAACCGACGAAATGTGTGACCTTTCCAGACATCAAATCGTTTATCACAAGAGACAAAGTTTGTCCAAAATCTTTTGCAAGTTTAATCTGAAAAATAAGCATTAAACCAATAAAAAATAATATTCCAGCAGGAATAAGACGTTTGTTTTCTCTAAAAATTTGTTTTCTAAAAACGGAAATAATCATTGTAAAAGCAAGCAATATCAAAAATAATATCGCTAATGAGCCAACGAATAATCGTGTGACATTATAAAAGAGCACCCCAACAATTCCAAGACGAAATAGTGCAAATAAGATTAAAATGAGTCCAGCAAAAAAGATAATCATTCTTCTCGTTGCAGCCTTTTTTTGCTGTTCTTTCTTCGTTGTTCTGCGTGTTGGTTTTTTCTTTACAGGCATTTTTTTACTTCACATTTCTTTATTAAACTTACTTAAATTCTGTCAGTATACTGACAGAAAGCTCATCGAAGCTGAGCTTTCTTTTATCCGCCGATTTAATGCTCTCTTTGGTCGCATTAAACTGACAGAAAGCTCATCGAAGCTAAGCTTTCTTTTATCCGCTGATTTAATGCTCTCTTTGGTCGCATTAAACTGACAGCGTTATTCATCTACTTAAGACTTTACTTACAATTATATCATAATTTTGATACAATAAATTTATGGAAAATATCAATAATTATAAGGCGTTAGCCTTCTTTGACTTAGATGGAACTTTGCTCAATTCAAAGAGTCAATTGGACGAGGAAGTCATTCTTGCTCTTCATCAGATTCGTGAAAATGGGGTTCTTCCTTTTATTGCTACTGGACGTGGCCATTTTGAGCTTGATAATATCATGAAACTGACAGGAATTACTGGTGCTGTTGCGATGAATGGTCAGTACATTATTTTGAATGGTGAGACCATTTACAAAGAGGAAATCCCTACTGACAGCGTTGAAAAATTGCTGACGGCGGCAGAACCCCATAATGAAGCTCTTTCTTTTTATGACAGCAAAGGCTATTGGGTGAGCGAATTAACTGATTTTGCTAAGCAAGCCTACTCCTACACTCATATGCCACTTCCTCTGGTTGACCGCAGACGCTATCTGCAAAATGAAGTCAATATGTTGTTAGTGTTGACCAACCAATTGAGCCAAGTTGATTACTATAAAGATGCTGTCCCTGAGCTAAATTTCTTTATGAATTCTCCAAGTTCGATTGATGTGACAAACATTTCAACAAACAAGGGCACTGGAATCAATCACGTCAAGGAGATTCTCGGTTTTACAGGTGAAACTTTTGCTTTTGGTGATGGTAGAAATGATCTCCATCTTCTCGCAGCTAGTGACCACAAAACAGCGATGGGAAATGCCGTGCCTGAACTTAAAGAATTAGCCGATTTTATTTCTACAGCAAATACTGATCACGGTATTATCAACGCTTTCAATCATTGGGGAATTTTGTAAGCTGTCAGTATACTGACAGAAAGCTCATCAAAGCGGAGCATTCCTTATATCTGCCTATTAATGTTCTCTTTAATCGCATTAAACTGACAGATTTTTCATCAGTAAAATTTAATTCATTTACAAATAAAAAGCCTGAAAATCAGGCTTTTTATCAAAGCAAGTGCGTGCTATCTCCGCGCTGTCAATGCTCGCTACGGCGCTACGGTGCTACGTGCTTCGCACGCCGTTCTGCGAACGGTCTATGCAACTTCGTTGCTCCGCTGTCCGTTTGCTTAGCGCAGCGAAGATAGCGACTGGAGAAAATGGACAAATGTTTTACAAAACTCCTACTGAATAAGTCTTGACTTCATTTTTAGCTTAAGTCTAAACTTCTGAAAGTTCACGTCTTTTGAAAACAAAAGCAAGGATAAAACAGATAGCAATAGGCAAAGTAATGATAATCCCTGCACTATTGATAGTAGAAGCTAGACCATAAAAAATTCCTAGCACTAAAAAATAGATACGCCAGCCTTTTCCTTTGTCTAATCGCGCAAAAGCAATCCAGTTGAAAATCATCAAAATCAGAATCAGACTAAAAGCAATAATCATGGCTGTAATTAGAAGTTGCATATCTAATCCAGCTTTTTTTAATTCTTCATCAAGTGCTTTGGAATGTTGGAGAACCAGCAGTGTCCAGCCAACAAGCGTACTCCCAAACGCAAGAAGGGTATAAATGATATTGCCAATTAAGGCAAAAATTCTTGACTTAGCCATACTTTCTCATTTCTAATCATGCGAACTCAATTACAAGATGTGAGCAACACCGTCAAGAAATGGAAAAATGTGGTTCTGCTCATAGAGCAGGTTCCATTTTGTCTTCTTTCATAGCTTCTGGTGTTGCAAATTCAATTATAACATAAAAAAATCACTGACAAAATCCTGTCAGTGATAAATATTTTTATCAAAGCAAGTCTGTGCTAACACCTCTACCTAGGTGTAACAACTAGCATATCCATAAGTTGCTAAAGCAACAACGGCTATCCTATCTTAGGTAGGGGATGAAGCAGCACTAAGCCTTGAATTTCGTCCGACTGCCCTAGGGCGTTAGTGCTTTAGCACTTAGGCTTCTGGGACAAGACCACTTCGCCTTGCGACTTTAGTCGCCTAGAGCGAATGGATAACGAAGCGAAGCGGAGGTGTGACCTCATATCGAAGATGTTAAGCAGGCTGTTGCAGCTTTAGCTGCGTACAGGTCGCTTAGTTGTTACACCTAGAGGTTGTACCCTAGATTCAGTGGTGAGTCGAAACTTCCACTGAATAAGTCTTGACTTTATTATTTGTTCAATGCTTGAGCAGCAGTAATGATGGAAAGTTTATAAACATCTTCTTCATTACATCCACGTGAAAGGTCAGATACTGGAGCGTTTAAACCTTGCAAGATTGGGCCAATAGCTTCAAAGTTACCCAAACGTTGCGCAATCTTGTAGCCAATATTTCCTGCTTGAATATCTGGGAAGATAAAGACATTTGCTTTACCAGCCACTTCTGAATCTGGTGCTTTTTGACGCGCAACAGCGGGTACAAATGCTGCATCAAATTGAAGTTCTCCATCAAGTGCAATTTCTGGATGTGCTTCTTTTACAAGATTAGAAGCCTCTACTACACGGTCAACATCTTCTGATTTACCAGAACCTTTGGTTGAAAATGAGAGCATAGCAACTTTAGGGTCAATGTCAAAAAGTGCTGCCGTTTCAGCTGAAGCAACTGCAATATCTGCAAGAGTTGCAGCATCTGGTTTGATGTTGATTGCACAGTCACCAAATACATATTTTTCATTGTCATCACGACCACGAACCATGATAAATGCGCCCGAAACAGAGCGAACACCTGGTTTTGTCTTGATAATTTGAAGGGCTGGACGCACTGTGTCAGCGGTTGAGTGAACCGCACCCGAAACCATACCATCAGCAATGCCCATAAAGACAAGCATTGTACCAAAATAGTTAGGGTCTTTAAGAATTTCTTTGGCTTGTTCTTCCGTCACTTTACCTTTACGGCGTTCAACAAAAAGTTCCGTCATTTTTTCAAATCGTCCACAGTTTTCTGGGTCATAGATTTCGAAACCTTCTGGATTAATCCCACGAGAAATTAAAGTTTCTGTGACTTCAGATACGTTCCCGATAAAGACAGGAGTAATCAAACCATCTGCATTCAAACGATTTGCAGCACCAAGAATACGTGCATCTGTTCCCTCTGGAAAAACGATTTTTAAGCCTTTGCTTGCAATTTTTTGTTTTAGTGATTCAAAAAGTTCCATTTTGAAATTATTCCTTCTTTCTTAACAATACTCCACGATTATAACACACTTTCACAAAAAAAGTAAGCATTACCAAGGGCATTTTCACGGAGTATTCTTTTGGTTTCATTTGCTCCTTTTTTCACAAACATCACACGAATACATTCTTACCTCACATTTTTTGCTATACTAAATCCTATGAACAATGATTACATTTTACCAATAGGCAGCATTGTCCATCTTAAAGATGGAAACATTGACCTCATGATTACAAGTCGCGCTCAACTCTTTAATGACAAGGGAAGACTAGGCTACTTTGACTATGCTGCAGTCTTTTATCCCACTGGTGTCACTGAAGAAAATAAATTTGTTTTCTTCAATCGAGAAGATATCCAAGCTGTCATCTTTGAAGGCTACCGCAACGAAGAAGAAAAGCACTTCTCCAAGCATTATGACGAGGAAATCCTCAAAGTACCTTATCCAAAACTCGGTGTAAATTCTGAGCGCGGTGTAGGCACAAAAACAGCGCAAACAGATGACCTCAGCACTAAATTTGGCTTATAAAAAGCTGTCAGTTCAATGCGCCTAGGCGAAGCATTGAATCGGTAAATAAAAGACTTGCCAGCGTAGCTGAAAAGTCTGTCAGTATACTGACAGACTTCATCCATAAGCGCTCATTGTCCTAAAATACTAGCAATTTTTGTGGTAATAATATCAACACCAACGGTATTAGACACACCTTCTGGGATAATCACATCTGCATAACGCTTCGTTGGCTCAATAAATTGGTGGTACATCGGTTTAACTGCTGCTAGATATTGATTGATGACAGAGTCTAATGTCCGCCCACGTTCCTCAATATCACGACGAATCCGTCTGATAATTCGCACATCATCATCAGTATCTACAAAAATTTTGATATCCATCAAATTTCGCAAACGCTCATCTTCAAGAACCAAAATTCCCTCAACGATCAGCACATCCACAGGCTCTTGTCGATAAGTCTTATCAGACCGTGTATGATTCGCATAATCATAAATAGGAATATCCACAGCCCGCCCATCTTGTAGCTCTTTAAGTTGAGCAATCAAATAATCTGTATCAAAAGCCAACGGATGGTCATAATTTGTCTTTGTCCGCTCAGCAAAAGTCAGATGCGACTGATCTTTATAATAGCTATCATGTTCAATCATTGCAATACGTTCATTGGAAAAAGTTTCTAAAATCGCATGAGAAACACTTGTTTTTCCACTTGCAGAACCACCTGTTACACCAATAATTAATGTTTTTTTCAAAGCACTATACCTTCCAGTAAGATTTTCATCAAAGCAAATGCATGCTATCTTCGCCCTTTGGGCTACGCTGTCCATTCGCTCTATCTCCGCTTTGCTTCGCTGTCGATTCTCGCTACGACACAAAAGTGCCTAGTCGAAGTCGCAACTCGCTAAAGCGATAAGGCGAAATGGCAATCTTTGAATTCGTCCGACTGCCCTAGGGCGTTAGTGCATTAGCACTTAGGCTTCTGGGACAAGACCACTTCGCCTTGCGACTTTAGTCGCCTAGAGCGAATGGATAACGAAGCGAAGCGGAGGTGTGACCTCATATCGAAGATGTTAAGCAGACTGTTCGTACAGGTCGCTTAGTTGTTACACCTAGAGGTTGTACCATAGATTCAGTGGTGAGTCGAAACTCCCACTGAATAAGTCTTGACTTCATTTACCATTCATTAACATTCTACAAAATACCGCGACAATAACTAATAGCAGCCGATAAAATGATAATTAACCTCAAAATTTCTTCAAACTATTTTACCACAAATCAATTTTTTTGTAAGCAACTGACAGATTCACTAGAGAAATTTGAGCAAAAATTTGATATAATTAAGCTTACACAATTTAGAAACTCGTGAAAAACAAAATCTCTCCAAGATTTTCTATTTTTCATCATTTCTTATCAGTCACACTCACATCTTGTTGCTGAGTTCTAAGTAACCTCAAACCTTGGTAGATATAGGACACAGGGGGTTGACACAATATTTTTCATAAAAAGCACTGGTTATTGTCAATAAAAATGGAGGAAATTTTATGTTAAAACTAGGAGTAGTAGGAACAAGTTGGATTGCTCGCTCATTCATTGATGCCGCATCTCTCACAAAAAGGTTTACTTTTAGCGCTGTTTATTCAAGACATCTTGACACTGCAGCAAAATTTTCAGCTGATTTTGAAAACGTTCAACAATTTGACCAGTTTGACCAGTTTTTGGCGTCTGACTTAGATGTCATCTATATTGCTAGCCCAAATGCACTCCATTTTGAGCAAGCAAAAGCTGCGATTTTGGCTGGACACAATGTCATCACTGAAAAGCCTGCTTTCTCAAATCCGTCAGAACTGACAGAAATTATTCAACTTGCTGACGAAAAAAATATTCTCTTTTTCGAAGCTGCACGCAATATCCATGAGCATTCTTTTACGCTCATCAAAGATTTTCTTGCTGACAAAACTATCACTGGTGCTGACTTCACTTATTCAAAATATTCATCAAAAATGCCTGCTTTACTGCGCGGTGAATTACCAAATAAATTTAACCCCAAATTCTCTGGTGGACTTCTTGCAGACCTCGGCGTTTACCTTTTGTATGCTGCAATCTTCTGGTTTGGAAAACCTCAAGATGCTCACTACGATGCCGTTGTTCTCCCTAGTGGAGTTGATGTTTCTGGCGTCGGCTCGCTTGATTATCATGACTTCAAAGTTGCTATCAAGTGTGCTGGTAATTTTAATAGCTACTTACCCAGTGAAATTTATACCATAGATGGCACACTGATTTTAGATGGTGTTAACGCTATCTCCTCTGCAAAATTCATTGCCCTTGATGGTTCAGAAACAAAAATCGAGCTTACCGCTCCGAAACATTCTCTCTATGATGAAGCAGTAAAATTCGCCGAAATCCTGACCAATAAAGATTTTGAAGCAGCTCGCAAGCTCCAAAGCTTTGCCAAAGATGTCGCGAGCACCTCATACAAAATGCGTCAAAGCGCTGGTATCATTTTTGACGCTGACAAAAAATAATCTTACTCTGTCAGTGCTGACAACATATTGTCAGTATTGACAAAAGCTGATCCCTTAGTTAAGTTGGATATAACGAGAACCTCCTAAGTTCTTGTCGCCGGTTCGAGTCCGGCAGGGGTCATATTTAGAAATCAGGTAACTTTATGACCGAGATAAAACTTGGAACAACCTTTTCTGTAAGCACTATCGTTGATGAAAGCAATATTGCAAGCACTGTTGGTAGCGGACTGCTCCCTGTCTTTGCTACTCCCATGATGATTGCTCAAATGGAAAAAGCAGCAAGTGAACTACTCGCACCATTTTTGGAAAAGACTCAAACTTCTGTTGGCATAAAAATTGATGTCAGCCATGACAAAGCCAGCCCCATTGGCGCAACAATTATCACAACAGCAAAAATTATCGCGGTTGACCGTAGACAAAATGACTTCGAAGTCATTTCTAAAGACGAAAAAAGCCTGATTGGCAAAGGATTTCACAGTCGTTTCATCATAGATAGCCAAAAATTTCTCGAAAAATTGAAGTGATTACTTCATCAGTGGGAGATTCTTTCTCTCCCGCTGATGTTAGTAGAACGAAAGCAGACACTTGCTTGGTTAAAATGAAGTCAAGACTTATTCAGTGGGAGTTTCGTGAAACATTTGTCCATTTTCTCTAGTCACTATCTTCGCTAAGCAAATGGACAGCGGAGCAACGAAGTTTCGCAGACCATTCGCAGAATGTCATGCGAAGCACGTAGCACCGTAGCGAAACCCTTTCGCCTTGCTGCTTTAACAGATTGCGATTTGAACTTGCCACTTTATAGGATACCCGTTGCAATGGATATGCTAGTTGTTTCACCTAGTGGCTTAGTGAAATCGACAGCGTAGCAAAGCGGAGATAGAGCGAATGGATACCCATGGTGCATCGACAGCTTAGCCGTAAGGCGGAGATAGCACGCACTTGCTTTGATAAAACTGCTGTCAATATACTGACAAAACGGTTAGCATTGCTAACCGTTTTTTTATTCGCTTAAATCGTTCTTATACTGTTTAACTTTTAACCATTCCGCTTAGAAGTTACTTTGCTACGCTGCGCAGATTTAGAGGTGAACTAATACCAGCTTAATCAAACCGAACTGACAGAAAATTTCAGCTACTGATAGATGTTTTTTCAGTCAAAATTTTCCTAATCTGTTCACGCGCAACTACTTCATCCTCACGGTTAACCAAAAAAGTCAAATAATCTCCAGCTTGCAACTCCGTTTTTCCCCTTGGAATCAAATCTTTACCCGACCGATGAATAGAAACAAGTAAAACGCCTTCAGGCAGAGCCAATTGTTCCAGTCTCTTATGATCAGCCTTCGCATCAAATTGCACCATTGTTTCAAACATCATCTGACCTTCTGAAATTTCCTCGTCACCATTTCGCGCACTCAACATTCGCTCCAAAAGTGAATCATAAATAGGTTCTGAGCCCAATAAATCAGCAATAACATAAGCTACCAAAGAAACCAGTGCCAAAGGAAGCAAATGGTCAAAAGAACCCGTCATTTCAACCAATAATAGAATTCCCGTCATCGGCGCACGCACAATTGCCGTAAATGTCCCAGCCATTGAAAGAATCACAAAGTTCGCAAATAGATGACTTGGCAAATGAAAAGCTGCCAAAACAATCGTGGCATACACAGCACCCAAACTCGCCCCAAGTACCAAAAGTGGAAAGAAAATTCCTCCTGGAACTCCAGAAGCATAAGAAACCATTGAGATAAAATACTTAGCAATCAAAATCAAGCATAGAAAACCAAGCCCCATTCCGAAACTAAAAGAATCCATCAAAATATGACCACTACCAATAACAATTGGAAAAATCAGTGCCATCAATCCAACACTTAAAAAACTAATCACAACTCGAACAAAAGGCAAGCGAATCTTACTCATCAACCTCTGACTAGAAAGTAAAGTCCAATTATAAAAAGCACCAAAAAACCCTAAAATCACCCCTAATATTAATAATAACCAATAGTCAGAAAGTGCAATAGAACCAGAGATTTGAAAATGAAAAACTGCTCCTTCACCAAAAATAATTCTCGAAACAACATCCGCCACCATCGCAGAAGTCATACAAGTCAACAAAATTAAAGGTGAAAAATATTTAAAAACTTCTTCTAAAGTAAACATGACACCTGATAAAGGGGCATTAAAAGCAGCAGATAAACCAGCAGAGGCTCCTGATGCAATCAGAATACGCTTATGCCGTTCTGTTTGCGCCAACCGATCTGATACCATTTGTCCCATAGCAGCTCCCAGTTGAATCGAAGGCCCTTCACGTCCCAGCGATAAACCAGCAAACATTGCTAACGTGCCTGCGATAAATTTAGAAAAAGCAGTCGTAAACCAGTTATTTCTAAAGTAACCTTGCAATTGCCCCTTGACCTGTGGAATACCGGAACCAGAACTCATAGGAAACCACTTCATAAACAAACTCACAATACCAGCAATAATGACTAAAGAAATCACGAGAAAAGGAATGAACATTAAATGCAAAGACACGAAATGATAAATTTCGCGCCCTAACGTTTCTGCCTTCTCCAACGCCAAACGATACAAACTTGCCAAAAAACCTGCAGTTAATCCAACAAGTACGCTCAAAAAAAGAAGGTACAAATTTTTATTGGGTGATTTTTCTATATCTTTAAGTTTCATCACTACTTACCAATACGAATATTTGACTTAGGCTTCAATGATTTTTTAGCAAAATGAGTTGCAACAGCACCTCCACCATGCATTTTATACTCCACCGCCGAAAAACCTGCGCGTTCAAATAACTCTTTTAACAGCTTTGCATTTGGAAAATCTTTAGCTGACTTTTGTAGCCAACGATATTCTTCATAAGACTTAGCAAATAATTTTCCAAAAAGTGGCATGATATTTTCAAAATATAACTCAAAAGCTTGCTTGTAAACAGGCAATGTGGGATGAGAGGTCTCAATACAAATTGCCCTACCTCCAGGCTTTAAAACACGGTATATCTCTGATAGTACGGTAAGATAGTTGGGTGTATTTCTAAGCCCATAGCCAATCGTAACCACATCAAACTGCTGATTAGCAAAAGGCAACTCCATTGCATTTCCCTGAATTAACTCAATGTTTTTATCTCCACGCTTAGTAACTTTTGCTTGAGCAATGGCCAGCATATTTTCCGAAAAGTCTAAACCAGTCGCTTGTCCGTTCTCCCCAACAGCCTCCGCCAAATCAAGTAGCCAATCTCCAGTTCCACAGCACAAATCAAGCACTTTTTGCCCCGTTAAATTTCCCATTTTTTTCATTGTTTGCGCTCGCCACAAATCATGTTGTTTAAAGCTAATAATTGAGTTCATCTTATCGTAGTCTTCTGAGATTGTATTAAAAATCTCATGCACACGTTCTTCATTTACTTCTGTCATATTTTTATTATATCACACCCCGCAATCACATATTTACATTGAACTATTTTATACTGCCAAGGTTCCCAACATTCTTATCTCTTTATCTATATTAATTACAATATTTTTTTATGAAAAAAGCCCTATATAGATAGGGCAATTTAAAGTTTGACACTACTAAAGTAGAGTAATCCAACTCTGATGTAGAAATCTACAAAGAAGTTAGATACTGCTTAATTTTATCAAAGCAAGTGTGTGCTATCTCCGCTTCACTACGCTGTCGTTCTACTGCCCTAAGCGTTTTTGACGCTTTAGCGAAATCAACAGTGTGCGAAGCGAGATAGACTTCCGGGATGGGGTAACCCATATTATTGATGTTAATAGACTTTTGCAGCTTTAGCTGCGTACAGGTCGCTTAGTTGTTACACCTAGAGGTTGTACCCTAAACTTCAAAGTAGAACTAGCTATATCAAATCATACAATACGTAAGTCATAAGCATTCAATTATTAATATTTATAGTCTTTTCACTTGATAACCAACTGAAAAGACACTTGCAATCTTTCAATACTTAGTTGTAAACCACCCAGCTACCAGCGGGAAGTTTACTTGCCATAGCAATCTGTTCGCTCAAAGGCATACCAGAATATTCACCATGACCTAGCAATTGAAAAACGCCATAAGCACCTGAACTCGCATTAACACTATCAACTAACCCGTTTGATTCACGAGAGATGATATAAGCCCACTCACTAGCAGAATAACCAGCCGTATTTGCTGTATTAGCCATCATATAATTTGCGAGCGCTTGAATGTCAACTTGTCCAGAATTTTGGCTCATATTGAGTCCATCAGAAACACTCTGTACTGATGTAACTTTAGTAGGTTGTCTTTCAATAATCTTAGTAGATACGGGAGTTTGTTTTACTTTTCCTAGTAAGATATCATTAACTTCTGCTTGGATAACTTTAGCATCAAAACCTTTGTTTGTTAGTTTTGTGATGCGTTCACCACCGTCACCATAGTTTCCATTAATCACCTCCAGCGCAATGTCATGTGTTGATGGAGTAGGGGTGTCTGCATGAGCAATACCACTACTGATAAACATTAACGATGCAACTAATCCAGTTGAAATAGCAACTTTACTTAACTTCATTTAGACCTTTCGATTTCGCCACTAAGAATATTCCATAGGAGTACGATCCAGTATATACCCTATCATCATGGTTACTTCCCATACACATCATAAAGTCTTGAACGCTTGTGTAGGATTACCGTAAGCAGTTTAACGTCATTGCACGCTATGGACGTTACACCTTTAAAATATTCAGCTCTTCTTTAAGATTAAAGGTCTATTAGTGTACTCTAAATAATAAAAAATGCCGTAACATTTATGAGTAGCCAATTCTACTCTCCTTCCCTTAAACAAAACTTAATTAAATTAAGGAATTATTTTTTGTTTTAATATAAAACGATTACATTTATATTGTTTTTGAAATAAAAAAATAGGCAAAGTCGTAAAACTTTGCCTGCTAAAAAACCTTTTTAAAACTACTTTATATTCTCATTTAAAGCGTTTTATCTCTATACTTCATAGTAAAATGAAATATCAGCTTCATTCATTACTTAAATCTTCCCCGTTTGATGCAATCACTTTTTTGTACCAATTAAATGATTTTTTAGGGGTACGTTTCAATGTTCCCTTACCAAAATCATCTCTATCAACGTAAATAAAGCCATAACGTTTGCTCATTTCACCCGTACCTGCAGAAACAAGGTCAATACAGCCCCAAGTCGTATAACCAAGAAGCTCTACGCCATCAATCTCAACGGCTTTTTTCATCTCTTCAATATGAGCTGCCAAGTAAGCAATTCGATAATCGTCAGCAACAAAACCATCTGAATCAGGTGTATCTACTGCACCAAGCCCATTTTCAACAACAAAAAGTGGTTTCTGGTAGCGGTCATAAGCTGTATTCATTGTGATGCGTAGACCTTTAGGGTCAATTTGCCATCCCCATTCACTTGCTTCCAAATAAGGATTAGTCACTGATTCAAAAATATTTCCAGCAGACTTATCTGCTGCCTCATCTTTTGCCTTTGCCACCCGACTTGAATAATAGCTAAATGAGATAAAATCTACAGTATTTTCCGCTAAAATCTCCAAATCTCCTTCTTTGATTGGAAGTTCAATGGATTCACGCTCTAGCTTTTTAAGAAGATAATTTGGATATTTTCCTCGTGATTGAACGTCAATGAAGAAAAGATTATCTCGATTTTGTTTTTGAGCTTCAAGTACATTATCTGGATGACAGTCAAAAGGATAATATTCTCCTGCAGCCAACATACATCCGATTTTATTTTCTGGGTCAATCTCGTGTGCTATTTTTGTAGCAATCGCTGATGCTAAAAGCTCATGATGAGCCGCTAAATATTTGGTTTGCTCTTTATTTTCTCCTTCTTCAAACACAATACCTGCTCCCATGAACGGAGCGTGCAAGAGCATATTGATTTCATTGAAAGTGAGCCAATAATGAACCAGTCCTTTAAACCGTGTAAAAATCGTACGTGCAAGATTTTCGTAAAATTCAACCATTTTTCGATTACGCCAGCCGCCATATTCTTCGATAAGATGAATCGGACAATCAAAGTGTGTAATGGTTACTAATGGCTCAATGCCTAAACGTTGACATTCTTTGAAGATTTCTTCATAAAACTTCAATCCCTCTTCGTTTGGCTCTTTTTCATCACCTTTTGGAAAAATTCTTGTCCATGCGAGTGACATTCGATAGGTTTTAAATCCCATCTCCGCGAAAAGAGCAAGGTCTTCTTTCCAATGATGATACATATCAATCGCTTCTTTTGCTGGATAATAATGTTCATCATCGAAATCCAAGTGTTTCATTTCTCCCGTAATAATGGGAAATCTATCTTTACCATGTGGTACAACATCAACATTTGCAAGACCTCTACCTCCAAGGTTATATCCGCCTTCACATTGATTAGCAGCCGTGGCACCGCCCCATAGGAAATCTTTACTAAATGGCATAAATGGTTCTCCTTTTATTTTACTCTTATATTATTCTAACATTTTTCAAAATGATTTAATAGCGTTTTCATTTTTATTTTTAATATTTTTTGATTTACGAAAAAAAGACAACTCTTATTTAGAAGAGTTGTCTTTGGGGGGTTCTTCCCAATTTCGTCGCAAGCTAAAATGGTCTGGAACTAGGTCATACCCAGGAGTGCACAATGGATGACAACGTAAAATACGAGCGGTTCCCATTGCTATACCTTTTGTGGCACCGTGTTTTTCTATCGCCTGAATCATATAGTTGGAGCAGGTAGGATAATAACGGCAAGCTGGAGGGAGAGCTGGAGAAATCCAACGCTGATAACCATGCACTGCCTTCACTAATACTTTTTTCATATTTCTTTCATTGGGGATATTTCATAATCCTGTAATTTATCCATCATTTACCAATATTTATCCAACAGTTCGCTGAAATCCAACTCATAGACGACTTGCTTATTTCTGTAAGCTCGGATACTACTGACAAAAGATTGAACTACTGAAGTCACTTATTCTGTCAGTGTCTGGATCATTTCCCCTTTTGTCAGTATACTGACAGCTTTGTTTGTTAATGTCTATTTTAGAAGTTGAAGGATATCAGCAACCATTAGTTCTGGTGTGAGGTGATAACGTTCATATAATTCTGATGCGGGTACGGAATCATTAAATTCACGTTTTGCGCCAAAATTCAAAACTTTTACATCATATTTTCCGAGGAATGACGCTACTTTTTGACCGAATCCTCCGTCTAAAATTCCATCTTCAATAGTGACAATAACCTCATGATTTTCTGTCAGTGCTGACAGAAATGTTTGGTCTAAATCATTGACAAAAAGTGGATTGACAAGTGTTGCTTCAATTCCCGACTTGGAGAGTTCTGAAACGATTTTTTCTCCATGAGAGTATAAGCCACCAAGCGCCAAAATTGCGACTTTTTCGCCGACTTTTTCCATCTGATAAGATGGTTCTGAATAGTCTGTCAGTACTGACAAACGTGACTCCACACCATGTTCTGGCATTTGAATCACAACTGGCTCTTCATGCTGTGCAAGTGCCCAGTCAAGCATAGACAGTAATTCTTCCTCCGAAGTTGGCGCGAGATATTTAAGATTTGGAATATTAGAAATCCATGTCATTGCTGATGAACCTTGGTGTGTCTTATCAGAACCAGAAATCACACCACCTTTGACAATGATAATCGCTGGTTCTTCATTAATTGCGACATCATGCCAAAGTTGGTCGTAAGCACGTTGTAAAAAGGTCGAATTATGGAAAATAATTGGGCGCGCACCATAAGCCGCCATTGCTCCACCAAAAGTAATCGTGAACTGTTCAGCAATTCCTGCATCAATATAGCGTTCAGGGTATTTGCTGGCAAATTGTTTCAGACCAAAAATCCCTGGAATTGCGGCATTAATAGCGACAAGTGGTAGACCTTCTGCCATTTTTTTATCCAGATAATCAAGCATGACACTTGTGTAAGATTTTGTAGATGGTGCTGCTTTTAAAGCACCAGTTTCTAAATCAAATGCCCCACGCCAGTGAAAATTTTCTTTATTCTCAATTGCTGGTGCATAACCATGTCCTTTTTCGGTGTGAATATGTAAAACAATGGGATGATTAATGTCTTTCACTTCTTCAAAAAGATGAATCAACGCTTCAATATCATTTCCTTCTTCAAGATATTTATAATCTAAACCGAAGGTTTTAAAGAAGTTATTTGCTGCCGCTCCCTTTGTTTCACGTAACTCAGCAAGATTACGATATAAACCACCATGATTTTCAGCAATTGACATTTGATTATCATTAAAAATAATAATAAGATTACTATCAAAATCCCCTGCGTTATTTAACGCTTCCATAGCAAGTCCGCCAGAAATTGAACCATCTCCAATCACTGCAATAATATTTTCTTTGTTTCCTTTCAAATCGCGTGCCTTAGCAAATCCTAAAGCGTTTGCCACAGAAGTTGAAGTATGACCTACAGTGAAGAAATCGTGCTCAGACTCATGCTGACTAGTATAGGGAGTAATGTCATGAAAGTGTCCATCAGTAAAACCAGCCTTGCGTCCCGTCAAAATCTTATGAGGATAAGTTTGATGAGAAACATCCCAGATAAACTTATCAACAGGTGAATTAAAAACTTTGTGTAGAGCAATTGTTAACTCTGTTACTCCAAGATTAGGACCAACGTGCCCCCCGACATTTGAAACTTTATGAAGCACAGCAGCACGTACTTCAGTGGCTAATTCATTAAGCTCTGAAATTGTCAAATTTTTTACATCCGCAGGTGTATTTACTTTATCTAAAATTGACATTTTTTCTCTTTTCTAATTATTTAAGTAAAATATCTGATAGGCAAACTTGATGTCACCACATACTTTGTCCCATCAAGCTCTATTTTGTAGTTTTCGTATTATAAAATACACAAATATTATCTTTTATTTTACAACTTTTGGAAAATTTTTGCAGGATTAACCATCGAATTATCCAAACGAATTCTTATAATAAATTTTGTCCCTTGTGGTTGATTGTCCTCAACAGAAATTTTACCGTTATAAGCGTCAACAATTTGTTTCGCTAAGGATAGTCCCAAGCCCAGACCGCCTTTTTGCCTTGTGCGTGCTTTATCCACACGGAAAAAGCGGTCAAAAATCTTCTTTTTATCGTCGTTAGAAATTCCTTCACCATTATCAGCGACTGTAAAAATTAAGTTTCCTCCATTTTTTTGCACATCAAGTGAAATCTCCCCGTCATCATCAGTATATTTCAGCGCATTATCAAACAGAATAGTCAATAACTGCTTAATCAAAGCTTGGTCTAAATTTATTGTTCCTTCTAATTTGACCGTTCCTGTAAACAGTTTTCCTGCATTTTCAGCAAGCATTTCATAACTATTGAAAATCATCTCAAAAAATGCTGCTGTTGTTTCTTCTGGTTCAATCTTAATTCCTGATTCACGACGAGCTAAGTTGAGCAGATTAGTGGTCAAAAGTCGCATATTTCGAACTTCTGACAGACTTTCAGAAATATTTTCCGATTCATCAATGATTGTCGCTGTCGGTTTTTGAAATAAAAGTTCCAACCGATTTTGCAAAATAGCGAGTGGAGTACGTAATTCATGAGAAGCATTTTCCACAAATTCCTTTTGCTTCTCATAAGCAGATAGAATTGGTTTCAAAGTCCAATTAGCAAGATAAAGACTAATCACAACTGATAAAAGCCAAAAAGCAACCATTGTCGTTAAAATAACAAGCATAGCACGACTCATCGCATCTTGAATTTGGTCAACATTTGAAAAGACCTGCACATAGGCTGGGGTAATGCTACCATCATTGTTTGTAATGACAATTTGCGTTGTTAGATAGCGATAGTGCCAATCTGCACCATAGGGATTATGCACGGAAATTGTCCGAATCGTATTAATCGCATTTTTATTTAATTTTACTGCTTTTTTTAGATGACTAAGAACAAAATCTGATGGTCCCATATCAGTAGAGGCTGGGGTAAAACTATGTCCATCAGCATCATAGAAAAGTACACTATTCGTCGGACCATACGCTCCTTGGCTTTGCAAACTTCCTGTTCCAGTTTGATTATTTGCTGCATCTTGCAAAAAAGCCGAATTACGCGCTAAATCCTGTAAATTTTGGTCTGTTGCTTTATACATCCCAATCTGCATTACTTGAATGATGATAACTGCCAAAGCCACAAAAATTACTGTAAAAGCTAGAAAAAAATGAAGGAAATTTTTCCCATCATTTTTCACAATCGCTGAAGACTTAACTTTTTTAATTATTTTCTTCAAATTTTCTCTTTTCCATTTCGTCAGCGCTGCAACTCATTCGTCATTCAGCTCTCTTTGAGGATGGGATTTACTGACAGACTTATAACAGTTTTGTCAGTACTGACAGAAATAATTTTTATCAAAGCAAGTGCGTGCTATCTCCGCCCTTTCGGGCTCCGCTGTCGATGCTCGCTACGGTGCTACGTGCTTCGCACGCTGTTCTGCGAACGGTCTACGCAACTTCGTTGCTCCGCTGTCCGTTTGCTTAGCTGCTAAAGCAGCAAGAGCAAAAGGCAAAGCACCTTAGTCGCAATCGCAATACTCCGACCTCTTAGGTCGGAGATAAAGCAACACTATCTCCGCTTCGCTACGCTGTCCATTCGCTCTAAATCGCTAAAGCGATAAGGCGAAATGGCAACTTTGAATTTCGTCCGACTAAATTCAGTGGCGAGTTGAAACTCCCACTGAATAAGTCTTGACTTCATCGCAAAATATATCCTACATTCCGCAAAGTAGAAAGATTGTTAACAAACTCTGTATCTTTCAACTTTTTACGTATTTTGCTCATATATACTTCAACAACCGTAACAGTAGTATCGCTATCATAACCCCAAATTCGGTCAAAAATTTGTTCTTTAGGCAGGATAACATTTTGATTTTGCATCAGATAAACGACCAAATCAAACTCTTTACCAATCAAATCTACTGGTGTATCATCTACCATCGCTGATTTATTCGAAAGATTCAAGCGAACATTACCATAAGAAAGTCCATTGGAATCTTCAAGTTTTCCTGTGCGTTTTAGCAGTGCCTGAATACGCGCTCTTAACTCGTCAAGATAAAAAGGCTTTGTCAAATAGTCATCAGCACCAATATCAAAACCGTGCATCTTATCATCTAAGGATTCTTTTGCTGTCATGATAAGAACTGGCGTATCAACATTTTTTCCGCGTAATTCTTTCAAAACTTCAAAACCATTTTTTTCTGGCAACATCAAATCTAGCAAAATCAAATCATAGATTCCAAGCTCTGCTTCGTATAATCCTTCAATTCCATCATAGACTTGCTTTACTTCCGCAAATGATTTTAAGAAATCATAAACAGACTTGGATAACGATAAGTCGTCCTCGACCAACAAAATTTTAATCATCGGATCCATCCTTCTTCACTTTTTTGAGCTAAAATCATTTTTCTTATCTCATGCTTTTATACTAGTCCATCTCTGTAGCCATAACTATACTGCCTTGTGATGATTTTCTCATTTTATAGGTTTTAAAAATAGCATCAAATGCAAGAAATAGTTTGCGTAAACGCAAACTTCAATTTCTAAAAGAAGCTTCTAAAAATTAAACCATATTAGAACGTTACAATATAAAAAAACATTCAAGAAATCTCTAGTATTTTTACTTATATTTGTAAAATATACTCTCGCTATTTTGCAAATAAAGCTGATAAGAACGCGCTCACCCTTTCTTTTATTTTATACTATTATGCCGTTTTTGTCTTGTATTAAACTTAATCAATACTGAAATAAAACTAAAACAATTATTTTGAATTCTTCTGATAACCCAAACAATATTTTTCTCCAAATTTCGTAGTTGAAGTGATTACTTCATTGGTGGGGGATTCTTTCTCCCCCACCAATGTTAGGGTACAACCTCTAGGTGTAACAACTAAGCGACCTGTACGCAGCTAAAGCTGCAACAGTCTGCTTAACATCAAAGATATGAGGTCACACCGTAGCGAAGCTTCGTTATCCATTCGCTCTATCTCCGCTTTGCTACGCTGTCGATTTTGCTAAGTTGCTAAAGCAACAAGCTCAAATCGCAATCGCTGAAGCGCTAAGACCCTAGGGCAGTAGAACGAAAGCAGAGCCTGCTACTTCGCCTTATCGCTTTGGCGATTTAGAGCGAATAGACAGAGTGCTGCTTATCCCACCACCTTATAGAGGTGGGGAATTGCCACTCCGACTAGGTGCTTTGCCTTTTGCTCTTGCTGCTTTAGCAGCTAAGCAAACGGACAGCGGAGCAACGAAGTTGCGTAGACCGTTCGCAGAACGGCGTGCGAAGCACGTAGCACCGTAGCGAGCATCGACAGCGGAGCCCAGCACGCACTTGCTAAGTTAAAAAGATTCCAAAGACAAGCTTCGGAATCTTTTTAACTCTATTATTTTTTGATTTTTGTTGATTCTCTCAAAATAAGCTCGAAAGGAATAATTGTTTTCTCAGGCAAAAAATTCTTATCATTGGACAAATCTAAAAATTTTTTGACCGCAGCTGCGCCTAACTGCTCAATATGAATATCAAAAGTCGTCAAATAAGGATGTAAAATTGATGCAAAAATCGAATTATTGTAGGTAATCATGCTGACATCGTCAGGTACTTTCAATCCAATTTCTGACAAACGTTCCACCACTTTCAACGCTAAGACGTCATCCATGACGACAAGAGCTGTTTCATCTTCTAGCATGAAGTCTTTGTTAAAAAATATAAGACGTTTTGTCAATCCTAATCGGTTCATCTCATCTTTGAAACCTTGATAACGTTCTTCGTAGACTTCTCCTTCTGTAGTATCAGTGACAAAGGCAATTTTTTGATGTTGAAGTTCAGCCAAATGTCTGACTGCTTCTCTTCCCAAAAGCATATTATCATTATCCACATGCGTAATCTCATTTTGCCGTTCAGAAGGTGTTCCAACTAGCACAAATGGAATATCATTTTCTAAAAGATAGTCACGAATTTCATCTCTTTTCCCTGCATATAAGATAATAAAACCATCCACTCGCTTCTCTGAGTATTGTAGCTCAACTTGTTTTTTTAATTCTTTGGTTGAATGCCCTGTTGCAATAGCTACTGATACATTGTAATCACGAGCCGTTTCATTAATCGAGGTCAATATTTTCATAAAGAAAGGCTGACTGGCTTTATCACTTACAGGGGGAAAGACAACGCCAATGGTGTTTGTTTTACCTGAAGCTAAAATTTGAGCAGCTGCATTTCTCCTGTAACCTAAGTCTTGCATTGCTTTACGCACTTTAGCTTTGGTTTTATCGCTAATTTCTGAGCTGTCTTTTATGACTCGACTTACGGTCGAAGCATTTACTCCAGCTTTTTTTGCTACATCTTTAATTGTTACTGCCATTTTCGTCTTCTGAGCAATGCCCAGACTGGATAAATCCAGCACTCCTTTCTTTATTTTTTCTCTATAAAAAGCGATAATGCTCTCGTTTTATTCATAACCCTTGGGCTTATTATGAAGTCAAGACTTATTCAGTGGGAGGCTCGTAAAACATTTGTCCTTTTTCCCTAGTCGCTATCTTCGCTGCGCTACGCTGTCCGTTTGATTGCCATTTGGCGTTGCCTCTATTCTTGTCACTTTAGTGACCTAGAGATAGAGGACAAATGTTCATCGGCAATTTAGTGCCTTACAGCCAATGCCGTTTGCTCTTGGGGCTTTAGCCCCTAAGCAAACGGACAAATGTCCTATGGTCATGCGAAGCTAGCTGCTAAAGCTTGCATCTTCGCTTCGCTCCGCTATCCATTCGTTCTATCTCCGCTTTGCTCCGCTGTCGATTTCACTATCTCCACAACCTCGTTGCTTCGCTGTCCATGCTCGCTATGGTGCTGAAGCACCTAGTCGCAGTGGCAACCGACTAAAGTCGGAAGTTCAAATCGCAATCCAGCAAAGCTGGCAAGACGAAATGGTAAGAGCAAAAGGCGATTCGACTGATAAAAGGGCGACTCCCCGCTGAATTTAGGGTATAACCTCACATTTTCAATATGAGGTCACACCGTAGCGAAGCTTCGTTGTCCATTCGCTCTATCTTCGCTTTGCTCCGTTGTCGATTTCACTAACCGACTAAAGTCGCAAAGGCGGAGATAGCACGCACTTACTTCGATAAAAAACTTATCTTTTTATAATCTTGTTCCATTTTGCTAAAAGTTTTTCAATTTGTCAACCTTTGATTACAATTTTTTATTTTATATTTGTTTTATAGTTTGTTTCTAAAAGAATTTTTTCATTGTAAACTTCAAGTTCTATTGGCTGACCTTTAAGGAGTTCGATTTCGATTGTGTCGGAAACAGAGATTTTTAATAAACGTCCACGATAATTGATATGGAAATTGTAAGCCGTCCAAGCTTCTGGTAAAAATGGAGCAAAACTTAGCTGACCTTCCCATGTTTTCATTTGAGCAAAACCATGAACAATGGCTAACCATGAGCCTGTCATTGAAGTGATGTGAAGTCCATCTGCTGTATCGTTATTGTAGTTATCAAGGTCTAAACGTGCTGTACGTTCATACATCTCTACTGCTTTAGCTTCCATTCCAAGCTCGGCAGCAAGAATCGAGTGAATAGATGGAGATAACGAACTTTCATGAACAGTGAGTGGTTCATAAAATTCAAAGTTACGGCGTTTTTCTTCCAAGCTAAACTTATCTCCAAAGAAATAAATCCCTTGCAATACATCTGCTTGCTTGATGTACGGACTGCGCAATACTCTGTCCCAAGACCAGTTTTGATTAAGCGGCAAGTTTGATGGATCAAGCTGCGCTACTGGTGTTAAGTCCTTGTCAAGATAGCCATCATGTTGGACAAAAATACCTAATTTTTCATCCTCTGGATAGTACATTTTTTCCACGATTTCTGACCATTTTTCAAGTTCTTTTTCTGAAACTTTTAGATCAGGACGAGGAAATTTTGCTAGATTTTCACTGGTGTAGGTGAGAACCCATGCGGCTAACTTATTGGTATACCAATTGTTGTTGATATTGTTTTCGTATTCGTTAGGTCCTGTGACGCCATGAATCATGTATTTATCATTTCGTTCTGAATAATGCACGCGGTCCGCCCAAAATCTTGCAATTTCAACTAGAACTTCCAGACCTTCATGAGCAAGATAGGTTTCATCACCCGTGTAATTGGTATAATTATAAATTGCATAAGCCATCGCGCCATTACGATGAATTTCTTCAAAGGTGATTTCCCATTCATTGTGACATTCAACTCCTGTGAATGTAACCATTGGATAGAGCGCTCCAGCTAAACCTTGTTGACGAGCATTATGTCTGGCTTGCGGAAGCTGTGTATGTCTATATTTCAACAGATTTTTTGTGACTTTTTCATCAGCCAATGCGAGATAGAGTGGTACTGCATAAGCTTCTGTGTCCCAATAAGTTGCTCCGCCGTATTTTTCGCCTGTAAATCCTTTAGGTCCAATGTTCAAGCGTGCGTCTTCACCATAATAAGTGCTGAAAAGTTGAAAAAGGTTGAAACGTATTCCTTGCTGTGCTTCGTCAGAGCCTTGAATCTGTACGTCAGCGATTTCCCAACGTTTTGACCATGCTTCTATCTGTGCTGTACGAAGTTCTTCATAGCTAATTGCTGACAAAGACTCTATCAAAGCTACAGAAGTGTCTGTCAGTGCTGACAGATTGTCATAATCACGACTTGTCAGCACCAAAACACGTTTTTCAAAAGTTAATGTTTGGCCTGCTGGCAAGATTTCTTCGTAAGTATCACTCACGTTGTCGTCAGCAGATTTTTGAGCGGTCAGTTGTAAACTTCCTTTGAAATCTTGATGGGCAAGGACCGTAAATTGTTCTACACCAAAAGGATTTGGAATGGTTTGACTAATGAGATAAGAACCATGTTCTGTATTACCAGATTCATAGGTATTCCAGAATTTTTCATCATAGTTGGCATCTTCATTACGAACATCAGCATCTATAAATGACTCTACCCGCACACTGTGCATTTGCCCATCAATATTTTTAAAGTTAAAATGGAAAACCGCGAGTTCTCGCGTTGCAATTGAGAAAAAGCGCTCAACTGTCACGCGCACACCAGAAAAAGAATAACCATAGCTCAATATTCCCTTTTCCATGTCCAATGCTAAATCAAAATCTGTTACTGGACTTGTTGCTAAATCAACTTCTTTTTTATCTATAAACAGACGAACTTTGGCAAAATTCAGAGCGTTGATTGCCTTCCCAAAATATTCTGGGTAACCATTTTTCCACCAACCCACACGAGTTTTATCTGGAAACCAGACACCTGCGATATAAGTTCCTTGATGATGGTCACCACTGAAAGTTTCGCTAAAATTTCCACGCATTCCCATGTAGCCATTTCCGATGGAAGTCAGGGATTCTTGCAATCTTCGGTCTTCTTTTTCGATTTGATGGGCCGTAATTTTCCAAGGATCAATTCCCATAATTCTCTTGATTTGTTTCATTTTTACTTTTATTTTTCCTTTTCTATAAGATGTGAGTCCGACTGTTTTGAAAGGTTGAAAAATGCCACTTGGCTCTTTACGCGAAAGCAGTATAAGCCAATGGACAGCGTAGTAGTTGCACTACGGAGATAGGAAAGCTGGAGGTTCTGTCGCAGACAGGTTCACAGATTTATCTTTTTTCACACCTTTCAAGGAGGATGAACTCAATTAAATCTTTTGATAAACATGATATTCCCATGCTTCTAGTAGCATTTTGGTTTGAAATTGTCTGTCAGCACTTCCCAAGATATGCTGGTAATTTCTGTCAGTACTGACAGAAGTTTTATCAAAATTCAGATGTGCTTTTTTCGTTCCTAAATTGACCATAATCAAAAATTCATCACGTTCATAGACAAATGCCTGCAAGTGTCTAGCAAAATGGAAACGAACGGCTCCATCAGAAATTGCTTTCTCATCGTGCCGCAGATGAATCAGTCTTTGATACAGTTCCGTCAGCACTGACAAACTTTCTGAATTTACTGTTTTAAAATTTGGATTAATCTCCATCCACGGCTGACCTGTCGTAAAACCTGCATTTTCATCAAGCGACCATTGCAAAGGGGTACGTGCGTGTTCACGACTTCCCGCAGTCACTCTTTTTAGTGCATCATCTGCTGACAGATTTTCTGTCAGTAACGCTTGATAATGATTTTTAACTTCCTCTGCACGCAACTGACTGCTATCAGTAAATGGAAAATTGGTCATGCCAAATTCTTGGCCTTGATAAATGAAAGGGGTCCCCCGCAACAACATATAACTGACCGCAAGTGCTTTTGCTGATGCAAGTGAGCCATCACCAAAAGTGTCAATACTTCTAGGCTGGTCATGATTTTCAAGATAGAGCGCATTCCAACCCTCTGCTTGTAAGTCCTCCTGCCAACGCATAATCACTTTCTTGTAAGCATAAATTGAACCTGTACCATCACCATTTGATTTGCGCGTGTTATGTTCAAGCTCAAAAATCATGTTGATGTAACCTGAATCATTTGTCCAGCTTGAAGCCTGATGTGAGCGAACTCCTGAAGCTTCACCAACCGTAAGAGCACCATACTCATCAAAAATTTTCTTCAAATCATCCATGTATTGCTCAATGCCCGCAACATTCATGAACGGCTGCCACGGACCATCGCCTTTCCATGATTTAATTTTAAAATCCCATGGTTCTTTTTGAATATGAGAAATAGCATCTAATCTAAAGCCATCAATCCCAAGCTCTAACCACCAGCGAATCATACGATAAACTTCTTCTCGTACTTTAGGATTTTTCCAGTTTAAATCTGGTTGCTCTTTTGCAAAAACATGAAAATAAGCCTGTCTGGTCGCTTCATCATAAGTCCACGCTGAACCACCAAAAAACGAAATCCAGTCATTTGGCATCTTCTCATCTATCGCGTCTTGCCATAAATAATAGTCGCGATAAGGATTATCTTTCGACTTCTTGCTCTCTAAAAACCACGGATGTTGATCAGAAGTATGATTGACAACCAAGTCCATGATTACTTTTATACCAACTTCATGAGCTTTTGTAAGCAAAATTTTGAAATCATCAAGACTTCCAAACATCTCATCAATCGCATAATAATCTGCAATATCGTATCCACCATCAAATTGTGGACTTTTGTAAATTGGATTGAGCCAAATAAAATCAACCCCCAACTTTTTCAGATAAGTTAATTTTTCAATAATTCCTTGAATATCGCCGATGCCATCACCATTTGAATCCTTAAAAGATTTCGGATAAATCTGATAGCCAACGGCAGAATGAAACCAATTTTTATTCTTTTTCATTAAACCTAATCTCTGTCAGCACTGACAGAATTTTCCTTTTACTTCGTCAAAATTACCGTGCTGTATGCCGGAATTGTCAACTTGTCATCTGTGAGTTTTGCCATTCCACCTTTGATGTAAAGTCCATCAGAAAGCTTGTTTCCAATGACTGCTTTAGGTAATTTCACAGTAACGGCGTCAGTAGCCGAAAAATTATTGACAATCGTTAAGTCTTGCCCGTAATTAATGACAGATAAGCTGTCATTACTGACAGAAACTGATTTGATTCTGTCAGCAGCAATTTCTGGATATTTTTCCTTTAATCGTAAAATTTTCTTATACCAATTAAGCAAAGAATCTGGATTGGCTTCTTGTTGCGCAACTGAACCACCAAGTGTCGTAGCTGTCATATCACTTCCAGGCACAGAAACACTTGCTTTTGGCGAATCTTTGCCATTAACAGTCCAAGGCATTGGCAAACGTTTATTTTGGTCAACTCCTGAGCCACTCATTCCTAGCTCCTCTCCATAGTAAATAAATGGATTGCCTGGCATGAGCAAATAGCTTGATGCTGCCATTTTAGATTCAGGTAGCGTATTTGTGAAATTAATCGCTCGATCCATATCATGATTGGTCAAAAACGGTGCATCAATTGCCATCGGATTTGCTTTATGAATCTCGTCATCCCAAGCCGTTTCCCCCTCTGCAAAAGTTGAACCTTCACCATACATCAAAGCATTCACCAATGGACTGTTATTATTATTTAAAGCATTGGGAAAAGCAAACAGCGAATTAATCTTCGAAGCATAAAGTGATGTAATATCATCTGCACTTGCATAATCCTCGCCTACAACATAAGCTTTTTTATCTTGAGAATGAATTGTCTTCATCAACCAACTCGAAAATTTAACCGTGTTTTTATCCACAGATGTGCCATAATAATAAGCCATACCATCTAAACGAAAGCCCGAAACACCTTTGTCCAGCCAAAATTTTGTGATTTTTGCGATTTCTTTTTTAACCTCTGGATTGGATAAATTCAGGTCTGGCATAGATTTGTCAAACTCTGACTCATAGTACTTTCCATTACTTGCCAAGTTATAGCCTTGTTTTGCCGTATCTGACCAATTGTAATAATTTACATATTTTTTATCGCCAGCAAGCGCCTTTTCAAACCACACATTGTTTGTCGCTGTGTGATTAAATGGCATATCCAAGATGACTGCAATTCCACGTTTTTTCGCCTGTGCAATCAAATTTTCAAAATCTGCCATTGTTCCCAATTTTGGATTGATTTCTTCATAATTTGTCACATCATAACCGTGATAGCTAGGACTTGCAAAAATGGGTGTCATCCACAAGCCCTGAACTTTTAAATCCGTTGTTGATTGGGGATTTCCAGTGTTCAAATAATCTAAATGCTGAGTGACACCATTCAAATCTCCTTGCCCATCAGCATTTGAATCCGCAAAAGAACCTGTAAAAATTTCATAAAAATTGCGGTATAAACTTGGACTCACTTTTGTACTGACAGCTTTTTTGTCAGTACTACTCGCTTGCGAATTTGTCTTTTGGCAAGCTGTCAGTACTGACAGAGCAAGAATACTCGCTGACAAAACAATGATTTTACTTTTCATGATACTTTCTCTCTTCATTTTCCCAATAAAGACGGTCTGTTTCCGAAATTTCGCGTAAGACACGCGCAGGATTTCCTACTGCAATCACATTTGCAGGCAAATCCTTTGTCACAACACTTCCAGAGCCAACAATCGTATTTTCGCCAATCGTAACCCCAGGATTGACAATCACACCAGCACCGAGCCAAACCCGATGACCAATCGTAATCGCCTCTCCTAACTCTAACCCACGCACACGAATCCCAGCATCAATCGGATGACTGGGTGTAATCAACTGCACACGAGGTCCAAACATAACATCATCACCAATCGTAATCGGTGCTACATCAAGAAAGATACAGTCCATATTGGCATAAAAACGCTCACCAATCTTTGTGTTAAATCCATAATCAACATAAAGCGGAGGATTGACATAAATTTCTTCACCAGTTTGTCCAAATAATTCTTTTTCAAGCGCAACGATTCTATCTCTTTCCAGTAAACTCATTTGATTAATTTTTTGCGCCAAAGCACGTGATTTCCTTGGACGGTATTCTGGTTCAATCTTGCCTGCATCGTAAAGCTCGCCTGAAATCATACGTTCATATTCAGAAGTCATTTTTCACCTCACATCCTCTTTCTCCTAATTTTGTCGCTGATAGTTACTGCAAAAATTTGTCAGTTTAACCAAGCAAGTGCCTGCTAAATCCCCCACCTTTTTAGGTGGAGGGATAAGCAGCACTAAGCTTTGCTTTCGTTCTACTAACATCAGTGGGAGAGAAAGAATCTCCCGCTGATGAAGTAATCACTTCAATACGCCCAAAGAAAGTATTAAATCGGCAGATAAAAGAATGCTCAGCTTTGATGAGCATTCTGTCAGCGTACTGACAGAAAAAATTTTCACATTAGATTAATAATCACTAAAATTAGAAGAATATCGACAATTACTCCAATAATCCACGCCAACCAAAAATACCATTTTCGCGTCTTATGATGGCAAATCTGTCCTGCCAAAATTGCACCAAGCCCTCCACCAATGACCGCCTCTGTCAGTAAAACTTTCTCAGGAATACGCCACAAATGGTGTACTGCTTTATACTTGTCCACCGCATAAAAGCCAAAAACTATGATGTTCCAGGCTAGTAAAATCCAAAGGAAAATCATCCTTTATCTCCTATCCTTTGACAGAATTCTGTCAGCATTATTCTACTTCACAAACAAAAGCTTCCCAAGGTAGCAAGTTCATTCGAGAAAGTTCAGGCATAAATTCATAATTGTGAATCAGCAATTCCTTGCTTACAAATCCCGTCAAAAAGCTATTTTGCTCATCAGATAAATTAACTACAACCAAATATTTTTTCCCTTTATACTTGCGTAAATAAGCAAAAACATCCCGCTCACTATCCAACAGCTCAAAATCACCATAAACGACCCAGTCATTCTGACGGCGAAGTTCGATTAACTTTTTATAAGTGTAAAAAACCGATTTTTCATCTTTGAGCGCACGATCAGCATTAATTTCCAAATAATTTGGATTGACAGAAAGCCACGGATTTCCCTCTGTAAATCCTGCATTTTCATCAACAGACCATTGCATTGGAGTTCTGGCATTATCACGTCCCACACGACGAATCGAATCCATAATCTCATCTTCTGAGTGCCCTTGCGAAAGACGCTCTAAACGCATATTTCTCGACTCAACATCATTAATTTGTTCAATCGACTCAAAGGGAAAATTCGTCATACCGAGTTCTTCTCCTTGATAAATATAAGGCGTTCCTTTCATCATATGAAGTAAAATAGCAAAAGCTTTCGCTGATTCCACGCGATATTTTTTATCATTTCCCCAATTTGACACAATGCGAGGAAGATCATGGTTGTTCCAAAAAAGTGAGTTCCAGCCTTTTTCGAGCGCCTGCCATTTGGAAAAAATTTTCTTCAGCAATGGCACAGAAAACTCCTTCTTGTCCCATTTTTCTCCCTCATCCAGATAAGTATTTGTGATATGTTCAAATTGAAAAACCATTGACAATTCCGCACGTTCAGGATTAGAGTAAAGCTCTGCAATTTCTGGTGTTGCTCCCCAAGTTTCGCCGACTGTAAGCAAATTTTTATCCCCAAAAGTTGCTCGGTTCATTTCTTGCAAATATTCATGTAATTTTGGACCATTTCCAGTGATTTCTTGATCAATTTCTTTTCCAATCAAATCAATAACATCCATGCGGAAGCCACCAATTCCCTTGTCAATCCAGTAATTCATCATGTCATAAACTTCCCCGTGAACTTTTTCGTTTTCCCAATTTAAGTCAGGTTGACGTTTACTGAAAATATGCAAAAAATATTGACCAGTCTTCTCATCAAATTCCCAAGCCGAACCTGAGAAAGTTGATTTCAAGCCATTCGGCTCATCACGCCAGATATAATAGTCACGATATTTATTATCACGCGAACTTCGTGCTTCAACAAACCAAGCGTGTTCATCCGAAGTGTGATTGACCACCAAGTCCATCACAATCTTAATCCCACGTCGCTCCGCTTCAGCAAGCAACTGCTCCATATCTTCCATTGTTCCAAAAACATCCGCAATCGCCTGATAATCTGAAATATCATAACCATTATCATCCATCGGTGATTGGTAGACAGGCGATAACCAAATTGCACCAATCCCTAACTCTTTCAAATAATCAAGCTTTGAAATGATCCCTTGCAAATCGCCAACACCATCATTATTACTATCCATAAATGACCGCGGATAAATCTGATAAACAACTGTCTTTTGCCACCAATTTTTTTCCATAAGTTAACTCCTAAAAATGTCAAACTACTCACTGACAGCTTTCAAAATTTTCTGTCAGTAAAAAATTAATTTCTGTCAGCAAAATATCTTGCTGACAGAATCATAAATTATTTATAAATCACAAAACCATATTGTAAAACATTCTTACCATCAATCAAATTAGAGAATACAATATTTTCAGCTGAAAAATAAGCTGGTTTTTCTCCAATATTGAAAACAGCTTTCAAGTCTCCACGTTTAAACTTAACAATACCATTTTCATTATCAACAATTTTCCACTCAACATCAGAATCACTTAAAATCTCTTGATATTCATGACGAAAAGCAACCAATCCTTTGAAAAATTCAAACATATTTTCATCTTGAAATTCCTTTTCCCACGGCATGCATTTCCGACACTCTGGGTCCATACCACCAGTAACAGCGTACTCATCGCCATAGTAGATACATGGCACACCAGGCTGTAAATAAGTAAAAGTCTCCACAAGTTTCATCAGATTTTTGTTATTCTTTGCAACGGTCAAGATACGAGGAGTATCATGCGAATCTAACACATTAAACATCATTTGATTCACTTGTTTTCTATAAAGTGTCAATTGTGTGTTAATATTAGAAGCCATTTGTTCAAGCGAAATCTTCTTCGTGATAAATCCATCCTTGATGGCATCTGTATAAGCATAATTCATCACAGCTGTAAACTCATCCCCTACAAGCCACGGTTGAGCCGAATGCCACACTTCTCCTAAGATATAAAAATCTTTTTTCGCAGCATCACAAGTTGTTCTAAATTTCTTCCAGAAAGTATGGTCTACCTCATCAGCAACATCCAAACGCCAAGCATCAATATCAAATTCACGAATCCAATAATCTGCAACTTTAAGCAAATAAGCTTCAACTTCCGAATTTGCTGTATTTAACTTAGGCATATGCGGAGTAAAAGCAAATGTATCGTAAGTTGCATTCTCAGCATTTTCAAAATCATCTGTCGGTGTATATGTTGCTGGCCATTGATTTACATGGAACCAATCAGCAAATTTTGAGTCTTGTTGATATTTCAAAACATCTTGCCATTGTGCAGAAGTATCCCCAATATGATTAAAAACTGCATCCAACATTACTTTAATTCCGCGCTTATGCGCCTCATCCACAAGTTTTTTGAAAATTTCTTTATCACCAAAATGCTTGTCGATATCCAAATAATCCTCAGTATCATACTTATGATTTGAAAATGCCTGAAAAACAGGAGTAAAGTAAATTCCATTCACACCAAGCTCTGTTAAGTGATCCAAATGATCAATCACCCCTTGCAAATCGCCCCCATAAAAATCCTGACGTTCAGGTGTTTCCGCTGGATTCCATTCCTTTGTTTCTTCAGGATCATTTGATTTATCCCCATTAGCAAAACGTTCAGGAAAAATTTGATACCAAACCGTTTGTTTAACCCACTCAGGTGCATGGAAACGGTCAGTTTCATGGAAATAAGGAAGGCGAAAAGCACCATATTTTTTAGTTACTAATGTCTTATCATAATCCAATAACCCTTGGTCTGTATAGATGACTTTTTCACCATCTACACCAGTGACTACAAATAAATAATCCACTCGTTTAGTAGGAACAGTAATCTCCGCTTCAAAGAAATCACTAGTATTAGTAGAAAGAATCTTCTTCATTTCTATACTACGACTTTCCCAATACTGCGTATCTGGATTATCCACTCCTTTCCACATATAAGGGTCACCATAAACCAATTCTACAGTTGCGATATCATCCTTATCAGCTCGAAGCCGAATATGCATCAATTCCTTCGTATATAAGTATGCAAACTCTGATTCAGGGCGATGGTAAAGTGCTGCTTTGTTCATAAAAAGAACCTCCAAATTATTTGATGGTTGTACTGCCCTAACACCGTCACAAGATTTTTTCTGCACAATTTTAGGGACAGCGGAAAATCAATGCTCATACAATCAACTCTCCGTTAGTGTCATGTCCACCACATCTGGAAGAATACAAATCCTCACATTGATTACATTTTAGCATAACGCTTTCACCTGCGCAACCGATTGCATATTATTTTGCAATTTCTTTTATTTTACATGATTATTTCTAACAGAAAATATCTCAGAAACGCTGTTTTTAAGCCAAAAACACCTCGTAACTAAAATGTAATATTATTTTCCTTGACAAAGAGCAAACGTTTGCGTAAAATGAGAGGTGTAAAAATTAAAACCGTTTTCATTAGGAGGAAACACAAAATGAAATCTTGGAAAAAAGTTGCTCTTGGAGGAGCATCAGTGCTCGCAGTAGCAACACTCGCAGCTTGCGGAAATTCTGCAAGCGGTAGCAAATCAACATCATCAAAATCTCCAGCAGTAAAAGGAGATGTTACTTTGTGGGTTGACCCTGCAAACGTTGACAGTTACAAAACTTTAGTAAATGGGTTTGAAAAGAAATACCCTGATGTTAAAGTAAAAGTTACTCAGTCCCCAACAGGTTCAGCAAACGCTAAAACTGACGTTGGTAAAGATCCATCTAAAGCTGCTGACGTCTTCAAAGTTCCTAATGACCAACTTGGTGCTATGGCTGAAGCCGGATACATCAATCCTTTATCACCTGATGCAACAAAATGGGTTAAATCAAACGATATTTCAGTAGCTGCTGATGCCGTATCTTGGAAAGGTAAATTCTACGCTTACCCTCAAGACCAACAATCTAACATTATTTTCTACAATAAATCAAAATTCTCAAGTGCTCCAACTGATTGGAGTCAATTCACAAAAGATACTGCTATTGGTACAGACTTCTCCAATTCATACAACTGGTATCCTGCCTTCCTTTCAAATGGAACTGTTTTATTTGGTAAAGATGGTGAAACTTTAGATGGTACTGATGTATCTGGAGATGCAGGAGTTCAAGTTCTAACTTGGTTTGCAAAACAAAAAGCAAATACAGGTGTAGTCAATTCTGGTCAAGCTTTACTTGCTGATTTGAAGTCTGGTAAAACTGCTGCGGTCCTTGATGGTCCTTGGGATGCTGGAAACATCAAAAAACTTCTTGGCGATAATTATGGTGTAACAACACTTCCTACTATTGATTTTGGTTCTGGCTCTAAACAAATGCAAGCATTTTCTGGTGTAGGTACACTTGCTGTTAATTCTGCATCTAAAAATCAAGTAGCTGCTTCAAAACTTGCTGAATATCTTTCAAATGCAGACTCTCAAAAAGAACTCTATAAAGACAATAATGCTATCCCTGTTGCTAAGAGCTTACAAGATGATTCAACAATCACTAATGACCCTGCTGCACAAGCCGTTATCAAACAAGTACCAAATGATACTTTAATGCCTAAGATGCCTGAAATGGCCACATTCTGGAATTTAGCTGCACCTTTGATTAATAATACATACCTTGGTAAGACTCCAGCATCACAATTTGCTACACAACTTAAGACTTTCCAAGAATCTATTTCTAAAGCAACTAAATAATTAGTAATGACTCTTGTTATAAAGAGGTTGGGCACAGCCTAATCTCTTTATTTCTTATTTAAAGAAGGACAAATTTTATGTTCAAAAAGAAAAATAAATTTCCTCCTGAAGCAACTTATGGAGAAGTGTGGTCTAAAGGTGATATTTTTGCCAAACTTAGCTTCATAATCATGGGACTTTTTCAACTTAAAAATAAACAATGGCTTAAGGGTATTCTTTTTCTCGCTAGTGAGATTATTATCATCGGTTGGCTATTCTTTTCTGGTTTCAGCGCCATTAGTATGCTCGGAACGTTAGGAACAGTCAAGACAAAAAAAGTCGTTTGGGATGCCTCACAAGGTGTATACAATACCATTTTACCTGATAATTCCATTCTTTATTTGCTTTTTGGTGTTTTCGCCATAGTAGCCGTTGCTTTACTCATCTTCCTATACATCGTACACCTCCGCTCTTTACGCCATTTATACGCTCTGAACCGCGATGGTGAACATATTCCTACTACATTAGAAGATTTATCTTCACTTTTGGATGACCGTCTTTATATTACCTTGATGGCTTTGCCATTGCTCGGGATTCTCGCTTTTACAGTCGCACCTTTGATTTTCATGATTACACTGGCTTTCACAAATTATGATAGTCAACACCTCATAGGCTTTTCATGGACTGGTTTTTCTGCTTTCATTCAGATTTTCCAAGGAGATTTTGGACAAGCTTTCTTACCTATACTAGCTTGGACAATTATTTGGGCAATCGCTTCAACAGTGACAACTTTCCTTGGAGGTGTGTTGCTCGCTCTACTCATCGAATCTAAAGGCATTAAATTTAAAGGATTCTGGAGAACAATTTTTGTCGTTGTCTTCGCCGTACCTCAGTTTGTCTCTCTTTTACTGATGGCAATGTTCCTAGATGATCATGGGCCTATCAATACTGCATTAGAAAATGCGCATTGGATAGCAGGACCTATTCAGTTTTTATCCGACCCAACATTGGCAAAAATTTCAGTCATCGGAGTCAATATGTGGATTGGTATTCCAGTTACAATGTTAGTTTCAACTGCCATTATTCAAAATCTTTCTCAAGATCAAATTGAAGCTGCGCGTATTGACGGAGCTAACTCTTTCCAAGTTTTCCGTTCAATTACATTCCCGCAAATTCTTTTTGTCTTGACACCAACATTGATTCAACAATTCATTGGTAATTTTAACAACTTTAATGTTATTTATCTCCTTACAGGTGGTGGTCCAAATACAAGTAACACTCTAGCTAATGCTCAAGCCGGAACGACTGACTTGCTTATCACTTGGCTTTATAAATTGACAACCCAATCTACGAGAAACTACGCAGTCGCATCTGCAATTGGTATTATCATATTTGTTATTACCGCAACGGCTTCATTAGCATTGTATCGTAGAACCAATGCATTTAAGGAGGGATAAACATTGAAATCTTATAAAAATCAAAGAAGAACTTCTCTTATCTTGCGTTACATTCTATTAGTTGTTTTAGCGCTACTCTGGATTTTTCCCGTGCTATGGATGATAGTGACAAGCTTCGCTCAAAATAATAACACAGGGTTCGTTCAAACGCTTTTTCCAACTCACTGGACACTTGAAAATTATATAGGGATTTTCAATAATCCTATGTACCCTTACTTAAATTGGGTTTTAAATACTTTTATCTTAGCAGTTATCTGTGCAGTAGCTAATACATTCATCACAACTATTATGTCCTACTCTCTATCGCGTTTACGTTTTAAATTTAGAAAACCATTCTTACAATTTGCCCTAATTATCGGGATGTTTCCAGGTATCATGGGAATGATTGCCATGTATTCTATTTTAAAATCTATTAATATGTTAAATCTTTGGGGAATGGCTTTAGTTTATGTCGGAGGCTCAGGACTTGGTTTCTATGTCTTTAAAGGATTTTTAGATACTATACCTCGCTCTATTGACGAAGCTGCAATCATTGATGGTGCCTCACGCTGGCAAACTTTCATCAAAATTACCTTACCTTTATCTCGTCCAATGATTGTTTACACTTCTCTTATGGCTTTCATTGGTCCTTGGCTCGATTTCCTATTCTCTAGCTATATATTGGGAGGCGGAAATCCTAAAATACGTACAGTAGCTTATGGTCTGCAAAACATGATGACTAACTCTAAAGGTTCCAGTGCAACTAACCTTTATCAGTTTATCGCAGGTAGTGTACTTATCGCTGTACCTATCACAATTCTCTTTATTATCATGCAACGTTTCTACGTCAACGGAATTACCGCTGGTGCAGACAAAGGATAACAAAAAAAGTCTCGTTAATATAACGAGACTTTTTTATTTATTGTCCAAGAAGTTTTTCAGCTTCCGCTTTATATTTTACCATATCAATAGAAAGTCCTAGGCCTCCATACCTATCATATGCATTTTGCCAGTCATTATTATTTGGTATTGTTGTTGATTTTATTCCATTTTTCATATCAAATAATGATTTGATTCCTGATGTTAGTAGGAATGAATTTGGAATATTTGTCATTGTGACTGCACGAGTCGTTCCCAACGCACTAGAACCAGTGAAAAGAGTGAGAGGATTTTTCATTTTAGACATCACAGTTTCTAAAACTTGTTGTTGGCGTTTTACTCGACCAAAATCTCCTTCATCATCATGACGGAACCGAGCGTAGTTCAACAAAGTACGACCATCCATTTTTTGAACCCCTGGCTTAATCATCATGAATGTTCCACCACCATCTGGGTAACCTAAGGCAGCTGCTTCATCTGCAGTAAGGACTTTATCGGTAGAAGTTTTACCTTCTGTTTCTGATAAATCATCTGGAACAGGTACAGCACTGAGTTTTTGTCCATTTACTGTTGAAAATTTCGCATCAATTTTCAATCCTGTAGGGAAGAGAGAGTCAATGATAGTCGCAAAACTAGAGAAGTCTACCACTGCATAATATTGACAGTTGACACCAAAATTTTCTTTCAATGTTTCACTCATCAAGTTCACTCCTTGACGGTTCTCCTGCTCTCCTACTGTGAAAGCTGAGTTGATTTTCGAGCTGCCACTAACTCCTGGCACATTGACTAATGTATCGCGCATGAAACTAACAAGCCTCATTTGATGGTCTTTAGCATTCATATGGAGCACCATGATTGTATCTGTATGCGCCACATCTGATGATTGTCCTGGGCGTTTATCCGCTCCAAGAAGAAGGATATTAACAGATCCATCAGAATTTTTTAAACTAGTAAAAGTTTCTGGTTTCGCTACACCTCCTTCATGTTTTACACCTCGACTATAGCCATAAACAAAAAATCCTGCCATGACTACAATAATTAAAATAATAACACTGAGTATCCTTCTCAACCAATGCCTTTTTTTCTTACCATTTTTCCCCAACTTAGGAGACTTTTTTGAATCTTTATCTTTTTTAACATTTTTTCTCCTCTCATTTAGAGTCGGAGATATTGATGAACTTCGCCCACTTCTTCGGTTTGATGCAGAAGAATGTTGGGCACCTTCATCTAAATAACCGTCATCATAATCATTAGTCTGAGCTTCATATCCCGAATATTCCTCAGCCTCTTCAGGATTATAGTAACTTTCATGTGCTGTAAATTCATTGAGTAATTCATAATACTCTTGACGTTCGCGAATAGTGAGATAGTCAATGTTATGTCTCAAATATTCTAGTCTTTTATATTTTTTATCATTCATTTCCTACTTATTATACCAAAGTTTCTTAGCTCGTGCAAAATACATGAAGTCAAGACTTATTCAGTGGGAGTTTCGACTAACCACTGAATTTGAGGTACAACCTCTAGATGTAACAACTAAGCGACCTGTACGCAGCTAAAGCTGCAACAGTCTGCTTAACATCTTCGATATGAGGTCACACCTCCGCTTCGCTTCGTTATCCATTCGCTCTATCTCCGCTTTGCTGCGCTGTCGATTTCACTAAGCCACTAAAGTGGCAAGTTCAAATCGCAATCGACTAGAGTCGCAAGGCGAAGTGGTCTTGTCCCAGAAGCCTAAGTGCTAAAGTACTAATGCCCTAGGGCAGTCGGACGAAATTCGAAGATTGCCATTCCGACTAGGTGCTTTGCCTTTTGCTCTTGCTGCTTTAGCAGCTAAGCAAACGGACAGCGGAGCAACGAAGTTGCGTAGACCGTTCGTAGAACGGCGTGCGAAGCACGTAGCACCTTAGCGAGGATGGACAGCGGAGCGAATCGAAGATAGTGCTGCTTTATCCCCTACCTAAGATAGGATAGCCGTTGTTGCTTTAGCAACTTACGGATATGCTAGTTGTTACACCTAGGTCGTCCGGGGTATTGCGATTGCGACTAGGCGCTTCAGCGCCTTAGCGAGCATCGACAGCGTAGCCCAAAGGGCGGAGATAGCACGCACTTGCTTTGATAAAAATACCTTAGCTGTTTTTTCCACTTTTTATACCACGTTTGGAACACCTATTTATACCCAAAAGTAAAAACACTCGTTTAAACAAGTGCTTTTACTTTTTCTTCGATAAATAAAACAACATCCTCAATTGTTTTCCCTGTGCTATCAAGGAGTACAGCATCACTAGCTTGCTTCAGAGGTGAAATCTCACGTGTACTATCTTTATAATCTCGTTTAGCGATTTCTTCTTTCAGTTGTTCAAGATTTGTAGGAATTCCTTTTTCTATGTTTTCTTTATAGCGTCGCTCCGCCCGTTCATCCACAGAAGCAACTAAAAATATTTTGAGTTCAGCTTCAGGTAGAACTACTGTTCCAATATCACGTCCATCCATGATGATTCCACCGTTACGAGCAATACGTTGCTGCTCAGCAACTAGAAATTCACGAATTTCTGGCATGGCTGAAATCTTAGACACTGCATTTGTAACTTCATTAGTCCGAATAACTTGAGTCACATTATTTAGTCCCAAATAAACTTCTTGACCACTCTTACCATTCATAAAAGAAATAGGATTACGTTTTATAAAATCAATAATTTCCTCTGCTTTATCTGTTTCTTTTTGCAAAGCAACAAATGTTGCAGCTCGATACATTGCGCCTGTATCTAGATAGATTAAATCAAGGTCGCGAGCTACGATTTTAGCAACTGTTGATTTCCCACTTGATGCTGGTCCATCAACAGCAATTTGAATCTTTTTCATAATTTCCTTTTTCTAAATTTACTTTTATGATATTGTTAATACTTGATAAATTTTATTTTAATTTAAGAACTTGTCCTGCGTGGATTGCACTACCATCAGCATTATAGCCATCTGCCGAGATATTGTTCAAACTTGCAATAGTTTCCCATGCAATCCCAGTTTTTGCAGCAATTGTACTAGGATAATCTCCAGCAACAACGGTATACGTTGAACCAGCAGCCACACTACTACTAGAAGCAGTACTTGTGCTACTTACGCTTGTATTAGTAGTCGCACTTGAAGACGCTGATGTCTTACCACTTGATTTCGCTGTTTCTTTCTGGCTCACTGATGCTTGATGGAAGTTTTTTGCTATACTCGCATTGCTTTGGACTTGGCTATTCCATAGGATGAAACCTATTGCCAATCCCACAATGATAAACATTAAGACAACAAGAAAAGTCAAAAAGCGTGTCGTTAAAGGTCGCTTATTTTCATCTTTTATTCTAACTTGTCTTTTCATTTCTGTTGGTTCTTCTCGCATTGCACGATATATTTCGTTATTCCAAGGTTCTTTCGTTGACACGACGTTTTCCTTTCATTTTTACCATTTTTTTATTATCATTCTCTATATGAAGATAAAAATTATTCCTGATAAATGTATCGCATGTGGGCTATGCCATATCCATGCACCCGAAGTATTCGACTATCACGATGATGGCATTGTCAAATTCTATGCTACTGATAAACAACAAAAAGAATTACCCGATACTTCGTCACTCCGTTCAGCCGTTAAATTATGTCCCACTGGAGCCCTCAAAATCGTTGAGGACATTTAGAAGTATTTTATCACTATCTATTTTACCATAAGTTTTCAAATTCATAAATATTTTGTGTTTTTAATAAAAAATTTGTATTCTTTATAAGAATAAATTTCAAAACCGTGCTTTAAAAGTGTCTATACAACTTGATTTGTAAAGGGCTTTCAACGCTAAGATAACCGCTTTTCTATTTTCATGAAACCATTTGCAAATATTGGATTAAAATAGTATAATGACTAAGTAATAATTTTTATTATAATCTTATATAGGAGGTTACTCACATTGAGTATCGGAATTGTTATTGCGAGCCATGGTGAATTCGCCGCAGGCATCAAACAATCTGGTTCTATGATTTTCGGTGAGCAAGAAAAAGTACAAGTTGTTACTTTTATGCCTAACGAAGGACCAGCTGATTTGCATGCTAAAATCGAAGCAGCTATCGCAACATTTGATGCTGAAGATGATGTTCTTGTCCTTGCTGACTTGTGGAGCGGTTCTCCATTTAACCAAGCAAGCGCTGTGATGGGTGAAAACCCTGACCGCAAGATTGCCATTATCACAGGCCTCAACTTGCCAATGTTGATTCAAGCCTACACAGAGCGTATGATGGATGCGTCTGCTGGGATTGAACAAGTAGTGGCAAACATTATGAAAGAAGCTAAGGCGGGCGTACGCGTTCTTCCTGATGAGCTTCAACCCGCAGAAGAAACTGCTACGGCAGCTGCTCCTGTAGCCGCACAAGGCGCTATTCCAGAAGGGACAGTCATCGGCGATGGTAAGATTAAAATCAACCTCGTTCGTATTGACACTCGTTTGCTTCACGGTCAAGTTGCAACAGCATGGACTCCAGATTCTAAAGCTGACCGCATCATCGTCGTTTCTGACAATGTTGCCAAAGATACTATGCGTAAGACTCTGATTGAACAAGCTGCTCCTCCAGGAGTTAAAGCTAATGTTGTTCCAATCAAGAAAATGATTGAGGTTGCTAAAGACCCACGTTTCGGTGGAACACACGCTTTCTTGCTCTTTGAAAACCCACATGATGCTTTAGAAATTGTTGAAGCCGTTCCTGGTCTCATCTCAACGATTAACGTTGGTTCTATGGCTCACTCAGCAGGTAAAACTATGTTGAACACTGTTCTTTCTGCTGATAAGAGTGATGTTGCAGCCTTTGAAAAAATGCGTGAACTTGGTATCAACTTTGACGTCCGTAAAGTTCCAAGTGACTCAAAAGCTGATTTGTTCGCATTGATTCAAAAAGCAAATGTTAAATAATTAAGGAGAATTAAATAAAATGAGTGCTATTTCAGTCATTTTTGTCCTTATCTTCGCGTTCCTTGCTGGACTTGAAGGTATTTTGGACCAATGGCAATTCCACCAACCTATTCTTGCTTGTTCATTGATTGGTCTTGCTACTGGTCACTTGGCACAAGGGATTATCCTCGGTGGTGCCCTTCAAATGATTGCCCTTGGTTGGGCTAATATCGGTGCTGCTGTCGCTCCCGACGCTGCACTTGCTTCTGTCGCTTCTGCTATCTTGATGGTTCAAGGTGGTAACTACGATTTGAACCACATTATGGGTGTTATCGTTCCTACTGGTATCTTGCTTGCAACTGCTGGTTTGGTTCTTACTACATTCGTTCGTTTCCTTTCAGTTGGTATCATTCACTTGGCTGACGCTTCTGCTGAAAAAGGTTCTTATAATGGTGTTGCTGGTTGGCATATGTTTGCGCTTCTCCTTCAAGGTTTGCGTATTGCTATCCCTGCTGGTATCATCTTGGCTATCCCTGCAAAAACAGTTACAGCTGCCTTGAATGCTATCCCTGACTGGGTATCTGGCGGTCTTGCTGTTGGTGGTGGTATGGTTGTTGTCGTTGGTTATGCAATGGTTATCAACCTTATGGCTACTAAAGAACTCTGGCCTTTCTTCTTCCTTGGATTTGCTCTTGCACCAATTTCACAATTGACTTTGATCGCTATGGGTATCCTTGGTGTCGTTATCGCTATCGTTTATCTCAACCTTGAAAAAGCAGGAAACTCACGTGGTGCTGCTGGTGGTTCTGGTGACCCAATTGGCGATATCTTGAACGATTATTAATAGGAAAGGAGACTTATAAAAATGGAAAATACAAATAAAAAGTTCAGCCTTTCTAAAAATGAACGTTTCAAAGTAATGGTTCGCTCAATGTTCTTGCAAGGTTCATGGAACTTCGAACGTATGCAAAACCTTGGTTTCCTCTATGCAATTCTTCCTGCATTGAAGAAATTCTATCCTGCTGGCTCTGACGGTGCTAAAGCTGCCCTCAAACGTCACATGGAATTCTTTAACACTCACCCATATCCAGCTGCTCCAATCATCGGTGTTACTCTTGCCCTTGAAGAAGAAATCGCTAATGGTGGTGATGTTGATGAAGCAGCTATCCAAGGGGTTAAAGTTGGTATGATGGGTCCTCTCGCTGGTGTTGGTGACCCTGTCTTCTGGTTTACAGTACGTCCTATCGTTGGTGCCGTAGCTGCATCTCTTGCAACTGGTGGTTCTATTATCGCTCCTTTGTTCTTCTTCTTTGTATGGAATATCATCCGTATCGCTTTCTTGTGGTATACTCAAGAATTTGGATACAAACAAGGGGTCAACATTACTTCTGACCTTGGTGGTGGTTTCCTTCAAACTTTGACTAAAGGTGCATCTATCCTTGGTATGTTTATCCTTGGTGCCTTGATTCAACGTTGGGTTAACATTAGCTTTGCTGGTCCAAATGCTATGCTTCCTAAACAACCTATTCAAGATGGTGGTTATATTGACTTCCCTAAAGGTTCTGTTTCAGGAACTGACCTTCACAATATCCTTGGTCAATTCAAAGGTGGACTTAGCCTTGAAAACTTCAAACAACAATCTTTGAATGATGTGTTTAACTCATTGATTCCTGGTTTTGTTGCTTTGCTCTTGACTTTCCTTGTTATCGCTATCTTGCGTAAATGGAAATCTAAAAATGCTCCACTTGTTATTATCATCGCTCTCTTCGTTGTGGGTATCTTGCTCCGCGTTGCTGGTCTTGCTTAATAATTATATTGGATTAATTTGGTCGCCAGTTTCTGGCGACTTTTTTCATTTTCTTTTTTACGGAATCGTAATGAAATTAGCGCTTTCTTATGGTATAATAGGTATATATTTATTTTGAATGGAGTGAGATATAGTGGCTCAATCACTGAACACAAAGGTGGATTATAATGGTAAGGCGATAGCTTATCTTGGTTTTCCACAGTATGGACAAATTATGATAGGGGATCGGGCATTTGAGTTCTTTGATGACCGCGATGTTGAAAAGAATATGCAATTTCCCTGGAAGTCAATCAAGGTCGTTGAAGGCGATGTGACTAAATCTTTTAAGGGTGAGTATCAGATTGGGCGTCAATTCTATGTTGTTTTTGCCAATGGTCAGAAAGTACGCTTTTCATCAAAGGATTCGGGAAAGATTTTGCGCATTATTCGTCAATATATTGGCAATGATAGGGTTGTTAAATCAAAGAGATTTACGAGTACGATTACTTCTATTTTTAAGAGAAGAAAAAAAGAGGATTAATCCTCTTTTTGTTTTCTTAAATTATTAAATTTTAACCCTTCAATGACGCGTAAGCGATACTCTTTACGTCCAATGAAACGTGTGACTTTACTGAAAATGAAGCACGAAAGTAGCGTGACTGCAAAATTTGGAAAAGCGAGATAAGTTAATAGCGAGAGAATCATGACGACAACATCTATTCCAAAGAGGACGCGGTCGATTGGGAGTTTCCACTGGTCTTCCATCATTCTACTTAGTAGCAGCGAACCACCAAAAGTGCCTTCTGATATTACGACTAGTCCTGCTCCAATCCCTGATAATATACCGTCAGCAATACCTGCAAAGATAATTTGATTAAATTGAAAGCCTTGTATTCCCATAAATTCAAAGGCAATCATCCAAAGACTCATCGCTAGAGCACCAGGAATGCTGAGAAGTAACTCACGCTTGGTCAGTAAGCGCCAGCCAAATAGAAACAGTGGGATATTAATAACGAAAAAGGTAAGTGCTGGGTCTAAATTAAAGACAAAGTTCATAAATACTGAAAATCCTGCGATTCCATTACTTGCGAGAAGATTAGGAATAACGAATAGTCGCACGGATAAGATGTAACAGCCTACCCCTAGAATGAGTACAATTAAATCTTTTATAAATTTTTGGTCGATTTTTACGCCTATAATGTGCACAAGGTCCTCCTTTAGGATGTTGGGTTGATGTATTGGTTGTCATTTTAATATACTGGTTACTTTAAGATTATCTGGAATGATGTAAGTCGAATCTTATTTATCTTCTTAAGACTAATATTCAACCAAAAATGAGTAGCCAAAGTTGTTCTTACATTTTCCTTTAGTCTGTCCGTAACTTGTAACTTACTAGCCTGAGAACCTCTAAAGACATAGAAACTCAAACTGGAACTAGTGCCTTATTATGATATAATAAGGCTGTAAGAAGCTTTTATGATTGAATCTCAAAGCCGGTCTTGCTTGGAAACAATCTTAGTCGTTTAATAAGCTGTCGATAAAACTATTATGTTTGTGTAGGATAAAATCATGAATAGCCTCATAACAAACTAATGATAATAATTTTGTCCGTACAATAATAAGTGAGGTGAATGAGATGGAAATGAATAACAACCAGATTGATTATACTGCTAAGGGGCGTGTTTTTTTGGGCGCCGTTGAAAATGGAGAGATAAAATTGACTCCTTTAGGATTCGAATTTGAGTATTCGAACCGTCGAATTGGTAAAAATCTCAACTTTCCTTGGCATACTATTGTCAAAGTTGAATTGGATGTGTCTCTTCGAGGAAAAGTCGGCTCACAATTTGGTCTATATCTAAATACAAATTCTAAAATAAGATTTTCCTCTAAAGATTCTGGAGCAATTTTGAAACGAATCGGTCAACAGATTGGTACTGATAAATTAGTTAGAAGTCGCAGTCTTCTGGCACCTCTGATGGATGGGCTTAAACTATAAAAACTTGTTAAGCTACACTATAATCAAACCAACTAAAAAATGGGAACTCTTTTAGTTGGCGCTTTAGCAAATTGAAATTTGAATTTGCGGCTTTATGGTTAAACCTTATATAATTCAGATAATCCTTCTTTTAATTACATTTTCCTATAATATAATGATAACATTTTTATAAGAAATCTCTAAATCATATCCGATAATCTTTGACAAAACAACAGATATTTTGGTAAAATAGGGGACAGAAGCTGGTCTAGCATTTGTTTTTGTAGAGAACTTGTGGGTGGTGTGAACAAGTAAAATAGAGTAATGACCTTCTACTTCTTTATTTTTCTCATGAAAATGAGAACGTTTAGCTCACGTTATGAGTGCTAGAGTTCTGATAGTTTTGACAGTTCGTCAAATTTTCTGTCAGTAAATTTAGGTGGAACCGTGCAATGACAGCGCCCTAATTCTTATGAATTTTGGGCGTTTTTATATTTTATTTTACTGACAGATTTCTGTCAGTGATGATTTATAAGTTAAAAATCTTAAACAACTGAGTATAACTATTTTGACGTGATAAAATTAATACTGTTTCACTTTCAAACTTACTGCTTGACAGTTGCTACGCTGTCCGTTTGATTGCCATTTGGCGTTGCCTCTATCTCTAGACTTAGAGATAGAGGACAAATGTTCTAAGGTCATGCGAAGCTAGTAAGCAAATCTTGCATCTTCGCTTCGCTATCCATTCGTTCTATCTCCGCTTTGCTTTGCTACGCTGTCGATTTCACTAGCCGACTAGGTGAAACGACTAGCATATCCGTAAGGCTGAAGCGCAAACGGCTATCCTGTTCAAATCGCAATCCAGCAAAGCTGGCAAGACGAAATGGTAAGAGCAAAAAGACAAAGCAGCAAGGCAAAATGGTTCGCTACGAAAGCAGAGTCTGCTAGTCGCACTAAGTGGAATTGAAAGTAGTATAAAAATGGTTAAACTCACATTTTACAAGGAGAATCTTATGTTAGATATTAAAAGAATTCGTTCAGACTTCGATGAAGTCGCTAAAAAATTAGCCACTCGTGGTGTGGCTAAAGAAACATTGGAAGAACTTCGCGCGCTTGATGTTAGCCGCCGTGAACTTATCGTGAAATCGGAAGAATTAAAAAAAGAGCGTAATGCTGTTTCTGAAGAAATCGCTCAAATCAAGCGTACTAAAGGCAATGCTTCTACTCAAATTGCTGCGATGCAAAAAGTATCTGCAGAGGTGAAGCACATTGATGCTGAACTCGCTGACATCGAAACAACATTGACTGAGTATACAACGACTCTACCAAATATTCCTGCTGACAGCACACCTATCGGTGCTGATGAAGATGACAATGTCGAAGTCCGTCGTATTGGAGATGTACCGACATTTGATTTTGAACCCAAAGCACATTGGGACTTAGGTGAAGCGCTTGACATTCTTGACTGGGAACGTGGTGGAAAGGTGACTGGTTCACGCTTCTTGTTCTACAAGGGTGCTGGTGCAAGGCTTGAACGTGCACTTTATAACTTTATGTTAGACGAGCATGCTAAAGAAGGTTACACTGAGATGATCCCACCTTATATGGTCAATCAAGATTCAATGTTTGGCACTGGTCAATATCCTAAATTTAAAGAAGATACCTTTGAGCTAAAAGACGAACGTGGATTTGTTTTGATTCCTACGGCAGAGGTTCCTTTGACAAATTACTACCGTGGTGAGATTTTGGATGGTAGCGAACTCCCAATTTATTTCACAGCAATGAGTCCTTCATTCCGCTCTGAAGCTGGTTCTGCTGGGCGCGACACGCGTGGTTTGATTCGTTTGCACCAATTTCATAAAGTAGAAATGGTAAAATTCACAAAACCTGAAAATTCTTATGATGAATTAGAAAAAATGACTCAAAACGCTGAAAACATTCTCCAAAAGTTGGGACTTGCTTATCGTGTCATGGCTCTCTCAACGGGTGATATGGGCTTCTCTGCCGCTAAAACCTATGACTTAGAAGTATGGATTCCTGCACAAAATACTTATCGTGAAATTTCTTCTTGCTCAAACTGTGAAGATTTTCAAGCTCGCCGTGCACAAATCCGTTACCGTGATGAAGATGGAAAAGTACATCTTCTCCATACTTTGAATGGTTCTGGACTTGCTGTTGGACGATGTGTTGCTGCCATTTTAGAAAACTACCAAAATGCTGACGGCTCTATAACTATCCCTGAGGTGCTTCGCCCTTACATAGGTGGTCTGGAAGTAATTAAATAATAGCTCATAACTTTGAAGTGATTACTTCATTGGTGGGGAATTTTTTCCCCTACCAATGTTAGAGCACAACCTCTAGGCGTAACAGCAACTAAAGCTGCAACAGTCTGCTTAACATCAAAGATATAAGGTCACACCGTAGTGAAGTTTCGTTATCCATTCGCTCTATCTTCACTTTGCTACGCTGTCGATTTCACTAAGCCACTAAAGTCGCAAGGCGAAGTGGTCTTGTTCCTGAAGCCTAAGCGCTAAGACCATATAGGACAGTGGAACGAAATCAGAGTCTGGTGCTGCTTATCCCAGCCCCTTATAAAGGTGGAGGAATTGCGATTGCGACTAGCCACTTTATAGGATAGCCATTGGCGCTTCAGTGCTTACGGATATGCTAGTTGTTTTACCTAGTCGCGTAGCGAGCATTGACAGCGTAGCCCAGAGGGCGGAGATGGCACGCACGTTCTAAGTTAAAAAAAGCTGTCAGTATACTGACAGCTTTTTCAGCTCTGCTGATAAAGCTTTTATCCGCCGATTCAATGCTCACGTTAATCGCATTGAACTGACAGCTTTTTCAGCTCTGCTGATAAAGCTTTTATCCGCCGATTCAATGCTCATGTTAATCGCATTGAACTGACAGCTTTTTCAGTTCTGCTGATAAAGCTTTTATCCGCCGATTCAATGCTCATGTTAATCGCATTGAACTGACAGAATTTTTTTAATCATCAATTCAATGACAATTTCTTTCAGTAACAATAGTTATTTTCTATCCTAACCGCAGCCATAATAAGAAAAAAATTCTTGTAAGTGATATAATAAATAAAATTCGAGTTGGAGGTTTTTATGAATAAAATTTTTCCCGAAAAACTAAAACAAACTGACGAAATTCGTGTCATTTCCCCAAGTTCATCTTTACTGCGGACAGGATCCTTTGACGAAAAACTAAAAGCTAAAAAACGCCTTGAATCTCTTGGTTTCAAGGTAACATTTGGCGAGCATATTTTGGAAAATGATTTGCTTGAATCCAGTAGCATTGCTTCACGTATCGCAGACTTCCACGCTGCTTTCTTGGATAAAAATGTAAAAGCGATTTTATGCACGATTGGTGGATTTGATGCCAACGAACTTCTCCCTTATATTAACTGGGAAATTGTTCGCAAAAATCCAAAAATATTCTGTGGTTTTTCAGACATCACTGTGCTCCATAACGCCATCTTTGCAAATACAGGACTTGTGACTTACTATGGACCAGGATACATCGCTTTTTTGATGGATGAAGGACAAGAGTTTCAGACTGCTGAATGGCTCAAAGCTGTTGCTGGTAAAAGCTCATATGGACTCATTGCGAGCGACTTTTACACTAGTGATGCATGGTATGATCCAACGCAACCCCGCCATCTGCTTCCTGCTTCATGGAAAGTTTACAATTCTGGGTATGCCCGTGGCACGATTTTGGGTGGCAATCTGAATACTTTAATGCTAGTCACTGGTACAAATGCTCAAGTTAAAGCTAAGTGTCCGATTGCTTTTTTAGAAAATGCTGAACAAGAAGATTTTTATGACTGGGATAGAGAGTTAGCACACTTTTTACAAATTTATCCTGATATTTCTGGATTAATCATCGGACGTTTTCCAAAAGAGGAACAGATGACACCGGAGATTCTACATTTTATTTTGGACAAACATCCTATTCTCAAAAAAATTCCTGTAATTTATGATGTTGATTTTGGACATACTCAACCAATTTTCACCTTTCCATTAGGAGGTGAAGTTGAGGTCTCTACTGAACCGTTAAAAATACAGGTACTCAATGGATGATTAGCGAAGTGATTTGGCACAGAACAAAAAGTTTATGAATACAAATTACGATTTGAACTTCTACATTTTATAGGGTTCAGCACCATAACGAACTCTTTCACCTTGTTATGTAAAGCGCACACTGAGTGTGTCATGATGTTTTTTGTGCTATGAAATTAGTCCCCAATATCAATTGAATTGGATGTTGGTTCTTACACTGGTACATAATAAAAAAGTTCTGACCAAATAGCCAGAACTTTTTTATCAAAGCAAGTGCGTGCTATCTCCACCCTTTGGGCTACGCTATCGATGCACCACGGGTATCCCATTCGCTCTAAACTGCTAAAGCAAAAGGCAAAGCACCTAGTCGCAATCGCAATACCCCTTACCTAGGTGCAACATCTAGAGGTTGTACCCTAAATTCAGTGGGGAGTCGAAACTCCCACTGAATAAGTCTTGATTTCATTAAAGTTCAATAATATTGCCTGAATTCAAATAGACAATCCACTCACAAAGGTTCACAGCATAACCTGTGATACGCTCAAGATAAACAAGCGTGAGAAGATATTCCTTACCCGTGGTTACTGTTTCAGAGTTTTCCTTCATCCCTTCAAGAACTTTTTCTTGAATTTCACGACTCATATTTTTAATCGTATATTGTTGTTCCGCAATTTCATGCGCACGAACATCATTTCCTTGAATATAGGCATTAAGCGATGCATCTACGATTGATTTCACTTTTTCACCAAGAAGACTGATATCTTCTTCAACAATGTGGATTCGTTCTTCACCTTTAAGTGAAATCGTTGCTTTAGCAATAGAGGCAACATGATCCCCCATTCTCTCAAGGTCTGATGAAGCTTTCAGCACCGTGATAATAGTACGCAAATCACTTGATACAGGTTGTTGGAGTGCAATCATTTCCAATGATTGAGTTTCAAGACTCTTTTCTTGCTCATTAATCGCATGGTCGCCTTCAATAACATCTTCTGCTAAATCACGGTCGTGGCTGACAAATGCACGAACTGCCTTGTTCAATTGAGCTGAAACTTGCGTTCCCATTGAATAAAATTGATTATGAAGTTTATTTAAATCTTCTTCAAATTGTGTACGAAGCATAGACTCCTCTTTCTTATTTTAACAAATTTCTTATCTTGTATTATAACACAAAATATTATAAAACTTTTTCATCAACTTGCTGACAAAACTTTTGTCAGTAAAATTAAAGATGAACTGCAGATATACTGACTTGCACTTGCCTTTTGCTCTTGACGCTTCAGCGACTAAGCAAACGGACAAATGTTCTGAGCGCAAGGAGTAGTTTGCGTGAAACGCAAAGGTTGCGATTACGACTAGGTGTTCTAGCACCGTAGCGAACCATTTCGCCTTGCTGCTTTAGCAGTTTAGAGCGAATGGATACCCGTTGGTGCATCGACAACGTAGCGCAGCGAAGTGACTTTTAAGCCGTAGATATAAAAGTTAAACAGTATTAAGACTGACAGAAATCTGTCAGTAAATCTTGAGGTAAAACAATCAGTTTATCTTTTATCAAAGCAAGTGCGTGCTAATACTCCGACCTCTTAGGTCGGAGATAAAGCAGCACTAAGCTTTGAATTTCGTCCGACTAAATTCAGTGGTGAGTTGAAACTCCCACTGAATAAGTCTTGACTTCATTTCTAGCCAAACTTACCTGCAACATAGTCCTCTGTCTCCTGCTTTTCTGGATTCAAGAAGATTTTCTTTGTGTCATCCATTTCAATGACATCACCATTGAGCATAAAAGCAGTCCGGTCAGAGATTCTTGAAGCCTGTTGCATACTGTGAGTCACCATAATCAGTGTATAATCTTTGCGTAATTCGATCAGTGTTTCTTCGATACGTCCCGCAGAAATTGGGTCAAGCGCCGATGTTGCTTCATCAAGCAGAATAATTTCAGGATTGACCGCCAAAACACGTGCAATACAAACCCGTTGTTGCTGACCACCAGATAGGCCAAGCGCTGATGTGTGCAAGATATCTTTCACTTCGTCCCAAATATTTGCTGCTTTCAGTGAATTTTCTACCACTTCATCAAGATGTGCTTTATCTTTCACTCCTTTCAAACGCAGTCCATAAACAACATTTTCATAAATTGAAAATGGAAAAGGATTTGGTTGTTGAAAGACCATCCCAATTTCTTTCCGTAAGTCAACAGTATCAATTTTAGGACTATAAATATTTTTCCCTTTATAGTCAATCGCACCTGTAATCGTTACAGTTGGAATCAAATCATTCATTCGATTAATTGAACGTAGGAGCGTTGATTTCCCACAACCAGACGGTCCAATCAAGCTTGTAATTTCATTCTTATAGAATGTCATATTAATATTATTCAGTGCTTTTTTCTTCCCATAATAAAGCGAAAGGTCACTGACTGTTAAAACTACTTCTTTTGTCATATTTTTCCCTTTGTCAGCATACTGACAGAATCCTGTCAGTAGCAAATATCTACTAATACTGCTTAATTTCTAAAATTTCCTTTTAGAAATTACTACTCCGCTACGTTACATTGTCTATGTACCACAGGTATCCGTAGAACATTTGTCCTCTATTCGTAAGTCAGCAAAGCTGACAACGATAGAGGCATCCGCTCTATTTCCGCTGTTGATTTCACTGAGTCTCTAGGTGAACAACTAGTATATCCGTTCCTGCTTTAAGAGCAAGCGGCTATCCTATAAAGTGGCAAGTTCAAATCATATCCAGCAAAGCTGGCAAGACGAAATGGTAAGAGCAAAAGGCAGTATACTTGCAGTTCAACTACTAAATCTACGCATACAAGTTTAGAAATGAACTAGTATAAATTGAACTCGGAAAGCTAAAAGCTAGTGAAAAAAGGTAAAATTGTGAACCGCACAAATGCAGAACCGAAAAATTTTCCTATTTTTCACCGCTTTTGAACGAGCCTTCCTCATATCTTAACCAAAGTGTCCTGAAACGTAGTCCTCAGTAGATTTCAAACTTGGTGAGGTAAAAATCGTACTTGTTTTATCATACTCGATTAAATCACCAGAATAGAAGAAAGCAGTATTATCAGAAGCACGCGAAGCTTGAGCCATGTTGTGTGTCACAATAATAATCGTGTAATCCTTTTTAAGTTCCATCATGGTTTCTTCAATTTGCATGGTAGAGATAGGATCGAGTGCTGATGCTGGCTCATCCATCAATATAATTTCTGGTTTTACTGACAACGCACGCGCGATACAGAGTCGTTGTGCTTGCCCACCAGACATCGCTAACGCTGATTGATTAAGTGAATCTTTCACTTGTTCCCATAAAGCAGCTTGTTTAAGCGATTTTTCAACAATTTCATCCAATTTTTTCTTATCTTTTACGCCAGCTCTCCGATGAATAAAAGCAATATTCTCATAGATAGATTTTGGAAATGGGTTTGGACGTTGAAAGACCATTCCAATTTGCTTACGAACCTCAAATACATTAACCTTCTGGTCATTGATATTAACGCCTTCGTAATTGATTTCTCCAGTCACTCTTGCACCGTCAATTGTATCGTTCATACGATTCAATGCACGCAGATAGGTTGATTTCCCTGAACCAGAAGGACCAATAAGCGCTGTAATTTCGTTTTTAGGAAAACTCATCGTTACCCCATGAATTGCTTCTTTTGTCCCATTATAGAAAACACGCAAATCAGTAGTTGAAAGAGCAATTTCATTTTCTGGCACCATAATTTGGCGCTCATTCCAGTCATAAGTTGTTGCCATATATAAGATGTGAGACCCCCTCCTAGTATCTAAGGGAGCTCAATTCCTTTCTTTTACAAGTTTGCCTTTAATTTGATGAAGTCAGTTTTTTATGAATTCGATTTCCAAGGAAACGTGCCCCTAAATTAAAGAGCAAAACAAAGATAATCAATACCGCTGACGCACCTGCTGAAATTTGTTGCGCTGTTGCAATCGTACCTTCAGTATTAAGTGCCCAGATATGTACTGCTAAAGTTTCAGCAGGTCTGAAGAGTGATAAAGGTGATGTGATACTCATTGGATTCCAATTTGTCCAATTGATTGGAAGGTTGGTTTGTCCTGCAGTATAGATAAGTGCTGCGGCTTCCCCAAAGACACGACCAGAGGACAAGATAACCCCAGTGATAATCCCTGGAACAGCAGCTGGCAAAATTACTTGAAGTGCAGTTTCCCATCTTGACATTCCAAGTGCCAAACCACCTTCACGTTGAGTGGTCGGAATGGCGCGAAGTGATTCCTCAACATTACGTGTCATCAATGGTAGATTAAAAACTGTCAACGCTAATGCACCAGATAAAACTGAAAATCCTAAGCCAAATTGTAAAACGAAGATTAACATCCCAAACAAACCGACTACGATAGAAGGGAGTGAAGACAATACTTCAATTGCAGAGCGAACGACTCCGGTCAACCAATGTTTTTGGTTGGCGTATTCAGAAAGATAGATTCCCGCTCCAAGTGATAAAGGAACAGAAATAATCAATGTTACAAGTAAAAGATAAATAGAGTTGAAGAGTTGAACAGCAATACCACCACCAGTCAACGGGTTAGATGCTGTTGTAATAAATTCCCAAGAAATATGAGGTAATCCCTTAGCTAGAATATAAATCAAGAGAAAAGCTAGAATAAGGACAATGATGCCTGAAAGGACGTAAAGGACGCCAGTGGCAATCTTATCAGAGCGTTTAGCGTTCATTATTTGAGACTTCCTTTCTTAGCAATCGCACGCATTGCAAGGTTAAAGAGGAGTGACATGATTAAGAGAAGTAATGCAAGTGACCAAAGCGCGTTAAGTTGGATACCTGGTGTCGCGTTTGGAATTCCTGAAGTCAAGATTGAGGTCAAGGTAGATGCTGGTGAAATCAAGTTTTTTGGCATCATAACAGCATTACCTACAACCATTTGAATAGCAAGTGCTTCACCAAATGCACGCGCCATACCAAAAATAACGGCAGTCAAGATACCTGGTGTTGCTGCTCTTAATAACACGCGCCAAATTGTCTGCCAACGTGTCGCTCCAAGCCCAAGAGAAGCCTCTTTATAATGACCTGGCACAGCTCTTAAAGCATCTACTGTCATACTGGTTACTGTCGGAAGAATCATAACAAAAAGGACAAACACACCAGACAAAAGTCCGAGTCCCGTGCCACCAAATGCATGACGGATGATTGGAACAACAACTGTTAAACCAATAAATCCATAAACAACAGATGGAATACCAACAAGAAGTTCAATAACAGGTTGAAGAATTTTTTTACCATATTTTGGTGAAATCTCTGTCATATAAATTCCCGCACCGATAGCAAATGGAGTTGCAACAAGCGCCGAAAGTACTGTGACAATCAATGAACCAGAAAACATAGGAAGTGCACCAACAGCAGGTTTACCGTCTGGTCCCAAATTTCCCGGCGACCAATTTGTCCCAAAAAGGAACCGAAATGGATTAACACCATTGGCATAAAAAGTTGACAATCCTTTTTGTGCAACAAAAACAAGAATCGCGCCAACCACAAAAACGATAAGGGCAATACACAAGAAAGTTAAACTTTTACCGAATTTTTCGAGTTTAGAATTTTTATTGCCTGAAAGCAATTTTTCTTTGATTTTTGAGTTTTCCATATAGACCTAACTAAAATTAATTTTGACATGGCATTTTTATTGACAAATCCACTTTTTTATCGAAGCAAGTGCGTGCTGCTTTAGCAGCTAGCTTCGCATGACCATTGGCTGTAAGGACCTAAAGTGCCAACGCCAAATGGCAATCAAACGGACAGCGGAGCGCAGCGAAGATAGCGACTAGAGAAAATGGACAAATATTTTATGAAACTCCCACTGAATAAGTCCTGACTTCATTATCTTAAAGTTCGGATTTTGTTCACAAATCAAAGCTGACTCTCGTCAGCCTCGATTTACTAAAAATTTTTTCTGTCAGTAAGTAATAGTTTTGAAGTGATTACTTCATCAGTGGGAGATTCTTTTTCCACCACCAATGCTAGGGTACAACCTTACATCAAAGATATGAGGTCACACCTCCGCTTCGCTTCGTTAAAAGCATCGTGATAATCACGACTGTATGCTTGCTTCAAAAGCATTATTTTACCTTTGTTACTGTACCGTTAGCATCACGATCCACCTTCATCTCGGAAACACGGATGTATCCGAGTTCTTCAAGAGTTTTTTTATCATTTTTGACATACTCTATAAACCGATTTTCTATTTTGTTATCATTAGATTTGTTGGTATACATATGCTCGTAAGACCAGATTTTCCATTCATTCGTCTTAACATTATCATATGTTGGTTTGACATTATCAACATTTAATGCTTTAACTCCTGGCTTTTCTGTGTAGCTAAAAGCAACATAAGAAATTGCACCTGGTGTTTGACCAACAAGCTGAACAACTGAACCAGAAGCATCTTGTGTCGGACCATTGATTTCTGTAGCATTATTTAATCCGTACTTATCAAAGTTCACTCGTGTTCCAGAACCTGCAGTACGGCCAATGACAGTAATTTTTTGATTTTGACCGCCAACTTGCTTCCAATTTGTAATTTTCCCAGTGAATATATCAATCAATTGTTGTTGAGTCAGATTTGACACCTTCAAACTTTTATTGACAATCGGTGCAAAGCCAATTACCGCAACCTTATGGTCAGTAATTTTATTTGCCGCAATACCCGATTTTTCTTCTGCGAAAATATCTGAATTTCCGATTTGAAATGAACCCGCTGCAACCTGAGCAAGTCCCACACCAGAACCACCGCCTTGAACCATGATAATATCTTCTGGATTCTGTTTCATATAATCCATTGAAGCATGCTCAACCATAGGTTGCAAAGCTGTCGAGCCACCTGCAGTAACTTGCTTATTACCAGCACCACAAGCCGATAAAACTGCTAAAGCAGATGCCGCTACTAAAGCGATAAAAATTTTCTTCTTCATGCCTTAATTATATCATAAGGGCTGTATAATTTAAGAGAAATGACAGCGTTTTTATGTAAATAATTTGTAAACGAAACAGGAAATTGCCCATCTCCATAACGGAAGTGAGCAAGTATATTCCTGTCTTTTTTTAAAAAGAATGAAGAAAATTTTTAACGCCTCAAAATGTGCGTTAGTTTGCCAAAACTGCTTACGAGTATTTGGCAAAGTGAGAGACTAGACAGACTTATAGGAATTCATCTGTCTTGCTTATATATAAGTAACTGACAGAATTCTTGTCAGTACTGACAAAACATAAAGCGACAAAAGATTTTGATTTATGAAGAAGAAAATTTTTATCGCTTTAGTTTATTAAGAAAGAGGCTGATTGATTCCTGCTTGTACCAATCAGCACATGGTATTATTTATTAGTTACATTTCCGTCAGCATCACGGCTAACTTTCATGTCACTTACAGGGATATAACCCAGTTTTTTGATGTCTGTTGTATCATTGGCAATGTATTTGATGAATGCTTTATCAGCAGCACTTTCTTTTTTAGCGTTTGTATACATATGCTCATAAGACCAAACTTTATAATCATTTGTTGCAACATTTTCTTCTGTTGGTTCAACACCATCAATAGAAACTGCTTTAATATCTTTGCTTGTATCAACGTATGAGAGAGCAACGTATGAAACAGCACCTGGTGTTTGTCCTACCATTGTTACAACTGAACCAGAAGCATCTTGTGTTGGACCATTGACTTCTGTTGCACCACCGAGAGCGAATTTATCAAAGTTTACACGTGTACCAGAGCCTTCTGTACGACCGATGACAGTAATCTTTTGGTCAGGTCCACCCACTTGTTTCCAGTTGGTCACTTTTCCAGTAAATACATCTTGAAGTTGTTGTGAAGTCAAATTTTTCACGTCAATCTTAGCATTTACGATTGGAGCAAAACCAACAACTGCTACTTTGTGGTCAGTAATTGCTGAAGCATCAATACCAGATTTTTCTTCCGCAAAAATATCAGAGTTCCCGATTTGGAATGAACCTGCAGCAACTTGAGTCAATCCAACACCAGAACCACCACCTTGAACAGTGACTTGAACATTAGGGTTTTTAGCCATAAATTCAGTTGAAGCTTGTTGTGCCAATGGTTGGAGCGCAGTCGAACCACCTGCAATAATTTTACCTGACAATGCTTTATCAGATGAACTAGTGGAAGTAGATGATGAACCATTAGATGAACCACATGCCGCTAGAGTCAAAAGTGCGCTACCGGCAACAAGAGCAACAAGAATTTGTTTTTTCATGAGAAGTTTCTCCAATTAATTTCTAAATAAGTTTGTTAAGCACCTTTTGCTTACAAAACTATTCTATCATCAAAATGCCTCTCCAAATGTAAACCCTTGGTAAATACTAAGTAAATGAAATGTAAACAGAATAAATTCACTCAAAAAATCACCTGTCAGCATCGTAAATTCTGTCAGTACAATAAGATTTAATGCCATTTTACTTCTAAAAGCCCTCTTTTCTTTTTTAGTTGTTACACCTAGAGGTTATACCCTAAATTCAGTGGTGAGTTACCCTTTTATCAGTCGCATTGCCTTTTGCTCTTGCCTGCTTTAGCGACTAGAGAAAATGGACAAATGTTTTACGAAACTCCCACTGAATAAGGCTTGACTTCATTAAATCAACCCAACAAAAAAACGGTCAGCATTTTGACCGTTTTGTCAGTACACTGACAGAATTTATTACCGTTCGTCAGTAGATATGCGCTTCGCTTTTGAACATAATATAAACCTTTAGCAACAGCAACTTCAATGAAAACAACGCATCCTCATCAGTTAATCAGCGATTATAAGACTTGAGTTGCCTTGCAATATCTCGATTTTGGTCTTTACGCTTGAGCGTTTCACGTTTATCATACTGCTTTTTCCCGCGCGCAAGTCCCATCAATACCTTAGCAAATCCGTTTTTCAGATACACTTTCAATGGAATAAATGTTACGCCCGTTCCCGCTAATTCTTTGTCAATCTTAGCAATTTCTTTCTTATTAAGCAGCAACTTTCGCGTTCTCAACTCATCCACATTAAAAATATTTCCCTGCTCAAAAGGTGCAATGTGCACGTTTGATAACCATACCTCACCATTTCTTACACGTGCAAAACCATCTTTTAACTGTATTTTAGACTGTCTGACAGACTTTATTTCCGTTCCTGTCAGCACAATTCCAGCCTCAAAAGTTTCAAAAATTTCATAATCGTGCCTTGCTTTTTTATTTTGCGCTAACGGCTTATCCTCTGTGTTTTTTACCATAAATTCATTTTACCACATCATTCAAAGATTTTCTCGTCCCCATGCATCCAATGCTTGCATAAAAGGAACAAGCTCCCTCCCTTTATCTGTCAAATAATATTCCACATGAGGAGGAATCGTTTGGAAATCCTTACGAGCAACTAGATTTTTCTCAATCAGAGTTTCTAACGAACGTGTTAACATCACATTTGTAATTCCCTTAACTTCGCGCCGCAACTGATTAAACCGAATCCCCTCCCTCCTACAAATTGCCCATAAAATATTCACTTTCCATTTTCCACCAAAAACATCCATCACACGACGAACCCCACATTCCTCAATCATATTTTTCTCCCATCTAAAAATTTACAGTAACAAAAAAGTGCGTACTTATATTTTATAATTCATTATACTATAATATCTTTATACAGCTCACACTTCAAAACTCTCAAAAGCTGAAGAAATATTTTTATCGAAGCAAGTGCGTGCTGACTCCCCTTGAGATAAGCAACACTAGCATTTGCTTTCGTTAGGTTCTTGGCGCTTTAGCGATGAGATTTGAATTTGTTACTTTAGCAACTTTGCGAAATTGCCAGTGTTCGTGAGGTCACCCTAACAATTAGTGGAGAAGAAAGAATCCCCGCCAATGAAGTAATCACTTCAACAGAGTTTGTTCTCCTTGAAATGAGTGCGTACTTAGAAGCTCTGATCCCCATGCAATCTCCTATCTATGTGCTTTCAACACTCCGCTGTTCTTTTGCTTGCCTCATCTTCGCTTCGCTATCCATTCGTTCTATCTCCGCTTTAATCTACTTCCGATTTCACTATCTCCGCAACTTCGTTGCTTCGCTGTCCATGCTCGCTACGGTGCTACGTGATTTGCACGCCGTTCTATGAACGGTCTCCGCAACTCTGTTGCTCCGCTGTCCTTTTGCTTATCTGCTAAAGCAGTAAGAGCAAAAGGCAAAGCACCTAGTCGCAGTGGCAACAACTAGCATATCCGTTGCTGCTTTAGCGCCAACGGCTATCCTATAAGTGGCAAGTTCAAATCGCAATCCAGCAAAGCTCGCAAGACGAAATGGTAAGAGCAAGAGGCGAAGCTCCAAGAGCTAAGTAGCATTTTTCATCATTTCAAAGCAGCCAGACTCACATCTTATTCACAAGGAGAAAAAATGTCACCACTCGAATTTTTAGATGCACGTTCCTCAGTCAGAGCGTTCGATCCCAATGCCAAAATCAGCACTGAAGAAATCAAGAACATTTTGTCACACGCTGCAAATGCCCCTTCCAGCAACAATTTTCAACCCTGGAAAGTCATCGTCATTAAAAATAAAGCCAAACAGAAAATTTTAAAAACCTTCTCAGCAAATCAAAAACAAGTCGAAGATTCATCTGCTGTTTTCCTTATTTTTGGTGATAAATCCGCCTATGATATTCAAAAAATTATGGACTTCAACCTTAGAAACAACATTATTCACCAAGATGAGCTTAGAGAAAAAATAGAACGAGTAACAACTTATCTTCAACTACATCCTGAAGACATTGAAAATGAAGGCTTACGTTTTGATGTTGGGCTTTTTTCGATGAATCTGATGTATGTCGTAAGAGCTTTTGGATACGAATCCGTGCCAATGCGTGGTGTATTTTTTGATAAAATTATGGATTATTTAAACATTCCAAAAACCTATGAACCTATCCTCATGCTCCCTGTTGGCAAAGCTTTACAGCCTGGTTTTCCACACCTTCGCTATCCCATTGATGAATTTTCAAATATCATTGAATAGAAAAACTATCGCAAAATCTTGCGATAGTTTTTACTTTTATACTAATTTTTCACTAACTCTATCCAAGAGTACCCCAATACCAGCAGTATTAGAACCACCAGCCATCGCCATGTCTGGCTTACCGCCACCTCGGCCATCAATCAATGGAGCAAGTTCTTTAACCAAATTTCCTGCTTTGACCTCTGATGATTTGCTTGCCACCAAAAGACTTACTTTTTCACCAATTTTTGCAACAAGCACTAGCACATCTGAGAGTTCCTTTTGTTTCCAAATATCTGCAAGTTGGCGCAAACCATTTGCATCAGGGACAGATACCTCACTAGCAACAAAAGTCAAATCTCCTACTGATTGTACATTTTTGAAAATTTCATCTGACTGACTTGCTGCAAGTTTTCCTGCTAAAGCATCATTTTCTTTCTGAGCGACTTTTAGCTCATCTTGAAGACTCGAAACCTTTGCTACCACTTGTGATATTTGTGGTGCCTTGATTACCCCTGCTACCTCATTCAAAGTATTTTCAGCCTCCTTAAAGGCTTCATAAGCTTTTTGACCCGTCACTGCAATAATCCGACGAACGCCAGAGCCGATTCCTTCTTCTTTGATAATCTTGAACAGACCAATTTCAGAAGTTGTTGCTGTATGTGTTCCTCCACAAAGCTCCACCGAATAATCACCAATTTTCACAACTCGAACAACTTTTCCATATTTTTCACCAAAAAGTGCCATTGCTCCCATTGATTTCGCTGTTTCCACATCTGTTTCAATCGTATCAACTTTTATAGATTGCCAAATCACTTCATTAACCTGGCGTTCAATCGCTGCTAATTCCTCTTTTGTCACTTGTGCAAAGTGAGTGAAGTCAAAACGGAGGAAGTCAACTTCATTAAGTGATCCTGCTTGTAAGGCATGATTACCTACAATATGATGAAGCGCTGCATGAAGTAAATGAGTCGCCGTATGATTTTTAACAACGGCATTACGCCGCTCTACATCAATCTCTAGAGTATAAGTATCACCGACCTTGAGTGTTGATAAAATTTCTACTTGGTGTAGATTTTGTCCATGAGGAGCGTGTTGCACATCTAAAACATTTGCCACCACTTGGCCTGAAGCATTTTTTATCACACCGTGGTCAGCAACTTGTCCACCCATTTCAGCATAAAATGGAGTGACATCAAATACAAGTTGAGCTGTACCAGTTACATTTTCAACAAGTTCATTATCTTTAACTGCTACCAACAATTTCGCTTGTGCTACTTTATCTTCATAAAGGAAAGTTGATTCAACCTCAATTGAAGACAAAGTTTCATTTTGAGCGCCCATTGAGCCACCCTTAACCACTGCACTCCGCGCTCTGTCTTGCTGCTCTTTCATTGCAGCTTTGAAACCTTCATGGTCAATCTTGAAGCCTTCATCATAAGCAAGTTCCTCTGTTAATTCGACTGGGAAACCATACGTATCATAAAGACGGAAAATATCTTCTCCATCAAGTGTATCTTTCCCCTCAGCTTTGAGCTTAGTCAGGAGTTCATCAATCAACTTTTGTCCCGCATCAATGGTTCGATTAAATGTTTCTTCTTCACGATCAATAATCTGCATGATAAAGTCTTGCTTTTCAAGCACTTCAGGATAGTAACTTTGCATAATTTTTCCAACAGTTGGAACTAATGACGCCAAGAACTTGCCTTGAATACCTAATTTTTTCCCATGCATAACAGCACGGCGTAGCAAACGACGTAAAACATAGCCCCGTCCTTCATTTCCAGGCAATGCCCCATCACCAATAGCGAAACTCAATGAACGAATATGGTCCGCAATAACCTTAAAACTCATGTTTTCTCCATCAGAATCATAAGTTTTTCCAGATAGTTTCTCAATTTCACGAATAATAGGGAGAAAAAGGTCAGTATCAAAGTTAGTTTTTCCACCTTGAATGATACAAACCATACGCTCCAACCCCATACCTGTATCTATATTTTTCTGAGGCAATTCAGGATATTCTGAACGTGGGATTGCAGGATTAGCATTAAATTGAGAAAGGACAATATTCCAGATTTCAATATAACGGTCATTTTCAATATCATCTGCTAGTAACTTTAATCCGACGTGTTCTGGATCATATGTCTCACCACGGTCGAAGAAAATTTCTGTATCTGGTCCCGAAGGTCCAGCCCCAATTTCCCAAAAATTATCCTCAATAGGAACAAGGTGGGAAGGGTCAACTCCGACTTCTACCCAACGGTTAAAGGTATCTTTATCATCAGGATAATAAGTAATGTATAATTTTTCAGCTGGAAATTCAAACCATTCTTTACTTGTCAACAGTTCCCAAGCATAAGCAATCGCTTCTTTACGGAAATAATCACCAATAGAAAAATTCCCCAACATCTCAAACATCGTATGATGACGTGCTGTTTTACCTACATTTTCAATATCATTTGTCCGAATTGCTTTTTGTGCATTAGTAATTCTAGGATTTTCTGGAACAACTGAACCATCAAAATATTTTTTCAACGTTGCAACACCAGAATTAATCCAAAGTAAAGTTGGATCATTTACTGGTACAAGACTTTGTGAAGGTTCTACTGTATGATTTTTTGATTTAAAAAATTCAAGAAACATTTGACGAACTTCTGCTGAAGTCATGGTTTTCATTAAGATTTCTCCTTTAGACTTTCCACTATCCATTTTATAGTTAGTCTGACTTTTCCATTAAGCGTCTAACCTATTTAGAAAGGGAAATTCATTTCAAATTATTATTTATTTATTTTAATTTGTGTGTTTATTCACAATAAAACGATAAAAAACTACCGTAAACAAAGGGGCGCATACAGTTAAATACCGCGGTACCACCCTTATTCACGATAGAATTTCTATCATCTCTTTTGATTGTCAAAGCAGTTTTCTCTGCTATTTAAGCACTGTTGTTTTAACCTACTCATTTTCAGCACCATGAGCTCTCTGCAAAGTTAAAGTTTTAATTATTAGTTAGATGATGAGCTTGATGAAGTTTGTGTAAATTGTGAGAAAAGATTTGAGAACGCTGTTTCTTTCACAGTAACATTATACTTTTTCAAGTAAGAAGCAATCACACCACTAACATATGTTGTATCAGACTCTTTTTGAGATTTGATGACATCTTGAAGTTCTTTTTTATACTTATTCATATCAGTACCTTTGTCAGATGTTTTAACCATCTCAACGATATAATATGAAGTAGAACCAGTAGAAGCATCAGAGGCTTCAATAACATCTGAAAATTCACCATTCTTCAACTTGAAAGCTGCTGTTTGAACTTCCGCTGGTACTGTTGTAGAAGTCGAATTAAACGTTATTTTGCTTGAAGCATTTGTTTTCTCAAAGCTCGCTTTACCAGCATCATCTTTCTTTGCTGCTGCCAATGCTTTGGTTGCAGCATCTTTTGATGTTTCAGAAACCACATAAGCAGTCACATCTGGGTGATAAGTTTTCCATGCTGCTTCAAGATTTGCTTTTGTATATTGTGTCGTTTTGATATCATGATCAATCGCTGCTTGTTCAAGCATTTGAGTACGCATATATGGCGTAAAGCTCGCTTCTGTCAATCCTTGTTGTTGCAAAGCCGAAGAGAATTGATCGCCGTATTGACTCTTAATATCCTTAACTTGAGCTGCAACTTTTTTATCTGTCACTTCTTTCCCAAACTCTTTACTAAAAATTTTATCAAATGTTAAGTTTTGGAGTAAAGTGTTTGTTGGTTGTGATGGAAATTCTTTTGCTTCGTTATAGAGGTCTGACACACGAATTGTATCACCTTTCATGGTAATAATATCCTTACTCGCTGAGTCATTGTTTGAACAACCCGAAAGTGTTACGAGCGCGGCACCTGCGAAAACTGTAGCAATAGCTAAACTGAGTTTTTTGAATTTCAAAATATTCTCCCCTACATGATGACCGAGCAGCCACTTCGGTCTAAAATCATTAATTTATTTTTAACTTGTTGTAATTATAACATAAAAAGTTAAATAAAACTTTATTTATGCAAAGTTTCAATTTTTGTCATATTTCCAAGGGTTTAGCGACATTTTATCATCAATAACCCATCTCCAAGTGGAAGAACACTCGTCATATATTTAGAATTATCAAATACTTCATCAAATAGCCTACGCAATCCTCGCTCTAGAGCACGTTGCGTTCTCTTAATTTCCATGATAGGGACTAATATTTCGCCTGCCTGAAAAACATCATCCATCAAGATAACCCCATTATCAGATAATAACTCTAATGCATTTGGCAGAAATTCGATATATTTTGATTTCGCCGAATCCATAAAAATAATGTCATATTTTTTATGTCCATCTCTTTTCAAAACTGATAAAACATCAGCAGCATCGCCTTCTTTAAGGATAATTTGATGACGAGAATCATATTTTTTTAGATTTTCTTTTGCCAAAGCAATCATTTCAGGATTTCGGTCTATTGTCACAATCTCAGCACTAGGAGCAGCTTCTGCCATCATAAGCGCTGAAAAACCAATGGCTGTTCCGACTTCCAGAATACGTTTAGGCTGCATAATACTAATCAGCATTTGAAAATAAGTCACAGTTTCATGCGGAATTACGGGAATATTGTTTTCTTTAGCAAAGGCAAGAACTTTTGTAATATCTCCACTCAACTGAGTTTGGCTTCTACGCATCCAGTCAACAAGTTCTGGTTTTACAACTGGACGGTTCATCATTGGATTACTTGTACGTTTATAGGTTTCAACCACGAATTAATGATTTCCTTTCTTTATTCGCTATTTTTTATCATATTCAGATAAACTCTCATTCCATCTTCATCAGACTGTTCATAAGTAAAATTCAATCGTTTTCCAACATCATTTGCTAACAGATGAAAAAGGTCGCAGGCAGTAAAAATTGCTTGCCACGAATCTTTTTCATCCTCTGATAAATATGTTTTTTTATAAGCTTCATAGAGTTCATCAGGAAGGTAGGATTTAATATGCTTTCCCCACATTCCCATTGTTAATTCAAAGTTATGCTGTACTGCAATAAACCAGTCTAACATGGTTTCTAATTCTAAATGAACTGTTTCCATATACATTCGCATTGTATACGAGATCTGTTGGCGCTTTATTCCTTTTGCTACATTGTTTAGGCACCACCAAAATTCATTGCACGATGCTGCATATTCTGCTTCTGTCGGTTTTTTTATCCAGTATCCTTTGTCGTTTGATGAAGGAATTTCTTTTAAAATATTATCTTTATCAAGTAATGGAATGGTTAGCGTATCTTCTCCAAAACTATTTTTATCCTTATTTTCAATTTGTAAGTCAATTCTGACACCATCCTGAAAAATCATCAGCCACGTGTGGTGACCGTCAGGTCTGGGGGATTGAGGTTCCTGGATAATCAAAGGAGTACCAAATTTCTGTGGAAATTTTTTGTCTTCAATAAATGAACTAATTTCTGTGACAATGTAAACAATATCATAGTCTTGATATTTATCGCGATTTATGTTGGGATTTGCTCTTGAACCATTAAGATAAACTGCTCGTACACGTTCATCAGATTGCGCAATTTCTAAAATTAACTTCATCATTTCTTGGTCTTTTCGCATGATTACTCCTTAACCTCGCTTTTCTATCTTATACTAGTTCCTTTTAGAAATTAAGCCATATTAATACTGTTAAAGTTTTCGTCTTGCGCAAACTACTTCTTGCGCTTACCATTTCAACCTGCCAGCTCTGCTGGATTGCGATTTGAACTTTCGACTTTATAGGATAGCCGTTTGCGCTAAAGCAGCAACGGCTATGCTAGTTGTTTCACCCAGTCGGTTGCCACTGCGACTACCATAGCGAGCATGGACAGCGTAGCCCAAAGGGCGGAGATAGCGCTTAGACTTCAGGGACAAGACCACTTCGCCTTGCGACTTTAGTCGCTTTAGAGCGAATGGATAACGAAGTGGAGCGGAGGTGTGACCTCATATCTTTGATGTCAGGTTGTACCCTAACATCAGTGGGAGAGAAAGAATCGCCCACTGATGAAGTAATCACTTCAAGACATAGACTTGATTATTAATTCATTTTTTTACGAGATTTTCAAATTCTTCTAGGCGCCTTTCAAAAAGCTGGAATGAACTTTCAAGATACTCTGCGGATGTCATGTCAACGCCCGCTTTAGCAATAACATCTAATGGATAAGCGGATGAACCTGCTTTAAGATAATTCAAATATTTTTCACGATTTTCTGTCGTTCCATGAACAATTTTTTCTGCAAGGTAGGTTGCAGCTGCAAACCCCGTAGAATATTGGAAAACGTAGAAATTATAGTAAAAATGTGGAATTCTTGCCCATTCATACTGAATCTCTAAATTTTCTTTTGCTTTCAAGCCGTAATATTTTTCGTTTAATTTTCCATAAGTATCATTCATAAACTCACTCGTGAGAACTTGACCTTTAGCATCTGCTTCGTGAATCATCTGCTCAAACTCAGCAAATTGTGCTTGACGATAAACTGTTCCTCGGAAACTATCCAGCCAATGATTAAGTAAAGCAAAACGTTCTTTATCATCTTTTGTTTCATTGAGTAATGTTTCAGTCAAAATATTTTCATTTGTGGTTGAAGCAATTTCAGCTAAAAAGATTGGATAATCACCGTAAACATAAGGTTGATTTTCACGTGTAAATGTGCTGTGCATGGAATGCCCCATCTCATGTACCAGGGTAAACAGGTCATCCAATGTTTCTTGCCAGTTGAGCAACATGAAAGCATTTGTATCATAAGCCCCACCTGAATAAGCGCCTGAACGTTTTCCTACATTTTCACATACATCAATCCAACGTTCGTCAAAAGCTCTTTTTACGCGTCTGGTATAATCTTCTCCAAAAATTGCTAGCACTTCTTGTGCTTTTTTTACCCCATCTTCATAATTAAATTTATAGTCTAATGTTGATAATGGTGTATAGATATCATACATTTTTAAATCTGAAAGATTCAAGATTTCTTTGCGAAGTGAGATATAGCGGTGTAATAAAGGCAAATATTTATTGACTGTTTCGATAAGCACATCGTAGACTTTTTCTGGTACAAAATTTTCTGCCAAAGCTGCTTCACGTGCTGATGAGTAGCCCCGTACTTCTGCATTGAAGTTATGAACTTTCACATTAGTTTGTAAGGTTTTAGCATAAGTATGTTGATATTGTTCATAGTTACTATAGAGCGATTTATAAGCATTTTCACGAACAATTCTATCCTTACTTTCCATAAGCGAAATATAGTTCCCATGAGTCAGCTGAATTTCTTCACCTGACTCATCTTTTACTTGTGGAAAGCGAACATCTGCATTATCAAGCACTTCAAATGTTTCTGCACCACTACCAAAAATCTCTCCTGCGGATGCGAGAAGTTTTTCCTCTTTTTGGCTCAAAATATGAGTTTTTTTGGTAAATAATCGTTCAAAATAATGTTGATATTTTTTTAATTGAGGCTCGTCTAATAATAATTTTTGATAAATTTCAGTTGTTAACGCTAGGAATTCTGGTTCATAGAAAGAAAATGCTTCACCGAATTTTGCGTAAAGTGTTGTGGCTTTTGCTTGATATTCTTGGTACTTTGCAGCTCTAGTGTCTTGGTCATTTTTCATGGAAGCGTAGACGTAGAGTTTTTCCACATCTTTTGAGATTGAGAGCATGGTCGCTGTTATCTCATGCAAAGTTACTGCGCTATCCAATAAATGTCCTGCAAAATCTGCTTCTGCCCCCTCAATGTTGCCTGTAACGCAATCTAACTCTTCTTCCCAAGCCTCATCTGTTGAAAAAATCGTTGTTAAATCCCAAGTTAATTGCTCTGGAATTTCAGTTCTTTCTTTAGCCATACCATCACTTACCTTTCTCAGTTTCTATGTCACTTTACTCCCGTTTTCCTAACGGAGAAGATACTGCTTAAATCTTAACTTTTAAGCAGGACTAGATTTTTTTATTATAGCATTATCCACAATTTAATGTTCAGTTTCTGGAGCGATTATATTAGATTGATTTTGAAATGATTACTTCATTGGTGGGGAATTCTCTCTCCCACCAATGTTAGACATCAAAGATATGAGACCACCATGTCCTCGAAGTCTATCTCGCTTTGCTCCGCTGTCGATTTCGCTAAGTTGCTAAAGCAACAAGCTCAAATCGCAAGCGCTAAGCCCCTAGGGCAGTAGAACAAAAGCAGAGATTATCATTTCGCCTTATCGTTTGCATACGAATAGAGGACAGCGTAGCAACGGAGTTGTGTAGACCGTTCAGAGAACGGCGTGCGAAGCACGTAGCGAGTTGCGGCTTCGACTAGGCACGTTCGTGCCGCAGCGAACCATTTCATCTTACAACTTTAGTCGATTGCGATTTGAACTTGCCACTTTATAGGATAGCCGTTGGCGCTAAAGCAGCAGCGGATATGCTAGTTGTTTCACCTAGTGGGTTGCCACTGCGACTAGGTGCTTTGCCTGTTGCTCTTGCTGCTTTAGCAGCTAAGCAAACGGACAGCGTAGCAACGGAGTTGTGTAGACCGTTCAGAGAACGGCGTGCGAAGCACGTAGCACCATAGCGAGCATGGACAGCGGAGCAACGAAGTTGCGGAGATAGTGAAATCGACAGCGTAGCAAAGCGAAGATAGAGCGAATGAGTTCCTGTGGTGAGTCAACAGCGGAGTAGAGTGGAGATAGTGTTGCTAAGTTAAATCTAATCTCAAAAAGTGGAAGGTTTTTTAGTTCATTTCGTATAGTTTAGAATTTCATCAAAAATAAATTTCCCAACACCACCTTCGTTGCAACTTAAAGTAGTTTTATGGCTTTTGTTTTTTACTGTATCAGATGCATTTGCTACCGCTACTGCTACATCAACTGTTTCAAACATTGTTAAATCATTTTCTCCATCACCTATTCCAAAACTTAAGGCATGAGGTAATTTTTCAAGATAAGCGCGTATTGCAGCTCCTTTTGTGCTGAGAGGATTGACAATCTCAAGTGTTTTTATAAATGATGTGAAAACGTAAGTATCTTTGATAGTTAGTCTCTCTCTAAGGATTTCATGTTTTTTATCACTTGCTTCCATTAGCTCAATTTTTACGATTGTCCGCTCTGGATGTGCTTCGAAAAATCCAATGATATCTTCAACGTGATAACATTGCTCTTTGAAATACTCTGTTTTATAGTCCATCAACAGTTTTCCTTGATTTCCCATGAAGCTCAGGCTGTTACGGAGTTTTTGCAGATGCACCTCGTATTTTTCTACGGGTTGAATCACCACTTCAGTGTCAGTGTGGATAAAATAAAGGATATTTTCTTCATCCAAAATAGGTAAAAGAAGCCGCAAAGTATCTATTGATAAACAGTTGCTATAAGTCGGAAATTGCCCTCTTGCTTTAAAACCTGCGCCATTTCCAAAAATGACGTCACAATCTATCCCAATCTCTTGCTCCATCTGCTCAACAAGCCCAATCCCACGACCTGTTACAAATACAAAATGGTCACCTGCCTCTTGAAGTCTTTTTACTGCATCTATATTTATTTGAGGAACAGGTACACCTAAATCTTGAAAAGTTCCATCTACATCTGAAAAAACAATATTCATACTTTCTCCCACCTTTTCATCAAAACAAGTATCTTATGATTCCTTATGGACAAACGCTTTGCTTGATGTTGTAATTTTTAGTTGTAGCACTATAAAAAATAGACTATCCACTTGAATAATCTTTTCTATTTTGCCTTTGTTTCATTGTTAACTTCTTTTATTATAGCATAGAAACGAGGAGGATAGAGCTTGTTTCGCGGATTTTTTTTGAAATTTTCTAAAAAATTTTGATAGTAAGGCGTTATATTTTGTGTAATTTGTGTAAAATTTGCTGATGAAAACTTGTCAGTACTGACAGAAAGTAAATTGAGGCCTGGCGGTGCAATGTAAGGCTTGTCAAAGTTTTCTGTCAGTAAATTTTTCCCTTGTTGATAATATTTTTCTTGAATTTCCAACCATTTTGTTGAGCGATGAAAGAGTTGTTGCCTTACAAAATGAGCAAGTCCTCTGTCAGTACTGACAGATAATGATAATGGAGCTTGTGCGGAAAAAGGGCGACGCAACTGTGCCAACAGTTCTCCATGACCAAACAATATTTCCTCTGTTAAATGTAAAATGTTGCCCCTCAAGTCCTGATGAATCAATGATTTTAATCTTAATTTTTTTCGTTCTAAATCAAGTTCCCAGAAATAAAATCCTCGATTTTCAGAAAAATACATCAAATTTTTTTGAAGTTCTGTCAGTTGATGACCCAGCCATAATTTCTTTCCCATTAGCCAAATCACAGAATAACCATGAGTTTGATAGTTTTCTGTTCGTTCTTTTAGGCGCTTGAGCGAAAGAGGGGAACATTGAACTTCTATTGCAATGTTATCATTGACCAACAAATCAGGGGTTTGATTTAGAACCGGAAGGTACTTTTCTACTTCCACTTTTTCGGACTTTTTGAACCAATGATAGAGTAACTTTTTTAACGTTAAATGTTGTACAGACTCATTCTCAGTCCACGATTCACAATTTCGTAAAGTCTTGTGCGCAAAATGTGTAATTTTTATATTTCCGTTTTTCAAGACAACTTCTGTTTTGCAAGCGGGGCAAAAATATTGTCCTGTCAGCTCTTCTGGAGAACTTTCCAATAAATTGACCAGTTTATTTTTTTCATCAATTGCTGTCAGCATACTACTATATACGAAAATACTGATAGATTGTCACAAAAAAAGCTGTCAGTATACTGACAGAATATTTTAGAATGGAATTCAATTGTTTTTCATCGTTTTTAACTTAGCAAGTGCGCGCTATCTCCACCAAATGAAGTAATCACTTCAATAAATGCGAACTCATTTCACATTATAATGTTGTATAAAAACGGCAAAAATAGCAAAAATGATGAAACTTCCGACAATGACGGCAACCCAAATCATATGTTTTTTCTTTTCAGAGTTGAGGACAGCAATAAATTCACGAATGAAGGCGGGAACACGGTAATACATCGCCGTTTTTCCACCACGTCCTCCTTGCGCTTCTAGACCAATCTGAGCTGCAAATAGAGCAGCACGGAAGACATGATAATCTGAAGTGAAAAATAGAAATTTATCTTTCAAAAGTTTGTCAGAAAAAACTAAATTTTCGTAAGTTGTTCGAGATTGATTTTCTAGCAATGTGCGCTCAAATGGAAATCCTAGCGTTTCAACGGCATATTTTTGCATGGCTTGTGCTTCTGAGATTTTCTCGTCCGGCCCTTGACCTCCTGAAAATACCAAAATCGTCTGTTCATCACGCACTGCATCTACAGCAGCGCGAATACGATTACCGAGCAATTTTCCAACGTGCTCTCCCTGAATAAGCCCTGCACCAAGCACAACATAGTAAGGCGCTGTCATTTTTCTCACGCGCCTGCCATATACCCAACTTGATAGAAAGAAAATACCAAATTGCCAAGCCAAATAAATGGATAAAATGGGATAAACATAACTCAGAATTTGTAACCAAAGCCAACTTTCTGGTAGTTTCCCAACCGAAAGATAAAGAAAGTCAATACCAATAAAGAAAAGAACGACAATAGGCAACAATAAATTTGAAACAGATTTTGATTCTCTTCGCCACATCTTTATGGTCAAAACCACAATCGCAATAGGAATAACAAACCCTAACACCAGAGGAGCAATCGCAAACAAAACTGCTTCAATGAGGAGTAAGACAATGCCGATACTGTTTCGCTGCTCTGAAAATACAATAAACGAACCCAAAACACCGTTCAATGTTATCCACAGAAAAATAATATAAAAAAACGACAATCGTCCCAAGCGCAATGTTCTTAGATCTTTCAAACGCTTTATTTTCCACCAAAAAACGAAAGTGATACTCCCAAAAAATAACGTCAAAATTACGCCAATAATAAATAATCCAAAATCTTCCATGAGCATATTTTAACATATTTTTAGCCAAGCAAGCGTCTGCTAACATCAGTGGGAGAGAAAGAATCTCCCACTGATGAAGTAATCACTTCAATCACTTCATGACAAAATTCTTTAAAAAATTACTGACAAGAAAATTATAAGTCAAAAAAATTCTGTCAGTATACTGACAGAATTTTCATAAGTAAACTTTTGAGCTTACAAAGCAGCTAAAACCGCAAAGTTAATGATAAACAAGATAGCAACTACCCAAATAACAGGTTTCACTTCTTTCACTTTTCCATTGAACAGTTTAACAAAGATGAACGTGATAAACCCAGCGGCAATCCCGTAAGAGATTGAATATCCAAGTCCCATAAATACAGAAGCAAAGAAAGCAGGAATTGCTTCGCCAAGGTCGCTCCATTTAATTTCAGTAAATGAACTCAACATCATCATCCCAACAATGATAAGAATAGGTGCAGTCGCTTGAGAAGGTACAATCGCAAGAAGCGGTAAGAATAAGCTTGAAATAGCAAACATTACAGCTACCACAACTGAGGTCAAACCAGTACGTCCTCCTGCACCAATACCAGCGGCAGATTCAACATAAACTGTTGTATTTGATGTACCAAAGATTGCCCCAATTGGAGTTGCAATCATATCAGCAAACAAAGCTTTATCCATCTTAGATGAGAAACCATGACTATTTTCCATATCTTTAAGGTCTTCGTCTGTGAAGATACCCGTTGCACGCCCCGTACCAATAAATGTACCGATTGGGTCAAAGATTGAAGTCAATGAAAAAGCAAGGACGGTCATCAAAACTTCAACGATACGTGAAGAATCAGAGAATAAAGTCCCAAAACCTTTAGGACCAAAAGCAGCACCAAATGTTGTTCCCATTTGATCAATGGCAGTTCCAAGATTATTTTGTGCAAACAACGTGTGCACATCAATCTTAACTACACCAGTCAAAATAGCAAGAATCGTTGTAACCAAGATAGAAAGTAAAATTCCTGCCTTCCATTTACGAAGAACGAAGAACATTGTTACAACAATCCCAACAAGTGCAATCAAGACACCAGGATTATTAAAAGTCACAAGTCCAGGCACAATTGATGAGTTAGCTGTAATCGTACCGTGTTCATTTGTATAAGTCCCAGGGTCAGCGATAAATTGCAAAATACCAGCATTTTTAATCCCAATATAAGCGATGAAAATACCAATCCCACCACCAATAGCGTGTTGCAAGGCCTCAGGAATACCAAGAATAATTGCTTTACGAATAGATGTAAACGTAATAATAATATTAATCACACCACAGATGAAAACCATAGCTAAAGCTTCTTGCCAAGTATATCCAAGACTCAATACAACCGTATAAGCAAAAAATGCGTTGAGTCCCATTCCTGGGGCAAGTGCATAAGGAACATTAGCGATAAATCCAATCGCGAGTGTACCAACAATAGAAGCCAAGATTGTTGCCAAGAATACCGCTTGTACGGGCATCCCTGTTGACCCCAAGATTTGTGGATTCACAAAGAGGATGTAGCTCATGGCAAAGAATGTCGTCAATCCAGCCATAATTTCACGGCCAACTGTAGTGCCGTTTTCTTCAAGTTTAAATAACTTGTTCACGAAAAATTTCTCCTTTTTAAAAGATGCGAAGTGGGTCTATTTGGAAGTTATGAAATATAAAAAAACTATGGCTAATTCATCGTACAAAACACGAATGAACCGATGTTGCATTGCGAATTTCATGGCGCAAAACAGCAATATAACATGCCAATCGTAGTCATCACTAATAGAAGTGAGAAAAGTCTATTTTCACTAACTTTCTAGCCCGCTGAACTCAGTTATTCGCTAAAAAGTTGTATCCCACACGTTTTTGTGGCATACGTCATAAAATAAAAAATAACTATATTTCTATTCTAATCAGTTTTACTTAAGGAAACAAGATTTTTATTAGGAATTTTCTTTAAAAACATCTCAACGTTCGGAAATATCGAACATAATTAGTGAAAAATTTTTTAATGTTCGTTCCCTTACTCAAAACTCTTGAATCATCTAACAGTTTTCTAAGGAGAATTGAAAATAAATTAAGACACTTTTATTCAACCATTTTTTGTTTATTCTGTAACTTCAAAGTAAGAGTAGCCTATCTATGTTATAATGGATGAACGAATATAAATAAAGGATGGGGTATGGAAAATAAAGATAGAAAATTGATTGCTATTGACCTAGATGGAACAACTTTACAATCTGATGGTCACTCTATCAGTCGTTATACAAAATATGTATTTAAACGAATCGAAGCACTTGGACATATTATATGTATTACCACGGGACGCCCTTACCGAATGTCTTTAAATATCTATCGCGAACTTGAATTAAGCAGTCCAGTCATAAATTTTAACGGCGCACTCATTTCAATGCCCAACAATAGAGGATGGGAACATACAAAAGCTCACTATATTGACCGTTCTTTTGTCTTTGACCTATTAAGGCACCAACAAAATTTCAATCTCGATTTTTTTGCCGTTGAATATCGAAGAAAATTCTTCCTTAATACTTTCCGAAACGTTGATGCAAAGCTTTTTGGTGTAGAAAAATTTCAACCATACAATCGCTTACGTGCTGACCGTATCACTGATAATCCACACGCTGTGCTTATCTCTACTCGTCAAAAAGACAAAATAGCATTAGCAGAAGAAATGCGCAGACACTACAACGGAAAAATTGATGTTGGTGTTTGGGGAGGCCCAAACGGTATCTTAGAAGTCGTTCCCAAAGGAATTAGTAAAGCTTCTGGATTAAAACACCTTCTTAAAGTTCTTGATATTCCTCTAGAAAATCTTATTGCTTTTGGAGATGAGCACAATGATATTGAGATGTTTAAACTTGCTAAAAATGCCTATGCAATGAAGAATGCCTCGAAACGTCTGACACCTTTTGCAACAGAAATCCTTCCTTGGACCAATGATGAAGACGGTGTTGCTCGTCAATTAGAAAAATTATTTTTAAAATAATTGAGTGATTGTAATTTTTAATAGACAATAAAATAAAATCATAGTAAAATAAACTTGTAAGCATAAAACCGTTTACAAGTTTTTCTATTATCTCAATGCTCTGCTTCTTTGGCTAATTTACAACTTTAAAGAGACTGAGCTCACCACAGAAAAAGGAGAAAACCGTTATGATTAAATTCTTACGTACTAATATTATCGCATCATGGATTCTCACAATCCTACGGATTTATATCGGTTGGCAATGGGTTGAAGCAGGTTGGGAAAAAATCCATACCTCTGGTGGTTTCCATGCTGAGGGAATGATTGCTGGTGCACTTAATCAAGGAACTTCTGAAAAGCCTTTTGCTTATCCCTGGTTTCATGATTTTCTAGCTTCAACAACAAACAATGGGCATAATGCTGGAATTTTTAATGTTCTGGTTCCTTGGGGAGAACTCCTCGTAGGACTTGGATTGATATTTGGAACTCTAACTCTTGCAGCTGCATTCTTTGGACTTCTGATGAATTTCACTTACTTACTTTCAGGCGTCGTTTCTACAAATCCAACTTTCGTAGTTATTCAATTTCTAATTCTTATTGCTGGATTCAATGCAGCTAAAATAGGTCTTGACTACTGGATTACCCCTTTCCTACGTAAGTATCTTCCATTTTTGAATAATGACATCAATACACGTAGAGTCAATTAATCTTTATATAAGCAACACACTGTCAAAGTTTTTTGACAGTGCTTTATTTTGAAAAAACAGACTAATCATCCTATAATGTAAGGGAATACAAATAATAATATTATCTATTTTTTTTATAGATTTAATATATCTGAAGGAGAAATTAATGAAAGTTTCAATTTTCTCAACTTGCGTGATGGACTTAATGTTTCCTCAAGTCGGAATTGCAATGGTCGAAGTTTTAGAGCGTCTAGGAATAGATACTGATTTACCAGAACAACAAGTATGCTGTGGACAGCCAACTTATAATTCTGGATTAGTCAAAGAATCCATGCCTACAATCAAAAATCAGATTGATGCCTTTGAACACTCTGACTATGTTGTAGGCATCGCTGGTTCATGTTCTGGGATGTTTAAAGAATACCCTCATATGTTCAAAGAAGGTGACCCTTACAAACAAAAAGCAATTGATTTAGCAAATAAATCTTATGAATTTACACAATTTCTTTATCATGTCCTTGGTGTAAAAGACCTTGGGGCTACATTTAACGGTGAGAAGGCGACTTATCATCGTTCTTGCCACATGACGCGAATCCTTGGCGAACGTGAAGCACCTTTTATTTTATTGAATCATGTTGAAGGTCTTGAAATGCTACCGCTTCCTCACATTGAGAATTGCTGTGGTTTTGGCGGTACTTTCTCTGTCAAATCACCTGAAATTTCTGAAATGATGGTTACTGAAAAAATGAATGATGTTGTATCAACTGGTGCAGAAATCCTGATTTCAGCTGATTTAGGCTGTTTGATGAATATTGCTGGAAAATTTAATCGCGAAGGCAAAAAAATAAAAGTGATGCATATTGCTGAAGTATTAAATACTAATGTTGATTTGGAACGGATTGATTCTGTCACAAACCCAGTGTTTGCAAAGATTTAGGAGGAAAGGAGAATACGGAGAGCACTGTTTTTTGAGTAATAATAGCTTAAAATACAGCGCTCAAAGTTTGATTAAAAATTATGGGACTTTCTACAAGTACAAAAACGTTTGCCGAACGTTTAGAAGATAGCAAAAAAGATAAATTTGCTCAAGCTGCTGTGGCTAGAGCACAAGATACTCAGTGGGAAAAAAGAGAATCTTCTCGTGAAGAACTTGGAAATTGGCAAGAATGGCGCGATATCGCAGAATCTATTCGACAACACACGCTAAAACATCTTCCTCACTATTTGACAGAGTTTTCAGACAATGTTGCTGCTCGTGGTGGCCATGTTTTCTTTGCAGCGGATGCTAAAGAAGCTAATGATTATGTGAAAAAAATTGTGTTAGAGAAAAATGCGAAAAAGATTGTAAAATCTAAATCTATGGTCACAACTGAGGTTGATATTGACCCGATGCTCGTTTCACTCTCTGATGATATGGATGTATTGGAAACTGACCTCGCAGAATTCATTTTGCAAGTCGCTGACTGGGATGAACCTTCTCATATCGTTTTTCCTGCTTTACACAAAAATCGCGATCAAATCCGTGAAATTTTTGCTGCAAAATTAGGCTATGAGGGAGATAATGACCCTGTTAATCTTGCACGTTGTGCGCGTGACACAATGCGCAAACTTTTTTTGAAATCTGAAGTGGGCATCACAGGTTGTAACTTTGCGATTGCCAATACGGGTGATATCAATTTATCAACTAACGAAGGAAATGCTGACTTGACTATTTCCATTCCCAAAACACAGATTGTCCTAATGGGAATGGAGAGGATTGTACCATCAATTAAGGAAGCTGAAATTCTGGATAATATGTTGGCACGTTCAGCTGTTGGACAAAAATTGACAACTTATGTGACTTTCGCTGGGCAAAAAGCGGATGATGAATCAGACGGTCCAGAAGATTTTCATGTCGTTATTCTAGACAATGGTCGTTCTAATGCAATTGGTACAGAATTTGAATCAATTTTGCAGTGTATTCGTTGCGGGGCTTGTTTAAATGTTTGTCCTGTTTATCGTCAAATCGGCGGACATGCCTATGGTTCGATTTATCCTGGTCCTGTTGGCTCTGTACTCTCCCCTGTCCTCGGTGGTTATGAGCAATATGGTGATTTACCCTATGCTTCAACGCTTTGTGGGGCTTGCACAGAAACTTGTCCAGTCAAAATTCCACTGCATGAACTTTTGATTGCACATCGACGCGTCATGGAAGATGATCTTAAAATGCATCATGATGGTTCATTTGTTAATATGGAAATGAATGCTGTGGGTATGGGAACTGGCCATCCTGCAATGTTTGGCATGGCAATGAATATGGCTCATGCTGGACTTTCGATGTTGCCAAAGGCTAAAGAAATTACCGTTGAAGGCTCGCTTTTTGAATACGGAGCTGTACGTAAAGCTCCAGCACTAGCAAAAGGTTGGACAGATGTACGAGATTTGCCTGTGGCACCGCCACATAAGGAACAATTCCGTCAGTGGTATAAGAAACATAAGGCAGGTAAATGAGATGACTGGAACTATTGAAAATCGTGAAAAATTTTTAGCAACTTTGCTAGAAAAACGTGGAGGTGTGGAACTTCCTTTTGAAGCTTATCAACCAATTTCTAACTTACCCGAAACACACTTGGCTCATCTAACGACAGACGAATTGTTAGCTATTGCTAAAGACCAAGCAGCGCGTGTTTCTACTAACTTAATAGAAACTACTGCTTCCAAGATGAATGAGGTCATCGCTGGATTGATTGAAAAATCTGGCGGGGGACAAGTCATGATTCCAACAACAGAGGAATTTGATCATTTTGGTATACAAGTAGAGTCCAACCAGCTTGTTCAGTGGAAGCTTGGTGTAGAGCATCGCGATGAAAATATCATGGCCGCTCAAAATTCAAATGTTGCTGTAGCTGTTGCTAAGTTTTTCCTCGCTGAATCTGCAACTATTGTTGTTGAATCTGAAGCTGGACAGGGTCGTTCATTGCATTTTTTGCCAACACATTATATTTCTGTCATTCCTTTAAGTCGTATGGTAGCTCGCTCAACGCAAGCAGCCAGTTGGTTTGAGCAAAATAAGAAACCTGGCTCAACCTTGCATTTCATCTCTGGTCCTTCTAATTCTGGAGATATTGAAATGCAACTCGTCGTTGGTCTTCATGGACCATTAGAAATTAATTATGTTATTGTAAAAGATTTATAATCATGAATATTTATGGAATTAACTCTGTCAGTGTATTGATAGGATTAGTTTTTTTGTCAGTATACTGACAAGTCTTTATTTTTACTGACAAGGATATTATTTTGGATTTCGTTCTTTCTTTTTTATAATTAAATTATAAAAACATTAGAAGGAGATTTTTATGATTAAATTTTTACGACATAGTCGACTTGCTGCCGTTATCTTAACTGTCCTACGTGTTTTCATCGGCTATCAATGGATGAGCGCTGGTATAGGCAAACTGATGGCTGAGGAGAGTTTCTCTGCAAGTGGTTTAATTAATGGTGCTTTAAACAGTCCTACGGCTTATCCTTGGTTTCACAGCTTTCTTTCATTGACGACGGATAGTGGTGCAAACACGGCTTTCTTTGATTTTGTAGTTCCTTGGGGTCAAGTGATTGTTGGACTTGCTCTTATCTTAGGCGCTTATACTCTTTTTGTTGCTTCTGCGGGATTAATGATGAACATCGCTTTTATCTTGTCAGGCGTAATTTCTGAGAATCCAACTTTCATCTTGATTCAAGTCTTGATTTTAGTTGCTGGATACAATGCTGGTCGGTATGGACTTGATTATTGGATTACACCCATCGTCCGTAATATTTTTCCGTTTTTACATAATGATACTTTGCTTGAAAATGGATAAAATTAAGGCTGTCAGTATACTGACAGCCTTTTTGTTTGCTTATAAAAAACTCATGAGAAATTCTCATGAGTTTCTTTTAGTTGCGATTGTTTCCGCCTGCGATACCAAAGATACGAAGCAGGAAGAGGAACAAGTTAAGGAAGTCGAGATAGAGAGAAAGTGCCATTGATATTGCCCAACCATCATTGACTTGACCGTTATTTGCATTATAGACGCTGATAATTTTTTGATTATCCCAAGCAATCAAGCCAGAGAAAATAACAACCCCTGCGATACTTGTAAGGAACACCAGTCCTGAGCTTGCCAAAAACCAGTTGAGCACCATCGCTACAATCAGTCCCCAGACGGCAACTCCCATGACTTTACCCATAGCTGAAAGATTTCGCTTCGTCACGCGCCCATACACAGAGAGTCCTAAGAACATTGCTGCTGCGGTCACAAAGGCAAGGGTGATGTTTGTTGCAGTATACATGAGAAGTGTGAAACTAAGCAAGAATCCGAAGAAAGCAGCGAAGCCGATGAATAGCGGAAGTGCCATCGGAGAGTTTTTCAGTGCAGCACGCTGCATCGGAAATACGAGAAAGAGTGGAACTAACCATAACAACAGAAAGGCGAAGCTACCGCTTTGCATGATAGAGATGAGATTATCCACAAAGAATGTAATCATAATCCATGAAACGAGTGCTGAAATCAGTACTCCAACTCCCATCAGCGCATAGATTTTACTGAAAAAAGCATTAAGTCCGTCTTTTTGTTGGTCAAAGATAATATTGTTATTGTCATTCATATTTTGCATTAAATTTGGCCTCCTTATTTTTAATTTAATTCTAATACTATTTTACCAAAAAATACATCATTTGTCATCAGACTTAAGTTGTATTTTTTACTATACCTAATTGTTGCCACTATTATAACTAATCCGCTGTGAAAAATAAAAGCTATATTAATTTTTATAACGCCATAGGGTCGAAATTTACAACCTCCTTAGTTTTTGATTTTGATGCATATTCTAGTCTTATGGTAAGTGTCAAAAATGATATGAAAAACAAAAAGCTGTCAGTGTGCTGACAACTTTTAAGATTTTAGTTCATATCGAAAGAAGGTAAACGTTTGAAATGTTTACGAGCATTCCATTTGTATTTTACAGAATCACGCCATTCGATACTTGCTACGCGTTTATCGACTGCTGTAACAATCCAACTTTCTTTATAACGCGGTGGATTAATGGTTGCACCAAACATATGTTTGATGATAATGTCTTTTTCTAACTCTGACAAAGTTGTCAATTTGCGAGCATTACGATAGGCAATATGTGGATGTACATAAGCATGGCTCTTTGCAAATTTTGTTTCGCGCCAATCATAGTAGAAAAGATCGTGCAAAAGCCCTGCACGAGCTGTTGCTTTGGCATTCAAGCCTCGTTTTTTTGCAATAGTGTAGCTGACATAACTGACTTTCAGACAGTGTTGTAAGCGGGTTGAAGTGTAATGATGTGTGATTTTATCGAGTTTTTGGAGCTCGGGCATTTTGAGGAGATGACCGACATAACTCATATACTCGGCATCATTTAACCACGGTTGTTCATCTAAATTCATGAATTGATTATATCACGAAATTTGACTTTGTCAATGTAATATACAAACTTTTTTGATTAAATTTTTCTTTCTATTTATTTAGATTAATTGACTTCTTCTCTCACAAATTGATTCAAATGTGCTTTTTTATCTTGTTTTTATATTTATCTTTTTATTATTTTTCATTATATTCTCCAACTTTTGTAAACCATAATGTCATTCGTTATATTCTTTTACAGTGCATCAGAGTTATCGAAGTAAGTGCGTGCTATCTCCGCCCTTTGGGCTACACTGTCGATGCTCGCTAAGGCGCTGAAGCGCCTAGGCTTCTTGGACAAGACCACTTCGCCTTGCCACTTTAGTCGATTGCGATTTGAACTTGCCACTTTAGTCGGTTAGTGAAATCGACAACGTAGCAAAGCGGAGGTAGAGCGAATGGATAACGAAGCGAAGCGAAGATGCAAGCTTTAACAGCCAGCTTCCCATGCTTCCCAGGACCCCAGGACATTTGTCCGTTTGCTTAGCTGCTAAAGCAGCAAAAGCAGAAGGCATTGGCTGTAAGGCACTAAAGTGCCGATGAACATTTGTCCTCTATCTCTAAGTCACTAAAGTGACAAGAATAGAGGCAACGCCAAATGACAATCAAACGGACAGCGTAACGCAGCGAAGATAGCGACTAGAGAAAATGGACAAATGTTTTACGAAACTCCCACTGAATAAGGCTTGACTTCATTGATATTAAAGGAATTATTTATCAAAAATCAAAGTCCAGAGTTTACAAAGTCATAAAATTCCTGTATAATTGATAGGTATTAGAAAAATCTTGGAGGGTGTATTGTGCCCAACTGAGGATTCAATCATCAACCAGCTTTTCTACGAAAAGTACTAAAGGAGAACAAAATGGCTAATATCAAATCTGCAATCAAACGTGCTGAATTGAATAAAATCGCTAACGAACGTAACTCACAACAAAAATCTGCAATGCGTACTGCTATCAAGAAATTTGAAGCTGAACCAACTGAAGAATCTTTCCGAGTTGCTTCATCAGCTATCGATAAAGCTGCTACTAAAGGCCTTATCCATGCCAACAAAGCTTCACGTGATAAATCACGTCTTGCTGCTAAACTCGGCTAAACAAAAAACTTGTCAGCAGACAAGCTTTTTTGTTTAAAACATTACTCTACCAACAAAAAATTTCTCTACCTCATCAAATCATAGTTATTACTTCATTGGTAGGGGAATTGCGATTTGAACTTGCCACTTTATAGCATATCCGTTTGAGCTAAAGCCGCAACGGATATGCTAGTTGTTTCACCTAGTGGCTTGCCACTGCGACTAGGTATAGTGAGCATGGACAGCGAAGCAACAAAGTTGCGGAGATAGTGAAATCGACAACGGAGCAAATCGGAGATAGTGCGCACTTGCTAAATTAAAAAAATCATAACTCAGTGGTTATGATTTTTTAAATATTTCAAAGTCGGAATCTAACATTCCAATGAGTGGATTGAAGTTCCCAGTTAGAATCATCTTTTCTGTCAAAATCCCAGACTGAATCACTGGTTCTTCATCATCTTCTTCAAAAAGCGAAATCGCCTCATTTACGGCAACTGATGTTTTTTTGTCAGTACTGACAGACTTATCAACAGGTATTTCCTCAAATCTGTCAGTCACTTCTTTGCTGTCAGTTGTTTTTTCAGTCAAAAATCGCTCAATTAATCCTGTTTTACGGTTTGCTCCAGCTTTTGCAACAGCCGCAGCAAAAGCTTTTTTCTCTCCAAGTAAGATAAGACTTTGTTTTGCTCGAGTAATAGCTGTATATAACAGATTACGCTCTAACATTCGTGAATAGCTGGAAACCATTGGAACGACTACAGTAGAAAACTCTGAACCTTGTGATTTATGGATAGACATCGCATATGCCAATGTAATTTTGTACCACTCTGCTCGTGGATAACTCAATTCTTGACCATCAAAATCCATAACTAACTCATCTTGCTTGCTCTCAGTAAATTTTGCAGGAATTAATTCAATAATAATACCCAAATCACCATTAAAAACGTTGGCTTGAGCATCATTAACCAAATGTAGAACCTTGTCTCCTTCACGAAATTTTAAATCATTAAAATTAAATTCGAGTCGCGCATCCAGCGGATTGAAAAGATTTTGGAGTAAGTCATTCATCGCATTTATTCCAGCAATTCCTTTATACATTGGTGCCAAGACTTGCAATTCAAAAGGATTATTCCCGCGATTTTTCCAAGCTTGCGCAATCTGCCCAATAAGCTGTGGAATCTGCTGACTACTTGCCTCAAAGTATGAACGATCTGCTTTCTTCTCCGTAAAATCATGAGGAAGTTCACCGTTTTTAATGTGGTGCGCTAGATTTGTAATTGTTGAATCATTTCCTTGACGATAAATTTTGTCCAACTTAATTGATGGTATTTGAGAAATTTTCAGCAAATCAGCAAAAACTTGCCCTGGTCCAACTGAGGGAAGTTGATCTCCATCTCCTACTAATAATACCTTCATAGAACTCGGAATCGCTTGAAATAGCTTATTTGCTAACCACGTATCAACCATTGAAAATTCATCAACAATCAAAAGACTACCTGATAAATCATTACCAAAAGACTCCGTATCTTCATCTTGACCCAAACCAAGATGTCGATGAATCGTTGCTGCTGGCAAACCTGTCAATTCATTCATTCGACGCGAAGCCCGCCCAGTCGGCGCTGCAAGCAATATCGGAAATAGATCATCAGTATAGTGCGCCGGATCCAAGTCGATTTTATGAATCCTTGCATAAACCTCAATAAAACCATTGATAATCGTTGTTTTCCCAGTTCCTGGACCACCAGTCAAAATGAAAAACTGTTGGTTCATCGCACTGATAATCGCCTGTTTTTGTAACTCATCGTAGGTCATTTCGAGGTCATTTTCAACTTCTGTCAGTACTGACAGGATTTTTTTATCAGCAAAATTTTTGTCAGCAATATCTGTTTCAGAAGTTCCTGCTTTTTGGGCGCTATTGTCAGCAACTATTGTTTTTGTCAGTGCTGACAGACTTTTTTTAATTCCCTCTTCTGCAAAAAAAAGCGAATTTTCAAATATTTTAGTTCCATCTTGTTGAATTTTTCCGTCAATAATCAGATGATTAATTTCAGCAGCAACTTCTGACGGATTAACTTCAACATTTCGCGCTTCTTCAAGGAGAAAAATGGTTTCAGAAAGAAGTTCTTTTGCCTCAATATAAGTATCTCCTGTCGCCAAAGAATGTGTATTGACGACATGCAAAAGCGCTGCCCGAAAGCGATTAGAGCTATCTGCTTCAATGCCTAACTCACTAGCAATCTTATCTGCGGTTTTAAAACCAACACCCTTGATTTCTTCAACAAGTTGATAAGGATTCTCTTCAATCTTCTCAAGCGTTTCGTCTTTATAAAGTTCATAGATTTGAAAAGTAATTTTACTTGGTAAACCATATTCTGCAAGCTTTGCCAATACTTTTTCCATTCCGTGATTTTCTCTCAAACGCTTAATAAAAGAATTTTTACGTGCAAGTGTCAATAAACCATCTAATTTCTCAGGCGCTTCAAGAATACGGTCTATTGTATTTTCAGGGAAAAGTTCAACAATTTTCTCTGCTGTTTTTTTCCCGATTCCCGGAAATTTATCTGACGAAAAATACTTTACTAGTCCCGCACTTGATGTAGGCATTGCCTTTTCATATTGCAAAACTTGCAACTGCTCACCATATTTTGGATGATGAGTTAAATTACCATAAAAAGTATAGCTATCTCCCTCAACCACATCCCCAATTGTCCCATTGACGACAATTTCCGAATCATCATAATCAGCATTAGTTTCATCAATTTCAATAAGTAACACCTTATAAAAATTACTCGTGTTGCTAAAAAAAATTGCCTCAATAGAGCCTGTCACATAAGTCTTTTCGGTCATAATACTTTATCCCAGATTTTCATTTCAAAATGACGAGTTCCCGACTCCAAAACGGTAAGTGTGTTATTAGCCAAACCACCAGCAGTACGCAATTCTGCAACATCAAAACCTGCTAAATGTCGTATTCCTGCTGTGCCTGAAGCCCCATGACCAACCAATAATACATTCTCCAAATCATCTGTCAGCAAATCTCTTGCCAATGCATCAAATCTTGAAAGCACTGATTTAACAGATTCTGCACCAAAAACAGAACCATCAAACTTGTCCAATTCAAACCTAGAATCATGCATTTCTTTTGGATATTTGGCAATTGCATCCTTAATCAACCACCCCTCTAACTCACCAAAATTCCATTCTGACAGCCTACTGTCAGCACTGACAGTGCTCTCAGTAATTAATTTTGCAGTTGTCAGCGCCCTTTGTTGTGGGCTAGATAACACCTTATCAAAAGAAATTGGAGCTAAATACTGACGGACACGTTCAATTGCTTGATAGGACTCTGGTAATAAAGCAGAATCTCCTTTCTGCCCCTGTAACCTTCGTTCTAAATTCCATTCCGTCTTACCATGTCTTACAAAATAAATTTTCATATCTAAAATGTGAGGATGATTGCTTTGAAGTACAAAAAATTCCTCATTAACGCCTCTGTTATATACTATAAATGAATAAACTCATTTCATCAGTCGTTCTGCAATAACGAGTTCTGGTGCACTTTTCGCGTCAGAACAGATGTGAAGCACCATAAGCCATTGTATCCTTGTACAATGGTCTAGCTATAGTATAACTCCAGAGTGTCCATATCCAGTTCCTTTCTTTTATTCAAATCTCATAAATATTATAATGTCCAAGCATTCGTACCGTCACACCAAGACTTTTTAACTCTTCTAGCGCATAAGAAATCTTCTCATTTTCAACTAAATCAATGATGAAGAAATATTGTCCTAATCGTGTTTTCAACGGACGAGACTCAATTTTTGTCATGTCAATATCACGCCAAGCAAAGACTGAAATAGCCTTATGCAATGCTCCTGGAAGATTTTCTGGTAAAGTAAGTGCAATACTGACTTTTTGCCCACAACTCACCAATGGTACCTCAGGGAAACAATGTCCCAATAACCAAAAGCGTGTATTATTTAATTCAATATCCTGAATATCTTTTGCTAAAATCTCCAAGCCGTAGATACTCGCAGCTTCTTGATTAGCCACAGCCGCAATTGGCTCGGTAGAGTGATTTTTCACAAATTCTGCTGCCATCGCTGTAGAATCTACCGCAATAAGTGATGCTTCAGGGTAATTTTTCTGCAGAAATTCTCTTGTTTGAGCCAAACCTTGAGGATGTGAATAAATTTTCTCAATTTTTTTATTTAAGTTAGTAACTAATAAATTTTGTGAGATAGATAGTACAACTTCAGCCACAACCTGTGCTGTACTCTTATGAAAAAGACTATCTATCGCAAGATTTACCGTTCCTTCTATGCTATTTTCTATAGGAATTAACGCAAAATCACACTTCTTCTCATCATAAGCGGAAATTACATCAGCAATCGTATCAAAAGCAAGTAAATCTCCTTTAGGAAACGCCGACTTTGCGGCAATATGAGAAAATGAACCTATCGGTCCTAAATACGCTATTTTTATTTCTTTTTTCACAAATTTCCCTGCCAATCTCGAATTTCTTGAGCAATCTTGTCTGGTTGCTTATTTTCCACAGCAATAACTAAATCTGCTACTTTTTCATACACGGGAGTTCGCTTTTCAAATAATTTTCGCGCAAATTCCTTATCTTTAGCTAAAGGACGTTGATTTTTATCATCTTTTAAAATTCTTTGCCACAAAGAATCAAAATCACTTTTTAGATAAACAACTTGATTTTGAAAACCTAAAATATCCAAATTTCCAGTATTTTCTACAATACCGCCACCTGTTGCAATCACAAAGTCCATATGAATCGCAGCCTCAAAAACTTCTTGCTCCACTTGACGAAAATCATCCTCGCCAAATAAATCAAAAAATGTTGAAATCGGCATTTCAATTTGCTGCTCAATCATCTTATCCAAATCAATAAAATCATCCGATAAAAGTTTTGCTACTGTGGACTTTCCAGCACCCATAAAACCTATTAAAATTATACTCATAAATCTATCCAATATCGGCATTCACCGTCTATGATATTTTCCATTTGACCACCTGCTTGTTCAATCACATAACGGCTCACTTCATTCTCTACTTTTGCACAGACTAAAACCCGATAAATACGACGTTCCTTGTACTTTTCAAGCCCAAATTCTAACATTTTCCTTGCCAGTCCTTGCCTCCGAAAACTGGGAACAACAGCATATCCGATATGTCCACCCGTTTGAAACAAGCTTCCTTTTTCAATCTGCCATCGACAATTCAACATTCCCACCATGATACCCTGCTCAAAAGCGAAGTAAGTTGGTCCTGATGAGTGATTAGGATCATCAGTTTCTATTTTTGAAGTGATTACTTCGTCAGTGGGAGAGTCTTTCTCTCCCGCTGATGTTAGTAGAACGAAAGCAAAGCTTAGTGTTGCTTATCCCGCCACCTAAAAGAGGTGGGGGATTTAGCAGACACTTGCTTGGTTAAATCCTCTGCAAAACTTAAATAATCATCAAACTGTAGTTCTTTTGCTTTTTCAATCATAAAAAGATGATGAAAAGGATTTTCATCTTTTTTCCATTCAACAACAAAATCTGAATATGCCTTTTTATCTCCGAAATTCAATTCACGAATTTCCATCTAGTCGCTCCAAATCATCAAAAAAGCTTGGATAACTTGTATTAATTGCCTCAGCTCGCTCAAGCATCATCTCTCCTGATGAAACTAAAAGACTCGCAATCGCCGCCATCATCCCAATCCGATGGTCTCCAAGAGTATTCACAGTCGCAGCATGAAGTGGTGTTTTTCCTCGAATAATCATCCCATCTGCTGTCGGCTGAATATCTGCACCCATCGCATTCAAACTATCTGCCACCACAGCTATTCTATCCGTTTCCTTAACTTTCAACTCCTCCGCATCTCGAATAACCGTCTGCCCTTGTGCTTGAGTTGCTAAAAGAGCAATAATCGGTAATTCATCAATCAATCTTGGAATCAAACTCCCTGAAATCTCGCAACCTCTAAGCTGACTTGTACGGACACGAATTGTAGCTGATTTTGCTACATCATCTTGCTCTAAAAATTCAAGTTCTGCACCCATTGCTGAAATGACATCCAAAATACCTGTTCTTGTTTCATTTATTCCAACATTTTTCAAAACTATTTCCGAATTTGGCACAACTAGAGCGGCAACCACCCAAAAGGCTGCTGAAGAAATATCCCCTGGAACGATTACATCACAAGCAGTTAAAGATTGTCCACCAGGTACCAAAATAGTTTGTCCTGATACAGCAATCTCTCCACCAAACTGAATAAGCATCTCTTCAGTATGACTACGTGTCTTCTCTTTTTCTACTATCTTGGAGACTTCACCTTTAGGGGTTTGTAAAGCAGCAAAGATTAAGGCAGATTTAACTTGAGCAGATGCTACAGGCAGTTGATAATCAATTGCAGATAACTTTCCACCTTTTATTACCAAAGGAGGCAAATCTCTTGATGTTTGTCCTGTAATATCCGCTCCCATCATTCTCAAGGGTTGAGCAATTCTATCCATCGGTCTTTTTGACAAAGAATCATCACCAAATAACGTCGATTCAAAAGATAGACCAGCAAGGATACCCGAAATCAAACGTGTTGATGTTCCAGAATTTCCCATATCAAGTTTTTGCTTTGGCTGCTTTAGTCCTTCAAAACCTGTTCCATGAATCTTAATTAATTCACCATCATCTTCAATCTCAACTCCCATAGCCCGAAAAGCATTCATCGTTGAGATGACATCTTCTCCTCGTAAAATATCGCGTACATTTGTTGTACCATGAGCAATCGCTCCAAACATGATACTACGATGCGAAATAGACTTATCTCCTGGAACTTTTAACTCGCCACGCAGCCCTTGCGAATTTATTTTTAACTTCATTTTTTTCATCCATCCTATATAGCTAACTCACTGTAGAATTCACAGTGAGTCTTTCATAATTTTCTACAGTAAGGCAAGTGATTGCAGTCACTACTTCCCGTTTCAACATTTTTATCCAGAAGCTGAGAAATATAATACTCAAATATTTCTCGAAATACAGATTATAACTTCTCTCGAATTCGAAATAGCAAGCACACTCTACCTTTGTTCTATTAAAATTATAACAAATACACGCCTATTTTGCTTTACACAGTTGTGAAAAGAAATGAAAAGCACGTATTATTTCTCGTGCTTTTTAAAGTAACCGCTTCAATATATTTAAACCTGGTTCAGATATTCTTCTCGCATCAAAGCATAATAATCCGCTAAAAGAGATTCTCCAGCATAATCATCGTAAATCTGACCTAACTTTTTCATTCCTATTTTTTCCATTACTCGTCCAGACTGACGATTTCCAACGAAATGGCTCGCTGTTAAAACTTGGAGTTTCAACTGATTAAAAGCAAAATCTCTGAGGCAACTTGCTGCTTCTGGCATCAATCCTCTCCCCCCAATAATCAGGATGAATAGACCAACCAAAATCTGCTCCCTCTCCTCTGACTCTCAAATCAATTGAACCGATTAATTTCTGAGTTGTTTTTTCAACAATACCATAAATAGTTAATCTATTTTTCATGAAGAAATTGACAATATCTAATTTCATAGCTTCCAAATCTTCTACAATTTTGAAACCTGCATTTTTGGCAAAATTTACATCACTTGCATACTCCAAAATATCCTGTGCATCAGACATCTCAACTCTACGCAAGATTAAACGTTTCGTTTCAAATCTCTCATGTTCTGCTAATGAAGTCAAGACTTATTCAGTGGAAGTTTCGTAGAACATTTGTCCATTTTCTCTAGTCGCTGAAGCGACTGATAAAAGGGCAACTCGCCACTGAATTTAGTCGGACGAAATTCAAGGTTTAGGTGCTGCTTTATCTCCGACCTAAGAGATCGGAGTATTAGCACGCACTTGCTTTGATAAAATAAGTGTTTTCATTTTATTTCCTCTTTATCATGCCACTTTGAAATCTGTTGCAAACTCTATAATCTCTCTTGCTCTTACCAAATCTTTTTCTGTTTTAAAACTAATTTGTAGTTGACCATGAATATCTTCACGATTTTCTTCATTTATTTTAATATTCGTGATTGAAATATCTTGTAGAAGAGCTAAAACTCTAAGAATCACTCCTTTTTCATCTGGAACAGAAATAAATAAATCGTAAAAATTAGGGATTGCACCTTTATGAATTTCCATTCCTTGTCTGATTTTCTTACCTGTATCAAAGAATGATTTAATTGCTTTCTCATCTTTTAATGAAATTTTTTCTGAAATTTCATCAAGCTGAGTTTTGAAATCTTTAATTCGATTGAGAATTGGCTCTGGGTTAGATAATAAGACTGCCGTCCACATTGTGCTATCTGCCTCAGCAATCCGTGTCATATCTCTAAATCCGCCGGCTGCGAGATTTTTGACTAAAGGATGCTCTTTGGAATAATCATCTGATTGTTGAACTAAAGATGAGGCTAAAATATGAGGGAAATGTGAAACTTGCCCTGTAATTTTATCATGTTCTTCTGGATTCAATATGATGAACTTGGCGTGCAAACCAGAGAGTATCTCTTGTAATTCTGCGTTTTCTTCTGTCAATACATAATAAGCATTTTCAAATAAATTGACATCTGAAGCTAATATTCCTGATTTGTGAGAGCCAGCCATTGGATGTCCTCCAATGAATTTCACATTTTTATCATGAAAAACTTTTATTGCTCTCTCCATCACTCGTGATTTCGTAGAACCAGTGTCGGTAATAATGACATCTTTCTTTAATTTAAGCTGGCTCAATTGACCCAAAATTTCTAATGTTACATCTATCGGAGCAGCGAGAATAATGACATCTATCTCTTGAATTTGCTCTAATCTTGGGATACTTTCATCAATAATACCCAGAGTTTTAGCAAGGTTTTGAACGTCTTTTTTATCATAGCCAATAATTTGATGCTCAGGATGCGTTCTCTTAATCCCCAATGCGATGGAACCACCAATTAAGCCCAATCCAATAATTAATATTTTTTTCATCTTCTCACTCTTTCGTTAATGTAACGCAAGTTCCTTTACCAATTTCGGATGTAATTTCTATTTTAAATTCTAATTTATCCAAAATCAACTTCGCAAGATACAACCCTAATCCCGTTGATTTTTGTTGAATTCGTCCATTAAAACCAGTAAAACCATGCTCAAAAAGTCGCGGAATATCTTCAGAAAGGATACCAATTCCCGTATCTTTAATGCTAAATTTTCCTGGTTCAATTTGAACCAAAATCCCACCTTCTTTTGTATATTTGACAGCATTATTAAGCAGTTGTTCAATAGCCAAACTCAGCCATCTTTGGTCACTGACAACTGACCAATCTCCTTCAATCTTCACTGACAAATTTTTTTGAATGAAGAAACTACTGTATTTTTTTACCAAATCTTTTGTCAGTGCTGACAGACTAATCTGATTAAATCTAAAATCTGTTGCAAGATTATTTATTCTTTGATATTCGAGAAGTATTTTCAAATAATTTTCCAATGAAAAAAGTTGATTTTTTAGCTCTCTCTCATTTATCTTTGTCTGTGTCATTAAATCAATTGCAGATAATGGAACTTTCATTTGATGAGACCAGACGCGGATAATATCTTCAAAATCACGCTCTGCAAGGTTTTGTTGTTCCAACCTTTTCTGTAAGTTTTTATTTTCTTTCGTCAGCACTAACACTTTTTCTCGGATTGATTTCCATCGAAAATAAGAAGAAACTAAGTAAATAATAAAAATAACCAAAGCAAATAAAGTGCTATTCAGAAGCGCCATCATTGGCAAATGCCAAAGCAAAAAATCTACAACATAAATAGCTAGAATTAGAAGGAAAACCCCTATCTGCGGCAACTTTGATTTCAAAAATTTAAACCAGAGCATAGCCACATCCTCGTTTCGTCATAATGTGTTCATCAAAGCCAATCTCAGCCAATTTTTTACGTAAACGAGTCATTTTTACGTTCAAAGTATTCGTATCAATAAACTCATCAGTTTGCCATAACTCTTGTAAAATTTTCTCTTTTGTCACGACTTCACCATTCGCTCGGAAGAGTAAGGTTAAAATTTTATTTTCAGATGTTGTTAATTCAATTTCAATTCTGTCAGTACTGCGACTTCGATTAGATGTTTCAGCATCGTAGCGAGAATCGACAGCATGTATCTCGTCAGTATTCTGACGAGATTGCGAGATGACAAGATTTTTGTCAGTACTAATTGAGTTTTCTGTCAGTAAAAATCCTGCAAACTCTAACTTCTCAGCACCTGAAAATGCATATGAACGCCTTAAAAGTGCCTTAATTTTTGCCGATAATATCTCCAAAGAAAAGGGCTTCGTAACAAAATCATCCGCTCCCTGATTCATCGCTGTAATCTGATTCATATCATCTGATGACGATGAGATGAAAATAATAGGAATTTGAGAAACTTTCCTAAGTTCACTCGTCCAATAAAAGCCACTATAAAAAGGTAAACCAATATCCATTAATACTAAATCTGCATCAAATTCTAATATTTCCTGCTTAACAGCTCTAAAATTTAAAACACTTCTCACATGAAATTCATTTTCCAATGAAGCTTTAATCGCTTTAACGATAATTTCATCATCTTCCACAATAAAAATCTTATTCATCTTTCTCTCCTCTCACTTTCTCCATTGTCATCTATTACATTTTTTAGAACATTTAACCTAGCAAGTGCGTGCTATCTTCGCTCTTTGGGCTACGCGATAAACATTTGTCCGTTTTATCTAGCCGCTGAAGCGTCTGATAAAAAGGCTGTCCATCCTCGCTACGGTCCTACGTGCTTCACACGCCGTTCTACGAACGGTCTACGTAACTTCATTGCTCCGCTGTCCGTTTGCTTAACTGCTAAAGCAGCAAGAGCAAAAGGCAAAGCGATAAGGCGAAATGGCAAGCTCTGCTTTCGTTCTACTAACATCAGTGGGAGAGAAAGAATCTCCCACTGATGAAGTAATCACTTCAAAATGAACCTGATTTAGTTTTAACAGCCATCTCAGTTCCACTCAATCGCTCATACCAAAGTTTCTTGGTTCTTAACAGCCCAGCAAAAATCACATCTAAGATTGGCAATGCAATCAAGGCAAGGACAATCATCGCCATCAAATAATTTTGTGCCAAATCCTGCTCTGGCACCTCACCTGAACGTTGTAAAAAATACATTTCCAAATAAACTAATGAAAAATTCACTGACATCAGCAGTTGTCTCAATAAAATACGCCATCTATTTTTCGATTTTATTCCTATCTTCAACAATAATTGTCCTAAACTCGCTTTAAATACAATGGGAATAAGCAGAAATACAATAACTTCTGATAGATAGGAATAAGGAAGCAAAATTCCAACAATCAATACTACAAAACCATCCACTATAAAAGCAACAAAACGTCGAAGTAAACTCACTTTAGCCTGCTCATTAGCCACAGCATCTAAATCAGGAAGAACTTTTTGCAAAAGTATTGCAAGCGCAAAACCGAGTAAGCTTCCCAAAAGATTAGTCATCAAATCATCCACATCAAAGAGACGATAAGGTCTAGGATAGAGTCCAAAAAGTGCTGAACGTTGCAAAAGTTCAAAAGATAGAGTTAGTAAAAAGCCCAAAATAACTGTTTGCTTAAATGTTCGTTTAAATAAATAACGTAAATAAATCCCAAAAGGTATTGTCAACAATAAATTGAAAAATGGCTGAATAAATGTAAAACTTTTAATGGCTGGTAACCATGTTGCTGGCTCATCCAAGCGAAACGGACTATATAATATAAACTGTCTAACAAATTCAAAAGGTACAAGATTTTGTTTAGGCCCTGTCATCTTTGCAACTTCTGCTACATTGGGTAAAGGAAAAATCGTCATTGCATAAGCACAAATTAAATACAGAATAAAAGAAAAATTGACAAAGAAACGCCAAGTGTTAACATGACCATACTTTCGATACTGCACGATTAAATACGGAATCAAAGCAAGCAACAGAAAAACGAAAAATAATAAAACACCAATTTGGATAGAGTGAAGATATGTTGTCATAATTTCCTTTCATTGAAGTGATTATTTCATCAGTGGGAGATTCTTTCTCTCCCACTGATGTTAAGGCACAACCTCTAGGTGTAACAGTACGCAACTAAAGTTGCAACAGTCTGCTTAACAACAAAGATATGAGGTCACACCTCCGCTCCGCTTCGTTATCCATTCGCTCTAAAGCGACTAAAGTCGCAAGGCGAAATGGTCTTGTCCCTGAAGTCTAAGCGCTATCTCTGCCCTTTGGGCTACGCTATATCCATGCTCGCTACGGTGCTGAACGAGTCGCAATGCCTCTCGCTAAGTAGCCAAAGCCACAAGTCGAGTCTCAAAGCACCAAATGGCAAACAAACGGACAGCGGAGCAATGAAGTTGCGGAGACCGTTCGTAGAACGGCGTGCGAAGCACGTAGCACCCGTAGCGAGCATCGACAACCTTTTTATCAGACGCTTCAGCGGCTAGATAAAAAGGACAAATGTTTATCGCGTAGCCCCAAAGGGCGGAGATAGCACGCATTTGCTTGGTTAAAACTATCAATTCTATATATGATATTCTTGAACACTTGAGATTAGCTATAATCCTAACAAGATATCTTAAGATTTTCCAAAAAATTATACTAAACTTATTAATAAGGTATTCTGATATAAAATCAGCCTACTATCAAACTTTGTTCCCATTATACCAAAAATTAAGTTATTCCTCCTCTATCCCTATTATCATATAAAAAACTCAAACAGCTCTCGCCATTTGAGTTTTCCGATTATCTGTTATAACTGATCCTTTATCAGAACCAACAACGGATTGACATTGCAATCTCACTTCATGAGTAAAAACAATGTCTGCTTCGCCGTTCTGAGAACGTTCTACATTCGTTTCTCTGACTATGCTGTTCATTTAAGCAAGGGAAGCTAAGAGCGAATGGACATCTGCGCTATAAAACTCTATCGGACTTTGAAGTGATTACTTCATCAGTGGGAGATTCTTTCTCTCCCACTGATGTTAGGGCACAACCTCTAGGTGTAACAACTAAGCGACCTGTACGCAGCTAAAGCTGCAACAGTCTGCTTAACATCAAAGATATGAGGTCACACCGTAGCGAAGCTTCGTTATCCATTCGCTCTAAAGCGACTAAAATCGCAAGGAGAAGTGATCTTGTCCCTGAAGTCTAAGCGCTAAGACCCTAGGGCAGTAGAACGAAAGCAGAGCTTGCTATTTCGCCTTATCGCTTTGCCTTTTGCTCTTGCTGCTTTAGCAGCTAAGCAAACGGACAGCGGAGCCCAAAGGGCGAAGATAGCAGACACTTGCTTGGTTAAAGTGAATCTAGTATAATTTGTAACAACTTTTGTCCTCTTTGCACATTTCCTTGAGTATCAGATAACACTTCTATATATTCAGCCGAATTTGTTACGACAATTGGAGTAACTGTTGAAAGTCCTGCTTCACTAATAGCATCTAGATCTACTTCTACCAACACATCATCTCTCTTGATATGCTCTCCAACAGAAATCTTCAAATCGAAAGGTTTTCCATCCAAACTTACAGTATCCAATCCGATATGTATTAAAATTTCAACTCCTTCATCACTCGTAATTCCAATCGCGTGTTTGGTGGGGAAAGTCATTGTAACCACACCATCGACAGGGGATACAATTTTACCATCTGTAGGTTTTATCGCAATTCCTTTACCTAAAATTCCTGTTGAAAAAGCTTCATCTTCTACATCGCTAAGTGAGATTGCTTCCCCATTCATTGGTGAGAAAAGTTCAATCGTATGTGAAAGGGTTTGAACTTCATGGTCTTTCGCCCAATGGTCAGCCTTATCTTTTTCAGATTGTGGAATTCCAAAGAAATAGGTTGCAATAAATCCACCAGCATAAGCACTTAATAGACCAATAATATAAATCCACCAGCGTCCACCTGCAATCAAAGGAATAAGTGCAAGCCCCGAAGGGCCAACAGTAATCGCTCCTGCATTACCCAATGCACCAATCACTGCACCACCAATACCACCACCGATACATGAAGTGATAAAAGGTCGTCCCATCGGTAAAGTAATCCCGTAAATCAAAGGCTCACCAATCCCCAAAATCCCAACGGGTAGAGCGCCTTTAACCAGCTTCACAAAATCTTTATTTTTTCTCAAGCGAATCCATAAAGCAATAGCGGCACCAACTTGACCTCCTCCAGCCATTGAAAGCAGTGGAAGTAACTGAGTTGAACCTGTTTTTGCAATCATCTCCATATGAATCGGCGTCAAAATTTGATGCAACCCAAACATAACTAAAGGCAAGAAGAAAGCACCTAAAATAAATCCAGAGAAAGCTCCACCAACATTGAGCACCCAGTTAATACTTCCTACTAAGCCAGTAGATACCCAACCCGCAACAGGCATGATTAAGAAAATAGTTGCCAGTCCAATAATTAATAAGCTTAACGTTGGGGTCACGATAATATCAATTGAATCTGGAACCCATTTATGTAATCTTTTTTCCAATAACGATAAAAGCCATACAGCAAATATTGCTCCAATAATCCCACCTTGTCCTGCATTTAAAGGGGTTCCTGTAAAAATATTAGTTAATGGAGCATCTGGTGTTACACCCGTTAGTAATGTCGCAGCTCCAATAATCCCACCCAATGATGGAGTTGCACCAAATTCAGTTGCAGCATTGATTCCTGTAAAAATAGCAAGATAAGTGAAGATACCATTTTTCAAAATATTTAATACTAACACCGTTTGTTGCCAAGTTCCAGCATCAATCGATCCAGCAGCGATTAGGTTTGATAGTATTGAGGCTACGCCGCCAATCAAACCAGCACCAACTAATGCTGGAATCAAAGGAACAAAAATATTAGAAATAGACTTTAAAACAGCTTTAAACTTACTCGGCTTATCATATTTATCTTTAGCTGCCGATTTTGTACGAGCAGCAAGTTCCGCCAGATCTTCTTCACTTCCAGGAAAAGTGTCACCAAGTTTGACGCCTACCTTATCTACCATTGCTTGCGCAATCTTATTTACCGTTCCAGGTCCAATGATTACTTGCAAAGTTTCATCGTCCACTATTCCTAAAACACCTTCAATTTTCTTCAAACTATCCATATTAACTTTTGAATAATCTTTAATGGTCATGCGTACACGAGTCATACAATGAATGACACGTACAACATTACTCTCTCCTCCGACTTGCTCATAGATTTCACGAGCAATACGTTTTACTTTATCATCTGCCATAAGTGACAGCCTCCTTTTTTAAGATGTAAAGAGTTCATTCATTCCAATAAGTGAACTCCATTTTGAAATGATTACTTCATTGGTAAGGGACTCTTTCTCCCTCCACCAATTGTTAGGCTACAACCCTATACGCAGCTAAAGCTGCAACAGTCCCCTTATCTCACTACCTCTAAGAAGGGGAACTTAGCATATACTTGCTAAGTTAAACTTTTTTCACAAGGTATCCTTCACAAAACCTTTGGCAGAAATTAATTTTTGCTCTGCTGTTTTTTTATCTGTTTGAGTCAAAATCATGACAATCGCGAGTTTCACATTTTCTTGCGCTTCGCTAAACTTGAGCGTTGCTGTTTCATAGTCACACTCTGTCGCTTGCATAATAATACGTTTTGAGCGTTCAACCAATTTTTCGTTCGTTGCTTTTACATCAACCATCAGATTGTTATAGACTTTACCGATTCCAATCATTGAAATTGTTGAAATCATATTAAGAATTAGCTTTTGCGCAGTTCCTGCTTTCAATCGGGTTGAGCCTGTCAAAAATTCTGCTCCACAGTCAACTTCAATTGGTAAATTTGCATGCTGACTAATTTCAGCATTAAGATTGCACGAAATCGTTCCTGTATTTGCTCCAATTTCTCGTGCATAATCGAGTGCGCCAATCACATAAGGTGTTCTGCCACTCGCAGCAATCCCAATGACCATATCATCCTTAGTCAGAGCCAAATGAATCAAATCTCTCTTTCCTAACTCCAAATCATCTTCTGCGCCTTCAACTGCAATCGTCATTGCTCTCTCTCCACCTGCAATCAAACCGATGACCATCTCTGGACTTACACCGAAGGTTGGAACACATTCCGCTGCATCAAGAACTCCTAATCGACCGCTTGTTCCAGCACCGAGATAGATCAGCCGTCCTCCTTTATTAAAAGCTTCAATGGTTGCCGAGATAACGTTCTCAACTTGTGGTAATACTTTTTCGACGGCCTGTGCAACTTTTTTGTCCTCTTGATTCATCAATGTTACTGCTTCGCTCACACTCATTTTATCAAGTCCAAAAGTATCTTTATTTCTTTTTTCTGTAATTAAATTTTCTAAATTAATCAATCCTTGCTCCTTGATAGAAATTTTATTTTATTTTTATATCGAATATAATAACATAAAAGAAATTTTATTTCAATCATTAAAATAAAAAAAGAGCTTAATCACTCTTTTTTTCTATTTTGTTAATTGCTTTTAGTGATTTCAGGATAGAATCTCGTGAACGTTGAAAATTACTACTAACATAAGTATAAAATAAAATGTCAACAAGATAAATTTGTGCCATCATAGATACTGTAGCTGCTTGCCGAAATTCAAAATTCTCTCCAGAAATAGAAATTAATGGATAATCTACATTCCTTGCCAAACTAGAATTTTCTTTTCCTGTAATAGCTACTGTCGTAATTTCCTGACTTTTGGCCAATTCAACCATTTCTAACACTTCTTTTGATTCACCTCTATCACTTACTGCAAAAAATAATTTTTTTTGCTTATTATTCGTCAATATAACTGCTGTTGTATGCGTATTATCTTCGCACATCGCAGTTTTACCAATACGGTTGAACTTCTGGGCGAGGTCTTGTGCTACTAAATATGACGCTCCTATACCAAATACAAAAATAAGTTGCGCTTCTTCAATCAGTTGGGCGGTTATTTTCAGGGCATCGTTAGAGAGATGTTCATTAACTAATTCTGTCATGTGATTGATTCTGGCTTTCAATTTAGATTTAATAGAATCAATTTCTTCGTTTGGCCGTAATTCTTGAAAATCTGTTTCAGATTGAGCATTTGCCTGCCAAATAGAAAGCTGCTGTTTGAGGTGAGGCACTCCATCAAGCCCAATTGACTTAACAAATCGGACGACTGTAGCTGGCGATACTTGACTATTTTTTGCGATATCTTGTGTACTTAAAGTGATAATTTCCTCAGGAGATTTCAAGATATATTCTCCAACTTTTGCTTCATTTGGGGAAAGTTCTTTTAGCTTAGATTGGATTTCTAGTAGAATATTCATACTTTTATTATATCATAAGCATGAAACTTTATTTCACAAAAAAAGATGCCGAAGCATCTTTATCTTATCTTTCAACAATTTTGTAATAAACTCCGCTTGTAATTTTGTAGATGAGGTAATAGATAGCAGCACAGCTCGCAATAGTAATCAGGCTGATGGTCAGTGTTAGATTACTATCCATCACACCAAAAATCATCAAAATCTTGTCAATCATCCGATAAGCTCCTAGAAGGTGAAGAATCGTAATGAGTAAGGGCAAGAAGAAAATCATACGCACTTGAGATTTGATTGTTTTTTGAACTTCAGCTTTTGAAAGACCAACTTCTTGGAGAATCTTGAATGACCGTTTGTCTTGTGCTCCTTCAGAGAGCTGTTTGTAGTAGATAATCAAAGCTGCTCCAAGAATAAAGCTTGTTCCTAAAACAAAACCAATAAATACAAAACCACCGATTTGGGCACGTTGAGTTTCCCATGTTTCAGTACGGTAACTTAGTGATAGACTATCATCATTTCCATTTTGTCGATTGAAGGCTGTTGTTAATTTCTTTTCATCTGCCTTATTCACTTCAAACAATGTCATTGTTACTGGAAGTTGTGTATAACCTTGCTCACCCTTGGTTGAATTGTAATTCTTCAATTCTTGATTCATTATTTTGTCGTTGGCAAATACCATTAACAATGAATTTGTTGGACTTATTCCTTCTGGAAAATTCTTTACTGACTTGAGATGACCAGCAACATTGTATTGATGACCATACCAGTTTACTGTATTAACTGTAGTCGTTGCACTTTTCTTATCACTTGATAAGTCTAAAAGCAAGACCTGATTTTCTGTCAGTGCTGACAAATCTTGATTACCAAGAGATTTTAAACTATCTATCGTTGTCAGCGTAACAAAATAATCATCTTGATCAAGAAGCCTTGTACTTCCAGAACTTCTAGCTATAAATTGTGTTTCAGAACCTGCTTTACGTGTAATTTCAAGGTCCGGTGACATATAAAGAGTGGAGAGACTATTGACTTTAACACCTGCAGCTACTGCTGCTTTTTCTGTCAGTACTGACAGGTCTGCACTCGTTTTTTTATCACCAAAGGACGTAATCTGCGCCTCTTTTGGAAATTGAGTCTTAACCATATTCTCTGTTCCAAAGAAAATTCCCAGACTGACAATAACTGTTACAATTGTCATTGACAATAAAATAGTAATATTACCAAGGCCAACTGCATTTGCTTTCATTCTATAAAGCATTGAACTTGTCGTGATAAAGTTATTAGGTTTGTAATAACTTGGACGTTTCTTCTTACGTTTGAGGTACCATACGGTAAAACTCACATAGAAAAAATATGTTCCGAAAATAACAAGAAGTACGGCGATAAAGAATTTGACCAAAGCAGCGATTGGATTTTCAACAGTGAGCGCAACATAATATCCTGCGCCAAGTAGAATCACTGCAAGTCCAGCAAAGAAAATATTAGATTTAGGCTCTTTTTCACCCTTGGACTCTTCACGTAACAAATCGAGACTTGATGATTTCCAAATAATGAAACTTCCGATAATCATTAAAATCAGGAAAAAGATAGCATAAATAAACATAACAATTCCGATAGCTATCGGATTTATCGCCAAATTAAAATAATTTCCGCCAATAAGATTAACAAAGATTAAATAAAGAAATTTGGAAAATGCAATTCCGCATACTGTTCCGATAACAACTGTGATGATATAACTAAGTAAAAGCTCAAGAAAAGCCACGCCTGCAATCCGAACTTTACCAAATCCAAGAATATCATAAAGTCCAAACTCTTTTGATCGTTGGAGCTGTAAGAAACGGTAGCTATAAATCAAAATTAAAATCGAAAAAATGGTTAAGATGATGAGAGCAAAGCCCATCAATTCAGCAACTGCACTTCCTCCTTTGAGTTTATCAATAGAAGGTGAAAGTCCAATAGATGCCGTTACAAAAATCATGACAAACATCGTAATACAAGCCATCAAAAAAGGAGCAAAGCTTTTAAATCCTTTTCTAATATTACTTGTGGCGAGCTTCAAACTAAGCATGGTTTCCTACCTCCGCTCCGATTTTTCTCGTAGCTTCGAGCTTTTCTCCTTGACCATTTTGAGCTGTTTCTACCTGACTCCCTAAAAATGCAGTCATAGAAAGCGTAATCTCTTTAGCAAAATCTGTTGCTGTTTTTTCGCCACGATAGAGCTGATGATAAAGAACCCCATCTTTGATAAATAACACACGCTTCGCATGACTTGCAGCAAGGCTTGAGTGCGTTACCATGATGATGGTTTGACCACTATTATTGATTTCCTCAAAAAGATTAAGCAAGTCTTCAGAATTTTTAAAGTCAAGAGCGGCAGTTGGTTCATCAGCAAGCACTAAATCAGGCTGGCTAATCAGCGCACGCGCTACAGCAACTCTTTGTTTTTGACCGCCAGAAAGCTCAAAAGGCTGCTTTTCAAGTAGAGGTTCAATATGTAGTTTCGGTGCAAGTTGTTCCAATCTTGACTTCATAAGTTTTACATTTGTTTTAGCCAATACGAGCGGAAGATAGATATTATCCCGCACACTGAGTGTATCTAAAAGATTAAAATCTTGGAATACAAATCCGAGATGGTCGCGGCGGAAAGCTGAGATTTCTTTATCATTGATTGCTGTAATATCTTCTCTATTTAACAGAACTTGACCAGATGTTGGTTTTTCAAGCGTTGATAAAATATTTAAAAGTGTCGTTTTTCCTGAACCTGACTCACCCATAATGGCGATATATTCACCATTTTCTACTCCAAAATCAATATCAACAAGGGCTGTTGTTTCTTCTTTTGAGAAACGAGTTTTAAAAATCTTCTTCAGGTGTTTAACTTCAAGTAACATTTTGACCTCCGATAGTTTGCTCTGTATAAGTTAGCAAACTTTACTGTTTTTATACTATAACTAATTCACTGAAATCAACAATGAATCAACACTTCATGATGCAGAAACAATATCGTGACATACCAAACCACTAGCTATTTCACCTTACGACTTTGCACCATGTCTCAGCAAATTTAGTAGCTGTATGCTATCTTGCGCTGATTCGAGAAAGTAAGGATTTTCTTATCCACAGTACATCAAACGCAAGCGATAATTTACATGAATACAAACTTCAATTCCTAAAAGTTCTTTTTAGAAATTAAACAGTATTAGCCATTTAAGGAGAACGAACTCCTGTAGTATAGAATTTAAAGTGGAACTAGTCTATTATTCTTTAACTGTTTTAATTATTTTTGGTTCTTGTTCGATTTTTGCAAGCCTGTCCTTCAGAGCATGCATACTATAAACAAGACAACCTCCCATGAGCGAAACAAGGACAATCGTGATACCCATTAATGCGATATTTAACCGTAAAAATGTCATAACTGATGAAACCTCCTGTTTCTTTATATGTAGATTAAAACCATAAATATTGATATCTTATGTTCTTTACAAACTATTAATCTTTTTATCAGTTGATTACTTCGTTTGTAGCAAGAACTGTTATTATTTTTGAATTTCCTTTAATGCTGGTGATGGAATTTTTGCCTTTTGGACTTCTTCCCAATTTGTGACCCCTTTGGCTTTATTATATGTCAATTTTAAATAAGCTTCGTGACGCAAGTTATGTTCTGCATTAAAATCAAGTTGTTTCATTTTACCGTTTTTATCATATGCTTTTTCTTTATATTCATAGTGATAATAAGTTTTACCTGTATCGTCTTGTTCTTTTACCTTTTTTCCATCTTGTGTAACTTGAATATAATAAGATATCCCTCCGTAGCTTATCTTATACCAAGCGTATCCTGAGCCTGCAATAATAACAATTAATGCGATTAGCCCAAATAATATTTTTTTCATTCTTCTAAATCCCCTTTAATCCTTTTCTTTGAAAAGTTTTTGATTTGATAAATTAATTTTAACAAGAAACGCAGAGATTAAAACTTACAAATTTGTAAGCTTATATTTTTTAACTTAGCACGTACGTACCGTAGCGAGAATCGACAGAGGAGCAAAGCGAGATAGACTTCAGGGACAAGACCACTTCGCCTTGCGACTTTAGTCGATTGCGATTTGAACTTGCCACTTTAGCGGCTTAGTGAAATCGACAGCGCAGCAAAGCGGAGATAGAGCGAATGGATAACGAAGCGAAGCGGAGGTGTGACCTCATATCTTTGATGTTAAGCAGACTGTTACAGCTTTAGCTGCGTACAGGTCGCTTAGTTGTTACACCTAGAGGTTGTGTCCTAACATCAGTGGGGGAGAAAGAATCACCACCAATGAAGCAATCACTTCAAGATAAAAAAATAGACTCGCAAGTCTATTTTGGAATGTGAATATCTAGTAGGACAACTTCCTGTCCTTCTGGTCTTGAATGATAAGGATTATAGAAAATTGCTGACATTTCCACATAATCTGGGTGAATCTCTTTTGGAGCGCCCATGATGATGTTGTCTTCAAAATCACGAGTGAAACTATCAATAAAAGAATTACACTGTCCCATATCGTCAAAAACTAACATTTCATGCTTGTTTACTGTGACTTCTACGTGTTTCATGCTTAAAACTCCTTTATACGAGTACGGTATGTCTCTACTGCTTTTCTTAACTCTGTAAAATTATCGCTACTAAATTTCTCGCAGATTTCTTGTGCAAGTACTGTTGCTACAACATTTTCCATGACGACCCCTGCCGCTGGAAGTGCCGTAGGGTCTGAGCGTTCGACACTTGCTTTATAAGGTTTGTGACTCTCGGTATCAACAGACATCAATGGCTTATAGAGTGTCGGAATGGGTTTCATCACACCACGTACAATAATTTGTTCTCCGTTCGTCATCCCGCCTTCGAAACCACCAAGATGATTGGTCTTTCTTGTATATCCAAATTCTTCGTTCCAAAGAATTTCATCCATGACTTGACTACCAGGAAGACCACCAGCTTCAAATCCGATACCAAATTCTACACCTTTAAAAGCATTGATTGATACTACACTAGATGCGATTTTTGCGTCTAGCTTGCGATCGTACTGCACATAGCTACCAAGTCCTGCGGGTAAACCTTCAGCGCGGACTTCAATAACTCCACCAATCGTATCTCCTGCTTTTTTAATTGTGTCAATATAAGAACGAATTTCATCTGCTTTGTCAGTACTTACAACAGATAAATCATTCTGACGTGCCGTTTTTTGAATTTTTGCTACTGACAGAGGTTCTGTCAGCGATGATGAAAGGTCAAAAGCTCCAAACTTTACAACATGATTAGCAATTTCAATCCCAAGTTCATGGAGTAATTTTTTTGCAACAGCACCCACTGCGACACGCATGGTTGTTTCTCTAGCTGATGAACGTTCTAATACATTACGCAAATCTTCAAAATCATATTTCATCCCACCAACAAGGTCTGCGTGTCCTGGTCGCGGCTTTGTGAGTCGGCGTTGCGACTTCACTTTATCTTCAACATCGTGACTTGCCATGATTTGTTCCCAGTTTTTAAAATCGCGGTTGGTTACATTAAGTGTGATTGGACTACCAATTGTTTTACCATGACGAACACCACTCGTTATTTCGACTTGATCAGACTCAATTTTCATCCGTCCACCACGTCCATAGCCACCTTGGCGTCTCTTAAGTTCAATGTTAATATCTGAATCTAAGAGAGGTAGTCCTGCTGGAACCCCCTCTATAATAGCGGTCAAACGTGGACCGTGACTTTCTCCTGCTGTAAAATATCTCATAATTCCTCCAATTTTATATCATCTTCAATTGCTCTTTGCATTTTTGGATTGAATAGTGGTAAATCAAACTTTGTCAAATCTATCCACTCTAAACTCTGAGTTTCATCATCATGATATGTTAAATCTACCACACTTTTTTTGACTTCACAACGATAACAAATATCCGTTGGTTGAACTTTATCTCCATTTGGATAGACAAACTCACCCCAGTTGTATGTACCAAATTGCTGAATTATCTCAAAATCGTGGAGCCCTGTTTCCTCAAAAACTTCACGGTAAAGCGCTTCTTCAAAAGTTTCGTCCAATTCAAGACAGCCTCCGGGTAAATCCCAAAGTCCAGAATCCATACGCTTTTGAAGCAAAACTTCACCAAATTCATTTCGTAAAAAAGCAACAACAGCGACTGTCAAAATTTTGTCATGCCCCACTTTACTGCGGAGCCATCTGATATAATCTGCCATTATTTTCCTTCCCAAAATCCAATAATATCCATCAGTTTTTCGATTTTTTGAGATTTTTCCGCTTTGATAAAATTAATAGACTGAATGCCGCTGTTATGTGCAACTTCGATATCAAGCTGACGGTCACCAATATAATATGTTTTAGATTTATCAAGCTTGTACTTTTCCAACAAATAATCCACACCCGCTGGATTTGGTTTTCTTGGAAAACCATATTCACTTGTGATTACTTCTGTAAAATAGTCCGAAATGCTCCGCTGTTCAAGCAATTGATGAGCATTTTTACCTTTATGTGTATAGATAAAATTTTCAATCTCTTGAGATTTCGTCCAATCTAGTATCGCTTTTGCGCCCTCCATCAGCTTTATCTCATCATTTCTTGCTGTCGTTTTTTCGGTAAAACTTGACTTTATCAAGTCAAAATCAACAGGTTGCGTTTTTAATAACTCATTGACCGAATACTTTTTAATGAACTGATAAACTTGCGTACGTTCAAAGGGTAAATTAAAATTTGAAAAAGTTTCTGACAAAGCAGTCAAAAACACATCATAGCTGTCAATCAAGGTCCCATCCAAGTCCCAAATAAATGCTGCCATTTCATTTCTCCATGAGTTGCTCATAAATTGGAAGCAAGCTTCTTATCGTCTCTAACATCTCCGTCAAAATATTCTCATCATGCTTTCCATCAAATTTCTCAGCAGACCAAACACGTCCAATCTCAAATTCCGATTTTTTCACTGCTGACAGGCGGTTTATAGTTTCTGTCAGCACTGACAAATCATAAAATTCAGCTTTCGTATGGTCTTTTGAAATGACAAAATCTGATGGCAACTTTTCTAGCTCTGTCAAATTTGACAAAAGTCTGTCAGCATAATCTTTTTGAGCCTTTGGTTGGTCGATGATTGACAAATAGACAAAGACATAATCCTTCCAAATCCCTAGTTGAAAATGAGGCTCCATCTTATAACCTCGCGGTTTTGTAGAAATAGCTGCCCAAGTACTTTCTGGCGCATTTGTCGTTCTCCTGAGATGTTTTGCGATATGCAAATAAAATTGATTCTCTGCCAGATTTTCTGTCATCCTCGCACCTTTGCCACTCGATTGTCCATTCTCGCTAAGCGACTGAAGTCGCAAGTCGAGTCGCAGTACTGACAGAAATTTTTCACCAATTTCCAAGAAATCAGGTTGAATCTTTTCACGAATTTTACTCATTCTGGCCTCTAAACCAACGATATCAAATACTTCAAAAGATTGCTCAGTAAACATATCCTTCCTCCTGTGCCAAATAATCACGAATCACTTGCTTATGGCCTGAAATAAAAAGTGGTAGAGAAAGCGTCTTTAAATCCACCCAGCGTAATTCTAAAGTTTCTTCATCTGTGTAAGAAATATCCAAAGGCGCTGTCAACTCACAAATATATACAATGTCAATAGACTGAACCTTATCACCATTGGGATAAAGCACATCTTTCCAAGTATAAACGCCTAATTGACGCACAATTTTTACAGCAGTAGTCCCAGTTTCTTCAAAAATTTCGCGACGAAGTGCCGTTTCAAAATCTTCACCTAGCTCCATGCAACCTCCGACAAAACTCCAAAGATGATTATCGCCACGTCTTTGCATCAAGATTTTTCCTTCAGAGTTCCTGATTAAAGCCACACAATAATTTAAGAAAATCTGCTCATGAGCTACTTTTGAGCGAATCCATTTAATATAATCAGCCAAATTTTACCTTCTTCAATCGAGTTCGATGCGCTTAAAATTATGAAAATTAGAACGAGCGCCCCTCACATCTTAACCAACTAATACTGTTTAATTTCTAAATGGAACATTTAGAAATTAAAGTTTGCGTTCCACGCAAATCACTTCTTGCGCAAGCGCAAGGCGGTATATTTGCAGTTCAACTACCAAATCTGCTACGCAGATTTAGAGATGAACTAGTATGATTCCGTCCTCCTTGAAAGCTATGAAAAAAGATAAAATGTCCAATGAACTGTATCCATCTCCACATTTCCCCATCTTCGTAGTGTAACTACTCGCTGTCCGTTCGCTTAACTGCTAAAGCAGTAAGAGCAAAAGACAAAGCACCTAGTCGCAGTGGCAACCGACTAAAGTCGGAAGTTCAAATCGCAATCCAGCAAAGCTGGCAAGACGAAATGGTAAGAGCAAAAGGCGAAGCCCAAAGAGCCAAGTGGCATTTTTCAACCTTTCAGAGCAGTCGAACTCACATCTTATTATAAAAACTTAATAAATACAACACCAAGTAGCATCACAAGTACACCTACAATCTGTACTGCTACAATCTGATATTTTGGTGATTTCCACCAGCCAAATTGCTGAACAAGCATAGAACCTATGATCTGCCCAATCAATCCCATAACAACGGTTAAGCCCGCACCAATATGTGGTACTGCAATAACAGTCGCAAGAACAAACAAACTGCCCAAAATCCCTCCGAAAAAATTCCAAGCTTTCGCTTGACGCAATGTCTTCCAACTTGGAAGTCTTCTATCCACAAGCAGTGCTACAAATAAAATGAGTATCGTTCCTACCAAAAATGAAATAAAGCTCGCTTCAGACGAATTTTTTAGCAAAACACCTAGATGTCCATTAATTGCTTGCTGAGTTGCACCCATCATTCCAATCAAAACACCCCAAATTTGCCAGCCTGCCAACCGTTCTTTATCTTTTTCTACATTTGGTTTTTTGCGCAAATTTGGCAAAACGACTGCAATAAGCACGCCGACTAATAAAATCAGGATTCCGCTTGCACGCATCAGCGTGAAGATAATTTTCGGTGAGCCAAATAAACCAAAACTATCAATAACCATTCCCATTAAGATTTGCCCTAAAATCGGTAAAATAACAGTTTGAAGCGCACCTAGACGCGGAAAAAGCAAAATATTTGAGGTTAAATATACTGCTCCTAAAAGACCGCCAAGCCATATCCACCACGGCTGAGTCAGAATGAAATGAAGACTAGGCAATAAACTTCCTGTTGTAATCAAAGTCATAACAGCAAGAAAAATTGTACCAACAACAAAAGAAATCAAGCCCGAAAGGAAAGGCGAGCCAGCATATCGGCGTAAATCTACATTGATAGGACTTTGATTTGAAAGCAGAAAACCTGCGAATAAAGAAATGACAAGAAAGATAGACATGATTACTCCTTAAAGTTATTTTTTGTTCCTTTACTTCAAGGTTCCCAAAGCTGAAATTTAACCAAGCAAGTGCGTGCGATCTTCGCCCTTTGGGCTACGCGATAAACATTTGTCCGTTTTATCTAGCCGCTGAAGCGTCTGATAAAAAGGCTGTCCATCCTCGCTACGGTGCCTACGTGCTTCGCACGCCGTTCTGCGAACGGTCTACGCAACTTCGTTGCTCCGCTGTCCGTTTGCTTAGCTGCTAAAGCAGCAAGAGCAAAAGGCAAAGCACCTAGTCGGAGTGGCAACTCCCCCACCTCTTAGGTGGAGGGATAAGCAGCACTAAGCGTTGCTTTCGTTCTACTGCCCTAGGGTCTAAGCGCTTTAGCGCTTAGACTTCAGGCAGGGACAGGGTGACCTCATACCTTTGATGTGAGGCTGTGTCCTAGCAACAGTGGGGGATTCTTTCTCCACCATCAATGTTAGCCATCAAAGATATGCTGAAGTCTAAACGATTATACTTCAGAGCAGTAGAACGAAAGCAGAGCTTGCCATTTCGCCTTACGACTTTATAGGATAGCTGTAGCAACGGATGTGCTAGTTGATCTAGTCGCTTGCGATTTGAACTTGCCACTTTATAGGATAGCCGTTGGCGCTTTAGCGCTTACGGATATGCTAGTTGTTTCACCTAGTGGCTTAGTGAAATCGACAGCGGAGCGGAGATAATACTGCTAAGTTAAAACTTCAAAGTTATTATTATTTTATCACAGTTTACTCGCGATTCTCTCAATTGTATTGAGGTTTCTACTAGTAAACTTTTCTTTATATTGTTTCTTACCTAAAATCTTTCCAAATGGCGTATGAAGTGTGCTTCCAATTGGTACTTGCCAGTAAAACACATTTTCTACAACACTTCCAGCTTCTTCTTTCGTCTTCAACTTAGAAAATTCTTCTAAAGCAAGTTTTGCAAAATCAGCCTGAGCAATAAAAACATAGATATGAAAATTTTCTTTTTTATTGAATGGATTGTTTTGTACTATTTTTTTTAGTTCGGGCGCAGTTTTAATAAAAGTAAATACGGGCAAAAAAGACAAATCAGGAGGAGTTGTAGAACTATCGAAAATAACATTTCCTGTATTTAAAATCGTCTGAACCGTTGTCATTCCTTGCCGTTCAAACTCAGACTTCAAATCAGTCATTTTTATTTTCACACCACCGACATTGATGCCACGTAGAAAACCAATGTATTTCATTTTCTCAGATAATCCCTCATTTCCTCAAAGCTCACAGGGTTTATCGCAGCACGTCCAATCTCAGGTACAATCACTGTTTTAATCAACTTACCTCGTGCTTTTTTATCATGAGTCAATGCTTCAAACAATTTTTGTTCTTCCCACGGTTTATACTCAACGGGAAGACCATATTTCACAACCATTTGGCGAATTTGTTCTGTAATTCCTTTTGGCATCAATCCTTTTTCCTCAGCAATTTTGCTGATTTGTACCATGCCAATCGCAACTGCTTCTCCGTGCATCACTTTGCCATAACCCGCAACACTTTCTACTGCATGACCGATGGTATGCCCAAAATTCAAGAAAAGTCTCACACCGTTATCTAACTCGTCATCAACAACAACTTTACGTTTCACATCACAAGAAGCAAAAATAATCTCTTCTGCATGATTTTGTCTCAAATCACTGATATCTTGAGCTTTTTCGAGTAGCTCCCACAATTTTTTATCACCGATTAGTCCACATTTTATGACTTCTCCAAGGCCTTCTTTGAATTCTCGAACACCTAGTGTTGAAAGAACATCAGGATCTATCAGCACTCCGTCAGGTTGCGCAAAAGTACCAATCATATTTTTAGCAACACTAGAGTTAATTCCTGTTTTTCCACCGATTGAACTATCAACCTGTGCAGTTAAACTTGTTGGGATTTGTAAAAAATGAATACCACGCATATAAGCACTTGCTACAAATCCAGCTAAATCTCCCGTTACACCACCACCTAGCGCAATGATTCCATCTGAGCGAGTCATACCATTTTCAGCTGCAAAATTCCAAGCGGCTTCCGCTGTTGCCAGCACTTTACTCGCCTCTCCTTCTGGAAACTCAAATACTGATACATCAAAACCAGCTTCTGAAAGGAGTAACAGAACTTTTTCTCCATATAATTGATTGACGTGATTGTCAGAAATCAACATGATTTTTTGTGGTTTCCAAAGGCTTGCGACCCAAGCACCAACAGTGTCTAGACTACCACGTTCAATAATGATTTCATAGGGATGATTGGGCAAATTTACATTCAATTTCATTAATAGTACCTCTTATTTTCAAGTTCTATTTTTAGATAAAGTGGATGATTGGATTACTAAAGCTGTCACTCACCATCACCTTTATTCATGTGTATTTTATCTCTAAGCTTTTGTTCGATTTTATTTGTTGGCATCTTTTTTCCAGTCCACATTTCAAAGCTCTCTGCTGCTTGATGAAGCAACATTCCTAGACCATTCGCAGTAGTTGCACCTTGAGCTTTTGCCCATCTCAAAAACGGAGTCTCGGGAACTTTATAAATTGCATCCACCACAAGACAATGTTCTGACAATCTCAATTCATTTGGAAGGGGCTGAGATTCACCGTCCATTCCAACAGAAGTTGCATTAACCAATAATTGTGATTCTGTCAGTTGTTTTTGAATTTCGTCAGTAACCGACAGGTCTGTCAGTAAAATCTCTGTTTCTGTCAGTGCTGACAGCTTTTCCAAACGTGCTGACAGAGGTTCAAATGACTGTGAACGACGCGCCAAAACATTGATTTTTTTGACCCCAAGAAGTGCAGCCTGAGCAATAATTGCAATTGCCGCACCTCCACCACCAATCATCGTCATAGTCTGGTTTTTGACATCAAAATCAAACTGATCAAGCGCTTTAAAAAAACCAATCCCATCAGTATTATGACCAATCAATTCTCCGTCAAAATTAACAACCGTATTGACAGCGCCAATCAACCTAGCTTCATCAGTCAGATAATCTACAAAGTCAATCACATCACGCTTATACGGCATAGAAATGTTCACTCCATACATATTTAAACGTTTAACATTTTCTATAATAGCACCTAAATCCTCTGATTCAACTTCCCATGCAAGATAGACACCATTTTCATTCGTCAACTCAAAAGCTAAATTATGAATAAAAGGCGATAAACTGTGTTTAATCGGCTGAGCAACAACCGCTGCCATACGCGTATATCCATTAATTTCCATTATCTATCCCCATTTTCCTATACCGTTATTTCGTATTGAGACTATGACTAATTCGTTGCAATGTACAACAACGAATCAACGTCACTGCATAACTTCGCGCTTTATTTGTTTTATCTAGGTCATTGCAGTTAGCACTATCTGTTTCTCCTTGTTTCCTCAATAGATTGCAAGATTGAACTTCCGACTTTATAGGATTTTAAAGTGGAGTTAGTATATCAAAATATTCCACAGATACACCTTCTTCACAAGTGCCCAACTATCTCTCCAAATAAACTTTTATTTTTTTGAATTTTATCATCATCTGCCAGACCTGCTAAGTCCTACAATCAAAAGAAATAGCCAGCTTTTCTCAATACCAGATATAATGCCCATCACTCTGAAACTCTAAAAGAACTGACATAAAATAAAAATAGTACTTACAGTTTTGTAAGTACTATTCTATCATAATCTATACAGCTTTGCGCTTCGCAAAAACACGTTTTAATACACCGATGAATGCTGGTAAAAGTGAAACAATAACAATCGCAATCATAATAATCTCAAAGTGAGCTTTAACAAAAGGAATTCCACCAAATAAATATCCTGCACCAAGTGCAACAATTACCCAAGCAAAACCACCAATTAAATTAAAGAAGACAAACTTCTTATGTGGCATCTTTCCTGCGCCAGCCGTAAACGGGACGATTGTACGAATAATCGGCATAAAACGTCCAAGAAAAATCGCCCAAGAACCCCATTTTTCAAAAAATTGATGAGCTTCTTCCATGTATTCTGGCTTCAAAAAACGACTTAACCATCGGTGTTTTGGAATAACATCTCCAAATTTTCGCCCAATTTCAAAATTTACTAGATTTGCCAAGAAAGCTAAAAGTCCCATGATTAGAATCAATAGCCCTAATGATAATTTACCATTTGACATCGCTGCTAAACTACCAACAAAGAACAATATAGAATCTCCAGGTAAAAATGGAAAAATTACAATCCCAGTTTCAATGAAAATAATTGCTCCAAGCGTAATATAAATCCAAATATGACCATTAGGCATCTGAGCAAAATTCGCCATCCACTCATTAAAAAAACCAAAAATCGAAAGTTGTGTAAACATTATCTTATCATATACAAATCCAAACTTTATCAATTGAAAATCCGCAGGCACTCACGCAAGTTAAGCCTCATCATTAATAAAGTTCATCAGGGATTTGTCATCCTTCCCTTTATACACACGATACCGTGTATTCTTTCATTTCAATGTGGGTTTACCACTTGCTCAATTTTACACTAAAATGCTATTTTTGACAATATATGCTTTATGACGGTTTATCAGAATGTATAACATTAGAGAAATGTTAGAAAATCTAACATCGCCTTGAATTGTGTATACATTTATGATATAATTTTCCCAGAATAAAATTAGGAGGACGAAATGAAGAAATTATTCCTTGCTCTGGCAGTATTATTTGCCACCGTCACAGCTTTCTCAATTTCCCCAACCAAGGTAAATGCAGAAACAACCGTAAAAATCGCATCAGATAGCGCCTATGCGCCCTTTGAATTTCAAAATGACCAGAAGAAATGGGTAGGTATTGATGTTGATATCATGCACGAAGTTGCCAAAATTAATGGTTGGAAATTAGAAATGAGTTTTCCCGGCTTTGATGCGGCCCTGCAAAATCTTAAAGGCGGACAAGTAGACGGCGTTATTGCTGGTATGACAATTACTGACGAACGCAAACAGACTTTCGACTTTTCAAATCCTTACTATACTTCAGCCCTAACTATCGCTACAACTAAAGCTTCAAAACTTGACGATTACAGTCAACTTAAAGGCAAAGCACTTGGTGCTAAAAACGGTACAGCCGCACAAACTTGGCTTCAAAATAACCAAAAGAAATATGGTTATACCATTAAAACTTACTCTGATGGTGTTCATATGTTCGCAGCACTAGCTTCAGGCAACATCGATGGAGCTATGGATGAAGTTCCCGTTATCTCTTATGCCATCACACAAGGACAAGATTTAGCAATGAATTTTCCTTCTATATCACTCCCTGGTGGTTACGGCTTTGCAGTAATGAAAGGTCAAAATTCAAATCTTGTTGATGGCTTCAATAAAGCTCTTGCTGAAATGAAATCCAACGGTGACTATGACAAGATTTTACAAAAATATACCGCCAGCGCTTCAAAGAAAGCTATACCTAAAAAAGCAGTTTATACTATTGCTTCTGACAATAGCTTTGCTCCATTTGAATTCCAAAACTCTCAAAAACAATTTACTGGTATTGATGTCGACCTCCTGAATGCTATCGCAAAAGAACAAGGGTTCAAACTTAAATGGAACTTTGTAGGTTTCCAAGCAGCAGTTGACGCTGTACAAGCTGGACACGCTGATGGGATGATGTCAGGAATGTCTATTACAGATGCTCGTAAACAAGTATTTGATTATGGAAATCCTTACTTTTCTTCTAACTTGACTCTCGCCACAGAAAAAACAGATGATAGTATAAAGTCATGGAGTGACCTCAAAGGTAAAACGCTTGGTGCAAAAAATGGAACTGCTTCATTTGACTATCTCAATAAAAATGCAAAAAAATATGGTTATACTGTGAAAACCTTCACTGATGCCACAACAATGTACTCTTCTTTAAATAATGGCTCAATTGACGCTCTTATGGATGATGAACCAGTCATCAAATACGCTATTAAACAAGGTCAAACCTTCAAAACACCTCTGAAAGCCATCCCTGACGGGCAATATGGATTCGCAGTTAAAAAAGGAACAAACCCTGAATTAATTCAAATGTTCAACAATGGACTTGCTGCTCTTCGTGCTAATGGTGAATATGATAAAATTATTGGCAAATATCTTGCCAATGATGCACCTGCTTTAACACAAGATGCTAAAGAAAATACGATTGGTGGTATTCTTAAAAATAACTGGCAACAAATTGGACATGGCTTATTAATCACACTCGAACTTGCTCTTGTATCATTCGTTCTTGCTTTAATTGTTGGGATTATCTTTGGTCTTTTCTCAGTTGCACCTAGTCCTGTACTTCGTGGAATTTCTCGTGTTTATGTTGATTTAAACCGTTCAATTCCATTGCTTGTTTTAACCATCTTTATCTTTTACGGTATTCCTAACTTATTGCAAATGATTACTGGTCATCAATCACCATTAAATGAGTTCACAGCCGGGGTCATTGCTCTAACACTTAATGAGTCATCTTACATTGCCGAAATCGTACGTGGTGGTGTTAAAGCTGTTCCACTTGGACAAATGGAAGCAAGTCGTTCACTTGGTGTTCCATATATCACTTCAATGCGTAAAGTTATTTTGCCACAAGCAATCAAAATTACAATTCCTAGTTTGATTAATCAATTTGTTATCACACTCAAAGATACGACACTTGTTTCTGTTATCGGTCTTGTTGAATTACTTCAAACTGGTCAAATCATCGTCGCCCGTAACTTCCAAGCTTTCCGAGTTTATGGCTTAATTGGCTTGGTTTACATGATTGTTCTTCTTCTACTCATGTGGGTTGGACGTCGTGTAGAAAAGAAAATGAAATAAGTAGACTGCACAAGCGCTTGTAAAGTACTATGGCTTATACATTGTAAAAATCAACGACGATTAACGCGTTCTGGGGTAACTCATAATGCTTCAATTACAGCCATCACTTAGATAAAATCTTTATTGGAGTTCAAACTACTTCAAGCACTTATGAGTCATATAAGAAGATTGACTTTGTCAGATGTGAGAAAATCAATCTTCCAATAAATCTTCTTGTAAAAAAGAAGCACGGAGGAAAAATGGGAATTAATACTCAAATCGAAGTCACTGACCTTCACAAATATTATGGGAAAAATGAAGTCTTAAAAGGAATTAGCACAAAATTTGAAAAGGGTGATGTTGTCTGTATCATCGGTCCTTCAGGTTCTGGAAAGTCTACTTTTTTACGAACTTTAAATGGTCTTGAAGCAGCCACTTCTGGCGACATCATCGTTGACGGTTTCAATCTGACAGATAAAAATACTAATCTTAATCTTGTGCGGCAAAATATCGGGATGGTTTTTCAACAGTTTAATCTTTTCCCTAATATGACAGTGATACAAAACATCACTTATGCACCTGTTGAACTAAAAAAGGTAACTAAAGATGAGGCTGAAGAAAAAGCTTTAAAATTGCTTGAAACGGTTGGTCTTTTAGACAAAAAAGATGCAATGCCCGAAATGTTATCTGGCGGTCAGAAACAACGTGTTGCTATCGCGCGAGCGCTCGCAATGAATCCTGATGTTATGCTCTTTGATGAACCAACATCTGCACTAGATCCTGAAATGGTTGGTGATGTCCTTGCAGTAATGCAAAAACTTGCAGAAGATGGAATGACAATGCTCATTGTTACTCATGAAATGGGATTTGCGCGAAAAGTTGCCAATCGTGTTATTTTCACAGACGGTGGTGTTATCCTTGAAGATGGTACACCTGAAGAATTATTTGACCATCCAAAACATCCGCGCTTACAAGATTTCTTATCCAAAGTACTTAACGCTTAAGGTAATAAAATATTCCTATCCAAAATCTGGTAGGAATATTTTATTTATTAGTCTTATACCTATCTATAGTAGATTCTTTAAAGTCGTCCATATTTTTGATACCATAACAAAAAAACCAGAATACTGGTTTTTATTTTTTTAGTATTTTCCACAATTTAGCAAACTTACCTAGACCTGTAAGTGTTCCAAAAGCAACTGCCCCACCAGCAAATAATCCAGCTGTCCCAGCCACTTTTACTTTCAAATTGTGTGCAGAAGCTTCCGACTGTTCAACAAGAGTTTTTATCGCTGCTGCATCTGATGAGCGAGGAAGTTTAGGTTTCAGAGTTGATGGTGCCAACGGTGGTGTCAGCGGTAACTTGATATCCTTAGATTTACTCTTAGATTCATTGTTTTCTTTAGTTGGTTTCTCTTTTGTACTTTGCTTTTTCTCTGGTCCAGCTACGGTTGTTGATTTTTTTGGTTTCTGTTTAGCTTGCTCATTCTTTATATCTTTTTTAGAGTTCACTTCATTTGAACCTTTATCACTTGTCGCAGGTGCAGCCACTTTTGAAACAATAAGTGTAAACTGCAACTCTTCATTTGTGTATTTCGCATCTGCGAGTGCATCTTTTAAAGTAGCATATTGCTGACCATCAGCAGTTACTACTTTTGATATAAAATAATTTACTGACAAATTAGGAAGTTCGGGCATAGCAACTGCAGTATTTACCTCACCTTGTGTATCATCGATACTAGGAAGTACAACAGAACGGTCAGTCACATCAGAGTCGTATTGATAAGAAAAATGTGCCTTCCCTATCGCTATAGGCACTTTTTTATAATAAACATTGATTACATTATTCACTGAATCATTGTTCGCCACAACCACTGGATTTGCAGAAACAAATATATAGCCAGAAATTTCTGGTGCAAGATAAGAATAGGTATTTACATCAACAGTATCTCTTAGCTGCTTACCAAATACTGTAAGTTTATCTCCCACATTAGCTAAAATTGTTGAAGGCAAAGCATTGACTATAGATTGACCTGTTTCCTGTTCAAGATAGTTAACCTGAACACTCTGTGTTCCTTTATAAGCATTAAAATCACCATTGGCACTTGAATAGCTCAGAGCTCCATAATTTCCACCCGTTGCTCCAATAATCCCAAGTGACATCGAACGATTAACAGACACTGGTTTTGAAATCGTTACACTCTTCCCTCCATCTACTGGCGAAATTGTGTAAGATAACACTCCATTCACAGTATTTCCATCAGTGCTGACAGAATCTGGTTGCCACTCTATTTCCATATTTTCAGTAACAGTAGCACCACTATCAGGTGCCGAAGCAGTCGCATAGTCTTTTGTAATTAACGTTCCATTACTATCCGTCTGACGAATTGCAATATTATTAGATGCTGCATTTTCTGTACCAGCTCCGTCCAAATCTACATCAGAGTTTTGATACAAATCTCTACCTACAAAGATTGAGTCTGGTAAGCCCCCAATACCCAAATATTTCCCAACAACATTTGAAGTTCCATCCGCACTAACATTTGTTTTCAAGTTATTCGCTATAAAATCTGTAGACTTTGGTGTCAAGATGAATCCCAATGAGTCTCCTGCAGCAAATGGATTTGTACCAGAATGAGCACGTAAAGAAAACACTCCTGAAAAACTAACTGTCCGAGACATATCAATTGCACCATTAAATAGTGCATAGCCTGCAGCTTTTGACTGATTATTTACCAAACTCACTGAAAAGGGGGAGGTAGAATTCGTTTGAGCTGTACCTATATTTGTCCATAATTCTGAATTTATATTGGCATCTAATGGATATATATGATTACCAGTATCAAAGCTTTGACCTGGAATGAGTTGAGAAGTCGTAGTATCTGCCTGAACGGCTCTGTAACTAATATTATTCAAAAAGTTAAACGGTAGCAGGCAAACACATAGTAAAGCAAAGAGAATCAATTCTGAACAACGTTTGATTTTCTTTTTCATGCAAAAGTTATTTGTTTTAGAGCAATTGACCTTATTGTTCAAACTTGAATCCTTTCTTTTAAAATTACTTTATTACTAGACTGTCGCTTACTAGCTGTCGCGCTCTAAGAACGGTACTCTCTTCAACTGTGATTAAATCATGAACCTGTATATCTCGTGACTCTAACTCCAATAAATTAATCGCTTCAGACAAATTGTTAACTTCTTCGCCTTCTAAACAATCAATGATATAATTCAAACTTCGAGTATTAAGATATTTTTCGGGTAATTGAGACTCCTCTAAAATCTTAGCCATCAAAACTTGACTTAGATTTTGCGCAATTTCGCCCTCTTTTTTTAGATATTTTTTCAAGAAAAAACGTCTAATCATTTTTTTCCCGATTGGCAGATAGTTTCTCATCCATAGCCATTGAGAACCAATACGTATACCGTTCCCCAATACTAATGCAATAAAACTAATTGAAAACATCCTCAGAAAAACTTCTGTGGCGCCTGTTTCTGCTGCCAGCCTTCCAAACATACCAGACTTTCCCGTCATAAACCAGGCAATTAAAATCGATGAAATGAAAATTCCTAAAAAAATCGCTTGCCACTCAATTTGTTGAGTAACTCGGCGTTCATAATCTTGTTTCAGCTCATCTGCACGATTTAAAAGTTCTTCTAGCTTTTTTAGTACATCAAATAGCTGATGACAATAATCAAGAATCACGGCGTCCCTCTCTATTTTTTAGAATTTCATATATAGAATACTCTCTTAATTTTAACATGAATGTCTTTATTTTGCAATCTTATTTTCTCGAAATAAAAAACACCTTCTAGGTGTCTTTTATTACTTGTGTGATGAGACGTTTAAGCGATTCAATGCACGATGAAGTGCAACTTCTGCACGCTTAATTTCATCTGATTTTTTCTCAGCTTTGGCAACTTCAAGTTCTTTTTCCGCACGTATCTTAGCACGCTCTGCGCGGGAAACATCAATGTCACGATTACGCTCAGCGGAATCTGCAACAATTGTTACTAAACTATCTTTAATTTCAATGATTCCACCATTTACTGCAATATAATCCACATGCTTCTCATCATCCGGACGTCGAACTTTTAGCTCATCAATTTGCAAACCTGCAATTGTAGAAATCATATTAGGTAAAATACCAATTTCACCATTGGTTGTTCTAGCAGTAATATATATTGCATGGTGGTCATAGACCATTCCAGCAGGAGTAATAACTTGAAGCGTCATAATGTTTTCAGACATTTTATTCCTCCGATTAGTTTTTCTATGAAAATATCATGCTTGAAGTGTAATAACTCACAAATAATTTCTTACAAAATCATTCGTTAATAATCTTCAATTCATACATAATCGAATTAATAGCCCATTGATTTTGCTTTTTCGAGTACATCCTCAATTGGACCTACACTCCGGAAAGCATCTTCAGGGATTTCATCATACTTACCTTCCAAAATTTCTTTGAAGTCATGAACAGTCTTATCAACTGGAACATAAGAACCAGGTTGACCTGTAAATTGTTCAGCCACATGGAAGTTTTGTGAGAGGAAGAACTGAATACGACGCGCGCGACCAACAAGGATTTTTTCATCATCTGACAACTCATCCATACCAAGAATTGCGATAATGTCTTGTAATTCTTTATAACGTTGGAGTACACGTTGAACCTCCATAGCTACTTCATAGTGTTCTTCACCGACAATTTCAGGTGTAAGCGCACGTGATGATGAAGCAAGTGGGTCAACGGCTGGATAAATCCCCATTTGAGTCAAGCGACGTTCCAAGTTTGTCGTAGAGTCCAAATGGGCGAAAGCTGTCGCTGGTGCTGGGTCAGTATAGTCATCGGCAGGAACGTAGATGGCTTGAATCGAGGTAACAGAACCCTTCTTGGTAGAAGTAATGCGTTCTTGTAATTGTCCCATTTCAGTAGCAAGTGTAGGTTGATAACCAACGGCAGAAGGCATACGACCCAAAAGGGCTGAAACTTCTGAACCTGCTTGTGTGAAGCGGAAAATATTATCAATAAAGAGTAGCACGTCTTGACCTTGCACATCACGGAAATATTCAGCAAGTGTAAGTCCAGTCAAAGCAACACGCATACGTGCTCCAGGTGGCTCATTCATTTGACCAAAGACCATAGCAGTTTTTTCGATAACGCCTGATTCTTTCATTTCCCAGTAAAGGTCATTCCCTTCACGAGTACGTTCCCCAACACCTGTAAATACTGAAATTCCACCATGTTCTTGGGCGATATTGTGAATCAATTCTTGAATAAGGACGGTTTTACCAACCCCGGCACCACCGAAAAGTCCAACTTTCCCACCTTTAAGATAAGGGGCAAGCAGGTCAACAACTTTAATCCCTGTAACAAGGATTTCATTTGCTGTTGATAATTCATCAAATGTTGGAGCTTTTTTATGGATTGGATTACGTTCTGCATCTTCTGCAAAAGGTTCACCGCCATCAATCACATCACCTAAGACATTAAATACACGTCCAAGTGTTGACTCACCAACTGGTACGCTGACAGCTTTACCTGTGTCAAGGACTTCAAGCCCACGAGTCAGACCATCGGTAGATTCCATTGCAATAGTACGAACAGCACCATCACCAAGTTCCAAAGCAACTTCAAGCGTAATTTTAGTTTTTACACCATTGACATCTTTATAGACAATCAAGGCATTGTTAATCTCAGGCAATTTGGCATCAAAGCCAAATTCCACGTCAACGACGGGACCAATAACCTGAGTAATTTTACCAGAACTCAATGTTTTTCCTCCTGTTTTTATTTTCTATTACGAATACTTCACATCCCTAAGGTAGATGACTAAGAGATAGAGCATAGCAGTAGAATTTCTATTCAGTTTTTAAGTTTTATTTGCAAAAATATGCTGACAAAACAATAATTCTTTTTCATAGATTTTTATCAAGTATTGATAGAAATCTAAACTTACAATGCTGCCGCACCAGCAACGATTTCAGTAATTTCTTGTGTAATTGACGCCTGACGAGCTCGGTTATATTGAATCGTCAAATCATTGATTACTGAGTGGGCATTGTCCGTAGCAGTACGCATTGCGGTCATGCCCGCAGCATGTTCTGCAGTTTTTGCATCAACAATGGAACCATATATCATGCTTTCTGCATATTGTGGTAGTAGTTGATTCAAAATTGTTTCACGGTCAGGTTCTAACTCAAAAGTTTCAAGAGAATTTTTTTCTCCCTCTTTCTTATCAAATGAGATAGGTAACATCTTTTCCATCCGTGCATCGCTTGTCAATGAGTTGATATGGTGGTTATAGCAAACATAGAGTTCATCAAACTCTTCTGCCTGATACTCACTCACTGCTTCAGTAACAATTGCACGAACTTCTTCAAATGTGGGTTGATCAGACAAACCTCTAAGCTCATAAGAAACTTTTACTCCACGTGCCTTAAAGAAATCTGCACCTGTCCCCCCCAATGCTAAAATCGTATATTCAGATTCATTTGCGTGTTTAGTCCGAAGAGTATTCATCACTGATTTCAAGATATTTGAATTATAACCACCAACTAAGCCACGGTCAGAAGTAATCACAAGGTACCCCGTCTTTTTGACTTCGCGTTTAATCATCATCGGATTTTTAGAAGGACCTTTGTCGGAAGAGACTAAATCAGTCGTAATTTTACGAACTTTTTGCGCGTACACTTGAAAAGCTTTTGCGTGTGATTCAGCCTTCTGCAACTTTGCAGCAGAGACCATTTGCATAGCACCTGTAATCTGACTCGTTTTCCTTGTTGAAGCAATTTTAGTTTTAATTTCGTTAAGTGAAGCTCCCATTAGTTAGCCTCCTTATTTAACGTAATTTGTTGTGTTTTTAAATGCTTTAATCGCTTCATCAAGTTTTGCTTCTTCTGGCAAATCTTTAGTTTCAGTAATTACGTTCAAGAGTTCTGCATAATTTGCATCGAAGAAATCGAACATTTTAGTTTCAAAATCAAGAACGTCATCAACTGGTACATCATCAATATGACCATGTGTCAGCGCATAAAGAATCAACACTTGTTTTTCAACAGCCAATGGTTTATGCAAAGGTTGTTTCAAAACTTCAACTGTACGACGGCCACGATTTAATTTCGCTTGAGTCGCTTCATCAAGGTCAGAACCAAACTGAGTAAATGCTTCAAGTTCACGGAATGATGCAAGGTCCAAACGAAGTGTACCCGCAACTTTCTTCATTGCTTTGATTTGCGCAGCACCACCGACCCGTGACACAGATGAACCAGCATCAATGGCTGGACGTACGCCTGAATAGAACAAGTCATTTTCAAGGAAAATTTGTCCATCAGTGATAGAGATAACATTAGTTGCGATGTAAGCCGAAATATCCCCCGCTTGTGTTTCAATGAACGGTAAGGCTGTCATAGAACCACCACCAAGGTCATCAGAGAGTTTCGCAGCACGTTCAAGTAAACGTGAATGCAAGTAGAAAACGTCCCCTGGATAAGCTTCACGTCCTGGTGGACGGCGGAGCAAGAGAGAAAGTTCACGATAAGCTACAGCTTGCTTTGAAAGGTCATCATAAACGACCAATACGTGTTTGCCGTTATACATGAATTCTTCACCCATTGCAGCGCCAGCGTAAGGTGCAATATAAAGAAGGGGTGAAGGTTGAGAAGCTGAGGCTGTAACGACGATCGTATAATCCATCGCACCCAGTTTACGTAAAGTTTCGACTTGTGTACGAACGGTTGATTCTTTTTGACCGATAGCAACGTAGATACAAATCATATTTTGACCTTTTTGGTTCAAAATTGCATCAATTGCAACTGATGTTTTACCAGTTTGACGGTCACCGATAATCAATTCACGTTGTCCACGTCCAATTGGAACAAGAGCATCAATGGCTTTGAGTCCTGTTTGAAGAGGTTCAAAGACTGATTTACGTTGCATAACGCCTGGAGCTTTTGCTTCAACAGGACGAGTCTTTCCTGTATTGATTTCTCCGAGTCCATCAACGGGTTGACCAAGTGGGTTTACAACCCGTCCAATAAGTTCTTCACCGACTTGGATTTCCATGATTTTACCTGTACGTTTTACAGTGTCTCCTTCACGAATTGATAAGAAGTCACCAAGTACAATGATACCAACGTCTGTAGCATCCAAGTTTTGCGCCATACCAAGTACACCATTAGAAAATTCAACAAGCTCACCGCTCATCGCATTTTCAAGGCCATAGGCACGCGCGATACCGTCACCAACATAGGTAACGACACCAGTTTCAGCAACTTCAAAATCTGGTGTAAAATTTTCAATTTGTTTTTTAATCAGTGAGCTGATTTCATTAGCTTTAATTGCCAAAAATATGCTCCCTTCTATAAGATTTCAGCGGCGATTTTTGCCAGTTGTGTTTTTAGTGAAGCGTCAATAATCTTTCCACGTGAGTTCACAATGAAACCACCAAGAATTTTTTCATCGACTGTATTAATAATTTTTACTTCGTTCAAGTCAAATTTGGCTTTTGTCATTTCTGCAAACTTGTCAATTTGATGTTCTGAAAGCTGAACGCTTGAAACTACTTCAACATCAGCAATTTTGAACATATCATCTGCCGTATTTTTGATTTCATCAAAAATCTCAGTCAAATCTGATAATCGTCCATTTGCACGAACTGTTTTCAAAAAATTTGAAATTAATTCTGATGAAGATTGAAGTAGTGTATCAACAACTTCAGATTTTACAGTGTATGAATAGACTTCACTTGCAAAAAAAGTATTCAAATTATTTTCTTCGAACAACTGAATCATTTCATTAACTTCAGTAAGAATATTTTCAAGTTGTTCTTTTTCTTGAGCGACTTCAAGCAAGGCTTTACTGTATTTTTGAGAGTTGACTTTTGTCATACTATCACCTCGCTATACGAGTTTTTATTCGCAATCTGAACATTCATTTTAATCATGTCCAGCCTCCTTACTCGCCAAGTTTCGCTAAGTAGCTATCAATAAGTTCTGATTGTGCGGTAGCATCAAGTGATTGTCCAATCAACTTTTCTGCAATTTGAACAGAGATATTAGCAACTTCGCCTTTAACTGAATTAAGGGCTTCTTTACGTTCTTGCTCAATATCTTCTTTTGCACGTTTTTTCAAGCTAGTCGCTTCTTCATTCGCAGTTGCAAGGACTTTTGCACGATTTTGGGTGGCAGTATCGTTGGCAACTTGAATGATGTTAGCAGCTTCTTCTTTTGAACCAGCAAGCTCTGCTTGTCTTTGTTTAACTAAATCAGCTGCTTGTTTGTTGTTAGCTTCCGCTGCATCAATATCATCTGAAATTTTCTTTGCACGAGCAGCAAAGACACCAGTGATTGCTTTCCATGCAAAAGCGCGGAGCAAAATCAGCAAGATGATAAATGCACCACTCACGACAATAACGTTACCGAGAACGGTGTTCGGAGCAGCTTCTAATAATGTTGTTGGCAATTTCTACTCCTTTCTTAATGTTCTGCTATAATTTTGTGACTAATGTAAAGATTTGTCAAAAGGACAAATACATAAGCTTGGAGGGCTGAGATGAAAAGTGAAAAGCCAATCCATGCAATAGCCAAAATCCAAACTACTGGGAGGATAAAAATGTTAGAATGAATCATTTCGGCAATCAAGCCAAGCATGATTTCACCCGCAAAAATATTCCCATAAAGACGGAGTCCAAGCGAAAGAACATTGGTAAATTCTTCCAATATGTTCATTGGAAGAAGAAATTTTGGTTCTTTCCAGAAGGCAACTTTGAGATAACCTTTGAAACCAAATTTTTCTACCCCAAGCAAGTTGGCAAGGACGATTACAAGTACTGCGAGTGTCAAATCCACAGCTGAGTTCGCTGTTGGTGATTTCCAAAGTGCAATACCACTTGGTGTATCAATTTTTGTCATCAAGCCTAAGCAGTTAGCAATAAGAAGGAAAGAAAATAGGGTAAAGTTCATGAGAGAAAAACGTGGTGCTTCATAAGGGCCCACATTCTCTTTAGAAATGCCGTTGACAAAATCAACGACCCACTCAAGAACATTTTGTTTCCCTGTTGGTTTGAGCCGCATTTTGCGGCTCGCCCAGAATACCAGACCGAAGACAATGAGGACGGTCAAGATAGTCATCGTTGTGACTGTACCGTCGAATGGAATAGGTCCGATATTAAAGGTCCATGTTGATTCCATACTTGTTCTTCCTTTCTGTATTTAAAATTTCCATATTAGAAAATTTTATTGGAAAAGGAATGCCATAGCAAGGGCAATGAAGAATGTACCTTCAACGAAGGCAATACCCATGAACATTGAACCACGAAGTTTTCCTTCAAGTTCTGGCTGGCGTGCAACTGATTTCAAAAAGCTTGATACAATCAAACCATCCCCAATAGCTGCGCCGAGTGCTGCTGTACCAATAGCAAGTGCTGCGATGTCTCCATGCATTATAAGTTCCTCTTTTCTATTTTGCGATTTTCGCAATTTCATTTACTAAGAAATTCTACTACTATTCATAGTTTTTGTCAAAGACTAGCTTGAAATTTTCATAGTTTTTCATCAATTATATCTTTTTTGTCTTTGAAAGCGTTTATTGTTTTAAATTCTGTGTTTATTATCCGCTTTTTTATGGGAATCGTTAGATGTTAACATATATTTTTCATTTTTGTTAACAGCATTAAAGATTTTAGATTAAACGTTCTTCTTGGACATAGTTTATAGGAAGCCATTTTAGAACTTCTTCGATATATTTTGTCCAATAGTACCAGTCGTGTGTACCAGCGGATTTTTCATAAGTCGTATCATAACCAAAACGCTTTAACTCACTAACAGCAAATTCATTTCCTGAAAATAGCTCGTCTTGTTCACCACACCAAACATAAAGTTTTGGTTTTTCTTCCTGTTTACGTGCTGCTAAAGCGAGAATTTCATTGTCAGAGTTCTTGAACTGCTCCCAAGTTCCAAAAATTCCTCCCCAATACGCTGGGTTTTCTTCAAAACGTCCTTCCATACCATTAAAAGCGAGGACTCCAGAAAGACTTGCAACATGACTAAAGTGATTAGTTCCAAGACCCAATCTAAATGCTCCATATCCTCCCATTGAAAGTCCTGCAATAAAGTTCTTATCACGCTTTGTAGAGAGATTAGGAAAGAAACTTTGAATGACTTTAGGAAGTTCAATTGCGATTGCATCGAAGTAGTTCATCCCATAAGTCGTATTGACATAAAATCCCAAATCTGTTGATGGCATAACAATGGCGATATTTGTATGACGAACAAGCCGATCAAGTCCTGTACGCGCAAGCCAAGAGTTTTCATTACCACTCATTCCATGAAGAAGATAAAGAACAGGAATATCAGTATTCTTAAAACCAGCAACTTTACTGGCTTCAGGGTAGAGAATTTTGACATTGCGATTCATGCCAAGAACTTCTGAATAGTATTCAAGATTAATTATTGCCATATTTATCCCGACACTTTTACTTGAATTGTATTTAAAAACCTTACTTTATCACTTTCTACTGCCATTCAACCTACTGTTTTGGAAATCTCATAATAACTTTGTTACTATGTACAATCGCAGTAGCAACTAGTAAAATCCGATGAATTTTAAAGTAAAGCTGATGTAGATTCAGTGTTAAAATTTCTAAATAACTTTTTTAGTGCCCATCGGTATTAAGAATGTTTAACTTTCAAATAGATTACCTTACCTTCGCTTAATTGGAGTTGCTTAATCTTAATAAGAGTTAAATCAGTATAAACCCGATGTTCCTTTCTATATAATAAATTCAACGTTTTAGTAGTTGTAAAACGCTTCCTTTATTGTAACATTTTATCGAAATTATTGGGGATTTATGCCCCTTTTCCAAATGGTTTTATCTTACTGTCGAAATTCGCCATAATCCTTTGATTTCAGTGAGTTTTATCGCACCGTTTTGGTCTGTTCTCAGACTTTTTACTTTATATTTTTTGAAAGTATCTAGCGTCTGTTGATTAGGATGTCCGTAATGATTGTTTTTTCCTACTGATATAATCGCTAATTGTGGTTGAATTTGTTTAATAAATTTTGGATTTGAACTCGTTTTACTACCGTGATGACCTGCTTTTAAAATATCAACTTTTAAATCTGGATAGTTTTTTAATAATTTCATTTCACCATCTTGTTCTAAATCACCTGTAAACAAAAACTTTTTCCCATAAAAATTACCATAGGTCACTATAGAATCATTGTTGTCTCCTTTTCCTGTATAACCATTGGATAGAACTTGAAGTTGACTGTTAAAGATGGAAATTTCATCACCAACTTGAGTGAGGTGGATAGGAATTTTCGCTTTTTTTAATTTATCTACAAAGTCTGGACAAGTTAATTCTCCTGGGCTAACCCATACTTCTTTAATTTTTATTTTATCAGCAAGATTTAAAAAATCACCGACATGGTCGTCATCTGTGTGAGTGAGTATGAGCTGGTCAATCTGACTCACTCCTTCGGATTCTAGGTATGGGATGAGTGTTTTGGATGCATTTGACTCTGTTTGGGCTTTTTGCCAACTTTTTTCTGGAATATTGAGTCTTCCTCCTGTATCAATCAGAATCGTCTGTTTATTAAAGCGGTCCTTTAAAAAAATGCTATCTCCTTGTCCGACATCGACTGCGGTAATGGTTGGCTGGCTTGGATTCTTGCAGGTGAAAAATATAATGAACAGGCTGGATAATAGGAGCCAGCGCAGCTTTTTCTGCGTCCAAAAATCGAGCAACAGAGCTGTTATGATCAACAAGAGTATGAGTTGTATTGCATTGGGCTTGCCCAAAATAAGCGGATAATGAAAAGGGCGGTCTACAAGCTGAATAAATGCTTCAAGTGTTTTAAAAATCCAGTTTAGGTTAAGCGTTAATCCTGTCAGTGATAATAGAAAAGCTGTCAGTAACAGTGGAAGGAGTACCAAATCAAATAGTACCCCAAAGCCAATGGTTAATAAAATAGAGAGTGGCTGGAAAATATAAAAATTGAAGATGAGTACAGGAAGTACCAGTAAGCTCAGTGCTGACGATGCGATAATCATTTGTTTAAGCTTTGACGTCAAATGAACTTTTTCTGTCAGTGATTCTTTTTTGCTTATGAACAAATGAGAGAGCATACTGATGGCAAATGCATAAAATAGTGTGAGCTGACCACCTGCTGTCAGTAAAAATTTGGGACTTACAAACATTAAAATAAGTGTGGTCAGAGCAATATTATCTAGGCCTGTCAATTTAATGTTTTTTTGAAAAAGCGCTCGAAGAATCGATACTGATAAACCTGTCAAAAAAGCATAGATTATTGAAAAAGGAATTTGGAGGATATCCACAATATCTCGTCGTATTCCCAAACGTAGCAATATTTTTCGTAAGCCATCAATAAAAAAATTAACTTGCATCCCTGACAATGCAAATAAATGGATAATCCCAAGTGAGCTATAAATATCACCCATTTGCTCAAAATCTTTATCAAGATACCCAAAAAGCAGTCCTGTCATGTAGTTTGACATGGGTTTGGGAAAATGACTTTGTACCCAGACAATTGCGCTTCTCCGTAATACATGTAAGTCAAGCACTCGATTTGTTTTGATTTTCGAGATAGATGTAATGATGATTTCTCTGTAAATCCCTTGTGCTGCAAGATATTTTTGTTCATCAAAGCCATTAAAATTTCTTTGACGTTCTGGAACTTCAAGGTTTCCTGTGAAACTTATTGTGCAATTTTGTTTTAAATTCTCATAAAATTTTTTCTCTTTTTCTGACTGGAGTGTGTCATAAACTTGATATTTTTCACCAGCTTCATTTCCTTGAAAACTAAGTAAATCACCATTTACTTGAATACTGTCCGGAATAATCTTGATTTGGGAAACGTTTTGAGCTTGTGTTGTCATTTTTTGATGGCTGTCAGTAGCGACAATGAAGAAAAAAACTGTCAGCACCAATAAAACTGGAAAAAGCAGGAAATATTTTCTATATAATGCGATACCAAGCGAGCAGGCAAAGACTAGTGCTATTACTAAATTAAAATCAAAAATGCAATAATAAAGCAAAACTGCTAAATACGCTAAAAATATCAAAGGAAACTTAGTCAACACAGATAGAATCCTTCAATTTTGCAATTGTTTTATCGCCAAAACCTGGTACATTTCCGAGGTCTTCTACTGATTGAAAATTACCATTTTGAGTACGATAATCAATGATATCTTGCGCCTTCTTTTGACCAATACCGTTCAAAGTCTGAAGCTGTGTCAAATCGGCAGTGTTGATATTTACTTTTGATGTTTGTGATGTGGTTGTCAGTGAATTTCCCACTCCGTCAGTACTGACAGAGCTGTCAGCAGATACTCCGCTTGCCATTTCTCCCTTTTGAGGAACATACACCACCTCTTCATCTTTTAATTTTGCTGCTAAATTAACCTTATTTTGATCTGCATTTGTAGTAAAACCTCCAGCCAATTTAATCAAATCATCAACACGCATATCGCTCGAAACATCATAGACATTTGGTTTCATAACTGCTCCTTTGAGGTCAACCTCGATTTCTGTCGCTTTTGAGAAATGATTTGATGTACTGACAGAAGTTTTGTCAGCACTGACAGAACTCAATGCTGTTGCTAACATTGTACTGTCAGTACTTTTCGGATGACTGACAAAATAAAAGATTCCACCAGCAAACAGTGCAACAACTGACAGAATCACAAGTTTCAAATTTTCTTTGATAAATTCGATTATTCTTTCCATACTTGATATTACGAAAAAAATATTGAATTGTCACTCAATATTTTCTCATCCACCGATTTTTTGCTCACTTTAATTATAAAAAAAGCGCTGTATCTCACAGCACTTCAAAGTTTTCATTTTTTTACTAGCAGAATCCTAGCTGCAATAATTGCAACAACAACAAGAATAATAATCAACCAACCTTGCCAAGTGTTCGGATTATAGCCCAAGCCACTTTTGCGCTTGACAAACCAAGTTTTTTTTCCACTGGTGTCACTAACTTCTGCCTTTATTTTAGGTTTATTATCTTTACCCAAAATATTGTTGAAAAGTTGTCTGATAATTTTCTCATCACTGTAAGAAAGTACGTTGCGCGCGTAGATTTTCTCCCCAGCCTTCGCTACAGCAATAGTCGCCAAAAGTTGTAAGATCAATGCAATCCAAGCCTCTGCTGTAGTTGAATATTGAATAGCAAAACGGCTAGTCATCAAAGTTGGACTAATAAAAGGAATAAAACTCAGCACCTTTAACACCACATTTCCAGGTACAGCAGCTCCAGCAATCCCACCAATATAACCAATCATAGATAAGAAAGCAATCGGTTGAGTAGCTTGTTGCACTTGTGACTGCTCATTAACAAGTGATGCAACAATCGAAGCCAAGAATAAATAACCCAGTATCCCAACAATTGCCATCAGGACAATATAAATGCCAAAACCAAAAGTGATTCCAGAAAGCATTCCACTAATCGCTTGAACTTGATCCATATCCTTAATAAATGGATACGCAATGCCAAATCCCAACACATAAATCCCAATCTGCGTTGCTGTTAGCATGATTACTCCGATAATTTTACCATAGTACTGCACATTTGAACTTGTTGCTGCAAGCAACGTTTCCATGATTCGACTTGATTTTTCATTACCGATTTCTTGACCAATAATCCCAACATAAAGCATCAAAAGAACAAAAATAAAGATTGAAGCAATCGTTCCAACGGCAACATTTGCTCCTGCAGCAACATCACCACCAGCTGTTGTACCCGTAGCTGTCTGTTTCTCAACTGTAAGATGTGCTGGAGCCAACAATGATTTCAAATCAGCAGAGGTTAAACTCAACCTACTCGCTGTTTGAGCAATATTGACCTGCGTCAAAGCCGATGTCAGACTGCTCTCATCAAATTTAATGTTCGAGCGAGTATTTGTAATCAGACGATAACCATCATCTGACACCAAGAGAAAGCCATCAATTTTTCCATCTTCAAGTTTAGTTTTTGCCTCACTCTCTGTTGAAACGTTAGACAAATCAGCCGAAAGATTCTTATCCGCCTTGAGAATTTGTGTAATTGCCGGTGCATTCACGACAGCCATCTGTGGTGTCTGACTCCCACCAGAACTAACAATCAACCCCACTAATAACGAAACCGCCGCCAATAAGAACGGAGAAATGACCAAAGCCCAAAAACCCGCTCCCTTGATTCGATTACGATAAATATTTTTAGCAACAAGCCAAGTCTGATTTTTCATTTGTTCCCTCCAATCAGGCGTTCAGCCTGTTCATCGCGCTCAATCTCTACTTTTTCAGCATCTTTTTCCGCAACTTCCATTCGGAAAATTTCATCAAGCGACGGTGGTGACTGAACAAAAGCCTGCACATATCCCTTTGAAGCAACTTTTTGAAAAATTTCGCGACCAACCTCGGCATTACCAAGTTTTATTGAACGGCCTCCTCCTTGCTTAGTCACAGATTTTACACCCGAAACAGCTAAAAGTTCGTCATCAGGTATTCCATCTTCTAAATAAATACGTGTTCTACCATAACTTTCTCGAATCTCTTGAACCGTTCCGTTTAAAATTGTTTTTCCATCTTTTAACATCAATAAATTATCCGATAAAAGTTCAACATCGCTCATATTATGATTTGAAAAAATAACAGCTGCCCCGTTATCACGACTTTTTTTGATCTCATTACGTAGAATTTCAGTATTGACCGGATCAAGCCCCGTAAAAGGTTCATCAAGAATTAAGAATTTTGGCTCATGAATCAACGTAGCGATAAATTGTACTTTCTGAGCGTTCCCTTTTGAGAGGGTCTGAACCTTATCTGTAGGTTTTCCAATCACTTCCACGCGCTTCATCCACTCAGCAACTTTGATTCTGGCATCGCTCCGTTTCATCCCATGAAGCTCAGCAAAATACATGATTTGGTCTTCTACCGTCATTTTTTGGTAAAGCCCACGTTCCTCAGGCAGAAAGCCAATCAGTTGTTTCGTTTTTTGTGTGATTTTTTCACCGTCCCATGTGATACTTCCTTGGTCCGCTTGGATAAAGTCCAAAATCATCCGAAAACTTGTCGTTTTACCGGCTCCATTCTGTCCGATAAGTCCCATCACTTCACCAGGTGCAACTGTCATAGATAAGTCATCTACTGCTACTTTATCACCAAAACGTTTTGTTACATTTGTGATTTGTAAGGTCATACTTCCTCCACTACTTTCTCTTAGCCTGATGCTCTTAAAAACAAAACTCATTTATAAAAGATTTTCACCTTTAACCTGAATATCATTTTTAGCTGTTCAAACTCAGTTAAATCATTTCATTTATTTTATCAAAGCAAGTGCGTGCTATCTCCGCCTTACGGCTACGCTGTCCATCCTCGCTACGGTGCTACGTGCTTCGCATGCCGTTCTGCGAACGGTCTACGCAACTTCGTTGCTACGCTGTCCGTTTGCTTAGCTGCTAAAGCAGCAAGAGCAAAAGGCAAAGCACCTAGTCGGAATGGCAATCTTTGAATTTCGTCCGACTGCCATAGGGCGTTGGCGCTTTTAGCGCCTAGGCTTCTTGGACAAGGTGACCTCATATCTTTGATGTGAGGTTGTACCTTAAATTCATCACTCTGCCATGATAATTATACCATAGACAAAGTCTGTAAATCATCGCTCAATATTCTTTTCTGTAAGTAGGAATTTGGTTTAACTTAGCAAGTGCGTACTAAAGCTCATATCTTTGATGTTAAGCAAACTATTGCAACTTTAGCTACGTACAAGGTCGCTACACCTAGGGGTTGTACCTTAACATTGGTGTCGACCCCACCAGTAAAGTAATCACTTCAATTTTCCCTATCTCCTCGCGACCATCCCCAAAGAATCAATCCATAAAGAACGACCACCCAAATATAAGAAAAAAATTCGACTCCTGCAGAGGTAAAAACGCCCTCATGAATAAGTATTATTTTTCCTTTTACAATATTAACAATTTGAAGAGCAGTAAAAAGTCCATAGACCATTCCTAAGATTTTAAAAAGTCGTAACCTTTTTTGAGGAAATCCATGACCAAAATAAGCGCCACGTAGTACCGACTCCAACACAAAAAAAATCGAAACTAGCGCAATAATCAACAAATTTTGTGTACCAATCGTAAATAATTGACTTCCAGTTCCCTCAAAAATTGCACCACTAATAATCAATAAGCCTCCACCAAAAATTAAACTATGCAGTGCGATAGAACCTCGAACTGCCTTTTGCCGCTCATCAAGTTGATTATAATTGCTAATCCCTCTTCGTCGCTTAATCAGTACAAGCATAATTAAAATGACTAAAGCACTGGCTATCCCATTAATAAATCCTACAATGTTCATCTATTCTTCCTCCCAAAACAAATCATTCAAAGTAACATCTAATACCTTACATATATCAATGCATAAGCTGATTGTCGGATTATAATTTCCCGATTCAACTGCAACAATTGTTTGCCGCGTAACATTGACTGCCTGTGCAAGGTCATTTTGTGTCATACCTTTAAGTACACGCGCAGCTTTCAATTTCAAATTCTTTCCCATGAACAAATTATAAAATATATTTTTCTAAAAGTCAATTATAATATACTTTTTGTTTGTATAAAATTGTATCTATGATACTACCCTCTCAAAAATAAAAAAAATCATAAGACTATGATTTTTTTATGCTTTTACTTTAGACAGTTTAATTTGTCTTTGTAGGCTTACTACTGCCACTAAAAGGAGTAACATACTTGCAAGTAGTGCTGCTCCAGCTGGAGCAAGCTGACTATTTTCCAAAAATACACCGTGTCCTTCAAATAGATAAATACTAGTGTTTGTAACATCAGCAGCAAAAATAATTGCTAAAAGATAAAACAAGACCTTTAACTCTTTTACTTGTTTAAAAGTTGTCCGAGTTTGCCATATTCTAAAACTAGCAAAAGCTAGAAGCAAAGTGCTGAAAAGATAAATCATTTCAAAATTTTGAATCCAGTAAAAATGCTGAGCTTCAAAAATGAAACCGACAATAGTGAGTATTCCACCAAATATAAGTGTTGGAATAAAGATGAGCCATAGAATTTTATTCATTATTTTTCCTCAAAGTATAAGCTCATCCCTTTGCTATTTCATTGATTTAACTTTTATAAAATCACTATCCTGGGATAAACTTATCTTCCTTTTTTATTTCTTATTTAATTTTAATATATTTCTCATCAAACTCAAAATATTATGTTTTCCTTTCTCATAAATAAAAAAATCTTGGTCATTCCAAGATTTTTTTAATAGTTTCTGGTGATAAGTCTGTGATTAATTTAATAGGCTGAACCTGTTCATCTTTTTGTAAAGATAAATCCATCCATTGAATTCCGTACCATTCTCCAAACTTATAACCCGATTTTTGAAAAATTCCGATAGTTTCAAAGCCAAACTTTTCATGAAAAGCAATGCTTGCAGGATTGGGATAAGTGATACACGCATAAGCACGTTGATAATTAAGTAAAGATAACGCTGTTAATAACTTTTCATAAAGTATTGTTCCCGTGCCGTGATGACGTTCATTTTCATCAAGATAAATAGATAACTCGACCACCCAATCATAAGCCGCCCGTTCACGATAACGTCCCGCATAAGCATAACCAACAATTTTATCATTTTCTGTAGCTAATAGATATGGAAATATTGATGCAGTTTTCTCTATTCGTTGGGCAAAGTCTTCCACAGTTGGAACTTCGTATTCAAAAGTTATCGCTGTTTTTTCCACATATGGCTTATAAATTTTTAATAATTCGGTTGCATCCGCTGTTGTTGCTAATCTAAATTTCATTATTTCTCCTGACTCTCTTTTGAATATTATACACAATTTTGGATTAAATATCTTTATAGGAGTCGGTTTGGTTGTGGTTTTACAATTCTATCTCTTAGTTAATAAAAAAAACTCCGAGGAAAAAATAGCTTCCTCGGAGTTCCTGAATATTAACTATAGCTAAGCTACTCTAAAATACACCCAAGATTGCTCTAAATTTTTCATCAGACTGAGGCGGAAGGACGCAGGCTTGCTGGCGCAAGTCAAGGACGACAACGAAAGAACTGATGGAAAATTTGAGGAAGATTGGGTGTATTTTAGAGTAGCTTAGCTATAAATCCTAGAGATGATTTACTAATTCTAAACCTGGCGTTAGAGTGCTCTCCCCTTCTGCCCATTTTGCAGGACAAACTTGGTCTGGATGTTGGCGAATGAATTGTGCTGCCTTCACTTTATTAACAAGTTGAGATGCATTTCTCCCAATACCATCTGCCGTAATTTCAACTGCTTGAATCACACCGTCAGGGTCAATGATAAACGTACCACGTTGTGCTAGACCTTCTTCTTCATCGAGAACATCAAATACACGTGACAAGTTCCAATTTGGGTCTGCAAGCATTGGATATTCTATCTTTCCGATTTTAGGACTATCCATGTGCCAAGCAGCGTGGACAAAATGAGTATCAGTTGAAGCTGAATACACTTCTGCTCCTAAAGCTTTTAATATTGCATATTGTTCTTGCAAATCTTCAAGTTCTGTTGGACAGACAAATGAGAAATCTGCTGGATAAAACACTAATACATTCCACTTTCCTAAAAAATCTTCATTTGTAACTGTTTTAAATTCTAAATCATGATATGCTTGTACGGAAAATTCTCCGATTTTTTTACCTACTAGTGACATAAAAATAACTCCTTCTAAAAATATGATACCTTAATTATATTAAAATTTAAAGAAAAGGTCATGTTTCAGAAATGTGAGCTAAGATTATTTTCAAACTACCATCTAGTGACTCTCAAAAAGTAGCACCTGTCCAATTGTACCATCAAGGTATATCGCCATTTGTTCATTAGTAATTATTTTATAATTAGAATCTATTTCAGAAACAATTTTATTCCAAAATTTTTCCGAACTTTTATTTTGGGGATGATATTTCAACTGCCAACTCCCACAAAATTGCTTAAAGATTTGGTATGCGGTTTGTCTTCCAATCCCCTTCCTTTGAAAAGGATAAGTGATAAAAAATTCGTACATTGTTTTATCTGTCGGAATATTTATCTCTAAAAAATTATTAATCAAGGCAAAACCAACAAGTTCACCGTCAACTTTTATGAAGTATGAATAACGATTTTTATCATTGAAAATATCATCTACACGATAATGAAATAGTCCATCTTTCTCAACTTTAGCTTGGGTGTATTGAGAGAATTCATAGATATATTTTTCAAGTAAATTTTCTAATGTTTTTTGTCATCAATAGAAATTTCTTCTAAGTATAACCATCTTTTTTCCCTATTAGTGGTGAGTTAAAAACTCAACAATCCAATAGCCGACATACGCCCAGCTCAGAAATCCATGCCAAACTGCATTCCAAAATGCTCCACCATTTTCTGCAAAACGCATACCAGTGGCAACCAAGAATCCCATAAAGTACATTGCACTTGACACATCAACATTTACTTTGATTTTTTTGTCCATTTTTTGCCTCCTAATTTTAACTGATTAAATGTTTATCACTATCCCCGTTCTTTATCCTTTATTGATAAAGTTACCTACTCATTTTCTTTTATTATATAAAAAAAGTTGGCGTTAACCAACTTATTTCTTTTATTATTTAAGCGACAAAACTTACAATGATTAATCCAAAAACTACTAAAATACCTAAAAAACTGGCGTTAATAATCATGAAATATTTTACAAAACCAGAAGTTTCGCCACGCGCCTGCATTCGAATCACTTTGTAAGCAATCAACGTCGCCATTGAAGCAACCATCGTTCCTATTCCACCGATGTCAGCACCAAGTACAACCGACACCGCATGAGGTGTGAATGGAGAGATAAGAATAGGAGCTGCGATATTTGAAATCACCTGACTTGTAATCACGGTACCTAAAAATGCTGCTTGTGGTCCCACAAACGTACGACTAATAAAGTCCGTGAGTGCATGGATGTTAGCAATATTTCCAACGATTATGAAGAAACAAACAAAGGTTAAAAGAAGGTGATAGTCCACACCTTTGAATAACTGTGGGCGATAAATTAACACAACTACTGCGACAATCGCTGCTGCTAAGTAAAAATTAATATAACCAAATACGGATGCTGCCATAATAATCATCAGAATCACAAAAATTGATGTTTCTAATTTATTAAACTTATCAACTTTTGTCTCAATTACTAAGGGTTCATTATCAATGAACTGACAAGCAATATTGAGCAAGATTAGTCCCGCCAACCAAAGTAGTCCTGTTCCTTTAAAAAACTCTAAATTTGTCAAAACATGTCCGCCATGATGTGCTGCATTTTGATAAAAAGAGTAAAGATATAAATTATGAGGATTACCTTGAGGGAGCAAGCTTGATCCCGTGTGACAAGCAGGAACAATCATCGCTGCTCCAATATAAACTGATTTCCGATTCTTAATCTCTTTTGTGATTGCCAAGTACAGAGGCAAAATAGTCAAAATTGTGAGGTCATTTGTAAAAAATATAGCAAGAAAGAAAGTGAGCATTGTTGTAAATCGTACAAGCTGACGTGTTGTCTTACTCCGTTTTACCAATGATTCTCCTAGATAACGTAAAAGTCCTGTTGAACGAAAACCTGCAATAACAAGCATCAATCCAAACACAGTTACAACTACCTTATAATCAAAAAAACGTGTTGTAAATCCGCCAAAAACGACGGCAATAATTGCGATAATAAAAGCGACAAGAAAAACCTTATCGACCAAAAACCAATTCCAAACTGCTTGCAGAATGTGCTTTGATTTGCGTCCAGTAGCTGATTGTTCCACTACTTCTCCTAACTATCATATGGATACTCGCTCTACGTTAGGAACGATCTGGCTCCTCTTTGCAAAGCAATATGGTTTTATCTATCACACAAAAAGAACGACTAAAACTGTCGTTTCCAATATCAAGTGACTTTTACCATTTACACACTGTTTACATTATAGCATAAAAAGAAAGCCAAGCAACTAATTTTGGGGACTTACACTAAGGTTTGATAAATTCTGACATTTTCATTTTTTGTCAAAAATTTTGATGACAAATTCTATGTTCCATTAAAAAATAAAAACTCTGTCAGTACTGACAAAGTTTTTTATTTTTATCCAATCGAACCTTCCATTGAGTAAGAGATTAAACGATTGAGTTCAACGGCATATTCCATTGGAAGTTCTTTGGTAAATGGCTCAATAAATCCCATAACAATCATGTCAGTTGCTTCTTTTTCTGTCAGTCCACGACTCATCAAATAATAAAGTTGTTCTTCAGAAATTTTTGACACTTTTGCTTCGTGTTCAAGTGCAACTTGTGAGTTATGAATTTCATTGAACGGAACAGTATCAGACTTTGATAAATCATCCATCAAGATTGTATCACACTCAATATGAGAAGCAGATTTTTTCGAATTTTTTCCGAAAGTGACTTGTCCACGATAATTGACTGCTCCACCATTTTTGGCGATAGATTTTGAAATAATTGAGCTTGATGTGTTAGGCGCATTGTGAATCATTTTTGCACCTGTATCTTGATTTTGGTTAGCCCCTGCAAATGCAATGGAGAGCATTGTCCCACGTGCGCCTGGACCATTCAGATGAACGGCTGGATATTTCATAGAAACACGAGAACCAAGGTTTCCATCAACCCATTCAACTGTCGCATTTGTAGCTGCACTTGCACGTTTTGTCACAAGGTTATAAACATTGTCCGACCAGTTTTGAATGGTTGAATAGCGCATATAGCCACCTTCTTCCACAAAAATTTCAACCACAGCCGCATGAAGTGAACTCGCAGAATAAGTCGGCGCCGTACAGCCCTCGACATACTGAACAGATGCCCCCTCTTCTACGATAATCAATGTCCGTTCAAATTGTCCAGATTTTTCGTTGTTAATGCGGAAATAGGCCTGAATCGGAATGTCACATTTGACTCCTTTGGGAATGTAAACAAAGGAGCCACCTGACCAAACTGCTGAGTTCAATGCCGCCAGTTTATTATCTGTTGGTGGCACGAGTTTTGCGAAATATTTTTTGAAAAGCTCTGGATACTCACGTAATCCTGAATCTGTGTCTGTGAAAACAATGCCCAACTTTTCAAATTCTTCACGCATATTATGATAGACAACTTCTGATTCATATTGCGCAGAAGCACCAGCAAGATATGAACGCTCTGCCTCTGGAATACCGATTTTTTCAAAAGTATCTTTGATTTCAGCAGGAACATCATCCCATGAACGTGCCGCTTTTGCTGACGGTTTTTGATAATAGACGATATCATTAAAGTCAATGTCAGAGAGGTCTGGCCCCCATTTTGGTAAGTCTATTTTTTTGAATGCTTCAAATGATTTTAGACGAAAATCAAGCATCCATTCTGGTTCATTTTTTGTGGCAGAAATCTCACGAATAACTTCTTCTGTCAGGCCTAAACCAGTTGTAAAATCCAGCTTTGCATTATCATGAAAGCCAAATTTATATTCTTCTAAGCCTTCAACCGCATCATCAGCGGTGTTGACGATTTTTTCTTCTATCATTTTTATCCTCTCAGTTTCTTTTTTGAAAAGATTTTTGGTCCATTCTTTTACTCTTTGGTTCTTGATGGTTCTGTCAGTATACTGACGAAAGATTTCAGCCGTCATTTGCACTCATTGGCTGATTCAAATTGCACTGACAGCTTCAGTATAATGACAAAATCATCAAGTTTACTGACAAATTTTATCCATTACCAGTCGCTTCAGCGACTAGAGAAAATGGACAAATGTTTTACGAAACTCCCACTGAATAAGTCTTGGCTTCATTCACCATGAGTGATTTTGGCTTCTGCTTCACCCATTTCAAGTGCTTTTTTTAGGGCATTCCAAGGCAAAGTTGAACATTTCACACGTGATGGAAACTTGCTTACCCCCGCAAGAAATTGTGCATCACCAAGTGCTTCCTGACGTTCATCCTCCACTCCTGTCACCATTGCTGAAAAAATATTTGCTAGCTCTAACGCTTCTTGCTTTGTTTTCCCAAGCACTGCCACTGTCATCATTGAAGCCGACGCTGTTGAAATCGTGCAACCATGCCCACTAAAAGCAATATCTGAAATCACATCACCATCAAAATCAACGGTTAAACGAATGACATCTCCACAAGTTGGATTATTTAAATCAATCATACATCCCGTATGTAATTCCCCAGCATGCCGTGGACTTGATGAATGATCCAAAATCACTGCACGATATAAATTATCTAATTTAGATAAAGCCACTCTCTCACTCTTTCTATAAATTTGCTCAAAGCAATTGTTCTAGTTTTATCGGCATTAGCTCAAGCGCTTGACGGCACCACGGATATTTACCCTTAACTAATTCAAAATCAGAACCATCATCAAGTAATTTCGCTGTCGCTGTCAGCCTAAAACCAATTCCTGGATAATCATTAAAACCTGCCACTTCACGAACAGCAACTAGAGCAAGGACTGTATCGTTTATCTTAATATCTGCCTCAAAATGTGTAAAACCAGCAGCTGGTGCTAAAAGACGCCCATCCTCTGTCAAGGTCAGATAAGATATCCAAGTCCCTGTCGCATGAGGAGTTTCTTCTGCTCCCCAAGACGTGAGCGCAACTTCACCTTCATATTTCAATAACTCTAAAAATTTATCTGTTAAAATTTTCGTCATTTTTTACAATTCTTTCTTCAACTTTCGCCAGCCACCTGCACGATTATTTTTGATGATCTGGCGAACCATTATCAAAAATGCTTTTTCATTAAGTATATCATGCTCATAAAGCGAAATCTGCCTAGACGTTTTATTGTCAAATCCAGCTGTAATAATATGCTCTGAATCAGGCACAATCCCGCCATCATAAAGGAAAATCGCCAAATGATTTTTCGCCGTTTTTAGAGCACAGATATTGCCTTCAAGCACAAAATAGGGCATATTTGTTCGCTTAATTGTTTCTTCAACCTCGCTATCTGCCTCATGCAAAATACGACGAACTTGTCTGGAAAAATTCTGCTGATAGGGAGGAAGTTGAGCAATAAACTGATCAATACGAGAATCATTTTTCATTAGCTAAAAAATTCTTTCGTTTTTAGTATTGCCTCAACCAATTTATCGCAATCCTCTTTTGTATTGTACACATAAAAACTAGCCCTTGCCGTTGCAGGAGTATCAAGGTAATGTAAAAGTGGCTGTGCACAGTGATGACCCGCACGCACTGCAACACCTTCCATATCCAGAGCTGTCGCCACATCATGAGGATGAAGCCCCTCTAAATTAAAAGCAATGACACCACTGCGTTTCGCATTATCCACTGGTCCATAAAGCGTCAAGCCATCTATTTCGAGCAGCTTTGGCATCACATAATCAATCAATTCGCGCTCATGCTGGTGAATCTCATCAAGTCCAAGCGAATTAATATAGTCAATTGCAGCGCCCAGAGCAATTGCACCTGCTATATTTGGTGTACCAGCTTCAAATTTCCAAGGCAACTCCGTCCAAGTTGAATGACTTTCATAAACAAAATCAATCATCTCGCCACCAAACTCAACCGGATTCATCTGCATCAGAAGCTCTTCTTTACCATAAAGCACGCCAATGCCTGTAGGTCCCATCATTTTGTGTCCAGAAAAAGCAAAGAAATCTGCATCTAACTCTTGAACATCAACCTTCATATGAGGTGTAGACTGTGCACCATCAACAACCATATAGGCACCATGAGTATGTGCGATCTCAGCAATTTCCTTAATCGGATTAATTACTCCAAGCACATTGGACACATGAGCAATACTGACAAATTTAGTCTTGTCAGTAATTTTTGCTCGCAAATCGTCCATGTCAAGCATCCCATCTTTGAGATAAACAAATTTCAACGTTGCGCCAGTAGCTTCTGCCACTTGTTGCCAAGGAACAATATTAGAATGATGTTCCATAATTGAAATAACAATCTCGTCAGTAGCTGACAATATTTGGTCAGCAAAACGCGTCACCCAATTGAGTGATGTTGTCGTGCCACGTGTAAATAATACTTCTTTTGTCGATTTTGCATTGATAAAAGCACGAACTTTTTCTCTAGCAGCCTCATATTTTGCAGTTGCTCGTTCTGCCAAAGTATGTACTCCACGATGAACATTGGCATTATCAGTTTTATAGTAGTCTGTCAGTACTGACAGAACCGAAAGTGGCTTCTGTGTCGTTGCCGCATTGTCTAGGTAAACCAATGGTTCATCGTTTACAATCTGATTAAGCACTGGAAAATCTTTTTTGATGTTATCAAGCATTACATGCCCAGCTTTCTTTCAATCGTTGCAATAAATTCTTCACGGACAGAAGCCACAGGAATTTCACCAACAACAGAACCTAAGAAACCGCGAATAACCAGACGTTTGGCTGTTTCTTCATCAAGCCCACGAGATTGCAAGTAAAACAAATCTTCTTCATCAACCTGCCCAACAGAAGCCGCGTGTCCTGCTGTAACTTCATTCTCGTCAATCAATAAAATCGGATTAGCATCACCGCGCCCTTTATCTGACAACATCAGAACTCGTGAAGATTGTTGTGCATCAGCATTTTTAGCTCCTTTGATGATATGACCAATTGCATTGAAAGTCAGCGTACCTCTATCCAAGATAACCCCATTTTGCAAGATATGACCGACAGAAGATTTACCAAAATTGGTCACTCTTGTATCAACGCCTTGAATTTGATGTCCTGTTGAAATACCCACTACTTTTATTTCTGAGTGAGAGCCATCTCCTTTGAGATCACTATCAAAATCAGCTACAATATTTCCGTCATTCATCACACCAACCGACCAGTCAACCGTCGCATTTTCGCCAATCAATCCCCGACGAATTACTGAGGCAGTCACATTCTCGCCCAGTTGGTCAATTGCTGAAAATTTTACCGTACTTCCCGCTTCAGCAATAACTTCCACAACAAAATTTCCAGTAACTTTCACAGTACTTTCACCCGTTGTTTCCAGACGTTCAAGATAATTGACTTTTGCATTTTTCCCCACAATAATCAACACGCGTTTCGTAAAAGGAACATTTGAATCCGCATCTTGCATTAAAATCGATTCTACAGGTAAGTCAACTTCGACTCCATCTGGGACATAAAGCACCACAGCCGAATTAAAAGCTGCTGTATTTGCCGCAGTAATACGACTTTCATCAAATGGAACAACCTTACCAAAATATCGTTCAATCACTTCTGGAATTTCATTCAACGCACGATGGAAGTCAGAGAAAATCACTCCCTGGGCTTCAAGATTAGGTGTTGTTTGTTCCAAAACCGTCTGAGTGCCTACCTGAACCAACAACGGATGATTAGGCAATTCAGTAAACGTAGGAACTGCCCCATCTTCTGTGGACTCTTCAATCGTCAGACTATCTATCCCCCAACGATTAATTTTGACCCGTTCAATATTTGGAAGCTCCAAACTTTCAAATTTTTCCACCGCTTCCTGACGCGTTTGCACCAACCACTCTGGTTCTAATCGTACTTGTGAAAAGTTTAAAATTTCTTGATCCATATCAAACTTCTTCCTTATATTCAATACCGAGTTCTTCTGCGATATTTACATAACCTTCAACCTCAAGACGTTTAGCAAGCTCCGCTCCACCCGTCTTAACCACACGACCTTCCATCATAATATGCACAACATCAGGTGTAATATAATCTAAAAGTCGTTGATAGTGGGTAATAATCAAAGCGCCAAACTTTTCTCCACGCATTGAATTCACACCTTTTGCCACAACTTTTAATGCATCAATATCAAGACCCGAGTCAATTTCATCAAGAATACCAAAAGTAGGTTCAAGCATCAACAATTGAAGAATCTCATTCCGTTTTTTCTCACCACCTGAAAAACCTTCATTGAGGTAACGTTCAGCCATTTCTTCTTTCATATTGAGCAATTCCATATTTTTATCCAATTTTTTTATGAATTGCATCACAGAAATTTTATCATCCTCAGCACGTTTTGCATTAATTGCAGCACGTAAAAATTCAGCGTTTGTAATCCCTGGAATTTCTGATGGATACTGCATCGCAAGAAAGAGCCCAAGACGTGCGCGCTCATCAACTCCCATTTCTAAAACATTTTGGCCATCGAAAAGCACTTCACCCTCTGTCACTGTATAGTTAGGGTTCCCCATGATTGCAGCAGATAGAGTTGATTTCCCTGTCCCATTAGGTCCCATAATTGCATGGATTTCACCTGTATTTATCGTCAAGTTTACCCCATTGAGAATTTTTTTATCTTCGATTGATACATGAAGATTCTTAATTTCAAGTGTTGACATTTTTCTCTCCTTCAATCTGAAACGGAGATTCTCTATCACCATTTCGTTCATTTCATAAATTGTCAATAATTTTTGACATTTTATAATTTCTATTTTATCAAAATTCTCGTGGTATTTGTTGTTTTCTGTTACCGTTTTTATCTAATAAAAAATAGCTAGAAGGCCTTCTAGCTTATTTTTTTGTTTTTAACAAGAAAATATTTTCTTATTACAACTCTATTCTGTGAAATCTCCATTATTTTTTTCTTCTATCGATGCTGTGTTCTTGTGACTTGCGAAGTCAGTCATAAGCTGTGGAATGTCAACTCCCATCTCTTTCATAACATCCAATCCCTTTTGAAGTCCCGAAGCAGACATCCCCATAATCTTATCTGAACCTTCTCCACCATATATTTTGATAGAATCAACTGCACGAAGATTTTCTGAAACAGAGCCAACAACTTTTGGTAAAACTTCCATCGCCATATTGAGAATTGCTGCATCAGTCATATGTTTCATAGCTTCAGCTTTTTTCTCAATAGCTTCTGCTTCTGCCTCACCATTCAAGCGGATAGCTTCAGCCTGTGCTTTACCTTTTGCAAGGATAGCTTCAGCTTCTGCAAGTGCCTTAATTTTTTGTTCTTCAGCTTCTGCCTGTGCTTTTGCAATTTGAGCTTCTTTTTGCGCATTTGCCTCAGCAACAATTGTTGCTTGTTTTTCTTGAGCCGCCCGAAGCACTTCTTGTTGTTCAAGTTCAGTAGCACGTTTACGCTTGATAATTTCAACTTGCATTTCTGCATCAGTTGTTTCCTGTTTAGACTTCGCTTCTTGAATTGCATAGGCTTGGTCAGCTTTCGCTTGCGCAATATCTGCTTGTGTCTTTGCATCAGCCTGTGCAATATGCTCTTCTTGGTCAAACGAAGCAAGTTGAATCGCTTTACCTTTTTGAGCATCTGCGATCCGTGTTGCACTTTCAGCCTCTGCTTGTTGAGCCTCTTGATCTGCTTGAGCTTTTTTAATTCGTGTTTGCTTATCTGCCTCAGCAACAGCAACAGCAGCATTTTGTTGAACACGAGCCACTTCTTCTGCACCTAAAGCTTGAATATAATTCTGATTATCACGAATATCATTAACAACAAATGACACTACTTGCAAGCCCATCTTAGCAAGATCGGTTGCTGCCTGAGCTTGAACCTCTTTTGAAAACTTATCTCTGTCTTCAATAAGTTCTGAAACTGTCATTGTACCAATAATTGCTCGCAAATGTCCTTTCAAAACTCTATCTGCCATCCCATCACGCTCAACATCTTTCTTTCCTAAAAATTGTTCAGCAGCAGTAGCAATTTCTTGTAAAGATGAACCAACTTTAATCATAGCAGTCGCATCCACAGTGACTGGAATTTTATTTTTCGAATAGACTTTGTCAGCTTGAATATCTAAAGCTGAAGATTGTAAACTTAAATATCGTGCGCTTTGTAATCCAGGTAAAACAAACGTTCCAGAGCCACGAACAACTTTTAATTTATTTCCTTGTGAGTCTTTATTCACCCCTTTTGAGCCTAACATCGCCCCATATACGATTAATGCAGCCTGTGGACCAGACTTTTTATAGTTGACTACAATGATTGCAATGATAATTAATACCACAACAACTGCAGCCCCTCCTAAAATAAATAGTGGATTCATACGACTTCTCCTTTTAATTGAAGTGATTACTTCATTGGTGGGGGATTCTTTCTCCCCCACCAATGTTAGTAGAACGAAAGCAGAGCTTGCCATTTCGCCTTATCGCTTTAGCGATTTAGAGCGAATGGACAGCGTAGCGAAGCGGAGATAGTGCTGCTTATCCCACCACCTTATAGAGGCGGGGGAATTAGCAAGCACTTGCTAAGTTAAAAGCTCATTGCCATTTATAATAATAAAATTTGGCTGTATTACCTATTTTCAAAATTTTGACTGGTATGGAATAACATATGCCACACCATTTGACACTTCAATAATCAATACTTCCTCATTTTTAGAAATTGAAGTGACTGGATGTTGTTTTTGATGATAAATTCTCGCTGGTAAAGTTTTTCGTGACTCATTGACAAACTCTGTCATTACCTCGCCTACAGCACTATTATCATCTATCCCAACTGTCAGCCTACCTACCAAAAGATTTTTTTCATCAGCTTGATAAGGTTGATCACTAACAGAATTAAATAAAGACATTATCGGAATAAACAAGACAGTAAGCAGGAGCGCAATAATGATGACAGCAATGATAATGATTAAAATAATCCCTGTTCGCCCCATAGATTTCTCCTTTTACTCCAATTTCATACTGAATTATAGCGTTTTCATGACTTTTTGTCAATTTTTTGTTATATTCTTTGAAAAATTTATCACCAAATAAAAGTAGCATTGGTTACTCAATGCTACTTTTTATCTTTTCTACTCAAACGACGCATAGGAAATTCTTGCGTAGATTCTTCATCTTCCAATATTTCATTGTCTTCATCTTTTGTTTTTGAGTGCAATACTTCTTCTCTGTAACTTGAATTTCCAATAAACTTCATCGTTTTTAAGACTGGCTGACGGTTCTCGCCTAATATTCCTACCAGTTCTATAAAAATTTCTAAACCGAACAAACAAGCGACAACGAGGAAAATACCACCGATTCGACTTGAAACTTGCAAAATCAATGAAATGAATGCAAAAATTGCTGCAATAGCATAGATAACAAGCACAGCGCCACGATGAGTAAAACCAAGTGCCATTAAACGATGATGAAGATGTCGCTTATCTGCTGTTGCGATAGATTGACGATTTAGTTTTCTACGAATCATTGCAACGATGGTATCCGTTAGAGGAACTCCTAAGATTAACAGAGGAGTCAACACTGCAACGGCTGTTGCATTTTTTAAACCTTGCAATGAGGCAACAGATATCATAAATCCTAAAAACAACGCCCCAGTATCTCCTAAATAGATGATTGCTGGGTGATAGTTATAAGGGAAAAACCCCATAATTGCCGCAACGATAGTAAAAATCGTTATTGGTAAGAATACATTTGGGCTCGGCAGGAAGAAATAAGAAACAATCCCCATCGTTGTCAATGATATTACTGATACCCCACTAGCTAACCCATCCAACCCGTCAATGAGATTGATAGCATTAGTAATTGCTAGAATCCAAAAGACAGTAAATATATAGGAAAGCCATGCTGGAAAGCTTAAAAATGGACCACCAAACGGTATTTTGATATTATCAAAACGTGCATGAGTAAAAAACCAGATAAAACTCGCAGCAATAATGAGTCCTAACAGTTTCATTTTTGGTGAAATTTCTTTGATATCATCAATCAACCCAGTGAGTACAACAATACCACCCGCAACCACAAAGGGCCAAATATAGTCAAAATAACTCTCTAAACGTGGAGGACCAGCATTGGGCGTAAGAGGTTGAACATTTCCAACATAAGGAGGTTGACTATGAACAATGTGAGGCAAGATGAGCAACGTTGCAACTGCAAAAGCGATAAAGATGGCCAGACCTCCAGCAGAAGGCATTGGTTTTTTATTGATTCGCCGTTCATTAGGTTTATCCACTGCACCAATCATACGAGAAACAAAGGTCATGATTGGCGTCAGAATAACGGATATGCCAAAAGTCATCATAACGGTAATCAAAAACTTCAACGCAAAGGGTATTTCTTTTAAAGTATCAACCATATTTAGATTTTTCTAAGAACATCTAGGGCACGTGTAGAAATCAGACATTCTCCATACTCCTGCAAAAATTCTCGGCTAATTTTACTCGCTTCGCCGTATTCCATCATTCTGGCACGTGTGCTTTCAACATGCATTTTCCCTTTAGATTTTTGATTATCTAAAACAACGAGGTAGAAATCACCATCATAACTATAAAATTCTGATTCTTCATCAGCAAATTTGACATTTTTGATTCCTGTCAATACTGACAACATATCATCATAACGAATAGAGTAGTAAATGAAATCTGGATCTTGTTCCACTTCATCTTTTTTTGCTCCTGGAAGACCCAACCCAGGATTAAAATCGGTGATTCCTCGCTCTTTTGCCATATTTGCTCCAATTTCATTGAGCTTATCATAGAAACCAGTCATCAACTCTTCAAATTCTTCTGGGTCATCAGGAATTTCTCCACCCTCACCCAAAAGTGCCTCTTCATGAACAATCATATGAACCCCTTGTGGAAAAGGTTGAATTTGGAATGTAAGCATTCCAACATTTCCAAAACGATTTTCTAATCCCAATTCATCAACTAACTCATAGAAAAATTGCTCGATAACCTCTTGATTACCAAAAAAGTCGGACAGTTTAATATCATAATCTGTTAAATCGTCAAAGGACAGGGTAATTTTTATTGTATTTTCATTTATATCTTCAAATTTCATTTGTATTCACGTGCAAGCCTAATATTACCTACCTCTAAGCGTTTTTAGAAGTAGAAATCTCTTGTGCTAATAGCCTAGCTTTTCTTCTGCATACACAAGGTCGTCTATTTACAGTTTATCAACAAATGGGTTAATTAAACTAGCCTAATCTCTCAAAGGTGAGAAACTGGCGGCCTGCTTTCCTTTCTATCTAGCATTTTATACTCGTTCATCTCTAATCTTTCCTAAAAATCTATAAGATGAACCGTAAACAGACTGCTTTTGCGCATGAATGAAAAAAGAATTACTTTTCTTATTCATAATTTTGACGCCATGCGCAGAGAATTATTTACGTCGATCTCTTCTCTCCATCACTTTATGGGAATAACCACTCACGCTTTGGCGTTTAGGGGCAAATTGTGCCACTCTAGAGGGGCAGGCAGTGCGGAGATAGAGTTGTGAAGATAACGCAAACAAAATTTAACTTTCAAGCAGAACACTTAGGAGTTAAACAGTCTTACTTTCTATTTCTTTTCAATTTCTTATTAACTATTATACCACAGACCAGAAAAAAAACAGCACAAGGGCTGTTTATCACCATTTTGTATTTGATTGTTTCATTTTTATTTGTATAAAATTGAATTTTATTTTTGACAAAGCAGCGTGATCAAAGCACTTTAGCGAGGAAATCTTGTGTTCTTTTTTCTTTTGGAGAATCAAAGACTTCTGTTGGAGCGCCTTGTTCAACGATAACACCGTCAGCCATAAATAGCACTCGGTCAGCAACATTCTTTGCAAATCCCATTTCATGTGTAACAACAACCATTGTCATCCCTTCTTTAGCAAGCTCCTGCATAACAGATAAGACTTCCCCAACCATCTCAGGATCAAGCGCAGATGTAGGTTCATCAAAAAGCATAACATCTGGATTCATTGCAAGCGCTCTAGCAATAGCAACACGCTGCTGTTGTCCTCCTGATAGGGATTGAGGATAGGCAGATTCTTTATCTGATAAATCAACACGCTCAAGTAGTTCTTTAGCTTTAACTGTTGCTTCTTCTTTGGTCATTCGCCCTGTTTTTATAGGTGCTAATGTGAGATTATCAAGCACAGTCATGTTTGGAAAAAGGTTAAATTGTTGAAAGACCATTCCCATTTTCTCACGGTGTTTGAAAACATCAACCGACTTATCAGCAATATTTGTCCCTTCAAAGTAGACCTCACCTTTGGTTGGTTTTTCAAGAAGGTTCATTGTTCGTAAAAATGTTGACTTCCCTGAACCAGACGGTCCAATCATGACAACGACTTCTCCTTTTTTTATCTGGATATCAAGTCCTTTGAGTACTTCATTTTTACCAAAATATTTATGCAAATTTTTGATTTCGATTAAATATTCACTCATTATTTGGCATATCCTTTCCCAAGTTTTTTCTCAAATATAGCAAGTAAACGACTTACAACAAAAGTTGTGACAAAGTAGTATAAAGCGACAAAAAGCATTGGTGAAATGGTTTGGTACGTCAAATTTGCAACGGTTTGAGCGCCATTGAAAACTTCCATCACCCCAATTGTATAAAGAAGAGAACTATCTTTAATGATTGTCACAAATTCATTGCCGATTGCTGGTAAAATATTGCGAATCGCTTGTGGTAAAATAACCGTCGTCATTGCTTGTGTTGGACGAATACCTAATGAGTACGCCGCTTCACGTTGACCTGCAGGAACGGCTTCAATACCAGCCCGAACAATTTCCGCCATATATGCTCCTGAATTCAAGGAAATGACGATAATACCTGGAACCAAACGACCAAGATCTTGTTGCAAAATTCCCACCTGAAAAGTTGGTAATGAAATACTTCCCATCATTGCAAAACCAAGCATAATCTGCACCAACATCGGTGTACCACGAAAAATTTCGATGTAAATGTTTGTCAACCAACGTAGTGGTGCAAATTTAGAAAGCTTACCTAGTGCAACAATAATTCCTAAAAGTGTTCCCATCGCTACTACAAAAGCAGAAATCAGGATAGTAACAATCATCCCATCATTAAAATATGGGAGATATTTTGGCAAAAAGTCAAAACTCATTTTTTCTCTTTTCTATTGAATATGTTTTATCGCTCTCTTGTTCATTGCTATTTAAAGATGAACTCAGATATACTGCCTTTTGCTCCTGCTGCTTTAGCAGCTAAGCAAACGGACAGGGGACGTACCGTTCGCAGAACGGCGTGCACCATAGCGAGCATCGACAGCGAAGTGACTTTTAAACCTACGCTTTAAAAGTCAAACAGTATTAGAATAGAATAATTATAATATAAATAGTATAAAAATACAACTATTTATGAATAATAATCAAAAAAATTACTGACAGTCTGTCAGTAAATAATTTTACGCTTTTCAGTGCTGATAAAGAGTTCGTCATTTGCTGACAAATGGTAAATTTCTCCATCAATCTGCACAGGCTCTTCTTCTTTGAGCACAACTGCAAAATTTGTTTTAATTTTATGCATAAATAGCGGATGCTCAAGATGAGTCCCCTTGAGCACTCGTGGAACTAATGAAAAAGTTTGTACCAAATGGTGTTTATCATATTCGACAAGATGAATTTCCTGATCCAGATTTGATGCTTTTGGCGAAATTTTTACTCCGCCACCAAAATAAGGATGCTTTGTAAAAGTCATCAAAAAAGCGTTATCCGTTCTCATAATTTCGTCAAATTTACTGACAGAATCTTGGTCAGTGCTGACAGACATGGAAAATGGTTTTTTGGTAATTAAAACGTGTAAAGCAGTCAAAATATAAGATAAACTTCCAAGTTTTAACTTGTTAAGCAATGTTTTCACTTTACTTTTATTAGCTGATTTGACAATCGTTGCATCAAGTCCAATTCCGATATTATTTAAAGCATAGCCATTTAAACCTCTTGAACGATATCGCATAATATATATTTCATGAATGTTCTGCGACCGTGCAGCTTCAAATGCTTCAATTGGATTTAAACTCAATTTTAAACTTCGAGCGAAATCATTGCCAGAACCAGCTGGAATATAACCAAATGCCTCATCTGCTGGCAACTCATTGATTACTAACGAAATAGTGCCATCACCACCGATAATAATCAGTTGGTCGCCTCGTTTTTTTTCATCCAATATTTGTTTGACAATCGAAGCCTCTTGCCCCATTTTTTCAGTCGCAAATAATTTATATTCAATCGTATTTTTTTCCAAGTAGGGAAGCAAAATTTCCAAAGTCCGTGCGCCTTTACCCGCACCAGAATTTGGATTTGCAAGGAGATAATAAGTCATAGAATCATTTTACCAAAAATGACAAAATTCTGTCAGTATGACAGCATAAATTTCACAAAAAAATTACTGACAAAATGAAGTCAAGACTAATTTCGAAGCTTGCCATTCCGACTAGGTGCTTTTACCTTTTGCTCTTACTGCTTTAGCAGTTAGCTTCGCATGACCATAGGACATTTGTCCGTTTGCTTAGCTGCTAAAGCAGCAAGAGCAAAAGGCATTGGCTGTAAGGCACTAAAGTTCCGACGCCAAATGGCAATCAAACGGACAGCGGCGCAACGAAGTTGCGTAGACCGTTCGCAGAACGGCGTGCGAAGCACGTAGCACCGTAGCGGAGCCATAAGGCGGAGATAGTACGCACTTGCTTTGATAAATTTAGCTTCTGTCAGTAACCAAAAAATCCTGTCAGTATACTGACAGGATTTTCTATCCACCAATTTCACATTTTTTATTCTATGAAACTGATTTTAACTTAACGGAGGTAGAAATTCTAAAGCTTTTACAACAACAGGACCTGATGCAATAATCGCTTTAATTTTCAACCGTTTCAGTTTCTTCTTTTTTCACTTCAGGCGCATTGGTCAAATCTGACAATGGCTCGATATTACGATAGCGGAACATACCAGTACCAGCAGGAATAATCTTACCGATAATAACATTTTCCTTCAAGCCGAGCAAGTGATCTTCCTTACCACGAATCGCAGCATCAGTAAGTACCCGTGTTGTTTCTTGGAATGATGCAGCTGACAAGAATGAATTAGTTTCAAGAGAAGCCTTAGTAATTCCCATCAATACAGGACGACCAGTAGCAGGTGTTTCTCCATTTAAAAGTGCTTGTTCATTCAATGCTTCAAAATCAGAGATATCCATCAAAGTACCTGGCAAGATGTCAGTTGAACCATTGTCCATGATACGGACTTTACGGAGCATTTGACGAACCATTACCTCAATGTGCTTATCACCAATTTCAACCCCTTGTGAACGGTAAGTTTTTTGCACTTCGCCAAGCAGATAAGTTTCAACAGATAGAGCATCGCGCACTTGCAACAAATGTTTTGGCTCAATAGAACCTTGAATCAACGGTGCACCACGGTGAATAAATTCACCTTCTTCAACCATCAGGACATCCGCCATACCTACGGTGTAACTACGAGTATCTGTTTGACCTTTAACCGTAATTTCACGTGTACGAGTCGCTGCATCTTCAACAATAGAGTCAACAGTACCAGTAACTTCGGTAATGAGCGCTTCCCCTTTAGGATTACGTGCTTCAAAAATTTCTTGAACACGAGGCAAACCTTGAGTAATATCTGAGCTAGATGCAACACCACCCGTGTGGAATGTACGCATTGTCAACTGAGTACCAGGTTCACCGATAGATTGAGCAGCGATTGTACCAACTGCTTCACCAACTTCAACGGCATCACCAGTGGCTAAGTTAATACCATAGCAATGTTTACATACACCATGAGGAGTTTTACATGTAAATACTGAACGAATCGTTACTTCTTTAACCCCAGCATCAACAATTTGACGCGCTACATCTTCAGAAATCAAAGTATCATCTGCAATAATCAACTCACCCGTTTCTGGATGGAAAACTGACTTGCGTGTGTAACGACCCACCAAACGTTCAAAGAGCGGCTCAACCATTTCTTTACCAGTAGCGATATCAGAAATAACAAGTCCACGGTCAGTGCCACAGTCATCCTCACGAATAATAACATCTTGCGCAACATCAACCAAACGACGAGTAAGATAACCTGAGTCGGCAGTCTTAAGCGCCGTATCAGTCATCCCTTTACGCGCACCGTGAGTTGAGAAGAACATTTCCAAAACAGACAAACCTTCACGGAAGTTTGAAATGATTGGCAATTCCATGATTTTACCATTAGGTGCAGCCATCAAACCACGCATACCAGCAAGTTGTGAGAAGTTTGAGATATTACCACGGGCACCAGAGTCCATCATCATAACGATTGGGTTAGACAAGTCTTGACCTTCAATCAGACGACGTTCAAGTTCTTCTTTAGCTTCACGCCAAACACCAGTAACAGCATTATAACGTTCATCATCAGTAATCAAACCACGACGGAATTGTTTAGTAATTTGTTCTACACGTTTATGAGCAGCTTCAATAATTTCATGCTTATCTTCAACAACAGGAATATCTGCAACCCCCACGGTCAAACCAGCCAAAGTAGATTGATGATAACCAAGGTCTTTCAGACGGTCAAGGTATTCAGAAGTCGCTGTTGTCCGATAACGTTTGAAGACTTCGGCGATAATTTTACCAAGATAACCTTTTTTGAAAGGTCTAGTTGGTTCAAGTCCTGCAATGACTTCTTTGATATCTTGACCATGTTCCATGAAGAATCGGTCATCTGTAGTCCCTGTCAGATTTGCTTCTGTTGGCTCATTTAGGTAAGGCATCCCTTCTGGAATGATTGAATTGAAAATGACTTTACCAACAGTAGTAATCAAGATTTTATCTTGATGATTTGGTGTCCAAGGTTTATTGATTGATTTTGTAGCAATACCAATACGTGTATGTAAATGCACGTACCCATTACGCATTGCAATTTCAACTTCTTCAGGCGTTGAGAAAATCATTCCTTCACCTTCACGACCTTTTTCTTCCATCGTGAGGTAATAGTTACCAAGAACCATATCTTGAGAAGGGGTAACAACAGGTTTACCATCTTTAGGATTCAAAATATGTTCAGCAGCAAGCATCAAAAGACGCGCTTCAGCTTGTGCTTCTTCAGACAATGGCAAGTGAATAGCCATTTGGTCACCATCGAAGTCCGCATTATATGCTTCACAAGCAAGAGGATGCAAACGAATTGCTTTACCATCAATTAATACAGGTTCAAATGCTTGGATTCCCAAACGGTGGAGCGTAGGTGCTCGGTTAAGAAGGACAGGATGTTCTTTAACTACAGTTTCAAGCACATCCCAAACATCTGAATCTTGACGTTCCACTTTACGTTTAGCCGCACGAATATTTGCAGCCAACTCACGTTTCACGAGTTCAGACATAACAAATGGTTTGAACAATTCAATTGCCATTTCGCGTGGCACACCGCATTGATACATTTTCAAAGTCGGACCAACAGCAATAACCGAACGTCCAGAATAGTCAACACGTTTACCAAGCAAGTTTTGACGGAAACGACCTTGTTTACCTTTAAGCATATGGCTTAGTGATTTCAAAGGACGATTACCAGCACCAGTGATTGGGCGACCACGGCGACCGTTATCAATCAATGTGTCGACCGCTTCCTGCAACATCCGTTTTTCATTTTGCACGATAATATTTGGTGCATTAAGTTCCATCAAACGTTTCAAACGATTGTTACGGTTAATCACACGACGATAAAGGTCATTCAAATCAGAAGTCGCAAAACGTCCACCATCAAGTTGCACCATAGGACGCAAATCCGGTGGAATAACCGGTAACACATTCAATACCATCCAAGAAAGTGCATTTCCTGATTTTTTGAAAGCTGTCAAAACATCCAAACGACGAATAATTTTCACACGACGTTGACCAGATACTGCTTTAAGTTCTTCTTTAAGTTCTGCAACCTCTTTATCAATGTCAACATCATTGAGCAAATCTTGGATTGCTTCTGCACCCATTTTTGCAACAAATGAACCGAATCCATTTTTAAGAAGTTGTTCACGATATTCCCGCTCAGTCAAAAGTTGTTTTTTCTCAAGGTCAGTTTCTTTAGGATCAATAACAACATAACTTGCAAAATAAATGACTTCTTCAAGTGCACGAGGACTCATATCAAGTGCAAGACCCATACGTGACGGAATACCTTTGAAATACCAAATATGTGAAATTGGAGCAGCAAGCTCAATATGTCCCATACGTTCGCGGCGTGCTTTTGCTGTTGTTACTTGAACACCACAAAGTTCACAAACTTGGTTTTTATAGAAAACACCTTTGAGTTTCCCACAAGCACATTCCCAGTCCTTTTGCGGACCGAAAATACGTTCATCAAAAAGCCCTTCACGTTCTGGTTTTTGTGTACGATAGTTGATTGTTTCTGGTTTTTTAACTTCACCAAATGACCAGTAACGAATTTTTTGTGGAGATGCGATACCAATTCGCATGCTCTCAAATTTATTTACATCGACCAATTTTTTCTCCACTTCTAGTAAATTTAACGCTGTTTTGATTTTGAGAATTTCTGACATCGACATTGCCTACTAAAAATTCTCATTTTCAAAATTTTCTCATCTTTTTGTCAACAAAACTGTTGATGACTTATCTAAATACTGTTCATTTTTAATACTATTTCACTTCTAAAAGAGTTTTAGAAGTGAAATAGTATCATTAGTTCATCCATTAAATTTATGGGCAAACCAGTATTAATTATTCTTCATTTTCAGCGTTAATAAGAGCTTCTTCTTCAGTCTCCGCTTGTGCAACAATCGCTTCTTGTGCTTCAAGCATTTCTGGAGTAATTTCTGTGTTATCAGGACGAGCCATCACTTCGTCTTCATCTAATTCACGTAAATCAAGAACATTACTATCTGCATCAAGGACTTTCATATCAAGACCAAGAGATTGTAACTCTTTGACCAACACGCGGAATGATTCAGGAAGGCCTGGTTTAGGAATACGCTCACCTTTGACAATCGCTTCATAAGCACGAGTACGTCCAATCACATCATCTGATTTGTACGTCAATATTTCTTGAAGAACATTTGCAGCACCATAAGCTTCAAGCGCCCAAACTTCCATTTCTCCGAAACGTTGTCCACCAAATTGTGCTTTACCACCAAGCGGTTGTTGTGTTACAAGCGAGTAAGGGCCAACCGAACGGGCATGGAGTTTATCATCAACCATGTGGTGAAGTTTAATCATATACATGACCCCAACAGAAATACGGTTGTCAAATGGTTCACCTGTACGGCCATCATAAAGAACAGTTTTTGCATCTGCTGACATTCCAGCTTCTTTAACTGTATCCCAGATATCATCATCTGAAGCACCATCAAAGACTGGTGTTGCGATGTGGATACCAAGCGTACGAGCAGCCATACCGAGGTGAAGTTCCATAACTTGTCCAATATTCATACGTGAAGGGACACCGAGTGGATTCAACATGATATCGATTGGTGTACCATCTGGAAGATAAGGCATATCCTCTACAGGAACGATATTTGAAACGACACCTTTATTTCCATGACGTCCAGCCATTTTATCCCCAACGTGGATTTTACGTTTTTGTGAGATAAACACACGAACCAACTTATTCACACCTGAAGGCAGTTCATCACCATTTTCACGAGTAAACACACGAACATCATGGACAATACCACCGCCTCCGTGAGGAACACGGAGTGAAGTATCCCGTACCTCCCGTGCTTTTTCACCGAAGATTGCACGAAGTAGGCGTTCTTCAGGTGTTGGGTCTGTTTCACCCTTAGGTGTGACTTTACCAACAAGAAGGTCACCATCTTTTACTTCAGCACCAATGCGAATAATACCTGATTCATCGAGATTTTTGAGTGCTTCCTCACCAACGTTTGGAATCTCGCGAGTGATTTCTTCAGGACCAAGCTTTGTATCGCGAGTTTCTGACTCATATTCTTCAATGGCGATAGAAGTATAAACGTCATCTTTGATTAGACGTTCAGACATGATAACCGCATCCTCGAAGTTATAACCTTCCCATGTCATGTAGGCAACAAGTGGGTTTTGTCCCAATGCCATCTCTCCATTTTCCATAGAAGGACCATCAGCAATGATATCGCCTTTTTCAACCTTTTCACCAAGTTGAGCTAAAGGACGTTGGTTGTATGAAGTTCCCGAGTTTGAACGGCGGTATTTTGTAATACCATAAATATCGAGTTCTCCAGAAGTACGACGGACACGAATTTCTTCGCCATCAACATATTCTACTGTTCCGTCATGTTTGGCAATAATTGCAGCACCTGAGTCACGTGCAGTTTGATGTTCCATACCAGTACCAATCCAAGGAGCATGAGGATCAATCAGCGGTACTGCTTGACGTTGCATATTGGCTCCCATGAGGGCACGGTTTGAGTCATCATTTTCAAGGAAAGGAATACATGCTGCAGCTACGGCGATAACCTGTTTAGGTGAAACATCCATGTAATCAGCAGTTGAAGCTTCAACTTCAATATTATTCCCTGTATGACGAGCCATAACTGTACTGTTTGCAAATTTTCCTTCTTCAGTCAATGGCGAATTCGCTTGAGCTACTGTATAATTATCTTCTTCATCAGCTGTAAGATATTCTACTTCATCTGTAACAATGCCTGTTGAGCGATCAATACGACGATATGGTGACATGATGAAACCATATTCATTGATTTTCGCATAAGAAGACAAGTTGTTAATCAAACCGATATTTGGTCCTTCAGGTGTTTCGATAGGACACATCCGACCATAGTGAGTATAATGCACGTCACGAACTTCGTAGGAAGCACGGTCACGTGAGATACCGCCAGGGCCAAGGGCAGAGAAACGGCGTTTGTGAGAAAGCTCTGATAAAGGATTATGTTGGTCCATAAATTGTGAAAGTTGAGATGAACCAAAGAATTCTTTAATTGAAGCTGTCACAGGACGAATGTTAATCAAACCTTGTGGTGTGATATTTTCATTTTCTGATGATGACATACGTTCACGAATCACACGTTCCATACGAGAAAGACCGATACGAACTTGATTTTGGAGTAATTCACCTACTGAACGAATCCGACGGTTCCCCAAGTGGTCAATGTCATCTACTTTACCAATACCTTCAGAAAGTCCTAACCAATAATTAATGTTTGAAATTACATCTGCTGGTGTCAATACACGACATTCGGCATCAGGAGTACCATTTGAAAGCAGAGTTACTACACGTTCCGAATCTTTTGGTGAGTAAACTTTTACGCTTTGCAAAGTGATAGGTTCTGGCACCACTGCATCTGAGGATGGTTCTACAATGAAGCTACCAAGACCATTATCAAGAAGCGGTTCAATCACATCAAGTACATCACGTGTCACCAATGTATCTGAGTTGACAAGAATTTCACCAGTTTCTGGGTCAACAATTGGCTCTGCCAATGTCAAACCAAGCAAACGATTTTTGAGTGCCAGTTTTTTATTAAATTTATAACGTCCTACAGGAGCAAAATCGTAACGTTTTGGATCAAAGAAACGTGCTACGAGTAAGCCACGTGAACTATCAGCCGTTTTTGGCTCTCCTGGACGCAAGCGGTCATAGATGTCTTTGAGCGCTTCTTCCACACGAGTGTCAGAAGGGTTCTTATGAACATCTTTTGCTATAGTATCTGTCAATAGTCGGCTTTCGCCCATAAGTTCTAGGATTTCGTCATCTGAACCAAAACCAAGAGCACGAAGCATTGTAGTGAAAGTTAACTTACGTGTACGGTCAATACGAACATAACCAATCCCTTTAGCATCTGTATCAAGTTCAAACCATGCCCCTCGGTTAGGAATTGTCGTGTGTCCAAAGCTTTCAAGACCGTTTTTATCTGTTTTAAGGTGGAAATATGAACCTGGGCTACGTACCAACTGGCTGACGATTAAACGTTCTGAACCATTATTGATAAATGTACCCATTTCAGTCATGAGTGGGAAGTCTCCAAAGAAAACTTCTTGTGTTTTCAATTCACCAGTTTCTTTATTTACAAGACGGAATGTCACGTAAATTGGTGCTGAATAGTTTGCGTCATGTGCACGCGCTTCTTCAACAGTATATTTAGGTGTTTTCATTTCATAACCGACAAATTCGAGCTCCATTGTGCCTGCAAAGTTGTCAATTGGGAACATTTCTTTGAAGACATTTGCAAGCCCTTCGTCAAGGAAGTTCTTATAACTTGATGTTTGAACTTCAATGAGGTTTGGCAAACCGATTACTTCTTTGATACGTGAAAAACTGCGTCTTGTACGGTGTTTACCGTATTTTACGTCATGTCCTGCCAAGTGTTTTCTCCTCTATATTTTTTAGATTTGATTAAAAAAGTCTGTGCTTTTGATGAGTTTCTAATGAAAAAATCTGAAAAGTTGGTAGTTTGTCTTTTTAATAACTTTTCCTGATTTCCCTAATGAAAGACGCCAAAAAAGCAACGAAAACTCTTGTTTTTCGCTGCTTACAAAGCCTATGGGGACAATAGATCCCACAGATTTTGCTGACAAACCATTATTCCCATTATACACTATTCTGTTTACTTTATCAAGAGATGAATCATTGAAAAAACTCTCAAATTAATTCAAGAGTTTCTGTTAATAAGGTAACTATAATTCTATTTTTTCGATGATGGCTTTAAATGATTCTAGTTCTGTGCGAGAAAGTGAACCAACAAGCGTTGCTAATGTATTGTCTCTGCGTTTATTTTCCAGTTCTTCTAACATCAAGTAAGAGAGCTGGGTTCCAATGATTGAAGCTAGGAACTCTACCAATATTAGTTGCTCTACTTCGAGAGGATTATTGGATAAAATAAAAATCGTACCGATACGTAGGCTGCTACCATAAACTGGCGCTACAGTGATTGAACTTTCTGAGTAATATTCTGCAATCTCTTTTACTGGTGCAAGAATAGAGTCTTCTATCTTTTTATTATGATTTATCTCGTAAAAAGCTAGTGTAGCCGCTGCAACACTCTCTGGAAGCTTTTGATAATTAAAAAATGTTTTTAGCGCGTTTGAATTTTGCTTATCTGTGTGTGAATAATGATACCCTAAGAAATTTCTTTTAGAGTCAACAATAAAAAGGTCGCACCCTAAAAATTCTGCAAGCTTATCCATTAACAGTTGATAAGGGAATTCTTTTGAGAAATCCACTGGTGTTGTTCTCAGCAAAGTTGTCATTTGCTTTGTTTTATCAAAAAATTTATCCACCTTTTCCTCCTTATATCGTTTTAATCAAACTAGATTTATAATAATCAAAATAAAGTATTCTTTTAATTACATTTATGTTATCACACTTATCTTCAAGTGTCAAACTTCTTACGTATTAAGAAAATCAGGTTATTTGTTAAAAAATTTGGAACATTTTTATTTTTTTCGTTTATAATCTTATTTTTTTCTTCCCACTTCTTATATTCTATGTTATAATAACTATATTACAAATGTTTTAAAAATATATCTTTTATTGTAATTTGGAGAATACAATATGTTTTATGATCGTTTAAAAAAATTAGTCACTGAGTCTCATAAATCTTTTAATCGTGTCGAAAGAGAGTTGGGCTATCCCAGAAACGCTCTTGCGAACTATCGTTTGGGTAAGGAACCTAGTGCAAAACGTTTGACTGAGATTGCAGATTATTTTGGGGTTACATCCGAATATCTTCTTGGAAAAGATGATGAATATAGCTACAAAAAAGCTCAATTATTATTTGATGGGCTTGATGAAGAAAGAAAACAAAAGCTATTGGAATACATTCAAGAAAGAATTGATGTGCTCAAAAGCATGGAAGAAACTTTCGTTTCTTTATCAGCTACGCGGTTTGTCTATTGTGGCAACGATACTTGGACGATACAGTCAAATGACCGTACGATTAATTTTCCTGTTAGCCAGCTTCCTGAAGATTATGATGCTGTTTTTGAACTTGTTGGTGGAGCTTTAGAGCCAACTTCCCCTAATGCAACTGGAAATCTGATATTTATCAAGTATGATGAAAATAACCAAGTGAGTGCGGTTCATACTTTTCAACTTGACCATGAACATTATGCTAAACTTCTTACTGGCGATGGCAAAGTGTTCTATCTCAATCGTTCAGATAATACTGAGTATGAAGATGTTCCTGTTACTTGTGGCAAGATTGGTAAAGTCTATCATTCCACATCACTTCTTTAAACTGATTTTTTCTCTACTGTTACCAGAGTTTGCTCTTTCATCTTTGCTAAGAGCATAGGTTTAGTTTGCCTTTAATTTCTCTGTTGACCTAGTGAAACTTGCTCACTCATTTCAAATAAAAAATCCTAGATTAAATCTAGGATTTTTTATTCTTCTTCATCATCACCAGTTATACTGGTTACACCTTAAAATCCGTCAATTTTTTTATCCATTCGCTCTACCCCAGCTTCGCTGGCATTCTTGCTACAACCCAAGCGACAAGAATGAAGACTAATCGAACGAACGGAAACCAGTTAGAGTGCAACGTCAATCCGTTGTCGTCTTTTACGACACATTAGCTATAGTATTACTTTCCCTTGAGCAGAAACCTCTAACCCTTCTGCTCGTAAACGCGCAATTTGCTCGGTGCGTCCTGGTTCTGGTAAGCTAATTACTCCTTTGGATGATATGACACGCCACCATGGAAGCTGATATTTTTTTGACATTGAATGTAGGACACGTGAAACTTGTCTTGCACCGTTAGAAAGTCCCGCAAGTCTTCCCACATCTCTATAACTCATAACGGTTCCTTCTGGTATTTCTGTCAGTACTGACAGAATTTTTTTCGTTGTTTCTGTAAGTTCTGCCATTTAATTACCAGATTTTAACATGTTTTTCAGGAGCTCGATACATTTTATCTTCAGGTTTGATATCGAACGCTTCATAAAAATCTTCAAGATTTGTTGGTGGAATATTTGCACGAAGTTTTGCTGGAGCATGGACATCCATACTAAGTAGCATTTGTTGAAATTCAAGGCTTGCTTTCATACGCCAAATGGCCGCCCATTGACTGAAAAATGCGCCTAAGTCAACATCAGATTCATTTTTTGCTGCCGTCAGTGCCGCCGTAATACCACCTTGGTCTGCAATGTTTTCTGATACAATAAGTTTTCCGTTCGCTGGTCCTGCTTCCGTTTCTACTCCTTCAAAAAGTGCAATCATTTCTTCTTGTTTCTTTTCAAATGCAGAGTAATCTTCTTCCAGCCACCATTTGTTCAGATTACCATATTTATCAAACTGCGCTCCATTATTATCAAAAGCGTGTGAAATTTCGTGAGCAATTACTGCGCCAATTCCACCGTAATTTTGTGATGAAGATTGTTCAAGCGAATAAAACGGCGCTTGCAAAATTGCAGCTGGGAAAACAATGGTATTGCTATCTGGGCTGTAGTAAGCATTGACCATATGAGCTGGCATATGCCAGAGTGTTTTATCAACATCTTCAGCGAATTTCTCATAGTGACGAGCTGTCAAAATTTCATCAAATTTGACCGCATTTTCATATAAACTTCCGTCAGTCACTTTGAGCTTTTTATAAATTTCTGGAAGTTTGTCAGGAAAACCGATAAATGGTGTAATTGCATCAAGCTTTTCAATTGCTTTTTCAGCAGTCGCTTGGCTTAACCAAGCGTTGGTACGCAAGCGTTCTTGATAAACTTTTATCATCGCTGAAACCATACGTTTCACGTCTTCTTTTGCAGTTTCACCAAAATATTTTTTACCATAGAAAATCCCAATCACTTGACTAAAATAACTTTCTGTCAAGTCAAGTTGATGTTTTTCTTGACTGCGTGGTTCTTTAACATTTGACAAAAATCGATTGTAAGCAGAACCTAGGATACGCAAGTCTTCTGTCAAAAATGATGTTGCTTTACGCGCAGTTTTCGTCAGCATCCACGCTTTGATAAGTTGCCAATTTTCTTCATTGACAAGTAGATTAAAGTGATCGTAAAAACGATTTTCAAAAACAATAATTTTCTCTGGCTGTGTCCCCACCAGATTTTCGATAAATGGTGCAAAATCAACTGTTGAGAGTCCCTTTACAAAGTTGTCAGTACTGACAGGATTGTATAATTCAGCGTATTTTGCCCATTCTTCAGAAGTATTAGCTGACGGTACTAAAAGCGCATCAAATTTGACCGCATCAGAAGCAATACGTTCTGCATTTTCAATATCAAATGCCTCCAAAATTTCAGTTGAATTTTTTGTCCAAAAATCTAGTAATTCAGCTTTTCTTGGATGTTCGTCTGCATAATAAGTCGTGTCAGGTAAAATCAGACCTGGACCCGTGAAGCCAAGCGCATGATGCACAGCATCTTTCATATCAGGCTCTACACTAAAAGAAAAAGGCAAAGGAGCTTGTGAATGAAAAACCAAATCTGTCAGTGCTGACAGAAAGTCCTTAAAGCCTGTCAGTTTCAAAACCTTATTCAACTCAGCTTTTACGGCCGTGAAATCCGCTTGATTACGGCTGTCCCAATTTCCTGCTTTATTATAAAACTTGATTGTTTCTAACAGCTCAGCGTTGTCCACCGGCAAATTTACTGACAAATCTTTCAAATCTTCTGTCAAATTTTTTTCATTTTGCAAAACCAGCTCATCAAACGCTGAAATGCGTGGCTTATCAGCTGGAATTTCAGCTTGTTCCAACCACTCCGCATTTACCGCTGCAAACAAATCATCTTGAACTCTAACCATAATTTTCTCCATTTTCTTGAATTTTCCATACAATTATATCACAAAAAATTTCTGTCAGTGTACTGACAGAAATTTATTTACTTATAACTTTAATTTCAACAAAGAAAACTACTGACAAAGTTCCTCAAAGATGTAATTTTTTCCTTAAACTTGTACCACGCACTCCAAACCATTTTTCTAGCAGTCCTAGTTTTGCGGCAAACCAAAGATAAGTATAAAAACCTGCACCACCTGCAATAACAGCGATTATCGCTGAACCCGCACGTCCTGGCACTTTACCAAAAACAAAGCCTAAAACAATTTCAACTGCGATAACAACAACAGCCATAAATACAGTTAACAAAGCCGCACCTTGAGCACCACGAATTGTATTTTTGATTGAAAAACGAGTAATCTGATGAAGTTTTCTGATAAAAAGTGAAACACCAAGCAAGAAAGATAAAGTTGTAGCCAAAAGTGGCCCATAACTATGAAAAATTAAAATCATCGGCACCTGCAAAACAACTTTTGCAATCAAAGTAATGATGAAAAATTTCATCGCCATACGTTTATGATCCATCACCGTAAGCGGAGGATAAACGAGCATATAAAGCCCCAACAAGAAACTTTGCAAAATAGCAAAAACAAACAAACTACTTTGTAAACTTGACGGTACCTGATAAAAAATCGTATAAATTGGTTTAGTTAAAAGCGCCATCCCAACAACTGCGGGAAGCATGAAACCAACATAAAGTTGAAAATTATAACCCACCAAAACAGCAAGTTCCCGCCGATTTCCCTGCACATAGTGCTCAGTAATCAATGGGTCAGAAACAGAGCCTAAAGTTAGTGCCACACCCAGCAAGACCATCGTCAACTTATCTGTATTCGCTGAAAAGTAGCTCATCAATGCCAGTAATTCATTATGACTATAATTTGTTACCCAAGGCATCATATTCATAAATGTCGAGTTATCAATAATCTTGAAAATCTGAATCGCCGAGCCAATCACAATAAACGGAATCGCTGTATGCATTGTCGTTTTCAAAATTTCAAGTGCATTTATCTTAGATTTTGCAGGTCCTGGATGCAAAAGTCTAGTCAAATTACCAGAACGTTGTAAATAAAAGAGAAGCACAGCATAAGACCCCAACATCCCAACAAAAGCTGCTGTTGTTGACTGAGTCACGGCACTTTGCCAATCATGCGAGCCGAGTTTCATGATTGCGAAAGTTGTTGCAAGCATCCAAACAATACGGACCACTTGCTCCAAAAGTTGGCTCATTGCATAAGCCTTAACTTGATTCAATCCTTGGAAATATCCCCTAATCACTGACATTGATGGGAAGATTAAAACAGCAAGTGCAAGACTCTTCATCACTGGAATCAAATCTGCGCTATCTTTACCTCCAACCAAAGTAGAGAGTGGGCCTGAGAGAAAGAACATCAATCCTGCTGCAACAATCCCTAAAAGTGCCATCACACCTAACATCTGGCGAACAAGACGATAAGCCATATTAGGATCATCCAAAGTATTATACCTTGCAACTTCACGCGCCACTGCCGCTGGAATTCCTACTGTTGAAATAAGCAAGAAAAGTGCATAAATATTATAACCCATGCTATAAAGAGAGTTCGCCTCATTCCCGAAACGCCCCATCCATGCATACCACGGAATAATATAAACAACACCCAAAACCTTACCAATCATATCTGCACCAGTACGCCATGCAGTTCCAGAGAGCATTTGGTCTTTCGATTTTGTCGCCGTTTTTATCGACTTACTATCTGTATCCATTGTTTGTCCTGAATTTTCCATTATTCCATTTTACCCTAAGTTGCCAGTTTTGACAACTTAGGAACCAAATCAATCTATTTCGCTTTAACTTAGCAAGTGCGTGCTATCTTCGCCCTTTGGGCTCCGCTGTCCATCCTCGCTACGGTACTACGTGCTTCGCACGCCGTTCTACGAACAGTCTCTGCAACTTCGTTGCTCCGCTGTTCGTTTGCTTAACTGCTAAAGCAGTAAGAGCAAACGGTAAAGCGATAAGGCGAAATGGCAAGCTCTGCTTTCGTTCTACTCCCCTAGGGTCTTAGCATTTTAGCGCTTGCGATTTGAGCTTGTTGCTTTAGCAACTTAGCGAAATCGACAGCGGAGCAAAGCGAGATAGACTTCAGGGACAAGACCACTTCGCCTTGCTTAGAGCGAATGGATAACGAAGCTTTGCTACGGTGTGACCTCATATCTTTGATGTTAAGCAGACTGTTGCGGCTTCAGCTGCGTACAGGTCGCTTAGTTGTTACACCTAGAGGTTGTGCCCTAACATTGGCGAGGGAGAAAGAATCCCCCACCAATGAAGTAATCACTTCAAAATTCCACAAATATAAATAATCAGTCACTTATTTTTCTGCTATAATAGTTCTATGATTACTTTAACACAAGTTCTAGAAATACTGAAAAAAGATGCAAATTTCCGGGAAATCTCTGCCGAAAATGAATATTATTATAATTGGAATCAAGACGTCACTTTTGACGCTTTAGCCTATGATAGCCGTAAAGTCAATGAACATACACTTTTCTTTGCCAAAGGTTTGAACTTCAAAAAAGATTATCTGCTTGACTTAAACGCAGCTTTCTACATCTCAGAATTTGACTATGAAGTCGCACTCCCAGCCATCATTGTTACTGATGTCAAACGTGCCATGAGTTTAATCGCGCAAGCTTTTTACGACTATCCACAAAACAAATTAAAGACACTCGCATTAACTGGCACAAAAGGGAAAACCACCTCTGCTTATTTCGCCAAATTCATCCTTGATGAGATGAACGGTGGAAAAACTGCACTTCTATCTACTGCTCAAACCACACTTGATGGAAAAAACTTCTTCAAATCAGAATTAACAACCCCTGAAAGTCTTGACTTACTAGAAATGATGGCGAAAGCCGTCGAAAATTCCATGACTCACTTGGTCATGGAAGTCAGCTCACAAGCCTACAAAACAGAGCGAGTCTACGGCTTAACCTTTGATGTTGGTGTCTTTCTCAACATCTCACCTGATCATATCGGCCCAGTTGAACACCCAACCTTAGAAGACTATTTCTTTTGTAAACGTCAACTGCTACACAACTCACGCTACTTTGTCGCAAATGCTGAAATGAATCACTTTGGTATCATCAAAGAAGAACTTGCCGCCCTCGAACTCCCATACGCCTTTTACGGAAAAGATACAGAAAATAGAATCCTCGAATCTACAGGTTTACATTTTGAAACAACCGGTAGCATAATCGGTAGCTTTTCCATTCGTCTTCTAGGGCGTTTCAATCAAGAAAATGCTTTAGCAACTGCCCTAGCAACACGCGCACTTGGCGCTTCAACCAGTCAGATTAAAGCTGGTCTTGCCAAAGCTACTGTTCCTGGACGCATGGAATTATTCACAGCAAAAAATGGCGCACACATCTATGTAGATTATGCACACAATGGCATCTCACTTGAAAATCTTGTCAAAGTTGTCGAAGAACACCATAATGGTAAGCTTATCCTTATCCTTGGTTCAACAGGTAACAAAGGCGAAAGTCGCCGTCACGATTTTGGAAAAGTTATTGAAAATCACAAACGCCTCGAAGTCATACTAACAACTGATGACTCCAACCGAGAAGACCCCCAAATAATCGCAGAAGAAATCGCAAAACCTGTAACTCGCCCTCTTGATTTTGAGCTTGACCGTGAAACAGCTATAAAACAGGCGATTCAACGCACAAATTCTCCATCAGATGCCGTGATTATTGCAGGAAAAGGAGCTGACAAATTCCAACTCTTAAATGGTAAGCGCGAACCTTACATCGGAGATGCCGAAGCTGCTCAAAAATACATCTAATCCTACCAAAAGTTTACAAAGTGATAAGCTCCTGCTTATCGCTTTTTTATCGAAGCAAGTGTATGGCAAGTGTATGCTATCTCCGCCTTACGGCTACGCTGTCCATCCTCGCTACGGTGCTACGTACTTCGCACGCCGTTCTGCGAACGGTCTATGCAACTTCGTTGCGCCGCTGTCCTTTTGCTCAACTGCTAAAGCAGTAAGAGCAAAAGGCAAAGCACCTAGCCGGAATGGCAAGCTTCGAATTTCGTCCGACTACCATAGGGCATTGGCGCTTTTAGCGCCTAGGCTTCTTGGACAAGACCACTTCGCCTTGCGACTTTAGTCGATTGCGATTTGAACTTGCCACTTTAGTAGCTTAGTGAAATCGACAGCGTAGCAAAGCGGAGATAGAGCGAATGGATAACGAAGCGAAGCGGAGGTGTGACCTCATATCGAAGATGTGAGGTTGTACCCTAAATTCAATGGTGAGTTGTCCTTTTATCAGTCGCTTCAGCAACTAGATAAAACGGACAAATGTTTTACGAAACTCCCACTGAATAAGTCTTGACTTCATTGCAAAATGAAACACCTTTCTCACAAAAAAACAGCCGAACTTCGATTTTTTATGTATAATAAACCCATGACCTCAAAAGCAAAATTTCTCCTCGCAGTTGCCATGCTTTTCTCAGCAGGAAATAGTGTCGCTTCTACCTTTATTAATGTCTTTCTCATGCGAACAACGGACAATAGCATTACCCTTGTCATCTGGCAAAGCATTCTCAACTATCTTATTCTTCTGATTGCTTTTGTTAGTGGCACACGGCTCCTGTCAAAACTCTCTATTACCAAAATATTTCGACTGGGTATTATTGCCCAAGCTCTCTACTATGTCATCATCCTTGTCATGCGCAACGATCTATTACCTTTCATTGTACCTTTGGGCATTTTTTCAGGTCTTGGTCAGGGACTCTACTGGTTCTCACTTAATCTCCTAATTGGTGATATTGTTACCGAAGATAATCAAGCAAAGTTCTTTAGCTACCAGCAGATGATGGGATTTATCTTTGGTATCCTCGTTCCTGCGTTATCAGGCTTTCTGATTGTTCGTATGGGTGGGCTCTCAGGATACTATGTCCTCTTTGCCATTTCTATTTTTCTCTTTTTGTTTGGTATTTTCCTCATCAAAAACATTTCAGGTTTTAAAACTGAAAATAAAATGAATATCTTGGGTGTACTTACACTGAGGGGCAATCGTTACTGGGATTCCAATGCAATTTTAAGTTTTTCGATGGGTTTCAAAGGAGTTCTGAACAGTCTCATCTTTGTCCTCTTTGCCTATCTTATTTTCAAAAACGAAAGCACGATGGGCAACCTTGGTTCATTTCAAGCGATTTTAAGTGCAATCAGTTCACTAATTTTTGCACATATTTTTCAAAAAAGCCATACACGCGCGATGTATTTTATCACGTGCAGTTTAAGTTTTCTAACTTTCGTGCTACTCGCATTTTTTGCCAATCCCATCATGATGATTGCAGGCTATATCATATTTGGCATCATCCAAAGTTGGGGAAGTGCGATTGCCAATGCGATGAACTATAGACTCTCAACCCGTGGCGGAAACGGTTTTTCTCAACGTGAGTATATTGTTGCTAGTGAATTTCCTATTGCCCTTGGACGTGTCTTAGGATTGCTCCTTGCCCTACTACTGACTCAGATTCTACCATCGGCGTTAACCGCTTATCGCTTTCTTTTTATCGCAACGGGTCTCATGTGGATACTTGAGTTTATCATCATTGATTACAAGGTCAAGTGGCTAAAAAACGACTAAAAAGAGAGAAGAATCTTCTCTCTTTTTTTAGAATCTATTGAACGTTCATACCTTTAATGGCATTAATACTTACCTTATATCTCTTAGAACCTATCTTCCCAAGAAATACTCAAATCCATAAAGCAGAAAAATAAACCATGGTGTCATCCAGCTTTTAGATATCCCTTTATCTATATTCTTTTTCCAATCTAAGAGCCAAAGCTGTATAATCCGTGAAGTATTTATCAACTCCTAAAGTGATTGCTTTTTTAATATTCGTCTCATTATTTAATGTCCAAGCACTAGCGACTTTATTTCGCTTATGTATATTTTCAATATTATCCTTGTTCATCAAGTTATAAGATACAGAAACAATGTCAGATACTGAAGAATTTAAGGCTTGGTTTAACTCTGCTTGAGTACCAACGAGCCGCATTTTAGGAATAGTAGGAGCAATTGTCTCCGCCTTCTGTAAAGCCTCTTCATTAAAACATTGAATTATAACATTATTATCTAAACTATTTTGGCGAACCATCTCTAAAAAAGGAACAACCTGGTAGAGAGGTTCTGTGTCTTTAAACTCAACAATATAGTTTACTTTGTTTCCATATCTTTCAAATACGGATTGAAGTTTGTGGATGGGTTCTCCGTTTGATACCCTAAGGTTTGAAATTTCAGCATCTGTCATATCTGAGTATAATTTATCCTCTCCTGTTAAACGTTTAGCTGACAAATCATGCGACACATATAAAGTTTTTTCTTTTGAAAGGACAACATCTTGTTCAATGTTAATTGAGCCTTGCTGTATTGCTAAGTCGTAAGCAGCGAATGTATGTTCCACACGTTCTGCAGTCCCTCTATGTGAAATAATATATTTCCACGGATCAGTAACTGGGACATGAGTTTTTGCGATTGCTACTTTATTATAAAATCGATAAATGAATGCTGCCATCTCTCCACGTGTAATCGCTGCATCTGGTTTAAAAGATGTTGGCGTATAACCCGTTGTAATTCCCTTAGAGCTTAACCAAGCAATATCATTTTTAAATATATTATTTTGGATATCTTTAAACTTTGTTTCATACTTGCCATTCTTTGGGGATTTTCCAGATTCTTTAGCCATTCTATGTAGGAATGCTGCCATCTGACCGCGTGTTACTTTACTATTGGGATTATAATGTGGTGCTGTTCCATTAGAGACTGTCGTAGCTGTCAACCATAAAATCTGATTCTTATACTGTTTGACATCTGCATACACATTGAATGGCGGGGTGTAGCTTGGTGCTCCTGATAATCTATGCAAAAATACTGCCATTTCTCCTCGTGTTACTCCGGCTTCTGGCTTATATATAGTGGGTGTGTAACCTGTTGTAATCCCTCTACTGTAAATCCAGTTAATGTTATTTTTAAATATTGAACCTGAAATATCTCTAAACGCTGAATTTCCCGGTTTTTTTACTGGTAATTCTTTTAAATTAACTGCAACTTTTGGAAGCGCCTTACCTTTCAGCAACTCCTGATTTCCCATATTTAAAGCACTTATATTTCCTTGGTTACTAACAGATAAAAGCACTACTCCTGCTACTAAAATTACTTTTTTTAAATCTTGTTTGTTTGACATAAGTCTTCCTTTCAAAATATGATAATCATTTAATGATAGTTTACTTTTTCTCATTTATTTATAATTTAAATTATAACAAAATTAAAAAAAAAAAAAAAGATATGTTTTTATCCGTTATATAACCATTTTATTGATTTTATCTTTCTCATTTTTTATTTATTTTTATTGAAGTGATTTTTTTATTTTTTTTACGTATAATAGAATGAGTATGAATTTAGAAGAAAAACTCAAAGAAATCTTTGGATATGACAATTTCCGAAAAGGACAAAAACAAATTATTGAGCAGGTGCTTTCCAAACAGGATACACTTGGTATTTTGCCAACGGGTGCTGGGAAGTCAATTTGCTATCAACTGCCTGCAGTGATACAGTCTGGTGTGACTTTAGTCATCTCGCCTTTGATTAGCTTGATGAAAGACCAAGTAGACCAGCTCAATGTTGCAGGTATTCCAGCGACTTTTATCAATTCAACGATTGACGATTTTGAGTCTAATTTTAGAATGCAACAAGTCGAAAATGGTGCAATCAAATTACTTTTTGTTGCACCTGAACGATTTGGTTTAGACTATTTTAATCATTTTTTACAACATTTACCTATTGACCTTGTGGCTATTGATGAAGCCCACTGTATTTCACAATGGGGACATGATTTTAGACCAAGTTATGTTGAATTTGCCCAGCATTTGCAAGATTTACCCACTCATCCAACGATTTTAGCATTAACAGCCACCGCCACCCCAAGGGTTACCGAAGACATTCAAAATCTCCTCTCTATCACTCCTTACAATACTGTGAAGACTGGATTTCTTCGTAAAAATTTAAGATTTGAAGTGGTTAAAGGTGTCGATAAACGTACTTTCCTAAAAAATTATCTCAAAAATCGAGAAAAGGGTGAGTCGGGTATTATCTATGCCAGTACCAGAAAAGAGGTTGAAGAAATCTGTGAGTGGCTCAATCGCAATAACTTTAAGGCAAGTCGTTATCATGCAGGTCTTAGTGAAAATGAACGAAAAACCAATCAGGAACAATTCATTTATGATGAAATTCCGATTATGGTTGCAACCAATGCGTTTGGAATGGGGATTAATAAGTCCAATGTTCGCTTTGTCATTCATTACAGTATCCCTGCAACGATAGAAAGTTACTATCAAGAGGCAGGACGCGCTGGACGGGATGGTCTTGAATCCGATGCAATCCTCCTTTTTTCACCTAATGATGTCCGAATTCGCAATTTTTTGATTGAGAGAAGTGAAGGTGATGACTCTCATAAAGAGCACGAATATGAGAAACTGCGTCAGATGCAGGCATATACTAGCTCTGAAACTTGTTTACAACGATATATTTTGGAGTATTTTGGCGATGAAGGGCAAGCTTGTGGAAAATGTAGTAATTGTTTAGACGAGCGTGAAGATGTAGATATTACTGTTGAAACTCAAAAAGTGCTCTCTTGTGTGATTCGGATGGGCGAGCGATTTGGGAAAACTGCTGTGGCACAAGTGCTTGTCGGCTCTAAAAATAAAAATCTTGCTAAATGGAATTTTGAAAAATTATCTACTTTTGGTATTATGAAAAACTTCTCTCAAAAAGCCGTGGGTGAGTTGATTGACTTCTTGGCTGCTGAGGGCTTTCTCAATGTGACTGCTGGAAAATTTCCAACACTTATCGTTTCAAATAGGGGAGCAAAGGTGCTTAAAGGTCAGGAAAAAGTTCATCGTCGTGCGACTTTGATTGCAGAAAAGACTGTCATTCATTCTGAAGCGTTTGATGCTGAACTATTTGAGGATTTACGTGTTCTACGCTTGGAAATTGCAAAGCGTGAGTCTGTGCCACCATTTATGATTTTTTCTGATGCTAGTTTAAAAGATATGGCTAGACTTCAGCCTATTGATGATACAAACTTTCTTCAAGTAAGCGGAGTGGGACCTGTTAAACTTGAAAAATATGGTTTTTTATTTATCAATAAGATTAAAGAATATAAAAAAAGCTGAGGAATTTCTCAGCTTTTTGCTTTTTATCAATTTTTGAAGTGATTACTTCATTGGTGGGGGAATTAGCACGCACTTGCTAAGTTAAATCCAAGCACCAAGGTTTCTTGATATACGCACTAAAAGTGCAAATGATGATGATTGTTGTCTTCCAAAATCTTTCTATAGTTAGTTTAATATGAAAATTTACAACAAGATGAACACTCAAAGACTATTTACTTATTTTTTTATACCGTTGCATCATGAAGTAAGCAATAATACTGAAAATCACTGGGCCACCAACCATTGAAACGACTGAGGTAAGCATATCTGTTAACGCTTTTGAGGTGTGTCTTGCTGCTGGAAGTTCAATGTAATTCACGATAGGTTGAACGATTGTAAAGAAGTTTGCACCAATGACCACAATCAAGACAAGGATTGTTAAAGCTGTTGCAACAAGATGTGATTTGAAGAACTCAATGGGTTTGTGAATCGCTTTATTTTTCTTAAAGAACCAGTAAGCAATTACAATGAGAATGTAAGGCAAGGTCATTGAAACGTTTGCCATGTAGGTCAAAACTTCGAAAAATTTGCTCGCGCCTCCTTGAGAAGTGAGGAAATTTAGTACAACGATTAATGTCACAATGGCAAATTGAACCCACATCGCAAATTTTGGCATTCCATCATCTGAGAGTTTACCAAGCTTGCCAGGCCAGAGCTTTTCTGGTGTTCCTGTAATGATTTGTTTGATTGGGCTATAAGTCAGAGTAAAGAAAGCTCCCATATATGCTAACAACATTGATAAACCAATGTATCGTGCAAAGATGCCACCAAGAATATCTGCGCCTGAGTGAGATAAACCGATCGCTTGCCCGACTGCTTCTCCAAGGCTTTGAAGAAGCATATAGGGTACTGTTCCGAGATTCATGGTTTGCGCCTTGATGGCTGGAAGCCACTGTGAGTAATCTACAAAGAACCCAACGCTAAGAATTGCTACGGAATAGCCAATTGCTATAATAAGTGCTGAAATAATGATGCCTCGAGGGAAATTTTTCTCTGGTTTATCCGTTTGGTCAACCAAGCCTGCAACGGATTCAACTCCACCATAAGCAAAGATTGCAAAAACTAAAAAGGCAATAAATGCAACACTGCTTCCGTCAAATGTAGGGTTGGGTGATGATGTGAAAGAATGAAGGTTAATTGGTGTCGCTGGGTGACCGTTTGCGATGAGAACAATCACCGCTCCTAAAATCAAAATAACATTCAACGAGAGGACGGCAATTCCCGCGATTGATGTAAATTTCTTTATGGTATCAACCCCTTTTGAAACCATAAATGTGACAAGTGCCATCCAAACAACTGCTGCAATTGAAATCCATAATGGTGATGGGGTATGGGTAGAATTACCAAAAATCAAATTGACAATTGGAATTAATATTTTATTGGCTACTGTTACCATCCAAATAACATAAGAGGCATACCACATAAATGTTCCTACAAATGCAAAGGTAGGGTTGACCGATTCACTCATCCATGAGTAAATCCCTCCCTTTTCATCTTTAAAAGCCGAGCCCATCTCTGTAACCATGAATGCAAACGGCAGGAAAAAAAGCAGGGCTCCAATAATGTACCACGGAATGGCACCATACCCCATTTGGTAGAAAGCAACAGGAATATTCCCGAAGCCGAAAACAGTTGTAAAAATCATCAATGAGAGACCTACAAGTGAGAGTTTACCTTTTGTATCTTTTGACATAAATTTTCCTTTCTTTTTGGACGCTATAGCGTTAGTTTTTTCGTTTGTTATGATACTGACAAGACTTTTGAAGTGAGTACTTCATTGGTGGAGAATTCTTTTTCCTTCACCAATGTTAGGGCAAAATCTATAGGTGTAATAACTATCTTCGCTTTGCTACGCTGTCGATTTCACTAAGCCACTAAAGTGGCAAGTTCAAATCGCAATCGACCTGTACTCAGCTAAAGCTGCAACAGTCTGCTTAACCTCAAAGATATGAGGTCACATCTCCGTTTCGCTTCGTTATCCATTCGCTCTATCTCCGACCTAAGAGGTCGGGGTATTGCGATTGCGACTAGCCACTTTATAGGATAGCCGTTTGCGCTTCAGCGCTTACGGATATGCTAGTTGTTACATCTAGTGGCGTAGCGAGCATCGACAGCGTAGCCGTAAGGCGGAGATAGCACGCACTTGTTTTGCTAAAAAGGACAAATGTTTATCGTGCAGCCCAAAGAGCGGAGATAGCACGAACTTGCTAAGTTAAATTTCTGTCAGTAAATTTTTCGATAGATTTAGTCTGTCAGCACGGTTCTCTAATTAGAACGAATAGATATAATAATTATAGACAGTTACAGAACTATACCAATTTTAGAGATTAGTCTGAAAATTCCACACTAACAACAAAGCAAGCCGCTCAATATGAACTCTCAATTGAGCGCATATTGGGCGACTTGTTGATTGATTAATGTCAGTATTTCCTAGAAATTACTGCTTACAAAGTGCTGTAAGCAGGGATATATTAGTATTCTGACCATTTTAAAATAGAGATAGTACCATGAGCTAATCACGGCGACCACGACTTCATTCACTGACAGCTTTCTGTCAGCATTTTTTTGACTTACAAAAGTCTGTCAGTAATTATTTTACAACTTCGTTATTCAAACGAATGATTTCAAGGAGTGTGTCAACTGCTTTTTCCATTGTTTGAACAGAAACAAATTCAAAACGACCGTGCATATTTTCGCCACCAGCAAAAAGATTTGGTGTTGGCAACCCCATAAATGAGATTTTAGAACCATCTGTTCCACCACGGATAGGTTCAATGATTGGTACAATATCAAGATTTTCCATTGCTTGTTTCGCAATATCAATAATTGACATATCTTTTTCAATCACTTGAGCCATGTTGTAATATTGGTCTTTAATTGTTGGTTTAACACGATTTTGTCCAAGCTCTTTATTCATTTTATCTGCAATTCCTTGCATTAAAGCTTTACGATCATTGAACTTGTCTTCTGCATGGTCACGGATAATATATTGCGCCCGCGCTTCTTCTGGTGTACCATCAAGTTTCAAAAGATGGAAGAAACCTTCACGACCTTCTGTCTTTTCAGGACGTTCGTTTTCTGGCAGAGCATTATGGAAGTCAATAGCGAGCTGCAAGGCATTAATCATCGTATTTTTTGCTGTACCAGGGTGAACATTTTTCCCTTGAAACTCAATCACTGCACCCGCTGCCGAGAATGTTTCATACTGAAGTTCACCAAGTGGTCCACCATCAACAGTATAAGCAAAATCGACATTGAAGTCTGGCACGTCAAACTTATCTGCACCAACACCAATCTCTTCATCAGGTCCAAATCCGATACGAATTTCCCCATGTTCAAAATCTGGATTGATATTAATCAAATAATCAGCCAAAGTCATGATTTCAGCAACACCAGATTTATCATCTGAACCTAGAAGTGTTGTTCCATCTGTGTGAACTAACGTTTGTCCCTTATAGTTTTTCAGGTTTGGAAAATCTTTTGGGTCAAGTGTGAACTGAGTAGCCCCAAGCTTAATCACAGACTCCCCATCATAATTTTCAAGAATCTGTGGATTAACACCTTCAGCATTGAAATCAGCCGTATCCAAATGGGCTAAAAGTCCGATTTTGCGTACTTTTTTATCTGTATTTGCTGGGATAGTCCCTATGATATAACCATTTGACTCAAGATAATGAACATCTTGAACACCAATCGCTTTCATCTCTTCACCCATCTTGTGCGCAAAAGCGACAAGAGCTTGTGTTGAGGGCGTTGTCTCACTGTTTTCGTCTGAACGTGTGTTCACTTTCACGTACTCAATAAAACGTGGTAAAAGTTTTTCGTATTTCATATTGTTGAAATTTTCTCCTTAAATTCTAATTTTTTTGTTTCTTCATTGTAAGTGAAATGAATCATGTCAAGATTATGAATTCCTCCAAGCTCTACTGGGCGACGACCCAACAGGCGAATCAGAAGAGACCAAGTACTCGCACCATGACTGACACAAAATATATTTTGCGTATCATCTTGCTGACAAATTTCTGTCAGTGCTGACAGCATCCTGTCAGCAACTTCTTCAAAACTTTCTCCTCCGAATTGCTTGAAGAATGTACTTTTATCGCGTACCTCAAGATATTGTGGATGACCCTCAAACTGACCAAAATTCAACTCTTTCAGTCCTTTCAGACGTTCATATTGAACTTTTGGAAACACTAATTCTAATGTGTCCGAAGCTCGTTCTTGTGTTGAGGTGTAAAAATGGTCAAAATTGACAGGAAAATTTGTCATAAAAATTCCCGCTTTTTTTGCGTCAGCAATTCCTTTTTCTGTCAGTGGCGAATCACACCACCCCTGAGTTCTTCCTTGCACATTAAACAAAGTTTCCCCATGGCGCATCATGTAAATATTTTTCACATTAATCTCCCAACGAGATAAAGTTTTCTATCGGAGTTTTTTGTTGGATTTGAGCTTCAATAAAACTTTTAGCATCATCAAAAACAATTTCCGAAATCTCATATTCAACTAAATTCAACAAGCATCTATATTCGCGCTCACCAACTTTTTCAATCATTTCGTATTTCTCAAGTACTTGAACAAAAATATCCTCTTTTGTCTTAACGACATCTTTTCGCATAAATTTTAAAAGAAATGTCGTCATATATTTGAGCGCATATTCTAAATCTACATCACCCATTATCTGATAGATTTCTTTTTCAAAATCCGTCAACGACAATTGCTCAGCCACTTTATAAAAGTAATTTGCCAATGTTGCTGTTTGTAGATTATAACGACTGGCAAAATTCAATTTTACCCTATTAGTCCTGTTTGATAGTGTCTGAATTTGCCATGACAACTCCAGTTTTGTTGCAATTTCACTATCAGATTCTACAAAAAATGGAGCCGTAAACACATTTCTTACTGACAAAGTTTCTTTCAAAACTGACAGATTTCTGTCAGTAAAATCCTTGTCTGAAAACACATGAAAGCCTAGATAATAACGTTTGTCAGCACGTACAATCAATCCAGCATCAATAAAAGTATCCAACTGTCTATCCAAATTCTTCACGTCAGTAAAATCTTTATGAATCTGACGCAAAGTCGTTTCCTCATGATGTGCTAAATATTCAATCAGAGCTTTAAAAAATGGGCGACGTGTCATCCGATTTTCATTGTAAATTTTTATCATAAATAGCAAAATACTTCCTAATACTGTTTAACTTTTAAACCTAAGGTTTTCGCTGCGCTACGTTGTCGATGCACCATGGGTATCCATTTCGCCTTACTACTTTAGCAAATTGCGATTTGAACTTTCCACTTTATAGGATAGCCGTTTGCGCTAAAGCAGCAACGGATATGCTAGTTGTTACACCTAGGTAGGGGTGTTAGCACGCACTTACTTCGATAAAATAAGCAAACTGATTTTAAAGCGGTTCCAGTATAACGCAGTATAAAACTTCTATTAGGCATTAAAACTTTCAATCAATTGAGGAACCACTTGTTTCTTACGTGACACTGCACCTTCAAGAAAGGCATGGTCATCCTCTAAAGTAAAGTGGAAAGCAGCTTCAATCTTATCAGCATGAGCGCCCAATTCCACAATTTCTGAATTAGAATTTACAATATCCGTAATCATAAAGACAAAGTCATCATAACCATTTGCTTCCATTGCTGATTTGATTGCTGATTTAAGGTCAACCAAACGAGCCAAAACTTCAGGAATATCAACAGTATTCACTTGAGCAATACGAACCTTAGAACCATTTAGCTCAAAAGTTTTCGCATCGATGTCAATCAATTCTTCTGCAGATTTATTTGCAAGATTTGTTCCAGCTTTAAGCATTGCAAGACCATATTCTTCAAGATTAACACCAGCAATTTTCGCCAATTCTTCTGCAACTTTATGGTCTGTTATATGAGTTGTAGGTGATTTCAAAAGCAAAGTATCAGAAATCAAACCTGAAAGCAAAAGTCCAGCAACCTCTTTAGGAATTTCAACACCAGCCTCAAGGAATTTACGATAAACAATAGATGATGCAGAACCAACAGGCTCAACCGTCATAAACAAAGGCGCTGCTGTATTAAAGTTTGCAACACGGTGATGGTCAACAACACCAAATATTGTCACATCCTCAATATCAGAAATAGACTGTTGGAATTCATTATGGTCAGTCAAAATAACTGTATCCACGCCTTCTTCCTTTGCCGAATTTACCACACGTGGTGCTTCAACACCAAAGTAATCCAAAACAAATTGAGTTTCTTCATTAGGCGTACCAAGAGCAACAACTTCAGTGTTAAGTGCGCCATTTGGACGATGATTACTCAAATATGAGAAACCATAAGATGAACCGATAGCATCAGTATCAGGTTTTTGATGACCAAAAACAAGAATTTTGTCAGACATTTTTCTACCTCATTTTAAAAATTTTTTCCCAAACCACTCCTCCTTATCTCTACCTCCTCATAATGAATGTAGAAATAAATTCTAGTGCTTCAGTTTACCCGAATCAATCAGGCAATATTCCTTTAAATTATACCAAAAATATAACTATTTTGCTCTACTTGCCCTTGTTATTCTCAAAATAAAAAATCAGAGTAAAGCCTCTGATTTTCCATATCACAATTCCCATTTTCCCTCTTACACCTTGATATGTGGCAAAAAAACTCGAATATCATCTTTATGGTAACCAACCAAAATTTTTTTGTCATCAAATATAATAGGTGCTCTCAAAAATTCCGTATGATTTAGGATGAAACGAATCATATCAGATGTCGTAAGTTACTTAACATGGAAATAATTTCTTGCTGCCTTATATGGCTTCATTGACTTTTTAGCTGAGACAATAATCTCATTAAAGCCCCCATCAGAAAGTGATAATATATGCTTTATTATAGCCTCTGAAAGTTCATTCTTTGAAATACTCTCAAACTCAAGTTTATATTTTTCCAACCAAGCAATAGCTTGTTTATAGGAGTTTCACCCCACGTTTCCATGCCAAACCTTCATCATGTTTCACTTCCCCGTGGTCTCCCGCCTACCCCCTTAACAACCAATCTAAAGTCACCTCTCCCAAATCCGCAATCTGGATAAGGTGTTCCAACGAAGGGA